>Ga0070741_10000140_pt1 | contig 282662 bp, 228 predicted proteins | sample Coa_R1_4_FD_66440 | JGI IMG/M metagenome (GOLD analysis project Ga0070741, IMG submission 66440) | Surface soil microbial communities from Centralia Pennsylvania, which are recovering from an underground coalmine fire - Coalmine... | ecosystem: Environmental > Terrestrial > Soil >...
GCCGCCGTCGCACTCCTCGCCCGGCTCCTTGACGCCGTTGCCGCAGCAGGACGAGCCGGGCGCGTTGCACGTGTTCCCGCACCGCTGCGGCAGCGACGACGGGCAGCACTGCAGGTCGCCGACGCAGACCGAGCCGGGGGAGCAGTAGCCCCGTTCGCCTTCGCAGCAGTCCGAGCCGGTCGGAGCACAGCCGCCCTCGCACGCGAACGTGCCGTCGGGACAGCCGCCGTGGCAGCCGCTCGTATCGAACGTGCAGAACCCGCTGCACGCGAGCGCGCCGGAGCCCTGTCCGACGCTCGCGCACGACGCGCCACCGAGGTCCGCGCCGTCGCAGGCCTCCGAGCCTTGCCGGACGCCGTCGCCGCAGCAGGCGTCGCCCGCGGGGATGCATCCGTCGCCGCAGCGTTTCTCGCCCGCAGAGCAGCAGACGCCGGCCGCCGCGCAGGCGGTGCCGCAAGCGGCCGTCTCGATCCTGCAGAACAGGCAAGTGAGCTGCCCGGGTCCGAGGTCGAAGTCGGCACACGTCTTCCCCTTGAAGTCGTTGCCGTCGCAGTCCTCGAAGTCGCTTGCGTGACCGTCGCCGCAGCCGACATCGGGGCACGTGGTCGAGGCGATCTCGCAAGCGCTGTTGCACGTCTGGGTTGCGATCTGCCCGAACGGGCAGATCGAAGGACGGCTGAAACTCTGTCCCTCGCAGTCCTCGTCGTCGTCGAGCTGTCCGTTTCCGCAGGTGTCGAGCTTGAACCTGGGGGGACCTTCCGGAGTGATGGGTTTTCCGTCCGGACCGACGAGCCGAACGCGGTTGTCCACGCTCTTCACGACGGCATCGCTGAAGAACAGCTCGACCACGATCTGCTCGATCGAGTAGCCGGCATCGACGAGGTACAGGAGAGCGATCACGATGGCGACGCCGTTGTTGTGCGTGACCTCGACGATCTTCTCGAGGAATTTGTCCAGGGAGACCGCGTCGGATTGCGTCGAGCCGGCTTGCGAGGAAGCGGCCGCATCCGTGAAGACGTCGACGGCCGGCCCGGCCGGCGGCTCGGTCGCGGCGGAGCGCGCGACGATCTCGCCGGATGATCTCAATCGAGCGGTGAGCGCGGCCCGGATGATCTGCTCGATCGAGTAGCCGCGCGCGAGCGCGAGCGCCACGGCGTCGAAGCCGCCCGGATCGCCGAGCTGCGCCATGACGGCCTCGGCGACCGCCGCGGGCGAGGCCTGCGTGTGCGGCTGGAAGAACGATGCCGGCAGCGAAACGTCCGCGATCAGCGTCCATTGGCTTCCGCAGGCGCCGGCGCCCGACGCGACGCATGCGTCCGCACCGAGGCAGCGCAGCGCGATCGGGTCGGCCGCGTCGCTCGTCGGCTCGCACCAGACGAACTTCGGGTCGCCACCGCCCGGGAAGAACACGTTGCCGGTGACGGTGCCGTCCTCGTTGCGGGTGATCGCCCAGCGCTGATCGCCGACGTCCTTGCTGACGAGCGCGAGCGCGCCGTTCGGCGTCACCTGGAGGCCGGAGGCGGACGACCCGGCCGCGGCGCTTTCGGTCGCATGCTGCTGCGCACTGGCAACCGTGCCGATCGGCGTCATCGGCGTGACCATCGCGGGCACGGCGAGCGTTTGCGCGGCGTCGCTGCTCGTGCCGAAGAAGCTCAGCGGAAGCGTTACGTCTGCGATGAAGAGCCACTCATCGGGCTGGCACGGCCCGAGCGGGCAAGCGTCCGCGCCCGAGCACGAGAGCATCACGTTGCCGTCGCTCTCGCCGGTCTGCGAGCAGAACACGAACTGCGGCGCGCCGCCGCCCGGGAAGAAGACGTTTCCCGTCACCGTATGATCCGGGTTCCGGCTGATCGCCCAGCGCTGCCCGCCGACGTCCTTGCTCACCAGCGCGCGCTTGCCGTCGGGGGTTCCCTGCGTCCCGGACTGCGCCCCCGCCGGCGCCGGCGCCGCCAGCGTCAAGCCCCAAGCCAGCGCGCACGCCAGCAGTCCCAGATTTCGGGTCCCCACGCCGCTCCGCGGCGTCGTTCGTCGACCTGCCATAGTGGGCTAAAGGGTAAAGAGATCGCAGCCGTAGGCACGTGAGGGATCCTTGAGGATTTCGTGAGGGAAGGCCGCACCGGGCATCGCGCGCCTGCCATGGCGGACTCGAATCGCACCGCCGGCGTCTGGACGTTCGGCGACCTCGTCCTCGACGCGGGCCGCCGCGAGCTCCTGCGCTGCGGCCGCCCGCTCGCGATCGAGCCGAAGGTCTTCGACCTCCTCGCCTACCTCGTCCGGTTCCGCCATCGCGTCGTCGGGCGCGACGAGCTCCTCGACGCCCTCTGGCCCGGCGAGCACGTCAGTGACGACGCGCTCAGCTACTCCGTCAAGGCGGCGCGCAGAGCGGTCGGCGACACCGGCGCCCGGCAGCGCACGATCGCGACCGTCCGGCGCCGCGGCTTCCGCTTCGTCGCGGACGCGGTCGAGCCGCCCGCGCGGAACGACGCCGCCGCCGTGTTTCCCGCCGTCGCGACCGCTTCTCCGGGCGGCGCCCGGACCGGCTTCTTCGTCGGCCGTGAGCCGGTCGTTGCGCGCCTCGCCGGAGCGCTGTCGGCGGCGCGTGCCGGACGCGGCCGGATCGCGCTCCTCGCCGGCGAGCCCGGGATCGGAAAGACGCGCACCGCCGAGGAGCTCGCGCGCATCGCGCGCGAGCAGGGCTGCGACGTCTTCGTCGGCCGCTGCCACGAGAGCGCCGGCGCGCCGCCGTTCGAGCCGTGGGTGCAGATCCTGCGCGGCTACGTGGAGAGCCGACATCGCGCCGACGTCCTCACCACGATCGGAAGCGCCTCCTTCGACCTGGTGGCCCTCGTCCCCGAGCTGTCGGGCGCCGGCGGGTCGCCCTCCGCGGAAGCGGGAAGCGATCGCGAGGACGCGCGCTTCCGGCTGTTCGCCACGGCCTCGGCGTTTCTGCGCGCCGCCGCCGGCCGATGCCCGCTCCTGCTCGTTCTCGACGATCTCCACTGGGCCGACGCGCCGTCGCTTCTCCTCCTCTCCTTCGTCGCCCGCCACGTCGCGGGAGCGCGGCTCCTGCTCGTCGGCACCTTTCGCGACACCGACGTCGGCGGCGATCATCCCCTCGCGACGTGCATTGCGGAGATCGCCCGGCTCGACGGCGCCGATCGCATCGACCTGCACGGCTTGACGCCCGACGACCTGGCGCGCTTCCTCGAGGCGACGACCGGTTCCTCGCCTCCCGCCGCGCTCGTGCGCGCCATCCACGAGCAGACCGGCGGCAACCCCTTCTTCGCGACCGAGGCGGTGCGCCTGCTTCTGGCGGAGGGAGGCGAGCTCGGGGACACCCGCGTGCCGGTGCCGCGCACCGTGCGCGAGGCGATCGCAGCTCGCATCGAGAAGCTCTCGTCGGGGGCGCGCCGCCTCCTGTGCGCGGCGGCGGTCGTCGGCCGCGAGTTCGACGTCGACGTCCTGGCGCGCGTCCGCGACGGCGGCCGGCCGCGGCCGCGCGGCGACGTGCAGAGCGGCCTCTGCGAGGCGGAGTCGGCGCGCCTCATCGAGGCGCGCGAGTCGCCGGGCGGGTTCCGCTTCGCGCACGCACTCGTGCGCGAGACGCTCTACGCGTCGCTCGCCGCGGAGGAGCGGTCGCGCCTGCACGCCGCCGTCGGCAGGGCGATGGCGGCGGCGCACGGGCCCGACCGCGGTCCGGAGCTCGCGGCGCTCGCGCATCACTTCGCCGGCTCGACGTCGCCCGGAGACCGCCGGCGCGCGCTCGAGTATGCGATCGCGGCCGGCGACCGCGCGGCTCGCATGCTCGCCTACGAGGAAGCGGCGGGACACTACGGGCGCGCGGTCGACCTCCTCGAGCACGGGCGCGCCGCGCTGCGCGGCCGCCAGTCGCGGCGCGACGCGATCGACGAGCTGCGCTTCCGGCTGGGCGAGAACCTCTGGAAGTCGGGCGAGTTCGACCAGGCGAAGGACGCGTTCCGCAGGGCCGCCGAGAGCGCGCGCGAGGCGCGCTCCGCGACGCGGCTGGCGCGTGCCGCGCTCGGCTTCGGCGGGGGCTTCCGCGGCTTCGATTTCGGCGTGGTCGATCCCGAGCTGATCGGCCTCCTCGAGGAGGCGTCGCTCGCGCTGCCGCCGCGCGCGAGCGGGCTCCGCGCGCGCGTCCTCGCACGGCTCGCGGTCGCGCTCTACAGCGTGCCGGGCTCGCTCGGCCGCCGCCAGAAGCTCGGCTCGGAAGCGGTGCGGATGGCGGAGCGAAGCGGCGACACGGCGTCGCAGCTCGCGGCGCTCTACGGCCGCCACTGGACGCTGTGGGGACCCGACACGCTGCGAGAGCGTCTAGCGACGGCACGCGCGATGCTCCGGCTCGCCGTTCGGACCGGCGACCGCGAGAGCGCGCTGCACGCGCATCGCTTCCACCTGATCGACTCGCTCGAGCTCGGCGCGATCGACGACGTCGACTCGCACCTGGCCGACTTCGTCCGCCTCGCGGACGACCTCCGGCAGCCGTACTACCACTGGTTCGCGGCGCAGATGCGCTCGATGCGGGCGCTCGTCGACGGGCGCGTCGCGGACGCCGACCGCCTCGCCGAGGAAGCCCTCGCGGCCGGGCGGACGGCGCGCAGCCGGAACGTCGAGCCCGTGTACTGGACGCAGATGCTCTGGATCCGGCGCGAGCAGGGCCGGCTCGACGAGGTCGAGCCGGTCTTCCGCATGGGCGTCGAGCACTTCCCGGCGCTGCCGGCCTGGCGCTGCGCACTCGCCCTCGTGCAGTCCGAGCTCGGCCGCACGGCGGAGGCGGCGCTCCACCTCGACGTGCTCTCGGTCGACGACTTCGCGACCGTGCCGCGGAACGCGTTCTGGATGGCGTCGATGATCGGGATCGCGGACGTCGCCGCAGACCTGCGCGACGCGGACCGCGCCGCGGTCGCGTACCGCCTCCTCGCGCCGCATGCGGGTCGCGTCGTGGAGGCTTCCGTCGGCGCTTCGTGCCTCGGCTCCGTGGACCGCGCGCTCGGACGCATGGCGGGCCTCCTCGGAAGGCGCGGGGAAGCCGCTCGGCACTTCGCGGACGCGCTCGCGATCGAGCGCCGCCTCGCGGCACCGCTCCTCGTCGCGCGCACCGAGCGGGCGCGCGCGGCCGCGCTCGAAGGCGGTCGGCGAGAGAGCGCCGGGCGCCGTGCGCGTCACCGCGCGCGGCGCCCGGGTCGTTCGGCCGCCTGCTGACGGCCGTCTGCTGGGGTGGCCCGTCCGCTACGGCGCCGGGTTCACGCAGTGCTCGCCGTCGGCGTTCGTGAAGCAGCAGCGCCCTTCGTCCACGCCGCCCCAGCACCACTGCGGTGCCGGCGTGCGATCGACCTTCGCGAAGCCCGGGCGGATGCCGAGGTCGACGAGCGCGGCTTCCAGGCACTCCTCGGTGATGACGGACCCGCCGCCCAGGAGGAGCGCGACCGACTCGACGCAGAACGCGCCGGTGGAGGCGCAGACCGGCGTCGTGATGCCGAGCGCGGCGAGCTCTCCGACGGACAATCCCAAGCACTCCGCGAGCGCCTGCTGGCGCATGAACTCGGTCATGTCGACGGGGTCCTGGTTGAGCGAGTCCTGCTTCCAGACGTCGAAGAGGTCGCCCGCGTCGAGCACCGGGATGTCGATCCCGTAGGTCTCGTCGAGACCGCGGATGATCTCGTTCGCCATGATCGCGTGGCCGAGCTGGTTCGGGTGCACGCCGTCCAGGCTGATCATGCCGCAGCCGGCGTCGTCGCCGGCGTTGAAGCCGAGGAGCGCGGGGTCGCGGTCGATCGTGCGGGTCGCGAAGGTCGGCCGCGCGCGGCAGAGCGTCTTGCCGTTCGCGGGGTCGACGATCGGCACTCCGTCGTCGGCGAGGCGATCGAACGCCTCGGTCGCATCGACGAAGGCGTAGCCGTTCAGCTCCGCGAGGTCGCGCAGGTGGGCGTTCGCCTCGTCGATGCGCGCGGTCATGAAGGCCTCTTCGTTCGCGTCCAGCACCTGGCCGGCGGCAGTCACCTCGCCGTCGCGCTTCCAGAAGGCGCGCAGGCCCGCGGGGCTCGAGGTCTGCCGAGACAGGTACGCGATGCGGGCGAGCGGCGGCACGCCGAACACGACCCCGCCGCGCACGCTGTCGATCCGGCGGAGACGCCGGAAGACCTCGCTCGAGTCGCGGAGGAAGCGGTCCATCTCCACGCAGTCGCGCGCCTTCGTGTGGACGGCGCACGAGAGGAAGTGGTTCGCCGCCGCCGACGCGAAGACGAAGGTCGGCTTCTGCTCCTCCAGGATCTCGATCGGCGTCTGGGTCCCGCACGCGAGCCCGAGCTGAACCTCCGGCCAGGGCTTCGGGCCGCCCTTCCGGCAGTGGCAGCTCGCGAGGTCGGGCGTCTCCTCGCCCGAGTTGTACGCGACCTCGGGCGAGCTCACCGGGAAGAAGGTGACGGGCTGGAGGCCGGACTGCGTCTCGTCGAGGCACTGGCCCGAGGTGCGGAGCACGTTGGTGTAGTCCATCCCGGAGATGCCGGTGTGCATGGGCGTCGGCGTCGATCCGCCGAGCGCGATGCCGTCGTCCGACAAGACCCCGACGATCTCGTCCTGCTGGAGCTCGAGAACCGGGATCTCGCTGCCGTCGACCAGGTGCGCGAGGTCGAAGATCTCGTTCGGCGCCGGGCCGTACTTCGGCTCGAGGAAGGTCTTGATCGCGTCCTCGGGGCCGGGGCCGGCCTTGATCAGGTTCTGCGACATCGTCGTGCCGCCCATCTGCGCCACCACGACGTGCGGATACGCCCACATCTGCGCCGCCGGCTTGACGGCGATGCCGTAGACGCCCTGCGACAGCGAGTCGCCGATCGCGCCCGGCTTGGAGCCGAGGTAGTCGAGGTTCGGACCGACCGCGATCGTTCCGCCCGACTTGATGTAGCTGAACGGCTGCTTGGCGAGCTCGGTGTAGATCGAGAGCAGCCGGTCGTACGCGACCGGCGTGCACGAGCACGACGGCTGGTTGACGACCGCGACCTCGCCGGTCTCGGGATCGGTCACGGTGCGCGGGCAAAAGAGCCGCGCGTCGACGTCGAGCGACGTCTCGGTGCTGCGCGCGACGGTCGCGCGCTCCGCGCACGGCGGCCCGGCGAGCGCGGCGTTGCCGATCGACGCGCCGGTGAAGCGGAGGCGCACCAGGTCCTCCCAGCGCACCGCCGCCGGCTGCACGCCGCGCGCGACGCCGTTCCGGGCGACGGTGACGACGGTGCTCTTCAGCTCCTGCGAGCCGATCGTTCCGAAGCGCACGGTGATCTTCCGGTCGGTCGCCGGCGTCGCGCCCGCGTCCGCCGTCAAGCGGACGAACGCGGTCGAGAGCGGTAGGCCCGCCTTCACGTGCCCGGCGCCCGGAAAGGCGGTGCCTGCGATGCCGCGCGACGGCGGGGGCGCCGGCGGCGACAGCGGGACGATGAAGCGCTTGATCGAGTCGCCGGAGATGACCTGCGCCGTCACCTTGCCGCCCGAGATCTCGATGCGGTCGATCGCATCGAGGCCGCAGCCGCGGAGCGCGAGCACCCACGCGCCCGCGGTGCGCGGGCCGAGGTCGACGATGCGGTCGCCGTCGGGAAGGCCCTCGAGCTGGTTCACGCCGTCGCCCTCTGGGATGTCGGCCCGGACGGGGACCTGGTGGCGGTGCTGCTCGCCGAAGGGATCGATCGGTCCGCTGCCGAGGCCGCTCGCGCCCGACGTGACCTCCGCGTTGCCCGGCACCTCGTGCATGATGAAGCGGCCGCAGCCGCGCATGAGCGTCGTGTTGAAGTAGCGGGTCGCGATCTCGTCGATGCGGTGCTCGCCGGGAGCGCAGGTCGTGAAGATCGGCGCCGGCGTGCTGCACGGGATCGGGAGAGCCACCTTCGCCGGTGGGGGAAGGTCGATCCCGGGTCGCCCGATCGGCGTTCCCGGCGACGGCGCCGGCGTCGGGGTCGCGAGCGGCGTCGGCGGCGTCGTGCCGCCGGGGCGACCGCCGGTGCCGCCGCCGAGCGTCGCGCCGTGCGCGTGCGTCGCCGCGAGCGCGCTCGCGGACGCGGCGAGGATCCAGAAGGCGACGCCGACGCGATGCGGTGCGCGGCGCCGGCGGGACGCGGTTCCGATCGAACAAGTCCGCGCGAGCGACATGACCCGATCCTCCGACGGCTCCGTCTCTGCGACGCCGGAAGGGCGCGCCTGCGGACCGTCGGCGGGCGGGGAGGGCAACCCGCGTACCAGTGCGGTGGTCCGGGGCGCCCGCCCGACGATCGTGGAATCGCGCGGCTTTTTCGGTGACCAGGAGCGGGGAGCGGCCGGCGGAGCGGCTCGTCCGCAAAGAAGCGTTAGCGAGGCGCGCGTTCCGGTTGGCGGCGGGCTGCGACGCACATTGCCCGTCGGCCGACTGCACCGCCATGGCGATCCCGACGGCGCGCGTCTCGGCTGCCGATCGGGCCGTGCGGTCGGAGCGGCGAGCGGGTGCCTGCCACTGAGCGCACGCTTCGGGTGCGCGTCGTGCAGAAAGTGTCTCTTCCACGCTCCGACCGGAAGGCTACGTAAGCCGCAACGTAAGCCGCGCCTCATCCGGTCGACGTGCATGCGGAGCGCAAGGCCGGCACGTCGGAGACCTGGGAGGGTGTGCGCGTTCGACTGACGCCGATTGCGGACGGCGCGCTCGTGAGCCGGCGCGTCCGCCGATAGAGTCGCGCGATGACCCTCGACCATGCGCGGTGCCCGCACACCGGCGCGCTGGGGCGCCCCCGTGCCGCATGAGGCGCCCCTCATCGGGACGATCGCGGTCGGGCTCGCGTTCGCGTTCGCCGGCGGGTTCCTCGCGGCCCGCGTCGGGCTGCCGCCGCTCGTCGGCTACCTGCTGGCGGGGATCGCGGTCGGCCCGTTCACGCCCGGCTTCGTCGCCGACGTCCACCTCGCGCCGCAGCTCGCCGAGATCGGCGTCATCCTCCTCATGTTCGGCGTCGGGATGCACTTCTCGCTGGGAGACCTGCTCGCGGTTCGCGCGATCGCCGTGCCCGGAGCGGTCGCGCAGATCGCGGCGGCGACGGCGCTCGGCGTCGCGATCGCGGCGTCGTGGGGATGGTCGTGGGGCGCGGGCCTCGTCTTCGGGCTCGCCCTGTCCGTCGCGAGCACCGTCGTGCTCCTGCGCGCGCTCGCCGACCGGGGGCTCCTCGAGAGCGACGACGGGCGGATCGCCGTCGGGTGGTTGATCGTCGAGGACGTCGCGACGGTGATCGCTCTCGTGCTCCTGCCCGTCCTTTCGGAGCCGCTCGGAGGGCGACCTCCCGGTCACGAGCACGCTGCGACCGGCTCGATGTGGGTGACGATCGGCGCCACGCTCGGGAAGGTGGCGGTGTTCGTCGCTTTCATGCTCGTCGTCGGGCGGCGGGTGTTCCTTTGGCTTCTCGCGCTCGTCGAGCGCGGCGGCTCGCGCGAGCTCTTCAGCCTCGCCGTGATCGCGCTCGCCCTCGGCGTCGCCTACGCGTCGGCCGAGCTCTTCGGGGTCTCGTTCGCGCTCGGCGCGTTCTTCGCCGGCGTCGTCGTCCACGAGTCCGACCTGAGCCACCGCGCCGAGCGCGAGCTGCAGCCGCTGCAGGACGCGTTCGGCGTGCTCTTCTTCGTCGCGGTCGGGATGCTGTTCGATCCCGCGATCCTGGTGCAGGAGCCGCTTCGGGTACTGACGGTCGTCGCGGTGATCGTCGTCGGCAAGTCGCTCGCCGCGCTCGCGATCGTGCTCGCCCTCGGCTACCCGCTGCGGACTGCGACGACCGTTTCGGCGGCGCTCGCGCAGATCGGCGAGTTCTCGTTCATCCTCGCGGGGCTCGGCGTCGCGCTCGAGCTGCTGCCGGCCGAGGCGCGAAGCCTCATCCTCGCCGGCGCGCTCCTTTCGATCACGCTGAGCCCGCTCGCCTTCGCGGTCGCCGCGCGTCTCGCGCGAACGCGCGCGGTCGCCGGGGCGAGCGCGCCGTGAGATCGCGGCGGCGCGCTCGCGCGTCGGGTCAGATGCGCGGGAAGTGCAGCACCCAGATCCAGACGACCGCGACGAAAGCGGCGCTCCCCGAGATCACGAAGAGGTGGAAGATCTCGTGGAAGCCGAAGACGCGCGGGAACGGATCGGGGCGCTTCAAGCCGTAGACGATGGCGCCGCAGGTGTAGAGCGCGCCCCCGGCGAGCAGCATCGCGACCGCGGGCCAGCGCAGGAGCTCGACGAACATCGGAAGCGTGAGCACGGCGATCCAGCCCATGCCGAGGTAGAGACCGGCCCTCGTCCAGCGCGGGACGCGCTCGGTGAACGCGGAGAGCATGCAGCCGGCGATCGCGAGGCTCCACGTCGCGACCAGGATCGCGACGCGGGTCGCGCCCGAGAGGACGTTGAAGCAGATCGGCGTGTACGTGCCCGCGATGAGGACGAAGATGTTCGCGTGGTCGAGCGCGCGCAGCACGCGCCGCGTCCGGCCCCGCCAGCGGCCGATGTGGTAGACCGCGCTCACGACGTAGAGCTCGATCATCGCGAGCCCGAAGACGAGCATCGAGATCGCGCGCGGCACGTCGTCGCGGCTCTGCCAGGCGAGGGCGGCGGTGATCGCGGCCGCGGCGACGGCCGCGAGCGCGTGCGACCATCCGCGGAGGAACGGCTTCAAGAGAGCGGCGGGCTCCTCGGCCAGCGGCTCGGGCGTCCAGCGCCGTGTCATTGGAGGGTTCAACCTCAAGCGAACCCGAAGTTCCACTTCATCATCGTCCAGACGTCGCGCGGGTTCTCGCCGAGCTTCCGAACGGCGGAGTGCTCGAAGCCCGAGTGCATCTTGCAGTCGCGGCAGCGCGGGTCCTTCCGCGACTCCCAGTACTGCCAGTCGACGCCGCCCATGAAGGACTTCCAGTCCGGGTAGTACTCGCCCTCGATCAGGTAGCAGGGCCCCTTCCAGCCCTTCGGGGTGCGAGTGGGGCCGCCCCACGGCGTGCACGGATAGTCCCGCTTGCCGGCCGCGAACTCGAGGAAGAGCGGCGTCGAGTAGATGGAGTAGCGCTTGGCGAGCTCCAGCACGCGCTCGAACTTCCGCTGGATCTCGTCGGTCCCCATGCAGTGATCCTCGGAGACCGCCTCGTAGTGGTAGCCGGGCGAGACCAGCATGCCGTCGACGCCGACGGACGTCAGGTACTCCATCATCTGCTCGAGCTCCTCGACCGACGTCTCGCGGTAGACGGTCGTGTTCGTGCAGACGTGGAAGCCGCGCCGCTTCCCCTCACGGATCATGTCGATCGCCTTGTCGAAGGTCCCGGTGCGGGCCGTGATCATGTCGTGCGTCTCGCGGAGGCCGTCGACGTGGACGTTGATCGAGAGCCGCGGGTGCGGCTTCGCCTTCCGGTAGAAGCGCTCCAGCAGGAGGCCGTTCGTGCAGAGATAGATGTGGCGCTTGCGCGCGATGATGGCGTCGACGAGCTCCGGCAGCTCGGGGTAGATCGTCGGCTCGCCGCCGCAGATCGACACGACCGGCGCGCCCGACTCGTCCACCGACTCCAGGCACTGCGCGAGCGACAGGCGATCCTTCAGGTCGCCGTTGTAGCGCTCGGGCGAGCAGCCGATGCACGCGAGGTTGCAGGTGTGGAGCGGCTCGAGCATGAGCACGTAGGGATAGCGCTCGTTGCCGCGCCACCAGTTCTTGAGCTGCCACTTCATCATGTCGGTGGCGATGTGCAGCGGGAACCTCATCGAAGCTCTTCCTCCACGAGCGCGACCGCACGGCCGGCGCTCACCACGGCGCTCTCGATCGTCGCCGGAAGGCCCGTGGCGGTCCAGTCGCCGGCGATCGCGAGATTGCGGATCGGCGTCCACGCCATCGGCCGCAGCGCTTCGGCGGCCGGCGTGAGCGCGATCGTCGCTTCCTTCTCCTTGACGACGAGGCTCTTCTCGAGCCGCGCCCTACGCGCGTCGGGGACGAGCGCGCGGATGTCCTCGACCGCGGTGCGCGCCACCTCGTCGCCGTCGCGCTCGACGACGTCGCGCGCCGCGCTGATGACGGCGCTGATCGAGCCGCCGCCCGCCCCGCTGCCCTCGCCCGCGCCGGCGTCGATGCCGAGGCGCGCGCGATCGAAGACCCACTGCGTCGTCGTGCCGACGAGACCCACGAAGTCGTCTCCCAGCACCGGCCGATCGAACCACAGGTGGACCGACACGATCGGCGACGCGCCCAGATCGCCGATCCGCCGGAACGAGCGGTCGGCCGCGAGCGCCGGCGGAAGGAGTCCGGCGAGCGCGCGCGGCGGGACCGCGCAGACCACGGCGTCGGCCGCGAGCGACGTCCCGTCGCGCAGGCGCGCGGCGGCGACACGCTCGCCCGCGACCTCGAGGGCGTCGACCGGCGCGCGGAGCGCCACCCGTCCTCCTCGGGCCTCGATGAACGCCTGCGCCGCGCCCGTGTAGAGCTCGCTCAGCCCGACGCGCGCGAACACGAACTGCGAGTCCGAGCGGCTCGCGAAGAAGGCGCGCGCGACGACCTCGGCGAAGGGCGCCGCGGCCGCGCGCTCGGGCGCCTCGTTGCAGGTCGCGACCGCGACCGGATGCCAGAACGAGCGCCGCGCGTTCTCCGACTGCCCGAGCGACACGAGGAGCTCGTCGATCGTGAGCTCGGCGAGGCGGCGATCGCGCTTCGCGCGCATCCGCATCATGCGCGCGCCCGCGAGGAGCGCGCCCAGGCGCTCGCGGCGCGCGAGCAGCCGGTAGCCGAGCACCCCGCCCGCGAGGTGGAGCGGCGCCGGGAGCGGCGCGCAGCGGATCACGCCGCGGCCGCGCGTCCGGTGCCGCATCGGGACGCGCAGGTCGCGCTGGCGCGTGATGCGGGAGCCGGCGCCGATGCGGTCGAGGAAGGAAAGGGCGCGCGCGTAGCAGCCCATCATCGCGTGCTGGCCGTTGTCGACGGTCGTGCCGGTCGCCTCGTCGCGGAACGAGTACGCGCGTCCGCCGAGGTGCCCGCGCGCCTCGAGCACGGTCACGCGGAAGCCGCGCTCCGCGAGCTCGACGCCGGCGGCGAGGCCGGCGAAGCCGCCGCCGACGACCGCGACGTGCTTCGGCGCTCCGTTCGTCATGCGTGCGTTGGCGCGAAGCGCGACCGGCCCCAGCCCGCGAGGGCGAGCGTCAGCTTCTCGTACGAGGGAAGGGTGATGCGCGTGGCGAAGACGTCGAAGTTGCGCGACTCGATGCGGTCGAGGAGCCGCTCGTAGATGAGCCGCATGACCTCCGCCGCGCCCAGCGAGCGCCGATCCTCGGACGCGAGCGCGCCGCGCGCGCGCAGATAGTACGCGCGCGCGCGCCCGCATTCGAACGCCATGAGCGCGGCGAGGCGCGCCGAGTACCGGCCCGCGAGGAGATCCTCCTCGCGCACGCCGAAGCGCACGAGGTCCTCGCGCGGCAGGTAGATGCGGCCGCGCTCGGCGTCCTCGGCGACGTCGCGCAGGATGTTCGTGAGCTGGAAGGCGAGGCCGAGGTCGCGCGCATAGTCGCGCGCGCTCGGGTTCGCGTAGCCGAAGATCTCGATGCAGAGGAGGCCGACCGCGGACGCGACGCGGTAGCAGTACTGCTCGAGCTCGTCGATCGTCTCGTAGCGGCTCCGGGAGAGGTCCATCTCGACGCCCGCGAGCACCTCGAGGAAGAGGCCCTTCGGAAGCGCGAAGCGCCGTGCGGCGTCGGCGAGCGCGACGCTGATCGGACGGGTCGGCGACCCGCCGTAGACCTCGTCGAGCTCGCCGCGCCAGCGCGCGAGGAGGTGGCCGGGATCGCCTCCGTTGGCCTCGTCGCCATCGGCGATGTCGTCGACGTGGCGGCAGAAGGCGTAGACGGCGCAGAGCGCGTCGCGCCGGTCCTGCGGGAGGAGCCGAAAGGCCGGCAGGAAGCTGCTTCCGCTCGCGCGGACCGCCGCGCGGCACGCCTCGTAGCCGGCGCGCACGGCGTCGCCGGTCGCCGATGACGTCGCGCGGCTCGCCCCGCTCGCGCTCGCGTCGGACGCGGCAGCGACGGTGACGGAGCCGGGTCTCGCGACCGGCGGCGCGAGGCGCGTCGGCGGCGCGTCCGGACGCCGCGCGACGAGCGCGCGCACGGCGACCCTCGCCTTGTCGCGCGCCGCGAGCGCGGGCCGTGCCGCGAGCACCTCGAAGCCGACGCTCTCGATGCGCTGGAGGATCGCGAGCCCGCCGCCGGCGAAGAGGCGCACCTCGTACGCGAGGCGGCGGTCGACGTGGCGCGCGAGCTCGGAGCCCGAGGCGAGGAGGCGGCGCGCGCGGTCGACCTCGAACGCGAGGAGACGCCGAACCCGGTGGGTCGTGCGGGAAAGGCAGAGCTCCGGCTCCGCGATGCCGAACCGATCGAGGTCCTCGAGCGGCACGTAGAGCCGTCCCCGCGCCAGGTCGACGGAGAGGTCCTGCCAGAAGTTCGCGAGCTGGAGCCCCGTGCAGACGTCGTCCGACAGCGCGTCGAGAGCGGGGTCGCGATGGCCGAAGAGGCGGAGGACGAGCCGGCCGACGGGATCCGCGGAGCAGCGGCAGTAGCCGCGCAGGTCCTCGAACGTCGCGAACGGGCGGAACTCGACGTCGCGGCGGAACGCGGTCAGGAGGTCCCGCAGCGGCTCGATCGGGAGCTCGAGCTCGGCGGCCGTGGCGCCGAGCGCGACGAAGAGCGGCCCGGTCGCGCGGCCGGCGAACGCTTCCGCGAGGGAGCGCTCGAGCTCGGCGAGGGCCGCGAGGCGCGCGTGCGGCGCGGCCGCGCCCTCGTCGGCGACGTCGTCCGCGGTGCGCGCGAACGCGTACAGCGCGGCGAGATGGCGCCGCATGCGCCGCGGGAGGAGCCACGAGCCGACGGTGAAGTTCTCGTCGTGCGAGCGCGCGATCCGCTCGCACTCGCGGTACGCCGCGTCCAACGACACGGTCACGCCGCGGCTCCATCGGCATCCGCGAGCGCGGCGCCCGAGCGCACGCCGATCGCGCGGTCCGCGTCGCCGCGCTCGCGCGCGAGCGCGGCGCGCAGCTGCCCGAGCGCCATCAGCGGGAAGTACGCGCTGTAGCCGCAGTAGCGGAGGTAGAAGTGCCGGGGGAAGCCGGTGCCGGTGAACGGCTCCTCGCGCCAGCGGCCCTCCGCGGCCTGCGTGCGGACGAGATACTCGGCCGCGCGGACCGCCGAAGGCCGCACCTCGCGCGCGCCCGCCAGCAGTCCCATCAGCCCCCACGCGGTCTGCGACGCGGTCGACTCGCCGCGCCCGGCGAGCGCCTCGTCGGCGTACGACTCCAGAGTCTCGCCGAAGCCGCCGTCGCCGTTCTGGTGGGACTCGAGCCACGCGACCGCGCGCCGGAGGTGCGGCTCCTCGGGCGCGTCGCCGATCGCGCGCAGTCCGGAGAGCGCAGACCACGTCCCGTAGACGAAGTTCGATCCCCAGCGTCCCCACCACGACCCGTCCGGCCGCTGCGTCCGCAGCAGGAAGTCGCGCGCCGCGCGCGCTCGCGATTCCGACGCCGGGATGCCGGAGCGCCCCATGAGCTCGAGCACGCGCCCGGTCAGGTCCTCGGTCGGCGGGTCGATCATCGCCTCCATGTCGGCGAACGGGATCTGGTTCAGGAACTCGGAGTCGTTGTCGGTGTCGAAGGCGCCGTAGCCGCCGTTCCGGCTCTGCATGCCGAGCGTCCAGGTCGTGCCGTGCGCGACGGCGCGCGCGAGGCGCTCGCGCGCGTGCGGCGGCGCGGCGATCCGCTGGAGCACCATCAGGATGACGGCGGAGTCGTCGACGTCCGGATACCAGTCGTTCGCGAACTCGAAGGCCCAGCCGCCGGGCGCGAGGTCGCGGTTGTAGACGCTCCAGTCGCCGGGCTCGAAGATCTGGTTCTCGACGAGCCAGTCGGCGGCGCGAAGGAGGGCGGGGTGGTCGGCCGGGACGCCGGAGTCGAGCAGCGCCTTCATCCCGAGCGCGGTGTCCCACGTCGGCGACACGCACGGCTGGTGGATGAGGTGGCCGTCGCACTCGATCAGGAAGTCGTCGATCGCCCGGATGCCGCGGCGGATCGCGTCCTCGTCCTCGGCGTGGCCGAGCGTCCGGAGCGCCATCACGCAGTTCAGCATCGGGGGCTGGATGCCGCCCCAGCCGCCGTTCCGGTCCTGATGCGAGAGGATCCATTTTCGCGCGCGCGCGATCGCGCGCGCGCGGAGCGGCTTCCACGGGCTCCGGCCGAGGAGCTTGAGGGTCGCGTCGAGGCCCAAGAAGAAATTGCGCCAGGTCGCGAGCTCGGGGCTCCGCGGGAAGCCGAGGTGATTCCGCTTCGGCTTGCCGAGCCAGAGCTCGGGAACGCCGAGCCGGTCGTCGAGCGCGATCTGCGGCCGCTTCGCCATGAGCACGGTGAGCGGGACGACCGTCTCGCGCGCCCAGCTCGACATCGCGTAGATGTTGAGGGGGAACCAGGGCGGGAGCAGCACGAGCTCGACCGGCATCGCCGGGAGGCCCCACCACGGGAACTGGCCGAAGTAGGCGAGCATGGCGCGCGTGAAGACGCCCGCGCGCGCGAGGCCGCCGTGCGCGAGGACGAAGTCGCGCGCGCGGCGGAGCGCGGGCTCGTCCCGACCGAGGCCGGCCAGCTTCATCGCGAAGTACGCCTCGATGGTCGTGCTCAGGTGGCCCGGACCGCCGCGGTGGAGCGGCCAGCTGCCGTCGTCCGACTGCGTCGCCAGCATGTGGTCGACGAGGCGGCGTTCGATCGCCTCCGGACGCCGGCCGATGAAGCGGTTGAAGACGACGTACTGCGCGTCCATGCCGACGTTCGCCTCGAGCGGCGCGTGCCAGTACCCGGCGCCGTGCTGCTGCGAGAGGAACCACGCCTGCGAGCGAGCGATCGCGTCGTCCAGCCGCCCGACGAGCGCCTCGCTCACCCCGACCTCGTCCGCCCTCCGCATTGCTATCGGCTGCGCCATCCCGCCCCCACTTTGCTCCTGACCGTCGAGTCAGGCGGTTCGATCGTCGTCTCTCGCCGGGGGTCGTCGGCCCCGGCAGCCATTCCTGACCGTTCGATCTAAACCGATCGGTCAGGATGTAGGGAACGACGGCGGACGCGTCAACCCTACGACCTCCCGGACGCGGCGTGTTAGACAGGCGTCGGGCGGCCGTTCGCCGTCCGCTCTCCCGGGGGGGTCGCTTGGAAGAGATCGCGTTTCTGCCGGCGCGCGAGATCGCCGCGCTCATCGCTCGCCGCGAGGTCGGGTCGCGCGAGCTGCTCGAGGTCTACCTCGACCGGATCGCTCGGCTGGACGGCGACGTGCGCGCGGTCGTCGCGCTCGACGCCGAGCGCGCGCGCGCCCGTGCGGACGCCGCCGACGTCGCGCTCGCGCGCGGGGAGAGCTGGGGCCCGCTCCACGGCGTTCCGATGACCATCAAGGACACCTTCGAGGTCGCCGGCCTGCGTACGACCGCCGGCGCCCGCGAGCTCGCCGATCACGTCCCGGAGCGCGACGCGGTGGCCGTCCGCCGGCTCCTGGGGGCGGGCGCGGTGATCTTCGGCAAGACAAATGTTCCGTTCATGGCGATGGACGTGCAGACGTACAACGCGGTTCACGGCCGCACCGACAACCCGTGGGACCCCTCGCGAACGCCCGGCGGGTCGTCGGGCGGTGCGGCGGCCGCGCTCGCCGCGGGCTTCACGGCGCTCGAGTACGGGAGCGACATCGGCGGATCGATCCGGACTCCCGCCAACTGGTGCGGGGTGTACGGCCACAAGCCGACGCACGGGATCGTCCCGCACCGGGGCCACATCCCGGGGCCTCCGGGAACGCACGCGGAGCCCGACCTCGGGGTCGTGGGTCCGCTCGGCCGCAGCGCCGACGACCTCGACCTGGCGCTCGCGGTCACCGCCGGGCCCTCGGGCGATCGCGCGGTCGCGTGGCGGCTCGAGCTTCCCGCGGCGCGGCGCTCGCGCCTCCGCGACTACCGCGTCGCCGCGTGGCTCGACGACCCGGCTGCGCCGGTCGCGCCCGAGGTGGCGACATGCCTCCGCGGCGCGATCGACGAGCTCCGGCGCGCGGGCGTGACGGTCGACGAGGACGCGCGGCCGCCTTACGGCCTCCCGGACGTCGTCCGGACCTATCAGCACCTGCTCTTCTCGGTGACGGTCGCGGGCTTGCCCGACCCGGTCTTCGCGCGGCTCACCGCCACCGCGTCGGAGCTGACCGGCGACGACGCCTACGCGCGCGTCGCCCGCTTCGGCACCTGCAGTCACCGCGAATGGCTGGGCGCCAACGAGGCGCGCGAGCGGATGCGAGCCGGGCTCGGCGCGTTCTTCCGCGACTACGACGTGCTTCTCATGCCGGGCGCCGGCGTGCCCGCGATCCCGCACGACCCGACCGATCCCATGACCTCGCGCACGATCGACGTCGGCGGCGTTCGACGGTCGTACTACGACCTCTTCTCGTGGATCGCGCTCGCGACGCTCACGTTCCACCCGGCGACCATGGCGCCGATCGGGCAGACGGCGGCCGGCCTTCCGGTCGGCCTGCAGATCGTCGGCCCGTACCTCGAGGACCGGACGCCGATCGACTTCGCGCGCGGCCTCGCCGGACTCGTCGGCGGCTTCCGCCGGCCGCCGGGATTCTGATGCGGCGCTGCGCGGTGCTCGCGGCAGCGGTCGTGTGCCTGGCGGCCGCGTCGGCCGTTTCGGTTTCCGGCGCGCCCGCCCGCGGCTTCGACTTCGACGACGTCGTGAAGCGCGCCGAGGACCTCGCGAAGGAGCCGTTTCGCGACACGCGCGGCACGGTGCCGGACTGGCTGCTCGGGATCTCGTACGACCAATGGCGGGACATCCGCTACCGGCCGGACAAGGCGCTCTGGAAGGGCCAGTCGCCCTTCGAGGTGCAGTTCTTCCACCCGGGCCTGTTCTACGACCGGGTCGTCGGCATCAACCTGGTCGAGGGCGGCAAGGAGAAGCCCGTGCCGTTCACCCCGGACTCGTTCGACTACGGCAAGAACGACTTCGCGAGCAAGGTTCCGCAAGAGCTCGGCTTCGCCGGCTTCCGCGTCCACTACCCGATCAAGACGCAGAAGTACGCCGACGAGGTGATCGTGTTCCTCGGCGCGAGCTACTTCCGCTCGCTCGGCCGCGACCAGGCGTTCGGGCTCTCCGCGCGCGGGCTCGCGATCGACACGGCGGAGCCGTCGGGCGAGCAGTTCCCGTACTTCCGCGACTTCTGGCTCGTCAAGCCGGCGCGCGACGCCAAGACGCTGACGATCTATGCCCTGCTCGACAGCCCGCCGGCCGCGGGCGCGTACCGCTTCGTCGTCGATCCCGGGGACGAGACGAAGGTCGACGTCGACGTCCGGCTGTTCCCGCGGAGCCGCGTCAAGAAGCTCGGCCTGGCCCCCTTGACCAGCATGTTCTTTCACGGCGAGAACCGCCTCCAGCCAATCGCCGATTTCCGGCCCGAGGTGCACGACTCCGACGGCCTCCTGGTGCAGACTGGAACCGGTGAGTGGATCTGGCGGCCGCTCGACAACCCCGCGAGCCTCCACGTGACGAGCTTCGCGGTCGAGAACCCGAAGGGCTTCGGATTGATCCAGCGCGATCGCGACTACGAGCACTATCAGGACCTGGAGGCGCGCTCCGAGCGCCGGCCGAGCGCCTGGGTCGCGCCCAAGGACGGGTGGGGCAAGGGGCGCGTCGAGCTCGTCGAGATCCCGACGAAATCGGACATCAACGACAACATCGTCACGTATTTCGTTCCCGACGCGGCGCCCGAGCCGGGCAAGGCGTTCGCACACGGCTATGTCGTGTACTGGTACGGCGACGATCCCGGACGGCCGCCCGGCGGCCGCGTCGTCGCGACGCGGCGCGACTACGGCCGGGTGGAGGACGCGCACCGCTTCGTGATCGATTTCGGGGGCAAGGAGCTCGCCGCGACGCCGCCCGAGCAGGTGCTGCGCGGGGTCGTCACGGTGTCCGGCGGCGACGCGGTCGCCGAGATCCTCGACCAGCACGTCGTGAAGAACCCGGTCAACAAGCAGTGGCGCTTGAGCTTCCAGCTGCGGCCGAAGACGAGCAAGCCGATCGATCTGCGCGCCTTCCTCGATCGCGGGGGAGATGCGCTGACGGAGACTTGGTCGTACACGCTGGTGCCGTGAATCCGCATCCGCACGAGACGTCGGAGCACGTCCTCGGGCTGCCGGCCGAGCGCCTGATGCAGGACTGGCGCGCAGCGCACGCGCGCGCGCTCGCGTACCTCGACGCGCTCGCGATCCCCGAGGAGGAGCGCGAGTCGCTGATCGCGGGGGCGGTCGGGCGCGCGCTCGCACGCGACGCCTGGGAGGACGGCGGCGACGCGATCGCCGAGACGCTCCGCGCGCTGCGCGAGGTCCTGCAGGAGCGGATTCCGGTGCCGCTCCCGCCCATCGATCACGAGGGCGATCCGTTCCTCGCCTGGCGCCTCGCGGGCGTCGGCGGCGCGCGGTCCGCCGCGCCCGAAGGTCACGAGCCCGGCGACACGGGCTCGTCGACGAACGGCGACGCGACGCACGCCGCGGCCGGGAACGGCGACGGCTCCGCACCGCCCGCCGACGAGCCGCTCGTCGCCGTGCTCCCCGTCCGGGACGGCGTGCTCCGCTCCACGCCGCCGCTCCGCCGCGGGCACATGGTCCCCGAGCGCATCGAGCGCCGCTTCCTCGGCCGCTTCCGCCGCCGCCATGCGTCGGCCGCGGACGGCGAGGGCGTGCGCTCGCGCGAGGAGCTCCGCCGCCGGCGGCGCGCGCTTCCCTGGGTGCGCGTGTCGCGCCGGCGCCGGCTGGTGCTCGGCCTCCTGATCCTCATCCCGAGCGTCATCGCGAGCGGCTTCATGGTGAACGTGCTGCCGGGGAAGGGCGAGAACGCGCTCGAGGCGGCGATCGTCCTTCTCTTCGGCGCGCTCTTCGGCTGGATCTCGATCGGGTTCTGGACGGCGCTCTTCGGCTTCGGGGTCCTGTTCCGCCGGCGCGACCGCTTCGCGATGACGCGCTACGGCGGCGAGGAGGATCCGCGCGAGGCGGCGCGCCGGATCGGCCCGGAGGCGCGCACCGCTCTCGTCATGCCGATCTGCAACGAGCCCGTGCCGCGCGTCTTCGCCGGCCTGCAAGCGATCCACCGCTCGCTCGCGCGACTCGACGCGCTCGACCACTTCCACTTCTTCGTGCTGTCCGACTCCGCCGATCCGGGAACCGGCGCGCGCGAGGAGGAGGCGTGGGCGAGCTGGGCACGCGAGGTCGGCGGCTTCGCGCGGATCTTCTACCGGCGCCGGAAGGTACGCCTGAAGCGCAAGAGCGGGAACGTCGCCGACTTCTGCCGGCGCTTCGGACGGTCGTACCGCTACATGATCATGCTGGACGCGGACAGCCTGATGAGCGGCGAGAGCCTGGTCCGGCTCGTCCGGATGATGGAGTCGCGGCCGGAGGTCGGCCTCGTCCAGACGGCGCCGACCGCCGTCAATCGCGAATCGCTGCTCGCGCGCGTGCAGCAGTTCTCGACGCGCGTCTACGGCGCGATGTTCTCGGCCGGACTCCATTTCTGGCAGCTCGGCGACGCGCAGTACTGGGGCCACAACGCCATCATCCGGATCGAGCCCTTCATGAAGCACTGCGCGCTGCCGCGGCTCCCCGGCAAGCCGCCCTTCGGCGGAGAGATCCTGAGCCACGACTTCGTCGAGGCGGCGCTGCTCGGCCGCGCCGGCTGGACGATCTGGCTCGCGTACGATCTCGAGGGCTCGTACGAGGAGGTCCCGTCGACGCTGCTCGAGGAGATGGGGCGCGATCGCCGCTGGTGCCAGGGAAACCTGCAGCACATGCGGCTCCTCTTCAGCGAGGGGCTTTTCAGCGCCCACCGCGCGCTCTTCGTGAACGGCGTCATGTCGTACGTGTCGGCGCTCCTCTGGTTCCTCTTCCTGCTCCTCAGCACCGGCGAGGCGATCAAGCAGAAGCTCGTCGAGCCCGACTACTTCCCGAACGGGCCGAGCCTCTTCCCGGAGTGGCCGGTCTGGCGTCCGGACTGGGCCATGTCGCTCCTCGCCGTCACCGCCGTGATCCTCTTCCTTCCGAAGGTGCTCGCGATCGCGCTGATCGCGATCCAGCGCCGAGAAGCGCGCCAGTACGGCGGCGTCTTTCGCCTGTCGGCGAGCGTCGTGCTCGAGGTGCTGCTCTCGAGCCTCCTCGCGCCGATCCGGATGGTCTTCCACAGCCGCTTCGTGCTGACGAACCTGTTCGGCCGGACGGTCGCGTGGGGAGCGCAGGGCCGCGAGGATGCGGAGACGCGCTGGAGCGTCGCGCTCCGCCAGCACGGCTTCGACACTCTCTTCGCGAGTGCGTGGGGCGGGGCGCTCTTCTGGCTCAACCCGGACTACTTCTGGTGGGTCCTTCCGATCGTGGGCGCGCTCTTCCTGTCGATCCCGCTCTCGGTGCTGACGAGCCGGGTCGGCGCCGGGCGGCGTGCCCGCCGCGCCGGGTTGTTCTTGACGCCGGAGGAGAAGGACGAGCCTCCGGAGCTGCGCGATCTGCACGAGCGCGAGGCGGTCGCGGAAGAGCACCTCGAGTCCCTGCCGCCGGCGGAGCGCGCCGACGGCTTCGTGCGCGCGGCGGTCGATCCGGAGGTGAACGCGCTGCACCGGGCGCTGCAGGGTCGGCGCCGTTCCGTGGGCGACACCGTTCGCGCGGCGCGCGCCGCGCTCGTCGAGCGAGCGCTGGCCGACGGGCCCGGCGCGCTCGAGCCGCGCGAGCGCCGCGCGCTCTTCCGCGACCCGGGTTCCGTCGATGCGCTCCACCGCCGAACGTGGTCGCTCGCATCCGACGACGAAGCCGAGCGCTGGGGCCGTCCCGGTACGGCGTCCTGACCGGTAGCGCGCCGGCAGGCGGTCAGTTCGCCGGCGGCGCCGCCTCGCCGCCGCCGGCGCGTGAGTCGCCGAGCAGCGCGTCGGGGTCGCGGCGTAGGCGGCGCACGGCTTCGGCGTACGCCGCGCGGCGCTCGGGATCGGCGGCGATCCGCTCGGGATCGCGCACCAGGGACGCGAGCGGTGCCGCGCGCGCGGCCACCTCGTGCCCGACGTCGAGCGGCACGAGCGATCCCGCGGCCGCCTGGAACTCGACCAGCATGTTGTCGTCGGTGTTGATCGGCGCGCCCGAAGCCCAGCGTCGCATCTCGTCGCGTCCGAGGACGGCGGCCGCTACCAGGTGCTCCGGCCGCTGCAGGCGCGCGCGCGCCAGCTCGCTCCGCGTCGCCGGCGCGGACCACCGCTCCGCGATGGCGTCGAGGTCGAGGCGGAGGGGCGCGCGCGAGCCGACCAGGACCGTGTCCGAGCCGCTCCCGGTCTCGAACACCATCGCCTCGGGGAAGACGGAGAGGAACGTCGCCAGGATCGAACGGTAGGTCGCGAGCGGAAGCTCGTAGGTCTGTACCCACTGCGCGAACACGCCGTCGGGACGGAGTCGGCGCGCGGCGAGCTCGTAGAACTCGCGCGTGAAGAGGTTGGCGACGCCGACCACGAAGGGATGCGGCGGCTCCGAGATGATGACGTCGTAGGTCGCGTCCGAGGCGAGCAGGACGTGGCGCGCGTCGTCGTCGACGAGCCGGACGCGCGGGTCGGAGAGCGGGTCGTGGTTGACCGAGCGGAAGAACGCCGATCCCTCGACGACGGCGGGCTCGAGCTCGACGGCCGTCACGTGCTCGACCGGCGCCTGGAGCGCCGCGCCGGCCGTCACGCCGCTCCCCCAGCCGACGACGAAGACGTCGGCGGTGCGGGGTGCCAGGAGGAGCGGGATCTGCGCGAGCAGGATCTGCGTCCGCATGTCGCCGGGCGCGTTGCTCGCGTTCGCGCGGCCGTCGATCCGCATGCCGCGGATCCCGGCCTCCGCGTCCTCGAGGACGATCACGCCCGCGCTCCGGCCCTCGCGATGGAAGAGCACCGACTGGCCGGCGTCGGACAGGTGCACCTGCGAGAAGTCGCCGTCGTAGCGGCCGGGCTCGAACACGCCGACGTGGAAGATCACGTGGTTCCATTCCGGAAGCGCGGCGAAGCCGAACGCGAGAGCCCCGGCCGCGACGACGGCGGTCGCGCGCGCGCTGGAGCGCGGCGCGTGTGCCGACCCGCCGCGGGCGAGCGCCACGCCCGTCGCCGCCGACGCGGCCGCGAGCGCGAGCAGCGCGGTCTGCGTGCCGAGCGCCGGCACGAGGACGAAGCCGCCGAGCAGCGAGCCGGCGATCGCCCCCACGGTGTTCACCGCGTACACGCGCGCGACCACCGCGCCCGCGCCCCGGCCGCGCGCGGCCCCGGCCGCGACGAGCGTCAGCGGCAGCGCGGTGCCCGCGACGAGGACCGGCGCCAGCACGACGATCGCCGTCGTGATCACGCCGCGCAGCACGAGGCCCGCGAGCGAGCCCGCCTCGGAGATGCCGTAGAGCGAGTGGTAGAGCCAAGGGAGCCCGGACGCGATCGCGACAGAGACGACCATCGCGATCGCGCACAGGAGAAACGCGAGCGGCAGCGCCGAGCGCGCCCACGCGACCGCATCCCCGCGCTCGGTCGCGCGATCGCCGGCGCGCGACGCGAGCGCGCTGCCCGCGCCGAGGCACAAGAGGTAGACGAGCAGCACGGAGCTGAAGGCGTAGTTCGTCGTTCCGACGATCGGAGCGAGGACGCGGTTCCAGGCGACCTGGGTCGCGAGCGAGAGGACGCCCGAGGCGAACGCGGAGAGCACGAGGTCGGGCGCGAGCCGGCTCGACGGCGACACGGGAAGCTCGGCTTCCGCCTGCGGGGCGTCGCCGCGCGCGCCGCTCCGTGCGACCGCGCGCTCGCGCCCGACGCCGAGCACCGCGATCGCGACCGCAGCGTTCAGCGCGGCGCCGGTCGCGAGCGTCGCCCACGTGCCGAGCACCGGCATGAGGACGAAGCCCCCGATCGCGACGCCGAGGACGGCCCCGGCGAGGTTCGCCGTGTAGAGCCACTCGGGTGCGAGACGGCGTCCGTCGCGGCGCGCGAGCGCTTCCGCGAGCACGGGCAAGGTCGCGCCCATGAGCGAGGTCGGCACGAGCAGGATCGCGCCCGCGATCGCGAAGCGGAGCGCGGTGAACGCCGCGAACGAAGGACCCCAGGCTCGCCAGAGCGCTCCGTAGACGGGCTCGACCCAGACCAGCACGCGCGGAATCGCGAGCGCGGAGACGCCGATCCCGAGTTCGAGCCAGGCGTAGGCGCGAAGCGGGCTCGGCCAGCGCTCGATCCGCGCACCGGCGAGCGCGCTTCCGAGCGCGAGGCCCGCCATGTACGCGCCGAGGACGGTCGCGATCGCGTACGAGCTGACGCCGAAGAGGTGGCCGAGGAGCCGGGTCCAGACCACCTCGTGGACGAGCCCGGCTGCGCCGGAGACGACGAAGGCGCCGGCCAGCAGCGGGACGAGCCAGGGCTCGGGATCGTCGCGGCGCGTCCGGACGCGCGCTTGCGCGGCGCGCGCCTTCCGGCGGCGCGCGTCCATCTCTGCTTGACGGCGATCGCGCCGGGCCGATTTATTCAACGAAGGGATCGCTCCCCTCGCCCCGTCGGGGCCCCAAGTTGTCGCACGAGGGGATCGCTCCCCTCGCCCCGTCGGGCAAAGCCCGCCGGGGCCCCAAGCTATCGAACGAGGGGATCGCTCCCCTCGCCCCGTCGGGCAAAGCCCGCCGGGGCCCCACTCCCCCGCGGGCTCGCTTCGCTCGCATCTTGGGTCATGCTCCTAGCCCGAGCGACGCGCGTCGGGAAGGGAGCCGGTCGTACGAGCAGCTCAGTCGTTGGGCGCGCCGCGCTCGATCCACTGGCGGATCTGATCGATCTCCTGCTGCGAGAGGGGACCCGTCGGCGGCATGGGGCCGCCGCAGACCGGCGTCGCGTGCGACACCTTGTCGAGGAGGAGGCTCGCGGCCGGGTCTCCCGCGACGACGCGCACGAGGCCGCTCGACGCGCACGACGGCCCGGCCGCCGGCACGCCGACCAGGTTCCCGTACGCCTCGTCCTTCGTCCTCATCGAGAGGTTGCCCTGGTTGCTGCCGTGGCACGACGTCGTGGTGCAGCCCTTCGCGACGATGATCTCGTCGTAGATCGCAGACAACGTCGGGTCGAAGGTCGGGCCTCCGCCGCCGCCACCGCCGCCGCCGCCCTCGAGCGACAGCACCTGGACCATGCGGTTCGGCGTGCCGACGAAGTACGAGAGCCCGCTGCCGATGTGCACCCGACCTTCCGCCACCGTGATGCCCGCGGCGATCGTGCCGCCGGTCGGGAACTCGAACAGGATCTCTCCGGTGTCGGTGTCGAACGCCTGCACGACGTTGTCGATGCCGACGTAGCCGACTCCGTTCGCGACCGTGAGCGGCTGCCACACCCACGCGCCGATCTGCCGCTCCCACACGGTGCTGCCGTCCTTCGGATCGAGCGCCATGAGGACGGACGTCGTGCCGGGCCCGAACGCGCCGGTCGACGGCACGCTGCCCGGCCCATCGCTCTTCCCGTTGTTGCCGGCGACGAGGATGTGCCGGCCGTCGAACGCGCCGTTGTTCAGCATGCCGCCGATGAGCGCGCTCCCAGGGCTGATCGCGCGGCTCCACAGCACCTCGCCGGTGTCGCGGTCGAGGAGCCAGAAGACGCCGGACTTCTGACCGGCGCCCACGACCTTGCGACGGGCGCCGGCGACCTCGGCCTCGAAGAGGATCGGGTTGGTGCCGAAGTCGGTGTCGGGGCTGCGCATGTTCAGGATCGTGAAGACGTCGCCCTCGGTGAGCTGCGTGAGCCAGCGCAGCGCGCCCGTGTCGACGTCGAGCGCGAAGATCGAGTCCGACGTCGGTCCGGCTTCCTCGGTGTAGTTGTTGCCGGTGTCGGCGAAGACGAGCCGTGCCAGCGGGTCGATCGACACCGTCGCCCACACCGACGCGCCGTTGAACGGAAGCTCGGTGGTGAAATGCCGCCACAGCTCGGCGCCCGTGTCGCGGTCGAACGCGACCACGGCCCCGCGGAAGGTCGCGTTCTCGGAGACGCCCGCCTCCTCGACCGACGAGCTTCCCACGATCACGTAGCGCTCGAACGCGACCGGCGAGCTGAACCCGGCCGCGAAGCGATGGTCGTCGATGACCGACCGCCAGATCTCGGCGCCGGTCGCCGCGTCGAGCGCGTGCAGGACGGAGTCGCCGTCGTTCACGAAGACCTTGCCGTCGCTCCAGGTCGGCGACGAGGTCCCGGTGACGCCCGGGTTCTCCCACACGACCGTCCCGTCGGCGCCGCGAAACGCGTAGGCGCCGCCGGACGAGAGCACGTACACGATGCCGTCCTTGACGGCCGGAGCGCCGGTCACCGTGCCGCGCGTCTCGAAGCGCCAGGCCTCCTTCAGGCCCGAGACGTTGTCCTTCGCGAGGATCTTCTCCGACGTGTTGTTGAAGGTCGACGAGAAGTTCTGACCGAGCATCGTCCAGTCGTCGACCGTCGCGCCCGGGCCGGTCGCGACGCCCGACGGCGATGACGCGTCCGAGCAGGCGGCGAGCGTCGCGAGGACGAGCGCGAGCGCCGGCATCGCCGTGCGGTTTCGTGACAGCATCGTGCCGGCGAGTCTCATGCGAGGGTCTCCGTGATGCCGGTGAGCGGCGGCCGGCGCGTCAGCCGCGCCGGCTCACCTCTGCCGTTCTTCGTTCGTTCGGTGGATGCGCGGCCTCCCGACCGGGCGGCCGCCGAATGGAATCGACGGCGCGTCGCCGCTCAGCCGTCGTGTGAGCCGTGGCCGGCGTGCTCCGCGTGGCCCGTGTGGCCGGCATGGTCGCCGTGCGACATGCCGGGGGAGCCGAGCCCGAGCGCCGCGTGGGCCATGGCGGCCTGCATTCCGCGCTTCGGAGCGACGCAGCCCTGGAAGTTCGGGAAGATCGGACCGGTCACGTCGGAGCGGCCCGCCGTCTGCGCCGGCGCCTCGAGGCCGAGCGCCTGCGCGGCCGCCGTTTCGTCGATGTACATGGCACCGAACAGCACGAACATCTCGTTCTCGGTGCTCTCGCCGCCGGTGATCGGACACGCGTCGCACTTGCCGTCCCCGGCCCCCGGAGACGAATCGCAGCTGGCGTTGTCGTCGGCTCCGCTGCACGCCGCGCCGACGCGCCCCGCCGTGCACGCGATCGGCGTGCACGTGCCGCCCGGATTGCCCTTCGCGCTCTCCGGGATGCGGGACAGACGCGTCACGGTCTCCGGGTTCGGCGACCCGTCGTCGTTCACGCCGTTGTTGTAGGTCCCGCAGTAGCGGATCGTCCGCTGTTTCCGATCCGGCGAGTCCAGCGCGAGCGGCGGATCGTAGCGCTGCTGCGTCGGGTCGTTGTAGCTGAACGTCTCGTAGATCTGGTTCCCGTCCGGCGGCAGCGTCGCCCAGAAGTGCTTCCCGTGCTTGTGCATGTGGGCGAACAGATGGAAGATCCGCGACCCCACCGGGAACGTCACGTCGTTGCAGTACGTGCCGACCGTGTACGGCGCCGCGTTCGGGTCGAAGATCGCGTCGAAGACGGCGATCTGCTCGACCGGATGGACTTGCTGCTCCGCGAACAGGTAGTTGATGCGCCCGTTCATCTCGGTGTCTTCGTCCGTCAAGTTGAAGGCGTGCGAGTTCCAGTAGATGACGCCCTTCATCGGGAGCTGCGCGAAGACGCCGTCGAGGAACGGGAAGTAGGCCTGCGACTGCCCGGCGCCGCCCATGATCTGCGCCGGGTCCTCGGACTCCGGTCCGTAGCCGATGCAGGCGAAGCTCGGCTCGAGCTGGCTCGTGCAGACGCCGTCGGACCCGCACGAGGTCAGGTCCTTCGGCTCGCACTCCTGCCCCTCCTGCACGCCGCCCCGGCACGTCCACGTTCCGAAAGACGGATCGTGCACGTCGATGCCGCCGGGCTGGAAATTGAGCGGCGAGTAGTAGAGCAGCAGGTGATGGCTCTGCGGGTCCTGCCGCAGGTCGAATCCCTTGAAGCGGAACATCTGTCCGCTCGGGTCGTTGAAGGCGGCCGGCGTCTGCTGCGTGATGTCGTAGTAGGTCGCGAAGCAGTTCTCGTGCTCGCTGTGCGCCGGGAGGTGCCACTGCGGCAGCACGAACTGCACGCCCGTACCCGCGGCTGGCGGATCGAGCGGCTTGATGACGATCGGCTCAGGATCGGGGAGGCACGCGTCCAGCAGCTCCGCGGTGCCCTGCACGGTTCCGGTCTCGGGCGCGCCCGCGTAGATCCACCGCCGGACGAGCTCGAGCTCGTCCGGCGAGAGCGGCGGAAGCCCGTTCGGCATCGGCGAGCCGGAGATCTGAACGCTCCCGGGGTTCGTCGCCGCCGCGAGCTTCAGCCACAAGTAGCTGCGGTCCTTGTCACCGGGCTCGATGCGCTTCATCGAGACGCCGGTCGCCGGCGTGTCGAAGATGTTCTGGTACGCGACCGCCGGCGTGAGATCGAGGCCGCCTTGATGCGCGGCCGACCCGTGGCAGATGTCCTGGGTGCAGCCGTGCTTCTCGAAGATCTCCTTCTGGATGCCCTCGAAGGTGCTCGAGAACTCCTGTGCGCCGTCGCACGACGGCGGATTGTCGGGCGGCGGATTGCCCGGCTGGTCCGGCGTCGACGTGCTCGAGCTCCCGCCGTTGCCGCTGCAGGCGGCGACGAAGAGCGCCAGCGCGAGGCCGATCGCGTTCGTCGCGAGCAGCCGCGTCCTCGCCTTGCTCATCGCCGTCTCCCTCCTGCGTCGTCCGCGGCCGTTGCGGCGGCGGCGTCCCGGTCGGCGTCTCTGCGGCCGACCCCGCGCTTCTCGTCATTTTGCATCGTACGGGAAAAAAGTCCCACAACCCACCGTTGCCGGCAACCCCTTCTCCGGGCGCACGCGGTGTCGGCGGGCGAAGCGTCTGCATGCGCGTGCGATCGGTCGCCCGGCCGGCGCGACCTGCGAGGGCACGGCGGTCGGAATGGCGGCCGCGTCACGCCGCCGGCGCGGCGGTGCCCGCTCCCCCGGCCGGCATCCCGGCCGCCGACGAGTCGGCCATGAAGCGCATCAGGAGCTCCACCAGCTCGTGCGGCGGGGTCATCTCGGGCTCCTCGACCGAGTCCTTCATGGTCTCGAACTTGAGGAGGTCGAGCTTGGCGTACTCGGCCCGGACGCGAGCCGTCAGAAGCCCGAGCCGCTTCAGGTTCGGCACGATCTTCGAGAACATCATCTGCCGGAAGCCGGTCATGAACGGCGTCTGCTTGGCCCAGTCGACCCAGAGCTTGACGTCCCAGCCGAGCCGCTCGAACACCGCCTCCATCAGCAGTCGGTCGCGCAGCAGGTGCGTCGCCTCGATGACGAAGTCTTCGCGCTCGCGCAGCTCGCTCGCGCTCATCTCGTTCGTGTAGAGGTCCGCGAGCGAGATCACCCCGAATGCGACGTGGCGCGACTCGTCGGCCATCACGCGCGTGATCAGGTCCTGGATGAGCGGCTCGTCCGCCATCTGCATGCGGGTCACGCCGAAGGCGGCGAGCGCGAGGCCCTCGACCATGATCTGCATGCCGAGGAACGTGATGTCCCAGCGCGCGTCGCAGACGATCTCGTCGAGGAGCTGTCGCAGCTCCGGATTGATCTCGTACGAGATCCCGAGCTTCTCCGTCAGGTAGCGATGGTAGACCTCGACGTGGCGGGCCTCGTCGGCGACCTGGTTGGCGGCGTAGAACTTCGCCTCCTCCCACGGCACGCCCTGCACGATCTTCGCGGTGGCGACGAGCGCGCCTTGCTCGCCGTGCAGGAACTGCGACAGCATGAACGCGTTCATGTTGAGCTGCATCCGCATCAGCTCGTCGGGCGCGAGCGGGATCGGCGGGCTCATGAGCGTGTTCATGAGGTCGGCAGCGCCGTTCGCGATGCGCTCGCCCATGAGACGCTCGGCGTCGACGTCGATCGACCAGTCGAGGTCGTTCGCGTTCCAGGTGAGCGTCTTCCCCTTCTCGTAGAGCGCGAGCAGGTTCTTCTTGCGGAGCTCGTACTGCCAGTCGAAGACGGTGTCGATGGTGGCGCGCACCGACTCGAACGCGCCAGAGGGCGGCATGGGGAGCGGGTTTCGCTGCGTATAGTCCATCGGGTCCTCCGGAGATCGCTGCGTCACGCGGGCTTCGGCGCGCGCCGTCCGCCGTCCGCCGCCGCTGCCGCGAGCCGATCCGGCTCGCGCGCGTCCGACGTCTCGGCCGCGAGGCCGACGTAGGCGAGGACGAGGCGCGCGATCTCGCGCTTCAGCTCGTCGATGGTGAGCGTCCTGCCGGCGGCGTGAGTGCCGTCGAGGACGACGTGGTTCTGCATGAGCGAGAACGCGGCCTGCACTGCAAGGTCGAGCGCGAGCGCGGGCTCGGGGTGTCGGACGTCGCTCGCCTTCGCGAGGAGGACGGCGCCCATCCGCTCGGCGGCGCGGCGGCGGAAGTCGATCGCCTGGTCGCGGATCGCCGTGTCCTGGGTCGCGCGGAAGAGGAAGGTGCGGATGAGCTCGCGGCGCTCCTCGGTGACGGTGACGAGCTCGTCGACGGCAGCGGCGACGATGTCGCGCACGGTCGCGTCGACCCAGCGCCGCTCGTCCGACAGCGCTTCGAGGCGCGCAGTCACCTCGAGGAAGAAGCGCTCCTCGAGCGCGCGCAGGAGCTCGTTCTTGTCGCGGAACCGGCCGTAGAAGCCGCCGACCGACGACCCGGCGCGTGCGACCACGGCCGGGATCGACAGCCCGGCGAGACCGCGCTCGGCGATCAGGGCCTCGGCGGCTTCGAGGAGGCGGTAGAGCGTGCGCTCGCTGCGCGCCTGCTTGGGACCGCTAACGGACGCGAGCGCGACTGCTGCGCGAGAGGAACTGGGAGGCATACGGTGTTTACTCGGGTGCCCGAACCCGAATCGGATTCGCGTTCTATCGGACGCCCTCCTCGATGTCCACCTCGTCACGGGCGACGCGGTCCGATCACGGGAGAGCGGACTCGAAAAGCGGGCTCGCTCGGCCCGCGGAGCGCCGGCGGCGGCAGGCGTCGACGGGGTGGCATCACGCTGAACGCGCGACGCAGCCGGAAATCGCTTGGAACGACGCGACATTGTGACGATCGCGGGGGCGCTGGGCGCTCCCCCGTGGGCTGCGCGGCGCCGCCGTAAGCGTTACAAAATGGTCGCCACGGCAGCGCCATGTACAGCCGCAGGCACGGCGCTCAATTCAGGCGCTCGCGCAAGGCAGGGCCAATCTGCCTCATCCGAAGGCTCGAATCGGCGGCCGCGGGATCAGACGAGCCCCCTGCGTCCCCTGGCACTCGAATTGCTTTCGCCGGCTCCAGGACGCCAAGATGATGCTCAACGTCACGCTGCTCGACCTCGTCACGGCCGTATCCCAGGACGCCGATTCCGAAGCGGAGATCATCGCGACCGTCGTGGCCATGGTGAATCGGAGGGTCGTTCGGCTCTGCGGAAGCTTCAGCGGCGCTCGCTTCGAGGGCGATGCGGCGGGGAACTAGGGGAGGAGAACGCCATGGATCTCCAGATCATTCCAGGATCTCGTTGCCGGGCGACCCGGCCGATCACGCACCCGGGCGGAGTGCTGAGCCGCTCGAGCGAAGGAACCGTCTGCTCGTTCCGCGAGAACATCGGGCGTAACCTCGTGACGGTCGCGTTCGATAGCGGCGAGCGGCTCGTGCTGTTCCCGCACGAGATCGAGCCCGTCGGCGAGCTCGCGGCGTAGCTTGGACATCTCGCGCGCTCGTCCGGTGCATCCGGACTGACGCGCATTCGGGCAGCGCCCGTTCCTTGGGCGCGCCCGCCGCTGTTCGACCCCGCCCGCACCCCGCCTCCGCTGCTCGATCCCGCACATTCGGTTGCATCGCCGGCGCCATGGCGTAGTGGTGGCCCGCGGACGGGCGCGCGAAGCGCGCTTCCTGCGGAGGACGACGGGGATGGCGGGTTCCGTTGCGAGAGTTCTCTGGTGCGCGATCGCGGCGGCCGGTCTCGCCGCATGCGCGGCGACGGCGCCATCGCCGCCGCCTCCGCCACCCGCGCCGCCGCCGATCCGCGTCGGCATCAACTCCGCGTCGCCACCGTACTCGTTCGTGCGCGACGGCGCGCTCGTCGGCATGGAGGTCGACTTCGCGGGGGCGCTAGGCACCTACCTCCGGAGGCCGGTCCACCTCGTCGACATGCGCTTCGAGGACCTGCTCCCCGCGTTGTCCGATCAGCGCATCGACCTCGCGATGGCCGGGCTGACGATCACGCAGCTCCGGGAGACGCGCGTCACCTTCAGCAATCCGTATCTCCGCTCCGGCCTGATGGCGATGATGCAGCGCCAGGACCGCGACCGCTACCCGACGGTCGCGAGCATCCTCGCCTGCAACGCGCGCTTCAGCGTCGTGAACGGCACGACCGGCGAGAAGTTCATCCGCGATCGCTGCGGCACGAACGGCATGATCTACCCGACGAACTCGACCGACATCGCGATCTCCGAGGTGAGAGCCGGGCGGAGCGACATCCTGATCCAAGATGCCCCGATCGTGGTCTGGGCGGTGTCCGGGAACGAGGGCGCGCTGGCGCTTCTTCGCCAGCCGCTCAATCGCGAGGACTTCGGCTGGGCGGTCAGTCGTTCCAACGAGGGGCTACTCGCGGCGGTGAACCAGGCGCTCGCGCACTGGGAGGCGGACGGCACGCGCGCCGCGATCCTCCAGCGCTGGGTTCCGTACTGGCAGCAGCTCGAGGCGGAGACCGCCCGCGTCCGGTGAGTCGTCGCGCGAGGGGTTCCATCCCTCGCCCGGGCTTGCGAGACCGCGGCATCGCGTCACGCTGGCATCTGTGGGACAGGCTTCGACGACATCCGACGGCGCGACCCATCGGACGGCGGCGCTCGTCGATCCGGCGCGCGTCCGGCCTCTCCTCGCCGGCGAGCACGCGAGCCCGCACGACGTGCTGGGCGCGCACCCCTGGCGCATCGGGGCGGTGCAGGGCGTCGTCGTGCGGGCGTTCCATCCCGATGCGGCGGCGGTCGAGCTCGTTCGCGACGACGAGCTGCCGATCGCGCTCGAGGCCATCGAGGGCGGGCTCTTCGCCGGCTTCGTCGCCGGCGCCGGCCTGCCGTTCCGCTATCGCCTCCGGTTTCGCTTCGCGGACGGCGGCACCTGGGAGCGCGGCGATCCGTATCGCTTCCTCCCGACCGTCGGCGAGATGGACCTCTATCTCCACGGCGAGGGAACGCACCGCCGGCCGTGGCAGATGCTGGGCGCGCGTCCGCTCGTGGTCGACGGCGAGCCCGGGGTCGCGTTCTCGGTGTGGGCTCCGACCGCGCGCCGCGTGAGCGTCGTCGGCGACTTCTGCCGCTGGGACGGCCGGGCGTTCCCGATGCGGGCGCTCGGCGCGTCGGGCATCTTCGAGCTCTTCGTGCCGGGCATCGGCGCGGGCGCGCTGTACAAGTTCGAGATCCTGACGCGGGATGGGGCGATCCGCCTGAAGACCGATCCCTTCGCGCGCGCGATGGAAGGTCCGCCGGCGACCGCGGCCCGCGTCGCGTCGCTCGACGGGTACGCGTGGGGCGACGGCGAGTGGCTGGCGCGCCGGCGAGCGTCGGACTGGCAGCGCTCGCCGATGCTCATCTACGAGGTGCACCTGCCGTCGTGGCGACGCGTTCCGGAGGACGGCAACCGCTCGCTCGGCTACCGCGAGATCGCGCCCTTGCTCGTGGAGCACGTGCGCACGCTCGGATTCACGCACGTCGAGCTGCTCCCCGTGATGGAGCACCCGTACGAGGCGTCGTGGGGCTACCAGGTGACCGGCTACTACGCGCCGACCTCGCGCTTCGGCACGCCCGACGACTTCCGGTTCCTGGTCGACGCGCTCCACCGCGCCGGGATCGGCGTCATCCTCGACTGGGTACCCGCTCACTTCCCGCGCGACGACTTCGCGCTCCGCCGCTTCGACGGCACGGCCGCGTACGAGCACGAGGACCCACGCCTCGGCGAGCACCAGGACTGGGGAACGCTCATCTTCAACTACGGCCGGCGCGAGGTCGAGTCGTTCCTCGTCGGCAACGCGCTCTACTGGCTCGAGGAGTTCCATGCCGACGGCCTTCGCGTCGACGCCGTCGCCTCGATGCTCTACCTCGACTACAGCCGGAAGCCCGGCGAATGGCTTCCGAACCGCTTCGGCGGAAACGAGAACGTCGAGGCGATCGCCTTCCTCCGCCACCTGAACGAGGTGGTGCACGGCGAGCAGCCGGGCTGCGTCGTCATCGCCGAGGAGTCGACGTCGTGGAGCGGCGTGACGCGCCCGACCTTCGTCGGCGGGCTCGGCTTCACGTTCAAGTGGAACATGGGCTGGATGCACGACACGCTCGCGTACCTCGCGATCGATCCCGTCTTCCGCTCCCACCACCACGACCAGCTCACGTTCGCGATGCTGTATCAGTACAGCGAAAATTTCGTCGATCCGATCTCGCACGACGAGGTCGTGTACGGGAAGCGCTCGCTGGTCGCGAAGATGCCGGGCGACCCCTGGCAGAAGCTCGCGAACCTCCGGCTCCTCCTCACCTACCAGGTGACGCGACCGGGGAAGTCGCTCCAGTTCATGGGGTTCGAGCTCGCGTCGGGAAACGAGTGGAACCACGCCTCGAGCCTCGACTGGCACCTCGCCGACGAGCCCGATCGCCGTGCGCTGCTGCGCTTCGTCGGCGCGCTCGGGCGCCTCTACAGGGAGACGCCGTGCTTCTGGCGCGGCGATCCCGACCCGGACGGCTTCCAGTGGATCGACTGCCACGACCGCGACAACTCGGTCCTGAGCTACCTCCGCCGCGACACGCGGCACGAAGGGCACGGCGCAACCCATGTCGTCGTCGTGCTGAACTTCACGCCGGTGCCGCGCGCGGGCTACCGGATCGGGGTGCCGCACGCGGGGCGCTACGTCGAGGTCCTCTCGAGCGACGCCCGCGAGTTCGGCGGGAGCGACGTCGAGACGCGACCTCACGTGCCGACCGAGCCCGTTCCGTTTCACGGCCATCCGCAGTCGATCGCGCTCGTGCTGCCGCCGCTCGGCGGCCTCGTGCTGGCGCCGGCGGAGCACTAGTGCCGCGCCCGGCCGCCAAGGGTCGCGGCCGAACGCCGCGCCGGCGCGCGGGCGGGGACGCGCGGCCGGGTTCGAGCGCGCCGCGCCACGACCGCGACGCGGGCGGGCCGAAGAAGCTGCTCTCGGCGAAGGCCGCGCTCCGCGCGCGCACCTGGCGCGCGCTTCGGGAAGTCGGCGCGGCGCGCTTCCCGGGCGCGGAAGGCCGGATCCCGAACTTCGCCGGCGCGGAGGCGGCCGCGGAGCGGCTGCGCGCGACCGACGAGTGGCGGCGGGCGCGCACCGTCAAGTCGAATCCCGACGCGCCCCAGCTCCCGGTTCGCCAGCGCGCGCTCCAGGACGGAAAGACGCTCTTCATGGCGGTCCCGCGCCTCGCCGCCGAGCGCCCGTTCCTCCGGCTCGATCCCGGCCGCCTGGCCGTCTCGCCGCGCGCGGCCGCGTCGATCCGCGGTGCGGCGCGCGCCGGGAAGCCGGTCGACGTCGACGCCCTCGAGCCGGTCGACCTCGTCGTCACCGGGTGCGTCGCGGTCGCGCCCGACGGCGCTCGGCTCGGCAAGGGCGGCGGCTTCGCCGACCTCGAGTTCGCCGTCGCCGCGCTCGCCGGGCTGGTCGGCCAGCGAACCGTGGTCGCGACGACCGTGCACGACGCGCAGGTCCTCCCGGCGCGCGTCATCCCGCGTACGGCTCACGACGTCCGCGTCGACCTCGTCGTCACGCCGACCCGCGTCCTGCGATGCCGGCGCGGCCGGCGCGCGCGGCCCGCCATCCGCTGGAACGAGCTGACGGAGGAGAAGATCGCGGCGGTCCCGCTGCTCGCGCGCCTCCGGCCGCGCTGACGGGCGGGCGCGTCCTCAGGACGCGAGGCGCGCGCCCGCCGCCGACTCGGACGGAGCGCGCGCCCCGGTCGACGAGCGGACGATCGCCTCGAGCACCGGCCGCACGCGATCGACTTCGCGCTCGAGGGTGACGATCGCCGCGCGCGCGCGATCGACGCCGTCGCCCGGGCACGCGTCCGCCACGCGGTGTGCGGCGTGGGCGGCCGGTCCGGCGGCGACCACGAGGAGCGACCCACGGAGCTTGTGCGCAGCCCGGCGTACGCCGGCCGCGTCGCCGTCGGCGACCGCCTCGCGGAGCCGCTCGAGCCCGCTCTGCGTCTCGGCGAGGCACATCTGAGCCAGGTCGCCCAGGAGCGAGCGGTCGCCGCCCGCCTGCTCGAGCGCCATGCGCTCGTCGATCGGCTCGCCGTCCTGGCCGGCCGCGCTCCCGCCGAGCCGGGCGTCGCTCGCCGCTCCCGCGACGGCGCGCGCGAGCGCGTCCGCCAGCTCCTGCGGGTGCACCGGCTTCGCGACGTAGCCGTCCATTCCCGCTTCGATGCAGCGCGCGCGGTCGTCGTCGGCCGTGAGGGCGAGGATCGGCACGCGGCGGGCCGGGCCTTCGGCGCGGCGCTCGCGCGCGCGGATCGCAGCGGTCGCTTCGAGACCGCTCACGTGCGGCATCTGGACGTCCATCAGAACGACGTCGAACGGCTCCGACGCGCACGCCTGCACCGCCTCCTCGCCGCTTCCGACGGCGCGCACGCGGTGGCCGCGCTTCTCGAGCAATCGGACGGCGAGCACTCGATCGACGGGATTGTCGTCCGCGACGAGGATCCGCAGCGCGCCCGCGGCGACCGATCGCGGGTCGCCGTTCGGACGCGGCGCCGGGACCCGCCGCGCGCGATCGGGCGAGAGCGCCGCGCGCGCGGCGCTCAGGACGTCGCTCTCGAGAAGCGGCTTCACGAGCACCGCCGCACATCCGATCGCCCGGCAGCGCTCCTCGCGAGTCGCGTCGGCCGCGCTCGCGAGCGCGATGAGGGGCATCGCGGCGAGGCGCGCATCGGAGCGCAGGATCTCCGCGAGCACGAGGCCCGGCATTCCGGGGAGGTCGAGGTCGATGCACGCGAAGGCCGGCACGCGGCCGCGCGCGCGCGACTCCTCGAGCGCGGCGAGCGCCTCGCGCGCGTTGGCGGTCGCGATCGGCCGCGCGCGCCAGGAGCGGGCGAGCGCCGACAGGATGTCGCGCGTCGTCGGGCCGTGATCGACGATGAGGACCTCGCGCTCGCAGAGGTCGAGCGCGGGGGCCGGTCGCCACGCCGCGGCGCCGGGATCGACGGCGAAGCGGGCGCCGAACGCGAACCTCGCGGAGGCGCTCGCGTCGACCGCGAGCGTCCCGCCCATGCTTCGCACGAGCGCCGCCGAGACCGCGAGCCCGAGGCCGAGGTCGTCCAGCGCCGTGTCGGAAAGCGGGTCCTCGGCGACCGGACGTCGCTCCGTCGTCGCGTCGCCGGCGGCGGGGCGCCCGATCTCGAACGCGAGAACCGCTTCGCGGTCCGTCAACGACTCCGTGACCACCCGGATCGTCACGTCGCCTCGGCCGCCGTGCGCGATGGCCTCCTCGACGACGTTCGCGAGCACCTGCTGCAGGCGGCGGCGGTCGCCGCGCACGCGGTCGGGGACGTCGGCTGCGACGACCGCCGCGAGCTCGCCGTCGGGCCGCGGTGCGCGCGCCGCACGCGTGCGAACGACCTCGTGCACGGCCGCGCGCAGCTCGAAGGCGACGACGTCGAGCTCCAGGCGGCCGCTCCGGAGGTGGGCGTGGTCGAGGAGGTTCGTGAGCGTCGCGAGCAGCGCCTGCGCGGACGAGCGCAGCACGCCGACCGACTCCTCCTGCTCGCGCGTGAGACGGCTCTCGGCCAGCACGTCGATCGTGCCGAGGATGCCGTTCATCGGCGTGCGGAGCGCGTGGCTCATGCGCGCGAGCGCGGCGTCGCGCGCGGCCTCGGCGGCCGCGATGCGAGCGCGGGCGCTCCGGACCGCGGCGAGCACGACGAGCTGCTCCGCGATCGCGAGCCCGGCGAGCGCGCACGCGAGCCATGCGACCGGCGCCGTGCCGGTCGCGAGCCAGCCGAGCGCGGCTGCCGATAGAGCGGCCACGCCGAGCGACGCGACGAGCGCCGCACGCGCCGGCTCGATGCGCTTCCTGTCCACTGCCGGATCAGGTCCCGAGCGAGACCGGATGCGATGGCCCCGACGCTCCGCGAGTGCCGAGCCAGGCTTCGATCACGGACGCGAGGTGACGCGGGTCGGTCGGCTTCGTGACGAAGTCGTCCATGCCCGCTCGACGGCAGCGGTCGCGCTCGCTGTCGAGCGCGCTCGCGGTCAGCGCGATGATCGGCGTGCGGCTCGCGGGGCCGGCGAGCCGGCGGATGGCCGCCGTCGCCTCGTAGCCGTCGACCTCGGGCATCTGGCAGTCCATGAGGACGAGGTCGTAGGAGCGCGACCGGAGGGCGTCCACCGCCTCGCGGCCGTTCGCCACGAGGTCGGCGAGATACCCCAGGCGGGCGAGCTGCCGACGGATGATCTGCCGATTGACCGGATTGTCCTCCGCGACGAGGAGCCGTCGCGCCTCGGCCGAGACGTCGGCGGAAGTGCGCGCGGCGGGCGCATTGATCGCCGGCGGCTTCACGTCCGGCGTCCGCTCGTCCCGCGGCGACGCCTGCTGGGCTTCCGCGTCCGGCGCCGTGACCGGCGCGGCGGGCGGGGGCGCAGCGCTCGCATGGCGCGCGCGCTCCCGGCGACGGTCGAGCGCGCGCAGCAGGTCGCGGCCGAGGCGCTCGCGCCGAAGCGGCTTCGGGCTCGTCGCGTCGATCGCGGCGGGCAGCGCGCGCAGCTCGGATTCGGGGGTCGCGAACGGGCTCAGGAGGAGGATCGCGGTCGCGCCGAGGTCGCGGTCGGCGGCCGCGGTGCGCGCCACGTCCACGCCCGACCGCTCGCCGATCCGCCAGTCGACGATCGCCACGTCGAACGCTGCGCCGCCGCGGCCGGCCTCGCGCAGCCGCACGATGCCGGCGTCGACGTCGGCGACGCCGGCGACGTCGATCCGGAGGACCGCCAGCTCGCCGCGCAGCCACTCGAGGCTGGTGGCGCTCGCGCCGACGTAGAGCGCCCGGAGCGGGTCGCCTGCGAGCGCGGAGCCCGTCGTGCGGACGGGGTCGCCCGCCACGCCGAGCGGAACGGTGAACCAGAAGGCACTCCCGACGCCGACGGTCGAGCGCACGCCGATCGCTCCGCCCATCAGCCCCACCAGGTGACGCGAGATCGCGAGGCCGAGACCGGTTCCGCCGAAGCGGCGAGCGGTCGACGCCTCGGCCTGCGAGAAGGACCGGAAGAGCCCCGCCTGCGCTTCGGCCGGGATCCCGATGCCCGTGTCGCTGACCTCGCAGCGCAGCACGACGCCGCCGGTCGGCGACGGGTCCGCGGACACTCGCAGCACGACCTCTCCACGCTCCGTGAACTTGACGGCGTTTCCGAGGAGGTTGACGAGCACCTGACGGATCCGCAGCGGATCGCCCGTCACGAGCCGCGGTACCTCGCGGCCGATGAAGCCGACGAGCTCGAGGTTCTTCGACTGCGCCTTCTCCGCGAGCAGCACGAGCGTCTCCTCGGCGACGGCGCCGACGTCGAAGTCGACGTGCTCGATGTCGAGACGCCCCGCTTCGATCTTCGAGAAGTCGAGGATGTCGTTGATGATCTTGAGGAGCGACGCGGACGCGTCGCGCGCCATGACGGCGTACTCGCGCTGGTCCGGCGAGAGCTCGGTCTCGAGGAGCAGCCCGGTCGCGCCCATGACGCCGTTCATCGGCGTCCGGATCTCGTGGCTCATGGCCGCGAGGAACTCCGACTTCGCGCGCGTCGCCGCCTCGGCCTCGTCGCGCGCCCGCCCCACGTCGGCCAGCGCCGCCTCCTGGGCGTGCAGGGCGTCGTCCTTCAGCCACTCGAAGATTCCGGCGGTCGCGGCGAAGGCGGCGATCGCGAAGAGGGCGACGCTCGCCTCCAGGAGCGCGAGCCACGGGTCGCCCGCCTTTTGTTCCGGCGCCGGGACGGCCCCGGCGGCTCCGAGCGCGAGGAGTGCCAGCACCGCCGCCGTCATCGCGGCGGTCCATGCGATCCCGGACCGCCGTCCGGCGATCAGGAACGCGAGCGCCGGCACGAGCGCGAACCAGAGCATCCCCGGCGACTCGAGGCCGCCCGTCGCCCACGTCAGGCCGACGAGGATCGTCGCGAGGACCGCGACCACGGCGTTGCTGACCGGCACGAGGGACCGCGTCCGGCGGAGCGCGGCGAAGATGTAGATCGGGTCGAGCACCGCGGCGAGCACGAGCGCCGCGCTCCACCGCTGCCCGCCCGCCCAGAGGAGCGCCGCGATCGCCGGCAGGGGCACCGTCACGACGCAGCAGAACGCGACCAGCAGGCGAGCGCGCCGATACGTGTCGCGGTCGGCGCGGAGCGGCCCGTCGGGAATCGCCCATTCGAAGATCGCCTCCAGGCGATCCACGGGCCAGGAGAACCTCACGAGGGTCTACATCGGCGATCGCAGAGACTTCCTTGATCCGCCATGGCGGATGCTGCGTGGTTCGACTCAGTGAGGCAGGCCGAACAGGAAGTAGACGAGGCAAAGCGCGCCGAGAAGCCAAGCGCCGCCACCGACCTCGCGAGCTCGACCGGCGAGCAGCTTGACGAGCGGGTACAGCACGAGCCCGGCGGTGAGCCCGTTGGCGACGTTGTACGAGAACACCATCATCGCGATCGTGACCGCCGCCGGGACGAGCTCGGTCGGATCGTCGACGGCGAGGCCGCGCGCGGCGGGCAGCATCGCGATGCCGACCGCCATGAGAGCGGGCGTGTAGACGTACGTCAGCTTCTGGAGCGGCTCGACGAGCGGCAGGAGGAAGAGCGCGACGACGAAGAGGAGCGCGGTCGTGACCGCGGCGAGGCCCGTGCGCGCGCCCTCTCGGATGCCCGTCGCCGACTCGACGTACGCGCCGCTCGTCGACGTCCCGACGAGCGCGCCGAAGACGCACGCGAGCGCGTCGACGATCATCGGCCGCTCGATCGCCGGGAAGTCGCCGCGCTCGTCCAGCATTCCGGCCGCAGCGCCGAGCCCGACGAGCGTCCCGACGGTATCGAGAAAGCTCACGAGAAAGAGCGTGAGCAGGATCGGAAGGAAGCCGAGCCGCAGCACGCCCGCGACGTCGAGCTGGAGCGCGATCGCCGACAGGTCGCGCTCGCCGCCGAAGGGCCAGGCGACGATCGCGCTCGGCATCTCGCCCGCGCCGACCGCGACGCCCGCGACCGTGGCCGCCACCATGCCGAGCAGGATGGCGCCGCGGACGCGCCGTGCCTGCAGGACGACGATCGCGAAGAAGCCGCCGATCGCGAGGAGGGCGCGCGGGTCGCGCAGGTCGCCGAGCTTCACGGGGACCGGAGGGCGCGCGAGCACGCCGCCCGGTCCGGCGAGCTGCGCCGCCGGCAGCCCCGCGGCCCCGCTCGTCACGATGCCCGACTCGTAGAGCCCGACGAGGAGGAGGAAGAGCCCGATCCCGACCGCGAACGCGTGCTTCATGCTCGGCGAGATCGAGCGCGCCAGCCACGGCCCGATCCCGAGCAGGACGAGCGCGACGAAGCCGAGGCCGGAGACGAAGACCGTGCCGAGCCGCTGCTGCCAGGTGACGTCGAGCGCGGCGAGGCCGAACGCGAGGAACGCGTTCTCGCCCATGTAGGGCGCGACCGCGATCGGCCGGTTCGCCCACACGCCCATGAGGAGCGTCCCGAAGACCGCGGTGAGGATCGTCGCGACCGTGCCCGGCCCGGGCGGGATGCCGGCGAAGCGCAGGATCGCCGGATTGACGACGATGATGTACGCCATTGCGACGAACGTCGTCGCGCCGCCGAGCACTTCCCGTCGGACGGTCGTGCCGGCCGCCCGGAGACCGAAGAGCCGGTCCAGGCGCGAGCTCTCGGCGATCAGAAGACCGACGCCTCGAGCGTGACGTCGGCGCGCGCCCAGCTCTTGTCGAAGCGGGCGCGCGCATCGCGCGCTCCGGCTTCGTCGCCCTGCGCGGCGAGGCTCTTCGACAGTCCGTAGAGGGCCCAGCCGTTGTCGGGGTTGCGGGCGAGGTCCTCGCGGTACACCGCTTCGGCTTCCTTCGCGCGGCCCGCGGAGAGAAGCACCGCCCCGAGCGCCTGGCGCACCGGGAAGTACCAGGGCGGCGGCTCCATGTAGCGGAGCCCGTCCTGCAGCGCGACGGCTTCCTTCAGATCGCGCACGGCCTGGTCCGTGTCGCCGCGCGCGGCGGCGAGCTCGCCCGCGAGCACGTGCGACGCGACGCCGAGGACCTTCTTCGCCGAGTTCACCTGCATCACGATCCGCTCGGGCGGCATCGCGTCGGTCGCCGCCTGGAGCCGTCGCAGCTCTTCCGCCGCATCGTCGAGCCGGCCCTTCCGGACGAGCGCCATGCCGCGCGCGTACTGGTGGAGGGCGGTCGCGTAGACGAGGTCGGCGGGCGGCGGGTCCGACGCGAGCACCTCGTCCCACCGGCCGAACCGCACGAGCACCAGCTCGGGCGTGACCGGGATGCCCTCCAGGTCCGGCATCTGCCGCAGCATCTCGACGGGCGCTTCGCCGGCGACGTCGTTCGCGGCGCGGATCGCGTCCGCGCTCCGCCCCTCCATGCTCGCCGCGGCCCACAGGAAGTCGAGGTTGTGGGGGTAGTACATCATCGGGTACTCGCCGGTCGGCTTCTCGCGCGCGATGTAGTCGCGATCGACCGCGACTGCCTTCCGGTTCGCCTCGGTGGCATCCGCGTAGCGGCCGACGCGCATGTAGATGTGCGACGGCATGTGCACGAGGTGGCCGGCGCCCGGCACCAGACCGCCGAGCGCGTCCGCGCTCGCCAGCCCGCGCTCGGGATGACGCGACGCCTCGACCGCGTGGATGTAGAAGTGGTGCGCGCCCGGGTGCTTGGGATCGCGCCGGATGACGCCCTCGAGGATCGCGACGATCTCCTCGGTCCCGGGCCGCGGCTCGCCGTCGTTGGACCAGAGGTCCCACGGCCGGAGGTCCATCATCGACTCGGCGTGCAGGGTCGCCGCGTCGAGGTCGTCGGGATGGCGGCGCGCGAGGTCGCGCATCGCGTCCGCGTAGGCGCGGTCGAGCGCCTGGCGATCCGCGGCCGGATCGGCCGAGTAGCGGGTCGCGAGCGCGGCGACGTACTCGCGCTCGAGCCGCGACGCCTCGTTCGCCTGCTTCGCCTTCGCCACCGCCCCGAGCGCGCGCTGGTTCCGCTCGGGGTCGATCGGGCTGTTGTAGTTCGGTCCCGCGGCGAGGCCGACGCCCCACCAGGCCATCGCGCAGTCGGGGTCGAGGCGCGCCGCTTCCTGGAACGCGCGCGTCGCCTCGGGGAGGTTGAAGCCGTAGTAGAGGCGCAATCCCTGGTCGAAGTAGCGCTGCGCCTCCGGGGACTTCGTCGTCACGGCGCGGTGGTACTGCCCGAGGTTCTCGAAAAGAGGTACCGGGCGAGCGTCGGCGTCGTCCGCCGCCCGGGCGGTCGCTGCGGCGGCTGCGGCCGCGATCAGCGCCGCCGCTCGAAAGATCAGTCGGCGTGCATTCATGGTTCCCCCGCGCCCCTCAAGCGATCGCTCGAACCGGCCGAATCCTGCCACGAACCCGGGGCGCTTCGAAAGTTCCGGGTCGTGCGACGGAGCGGAGACGCGGATGGACGTTTCGGGGGTGCCGGTCGACCTCGGCCGGCTCGAGGAGATCGCGGGCGACGACCAGGAGTTCATCGACGAGCTCCTCGACACCTTCGTCGCGAGCACCAACGAGCTCATGGTCCCGTTGCGCGCGGGCGTGCTTTCGGGCGACGCCGACGCGGTCCAGCGCGAGTCGCATCGCCTGAAGGGCTCGAGCGGGAACATCGGCGCGGAGACGCTCCAGGCGCGCTCGCTCGAGCTCGAGAAGCTCGGACGCGCCGGGACGACCGACGGCGCTGCGGAGCTGCTGGCGGCGATCGAGGCCGAGTTCGTCCGCATCTGCGACTTCCTCGCCGAGCGCCGGCGCGCCTGATCGCCGTCGCGGCCGATCTGCACCGCTCCTGCCTTCGCCCCGGCTCGTCGCTCGAGCCGCCGCACTTTCTCCGTTGACTGGCGTTCGGCCGGCGTGATGGGCTTTGGCGACCGTGCGGGCCAGCCGGGCCCGTGTCAGACCCCGCCGGCACCCCTCGGCCTCACGGAACGACCCACGAAGGAGAATTGCGACATGCGGAAGAAGGCGATCGGGGTCGCGATCGCGGCGATCGCCGTGCTGGCGGCGGGTGGCATCGCGCTGGCGGCCGGACAGGGGCTGTCCGGGCAGCGCCTGATCATCAAGAACAAGCTTCCCGACGATCCGGTGCAGAACAAGCTGGTCGTCGTCGGCAAGGGAGCCGTCGTCTCTCCGGCGGCAGGCAGCGCCGGCGACCCGACGTGCAGCGGCGCGGGCGGGGGCGGCGGGGTGCTGCAGGTGACGAGCCTGACGTCGGGCGAGAACCTCGTCGTGACGCTTCCGTGCGAGAACTGGCGCACCGACCGGCGCGGCCGCGGCTACAAGTACCTCGACCGCGAGGTCGACCAGGGTCCATGCCGGAACGTCCAGGTGAAGGGCGATCGTTCCGTCAAGGCCGTCTGCCAGGGCCGCGGCACGACCCAGCTCGACTACGACCTGAAGCTCGGCGTGCACCAGTCGCCGGTCGACGTGACGCTCACGCTCGGGAGCGCGCAGCAGGCCTACTGCATGAGCTTCGGCGGGTTCGCCCGGAAGAACGGTACGGACGCGAAGACGTTCATCGCGACGCGCGCCTTCCCGCCGGTCGGCGCCTGTCCGCCGAGCGCGGCGACGCCGACGCCGACGCCCACGCCGACCCCGACACCGACGCCGACGGACACGCCGACGCCGACCCCGACGCCCACGCCCTGAGCGGCGCAGCGCGCTGCGCTCCGGGCGTGCCGTCGGTCGCGAGCCGGCTCGATGGAGCGACGCCGGCGCGTGGGGCGGACCGAGCGCCGCGACGCGTGCGTGCGCCGTTCAGCGTCCGGGAACGGCCGTTCGCACGACCGCCCGCCGGGGCGCATCCGGTTGTCCGTTGACGCCGAGAAGGCGCCCGTCTAGCGACCGGCCAGGAGGCCAGCCGAGCGATGTACGTTCCCAAGCGCAAGCCCGATGAGGATCCGACGCCGCGGCTCCCGATCCCGACGCAGGTGATCTCGAACGGCGAGTACCTGCCGGAGCCCCAGACCGCCGAGCAGCGGAAGGTGGAGGCGCTCGTCGCCGAGCTGGCGGACGCGCGCGCCCGGAAGCTCGGCGTCAAGCGCCGCGACTTCCTCCGCACCGCGGCCGGCACCGCGACCGTGCTGTACGCGATGAACCAGGTGTATGGCTGCGGCGGAGGCGGAGGCTCGGGCGGAGGCGGAGGCGGGGGAGGCGGCGCGTTCGACGTGTGCGCCGAGGACACGATGGACCCGGCGCGCGCCCGCGAGCGCTTCCAGAGCGACTTCTTCGTGATGGACGTCCAGACGCATCACGTCGACAAGACCGGCGCCTGGTACCCGGGAGCGAAGGACACGGTCGCGAACCTCCGCTTCACCGACCTCGAGGGCTGCGCCGGAAACGACAGCGAGTGCAAGCTGAACCTCGTGACGCGCGAGCACTACATCCAGGAGATGTTCCTCGAGAGCGAGACGGCGATCGCGGTCATGAGCGGCATCCCGCCGGGCGCGGGCGGCATCCTGCCCAACACGACGATGGCCGCGACCCGCGACGAGGTGAACCACCTCGCGAACTCGCAGCGCATGCTCGCCCAGATGCTCATCGAGCCGACGCTCTCGGAGGCGCGCGGCCAGGTGACGCGCACCTCGATCTACGACATCGAGCGGAACGTCCAGGAGCTCGGCTCGGTCGCGATCAAGGCCTATCCCGGCGGCGACGTCTGGTGGCTCGACGACGAGCAGGTCGCGTACCCGATGTACGAGCGCGCCCTGAACGCCGGGATCAAGGTGATCGCGGTGCACAAGGGCTTCCCGCAGCTCTTCGGGCCGCAGGCCGCCGAGCGCGTCCAGTCGATCGACATCCCGAAGGCGGCGCGCGACTGGCCGGATCTCAACTTCGTGATCTACCACTCGGGCTACTTCCCCGGAGACACCCGGCTCGCCGACGGCACGCTCGTCCCGGGCGGCGTCGAGCAGTTCGCATCGGTGCTCGAGGCGAACCCCGACATCGACAACGTGTACGCCGAGATCGGCAGCACGTTCGCGATCGCGATCGCGAACGGCGGCGTCGCCGGCATGGAGATCCTCGGGCGGCTCCTGAAGCGCCTCGGGCCCGACCGCATCTGCTGGGGCACCGACTCGCTCTGGTGGGGATCGCCGCAGTGGCAGATCGACGCCTTCAAGACGTTCCAGATCTCCGAGCAGCTACAGGCGGAGAAGGGCTACCCGGCGATCGACGACGACACGCGCCGGAAGATTCTCGGGCTCAACTCGGCGCGGCTCTACGGCGTCGACGTCGAGGCGGTGCGCTGCACGGTGGCGAACGACGCCGTGGCGCAGGCGCGGGCGGAGCTGCAGGCCGGCGCGCCCCGGCCCGTGTCGCAGCCGAGCGGCCCGCGCACGCGACGCGATTTCATGCGCCTCTACGCGCTCGAGGAGGCGGTCGAGCGCATCCGCCACGGCAACGGCTGACGATCGTTTGAGCCCCGGCGCGGCGATCGCTTAGGGTGATCGCCATGGCCGCCGCGAATCCGTCCCCGCGCAGCCGCGCGGAGCAGGTGCGGGAACTCCTCGCGCGCCGCGAGCCGATCGTCATGGGCGGGTTCTACGACGGCGTGTCGGCGCGCCTCGTCGACAAGGCGGGATTCCCCCTCGCCTTCATGGGCGGCTACGCCGTCGCCGCTTCCCTTCTCGGCGAGCCGGACATCGGGCTCCTCACGCAGGCCGAGATGGCGGACGCGGCGCGCCGCCTCTGCCGGCTCGTCTCGGCGCCGGTGCTCGTCGACGGCGACACCGGCTACGGCGGGATTCCGAACGTCGTGCGGACCGCGGAGCTCTACGCGCAGGCGGGCGCGGCCGGCCTGTTCCTGGAGGATCAGGTCTGGCCGAAGCGCTGCGGCCACATGACCGGCAAGGCGGTCGTCGATCGCAAGGACTGGCTGGCGAAGCTCCGCGCCGTGCTGCGGCTTCGTCCCGCGCTCGACCTCTACGTCGTCGCGCGCACCGACGCGCGCGGCCCGCTCGGCCTCGAGGAGGCCATCGTGCGCGGGCGGGCGGCGCGCGACCTGGGCGTCGATGCGGTCTTCGTCGAGGCGCCGCAGTCGGTCGGCGAGCTCGACGCGATCGCGCTCGCGATCCCCGGGCCGAAGGTGGCGAACATGGTCGAGCGCGGCCACACGCCGCTCCTCGGACCGCGCGAGCTCCACGAGCGCGGGTTCGACCTGATCGTGTTCCCGGTCGCGGCGATCCTGGCGCAGGCGCGCGCGGTCGACGACGTGTTCCTCGCCCTCCGCCGCGAAGGCACGACGGTCGGCATGCTGGAGCGCATCTACCCCTTCGAGGACTTCAACGCGCTGCTCGGCCTCGACGACCACCGCGAGCGCGAGCGCCTCGCGATGGTCGAGACCGGCCGGCGGAAGACGCGGGCGGCCCGGCCCTGACGGAACGGCTCGCCGCCGTCTCCGCACTCGGGCCGTGGCGCGCTATCCTCCTGCCCGTGCCCGCCTCGCTCACGGTCCTCATGCCGGCGCTGAACGAGGCCGCGAACATCGAGGCGGCCGCGCGCGGGATCCTCGACGTGGCGGACGAGGAGCAGGCCGACGTCGAGCTGATCGCGCTCACGTGCCTCGACCGCGACGGCGGGAGCGACGGCACGCCCGACGTCGTGCGAGCGCTCGCCGCGGCGGACCCGCGCGTCCGCTGCGTCCACAGCGACGCCTATCAGCTCCTCGGGGAGAAGCTCCGGGCCGGCATCGCGCTCGCGACGAAGGCGCACGTCGTCATGATCCCGGGAGACAACGAGATCGAGCCCCGGTCGCTGCGCGCGGTGCTGCGCCGGATCGGGGAGGCCGACATGCTGCTCTGCCACCCCGCGAACCCCGAAGCGCGCCCGTGGCGGCGCCGCGTCCTGTCGCGCCTCTACACGGCGCTCGTGAACCGGCTCTTCGGCGAGCGCGTGCTCTACTACAACGGCAGCAACGTCTATCGCGCGTCCGATTTGCGCGCCCTGCCGCCGATGGCCGACAGCTTCGCTCTCGGCGCCGAGACCGTGCTGCGGCTCCTGCGGGCCGGGCGGAGCTACGTCGAGATCGGCGTGCGGCTGCAGCCTCGGCGCGGGCGGTCGAAGGCGTTCCGCGTCGACAACGTCGTGCGCGTGGTCGGCGATCTCGTCCGCCTGCGGCTCGAGGGGCCGGACGGTCGCATGCGCGCGTGACGCACGGCCGGCGCGGCCCGTGCGCGTTTGCGACCTGCGCCGGATCCGGTCCATGGTTTGAGGGGGGAAGGGCATTTTGCTTGGTTGTCGTCGGGGGGAGCCATGACGGCCGCGATCTACCTGGCTGACCTGCGCCACAATTTCTCCGGCGTGCTGGCCAACGACTGCATGCCGCTCGGCGTCGCGTACGTGAAGGCGGTGCTCGATCGCGACCTCCCCGAGGCGGCGTCGTCCCGCCTGTTCGCGTACCCCGATCGCCTGCTCGAGGCGCTCGAGCGCGAGCCGCCCGACGTCCTGATGCTCAGCAACTACATGTGGAACGAGGCGCTGAGCTTCCACTTCGCGCGCGTCGCCAAGCGCCGCCGGCCCGACACCCTGGTCGTGATGGGCGGGCCCAACATCCCGCTCGAGGCCGACCGGCAGATCGCGTACGTCGCCGCGCACCCCGAGATCGACGTCTACGTGCTCGGCGAAGGAGAGCCGGTCGCGAGCGAGATCGTGCGGCAGTTCCTGGACGCCGGGAAATCGCCGGAGCGGCTCGCGGAGCGCGAGCTTCCGTCGTCGATCTACCGGCGCGACGGCGCGCTCGTCCGCACTCCGCCCTGGGAGCGCCACCCGCAGATCGACGAGGTGCCGTCGCCGTGGCTCACCGGCTGCCTCGACGAGTTCTTCGACGGCCGCCTCGCGCCGCTCCTCGAGACCAACCGCGGCTGTCCGTTCCAGTGCACGTTCTGCGTGCAGGGCGTCCGCTGGTACACCAAGGTCCACTACTTCTCGATCGATCGCCTGCGCGAGGAGATCGACTACATCGGCCGGCGGATCCGCGAGCGCTCGCCGGCGATGGGGATGCTCCGCATCGCGGACTCGAACTACGGCATGTTCGAGCGCGACGCCGAGATCTCCGCCTTCATCGGCGAGGCGCAGCGGAAGTACGGCTGGCCGACCTACATCGACGCGACCACCGGCAAGAACCGCCCCGAGCGCGTGATCGAGTCGCTCGAGCGGGTCGGCGGCGCGCTCGTCCTCTACCAGTCGGTGCAGTCGCTCGACGACGAGACGCTGAGGAACATCAAGCGCTCGAACATCAGCAAGGACGCGTACGAGCAGGTCATGATCCACGTGCGCGGCCGCGGCCTGCGCTCGCTCTCGGACCTGATCCTCGGGCTCCCGGGCGAGACGCTCGAGTCGCATCGCCGCAGCATCGCCGACATCCTCGATTCCGGCACGCACGAGATGCACAACTTCCAGGCGATGATGCTGAAGGGCTCGGAGCTCGAGACGCTCGAGTCGCGCCGGCGCCACCGCTTCGACACGCGCTTCCGCCTGCTGCCGAAGAACTACGGCGTCTACGGCGGCGACAAGGTCTTCGACGTCGACGAGATCGTGGTCGCGACCGGGACGATGACGTTCGACGACTACCTCGAGGCCCGGAAGGTGCACCTCGCGTGCAGCCTCTTCTGGAACAACAGCTGGTTCGAGGACGCGGTCACGCTGGCGCTTTCGTTCGGGATCGCGCGCTCGGAATGGCTCTTCGCGATGCGGCGGGCGATGGAGCGCGACGACGGCGCGATCGGACGGCTCGTCGCCGACTTCGAGCGCGAGACCCGGAACGAGCTCTTCCCGACGCGCGAGGCGTGCGTCGAATTCTACGGGCGTGAGGAGAACTTCGCGCGCCTCCTGACGGGCGAGATCGGCGACAACCTGATGTACAAGTATCGCGCGATCGCGTCCTTCTTCCGCTGGCCGGACGCGTGCCGGGTCGCGCTCGGCGAGACGCATCGCCTGCTCGTCGGCCGCGGCGCGCGCGAAGCGATCGCGGACTTCGACACCCTGTGGAGCGACTTCGCCTGCTACGTCGAGCTCAAGCACGCGCACGGCACGACGGCCGACACCCTGCTCGCTCCGGCGACCGCTCTCCTCTCGTACGACGTCCGGCGCTGGCTCGCCGACGGCATGCCGCGCGACAGCGCCGCGTACCGCCTGCCGGCGTCGCGGCGCTTCGTCTTCGAGCTGTCGCCGCAGGCGACGCGCGAGCTCGAGGCCGCGGTGCGGACCTGGAGCACGAGCCTGGTCGGCCTCACCAAGGGCGTGACCCGGATCCGCGCGGCCGCACAGGTGCGCGACTGCTGGCCGGTCGCGGCCGCCGCGGCGGGCGAAGCCGCCGCCTGAAACGCGCTCGGTCGCGCGATCGGTCCGCGATCCTCGTCCCGCCGTGCACGGCCGGGAATCGCCCGCGGCGAGTCCCCGATCACTTCCCGAGCGCGACGATGCGATCGAACTCGCGCTTCGCGAGCGGCATCACGCTGAGGCGCGACTGTCGGACGAGCGCGACGTCCGAGAGCTGCTCGTCGCCCTTGATCTGCTCGAGGGTGACCGGGTGCTTGAGCGGCTTCACGGGCACGAGGTCGACGGCCACCCAGCGCGGGTCGTCGGCGGTCGGGTCGGGATACGCTTCCTTCGCGACCTCGCAGATGCCGACCACCTCCTGCCCCACGTTCGAGTGGTAGAAGAGGACGCGGTCGCCGCGCTTCATCCCCTGCAGGTTGTTGCGCGCCTGGAAGTTCCGGACGCCGTCCCAGCGCGTCCGCTTCTCCTTCAAGAGCCGCTCGAACGGGTACGTCGTCGGCTCTTGCTTGACGAGCCAGTAGCCCATTGCTCGCACGAGGCGACTCGGCCGCGCGCGAGGCGCGCGGGGCTTAGTTTGCAGCCTCGAACAGGCCCGCGGCGCCCATGCCGCCGCCGATGCACATCGTGACGATGCCATAGCGGCCCTTCCGCCGCTTGAGCTCGAGGAGGAGCGTGCCGGTCAAGCGCGCGCCCGTCATGCCGTACGGGTGGCCGATCGAGATCGCGCCGCCGTTCGGGTTCAGCTTCTCGGGGTCGATGCCGAGCCGGTCGCGGATGTAGACCGACTGCGACGCGAACGCCTCGTTCAGCTCGATGAGGTCGATGTCGGAGAGCTTGAGGCCGTGGCGCTCGAGCAGGCGCGGGATCGCGAACACCGGCCCGATGCCCATCTCGTCCGGCTCGCACGCCGCGTAGACGCAGCCGCGGAAGAAGCCGAGCGGCTGGATGCCGAGCTTCTTCGCGCGGTCGTACGACATGATGACGTTCACGGACGCGCCGTCGGAGAACTGCGAGGAGTTGCCGGCGGTGACGCTGCCGCCTTCCCTGAAGGCGCCGGGAAGCTTCTGCAGGCCCTCGAGGGTCGTGTCCGGGCGGTTGCACTCGTCGCGATCGACGGTGACCTGCTTCTGCGACTTCGTGCCCGTCGCCTTGTCCGTGACCTCCATGGTCACGTTCATCGGCGCGATCTCTTCCTTGTCCTTGCCCGTCTGCTGGAACGCGGCGGTCCGCTTCTGCGACGCGAGCGCGAACTCGTCCTGCTTCTCGCGGCTCACCTTGTAGCGATCGGCGACCACCTCGGCCGTCAAGCCCATCGGCATGTAGATGTCGCGCTTGTGGTCCATCAGGTAGGGGTTGAAGAGGTTCTTCTTGTTGAAGTCGTTCTGCAGCATCGTGATCGACTCGATGCCGCCGCCGATCGTGACCTCGGCGCCCTCGTTCTGAACCTGGTGGGCCGCGACCGCGACCGCGTTCAGGCCCGAAGAGCAGAAGCGGCTCACGGTGCCGCCCGGGACGGTGATCGGCAGACCCGCCATGACGGCGACGTTCCGGCCGACGTTGAAGCCCTGCGGGCCCTCGGGGAAGCCGGTGCCGATGATCACGTCCTCGATCTCGGCGGGATCGAGCTGCGGCACCTTCTTCAGGACCTCGCGCACGCAGTGCGCGGCCATGTCGTCGGGACGGGTCTGGTTGAACGATCCGCGAAACGACTTGGCCATTCCGGTCCTCGCCGTCGCGACGATCACCGCTTCACGCTGCGCCATGGAAACTTCCTCCGGGCTGGTCGAGATGGGCGGCGGCGAACGAGGTGTCGTCGGCGCCGCAGAGACGGCGCGGGGACGGGTTCCCCGCGCGACCGGGAGAAATTCGCAGTCGCATGGAAGCAATGCAAGCGGGGTCGCAGGGCGCCCGATGGGGATGGCGCCGCCCGGCGCGCGGAGGCGGACGCCTCCGCGCACCGGGCGGACGCTGTCGAATCCGGTCAGTCGCGGTCGGGGGCGCCGTCGTACTTCGTGCCCGCCGGGCCGCGCATCGTCACCTGGTTGTCGATCTGGCGCGCCATCTCGAGGTGCCGGCGCAGCACCGGAAGCGTCTCCTCGGCGAACTTCGCGACCTCGGTATCCTTCGACTGGGTCGCCTGCTGGAACGCCGCGACGTCCTTCTCGTGGTCGTCGACCATCGCCTTCATGTAGTCGGCGTCGAAGTCGTCGGCCTCGAGCTTCGTCAGGCGATCGGCGAGCTGCTGGTGATCGGGGTCCAGTTGATCGGGGACCTGAACGCCGACCTTCTTCGCCACCTCGGCGAGCCTCTCGTTCGCCCGCGAGTGATCGCGGTCCATGGTCTGCGCGAATTGCTTGACCTGCGGGCTGCGCGCGCGCTGCTCGGCGATCTTCGCGAGCTGGACCTCGGCGATGCCGCCGATCGCCGCCTCGTTCAGGAACTTCTTTGCGTCGATCGTCGCCGGGACGTCGCCTTGCCCGCGCTTCGCGGCCTCGCCCGTCGGTGCGAGCGCGTCGGTGGTGGTGTGGATGCCGGCGGCCGAGCCGCCGGGATGCTGTGTGTCCGGTCCCTGCTGCGCCGGGACCGCCACCGGCGCCAGCGCGAGCGCGGTACCCGCCAACATGCCGGCGAGCGTCTTCATGGTCGTCTTGCTCGTCACGGTACGCCCTCCTTGACCGGACGGAGCAGCAAGCCCGATGCCGAGAATCGAACGATCGCTGCGGTTCGGCTCGTTCGCCGGCGCGCCGCGTCGACGCTCGACGAGGGCGAGCCGCAGGGCGTCGACGACCCCGCGCGTCCGGAGCAGCGAGCGATCCGCGCCGGCAGCTTGTAAACCGTGCCCGTCCGATCGCGCTCCGCTGTACTTTCTGCGTCGCGCCGAGGACGGTCACGTGCAGACGAAGCGCCGTTTGACGCGACTCCGGGGGGATGGCAGGACCGGCACCGGCGGTGCTCGGTGGAGGATCGAGTGCGACGAGATGCGGAGGAGGAGATCGGCGGCCGCCGCAGCTCGGCGGAGGCGACGCCGCACGACACGCGCTGCGACGCCTGCGGATCGCCGATGATCGCGATGGGCCACTGCAAGTGGCTCTGCCGGCGCTGCGGGTTTCTTCGAACCTGCATCGACACGGTGTGACCGCGGATCGCGATCGTCGGCGCACGGCGCGATGAGAGCGGTCGTCCAGCGCGTGAGCGAAGCGTCGGTGCGCGTGGGCGACGAGGTCGTCGGCGCCATCGGCACCGGCATGCTCGTGCTCCTCGGCGTCGCGCGCGAGGACGATGCCGCGGTCGCGCGTGGCTTCGCCGAGCGCGTCGCCGCGCTCCGCATCTTCGACGACGCGGCGGGACGCATGAACCTCGCGCTCCGCGAAGTCGGCGGCGCGATGCTCGTCGTGTCGCAGTTCACGCTGTGGGGCGATTGCCGATCCGGCCGGCGTCCCTCGTGGAGCCGCGCGGCGGCCGCGTCGGCCGCGGAGCCGCTCTACCGCGAGTTCGTCTCCGCGGTGCGCGCGCTCGGCGTTCCGACGGCGGAAGGGCGCTTCGGGGCGACGATGCGGGTCGCGCTCGTGAACGACGGGCCCGTCACGCTTCTGATCGACACCGAGGGCCGCTTCTGACGATCGGTCAGTGCCGCTGCGAGAGCTCCGCCATCGCACCGGCGAGCCGCACGAAGTCGACGGGCGCGTCGAAGGGCTCGCCCCGGAACTCGCGATACGCGCGGTCGATCTGGAACACGATGCGCTCGGATTCGAGCCAGCCGGCGTAGGGCCCGAGGTCGATCTGCGCGGCGGCCTCGGCGATCGATCGCCCGGCGTCGAAGTGCGCGCGGCTCTCGGCGCGCACGTAGGCGAGGTAGTCGCGCATCTCGAGGGGACCTTCCTCGCCGCACACGGGGCCGTGTCCGGGTACGATCGTGTCGGCGTCGAGCGCCGCAATGCGCTCGAGCGCCGCGATCCAGTTCGCGAACGTCCCTTCCCAGCCGATCGGCGCGCACAGGCGGAAGAGCACGTCGCCCGTGAACACGATGCCGTCGTCCGGCAGGTACGCGATGACGTCGCCGGTCGTGTGCGCCGGGCCGACGTGCATCAGCTCGACCGCGGTGCCGCCGACGTCGAGCGTCAAGCGCTCGTCCAGCAGGGTCGTCGGCGGCGTGAGCTCGATGCCGCTGAAGTCGAAGCGCGCGAGGCCGGCGCGGAGAGCGCGCGCGGCCGGCACCGTGTCGGGCGCGTCGCGGAGCGCCTGCAGCGCGGCGGGTGGGACCTTCGCCATGTCGGCGGGCACGGAGCGGTGGCCGATGATCTCGGCGCCGCGGACGAGCTGGTTCCCCCAGCAGTGGTCGCCGTTGTAGTGGGTGTTGAGCACGCGTCCGATCGGCGTCCGCACCTCGCGCGCGACCGCGTCGAGGAGGCGCTGCGTGTGCGGCAGGTCGAAGAAGGTGTCGACGAGGAGGGCGCCGCGGCCGTCGCCGCCGGCGGGCGAGCGCGGCGCGACGAGACCGGCGTTCGAGAGCCCGAGGCCGCCGTCGGGCTGGAGATAGGCGTAGACGCCGTTCGCGATCTGCGTGAGACCTTCGCGGAACTCCGGCCGTCGCGTCATCGTGTCCTCCTCGCGGCGCGGTCGCTACGCCGACGAGACCGTTTGTCGCACACCGGCCGCGGTTGTCGACAGCCGTCCCGCGAAGCTACCGAACCGAGCCATGTGCGGCCGCTTCACGCTCACGACGCCGGCGCAGGCGATCGCCGAGGCATTCGGCGTCGCGCCGCCCGCCGACCTCGCGCCGCGCTACAACATCGCGCCCGGCCAGGACGTCCTCGCGGTGCGCGAGCGGCGCGACGGGGGGCGGGAGCTCGCGACCCTGCGCTGGGGGCTCGTCCCGTGGTGGTCGAAGGAGCTGCCGCGCGCAGTCACGATGATCAACGCGCGCGCCGACACCGCCCCCGAGCGCCCGGCGTTCCGCGACGCCTTCCGCCGGCACCGCTGCCTGATCCCGGCGAGCGGCTTCTACGAGTGGCAGCCGTCGCCGGGCGGGCGCGGGGGACCGAAGCAGCCCTACCTGATCGGCCTGCACGGCGGCGCGCCGTTCGCGTTCGCGGGCCTCTGGGACCGCTGGCGGCCGCCCGCGCCCGACGAGCCGCCGGTCGAGTCGTGCGCGATCGTCACGACGGACGCGAACCCGCTCGTGCACCCGATCCACGACCGGATGCCGGTCATCCTTCCGGTCGACGCGTGGCCGACCTGGCTCGACCGGCGCGTCGAGGACGTCGAACGCCTGAAGGCGCTCCTGCGGCCGTACCCGGCGGGCGAGATCGAGCTCCACCCGGTGAGCCCGTGGGTGAACGACGCGCGCCACGACGACGCCCGCTGCATCGAGCCGGTCGCTCGCTTCGAGGCACCGAAGACGCTTTTCGACTAGACCTTCGGCGAATCAGCGCGGGGCCGCGGGCGCGGCGGCACCTCCGGCCCCTTCCGCGACCGGGACGTAGCGGATCAGCACGCGCTCTCCGGACCGCAAGCCCTCGCGGAACGACTTCTCCCAGCGCGGCCAGCGGTCGGGATACTTGACGGCGAACGCGTCGCAGAGCTGGTCGTAGCGCTTGGGGTCGGACACGATCTCGCCGCGCGCCCGGAACGACGGGCCGTCGCGGGTGCCGATCCAGATCGTCGCCATCGGGCGGTGCCACTTGATCCGCTTGACGCGCCACGCGGTCGGGGCGGACGCGACCCAGACCGAGCCGTCCGCGAACGTGAACCAGATCTCCGCCTGCTTGCTCAGGCTCCCGTCCTTCCGCGTGCTCGAGATGTAGACGAAGGGCGACTTCTCGAGGAGCGCGCGCTCGCTCGGGCCGAGGGTCGCGGCGGCGTCGCTCGCGCCTTGCGCTCGCGGCGCGGAGGCGGCGGTCGCGGTCGGCCGTGGCGGCTCGTCGGCATGCGCGGCTCGGACGGCCGCGCATCCGACGGCGACCGCGCACGCCAGCGCGACCGACAGGATGACGCGAGATCGATGGTCTTGCGATCGGGCCATGGCGCGAGGTTGTCCTCCGGGCGCCGCGGGCGCAAACGCCTTGCGACGGCTGAGCTTCCCTGCAACGGTCGGCGCCATGTCGCAGAACCCGCTCGCAGAAGCGCGTCGCCACGTGGTCGAGACGAACGGCATCCGAATGGCGGTGACGGAGCAGGGGAGCGGTCCCGCGGTCGTCCTCTGCCACGGCTTCCCGGAGCTCGCGTACTCGTGGCGACACCAGATCCCGGCGCTCGCGGCGGCGGGCTACCGCGCGATCGCGCCCGACCAGCGCGGCTACGGCGACACCGACCGCCCCGCCGACGTCGCCTCCTACGACATCCACCACCTGACGGGCGATCTCGTCGGGCTGCTCGACGCGCTCGACGTCGAGCGCGCAATCTTCGCCGGCCACGACTGGGGCGGCCTCATCGTGTGGCAGATGCCGCTCCTCCACCCGGCGCGCACTGCCGGCGTGATCGGCGTCAACACGCCGGCATTTCCCCGCTCGCCCGCGCCCCCCGTCCAGATGATGCGCGCGATCTTCGGCGACAACTACTACGTCGTGCACTTCCAGCAGCCGGGCGTCGCCGACGCCGGCCTCGCGCGCGACGTCCGGCGCGTCTTCACGCAGCTCATGCGGTCGGGCGTGCCGACCGAGAACGTGCTCGCGCGCATGGCGGAGCCGGGCTTCCGCATGCCGAACATGGTCGACCTCGTGGACAGCGAGGAGGCGACCGGCGAGCCGCTCCTCGACGAGGACGAGCTCGCGGTCTACGCGGCCGCGTTCCAGCGGACGGGCTTCACCGGCGGCATCAACTGGTACCGGAACATGGACCGCAACTGGGAGACGACGGCGCACCTCGCGGACGCGCGCATCGAGGTGCCCTCGCTCATGGTCACCGCCGAGTGGGATCCGGTGCTGCGTCCCGAGATGGCCGCGGCGATGGAGGGCGTCGTCCCCGATCTCGAGATCCGGCTGATCGAGCGCTGCGGTCACTGGACCCAGCAGGAGAAGCCCGACGAGCTGAACCGGATCATGATCGACTGGCTTCACCGGCGCTTCCCCGCGCGCGCCGGCTGACCGTCAGCTCGCGTGCTCGGCCGCGAGGTCGCGCGCTGCGACCGCCAGGCACTCCGCGTCCGCTGCGAGGAGCGCGATCGCTGAAGCGTGCGCGAGCGACGCGCCGCTCGCGCCGCGCGCGACCGTACGCGCGTGGCCGCGGCAGGTCTCGAGCAGCGCGAGGCACGCCGCGTGCTCGCGCTCGAGCACCGCGCGGAGGAGGGCGCGGTCGCCGCGCGCGAACGCGATCGCGATCTTCTGGTCCGCGTCGCCGCGCGCGGGCGCGAGCCCGACCGGCGCTCGCAGCGCGCGCTCGAGCCGGCGCTCGCCGGCTCGCGTCAGCGCGTAGCGCGTACCGCTCGGGCGCCGTCCGCCCGAGCCGCTCGGCGGAAACGTCGCGACGAGCCCGTCCCTGGCGAGGCGCGCGAGGGTCGAATAGACTTGGCCCTGGTTGACGGGCCAGACGAGGCCGAGGCGCTCACGGAGCTCGGACCGGAGCGCATAGCCGTGCGTCGGCCCGTCGCGCAGGATGGCGAGGATCGCGGTCGCGACGACCATGCATCTTCGCTGGCCCGTCCGGCCGCCGTCCGCAAGCGCCGAGGGAGCGCGTGACGAAGGAAATGCAATCGCGCACAAGATCCGAGACGACCGAAGGGCGGGCGCGCGACGGCGTGTCGCGGCCCGCCGCGACGTCGGCGCGGGGCGGGCGCTGATCGTGGCGGAGCGCCGCATCTTCGTCGTCCGGCACGCGATCGCCGAGGATCGCGCCGCGTCCGGCCGCGACGCCGACCGCGCCCTGACGCGCGAGGGCCGGAAGAAGATGAAGCGCGCCGCGCGCGGCCTCGCGGTCCTCGAGGTGAGGCCGGCGGCGATCCTCACGAGCCCGCTCGTCCGCGCGCGCGAGACGGCGGAGATCCTCGCCGCCGAGCTGAACGTGCCGATCGAGCTCTGCCCGCCGCTGGCCTCCGGCGCGGACCCGCGCGAGGTCGCGGCCGTCGTCGAGCAGCGCTCGCCGGACGACGCGCTCATGCTCGTCGGCCACGAGCCCGACCTCGGGCAGATCGTCGCGGCCTGGCTCACGGGATCGCGCGACGGCCTCGCGGTGCGGTTCCGGAAGGGCGCGGTCGCGTGTCTCATGGCCGGAATGCTGCCGCCGGAGGGTCGGGCGACCCTCGACTGGTTCTTGACGGCCGACCAGCTCGGGGCGATGGGCGACGGCTGAGGGTCGCGGCGAGGGGAGGGATCCGCTCGTCTCAAAACAGCCGTAGGCCGCGCCGGCGCGTTTCCCCGAGGCGGCGCATGAACTGGGCGCGCGGGACCTCGATCGCGCCCAGGCGCTCCATGTGGGGCGTCATCACCTGGATGTCGATCCAGTCGAGGCCGCGGTCGCGCAGGTGGTCGACGAGGTGGAGGAGGGCGAGCTTCGACGCCGAGTCGCGGCGTCGGAACATGCTCTCGGCCGCGAACGCGCCGTCGATCGCGACGCCGTAGATGCCGCCGGCGAGCTCTGCGCCGTCCCACGCCTCGACGCTGTGCGCGAAGCCGAGCTCGTGCAGCCGGGTGTAGGCCTCGATCATCGCGGGCGTGATCCACGTACCCGACTGGCCCGGCCGCGGCGTCTCCGCGCAGCCCGCGATCACCTCCGGGAACGCGCGATCGATCGTGAAGCGGAGCGCGCTTCGCCGGCGCTCGCGCGCCAGCGATCGCCCGACGTGCACGCTCGCGAGCTCGAGGATCGCGCGGCGCCGCGGGCAGTACCAGAGCAGCGGCAGGCCCTCCGCCGGCCACGGGAAGACGCCGCGCCGGTACGCGTACAAGAGCGTGTCCGGGTCGAGGTCGCCGCCGACGGCGACGATGTCGTCCGCGAGGCTCGACATGCCGCCTTCAGCATGCGGCTGCGCCGCGTTCCGTTCAACGCGCGCCGCGCCTCCGAGCGCCGCGCGCGCCTCCCGCGCGGCGCTCTGCCCGCTCACGCGGCGTTCGGCAGCGAGTACAGCTCGATCGCGTTCAACCCGAGGATGCGCGCCTGCGCGGCGTCGTCGAGCCCGCGCATCGCCTCCCGCAGCTCGCCGACGACGCCCGGGATCTTCGCGTCGGGGTGCGGGTAGTCGCTCGCCCAGATGATGCGATCGGCGCCGACGAGCGGGCTCTCGGCGGTGAAGCGGAGCGTCGACTCGTCCGGGTCGAACGAGATCCAGCAGTTCCGCTTGAAGTATTCGGAGGGCTTCCTCTTCATCTGCGGCACGTCCCACGGGAAGATCTCGAAGTGGTGGTCGAGGCGCTCGAGCCACGGCACGATCCAGCCGCCGTTCGCCTCGAGGAAGATCACCTTCAGGCGCGGGAAGCGCTCGAAGACGCCGCCGCAGATCATCATGGTGAGGGCGGTCTGCATGTCGAACGGGTTCGAGAGCGCCTGGCTGAAGAAGATGTTCTGGATCGCGATGACGCCGGTGCGCTCGTCGGCGAGACCTTCGTTCGAGATCGGCTTCGCGCCGGGCGCGACGAAGTTCCCGAAGCCGAGGTCGCGGCACGCGCCGGGCATGTCGTTCGCGAGGTACGGGTGGAAGCCGACCACGAGCTCGAGGTCCTGGAGCGCGCCCCACAGGCGGTCGTAGGCCGGGTCGCAGAAGTGCTTCCCGTCGACCGACGGATTCGGGCGGAGGAAGACGCCGACGTGCCCGAGCTCCTTCGCGCGCTTCGCCATCCGGAGCGCGCGGTCGAGATCGGTCTGGACGAGCGAGCCGATCCCGAAGAGCCGGCTCGGGGCGTGCCGGCAGTAGGTCGCGAGCCACTCGTTGTAGGCGTTCCCCTGCGCCTCGGCGAAGTCCGGGTCGGGGAAGCCGGGGAGGCCGAGGAACATCGTCGGGTACACGACGGCCTGCTGGATGTCGTCGAGCGCCATCTCGGCGAGGCGGGCGTCGGGCTGGTACGCGCCGGGCTTGACCTCGCTGTACTTCAGCTCGCCGTGCTGCGCGCGCAGGCGATCCTCGAGCGAGAGCCCGCCCGTGCCGGCGAGGGCGAGGTAGTTCGCGTTCCGGACCTGCCCCATGAAGTGCAGCCACTCGCTGCCGTCGGCGCGGGTCTCGATGTGGAAGCAGTGCTCGCGCCAGCGCGCCGGCATGAACTCGAGCATCCCGGTCGGCGGCTCGAGGACGTGCCCGTCGGCGTCGACGATCCGATCGCGCGTTCCGTTCCCGCTCGTCGCCACGGCAAACCTCCGCTGCCGGCGCGCCGCGCCGGCTAACACTCGTTAGCCAGCTATGGCGCGTCGGCAGCGCGGTTGCAACTCAGAGAGAGCGAGCGAAGCGAGCCCGCAAGGAGCGGGGCCCCGTTCGGCTTTGCCGAACGGGACGAGGGAAGCGTTCCCTCGTTCAACGTCCGGCGAGCCAGCGCCCGCCTGCGGCGACGCGGTCGGTCAGCTCGGTCTTGCGAGTCGACCGCATGAACGTGCCGAGCAGGATGCCGACGCCGAGGCCGAGGAGGAGCGCCTCGACCGGGTTCTTCCGGACCCAATCGACCGTCCCCGCGCGGAGCGACTCGAAGTCGGTCTCGCGCAGCCGATTCACGCCTTCCTCGAAGGTCTCGCGGGCCGCGGTCGCGGCGCCGGCGAGGCTGTCCGGGATCGCGACGCGCTCGCGGAGGTCGCTCGCCGCGTCGCGCAGCCGCTCGCCGGCCGCTCCCGTCGCCTGTCGTGCGGTATCCGACGCGTTTCGCGCCGCATCGCGCAGCGTCTCCGCCGCGCGTCCGGCCATCTCGCCGGCGCGCTCGCCGAATTCCCTTCCGGCTTCGCGCCCCGCCGCGCGATCGAACTCGTTCGCCATGAAGCACCTCCTGCGATTCTGCGGTGACTCCGCCGCCGACCAGGCGACGGCGCGCGGAGCTCGAGCGACGAGCTCCGTGCGCGATCCCTTTGCAACGCTCGTGCCCCGTCCCGCATGCGCACGCCGGAGCGCGAAGCGCGGCCGGTGCGACGCCGAGCGGGGCGATGCGCCCGCGTCGCGGGCAGCCGGCTGTAAACGTTACAGCGCGGAGGTCGCGAGGATAGAAGAAGTGTCCGGCCCGAGCGCGCGAGCGCAGCGACCGGTCGCGGCGCGGCGCGCTCGGGAGGGCATGGCGCTCGCACCGTCGGGTGCGCGCCCGCGGCGATCCGCGGCGCCACGATCGCATGAGGGTCCTCCTGGTCTCGGCGGCGCTCGCCGTGTCTCTCTTTGGCTGCAGCAGCGGTGATCGCGCGGACGACGCGAGGCGCGCCGCGCCCGAGCGCGTCGCCCCCGACGACACCGCGCGCAACGCAGGCGACGGCGGCGTGACCGCGTCCGACCAGTCGAACGCCGCGAGCGACCTCCGGCTCACGCAGCGGATTCGCCAGGCGATCGTCGCTGACGGGGCGATCTCCACCGCCGGTCGGAACGTCAAGATCATCACGGTCGCCGGGCAGGTCACGCTCCGCGGCCCGGTCGCGAGCGGGGCCGAGCGCGAGTCCATCGCTGCGAAGGCGGTCGCCGTCGCCGGCCCGGGCCGCGTGACGAACGAGCTCGAGCCCGAGCGCTGACCGGCCGCATTCGCCGGGCGCAGCGCCGTGCGGCGAGCCGGGACGCCGGCATCTCGCCCGTGCAGGCGGTGGGGCGGTTCGGTATCGAAGTGGGCATGGGAAAGAGCCTGCTCGCGAAGGTCTGGGACCTGCACGCGGTGCGCGAGCTCGAGTCGGGGCAGACGCAGCTCTTCATCGGGCTCCACCTCGTGCACGAGGTCACGAGCCCGCAGGCCTTCGCGATGATCCGCGAGGCCGGGCTCGGCGTGCCGTTTCCGGACCGGACGTTCGCGACCGTCGACCACATCATCCCGACCGACTCGCAGGCGCGCCCGCTCGCCGACGGCCAGGCCGAGACGATGATGTCGGCGATCGAGAAGAACTGCCGCGAGTTCGGGATCCGGTTCTTCGGCCCCGATACCGGCCACCAGGGGATCGTCCACGTCATCGGCCCCGAGCTCGGCTTGACGCAGCCGGGGATGACGATCGCCTGCGGCGACAGCCACACGAGCACGCACGGCGCGTTCGGCGCCGTCGCGTTCGGCATCGGGACGAGCCAGGTGCGCGACGTGCTCGCGAGCCAGTGCCTCGCGATCCAGCGCCCGAAGCTCCGGCGCATCGCCGTCGGCGGTCGGCTCGCGCCCGGCGTCTACGCGAAGGACGTGATCCTGCACGTCATCCGTCGCCTCGGCGTCAAGGGCGGCGTCGGCTTCGCGTACGAGTACGCGGGCCCGGTCTTCGAAGCGATGTCGATGGAAGAGCGGATGACCGTCTGCAACATGTCGATCGAGGGCGGCGCGCGCCTCGGCTACGTGAACCCCGATCGCACGACGGTCGACTACCTGCGCGGGCGCGAGTTCGCGCCGCAGGGCGACGCGTTCGAGAAGGCTGCGAGCTGGTGGCTCTCGATGGCGTCCGACGCCGACGCCGCGTACGACGACGTCGTCGAGCTCGCCGGATCCGACATCTCGCCGACCGTCACGTGGGGCATCAATCCCGGCCAGGCGATCGGGGTCGACCAGCGCGTGCCCGCGACCGGCGACTTCACCGCGGACGAGCGGTCCGTGGTCGAGGACGCGTACGAGTACATGGGCCTGCGCGCCGGCGACCGGATCGCCGGTACGAAGATCGACGTCGCATTCATCGGATCGTGCACGAACGGCCGGCTCTCCGACCTGCGCGAGGCCGCGAAGGTCGCGCGCCTCGGCAAGGTGCGGGCGGGCGTCCGCGCGCTCGTCGTCCCGGGCTCGCAGGCGGTCGCGCGCGCGGCGGAGGCGGAAGGCCTCGACGAGGTGTTCCGGTCCGCCGGCTTCGAGTGGCGCCTTCCGGGCTGCTCGATGTGCCTCGCGATGAACCCCGACAAGCTCCGCGGCCGCGAGATCTGCGCGTCGTCGAGCAACCGCAACTTCAAGGGACGGCAGGGGAGCCCGAGCGGCCGGACGCTCCTCATGAGCCCGGCCATGGTGGCCGCGGCGGCGATCGAGGGCGCCGTGACCGACGTCCGCGAGCTCCTCGGCGCCGCCGGCGGAGCAAAGGAGACCCGCTGATGGCGGACGCGAAGGACGGCGGCGCGCGCGGCTCCGCGCTGATCCCGGTGAAGCGCGTCGTCGGGCGCCCGATCCCCCTGCCCGGCAACGACATCGACACCGATCGCATCATCCCGGCGCGCTTCATGACCGCGATCACGTTCGACGGGCTCGGCGAGCTCGCCTTCCGCGACGCGCGCTTCGACGGCGACGGCCGGCCGCTCGACCACCCGATGAACGACCCGCGCTACCGCGCGAAGGGCGCGCGGGTCGCGATCGTGAACAAGAACTTCGGGTGCGGGTCGTCGCGCGAGCACGCGCCGCAGGCGCTCTGGCGCTGGGGGATCCACGCGATCGTCGGCGAGTCGTTCGCCGACATCTTCTTCGGGAACTGCGTGGCGATGGGCATCCCGTGCGCGACCGCGAGCGCAGCCGACGTCGCGCGCCTGATGGAGGCGGTCCGGGAGGACCCGGCGCACGACCTCACGATCGACGTCGAGGCGTGCACGGCGACCTATCGCGGCGCGACGTTCGCGGTATCCATTCCGGCGGGCGCGCGCGGCCAGCTTCTCCGCGGCGCCTGGGACGCGACCCGCATCCTCGTCGACGCTCTCGATCAGGTCCGCTCGACGGCCTCGCGTCTTCCGTACGTGAGCGGCTTCGGTCGCTGATCGCGATTTGGCTTGACTTCCGCCTGCCGCGAGCCGAGAACCGGCGCGATTCGATGGCGACGTGGCGGCACCGGCCGAGCGCGTCCGCCGGCCCCACGCGCGCCGGCAGATCGCCCGGTCGCGCGCTCGCCGTCGTCGTCGCGGTGCTCTGCACGGCCGAACCGCGCGACGCGCGGGGCGCGTGGCACTTCACGGACGTCACCGCGGCCGCCGGCCTCGCGTACGTCCATGGGTACTCGTTCGAATCCCAGTACGGCGAGCCCGGTATCATTGCGGGTGGCGTCGCGGCCGGCGACTACGACCGCGACGGCTGGATCGACCTCTTCGTCGTCCGCGGTGACGCGGGCCCGGCGATGCTCTTCCGGAACCGGGGCGACGGCACGTTCGGCGACGTCGCCGCGGCCGCCGGCGTCGCCCTTCCGGCCGCGACGTACTCGAGCGCGACCTTCGCCGACGTCGACGGCGACGGCTGGCTCGATCTCCTCGTCCTCGGGATCCACGACCTGCCGGCGCGCCTCTTCCGGAACCGGGGCGACGGTCGCTTCGACGACGTGACGTCCTCGTCCGGGATCGCGCTCCCCGGCCCGCACAGCTTCTCCGCGAGCTTCGGCGACTACGACCGCGACGGCGACCTCGACCTCTTCGTCTCGCGCTGGTCGACGACGTTCTCGCCGCCGCAGGCGACCGGCCATCTCTGGCGCAACGACGGCGACGGCCACTTCGCCGACGTCAGCCAGGCGGCCGGCATCCCGATCTTCGCGAGCCGGCTCGGCCTCTTCCCCCCGACGATGGACCTGTCGTTCACCGGCAACTTCGCGGACGTCGACGGCGACGCCTGGCCGGACCTGCTCGTCGCGGCCGACTTCGGCGCGAGCCGCGTTCTCCACAACCGGGGCGACGGGACGTTCGACGACGCGACCGACCCCGCGGTCGTGACCGACGAGAACGGCATGGGCGCGGCGATCGGCGACGTCGACGAGGACGGCGACCTCGACTGGTTCGTGTCCAGCATCTGGGACCCGAACGGGACGGCCGAGGGCAACTGGGGCGTGACCGGCAACCGCCTCTACCGGAACGCGGGGGACGGGACGTTCGCCGACGCCACCGACGCGGCCGGCGTGCGGATCGGGTACTGGGGCTGGGGGTCGACCTTCGCCGACCTCGACGACGACGGTCACCTCGACCTCGTCCACGTGAACGGCTGGGGACCCCGGGACATTCCAGACTCGAGCGAGTTCCACGCCGACCCCGCGCGCGTCTTCGTCTCGAACGGCGACGGGACGTTCGCGGAGACCGCCGGCGCGCTCGGCGCGGCCGACACCGGCCTCGGGCGCGGCGTCGTCGCGCTCGACTACGACCGCGACGGCGACCTCGACCTCTTCTACTCGAACAACTCCGGGCTGCCGAAGCTCCTGCGAAACGACGGCGCCGGCAACGGCTCTCTCGCCGTCAAGCTGCTCGCGCGCGGGGGGAACCGCGAGGCGATCGGAGCGCGCGTGTTCGCGTCCGCGGGCGGAGTCGCCCAGATGCGCGAGCTCCGCGCCGGCAGCAACTTCGAGTCGCAGGACCCGGCGGAGGCGCATTTCGGGCTCGGCCCGGCCGCGGACGTCGACGAGCTCCGGGTCGCATGGCCGGGAGGCACGGAGACCGTGCTCGGCGACGTGGCGGTCGGTCGTACGGTCGTCCTGAACGAGCCGCGCGCCGGCGACGCGGGCTGCCGGGCGTCCGCTCCGGCCAACGACTGCATCCCGGGCGGCGCTCTCGGCTCGCGCACCGAGTGCTTCATCGAGTGGAGGCTCCAACCCGCTCCTCCGCGCGACGGCGCCGGCGTCCCGATCGCCCTCGCCCGCTGCCGGGACGGCGACCCCGCCTGCGACACCGACGGCGCGAACGGGTCCTGCAGGTTCTCGCTCGCGCTCTGCGTGAACGACTCGGATCCGCGACTCGCTCGCTGTACCCCGAGCGACATCGCGCGCATCGAGGTGAAGGCGCCGTCGAAGGTGAGCCGGAAGGCGCTCGACCGGGCGGTGCACGCGCAGCTGACGGCGGCCTTCGGCGCCGGGGGAGAGCTCGGCGTGACGACCAGCTCGCCGATCGTGAACGCGTCGCGCGATTACTGCACGGACGCGATCGCGGTCACGGTGCCGCTCGGCGAGAGCGCGACGGGCCGGGCCACGCCCAACAAGGTGAAGGTCGGCCTGAAGGCACGCGCGGGCGACGGACGTGTGGACACGGACCTTCTCGTCCTGCAATGCGTGCCGGCGGCGTGAGACGTCCGACCGGGACGCGCGATCGGCGGCGAGCGCCGATCAGAACCGGCGCAGGATGCGCGCCACGCGGGCGTCGTCGAGCGGGGTGTAGCGCTTCAGCAGCGAGTAGAGCGCGAGCACGGCGCGATCGAGCCGGATGAGCGCGCGCCGGAGCGGCGGATCGCCGGGTCGCGGCACGTAGCGGGTCGGCTGCAGCGCCACCGTCCGGCTCTCGTCGCGGTAGTAGTAGAGCGCCAGCGACTTGCGGGCGTGTCCGGGCGGACACGCGACGCCCTCCGGTACGCCGTGGAACGAGATCGCGCTGGTCCGGAAAACGACCGCGCGGTTGAAGACGGGCGAGATGCGGCGGACGCAGCGCTCCACGCGCGCGTCCCACAGCTCGAGCCAGCCGCGATAGGCCTCCTGCCAGTCGCGGTTGAGGAACAGGATCAGGTTGAGCTGGCGGCTCCAGGTACGGCGCTTGGAGTGCGCGAGCGCATCGGCGTGGACGTTCAGGTGGCCGCCCGGCTCGGTGCGGTGAAAGCCGGCCCCGTCGAGGTCCGGGTCGCCGAAGAGGCCGGGCACGCCGGTCAAGCGCTCGAGGGTTGAACGGAAGCCGGGAGACTGGAGCGCGCTCACGACCGCGGCGCCGACCGGTCCCATGGCCTCCCGGTCGCCGAAGACGAGCTTCCGCTCGTTCACGTGATGAAGGGATTGCCAGGCGATCGAAGCGTCGTCGAACTCGGCGGCAAGCGCTTCGGCCACCGACTCCGGCAGAAAGTCGTCCAGGACGACGTGGGGAAACGGCTCTGCCGATCCGAACGTGCCGGAGAGCGGTCGCAGGCGAGCGGCGAGCCCGCGCAGATCGACCGGGTCGGCCGTACCGGCGTCGCCTGCCAGCCGGGCGGCGAGATGTGAGGAGCGCGGGCTCATGCGGGGATCACGGTTCGGAGGCGGAGGCCGAGCCTCCCTTTCGAAGAAGCCATTCCGCGTCGCGGAAGGTCAAGACCCTTTCCGAAGAACGGGATCGCCGCGTGGCGACCGGCGTTTACACGTTGGATCACCCGTCGCGCTCCGTTCATAATCCGGCCGCCCTCCGGGGACGATCCCGTGGCGAGAAGAAGCGCGCGCAAGCCATCCCGCCCCCGGCCCCCGGCCGGGGGCCAGCGGGCCGGATCGCATCCCGCGGCGGTGGCCGCACAGCGGGACGAGCCTCATCCGGGCGAGCCGGTCGCGCGGCCGGTGCGCGCGAGCTGGAGCGCCGCGGTCCTCGTCCCCGCTCTCGGCGTCGTCCTCTTGACGCTCGTCGCCTATCTTCCCGCGCTCACCAACGGCTTCGTCTGGGACGACGACGACTACGTCACCGCGAACGCGACCCTGCGCTCGCTCGCGGGCCTCGGGCGCATCTGGCTCGAGCCGGGCGCCGTCCCGCAATACTACCCCCTGACCTTCACGAGCCTCTGGCTGAATTACCAGATCGGCGGTCTCGATCCGTTCGGCTACCACCTCGCCAACGTGCTGCTGCACGCGGCCAACGCCGTCCTGGCGGCGCTCGCGCTCGGGAGCCTCTCGATTCCCGGCGCCTGGCTCGCCGCCGCGCTGTTCGCCGTCCACCCCGTCCACGTCGAATCCGTCGCGTGGGTGAGCGAGCGGAAGAACGTCCTGTCGGGCGTTCTCTACCTCGGCGCGCTCCTCGCGTACCTCCGCTTCCTCGCGGCCGACCGGCGGGCGACGGCATGGCTCGCCGGCGCGGGTGGGACTTCGCCGGCGACCCGGGTCGCGATCTACGTGCTCTCGCTCGCGCTCTTCGGGGCGGGCCTGCTCGCGAAGACGGTGGTGTGCACGCTGCCGGCGGCGATCCTCCTCATCATCTGGTGGAAGCGCGGCCGCGTGAGCATCCGGGACGTCGCGTTGCTGTCGCCGTTCTTCGCGCTCGGCGCCGGGCTCGCGTTCGTCACGATCGCCATGGAGCGACAGCACGTCGGCGCGGTGGGGGGCGACTGGGATCTCTCCTTCGCGGAGCGGTGCCTGATCGCGGGTCGCGCCGTCTGGTTCTACCTCGGCAAGCTCTTTTGGCCGGGGACCCTCACCTTCATCTACCCGCGCTGGACGCTCGATCTCTCGTCGCCGTGGCAGCTCGCGTTCCCGGTCGGGGTGCTCGCCGCTGCAGGCGCGCTCTTCGCGCTCGCGCCCCGGACCGGCCGCGGGCCGCTCGTCGCGCTCCTGTTCTTCGTCGCGACGCTCGGCCCGGCGCTCGGGTTCGTGAACGCGTTTCCGATGCGGTACTCGTTCGTCGCCGACCACTTCCAGTACCTCGCGAGCCTGGGACCGATCGCGCTCGGCGCCGCGCTCGCGACCACGGCGGCGCGACGGCTCGGCGTGGGACGGGTCGGCGAACCGGCGCGCGCCATCGCGATCGTCGCTGCGGGCGCGCTGCTCGTCGTGCTCGCGATCCTGACCGCACGGCAGGCGCGGAGCTATCGCGACCTCCCGACGCTCTGGACGGACACGCTGGCGAAGAACCCGGACGCGTGGATGGCGCACAACAATCTCGGGCTCCTCCTGCTCGAAGCCGGCGACGTCGCACCCGCGATGGAGCATTTCCGGGCCGCGATCGCGGTCAAGCCGGACGACGCCTTCGCTCGCAACAACCTGGGGCGGGCCCTCGCCGCCCAGGGCCGGCTTCCCGAGGCCGTGACCGCGCTCGGGGAGGCGGTGCATCTCGAGCCCGCGAACGCCGAGGCGTGGAGCAACCTCGGGAACGCGCTCGCGCAGCAGGGCCGCTATCCCGAGGCGATCGGAGCCTACCAGCGCGCGATCCAGAGTCGGCCCCGCTTTGCGGACCCTCACAGCAACCTCGGGAACGTGCTGTTCCTGACGGGTCGCACCGACGACGCCATCGCCTCGTACACGGCCGCCGTTCGCCTCGATCCGGGATTCGCGGACGCGCACCAGAACCTCGGGATCGCGCTCGCAGCCGCCGGTCGGCTTCCGGAAGCGGAGGCGCACCTCGCCGAGGCGGTCCGCCTGCGACCGACGCGCGCCGAGCCGCACTACCAGCTCGGCGTCGTGCTCGCCCGCGAGGGCCGGCGCGCGGAAGCCGCCGCGAGCCTGCGCGAGGCGCTCCGCCTCTCCCCGCAATGGACGGAGGCCGAGCGGGAGCTGCAGGCCGTGAACGAGGGAGCCGGAGGCGGCGAAGGCCGCGCGGTGCCCGCGCCGCGCGGGTCGGCGGCGCCGAGCTCCTGACCGCCCCCTCGCGGGCTCCGTGCGGACCGACGCGACGCGTGACCCACCGAGGTTCTGCGTTGACCGGCGCTTTGCTTCTTGCTCTTTATCGCACGCCGCGCGGTACGCGCGACGCACTCTGACGCCCGGGGCGCGAAGGAAAGGGCAAGCTGCCGAGCCGCCGACGAGCCCGCGACTGAACACCCAAAGCCGATGCCCGCCAGCGGGCAGGGGAAAACCGATGACCCAACGTCCTCTCGCGCTCCTCCGGAAGAGCATCTCGTTCGCAGCGTTCGCCCTGCTGGCCGGTGCGCTCGCCGCGTCTTCCGCGCAAGCACAGATCTCGGGCGCGACCGGCTCGACGACGGGCTCGTCGTGCTCCGGTGGGAACGACGCCGACGGCTTCTGCGCCTTCTCCCGATCGACGACCGCAAACACCGGGACGACGCTCTCCAGCCGCTACGCGTGGAACGTCAACGCCGACATCGGCGTCGGCAGCACGCGCGACGAGAGCAGCAACGCGCAGCACAACCTGAGCTTCAGCGCGACCGCCCCCGGCGGCTACCGCCTCGACATCACCACCTCGCGCGTCGGCATGGTGCAGCGGAACTCGGACATCATCAATTGCGACGGCCAGGCGCACACCAGCGGCGTGACCGGCTCCTCGAACATCGCGCTCAGCTCGGGCACGCTCAGCACGTCCAGCCCGGCCGACGTCGGCAACGGCGGCGGCGACAACCAGATCGGCTACGGCCCGCTCTCGACCTCGGCGACGATCTTCCGCGAGAGCAACGGCGTCGCCCAGAGCCACTCGCTGACGTTCACCTGGAACGGATCCGTACGCAGCAACTCGTGCGAGGCGGCGGTCCGCCAGGGCGAGCAGAACGGGTCGACGACCGATTGCGGAGCCTGCGACTACGCCGGCACCCCGGCGCGCACGCAGTCGGACGACGGCCACTTCGTGACCGTGACGTTCACGTCGCTCTGCGGCAACGGCACCGTCGAGTCCGCAGCGGGCGAGCAGTGCGACCAGGGCGCCGCGAACGGCACCTCGACCTCGTGCTGCACCTCGCAGTGCGACTTCCGCGGCGCCGGGCAGGTCTGCCGGCCGCAGAACGGCGCCTGCGACGTGCAGGAGACCTGCAGCGGCTCGTCGGCGACCTGTCCCGGAGACGGCTTCGCGTCGTCGAGCACCGTCTGTCGCGGCTCGGCCGGCGCGTGCGACGTGGCGGAGAACTGCACCGGCTCGGGACCGAACTGCCCGTCCAACGCGTTCCAGCCGTCGACCACCGTCTGCCGCGGCGCGAGCGGCGTGTGCGACGTGGCGGAGAACTGCACCGGCTCGAGCGCGGCGTGTCCCTCGGATGGCGTCCAGCCGACGACGGCGGTTTGCCGGCCGTCGGCCGACCTCTGCGACGCGGCCGAGACCTGCGACGGCGTCAGCAAGACGTGCCCGGCAGACGCGGTGGCGCCGCCGACCACGGTGTGTCGTCCTTCGGCCGGCCCGTGCGACTCGGCCGAGAACTGCGACGGGTCGAGCACGGCGTGCGGCCCCGACAACTTCCTGAACGGCAGCCTGTGCCGCGCGGCGGCGGGCGTCTGCGACCTGGCGGAGACCTGTGACGGCACCGGCCCCGGCTGCCCGGCGAACGCACTGGCTCCCGGCGGTACGGAGTGTCGTGCCGCGGCGGGCGTCTGCGACGTCGCCGAGTCGTGCACGGGCGTCGACGTCGATTGCCCGGCGGACGCGGTCCGGCCGACGACGACGGTTTGCCGGCCGGCAGCAGGCGTCTGCGACATCGCGGAGAACTGCGACGGCTCGAGCACGTCGTGCCCGGCCGACGTGACGTCGCCGGACGCCGACGGCGACACGCTGTGCGATCAGATCGACAACTGCCCGAACGATCCGAACCTCGCCCAGGCGGACGCGGACGGCGACGGCCTGGGCGACACGTGCGATCCGTGCACGAACGTCGGCGGGCAGCGGAACGCCCTCAACCGGCGCATCATCCTACAGAAGATCCTGCTCCCGCTCGGCGACGACAAGCTGACGATGAAGGGGCAGGTGACCGTTCCGACCACGCCTGCGATCAATCCGGTCGCGAACGGCGTGCGGGTCATCCTCGAGAACGCGGACCCGGCGACGCTTCTGGACGTCGTGGTGCCGGGCGGCACGTACAATCCGGTGACCCACACCGGCTGGCGGCCGAACCCGACGAACACGCGCTGGGTCTACAAGGGTGGCTCTCCGACGCCCGCCAACCCGATTTCGGGGATCACCGTCTCGACGAGCCCGCGGACGCCCGGCGTCTACAAGTTCGCGGTGCGCGGGAAGAACGGCTCGTTCCCGACGACGCCGTCCGATACGCCGCTGCGCGGCACGTTCGTGATCGACCAGCCGACCGCGGACACCGGGCAGTGCTCGGAGATCACGTTCTCGTCGCCCGCGGCGTGCAAGTTCAACCGCACGTTCAGCCAGGTGACCTGCAGATAGTGGAGTGCCGCGGCGGGAGCGGGAGTTCACGCTCCCGCCGCGGTCATCCGCACGGCGCGCGGCGCCGCGCGCGTCGACTACCGGCGCTCGAAGACGAGCACCCGCAACCGCGACTGCGGCTCGGCGTCGGCTGCGTCGGCACCCCAGCGGTAGATGGTGCGGCCGTCCGGCAGGATCTCCGCGACCCCGACGAGATCGTAGCCCTCGTTCACCTTCTTCTCGGACCAGCGAAACACGAGATCGAAGGAGTCGGGCCGCATGGTCCACGAGGTGTCGACGTTCACCAAGACGACGAAGCGCGGGCGAGCCTCGTCGATCTGCGCGATCATCTCTTCCTGCATCCGCCGCGCGAACGGATGCGGCTCCATGAGCGGGTAGGTGTACATGAACGTCGTTGCGGCGCGCCGGCCGGAGTAGAAGTAGATCTCGGGCTCGGAGCCGATCACCGCGATGCGATCCTCCGGCTCCGAGTGATCGCGCACGTAGCGCGCGACCTCGACGGCTTCGGGAAACGGGTTCAGCCCGTAGGCCGCGCGCGCGACTGCCGCGGGCGACAGCTGGAAGAGAACCGCTCGCTCGGACGCGAGCGATAGGCCGAGCGCGATCGCCGGCAGACCGACGCGCACGACCGCGGCGACGACCGGGCCGCGCCCCTCGGCGCGCTCGGCGAGCGCGCTGACCGCGAGCCCCGCCCACAAGCTCGCAGCCGGGAGGAGAAAGACGAAGTAGTGCGAGCTGAAGCGGAAGCCTGTGACCACCGCGAGCACCGAGAAGAGGGAGAAGAGCGCGAGGGCGGGTGCGGCTCGGCGCGCGCGGTCGTCCCAGAGCGGCGCGGTCGTCCCGCCGGCGGCGAGCAGCCAGAGCGCCGGGGTCGAGCCGAAGATGCGCGCGGTCTCGATCGCGAGCTGCGCGAGCCCGTCGCGCAGCGGCACCATGGTCGCGTACTCGCGGGCATAGGTCACGGTCCAGAACCAGAAGGGCTCGAAGGCGCCGGCCCGCCACATGGCGAAGCACACGATCGCGTACGGCGCCGAGGCGGCGACCGCGAAGACGAGCATGCGCCCCGCGGCTCCGCGCAGCCGATCGGCGAGCGCCGCGCCCGCGGTTTCCGAGCCGCCGTCGCGGCGAAGCTCGCTCCGCAGGAGCTGCGCGCCGCCGAACGCGACGAAGACCGCGGCGTGCTGCTTGAGGACGACGGCGATGCCCAAGAGGAGCCCGCTCGCGGCGAGCGCGGCCGTCCCCGCGGCTTCGTCCTCCCGTTCGGTGGGCGGGCGCCCGAGCAGGAGCAGCACTCCGCCCAGCACGCACGGAACGGCGAATTGCTCGGCCTTCGCGGCGAAGCCGAGAACCGCCGGGCCGAGCGAAAGCAGCGCGAAAGCGGCGGCCGCGGCGACTCCGGCGGTCGCGTCCACGAGCCGCCGGCCGAGGCGCGCGACCAGCACGATGGCGATCGCGTTCGCGACCAGGAGGGCGACCCGGATCGCGGCCGTCGTCTCGCCGAGCGCCGCGAAGATCCCGGCGAACGCATAGTACGCGCCGGGGAGCTTCATGTTCTGCGCGGCGACGTACGGCACGGCGCCGCTCAGGATGAGCTGGCCCATGTACGCGAACTCGCCCTCGTCGCGGTCGAGCGGGACGTCGAGGAGCCGAAGCCGAAGCAGAGCGGTCGCGACCACGATCCCGATCAGCGCGACCCCGGCCCACGGCGCACGACGTCCGACCCGTGGCGCCGTGCCCCGCACGCGGCCGATCGGCCGGCCGTTCGGCGGAGAGGCGCCGTCGCGAGCTTGCGCGGAAGCCATCCGATCGAGCGCTCGGGCGGCTGTCGCTACCCGCCGGACGCCGGATCGGGTGCGGCGCCGTCGAAGTACGCCCGATACTTCGGCCAGCTGTAGTCGGCGACCGCACGGCCGAGCGCGAGGCCGACGTCGTTGTCGGTGCGGATGTGGTAGCCGCCCCACAGCCGCGAGATGGCCGCCATCTCGGCCGTCGCGGTGAACGTCGGCAACGCCAGAACCATCTCCTTGGACTCGGGCAGTCCGCTCGCGGGCTTGCCGTCGACGGCCTGCATCTCGGCGACGCTGAACTCGTCCTCGGTGAGCTCGCCGACTCTCCGCCTGGCGACGACGTCGAAGCGATCGCTCCCGGTGAACAGCTCGAGGAGGCGCGCAGCCGCGCCGCTCGCCGTCGCGTGGCCCGAGGTGTAGCCGGGAAACGGCGGCGTCGGGAACACCGCGGGCGAGTACGGCCGCCACGATTCGGCCGGGATCTCGCCAGCCCCCTTTCCGGGGCCGCGCCAGCCGCGAACGCTCTTGCCGGGATAGTAGAGCCGGACCCACCAGTAGGGCCGGCCGCTGTTGTAGTGGCGCTTGGCGTCCCAGCTCGCCAGAAACGCGTCGTGCACCACGTTCGCGATGCTGAAGAAGAGCTTCACGTCGCGATCGAGGTCGTACGCATCGCGCCGCGACACGTCCTGCGCGAAGCGCAACCAATGGCCGGATTGGCCGGTCGAGCGCGGGCCGTCCCGCATGAACTCGACGATCGCCTTCTGCTCGAGCGTGAGATCCGCGTTGACCGCGATGCACTCGTCGACGTCCTTCTTGAGCTGCTCGGAGCCCCATGCCGGCGGCGGAGGCGGCCGGAATTGATCCGAGCGCTCGAGGGCGAAGGGGCGCACGCGATACCAGTGCGGCGTGAGGAAGCTGGGAAGGAACGTCCCACCGCGGCCGTCGTCGAACGGGATCGGCATCCAGAGAAGCGGATCGACGAGGTGCTCGGGCGTGTTGACCGCACGATAGTAGGTGTAGTCGGAGTAAGGCCGGCCGTCTCCCCCGACCTCGTCGCCGAGCTGGTTCGCGCCGTCGTGGCGGCGATACTCCACGACGCTCGCCGCGGCCGCGTTTCCGACGCCGGCCGGTCGCGAGAGGTCGCGCGAGTCGTCGTCCGGGTCGAAGCCCGCCTTGGCCATCTGAGCGCGGATCCACGGCTCGTCCTCGCCGTACACGAACAGCAGCGAGCGATAGGCGGCGTAGGCGATCGCGATCTCCTTGTTGCGCTGCGTACGCTCGGCCGCGGGCCGCCGAAGCTTCGCTCCGAGCCGGGTGCCGATCGCCTTGTCGTCGTACGCGGCCCAGGCGTCGTACATGGAGGTCAGCACGATGGACATCGCGCGCGCGAGGATCGTCGGACGGGCGCGATTGCGGTCGACGTCGCGGCCGCTGGCTTCGAGCGTCGTCTCCAGCCACGCGTATGCCGCCGTCGGCCGGGTTGCGGGCGCTTGATGGACGAGCGGAGCTTTGCTCGGCTCGTCCGCGGCGTTCGCGAAGGTCCCGGAGGTCGGGATGGCGAGCGCAAGAAGCACCCGGGCGGCCGCTCGTCCGAGTTCTCGCATGCGCGGCACCATCACGCCGGGAGCCGGGAGGGCGCGCCCACGCGCAAGGCGATGTGGAAGCTCGCGATCGAGCGCAGGCAACGATGGCCGAGCTTGCCGAAGACGTTGATCGTTTGAATCGTGGACGACTGCGTCTCGTTCTCGAGAAAGTCCGCGCCGAGCGGCCGGAGCGCGCTGCACTCGCGCTGCAGCGCGGTGAAGAGGCCTCGATACTGGGGCAGGGTCGCGCCGATGCCGCGGCCGAGGATCCCGACGCCGGCGGCCTGGGAGAGGTCCTCGAGACGGAGCATCGAGTGGAAGGCGACGATCTCCTCGCGGTCGCGCACCAGGACCAGGACGTCGGCCCAGTCGCCCGACATCGCCTTCTCGGTCCACACGCGATAGATCGCCGTGGCGCGCTCGTACGGGACGCTCAGATCGAAGACGTACGGGCCGCGATCGAACGCCTCGCCGCACCATTCGCGCAGCCGACGCCACAGTGCCGGATCGATCGTCGTCGCGGACGGCCGCTCGTGGACGTCGAAGCGAAGGCCGTCGGCGAGTCGATGCTCGGACGGGCGGCCGGTGAGGGGCTGCATCCACGAGATCTTGGTTCCGACGTGGAATGCGCCGACCTCCTGCAGCGCCCAGCAGCCTGCGCGATCGTGCGTGGAGGCGACGGCAGCGAGATGCTCGTAGCCGCGCTCGCGCAGCGTGTCGCACGCGGCCCGGTAGAGCGCTCGCAGCACCTGCACTCGCTCGCCCTCTTCGGCGATTGCAGCAGCCGGCTCGGTCTTCGCCATCGTCATGTCGAAATGTGCGGACTCGAAGGCGCGATGCTCGAGCGCCACCGCACCGAGCGGGCGGCCGCGCTCGTCGCGCGCGACCAGGACGCCGAGCCCCCGCGCGGCCGCGCGCCATCGCTGGAGGTGGAAGGCGAGAAGCGCACCCTCGCGGCGCGCGATCTCGGGAAAGTTCGCGTACGCCAGATACGGCTCTGCCGAGAGAAGCGCACGCAGCGGCTCCTCGAGCGCCGGCCCCTGCTCGAGCGAGATCCGAAGCTGCATGGGCGCGCACGATACACCGGCGATCCGGGGCCCGGAAAGAGGCTTGCTTTGGGCTCGGGCGGCGTGCGACGAATGCGCGTGTCCGGCCGCGTGGAGCACGAAGGCGCGATCGAATTCTCGGCCGTCGTGAGCTGCTATTTCGAGCAGCGCAGCGTGAAGGAGTTCCACGGTCGCCTGCGCGGCGCGCTCGCCGGTCTCGGGCGCTCGTTCGAGATCGTCTACGTGAACGACGGCAGCACCGACGGCACGCTGGACACTCTGCGCGAGATCTTCTCCGCGGATTCGTGCGTCGGCGTGGTCATCGATCTCTTCAAGAACTCCGGTTCGGCAGCCGCAGTCGCGGCGGGATGCGCAGCGGCGCGCGGTCGGCACTTCGTCTTCATCGACAGCGACCTTCAGCTCGATCCCGAGGAGCTGCCGCGCCTGGTGTCGGAGTTCGACAAAGGAATGGACCTGGTGAACGGCGTCCGCCGCGAGCGACGCGACTCGTGGGTCCGAGCCGGCGCATCGAGGGTCGTGAACGCCGCGTTGCGCCGGATCTCCGGCGCATCGGTGCTCGATCTCGGGTGCACGTTCAAGGTCGCGAACGGCGACCTCGTCCGAGGGCTCGCGCCGGGACCGCACCGCGTCCTCAATCCGGTGCATCTCGCAGCGGGGGCACGCGATTGCGCGAACGTGCCCGTGACGCACCATCCGCGGCGCTACGGATCATCGGGCTGGAGCGTCGCCGGCCTGATCGCGCTCACGATCGACACGCTGCTCGGCCTCTCGCATCACCCGTTCCAGATCCTGAGCATCGTGAACCTGGTCGTCGCGTCGGCGGTCGTCCTGCGGATCGCGGCCGGCGTGTTCTCGAGCGGCGCGATCTTCCCGCCGATCACGAACGGCCTCATCCTGAACGTCGTGGTTCTCAGCCTCGCGACCATGGTCGCGATCGTCTGCCTGGTCGGCGAGTACGTCCTTCGGATGCATCGCTCGATCGAGGGCCCTCCGCGTTACGTCATTCGATCCATCTGGTCGCGGCCGGTGAAAGCGGTGGTCGCCGGCGACCAAGCACGGGCGGTCTCGTTCTAGAAGGGCTCGCCAGAGGCGATTCGCGCAATGTTCTACGACACCCGGTACTTCCCCTTCGTCGAGACTCTCGAGCGGAACTGGAAGACGATACGGCGCGAGGTGGAGCAGGTCTCTCAGGACGCTTTCCAAACCTATCGCAACTTCACCCCGTGGAAGGTCTTCATCTTCCGCAAGGGATTCGATCCGCAGAACATCGAGCACTATCCCGACAACCGGAACCGCTGTCCCGAGACGTCCGCGATCCTCGATTCCATCCCGGGCGTGACGTCGGCCGCGTTCTCTCGCCTCCTTCCCGGGACGCATCTCTGGCCCCACCGATGCAACAACACGCGCGTTCGCTGTCACCTCGGGCTGATCGTGGTCGACGGGTGCGCGATCAACGTCGGCGGCATGGTGCAGGGCTGGGAGGAAGGCAAGTGCATGATCTTCAACGCCCGCTACCTCCACGAGGCTTGGAACCGCAACACCCTTCCTCGTACCGTCCTGCTCGTCGACGTCTCGCCCGACGTGCTCGAAGCGCCGCCTGAGAAGTTCGCTCTTCCGAAGACTCCTCTGCAGAACGCGTCGGCCATGTGGCTGAAGACGAGATACGTGGCGCGCAAGAACCTCGATCGGTTGCGCGCGGCGACGGGACGCCCCGTCGTTGCCGACCACGCTCACTGAGTCGCGATCCGCGATGGCTCGTGAGCCGCTCACGGCGGCGCGCCGGCCCGGCCTGCCAGGCGCCGCCTTGCGGCGCGGGACCGTCCGTCGCGCACGGCCGCGGCGAGTCGGCCGCTGCCTCGGCGTCGCGGCGCTGCTCTTCGCGGCGATGCTCGGTGCCGGCGCCGCGCGCGCGGCCGAGCCGAAGCGCGAGCGGCCCGCGGGGCACGAGCGCATGGTTTCCGTGCTCGCCGACGTGGCGCGGAAGGCGCCCGACGCGTACCACCCGTGCCTCGGCACCCGCCGGCTGCGCGAGCTGCGCGACGATGCGCCGAGCGAGCGCGTGCGCGTCGCCGACCGGATCGAGCACTTCACGACACTGGCGTTCCTCGAGCTCGGCGTCGGCAACGACGACGCGGCGCTCGCGGCGTTGGAGAGCGCGGCGAAGCTCGTCGACCAGCTTCCGGAGGCGAGCCGCGCCGAGGCGCGCGCCGAGGTGCTGTTCTGGCAGGGCGTACAGGCGATGCGCGAGGGCGAGAATCGCAACTGCGTCGCTCACCACTCCAGCGACAGCTGTCTGATTCCTTTGCGCGACTCGGGCGTCCATGCCGACAAGGAGCCCGGCCGGCGCGCCATCGTGCGTTTCACGGAGGCGCTCCAGGCGGCGCCGGAAGGATCTTGGGTCGGTCCGTGCGCGCGCTGGCTTCTCAACATCGCCTACATGACCGTCGGCGAGTACCCCGCGTCCGTACCGCCCGGGCTGCTGATCCGGTTCGAGAGCGAGGAATCGTTCCCGCGGTTCCCGGACGTCGCCGCGTCGGCGGGCCTCGCGCGGCGCAATCTCGCCGGAGGCGCGATCGCCGACGACTTCGACGGCGACGGATTGCTCGACCTCGTCTCTTCGCCCTGGCAGCCGGGAGGGCAGCTTCGCTACTTCCGCAATGCCGGCGACGGCACCTTCGTCGACGATACCGCGAAGGCCGGGCTCGAAGGTCTGCCGGGCGGGCTCTATGCCGTGCAGGCGGACTACGACGGGGACGGCGACCTCGACATCCTCGTGCTGCGCGGCGCGTGGCTCCGCAAAGAGGGACGGTGGCCGAGATCCCTGCTGCAGAACGACGGCAAGGGCAGGTTCACCGACGTCGCCTTCGAAGCCGGCCTGGCGGACGTCAACTATCCGACGCAGGCCGGCGCGTGGGCCGACTACGACCGCGACGGGGACCTCGACCTGTACGTCGGCAACGAGGGGCCGGAGACCGAGCCGAGCCGCGGCGGCTATCCGAGCCAGCTCTTCCGCAACGACGGGCACGGACACTTCACCGACGTCGCGGCGGCCGCCGGCGTGGAGAACCGGCGCTTCGCCAAGGGCGTCGCGTGGGGCGACTTCGACGGGGACGGCTGGCCCGACCTCTACGTTTCCAATCTGCAAGGCGACAATCGCCTCTACCGCAACGACCGCGACGGCACCTTCACCGACGTGGCCGTCGACGCCGGCGTGCAGGGCCCATACGAGAGCTTCTCGTGCTGGTTCTGGGATTTCGACCAGGACGGCGCGCTCGATCTGTTCGTCGAGGGCTACCCGACCCACGAAGGTCGCGGCGTCATTCCGCCGCCGCTGCTGCCCGTCGTGCGCAGCCGGCTCGGCGATGCAGACGCCGGCGAGACGTCGCGCCTCTACAAGGGCGACGGCCACGGCGGCTTTCGCGACGTGACCCACGAGCAGCGCCTCGATCGGGTCACGCTCGCGATGGGCGCGGCCTTCGGCGACCTCGACGGCGACGGCTACCCCGACGCCTACCTCGGAACCGGCTACCCCGGTCTCGAAGGGCTCATCCCGAACGTCCTCTACCACAACGACGCCGGGAAGGGCTTTCGCGACGTCGCGGTCGCGGCCGGCATGGCCCACATCCAGAAGGGCCACGCCGTCGTGCTCGCGGACCTCGACAACGACGGCGACGTCGACGTGTTCCACCAGCTCGGCGGCTTCTTCGCGAGCGACACGTTCGTGAACTCGCTGTTCGCGAACCCGGGCTTCGGGCATCACTGGCTCACGGTGGAGCTGCGCGGGACGCGCTCGAACCGCTTCGGAGTCGGCGCTCGCATCCGCGTCGATTTCGAAGAGAAGGGTCGCCTGCGCACCGTCTACCGCGTGGTGGGCGGCGCCGGCAGCTTCGGCTCGAGGCCGTTGCGCGAGGAGATCGGGCTCGCGGGCGCCCGGTCGGTGAAGCGCCTCGAAGTGGTCTGGCCCGCGACCGGCAAGATCCAGACGTTCCGCGATCTGCCGACGGATCGGTTCGTGCGGATCACCGAGGGTGCCGCCCGGGTGGAAATGCTGCGCCGGCGCTCGTTCGAGTTTCGAGGCGGCTGACGGCAGCCGCCCCCGACGACCGAGTCAGCGCGACGCGAGGCGGGAGGCCGCGGCCAATCCGCGCAGATCGGAGACCGTCGGCACGCCCAGCATCGCGGTCAGGACCTCGCCTTTGCGATTGACGACGATCGAGGACGGCAGGGCCTCGCGCCGGAGCCGCTTCATCAGCAGGCGCTTGACGGCGGCGAGATCGCTCGGCGGGAGGTCGAGCAGCATCGTGTACGGCGGTCGCTGCGTCGTCACCCATTCCTGGATCTTGGCGCGATCGTCGTCCTCGTCGGCGGGGACGCCGAAGAGCCCGAGCCGATCCGCCGGGAATGCGTCTCGCAGGCGCTGAAACTGCGGGATGTCGGAGCGGCACGCCGCGCACCAGCTCGCGAACGTCGTGAAGACGCGGAGCTCGGGATCGCCGGCATCCGCAGGAGCGGCGATCGTGAGCCGCGCGGGCGAGGACGCGGGCGGCGTGGACAGCGCGGCGCCCGACGCGATCGCCGTCGCGGGCGCATATTCGGCGACCTCGACGAGCGGCTCGGCGCCCGCGCCGCCGGGCTCGCGGACCGTCACGAGGCGATTCACCGGTACGTCGTCGAGCTTCTGCACCTTTCCGGACGGCCAGCGCACCGTGATCGTTCCGGCGGCGCGGGCATCCCCGACGCCGATCAGCATGGTCGAGCTGTTCTGCGCCGCGAATCCCTCTCCGGCCCGGTGCTCGCGCACGAGACTGCGGTCGCCGAGGTGCACGGTGACGAGGGCGCCGAACCCGTCACGGTTGCTCGCTCCCCGCGTCGGCTTCGCCTCGCCGTTCGCGCCGACGAAACGCAGCGCGATCACGCCGTGGCTCGCACGCCAGGCGTCATTCGCGCCGAAGCGGTTGCGATAGAGGACGAGGCTCGGCGCGTTGGCGTTGATCTCCGCGATGTCCCACCACCCGTCGCGGTCGAAGTCGAGAAGGGCGAACACCCGCCCGTCGCCCGGGTTGTCCGCGCCCGAGACCCCCGACACGTCCTTGAAGCGCCCGCCGCCCAGGTTCAGGAAGAGCACGTCGCGCTCGTGGCCGCTGAAGGAAACGCCGTCGTCCGGCGTTCGACCTTCACCCAGGGCCGGGGGCCCGACGGTCGCCGGCAGCGCGAACGAAGCATCGGAGCGCGTGACCACGCGCCACCAGTCGCTTCATATGTCGACCGGAAGAGCGTGCTCTTCCGGCGCCGTGTAGTAGCCGTTGGGCACGAACAGGTCGAGGCGGCCGTCGTTGTTGAAATCCGCGAACTGGCCGCCCCACGACCAGCCCGCGACCTCGACCTGTGCGCTGTCGGGGGTCCGTCCGGACACCTGCTCGAAGGTCGCGCCGCGATTGCGCAGGAGCGTGTTGCCCCGCGCCATCTTCGCCCAGACGGGAGCGACCGGCAGCGCCGCCGTGATGCGGCTGCCGGCCTTGCTGTACATGTTCGACACGTACAGGTCCTGGCGGCCGTCCTCGTCGTAATCACCCCAGGAGACGCCCATGCCGAAGCCCACGTCGGAGGTCCCCGTCTGGGAGGTGATGTCCGTGAACTTCCCGTCGCCGTCGTTGCGCACGAGGTTGTGCGTGGCGAAGTCGTTCGCGATGTAGACGTCGTCGTCGCCGTCGCCGTCGAAGTCCGCCCAGGACGCCTGGTAGGTGTTGCGGAACACCCCGAGCGCGTCGGCTCCGCGCGCCGGCTCGAAACGTCCGCCCCCGACGTTCTTCAGCAGGACGTTCGGCGGACCGGGCAGGTCGCTGTACGGGTTCGTCTTGCCGGAGCGAACCAATGCGACGAGGTGCGCGACGTCGGCGGGCGCCAGGTATTCCGCGAGCAGGTCCGCGGGCGCCTGGCGGGGATCTTTCGAGTCGTAGGCGGTGCTCTGGATGATGTTGCCGGCGTAGGTCGAGACGTACAGGTCGAGAAGCCCGTCGCGGTCGTAGTCGACGGCGCTCAACGCTGCGACCAGAGCCGGAAGGGCATCCTTCGGGAGGTCCGCCGATCGGTTCACGAAGTGTCCGTCGCGGTTCTCGAGCAGCATGCTCGGCAGCAACGTGCGGCCGACGTAGACGTCCAGGTCGCCGTCGTTGTCGAAGTCGGCAAAGATGGCGGAGGAGCAGTGGTTCTCGATGTCGAGGCCGTACTCGGCCGCGCGATCGCGGAACGTACCGTCGCGCTGGTTCACGAGCAGCATGTTTCGGCCGAGCTCGGGCATCACGTAGACGTCGTCGTAGCCGTCCCTGTCGATGTCCACGACGGACACGCTCGGGTGGCGATCGTGGGCTTGCACGGTGAAGTGAGGATGCGGCGGCTTGAAGGCAGTCGGATTCTCGAGCAGGCTCGCGGCGAAGCGCTCGTGCTGGGATGCGACCGCCGCAGTGCGCGTTCGGGCATCCGGAAGAACGCGTTGGAGCACTTCCTCGAACGGCGGGTCGCTCGACTCCATCAGGTCGAAGCTCTGCGTGTGGAGCTCCGCGATGCGCCACGCCGAGGGATCGGCGGCGCGGCTGTCCGCCGCGCGCGTCCACACGACGAACACCTTGGCGCTCACCGCCGCCAGCGCGCCGTCGCGCAGCCGCGCGTGCGATTTCATCGCGAGTGTCTGCGCGAAGCGCGTCCGCGCGTCGTCCTCGAATGCCCCGGCGAGGACGCCGAATTTCGCGTCGGTGACGTACTCGACCTCGCCGAGGAACGGCGCCCAGAGCTCGAGCTTCGCCGCGTCGACGGTTCGCGGCTCGCCGATCCGCGCCGAGCGTGTGGAGATCATCGGCGCGGCTGCCACGCGCTCGCGATCGCCGAGCCCGCCGGCAGCGAGGTCGGTGATCGCGACCGACTCGGCGAACAGCGCCCGGGCGTCCGTGCCCGGAACGTCGAGGTTCCGGAGCGATCGGCCGAGCCTGGCGAGTCCCGGATCGAGCGCTCCGACGAGCTCCTCGGCCGCGACCAGCCGTTCCCACGTCGCGTAGTTGCGGGCACGGACGCCGTCGGGGGCGGGTTGCGACTCCGCGCGCGCGTCGCCCGCGCTCTTCGCCCCGTCGCCTTTCCCGGCGGCCGGCGTCGCCGCGCCGAGCAAGGCGACTGCCAGCACGAGCGCCAGTCGCAACCCGATCGGCTCGCGGCCGGCCGCGTACCCCGATCGCTCGGGCGCGAGCTCGGCCGGCCGGGGCGCCTTCATCGGCCGGCAGTATCCATAGACTCCATGGGCCGATCAAGCACGCTTTCGCTTGCCCGGCGCGCGCCGACGCAGCTAGTGTCCGTCGACCAGAAGCTCGTGAGACACTCCTCGGGTCCTCGACGTCCGGATGCAGGACACCGGGCATCGAGCCACGATCCCAGAGACCCGACATGGCGGTCCTACCGCTCGAGATCTTCGACGAAACGCTCCGCGACGGCGAGCAGCAGGCGGGCCTGTTCTATCCGCACGGGGTGAAGCTCCGGCTCGCTCGCCGCATCGCGCGCACGGGTGTTCACCGCATCGACCTCATGCCCGCCGTCGACGCGACCGAAGCGGAGCTCGCCGCGACGCTCGTTCGCGAGGGATTCGGCGACGTGCTGAGCGCGGCCACGCTGCTGGGTCCGTGCCATGTCGAGAAGGCCGCGGCCTGCGGCCTGCGGCGAGTGATCCTCTTCTACGCGGTGTCCGATCGCCTGCTCTTCCTGCGCGATCCCGAAGTCCGGGACGATCCGCTTCTGCGGAGCAAGACGGTGGACGATCGCATCCCGGCGGCGGTCCTCGCGCGCGCGCGCGAATCGATGACCCGACGCCTGCTCGACGGCATCCGCCACGCGCGCGCGCGCGGGCTCGCCGTCGACTTCGCGGCCGAGGACGCGAGCCGGGCCGATCCCGACTTCCTCGCGGACCTCGCGCGCGCGGTGTCCGGGTCGGTCGAGCACTTCATGGTCTGCGACACGGTCGGCGTGCTGACGCCGGAGCGTACCGGCCCGTGGATCCGCGACCTCCGCCGCGCCGCGCCCGGCGTCGCGATCGCCGTGCACTTCCACAACGATCAGGGCCTCGCCCTCGAGAACACGCTCGCCGCGGTGCTCGAGGGCGCCACGATGGTGTCGGGCACCTTCCGCGGCATCGGCGAGCGGGCGGGAAACGTCGCCCTCGAGCAGGTGCTCGGCGAAATGAAGCGCCGCCACGGCGTCGACGTCCCGGGCGTCGATCGCGAGGAGGTCGAGAGAGTCTGCGCGGAGCTCGACGATCTCGGCCTCCGTCCGGCGGCGCCCTACACGCGCGCGGCGCGCATCCACGTGTCCGGCATCCACGTCGAAGCGCTCCTCCAGGACCCGAAGAGCTACTCGATCTTTCCCGGCGCCGAGCTCGAGGTGTCCTTCGGAAAGCTCGGGGGTGCGAGCAACTTCCGCTACCTCTTCGAGCGCGTCCTCGGGCGGCCGCAGCCGGCGGACGTCTACCGCCGTTTGAGCGACGCGCTGAAGCGCCGCGCCGTCGCCGAGGGTCGGTGCTACTCGGCGGAGGAGGTCGTGCGGCTGCTCGACGACGGGCAGCTTCCGCTGGGGGAGCGCTGATGGCGCGCGTTCGGCGCGTCGCGGCGCTGCCGGGCGAGGGCATCGGCCCGGAGGTCGTCGACGCCGCGCTCCAGGTGCTCCGCCGCGCCGCGGAGATCTGCGGATCGCGCCTGGAGATCGAGCGCGCGCCGTTCGGCAAGGACGCCTACCGCGAGCTCGGAAGCTACTTCCCCGAGACGACGGCCGAGGTCTGTCGCCGTTCGGACGGCATCCTGCTCGGAGCGGTGGAGCGGGGAGGGCTCCTCGAGCTGCGGAAACATTTCGACTTCTTCGCGAATCTCCGGCCGGTCCGCGCGCGGCCGTGTCTCGCCGCCGCGGCCGGCCTGCCCGCCGAGAAGGTCCGCGATCTCGACATCCTGTTCGTTCGCGAGCTCACGAGCGGCCTGCCGTTCGGGGAATCCGGGCGCGGCGAGGATGCGCGCGGCCCGTTCGGATTCCACACGATGCTCTACCACGACCACGAGGTCCGGCGGGTCGTGCGGGTGGCGCTCGAACACGCCTCGCGACGCCGGCGGTTCCTCACGGTCGCGCACAAGCAGAACGCGCTGCCCTGCATCCCGTGGTGCGAGCTCGCGGCCGAGGAGGCGGCCGCCTTCCCGGACGTGCGGGTCGAGCCCATGCTCGTGGATACGTTGGCGATGACGCTGGTCGAGGACCCGCTCCGCTTCGACGTGATCGTGTCGGAGAACTTGACGGGCGACTGGCTGAGCAGCCTCGGCGCTGGTCTGATCGGGACGATCGGCGTGCTGCCGTCGGCGAGCCTCAATGCAGAGGGATTCGGGCTCTACGAGCCGATCCACGGCACCGCACCCGAGATCGCCGGACGGGGGATCGCGAATCCGATCGGCGCGATCGGGTCGGTCGTGCTGATGCTCCGGCAGTGGGGCGAGGAAGGGATGGCCGCCCTCGTCGCGAATGCGGTGGAGAGGATCCTGGAAGCGGGATGGCGCACGCCCGACATCGCGGTCGGCGCGTCCGTCCGTCGCGTGTCGACGCGCGGCATGACGGAGCGAATCGTCGCGGCGCTCGACGACGGCGCGGCCGGGGCGAGGGCGAACCCGTGACCGAAGCGCCGCGCGTGCTCGACGTCGGGGACGACGTCAATACGGACGACATCATCCCCGCGCGCCGCTGCACGAACGCCGATCCCGAGCATCTCGCGCGCTACGCGTTCGAGAACCTGCTCGGAGAAGGGCGGCTCGCCGCCGACTACGACGAGGTCCGGGCGGGCTCGAACTTCGGGTGTGGCTCGAGCCGCGAGCACGCGCCGCTCGCGCTGCGCGCGGCCGGCATCCGGGTCGTGCGGGCGCGCTCGTTCGCGCCGATCTTCTGCCGAAACGCCGTCAACATCGGGCTCGCGCTCGAGCGGCTCGGCGCGCCGACGACCGATCCGGTGGTCGACGCGATCGTGGCGGCCGGCGGCCTCTTCGCCTTCAACCGGACGCGCCGCGCCGGCGCGCTCCCCGCGGTGCCCGCCGCGCGCCGCCGCGCCATGACGCTCGCCGAGAAGCTCTTCGCGCGCGCCTGCGGCCGCGATTTCGTCGCGCCCGGCGACACGCATTTCGTGCGCACCGACCTCGCGATGTGCCACGACGCCGTCGCCGCGCCGATGGCGCGGCTCTTCCACCGCGAGTTCGGCGACGCGGCGCGCGTCGCCGATCCGGAGCGGGTGGTCTTCGTCGCCGATCACTTCATCCAGACCAACGACGTGCGATCCGATCCCGACGCGCCCCGCCTGCACCGCGACATGGTCGCGTTCGCCGAGCGGCAGGGATGCCGCCTCTACGACGCGGTCGCGCCGGGAGAGGCGGCCGGGATCTGCCACGTTCTCCTTCCCGAGGAGGGGCTCGTGCGGCCCGGCATGGTCATCGCCGGAACGGATTCGCACACCTGCACCTACGGCGCGTTCGGATGCTTCGCCGTCGGGATCGGCACGACCGACATGGCGAACCTCCTCGCGACCGGCGACGTGTGGCTCACGGTGCCGCCGAGCGTGCTCGTCCGGCTCACGGGAGAGCTGCCGGCCGGCTGCTGCGCCAAGGACGCGATGCTGCACCTCCTCGGCACGATCGGCTGCGACGGCGCCGCCGGACGCGTCGCCGAGTTCCGCGGACCGGTCGTCGACGCGCTGCCGATGGACGAGCGGATGACGCTGGCGAACATGGCGGTCGAGTGCGGGGCGGTGTCGGGCATCGTCGCGCCGGATGCCGTGACGCTCGAGTGGCTCTCGCGTCGGGCCGGCGCCCCCGCGCTCCTCGCCGGCTTGCGGAGCGACCCGGACGCCGAGTTCGAGCGCGTGGTCGAGATCGACGTGAGCGGTCTCGAGCCGCAGGTCGCGTTGCCGCCGCGCCCCGACAACGTGCGGCCGGTCTCGCAGGTCGGCGACGTGCCGATCACGCGCGCGTTCATCGGGTCGTGCACCGGCGGCAAGCTGTTCGATCTCGCCCAGGCTGCGGAAGTCTTGCGCGGGCGGCACGTCGCGCCCGGGGTCGAGATGTTCGTCGTGCCGGCCTCGCAGCGCGTGCGCCGCGAAGCGGAGCGCCTCGGCTACTGGGAGACGTTCGAGCGAGCGGGCGTCACGCTCCTCGCCTCGGCCTGCGGCGCGTGCATCAACGCCGGCCGCGGCATCCTCGGCCCGGGCGAAACCGGCATCTACGCGACGAATCGCAACTTCCAGGGCCGGAGCGGGCACCCGACCTCGAAGAACTACCTCGCTTCGCCCCGCCTCGTCGCGATCTCCGCCGTTCGCGGACGGATCACCGACCGGCTCGACGATTGACGCGGGCGCGGACGTCGCACGGGCCGCGGTCGCTCAGCGCGCGAGCTTCTTGGCCGGAACGCCGATCAGCGTGACGCCGGGCTCGTCGACGTCCTTCACGACGCACGCGAGCGCGCCCGTGGTGACGCCGCGCGCGATTCGGACGCCCGGCCGGATCACCGTGCCGGCCCCGAGGAGACAATCCTCGCCGAGCGTCACGTCGCCCGACACGCGGCAGCCGGGGTAGCAGGTCGTGTAGTCGCCGACGACGTCGTGGTGGCCAATCGTGCTGTCGAGTACGAGGACGTAGTCGCCGATCGTGGCGTCGGTCGTGAGAAGAGAGTTGGCGACGATCTGGCCGCCGCGCCCGACCCGGCAGTCGCCGCGCACCGTCGAGCGCGGGTGGATCAGGGTCGGAGCCGGCTCGAGGCCGGCGGCGAGGGCCTTCGCGACCATCCCGCGCTTCGTGGGCGGCTCGGCGACGCCGACGATGAAATCGCGGAACGCATCGTCTCCGAATCGCCGGCGGAGCGGCGCGAAGTCCCAGTCCCGGACGACCGGCACGGCGACGTCGCCGATCCTCACCTCGCTCGCGTCGCCGACGTCCTCGACGAACGCGATCGCGATGCCGGGGAACGTGTCCTGGACGAACCACCAGCTCTCGCGCGCGTAGCCGCCCGCGCCGAGAACCACCAGCGTTCGTCGCTCTGCCATGCGCTTGGCGGTGCGGCGCCGGGGCCGTCGGCGGCCCCGGCACTGCCGTCAGCTCACTTCTTGCAGTTGATGCTGTTCGCCGGGGCGTTGAACTTGCACTGCGGACCGGTGAACGTCATCTCGCCGCACTCCCCGGCGTTCCCCGAGCCGGCATCGCCGAGCACGACGACCGCCTTGAGCGGGCTGTCCGCCGGCACGACCGGATAGCTTCCACCCTTGCCGGTGATGACGACCAGGACGCGCATCGGCGCCTTGTTGCTCTTGTCGACGATCTTCAGCTGGGTGATGCCGTCGTCGACCGAGCCGTCCTTGTCGCGGAAGAGCCAGGTCCGGTGGTTGGCGGAGAGCGACCACCCCTGCGTGCCGTTGCCGCCGTAGGTCCCGGGAGGCAGGGTCACGTCGATCTCGGCGTCGCCGGCCGCGTTCAGCACCAGCAGGCGCGCACCCTTGCTTCCGGGATCGAGGCTCGAGAACGGCGTCGCGCTCACGAACTCGCCGTTCAACGTGAGCTTGTCGTCTCCCGGCGTCGGGTCCGTGTTGATCTTGCTCAGGAGGAGCTTCGGCTTCGGGCCCGTCGCAGCGAACTCGCGCGCGCCGCCGACGCCGAAGCAGGCGTCGCAGAGGTCGCCGGTACCGTCGCCGTCCGCGTCGTCCTGACCCGCATTCGAGGCGAAGGGACAATTGTCGCAGGCATCGCCGAGCCCGTCGCCGTCGAAGTCGGTCTGGAACGGATTCGCGATCGCCGGGCAGTTGTCGCAGGCGTCGCCGAAGCCGTCGCCGTCGCTGTCGAGCTGGTCGTTGTTCGCCGTCGCCGGGCAGTTGTCGCACGAGTCGCCGACCAGGTCGCCGTCGGCGTCGAAGTTGATCGAGATCGCGTCGACCTCGTCGGTCGGCGTCAAGCCGAGCGAGGCCGATCCCACGAATGCCGGCGGGCAACCATTGGTCGAGCCGCCGACGAGCAGATCGCCGGGCGTGTACCCGCACGCGGCGAGCGAAGGCGAGCCGGCCGCGAGCGAGAAGACTCCCCCGCCGAAGGCGTCGAGGGCGTCGATCTGGTCGCACGCGGGCGCGCCGCAGCCGGCCGGCCCGGCGACCAGGCCGAGCGTCCCGGCGGAGAGGAGGACGACCGGTGCCGCGAAGCCCGGCGGCGACGCCCGCAGCACGTCGCCCGAGCCGGCGCCGAGCGCGGTGAGCGTCGGCGAGCCGGGCGCGAGCGTGAAGAACACGGACGCGGTGAGCGCGCCACCCGCGAACGCGGCCGTCGGCGAGCACATGTCGAGCGCCACGACGTCGTCGGGGGAACCCGGCTCGATGACGCCCACCCCGGGGCTCACGGCTCCCGCGCAGCTCCCCGTCGCCACGCCGTCGCCGTCGAGAGCCTGGACGTTCGAGAAGGGAAGCGCCGGACCGAAGGGCTGGGACACGAAGACGTCGGCGGCGGCCTGCCCCCCGGCTGCCTCACAGGCGAGGTACGAGGGCGGTGGCGGCGGCGGTCCGACCGCCGTGCCGGCCGCGGCCGGATTCACCGAGAACCACACCTGAAGGCCCGCCGCGGGACCCGCGGGAGGCGTGCCATACGAGATGGAGCTGACGACGTCCCCCGCCACCAGACCGAGCGCAGCCGCCGGAATCCCGACCGCCGGCAGCGGCTGAGCGGGACCGGGTGGGACGGAAGGGGCGAGGATGTCGGACGGGCCCGCCGGGATGCCTGCGAGCGTCCCGCCACCGGCCGCAACCGTGAACGACGGGCTCGTTGCCGCGGCGCGTCCGGACAGCACCGCCAATGTGGCGACGAGGGTCGTGAGGATGGCGATCGAACGCAATGTGGATCCCTCCAGGTGGAAACGCCGTATGGAGCCGGAGCCCGGACGGCCGTATGGTAGCCGGAGCCCCGCACGGTTATCCGTGGCCGGGCGCGGACCCGTCAAGGCCTTTTCGCTCCCGGGCCGCCCTCGCCGGGGCGCGGCCCGGAGGCGCGGCGGCTCCGCCGAGAAGTCGCGCTTGACCACGGCGCGGCGGCCGTCGTCTACTCGCGAGCACCGAGGCCACCGTGTCCGCCACACTCGATCCCGTCGTTGCCCGCGCACCGCGCAAGCGGCCGGCGATCCTAGGCGGCGAGCCCGCGTTCGCGGATTTCGTCTACTACACGCGGCCTCGCACACCGGATCGAGTGCGCTTCGCCGAGCTGCTCGACGGGGTGTTCGAGAGCCGCCAGTTCACGAACGACGGGAGCCTCGTGCGCGAGCTCCAGCGTCGTCTCGCGGCGCGACTCGGCGTCGACTGGTGCGCGTTGGTGTCGAACGGAACGACGGCGCTCGAGCTCGCGTTCCGGGCGCTCGATCTCGAGGGCGAGGTCATCACGACGCCCTTCACGTTCCCCGCGACCGTCCACGCCATCGAGTGGAGCGGGCTCGTGCCGGTCTTCTGCGACGTCGACCCGGAGACCTACGACCTCGATCCCGAGCGCGCCGCCGAGCTCGTCTCGGACCGGACGAGCGCGCTCGTGCCGGTCCACGTCTTCGGGAACCCGTGCGACGTCGTGGCGCTGGAGCGGCTCGCGCGCCGCCGCGGCCTCCGGCTGGTGTACGACGCGGCGCACGCGTTCGGCGTGTCCGTCCACGGTCGCGCGATCGGAACCTGGGGCGACGCGAGCATCCTGAGCTTCCACGCGACCAAGCTGTTCCACACGGCCGAGGGCGGCGCCGTGGTCGGCGCGGATCCGCGCCTCCTCGAGCGCGTCGCCGCGCTCCGAAACTTCGCGATCCGGAGCGAGGACGACATGGCGGGCGTCGGCATCAACGGCAAGATGTCGGAGCTGCACGCGGCGCTCGGGCTCGCGCTCTTCGACGAGATCGACGACGAGATCGCGGAGCGGCGGCGGCTGCGAGCCCGCTACCTCGAGTGGTTCGCCGGCGTGGAGGGTCTCGTCCCGCAGCGCGCCGCGCCGGGGAGCGAGCCCAACTGCGCGTACCTCGCGATCGAGATCGATCCTGCGGCCTTCGGGCTTTCGCGCGACGACCTCTGGCGCGCGCTGCTCGTCGAGAACATCGCCGCGCGCCGCTACTTCTGGCCTCTCTGCTCCGCGAACCCGGCGTACCGCGATCTGCCGTCGGCCGCTCCCGAGCGGCTTCCGAAGGCGGAGCGCATCGCCTCGCGGAACCTCTGCCTGCCGCTCTACGGCGACCTGGGCACGGACGCGGTCGACCGCATCGCCGGCGCGCTGCTTGCCCTCCGCGACGCCGCCCCCCGCGTGCGGGCGCGGCTGTAGCGCGGTCCTCCCGCGTTCCGTCACGCGAGCAGGCGCTCGGCGGCGTCGGACCAGAACCGGCACTCCGGGTCGACGCGCTGCTTGATGGCCCGGAGCTCGGCGAGGCGCGGGTACATGCGCTGCAGGACCGCCGGCCGGAGGTAGGGAAACTTCGACAGGTAGACCCGCCCGCCCAGCTCCGCGATCGCGTCCATGAGCTCGGCACGGAAGGCGTCGAGCTCTCCCGGGCGGAAGCCGGCGAGCGAGAACGGCAGCGTGACCGAGAGCCCGTCTCCCGCGAAGGAAAGGAGATAGCGATCGCCGCGATGCCGGCGCACGGCGCACACCTCGGGCGTGCGGCCGCGCCGCCGGCAGACCGCGAGCACGGCCCGGAGGCCGGCCTCGAACGCTCCGCTCGGAAAGAGCGCCTGCACCTCGTTGAAGCCGTGCGGCGCGAACTTCAGGTTCCAGTGCGGGAACCGCTTCGCCATCGGGTACTGGTAGTCGGGAAACGCCACGCGGCGGACGCGCTCGCCCGCGCGGCGCGCGCGTGCATGCTTGACCGCGCCGAGCGCGCGGAAGACGCTGCCTTCGCAGCCGACGCGGAAGAGGACCGACCAGGCGCGGCTCACGACGCCCCAGAACGTCTCCGGGCGAAGCCCGAAGATCCGGGACGGCGGCACGAGCTCTCGCCGAAGCTCCGCTGCCGAGAACGCCCGCTCGTCCGGGACGAAGCGCGCCGACTCGGACACCCCGCGCCCGAGTCGGCGGCCCTCCGCGTACCCGTCGAGCCAGGCGTAGGAGAAGTCCGTGTCGCGCGGATCGAGCCGCGCGAAGTGATCGGCGAGCTCGCGCGCGTCCGCGGCCGACCGGCTGCGGCACTCCACCATCGGCGACGGGATCGGCCGGAGCCGCAGCGTGACCTCGGTCACCACGCCGAGCAGCCCGAGCCCGCCGACGACCGCCTCGAACAGCGACGGGTCGCCCTCGCGGTCGACTTCGCGGGTGCTGCCGTCGGCCAGGACGATCTTGAAGGAGACCACCTGGTCCCCGAAGGTGCCGACCTTCCACGCGTCCTTGCCGTTGACGTTGCTCGAGAGGTTGCCCGCGATCGTGTTCCAGAGCGAGCCCGACACGGCAGGCAGCTGCCAGCCGAGCGGCATCACCTGCGCCAAGACGGTCGGCTCCAGGACTCCGGCCTCCACCGTGATCGTGCCGGCGGCGGCGTCGAAGGCGACGGTGCGGTCGAGCCGCCGGGTGTCGATGCTCACGTGATCGCCGATCAGGAACACGTCGCCGAAGCTGTTGCGGCCGCCCGCGGGACAGATCCGCAAGCGCTTCGCGGCCGCGAACGCGATGCACTCGCCGACGTCCTCCGGCCGCTCGGGACGCAGCACCCACGAGGTGACGGACCGGTCGAGCCCGTACGAGGTGATCTCCCGTTTTTCGGGCGGCTGCATGGCGGGTCGGGTCATTCCGCGGGCAGGTGCGTCAGCTCCGCGCTCACCCGCCACAGGCGCTCGGCGAGCGCGCGATCGCGGCTCGCCTCCGACGACGGCGCAGGCCGCCCGTTTGCGAAGTATCGACCGGTCACGCCCTCCACGTCGGGCGAGCTCGCGAGGTAGATCGGGGTGCGTGCGCCCTCCGCCGGGGCGACGCCGAAGAGGCAGAGGAGCGAGTGCAGCAGCCCGTGGTGCGGCAGCGTGTGCTTGTTCCCGAAGCGCGTCCGCACGAGGCCGGGATGCACGCAGTTCGCGGTCACGCCCCGGCCCGCCGTGCGACGGGCGAGCTCGTACGTGAACAGCACGTTCGCGAGCTTCGACTGATTGTACGCGCGCGGTCCGAAGTAGCTTCGGCTGCCGTGCAGGTCGTCGAAGTCGATCCGGCCGCGAAAGTGGGCGCGCGAGGCGACGTTCACGACCCGGCCGCGGCCGCTCCGGCAAAGCGAATCGAGCAGCAGTCGCGTCAAGAGGTACGCGGCGAGGTGATTGACGGCGAGCTGCATCTCGATGCCGTCTTCGGAGAACGTCTGTCGCGAGTAGACCGCGGCCGCATTGTTCACCAGGACGTCGATGCGGTCGTAGCGGTGTCCGATCTCGTCCGCCAAGCAGCGGATCTGGCGTTGAGAGGACAGATCCGCCACGAGCAGGTCGAGCTGCGCGTCCGGCAGCTCGCGCAGGAGTGCGCGTCGCGCCGCCTCGCCGCGCTCCGGGCTGCGGCAGACCATCGCCATGCGGGCGCCGAGGGCGGCGACCCCCCTCGCGGTCTCGAGCCCGATGCCGGAGCTCGCGCCCGTGAGGACGACGATCTTGCCCTGCACGGCGCCGACCCGTCTATCGAGGCTCGCCCGAGAGCATCGCCCAATACTCCGCGGCGTAGACCACCTGATGGATCGACACGTCGTCCGCGAAGTGGACGTCCTCGAAGTCCATGGCGCCGTCGAGTGCCATCTCGAGCGCGCGGGCGGGGTAGGTGTACCGCATGTCGTAGCGCGGCGGGCTGCCCCAGGCGAAGATCGCGTCGTCGGGACGCGAGAAGTCGAAGGAGAACAGCGGGCGCGGGGCGCCGAGGATCTGGTACGCGATGACGTACCGGGACACGCTCGGGAAACGTTCGCGCTCGCGGCGCCAGAGCGCCACGACGTGCGCGCGGAAGCGCTCCACGACGTCGTCGCGACGCGCCCGGTGGGGCTCGGCATCTGCGCTCGGCCCCGGCATCTCGCGCGCGTGAGCGGCGATCTCCGCCGGCTCGTCCTCCGCGTCGTCGGTTCCCCCGTGCCGGCGTACGCGATGGTCGCTATCGATCCGATCGCCCGGCCGCATCACTTCGCCCGCGAGGCCCATCCGACGTACGCGGCTCACGGCTTCGACGGCAGAGCTGAACACGGCATTCTTCGCCAGCGAGCGCGCGGCCAGAAAGCGCATGCCGTTCGCGAACGGCACGGTGAGCCTCGGCGCGAGCAGTTGCGCGGCCTCGAGGAAATCGCCGAAGCGGCGCTCTGCGGCCGCGCGCAAGAGGCGGGCTTTCTCCGCGGGCGGCATCTCGAAGCAGATCGGATACGCGGAAGCGGACGAGTAGCCCAGGAATGCGTAGTCGATCGAGAACCGATCGCGCACCCAGCGGTACGAATCGGCGTGCAGCACGCAGTCGTTGTTCGCGAAGAGGTCGAACTCGGGCGTGCGCACGACGACGGCCGAGTCGTAGCCGTGCGCGGCGGTCGGGGGCTCGAGCGGAGTGATGGCGAACGGCGTACCGTCGATCGCCGTCGCCTCGCCGAACGGCGCCTCGACGACGTCGCGAAACCCGAGCGCGCGCACTGCATCGCGGAAGCGCTTGTGTCGATAGCGCGCGATGTAGATCGGGAGGCGCTTGGGAAGGGCGGCCAGCGTCGGCCGGTGAAAGTGATCGGGGTGAGCATGGGAGATGTGGATGGCGTCCGTGCTCGCTGCGACCTCGGCAAGGTCGTGCACGAGCGGCGGGAAGTGGAACATGCTGCCGGCGCAGATCGGCTCGATCAGCCACGGATCGGTCAAGAGCGTCCTGCCGCCCGCGTGAATGCGCAGGGTCGCGTGTCCGACCATCTCGACCCGGACATCGCGCTCGGGCATCTGGATCACCGCTCGGGATATCCGCTGCGCGCGGGTGTCATCGCCGCCCTACCGCGCGACGCGCATCCGCTCGAGGACGTTCGCCGTGATCCGCTGCGCGCGTACGTCGGGCTCGGCCGAGGTTCCGCCGGCGGTCGTCACGCGAAGATGTCCCGGCGGCGCCGCGACGCCGTGCGACCACCAGCAGGTGGCCGCGTTGAAGACGAAGTTGCCGTGCGGTCCCGGATAGACGGTGGCGGCATAGACCCCCTCGCCGTGGTGACTTTTCGTCGGCCCCGACGAGACGATTTCGAGTCCGGCAATGTCGGCCGGCTCGCCGTTGTACTCCCAGCCGACGAGGCCGCGGATCGCGTCGCGGGAGCGCATGTCCGTGCCGGCGAAGACCCAATGATCGGGCGCCGTGCAGATCCAGTCTCCGGTTCCGGTGGCGGGGACGGTGGTGCGACCGCCGACGAGCTCGCTCTCCCGCGGCGCCGACGCGGGAAGTCGGCTTTGCTCCGGGAACCACTCGAGCTCTTCGCGATGCGAGCCGCCGAAGCGCGCGAGGCGGGAGACGATGCGATCGGGCGCGCCGGTGCTCGACGCGCGGAGCCCCACGAGGCCGCAGCAGGTGTTACCCGAGAAGAACGCGAGGCTCACGCCGCGGGCGACGAGGCCTTGGAGCCCGGTGAACATCTCCATCGTGTAGTACTCGTCGTGTCCGACCGACAGGAACCCCGCGGCGCGCGCGTGCGCCATCGGGTCGCGGTGCGTATCCACGCTCGACACGTAGGTGACGTCGTATCCCTCGCGCTCCATCCAGTAGGCAAGCGGGAACTCCCACAGGAGCCATTCTCCGGAGCCCGTGGATAGCGGCGCGTCGACGAGCTGGGAGTACTTGGCGTACGGCCGATCGAAGCTGACGTCGGCGTCGGGTCCCCACGCCCAGAACTTCTCGCCGTCGTCGTAGAGCGAGTAGCGATCGGGCCAGCGGTTGTATGCCTGCCACGTGAGATCCGAGCACTGGAAGACGAAGTCCGCCTCGCGATCGTCGCGCACGACGAAGATGAGGTAGCTCTCGGCGCCGTCGCGCTCGGCGGTGAGCTTGCCGAGGATCACCCCGCTCGGCCAATCGCGCGGGATCTCGATCGTCGCGCACGGCGGCCAGCGGCACTCGCGCAGCCGCTTCGGTCCGATCTCGGGGTCCGCCTCGGCGCGGCCGCGATACGGTCCCAACCGGCGCAGATGACGGGCGCCCGAGCCGCCGTAGTATCCCATGCGGTAGAGATCGATCACGAACGGCGATGGCGGGTCGGTGCTCACGTGGAAGGAGATCGCCTCGTTCGCGGCCACGCTCGTGCGCGAGCAGTACCCCTCGATCCAGGGACAGCGGAAGCGGGTCGCGGGATCGACGCGCGCCCGAGCGAGCAGCCAGTCGGTGGCGCCAGCCCTCCCGTTCTCGCGACGGATCAGGTCTGGCTCTCTCACGGACGACTCGTGTCGAGATCGATGGAGGCTCGCAGCCGTCCGACCCGCGGGTACCCCGCGGCGTCCCTCCTGGCGAGCGATCCGCTCAGCGGACGCGCCCGGCGAGCCAATCGAGCACCTCGCGCGCCGCGCTGCCTCCGCGGTGGAGCCATTGCGCGCGCCGGCGCTCGCGGAGGCGAGCTCGGAGCTCGGACGGCGTACGCACGACGTCGAGCCGCCCGGCCGCGTGGGCTTCGGCGCACGCGCGTCGCTGGATCTTGCCGCTCGAGGTCCGCTCGAGGCTCCCCGGAGCGACGAGCGTGACGGTCGCGGGCGTGAGCCCCGTCGCCGCGCGAACGCGGCTCGCGACTTCGGCGGCGAGCACGTCGGGAGCGCCGTCGGTGTCGGGGCTCACCTCGCCGACGATGTGCAGCGCTTCCCGGCCGGCCTCGCCGGGACGCGAAAACGCGACGATGCGGCCCCGTCGCAGCCCGTCTACCTCCGCCGCGGCAGCTTCGATGTCGGAAGGCGCGAAATTCTGGCCCGCCACGATGACCAGGTCCTTGATGCGATCGACGACGTAGACCTGCCCGTCGGCGACGTAGGCGAGGTCGCCGGTGTGAAGCAGCGTGCGCGTCGTCGCGGGATCGTCCTCGAAGTAGCGCGGCGACACCGAGTCGCCTTCGACGACCAGCTCGCCCACCCGGCGGTCGACGAGCGCTTCGCCGGTCGCGGGATCGACGACGAGGAGGCGGTGGCCCGGCAACGCTCCGCCGACGGACACGAACGTGACGCTGCCCGGATCGTCGGGGGCCGTGACGGCGGCGGTGCCTTCGGCGGCGAGGCGATGGCGGTCGACGGTGTCCCGCCGCACGCCGGAGCCCGGCGCCGGAAAGGCGGCAGCGAGCGTCGCCTCGGCGAGCCCGTAGACCGGATAGAGCGCGCTCGGCGACAGGCCGAGCGGAGAGAACCGCTCGATGAACGCGTCGACGGTCGCCGCGCCGATCGGCTCGGCGCCGATGTAGGCGAGGCGGAGGCTCGAAAGGTCGATCGAAGCGAGCTGCTTCGCCGGGATCTTTCGCGCGCACAGGCTGTAGGCGAACGTGGGTGCGACCGTGAGCGTCGCCGCATACCGCGTCAGCGCCTCGAGCCAGGTGACGGGACGCGCGAGGAACTCCATCGGCGGCATGACCCAGGTCTCGGCCGCGCAGTAGATGCTGGTGAGGAGGCCGCCGACGAGGCCCATGTCGTGGTGCAGCGGCAGCCACGACACCATGCGATCGCGCCTGGTGTAGCCGGTGGCATCGCGGATCGCGCGACAGTTCGCGAGCAAGTTGCGGTTGGTCACCAATACGCCCTTCGGCGCCCCGGTGCTTCCCGACGTGTACTGGATGAACGCCGGGTCCGCGCCCGACCGGTCGACGAGCGGTGTCGGGGTCGCGGGATCGACGAGCGCGCCGGGTGCGGTCGCGACCGGCGCGGACGGCAGGTCGGAAACCACTTCGGCGAAGGCCCGGACGCCCTCGACGATCGCCAGGCGAGCGCCCGAGCTCGCACAGGTGCCTCGGACGCGCGCGGCGAACGAGCGCGGCGCACCGACCTCACCGGCCGTCGGCAGCGGCACCGGGATGGCGCCCCCCGCAAGAGACGCGAAGAACGCGACCAGGAAGTCGTGCGGATCGCTCAGGCAAAGGATCGCGCGATCACCCGGACGCATGCCGAGGGCGGCGAGATGCGTTGCCGCACGGGAAGCTCGATCGGCCAGCTCTGCGACGGTCACCGCGGTCGCCACGAGACCGTCGCGGCGGCGCGCGACGCGATGGCAGACGACGCGCTCGGGCACGTGCTCGCGCTGCCACGCCAGAACGCCGAGCAGGCTCTCGACGTCGGGGGGGTACTCGGGGCAACGGACGTCCGACATCGCGCTGGACTCCCGCCCGGGTCGCGCCGCCGAATCCATCCGATCGCTGGTCGCTCTCACCGGTAGAACTCCCGCCCTTCGGCGGCAAAGGCGATCGCCGCCGTGAAGGCTTCGGGCGTGACGAGCGGCAGCACCTCGGCGGGCTCGGCGACGGCCCTCGCGATGCGCGCGCGCTTGAGCCACGTGCAGAGGCTCGCCAGGTGACGCGGGAAATCGAGGAGCTCGCGCGCGATGAGGTCGACGACGCTCGGGTCTGGTACCGCGCGCGCTGCACGGGTTTCCTCGGCGGCCACGGCCAACGTGACGGCGAGCGCGTCGAGCAGGCATGGCTCGGCGCGGTCGCTCGGCCTGCCGCCGTCGGCGAGGGTGGTCAAGAGAGATGCCGGATCGCGTGCCGTCCGACCGACCTCGGACGTCACCACGTCGACCAGCGACTTGGTGCCGAACGCGCCGAGAAGATCTCGCGGGCTCTTGACGAACCCGGCGTCGCGCAAGGTCGCGAACGCGACCGGCGCCTCGCCTCCCGCATCCAGGAAGCGGACGAGCGGCAGGAGGAACGCGGTGAGGAGGCGTGTGGTGACGAAGGTGTCGCCAGGCGTCGTCCGCGCGACCTCGAAGCCGAACCGCTGGAGCGTGCGCGCGAGCCGCATCGTCTCGTCGCGGTCCGAGGGCGGCTTCGGTCCTGCGGGGTCGCGGATGGCGAGCTCGAGCAGTCGCCCGCCGGCCGAGAAGCTCGGAGCGTAGACCTCGACGGCGGCCGCCGGTCCGCGGGCCAGGGCGAGCCGTACCGCCACCTCGCGCGGCCGCGCGCCGTCCCGCGTCGTCTCGGCCACGCGCCCCGAGCTGCGCTGATGCTCCCCGCCTGCTGCGGAAGGCTCGCTCGCGTGTTCCGCGTCGACGAGACGAAGCTCGGCGGGTTCGCCCGCCGCGAAGCGCGCACCCGGGAACGCGCGCGCGCGGAGCGTCTGGCCGAACCGAGAGCCCCGCGGCCCCAGGTCCACGTCGATGACGGGCTCGTCTTCGGCCGACCGCCAGCGGCCCGCGGCTCGCTCGGCGGCCATCTGACGGAGATAGAAGAAGGCATAGGCCGCCTTGCCGATCGGCGCGAGCGCGCTCGCCGCCGATCGCTCGAGCTCGCGGCGCTGATGCTCCACGTACGTCCCGCGCTGCTGCGCTCCGATCGTCAGCAGCTCGAGCCCTTGCTCGTAGACCGGTCGGTACGCGGAGGGCAGGTCGCCGATGCGTGCCCGCGCCTTCGCGACGATCTCGTCCTCTGCCGGACCCCACACGACCCGGCCACGCCTGCGGCTCTCCTGTCGACCGTCGAGCACGCGCTCGACGAACCGCCGCGCGCCGCTCTCGCGCTCGGTCCAGGGCACGACCTCGTCGACCAGCCCCTCGGCTCCGGCTCGCGCGGCTCCCCAGCGCTCTCCCCAGAGCAGCAAGTCGACGGCTCCGCCGAGGCCGACCGCCTCGGGAAGGTTCCACGTGCTGCCGAAGAGCGGCAGGAAGAGGTAGTCGTTGAGCTCCGTCATGTAGAACTGGGTCTCGCCGCTGTCGGTGGCGAGCCGGTAGTCGCAGCTCAGCGCGAACTCGACGCCGCACCCGAAGCAGCTTCCCTGCACCAGCGCGATGGTCGGGACGGGCGATTCGTGGACCGTCCGGTAGGCCGCCCATGGCAGCTCGCTCGCGCGCAGGACGTCCTCGGTGGTGCGCGAAGCGTGAGCCAGCAGGAGGCCGACGCCGTTCATGAAGCTGTTCGGCTTGACGCTGTCGAAGACCACCGCTCGCGTCGTCGCCGGCGTCACCCGCTCGAAGATCTCGATGAGCTGTCGCGCCGACGCGGCATTGAAGATGTTGACCGGCGAGCCGGGGGTGTCGAGGCTCAGGGTCAGCACCCCGCTGCGCTCGGAGACGGCGAACGGCATCAGCGCGGCTCGGCCAGGAGCCCGCTCAGATAGTCGACCAGCGACTCGACCGTCAGCTCTCCGGGGTGGCTGGCGCTGGTGATCCAGTCGCTCAGGAGGAGCACGTCGTCGAAGACGTCCTCGAGCGCGATGGTCAGGCTCGCGATGCCGGTCGAGTCGAACCCGAGATCGTCGACCAGCTGATGCTCCGGGCGGACGACGAGATCGGGGTCGTCGGTGGCAATTCGCAGCGCGTCGCCGACCCTGCGGAAGACCTCCTCGCGATCCGTCATCGCGTCGGCGCTACGCGGCGGTGCGCCGCTCGATCGTCATGCGCGTCATGCCCGACGGCACGATCGTCACGGCGCGGCGCACCGGTCGTACCGGCCGGGGATCGGCGGCGCGAAAACGAAACGCTCGCACGAGCATGCCGAGCACGATCTGCATCTCGAGGAGAGCGAATCCCATTCCGAGGCAACGGCGTACGCCTCCGCCGAACGGGAAGTACACGTTCGGCGGAAAGCGATGCCCGAGGAAGCGCTCCGGCCGGAAGGCTGTCGGCTCCGCGAACGAGTCCGGGCGGCGATGCGCGAGGTACGCGCAGGGCGTGACGAAAACCCCGGGCGGTATCCAGCGATTGCGCAGCCGGAACGGACGCGCGACCTCGCGCGCGACGATCGGCACGACCGGAAACAGGCGCAGGGTCTCGAGACAGACGGCCTGCAGATAGGGGGCGGCGGCGACGTCGTCATCGTCGCGCGCCTTTCGTCCGTCGCCGACCTCGGCGAGCAGCCGGTCGTGCGCTGCGCCGTTGGCGAGGAGAGCGATCAATGCCCAGGCGATCGAGCTCGCCGTCGTCTCGTGGCCGGCGAGGATCATCGTGACGAGCTGATCCTCGATCTCGTCGTCGGCGAGCGGCCGCCGCGCTCCGTTGCCGACGCCCAAGAGGGTCGAGAGGACGTCGTCGCGTCGATGATCTCCCGATCGGCGCCGCCGCGCGACGATCCGCCGCAGGGCGCCGACGAGGTCGCCGCGTGCCGCGAGGAGTCGAGCGGTCACCCGCCCGGAGCGCCCGTCGTCGTCGAAGGGAGCGTTCGTTCCGACCAGGACCATGAGTCGTTCCACGAGATGGATCAGCTCGTCCACCTCGCCGTCGTCGAGACCGAGCACCGCGCGCAGGATCACCTCGCGAGAGATCGCGAGCGCGGTGCGCTGCACGCTCACCGTGGCGCCGTCGTCCCAGGACGCGGTCCAGCGGCGCGTCGCCTCGACGACCAGGCGCGCGTACGCCGGCATCCCGTCGGGACGGAAGGCCGGGATGAGCCGCATGCGCTCCTCCGCATGCCGGTCGCCGTCGGCGAGCAGCAGCGAATGCGTGCCCAGGATCGGCTCGAGCAGCGCGTTGCCGCGTCCGGCGAGGAGCGTATCGGGATCGCCGGCGAAGACCGCGCGCACGTCGTCCGGGTGCGACACCACGACGTGGCTGCCGAAGCGGTTGAAGTGCAGCGCGAAGCGATCGCCGAGATCGGCGGCGCATGCGTCCAGCAACCCGAACGGATCCGCGAGCCAGCGGAACGTCGTCTCGGTCGGAGACAGGGAGGGGCCGCTGGGAAGATCGGCTTCGATGCCGGCGGATGCCATCGCGGGGGTACGGCTAAGAGGTCGTTTCTTCAGTGGAAACGGCGCGGACTATATGACCCGCCGAAAAGCGTTGTCAACGCACGGGATCGCGTGCGCGCTCTCGTGCGCGATGGACCACGCCGCTACGGCGCCGTAAGACGTGTCCGTGCGCGCAAGCCGTTGGTTCGCCAAGGACGTGCTGAAGGGCGACGTCGCGCTGGTGACCGGGGGCGGGACCGGCATCGGCAAGGCGATCGCGATCGCGTTCGCCGACTTGGGTGCGGACGTCGTGATCGCGAGCCGCCGGCGCGAGCACCTCGACGACGGCTCGCGCGAGATCGCGGCTGCGACCGGCGTCGCGCCGCGCGCGATCGAGTGCGACATTCGCGAGCCGTCCGCCGTCGACCAGCTGGTCCGGGACGTCTTCGCGCGCTCGGGGCGGATCGACGTGCTGGTGAACAACGCCGGCGGCCAGTTCGCCCAGCGCGCCGAGCGCTTCTCGGTGAGCGGCTGGCGCGCCGTGATCGACACGAACTTGAACGGCACCTGGTACGTCACCCAGGCGGTCGCGAAGCGCATGATCGCGTCCGGCGGCGGCCGCATCGTGAGCGTGATCGCGAACCACTACCGCGGGATTCCGGGGGGAGCCCATACGTCGGCGGCCCGGGCCGCGGTCGCGAACCTCACCAAGACGCTCGCGGTCGAGTGGGGAGCGTACGGCATTCGCGTGAACGCCGTCGCACCCGGCCCGATCGATGCGTCCGGCTTCACCGAGAAGTACGCGCCCGAAGTCGTCGAGCGCGCGCGAGGGGTGCCGCTCGGGCGGCTCGGCCGGATCGAAGAGGTCGTCGCCGCGGTCGTGTTCCTCGCGTCGCCGGCCGCGGGCTGGACGACCGGAACGACGCTCGACGTGACCGGCGGGCAGCACCTCGCCGGGGAAACGTGGGTCGTCGATCCAGCGGCCGACTGAAGGCGCGGTCGCATTGCCGAACGTCGCTCGGGACCCGCGCAGCGGTGCGCACGGCGAAGCGTCGCGCGAAGGCGGCTGTCGCTCAGTCGCGCTTTCGCCAGAAGCGGAGCTCGAGCGAGATCCGAGTCGCGGTATCGCCGAGGTTGTAGCCCGCGCCGTGGACGAGGTACGGGGAGAACAGGAGGACCTCGTTCTCCGCCGGATCGGGACGCACCATGCGCACGCGGTCGCCGCGTAGCGCGGTGATGCACGGGACGGTGAAGCGCACGCCGTTCACGAGGGCCGGCCCATGCGTGCGTTCGATTTCCGCCTCGCTCAGACGATGGCTGCCGGGCACCAGAGCAAGCGCGGAGCGGGGACCGCTTCCGCAGAGCGGCGCGTAGAGGTTCAGGCAGTTCCGAATGTTCTCGAGGTAGACGTCCCGATGCGGAGGGTTGTTGTCCTGAAGGCGACGCGGACGGACGATGCGGAAGCAGAAGTCCCGGACGTTCGCCGGATGCCCCGAGTCGAGCGTCAAAGGCAGGCCGACGATCTCGCTGATGCGCCGTTCGATGATGGCGGGATCGATCGGTAGCCAGCTCTTCGCGAAGCAGGCGCGCGTCACGACGACGATCGCGTCGTGCTCGGCTTCGCTGAACACCTCGTGGTACGCGGCGAGGTCGAAGGCCGGGACGTCGCGGCCGATGCGCTCGCGCGCGACGCGGCGGATGACGTCGCGCACTCCGACGCGCAGCGCCTCGTAGTCGTCGCGAGCGAGGAACGGGGCCACCGTGTAGCCCCCCGCAGCCCAGGGCGCGTGGGCGGAGAGATCGTCGTCGCCGTCGAGCAGGATCTCGGGGCCGCCGCAGCGGATGTCGCCGTCGATCGCGAGCTCGATCGCGTCGTCGCCGACGTCGATCGGGATCGTCCGCATCGAGGTGCGCTCTAGCATGAGCGCGGAGAAAGCGAGTCCCTCGCGTCGCGGTCGGCACCGCGCGAGTCTCGTACGCACGCCGATCGGTTCAGCCCGCTCGCTCCCGGCGGACCTCACGCGCCTCGGGTCCGGGCTCGGCCGCGGATTTTCGCAGCTGGTAGAACGGCAGATCCTGACCGAGCTGGTAGATGCGCTGTGCGTACTCCCCGAGAAGAGAGGTGAGGGCCCCCATGCCTCCGAATCCCGCGATCACGACTCCGAGCAGCGGACGTCCCAGGAGCAGCACGGCGATCCCCACCAGCAGCGTCGACAGCGAGATGAGCCCCGTGATCAGGAACGGACGCTTCGCCGTGATCATGTAGTAGTCGAGGACGACGCCGAGGAGCGTCAGAAACGAATGACCGGTGCGCACGGCCTTCCGTCGGTGCCGCACACCGACCTCGACGACGTGGCGCGCCCGCCGCAGGAAGAGCGGCGTCAGATAGCGGCGGTTCTCGCCCTCGGCGGCGAGGTCCTTGACGATCCAGCTCTCGGCGGCGCGCAGACCGCAGCCGATGTCCCGGACGTTGGCGCCCGTGCGCCCTCGCACGTACGCGTTCATCACCGTCGACGGCAGTCGCCGGGTCAGCCAGGGATCCTGCCGGTTCTCGCGGTAAGCGCAGACCAGGTCGGCTCCGCGGTCCATCGCTTCGAGCAGCGGAGGGATGTCTTCGGGATACAGCTCTAGGTCGGCGTCGATGTGCACGACTCTTCGACCGCGTGCGAGATCGAATCCCGCGCACGAAGCCGCCTGGCTGCCGAAGTTGCGCACCATGGCGAACGGCCGGATGCGGGGGTCGGCAGCCGCCCGCCGCTCGAGGATCGCGAAGCTCCCGTCGCGCGAGCCGTCGTCCACGGCGACGATCTCGAAGGAGACGCCGACGGACTCCAGCACCGCGGCGAGCCGATCGAGCAGCTCGTCGAGCGTCGCGGCGTTGTTGAAGACGGGGACGACAACGGATACGTCGATTGACGGCACGTGCGGCTCACCTGCGCGACGCCTCTGCTACCTCGATCGCCGTCGGCATGCCACCGAAGTTCGGCCGCTCATGCGGGCGCCGAGCCGGAAGAGCGCATTGACAGATCGCGGACGGCCATACTACGCCGAGCGAGTGGGCCCGGCTGATCTGGCACCGTCAGCGATCGTGAACCAACGCGGCCCAGAACGTGACCGGCGTGCGCCGACCGGATCCGATGGGTTCGACGGGGCCCCGTCGATGCAGCGAGAGTTGACCCTGCGCGACCTGAAGCTGGCAGGTCGAAGCGCGTATCTCGCGCACTACTTCGCCGATCACTTCCTCGGCCACGAGCGATCCGAGCGCTACTTCGGAGCCGCGCGACGACGCAACCGCGCCCGAATGCAGCGATACTTCGAAGACTGGCCGACCGACCAACGCCGGCCGGTCCCCGTCGTCGCGTTCACGTCGCACGCCGAATTCTACCGCACGCACGCTCCGTGGGAGCCGGCGGTCTTTCGCGGGCTCGCGCGGAACTGGCGGGCGGTCGACAAGTGGGACCTCGACTTCTTCGCGCGGGAGTGGGGAAACACACCCGCGGTCCTGATCGATCAGGTCGGACTGTACGGCGATGGGGAGCACAGCCGCCGCGTCGTCCAGGATCTCGGTACGCTGATCGACTCCATCCGGGCCGGGAAGCGCGAATGCCTCCGGTTTCTTCCCTTCATCGACGACAATCCCGCGCTCAAGACGGACCTCGACATGCCGTTCTTCTCCGGGTTCCGAAGCCGGTTCTCGCTGCGCGAGTTCACGCAGCTCTTCATCGCCCCGGCCGGTACTCGAACCCCGGTCCACTGCGCTCACGAATCGAATGCCTTCGTTCAGGTCCATGGCCGGAAGCGCTGGCTGCTCTGGCCGGCCCGGTACCAGCAGCTCATCGAGCCCGAGCCCGATCGTCGACCGTACTTCCATTCCGAGTATGATCCGGCACATCGATCGGAAGCGTTCCCGCTGGGTCCGTACGCGCCTGCCTACGAGATCGTGCTCGATCCGGGAGACGTCCTCTACGTGCCTCCCTTCGTATGGCACTACGTCGAGAACCTCACGACCACGATCGCAGTCGCCTATCGCTTCTTCTCGATCCGACACGGCCTCGGCTCATCGAAGGCCATGATGCTTCTCAAGCTGCTCGCCACCCGGCCGAGCCTCTTCCACGGTCTGGTGTGTCCGCGGCGGTCGCTCGAGCGGCGGTGTCGGGTCGACGGCTGCCCGTTTGCGATTCCAGAAGCGATCGCCGAAGCGGCGTGAGGCCGCGGCGGCTGAGAGCAGGCGCCGGAGCCTCCGCGACGCCTGCGGGAAGCTCGCCCGCTCCGACGACTCGATGGGACCCGCGCCGGGCTTCCATCGCTCTGGCCCTCGTCCTCACGCTCGTCCTGGTCGGGCTTCACCTCGTCTTCCACGCGCACGCGGGCCCGCTGTGGCGCGACGAGGTCAACAGCGTCAACGTCGCGTCGAGTCCATCCCTGAGCGACGTCTTCGCTCGAGCCCGGTTCGACTCGTTCCCCGCCGCGTGGACGGCGATCCTCCATCTCTCGCTTGGCTTGGGCTCCGGCGACGCGGATCGCGACGGGCGCCGGCTCGGCCTCGTGATCGGGTTGGTGACGATCGCCTCCGTCTGGTGGGCCGGACGCCGCCTCGGCGTCGCTGCGCCGGTCGTCGCCTTGCTGCTGTTCGCCATGAGCCCGTCGGTGATCATCTACGGGGATGCGGTACGGGGCTACGGATTGGGCGCAGCCGCGCTTCTGTGGTGCGCGGGCTCGCTGTGGGCGTACGTCGAGCGCCCCGGAGCCCGGCGCCTCGCGCTCGCCTTCATGGCTTCGCTCGCGGCCGTCCAGACGCACTACGCGAACTGTCTTCTCTTGCTCGCCGCCGGCGCCGGGGCGGCCGCCGTCGTGCTCCGCGAACGGAACTTCCGCGCGCTCGCCTCGCTCGCGCTGCTGGGGATGGGGGCCGCGCTCTCGGTCGTGATCGTGAATCGCGGCGCCCTCGAGTACATGACGCAGACGGCGCCGCTGATCGTCGCAACCTGGCCAACCGCGTTCCTGATTGAAGTCTTCGCCCATGCGATCGGTGCCGGCGTGACTCCTCTGTCGATCGCCTGGGCGCTCGCGGGCGTCCTCGCCCTCGCCGGGCTGGCGCTCGCGTTCCGGCCCGGCAGCGATCCCGCGGACGTCGACCGCGCGCTCTTCTGCGGCGTGACCATCATCCTCGGGCTGGTCGTCTACTTCATTGCGTTGCGCTCGACGGGAGTCGGCATCCAGTACTGGCACTACCTCTCGCTGATGGGTCTGTGCGCTCTCATCCTCGACGTCGGCTCCGGTCTGTTCGCCGCGCGCTGGTGGTGGGGAGGATGGGCCCGCGTGGCGATCGTCGCGGTCCTCGCTCTCGCTTCCGTGCGCGACGTGGCGGAAGCGGTCCGTCTGCGGATGACCGACGTCGACCTCGCCGCGCGCGAGATCGCGCGGCGCGGCGGCCCAGGAGACTTGGTCGTCGTCCTTCCGTGGTACGCGGGCGTGACGTTCGATCGCTACTATCGCGGCTCGACGCCCTGGATCACGATTCCCGATCTGCCGGAGCACAAGGTCCACACCCACCTCGCCATCAGGGATCGGATGAAGATCGGAAGTCGCGCCGTCGACGACGAACTCTCACGCGTCGAGCGCGTGCTGCGCGGAGGTGGCCAGGTCTTCGTCGTGGGCGTCGTGGCGGCTCCGGATCAGGGCGCGCCGCCCGCGGAGCTGCCGGCGGCGCCGGGCGGTCCGCGCGGCTGGCACGCCGATCCATATCTGGAGAGCTGGGAGCTCCAGCTCGGGGCCTTGCTCGAACGACACGGTGTGGAGCGGGAGCGCGTGACGCTGCCGCCGGTCGGCTCGGTCAACGCGTGGGAGAGCCTCCCCGTCGGGGTGGTGCGAGGTTGGCGGTGATGAGATCCGCGGGATGGCGAGCCCGAGGTCCGGCGGTGTGGCTGACGCAGCGTCAGCTCAGGCGACGTTGAATCGGAAGCAAGAGATGAAAGGCGACGCCGATCGATCGCCGGAGCAACGTGCGGATCCACTGCGGCAGCGGGATCGTCTTGCCCGACTTGTGCAGATCCTCGGCGGACTGACCGAGAAGCACGTTGAGTCGACCTTCGAGCCAGATGACGACCGTCGCGGCCAGGACGTTGGCGCAGATCCAACGCATCCGCCTTCGGTACGCCGGAAGGATGACGTCGAAGACGAGCACGAGGCGAGGCTGATCCGTCGCATTCCAGGAAGCGTGATTGCGCGCGTCGCAGAACGCCAGGACCTCGCCGGTCGCGCAGCGCCGCACTTCGGAGCCGGCGCGAACGGCACAATCCCCGGGCGGAACGTCGAGTCCGAGATGAAAGCGAATGATCGCGTTCGAGTCTCCCTCGTGCGGCGGGATCGAGGAGTGCGGCTCGAGCAGGTTGAAGAAGGCGGACGTGAGTCCCGGCGTCGAGTCGATGATTGCCGCCGTCTTCGGGAACGATTTCCGGGCGCGCCGGAAGCGCCACAAGTAGGTCTGGAGATTCACCGAGCGCCAGCCCGGGACGCTCGGACCGGCGGGATTGAATACCGGCTTCATGCCGTCCGACCCGCGGCGCACGTTGTCGTCGTATTCGGCGCGGATCGCCTTCCAGCTCTCGACGACACGCCGCGCCGCTGCGAGCGCATCCCCGTCGTAGAAGTCGGGCGCGTGGCCGCGATACGGTCCGTCCGTGCGGTAGTAGAGGCGTTCCGGGGCTCCGACGTCCCTGGACGCTTCGCGCGCGCGAACGCGCTTCGACGGGACGCTGGCCATGGATGCGGGGAATCTCCGAGCCGAGGAGCGCGCCACGCGTGCACGCGGCGGCGGAAGGATCACGTACGTCGGTGGGGAAGCCGACGTCAAGAGCGATTGCGAGTGACGTAGCTTGGCCACCCGCCATCCGCGCGCCGCACGGCGGCCGAGCGATGACCCCGCTCCGGCCGGCGAAAGCCGGAGACCCTTCCGCACGACGCGGCGGGCAGCGGCCGTCCTCGGTATCGCATTGATGTGGTCGTACGTCGTCCCGCTCTACGTTCCTCCCGGACCGAGGCCGAGCCCGCGCGTCGGTCTCGAGGTCGCCCTGTGGACGCGCCTCTTCCCGCACGTTCCGGGCTGGTGGATCGCAGCCCGCCTGATCGCGCTGGGCCTCGGAGCGATGCTGCTGGCGTGGGCCGGCTCGACGCGCACCCCGTTCGCATCCGCGCGGCCGGCGCGCCCCGACGCTCCCGCGGCGCCCGTCCGTCCGAGCCTCGGGGTCCGGCGGCTCGAGTGGTCCGCCTTCGCGAGCGGCCTCGCCCTGTGCGGAGCTTCGCTCTGGAACCACGAGGCGTCGCGCTGGTTCGAGATCGCGGTCATCTCGGCGATCGCCGTTCCGCTCGGCTTGCTGCGGGTGGCGGACGCATGGGACGGCGCGACCGCCCCGCGTCGCGCGGAGCGCCGCGAGCGCGCCGCCTGGATTCCGGTCGCCCTCGTGGTGATCGGCTGGGTCGTGCTGCGCGTTCTTCTGGCTCACCACGACCCGCGCGCGGCGGACGTCGTCGACGGCTGGAAGAACTTCACGTTCTTTCGCGACGCGGCGAACGCCACCGGCGCCGTCAGCTCGCAGGCGTCGGAAGTCGGCGTCTCGAACGCGTACCTGCTGCTTCTCGGCCTCCCGTTCGTCGGCCCGGGAAAGCTCGCCCCGACGTTCGCCTGGATCCAGAGCGTGCACGGCCTCTGGATCGCCGCGACGGCGGCCGGAGTCGCCGCGCTCGCGCGTCGACTCGTCGGGAGCACGGCGATGCTCCCTGCGGTCGCGATGCTGCTGTTCTCGCCTTTCATGCTTTCGATGGCGGTGAGCGCGATTCCACTGGCGCTCGCCACCGCCATCGCCGCGGCGATGCTGCTCCTCGTCTGCCGAATCCACGAAGCTCGGCGGCGCGCCGACGTCCTGAGCCTCGGCGTCCTCGCCGCATTCTCGGCGACGCTGCCTCAGCTGACGCTGTGGGGCGCCGGCGCGACGTTGGCCGTCCTCCCTCTGCTCGTCCGTCGGACGCCTTCGCTCGTCGTCTGGTTCACCGCCGCGAGCGTCGGGCTTTCTCTCATCGTCCCGGTGGTGCTGAGCTTCGGCGGCTTTGGCGCCATGAGCGGCATGTACCTCGAGCTCCGCGGTGTCATCTCCGAGCTCGAGCCGATCATCATGGGGCAACGGTATCTGCCGCTGCGCGAGATCGGCGCGCTGTGGCACGCCGGCGTTCGCGGCACCTTCGACGTCCCGATCGCCACGCTCCTCCAGCCGTTCGCGATTCTGCGCTCGCCGGTACGCCTGAGCGGCGACGTGTACTTCGAGCCGATCGGGGCCGCGCTGGCGGCGGTCGGCATCGCGACGTGCGTGGCTCTCGCCCGGCGCGCGAGGACCGCTCGGCTTCTCCTCGCCGCGCTCGCGCTCGCACTTCTTCCGGGAATGCTCGGCTCCGCTTTCGATCGCGCATCGCTCACCCGCAATCTCGCCGTGCCGGTCCTCTTGCCGCTCCTGTCCGTGGTCGGGGTCGAGGTGGTGCGCGAGGCCTTCGGGGGGCGGCCCTCGCGGGCGCTGGCGGCCGGGTTCGCCGCCACCGCCATCGCGGTGAGCGGGATCGCGATCTTCGACGTCGTCAATCCTCGCATCGTCGCCGAGAGCTGGCTCGGCATCGTCGTCCGCGCCCTCGGAACCGCGCCCGCGGAGCAGGTCCTGATCCTGGAGCACGGCGATCCTCGCTGGGAGTGGCTCTGGACGCCCGAGATCGCGGGCAACGTTCCGCCCGAGCCGATTCGAACGCGGCCCTACGCGAACGCGGGATCGCTCCTCGCCGATCCGAGCGAAGACGCGCCTGCGGGAAGCATCCTCTTCTGGAGTCCGGCCCTGGAAGAAGAGAAATCGGTGCGACGTTCCGTCTGCGCGTGCTGGCCTCACGCGGTCGTCTACGAGCTCCGCGACCGCTCCGGCCTCTCGCGGGTCCTGGCCGCGAATCTCGGCACGGTCGCGTGGACCCCGGCGCTTCCCGAGACGCAGCGGCCGATCCTCGCGTGTCCGGCCCGCAGCGACGCGCCGCGCGGGTGCGACGTCGTGCGCGCGATGGCGTACTACGACCGCGGCCGCGCCGTCGCCGAATCGGGAAGACCGGCCGATGCGGTCGCGGACTATCGCGAGGCGCTTCGGCTCGACCCGACGTACGTCGCCGCCTACAACGAGCTCGGCCTCGCGTTGGCGGCGACCGGACGTTTCGACGAGGCCATCCCGCTCTACCGGGACGCGATCCGCCTCGATCCCGGAATCGCGCCCGCGCACAACAATCTCGCGATCGCTCTCGAGTCCACGGGTCGGGTCGACGAGGCGCTCGCCGAGTACGCGGAAACGGTGCGGCTCGCGCCCGATCAGCCGCGCGGCCGCTTGAATCTCGGCAGCCTCCTCCTCGGCCGGGGACGAGCCCGCGAAGCACTGCTCCAATACGACGAGCTGCTGCGCCGAGCCCCGAGCGCGACCGAAGCCCATCTCGGCCGCGCGGAAGCGCTCTTCGCGCTCGGCCGGCGCGACGATGCCGCCGCTGCCGCGGAGAACGGTCTCGCTCTCGCCCGTGAGCGTGGCGAGGCCGACCTGGCACGCGCCCTCGAGGACGGTTTGCGTCGCTATCGCGCGGCCGATCGATGAACGCGCAAACGCCGTGTTGACCGGCCGCTCCGCGCCGCGCTAACGACGACCGAGGACCGAGGCATGGACCACGCGACGCAGGTCGCGCTCATACGACGGCTCTTCCAACTGCTCGATGCCCGGACCACCGAGCTCGCCGAAGCGCCGTATGCGAACCCGGTATCCGCGTATACCTCGAGCGCGCGCCTCGCGCGCGAGCGCGCGCTTCTCCTCCACCGGGAGCCGATGTTCGTCGGCCTGGAGAGCGACGCCGCGGCGCCCGGCGACTACTTCGTGCACGACGAGAGCGGCATTCCGATCCTCGTCGTCCGGACCAAGCAGGGGACGCTGAACGCCTTCATCGGCCTCTGCCGGCATCGCGGCGCGCCCGTCGCGACCGGCGAGGGACGGATGGATGGCTCCTTTCGCTGCGCCTACCACGGCTGGGCGTACGACGAAGACGGCCGACTGGTGGCACAGCCGCAAAGCATCGGCTTCAGCGGCCTCGCCGCCGAAGATCTGTGTCTCCGGCGGCTTCCCGTCGCCGAACGCCACGGCATGATCTTCGTTCGTCCTTGCGCGGGCGCGCCGATCGACGTCGACGCGCACCTCGGCGGAGCAGAGCGCGAGCTCGGCGCGCTGGACCTCGGGCGCCACGTGCGATTCGCGCGACGTTCCTCCCGACGCGCGATCAACTGGAAGCTCGCGATCGAGACGTTCCTCGAGGCGTATCACGTGCCGTCGCTGCACGCGCGGTCGCTGGGCGCCGGCATCCTCGGCACACCGGCCGCATGGGATGCCTTCGGGCGCTCCGGTCGGCTGGTCGCCGTGCGGCGCTCGCTGACGGACCTGCGCTCGCTACCGCAATCCGAATGGAACCTGCTGGACCACTCGGTGGTTCTCTATCTTCTGTTCCCGAACACGATGCTGATCCACCAGATCGATCATGTCGAGGTCGTGCAGGCCCATCCGCTCAGCAGCGACGAGAGCACGATCACCTATTGCCTCTATACTCCCGCGCCGGCCGACGATGACCGCGCGCGCGCCCACTTTCAGAAGAACTTCGATTTGCTCGTCGCCGTGACGGAGGGCGAGGATTTTCGCGTCGGCGAAGAGATCCAGAGGGGATTCCACGTTCCGGGCGCCGATCGCGTGATCTACGGCCGGAACGAGCCGGGCGTGGCGCACTACCACCGGATGGTGAACGACTGCCTCGCCGAGGACCGTCACCCCGACTGAGCGACGCGGGGCGTGCGCGAAGGATCGAACGTCGGCGCGGCGTCGGCTGTCGTTCGACGGCGACCCGCGCCGAAGCTCAAGGCACCCGGGCTCGCCGGCGCAGCAACAGCCACGCGACGACGACGATCGCCGCCGCTGACAATCCCCAGACGAGCAAGCGACCCGATGGTTCCTCCTGCGCCCGCGCCGGTGACGCGCCGGCCGCCTTCGGTGCGAGCGCAGCGGCGGGCGAGGACGCGACCGCCACGCGCTGCCCGCCCTCCCGGCCGGCGGCGCGCGCGCTCGTGAAACCCGGCCCGGTCATCTTCCCGGCCTGGATCTGGCGCAGCGTCGCGCGGGCGAGATCACACCCGCCGATGCTGTACATCGTCGAGTCCGTCCCCATCGACTCGGCCCACGACGACTGCTGGTAGTTGCGCAACCACGCGCGCCGGAGCGCGCGGGCGTCGAGGTTGCGGAGGCTGCGCGGCGCACGGCCCGCGGTCTTGACCGAGGCACACCTCGACTCCATGCCCTCGAGCGCGCGCTTCGCCGCGTCGCGATCGCCCGCCGCCAGGCGAGCGCGGGCCGCGGCGTAGCGCGCGTCCAGCGCGATCTTGCTCTTCGGATCGCTGTCCGCGAGGGCGTCGAAGGCCTTTGCCGCCCCTTCGTAGTCGCCGGCAGCGTACAGCGAGGCGGCGCTGCCGAACTGCCCCGCCTGTCGGAACTGGCTGTCGACGGCCTTGTTCGTCGCCGCCGCGTCGAACGCGGCCTTGGCCTCTTCCGGCTGGTCGTTCGCGAGGTACGCATGCCCGAGCCCGAGTTCTCCGAACAGGCGCGAGCTCTCCTGCGGAGCGGCCGCCACGTCCGCGAAATACTGCTGAGCCCCCGTCGCGTCGCCTTGCATCAGCCGTGCGCTGCCGAGGCCGAGCTTCGCGAAGATGTCCCAGGGATACTGCGGGCCCGACGCGAGCGCATCTCGGAGGATCCGCTCGGCAGCCGCGGCTTGGCCGCCGCGCAGGTAGGCGTCGGCGATGATGACCTGCACCTGTGGCGGCAGCTGTCCGCCCGGATCGCGCTCGATCGCGAGGACGCGATCCCGATTGGCGACCGGATCGCGTGTGTAGGCATCGATCGCGGCGCCCCACTCCGGCGGCATGCCGCCGCCCTCGTCCGCTTCGTCTTCGCCGCGCGCGACCGGCGCGTTTGCGCACAGCAGCAGAGCTGCGAGCAGGCCGGCGAGCAGGCGAGTCGCGCGGCCGCCTCGCCTGCGGCAAAGCGTTGCCTCTTCGCTCTTCGTTGCGTCCATGTGGGGTCTCGGTGAATCGCCTCGAATGGGCTTCGGGGGGGTCGATCGGCTGCGTGACTTCCGCGCGCGGGGCCGCGGCCGCTCGGGTGGGCCGTTCGCGGGCGGGCGAGAGCCGCGCGGCCAAGGAGACCAGGGTTCCCGGCCGCAGTCAACGCGACGCTTTCGCGCGCCCGTCCGGTTCGGGCACAATCGGCGCCCCGGGACGGCAACCACCATGCGCATCCAGACCTCGCACCGCAGCCGCGACACCGCAGCCCCACGGCGACCGCAGGCGCTACGACGCCAGGCCGCCACGCCCGACCTCCCCGCGATCGAGGGCGGTGCGCCGGTCCGCAGCAGCTTCCTGCCGTTCGCGCGCCCGTCGCTCGGCCCGGAGGAGGAGACGGCCGTCATCGAGGTCCTGCGCTCGGGCTGGCTCGGAACGGGTGCCCGGACGGACCGCTTCGAGGAGGAGTTCGCGTCGCTGATCGGGACCGCGCATGCGATCGCGGTCGGCTCGTGCACCGCCGGCCTCCACCTGGCCCTGCGCGCGCTCGGCGTCGGACCGGGCGACGAGGTGATCGCTCCCGCGATGACGTTCCCGGCGACGATCAACGCCGTGATCCACGCCGGCGGGACGCCGGTCCTCGCGGACGTGCTCCCGGGTCGCCTCACGATCGATCCCGCCGCAGTGGCCGCGGCGATCACGCCGCGCACGCGAGCGATCATCGCCGTTCACTTCGCGGGCTGGCCGTGCGAGATGGGCGCGCTCCGGCAGATCGCGCGCGATCGCGGTCTCGCGCTGGTGGAGGACGCCGCGCACGCGCTCGGCGCGACCTACTCCGGATGCGCCGCCGGCGCGCTCGGCGACGTCGCCGTCTTCAGCTTCTATCCGACGAAGAACATCACGACCGGCGAAGGCGGCATGATCACGACCGATCGCGTCGACCTCGTCCCGCAGCTCCGCAGGGAGCGGCTGCACGGCATCGACAGGGACGCGAGCCGCCGGGCCGACGGCAGCTACGAGCACTGGGAGGCCGTGTCGCTCGGCTGGAAGTACAACCTGACCGACATCGCAGCAGCGATCGGCCTCGCGCAGCTCCCGAAGCTCGCGCGCTTCCTCGACGAGCGCCGCGCGCAGGATGCGTGCTATCGCGAGCGGCTCGCCGGCCTCGCCGTCGAGCCGCTCTCCGGTCCGCCCGAGGCGCGGACCGCGGCGCATCTCTTCCCCGTGCTGCTCGCGCCGCGGGCTCTCGCGGTCGGGCGCGACCGCGTGCTGCGCGCGCTGCTCGCCGAGAACGTGGGGGTCGGCGTGCACTTCCGCGCGCTCCCGCTGCACCGCCACGTGCGGCGGACGCTCGGCGTCGCGCCGGAGGATTTCCCGGTCGCGCTCGACGCGTCGGACCGCCTGCTCTCGCTTCCGCTCTACCCGGGAATGACGGGGAGCGATCAGGACGACGTGATCACCGCGCTCGAGCGCGTGCTGCGCTGGTACGCCGCCGGCTGAGCGCGGTTCGGCGAACGCTCAGGGTCTCGACTCGCTCGCGGCGCCGCCGGTCGCCGCGCTTGCGCCCGCCTGCCGCCCGAGCAGGTCGGCGAGCGCCGCCCGGGCCTCCCCGGAGTCCGGCCGGCGCGCGAGGATCTCCCGGTATTGCGCCTCCGCCTCGCGCACGCGGCCGCTTCCGACGAGCGCGGCGGCATAGTTGAAGCGCAGGCGCGACTCGTCGGGGTCGCGGCGCAGCGCGGCCTCCCAGACGGCGAGCGCCTCGTCGTTCCGGCCGAGGTCTTCGAGCGCGAGCGCCAGGCTGTTGGACGCGGCCGCGAGCCGAGGATCGAGCTCGAGCGCGGTGCGGAATCGCGCAACCGCCTCCTCGTTCTGCCCCCGGTGCATGGCGACCCATCCGATGCCGGCGTGGGCCTTGGCGTACGTCGGGTCGATGCGCAGCACCTCGTCGTATTCGTGCAGCGCGTCGTCCCAGCGCTCGCGGTCGGCGAGCAGCACGCCGAGGTCGAGGTGGGCCATCGCGTTTTGGGGGTCGATCTCGAGCGCGCGGCGGTACTCGGCGCGCGCGGCGTCGATGTCCCCCGCCCTGGCCAGCGCGGCGCCGAGGTTCGTGTGCGCGACCGGGTCGCGCGGGCGCAGGCGCACGGCGGCGCGCGAATGCTCGATCGCTTCCTCGACCCGGCCGGCGGCGAGCAGCGCGGCGCCGAGGTTCTTCTCGGCGGCGTGGTTGTCGCGCGTGACGGCGAGCGCGTGCCCGAAGAGCGCGATGCTGTCGTGCCAGTGGGCGATCTGTGCCCGCGCGACGAGCGCGAATACGACCAGCGTCGCGGCCGCGGCGACGCCGAGCGCGCGGCCGGCGCGCGGTCTCCGCTCCGCCCAGTCCGCGGCTCCCCAAACGACCGCGATGAAGATGCCGACGAGCGGCAGGTACGTGAAGCGGTCCGCCATCGCCTGCTCGCCGACGCGGACGATTCCGATCACGGGCACGAGCGTGCCGAGGTACCAGAGCCAGCCGACCAGGAAGTACGGGCGACGCCGCGCAGCGCGGATCGCGAGCGCCGACAGCGCGAGCAGCGCGAGCGCGGAGAGCGCGACCTCGGCCGTCGGGATGTCCATGCGGTAGGGGTAGAAGGCGGCGAGACCGGCGGGCCAGACGGTCTTCGCGAGGTAGGTCGCGTACGCGACCAGCGCGTTCTCGACGCGGACCGCGATCGGGAGCGTTTCGAGCGTCGTCATCGCGCCGCTCCGCCGCTGCGCCTCGAACGTGACGACGCTCGCGGCCGCGGACAGGACGAACAGCGGGAGCTTCTCGACCACCAGCTCGCGCAGCGGCCGCGCGGCGACGCGGCGGCCGTCGGCGGGAGGCGCGATTGCCGTGCGCCCGAGCGGCCAGACGTCGAGGAGGAGGAGGGCCGCCGGAAGCGTGACGAGCATCGGCTTGGAGAGCAGCCCGAGCCCGAAGAGAACGAGGACGGCGACGTACCGGAGCGGCCCGGGCCGCTTCGCGTACGCCGCATAGGCCCACATCGTGGCGGTCCAGAAGACCGCCGACAGCACGTCCTTTCGCTCCGACACCCACGCGACGGATTCGACGTTGCGGGGGTGAAGCGCGAAGAGCGCCGCGACGATCGCGCTCCGCCAGCGCGCGCCGGTCATCGAGCGGAGCGCGCCGAAGAGGAGCAGCGTGGCGACGCCGTGCAGGACGGCGCTGGTCACGTGGTGCGCGCCCGGGTCGAGACCGAAGAGCTCGCAATCGAGCATGTGCGACAGCCAGGTGAGCGGGTGCCAGTTCGCGCTGTGCACCGCGCGGAACGCCCACACGACCGCGTCGATCGAGAGCCCGCCGGTCACGTGCCGGTTGTCGACGACGTACTCGGGGTCGTCGAAGTTCACGAACTCGTGGTGGCGCACCGGGGCGTAGGTGAGCGCGACCGCTGCCGCGAGGCCGCACGCGATCGCCCAATCCGCGCCGCGCCCGGACATCGCGCGCCGGAGAGCGCTCCCGTGCTCCGGCGCGGCGTCTCCGGCCGCTCGACCGCCGCGCGCGCTCGCGGCGTCCGCGTGCCGGCTCGCGGGCGATCGCTTCGCGCTCACCGCCGACGCCGACCCGGAGCGCTCACCACCAGCACACGAGGGGCCGCAGAAGCGGGAGCGGCGCCCAGCGCGTGCACGCGGTCACGAGGTGCACGCTCTTCCCGCGCCTGACGGCCCACTGCACCTTGCGCTCGCCGCGGAAGAGAGGCGGCGCCATGACGACATCGGCGCGCGCGATCACGTCGCCGTCGACGACGAGGTCGACGCGCTTGCCCTCTTCCTCCCGGCTTGCCGCCCAGACGACGGATGTCCCCTCGGGAGAGAGCCGCGGCGGGAACGCGCCCAGCCACGGGCCGTCGTAGCGCTTGCCGTCGACGACGTAGAAGAACGTGTCGTCCACCGAGTCGGCGGCCGCGTAGGCGTAGTGGCGGCCGTCCGCCGAGAGATCGACACCCCAGACGAAGGGATGCGGCGGTCCCAGCCGCTGCCCGCCGAAGACGATCGAGAGCGGCGGTCGGCCGAGCGGGATCCCCTCCGGCGACAGCTCCGGGGTCCCGGGGCAGACGTACGCGACCGACTTGCCGTCGGCGGAGATCGCGAGCGGCTGATCCACCCAGTAGTTGTCGCAGAGCTGGTCGTCGATCGGCTGGCCGTTGCAGACGACGCGCCAGCGATCCTCCTTGCCCTCGGGCCGTTCCCACCAGCAGGCGACCGGCGCATCGCGCGCGGTCACGATCGACCCCGCGACGAGGGTGCGCAACGTGAGGAGCTGGGGGTCGAGGACCTGGTAGCCGGTCTTCGGGATGTTGACCGCCGGATAGGCGGCCCACGGCGTCGCATCGTGGAAGACCGTGTAGCCCTGCTCGGCGAGCGCGACCGTGACGAGCGATCCGTCGGCGAGATACGTCACCGACGACTCGGGCTCGAGGTTCGGGCCGACCTTCTGCGGCTTCACCACCGGGAGGTAGCGGATCGCCGGCTTCTCGAACCGCCGCTCGACCTTGCCGTCGACGACGAGGCTCACGTTGCCTTCCGCGTCCGCGGCGACGAAGGCGACGTGCTCGCCGTGCGGGCTCACGGCGGGCGTCGTCGTGTCGTAGTACTCGCCGAGCTCGCCCCGCTCGGCGAGCGCGAGCAGGCGACGCGGACGATCCGGCACGGGCGGCGCTTCGCCGGCCGGCGCCGACTCGCCGCGCTCCTCGGGCGTCGTCGGCGTGCCTTCGGGATCGTACGCGGGCGCGATGGTGGCCCACGAGCCGCCCTCGCGGCTGAATGCGATCGGGGCCTCGCGGCCGAACGCGACGTCGGCTCGAGTCCCGTTGACCGTGAGATAGCCCTTGGGAGGCTTCCCCGGATCCGGCACGGACCAGTCGGCGACCGCCGCGCCGTTGCGCGAGAACACCGGGTCGAGGCAGATCGACTGGAGCGGCCCCTTCTTCTCGTCCGCGACGACCCGGCAGCGATCGCCGCTCGTCTGCACCCACGCGTAGCGGCGCTGGTCGTGCGAGACGGTCAGGCTGTTCTTCCGGTAGCCGCCGCCGACGTTCCCGAGCGTCGTGCTGCGGACGAGCGGCGGCATCTCCGATCGATCGCACGCGCCGAGCGCTGACAGGGCGAGCAGGGCACACGCCATGTTGGCGAGCGCGCTCGTGAGACGCTCCGTCATCGCATGCTCGGCACGGGATGCTCGAATGCGTTCCGCGCCAGAGGTGGGGCTGCCTCGCAATTCCGTTTCACGCTGCTGCCGGGGCACTCGTAGCAGGCGCCGCCGCAAAGAAAACCACCGGGACGCGCGGATTGTCCGTTGACTGCCGTCATGGCATTTGCTCTTTTCGGCGCCGCTCCCCGGCGATTGCTTCCGCGGAGTGCAAGGCGAAGAGCACATCAACAACACGAACCTCAAAACGTGTGCGTGAAGTTCTGGAGCCGGGCTCAACTCCAGGCGGAACCCCCACCGAAGCGGATCGTCGTCCGCGGAGACAACACATGACGCGCTTGGCCCGTCGCTCGGCACTCCTCCAGGGGTCTTTCTCCGCGGTCGCCCTCGCGAGCATCGTGATCGCCGTCGGCCTCACGCCGACCGCCGCCCGCGCGCAGATCACGGGGGCGTCCTCGAACAACAGCGGCTCGGCTTGCCAGGGGACGAACAACTCCGACGGGTTCTGCGGCAGCTCGACCTCGGTGCTCGTCAACAACGGCACGACGTTCCAGAGCCGACACGCATGGAACATCAACGCCGACGTCGGCGCCGGCAGCACGCGCGACACGAGCGGCAACAACACGATCCACAATCTGAGCTTCAGCGCGACCGCACCGGGCAGCTACCAGCTCAACATCACCAGCAACCGGGTCGGGATGATCCAGCGCAACAGCGACGTCGCGGGGTGCGACGGCCAAGCGCACACGAGCGGGATCACGGGCACGACGAACGTCGGCCTCAACTCCGGCACGCTGAATACCGCCAGCCCGGCGGACATCGGCAACGGCGGCGGCGACAACCAGATCGGCTACAACCAGACGAACTCACCGATCGGCGTGATCGGACCTCGCCTGAGCAACGGCATCGCCCAGTCCCACGTCCTCACCTTCACCTGGAACGGCTCCGTCCGCAGCAACTCCTGTGAGGCCGCGGTCCGCCAAGGTCAGCAGAACGGCTCGACCTCGTCCTGCGGTGCGTGCGAGTACACCGGCATCCCGGGCCGCACGCAGTCGAGCGACGGTCACTTCGTGACCGTCAGCTTCACGTCCTTCTGCGGCGACGGCGTCATCGACGGCACCGGCGAGCAGTGCGACGCCGGCGCGAACAACGGCTCGGCGACGTCGTGCTGCACGTCGACGTGTCAGTTCCGCACCGCCGGCTCGGTCTGTCGCTCCTCGGCCGGTGTCTGCGACCCGCAGGAGACCTGCCCGGCGAACCCCGGCACGGCGGGCGCGTGTCCGGCCGACGTCCTCTCACCCACGACGACCGTCTGTCGCGGCTCGGCCGGCGTCTGCGACGTCGCCGAGAACTGCACGGGATCGTCGCCGAACTGTCCTGGGGACTCGTTCGTCCCGTCGACGACCGTCTGTCGCGGGTCGGCCGGCGTCTGCGACCCGGCGGAGAGCTGCACCGGCTCCTCGGCCGCGTGCCCCGCGGACGCGCTCTCGCCGTCGACCACGGTCTGCCGCGGCTCCGCCGGGATCTGCGACGTGGCGGAGAACTGCACGGGCTCGTCGCCGGCGTGTCCGGGGGATTCCTTCGCGCCGTCGACCACGGTGTGCCGCGGGTCGGCGGGCGTCTGCGACCCGGCGGAGAGCTGCACCGGTTCCTCGGCAGCTTGCCCCGCGGACGCCCTGTCGCCATCGACGACGGTGTGCCGCGGCTCGGCCGGCGTCTGCGACGTGGCCGAGAACTGCACGGGCTCGTCGCCAGCCTGTCCCGCGAACAACTTCGTGCCTTCGACGACGGTGTGCCGTCCGTCGGCCGGCGTCTGCGATCCCGCGGAAAGCTGCACGGGATCCTCGGCCGCGTGCCCGGGAGACGCGCTCTCGCCTTCCACGACCGTCTGTCGCGGATCGGCCGGCGTCTGCGACGTGGCGGAGAACTGCACGGGATCCTCGCCCGCGTGTCCGTCGGACGCGGTCGCGCCGACGACGACGGTGTGCCGTGCGTCGGCGGGCGTCTGCGACGTCGCGGAGAACTGCGACGGCTCGTCGGTGAACTGTCCCGCCAACGCCTTCGTGCCGTCGACGACGGTGTGCCGCGGATCGGCCGGCGTCTGCGATCCGGCCGAGAGCTGCACGGGATCGTCGGCCGCGTGCCCGGCGGACGCCCTGTCGCCGTCGACCACGGTGTGCCGCGGGTCGGCGGGCATCTGCGATGTGGCCGAGAGCTGCACGGGGTCGTCGCCGAGCTGCCCTGCGGACGGGTTCGTTCCGTCGAGCACGGTGTGCCGCGGGTCGGCGGGCATCTGTGACGTCGCCGAGAACTGCACCGGCTCGTCGGCAGCGTGTCCGGCGGACGCGGTCGCGTCGACGACGACGGTGTGCCGTCCGTCGGCGGGCGTCTGCGACGTCGCCGAGAACTGCGACGGCTCGTCGGTGAACTGCCCTGCCAATGCGTTCGTGCCGTCGACGACGGTGTGCCGCGGCTCGGCGGGCGTCTGTGACGTCGCCGAGAACTGCACGGGCTCGGCGGCGGCGTGTCCGGGAGATTCGTTCCAGCCGTCGACGACGGTGTGCCGCGGCTCGGCGGGCGTGTGCGACGTCGCCGAGAACTGCACGGGCTCGGCCGCTGCGTGTCCGTCGGATTCGTTCCAGCCGTCCTCGACGGTTTGCCGTCCGACCGCGGGCGTGTGTGACAACGCCGAGAACTGCACCGGGTCGGCGGCGGCGTGTCCTTCGGACGCGTTCAAGCCGTCGTCGACGGTGTGCCGCGGGTCCGCGGGCGTCTGCGACGTCGCCGAGAACTGCACGGGCTCGGCGGCGGCGTGTCCTTCGGATGCGTTCCAGCCGTCGTCGACGGTGTGCCGCGGCTCGGCGGGCGTGTGCGACGTCGCCGAGAGCTGCACCGGCTCGGCGGCGGCGTGTCCTTCGGATGCGTTCCAGTCATCGTCGACGGTGTGCCGTCCGTCCGCGGGCGTCTGCGACGTCGCGGAGAACTGCACGGGCTCCGGTGCGGCGTGTCCGTCGGATTCGTTCCAGCCGTCGACGACCGAGTGCCGCGCCTCGGCGGGCGTCTGCGACGTCGCGGAGAACTGCACGGGCTCGGGCGCCGCGTGTCCGTCGGATGCGTTCAAGCCGTCGTCGACCGTCTGCCGTCCGACTGCGGGTGTCTGCGACGTCGCGGAGAACTGCACCGGCAGCGCCGCGGCCTGCCCGAGCGACGCGGTCTCGCCGACCTCGGCGGTGTGCCGCGCGTCGGCCGGCGTCTGCGACGTGGCGGAGAACTGCGACGGGTCGTCGGTGAACTGCCCGGCCGATGCCGTCCAGCCCACGACGACCGTCTGCCGTCCGACTGCGGGCGTCTGCGACGTGGCCGAGAACTGCAACGGCTCGTCGGTGAACTGCCCGGCGGATGCCTTCGAGCCGTCGTCGACGGTGTGCCGTCCGACGGGCGGCATCTGCGACGTCGCCGAGAACTGCACCGGCAGTGGCGCGGCGTGTCCGTCGGACGCGACCAAGCCGTCGAGCACGGTCTGCCGCGCCTCGACCGACCTCTGCGACGCGGTCGAGCATTGCACCGGGACCGCGGGCCCCGCCGGCTACGACTGTCCGGCCGACGGGGTCGAGCCGATCACGACGGTCTGCCGTCCGGCGGCCGACCACTGCGACCTCGACGAGAACTGCGATGGGTCGTCGATGGCGTGTCCGCCCGACCAGGTGAAGCCGGACTTCGACAGCGACGGTGTCTGCGACGAGTTCGACAACTGCGGCTACCTGCCGAACCCCGGGCAGGAGGACGGAGACAACGACGGCGAGGGTGATCAGTGCGACGACTGCACGAACCTCGCGCAGACCTTCATCTCGACGCCGCGCCTCTACGTCGGCAACATGACCTTCCCGCCGGGCGAGCGGAAGACGACCTTCAGCGGCTCGTGCGTCCAGCCGCTCCAGCCGCCGATCGACCTCGTGACGCACGGCCTCCGGTTCGTCGTCAAGGATCGCCTGGAGCAGGCGCTCATCGATGCGACCATCGCTCCGGGTGCGTACAACCCGGCGACCCGGACCGGCTGGCGCTCGAACCCGCGCGGCTGGTTCTACAAGACGACCGATTACTCGCTGAACTTCGGCATCTACACGGTGACGGCGAGCGTCCGCCCCGACCAGCCCAACGCGCTCCGGTTCCGGTTGAAGGGCAAGAAGGGCAGCTACTTCGTCACCCCGTCGCAGACGCCGCTCCGGGTGTCGATCGTCATGGAGCCGCCGAGCGGCTTGAGCAGCGGCCAGTGCTGTGCCTCGTGGTACCAGCCGGCCGAGTGCCGCTTCGACAACACCGGCAAGACGCTCACCTGCCGTCCGCCCGGGCGTCCGTAAGGGCGCGCCGAGCGGCGCGGCGATCCATCGCCGGCCGGCCCGTGCCCGAGGGGCACGGGCCGGCCTTCGCACCGCGGGCCCACGCCAACGTTGCCGGTGAGCGGGCGCGCGATGGTCCGGAGGAGGGACCGGGCCATCGCGAGCCGTCGCGTGTCCGGGTTGCGCTGCGTGTAGTGGGCGTCTTGTTGCCCGCGTTGCCGGGGGCGTTGGAGCGCTGCGGGAGCGGTGCGTGAGCGAGCACGGCGACTCCTGTCGGAGGCGCCCTTTTGCTGTCTCATGGTCAAGGAAGGGCGCCTCCTCCAACGTCGCTGCCGGTGCTCGCTCACGCACCGCTCCCGCCGCAGGCACCGCGTGCCGTACGAGTCGGTCGTTCGATGGTGCGCGTGCGCCGATGGCCGCGCGCGCGGCTCGCCGCGCGGCGCTGGGGCAGCAGTCGGGACGCGTGGCCGGGGTACCTCTTGGCCGCGGGCGGTGGCCGGGGCGCGTTGCGGAACGCGCACCAAGCGGTTGGAGTCAGGCGGATATCGTCAAGCGGAAAGTGCCGGACAGCGTTTCGCCCGGGTCGAGGATGCGGACGCCGGTGCCGGGGATGGCGGCGGCGAGGAGGTTGAAGCCGTCGTTGACGTGGCTGACGGGCTCGAGGGCGAAGAAGTCCTTGCCGGGCGGGACGAAGAGGACGACGTGGCGGAAAGGGTCGGTCGCGTCGACGCGGGCCTCGATGCCGCTCTTCGGCCAGCGCACGGTGGCGCGGCCGTTCCAGCCCGCGAAGCACTGGTCGAAGGTGGCGGAGCCGATCGGCCGCGGGCGCGAGAAATCTTGGGCCGGTGCGACGGGCTGCGCCGGGCCGGTCGGCAGGAGGCCGCGGTAGACGCCGGTCACCGCCATCTGGAGCTCGACGTCGTCGTCGGGCTCGAGGAGCGTCCGGCGGTAGTAGGGATGGAAGCCGATCCCCGCTGGCATCGGCTCGCCTCCCTCGTTGCGGAGCGAGAGGTGCATCGCGACCGACGTCCCGTCGAGCTCATAGGCGAGCTCGCTCGCGAACGGGAAGGGGAAGTTCACGCCGGCGTGCTCCCTCGAGTCGAACGCGAGGCGGAGCCGCTCCTTCTCCGCTGCGACCACATGCCACGGGCGCTTCCGGACGTCGCCGTGGATCGCGTGGCCTTCGGAGGTGTTCGGCCGGAGCTGGATCTCACGGCCGCTGAAGCCAAAGCGCGCGTCACGGATCCGGTTCGACCACGGGACGAGCGCGAAGCTCGCGAAGAGGGACGAGTTCCCCGCCGCGATCGCGTCCGCCGGCGTCGGGCGCAGGATCGGAAGCCAGTCGCCCGCGACCCGGGCCGCGAGCGACGCGACGCTGCCGCCCGCCTCGGGAACGACTGCGAGGCGCAGCTTCCCGTTCTCGATCGCGACCACCGCCATGCGAGGTGAGACCGCCCGGCGAGGCCGCGCTTCAGGGGGCCGGCGTGGGCGTCGGCGTCATCGGCGGCGGCTGGTCGGGACGACCGCGGCGGCGCCGGCCGCGGCGTCGCCGCTGCGAGCGACCTCCGGGCTTCCCGCCTTGCGGCTGCTGGGCCTGGTGCTGCTGGTTCGGCCGGCGGTGCCGCGCCTGCTGCGCGTGCTCGCCGCCTGCCCCGTTACCCCGGCCGCGCGAGCGGCCGCCGTACGCCGCGATCTGGGGTCCGCGGCGCCCGCGCTTGCGCTTCTTGCCGGGGCGCGGCGGCGCGGCCACCGGCTGCCAGAACGTGGACGGCCGCTCGGGCCGGCCGCGGCAGATGTCGCAGAGGTTGCACGGCTCCCCGTCCTCCTCGCCGAAGTACGCCCGGAGGAAGACCGCGCGGCACTCCGGCGTGTGCGAGTAGTCGGCGACCGAGTCGAGGCGCCGGGAGTCCTGCGTCCGCATCGTCGCGAACTGGCCGGCGAGGCTCCGCACGCGCTCCTCGACCTCTTCGGCGGGCACGAGCGTCTCGACGGTCCCGTCGTCGCGCGTCCGGACGATGCCGGCTTCCTCGATCGGGACGAGGAGGGCGTTCGTCGGACGCTCGCCCAGGTCCGCCGACAGCGCGAGCGCGTCGACGGTCGGCGTGCGGCCCTCCGCGGCCCACGCGGCGAGCGCGCTCCCGAGCCGGTAGAGCTGGTCGGGCCGCAGGCGGCTCCGCGCAAGGAGCGCCTCGTGCGTCTGGCGGTCGTCGGGATCGAACAGGAGGATGCAGTTCGCCTTGGCGCCGTCGCGCCCGGCGCGCCCGGCCTCCTGGACGTACTGCTCGAGCGACGCGGGCGACTGCCCGTGCACGACGTAGCGGATGTCCGGCTTGTCGATGCCGAGCCCGAAGGCGTTCGTCGCCACCATGACGGTGCGACGGCCCGGCTTCATGAAGAGCTCCTGCTGGGCGTTCCGCTCTCCAGCGGCCATCTTGCCGTGGTACCGGTGCGCGGGAATACCGAGGCGCGACAGGATGGCGAAGACGGTGTCGACCTCGCGCGTCGTCGTGCAATAGATGATGCCGGGACGCCGGAGCCGCTGCGCCAGGCGCGCCAGGGCGCGGGCGCGGGCCGCCTCGCGGCACTCGATCACCTCGAAGGCGAGGTTCGAGCGGTGCGGCGAGCTCGAGACGATCTCGGCCTCCCGCATGCCGAGGAAGCGAACGACGTCGGCGCGGACCTTCTCGGTCGCGGTCGCGGTGAGAGCCATGACCGGCGGCGCGCCCAGGGCGCGCAGGCGATCGCCGATCTGAAGGTACGCGGGGCGGAAGTCGTAGCCCCATTCCGAGATGCAGTGGGCCTCGTCGATCGCCGCGAGGGAGATGCCGGACTCGCGGAGCGCCGAGCTGGCCTCCTCCGATCCGAGCGTCTCGGGCGTCGTCATGACGAGCAGCGAGCCGCCCTTCCGGATCCGCTCGAGCGCGGCCACGCGCGCCTTTCCGCGCACCGTCCCGTCCAGCCGGACGCACGGGACGTCGAACTTGATGAGCTTCTCGTGCTGGTCCTTGAGAAGCGCCAGGAGCGGCGAGATCAGCACGACCGGCTTCGGGAGGAGCATGGACGGAATCTGGTAGGCGGCCGACTTCCCGAACCCGGTCGGCAGCACCATCAGGACGTTCCGGCCCGCGAGCGCGGCCTCGATCGCGCGTTGCTGCTCGGGGTGGAGGCGCCGGATGCCGATGCGCCGGGCCGCCGCCGCGACCGGCGTCAGCGGGGCGCTCGGATCCTCGGCCGGGCCGAGGTCGAGCTGGTCCTCCCCGTCCGCCGGGTGCGCCGGGCGCGGCCGGAACGGGATCGGTCCCTGCTGCCGGCGCCGACGCCGGCGCCGGTGATTGCGCCCCGGTCCTCGCGGCGCGGGCGCACCGTTCGCGCTCGGAGCCGCCATGGGAATGACGTCCGCTACCGAATCCTCCCCAGGCGGGACGACCATCGCCGCAGCGGGTGCTTCGGCCTCGGAAGCCGGAGCGGCCTGCACCGCCTCCAAGGCGGGCGCGGCCTCGGCGGCCGCTTCTGCGCGATCTGTCGGCGCTACCTGGGTGGCCGGCTCAGCGGAGGCGGTTGCTCGACGGGGTGACCGTGAGCGCGCCATCGCGTGTGCCTACCATTGGAACCATGCGTAACGCTGCCGCCGAGGGAAGGCAAATGGCTTTTTCGGGGGATTGCCGCCGCCCCGCCGCCGGCCTACCTTTCGCTCGGGAGAGCGGCCGCTCTCCCCGGCGTGAGGCACGTTGCCCACGCTCGCGACCCGCGGGGTGCACGGAGCCCCTGCGAGGAGGAAAGGATGTACCCGGGATTCCATTCGTGGTGGCGCTTCCACCACGCCGGCGGCCGTAGGGCGTACGCCGGCTGCGGCTCGGCCTGGGCCGCCCACGGCGGCTGGTCCGAGTCCGAGCGCGCTCGGGAAGGCGATGCCGGCTTCTTCTTCGGCCACCGCGACGATCCGTCGGATCTCGCGGGCGGCGCGTTCGGCGTCCGCCGGCCGCTCCGCTTCCTCGCCTACAAGCTCGGTCTCGACGAGCGTCAAGTCGGCGAGATGGCGCGCATCCTCGACGATCTCAAGACCGAGCGCGCGCAGGCCGAGGTCGACCGCCGTCGCACGGTCGCGGCCTTCGCCGACGCGGTCGGCGGCGCGGAGTTCGACGCCGCGCGCGCGAGCGAAGGCGCGAGCCTCCGCGTGCAGAGCGCCGAGCGCCTGCGCGACGCGGTGATGCGTGCGCTCGCCCGCATCCACTCGATCCTGGACGCCGAGCAGCGCGACCGCCTCGCCGTCCTCATCCGGACCGGCACGCTCCAGATTTAGAAGCCGAGCGAAAGCGAGCTCGCGGGGAGTGGGGCCCCGTTCGGCTTGGCCGAACGGGGCGAAAGGGAGCGATCCCCTCGCGCGATGGCGGCGCCGTCAATCGACGGCGCCGCCCGCGAGCGCGTTCCACATGACCAGCGCGTCGCGCAGCGCGGCGACGTCGTGCGTCCGGATGTAGTCCGCTCCGCGGCACGCGGCGAAGATCTCGCTCGCGAGCGTCGCGGCTCCGCGCTCCGGCACCTTCTTTCCGGTGAGCTGCCCGAGAAACGACTTCCGCGACACGCAGATCCAGATCGGGAGGCCGAAGCGCTCGCGCCAGTGCCCGAGGCGGCGGAGGACCTCGACCGACACCTCCGGCTGGCGCCCGAGGAAGAATCCCATGCCGGGATCGAGCACGATGCGATCGCGCGCGACGCCGGCCCGCTCGAGCTCCGCGATGCGTGCGGCGAAGAAATCGTCGATTCCGTCGACGACGCGCTCGGTGTCGGTCGCGACGCGCGTCGCGGGCCCGAGGCGCTGGACGGAATGCATGAGGACGAGCCGGCAGTCGGCGCGTGCCAGCTCGCGATGGACCTCCGGGTGCGGAAAGCCCTGAATGTCGTTCAGGAACGCGACGCCCTGCGCGATCGCCCAGCGCTGCGTCTCCGGCTGGAAGGTGTCGATCGAGACGACGATGCCGTCGGCGAGGAGCCGCTCGACGACCGGCACGAGCCGGCGCACCTCGTCTTCGGCCGGCACCGGGGTCGCGCCCGGGCGGCTCGAGGCCGCGCCGAGGTCGATCAGGTCGGCGCCGGCCGCGACGAGCTCGCGGGCCCGGGCCACGGCCGCGTCCGGGTCGAGATGGCGTCCCCCGTCCGAGAACGAGTCCGCCGTGACGTTGACGATCCCGGCGATCCGCGGCCCGCGCGCCGGCGCGGACGGCACAGCCGGCGCGGCGCCGGGGTCGCGAGACGCGTTGTTTCGTCGCACCGGCATTCCCCGTTGGCTAGGATCGCCGACGGCATGGAGCGCAGCAACGCCGCCGGCGCGGCCCCGCACGCCGAGCGAGATGCTCGGCGTGCCCCGCTGATCGCGATCCGAAACGTCTCGCGGCGCTACGTCCGCGGCGTCGACGAGGTGCACGCGCTCGAGAACGTCTCGCTCGAGATCGCGCCCGGGCGCTTCGTCGCGTTCATGGGCCCGTCCGGGTCGGGCAAGTCGACGCTCATGAACCTCGTGTCCGGCATCGACCGGCCGAGCGCGGGCGAGGTCGTGGTCGCGGGCCAATCGCTCGGCGACCTGGACGAGGACGACCTCGCGCGCTGGCGCGCCCGCCATGTCGGGCTCATCTTCCAGTTCTTCAACCTGATCCCGGTGCTCTCCGCGCGCGAGAACGTGGCGCTGCCCTTGCTCTTGACGGATCTCGACAAGCGCGAGCGGCGCCGGCGCGCCGACATCGCGCTCCGCGTCGTCGGGCTCGAGCACCGGCTCGATCACTATCCCCGCACGCTGTCCGGCGGCGAGCAGCAGCGGGTCGCGATCGCGCGCGCGATCGTGACCGACCCGGATCTCATCGTCGCCGACGAGCCAACCGGCGACCTCGACGCCAAGAACGCCGAGGCGACCCTCGGTCTCCTGCGCGAGCTCAAGAACGCGTTCGGGAAGACGGTCGTCATGGTGACGCACGACCCGCGCGCGCTCCGCTTCGTGGACGAGGTCTTCCACCTGGACAAGGGGCTCCTCCTCGAGGGGCAGGACGCGGATCGCGCCTCCGAGGCGATCCGGATCGCCGCCGGCGAGCCCGCCGCCGGCGCGGGTGCTCCGTGAAGTACGCCGGGCTCGTGCTCGCGAACCTCGGGCGCAACAAGCTCCGCACCGCGTTCACCGGCGGAGCGATCGCGCTCGCCGTGCTCCTCGTCTGCCTCCTCATCACCATGCCGACCGGCCTCGACCAGATGCTCGACGAGATCGCGAGCAACACGCGGGTCTCCGTGCACAACAAGGCCGGGCTCGTCTACTCGATGCCGTACTCCTTCACCCGCAAGGTGCGACAGCTCGACGGCGTCGCCGGCGCGATCGCGCAGACGTGGTTCGGCGGCGCGTTCGAGGAGCAGGGACGGGTGACGTTCCCGAACTTCGCGGTCGAGGCGGAGCACGTGGCGTCCGTCTACCCGGACTACAACATCAAGCCGGAGGCGCTCGCGGACTTCGTCCGCTACCGCGACGGCGCTCTCGTCGGCCGCAAGGTCATGCACCAGTACGGCTGGAAGGTCGGTGATCGCGTCACGCTCCGAAGCACGGTGTGGCCCGCGAACCTCGACTTCCGGATCGTCGGCGAGATCCCGGACGATCGCGCCCCGATGTTCTGGTTCAACCGCACGTACCTCGACGAGGCGCTGAAGGCGGCGGGCCGGAGCGGTCTCGGCATCGCCGGCATGATCTGGGTGCGCGTGACCCACCCCGCCCGGGTGAACGGCCTCATGCGCGAGATCGACGAGATGTCGCGCAACAGCGAGGCGCCGACCGCGAGCGAGACCGAGAAGAGCTTCTTCGCGAACTTCTTCGGGTCGCTCCAGGGATTCGTGACGATCATCCTCATCGTGACCGGCCTGGTCGCGCTCTGCATCGTCTTCATCGCGGCGAACACCGCCTCGATGAGCGTCCGCGAGCGCGCGGGCGAGATCGCGGTCCTGAAGGCGATCGGCTTCGGACGCGGCGTGATCTTCGGGACGCTCCTCGCGGAAGCGGCGATGCTCGCGACGGCCGCGGGGTCGCTCGGCGTCGGGCTCGCGGTCGGGCTCACGAGGGGTCTCAAGGCCGCGGCCGGCTGGAACGACGCGCTCGGCCCGCTCGGCAACTTCATCGTGAGCGCGCCCGTGATCGTCGACGGGCTCTTCCTGTCGCTCTTCGTCGGGATGCTGTCCGGGGTCGTGCCCGCGCTCGGCGCCGCGCGGAAGCCGGTCGTGGAATCGCTGCACGAGGTCTTCTGAGTGCGGCTCGCGGTGGGGCGGCGCGCGCTCGCCGGAGCCGCCGTCGCCGCGCTCGCGAGCGTCGCCCTCCGGCTGCCCGGCATCGAGCGGCGGAGCCTCTGGCTCGACGAGGCGCTCACCGTGTCGCGGGCGCTGCGGTCGCCGGCCGAGAACGTCGCGATCGCGCGCCACAACCAGAACCCGCCCGGCTATCCGATTCTGCTGTCGCCGTGGGTCGCCGCCTTCGGGACGTCGGAGGCGGCGGTCCGGCTGCCGTCGCTCCTCGCGAGCACCGCCGCGGCCGGGGCGCTCTTCCTCTTCGCCGATCGCTTCCTCGGGTTCGAGGCCGCGGTCTACGCGTCGGCGCTCTACCTCTCGTCCGAGCCGCAGCTGTACTACGCGCGCGAGGCGCGCCCGTACGCGCTGATCCAGCTCCTCTGCGTGGCGTCGTTCTTCCTCTTCCTACGGATGCTCGAGCGCCCGCGCTGGAGCGCCGCGATCGCGCTCGGGGTCGTGAACGCAGCTGCGATGTACTGCCACTTCTCGATCGCGTTCGCGTTCGTCGCGCAGCTCGCCGCCGCGCTCGTTCTGGCGCCACGGGGCGCGTTCGCTCTCTACGTCGCGAGCCAGGCGGTCGCGCTCGCGCTCTTCGCGCCGTGGCTCGAGGCGCTGCGCTCGAACCTGCCCGAGGCAGGGCGCTTCTGGCTCGCCGCGCCCGAGGCCGACTCGCTGCGCCGGGTGATCGGCGAGCTGGCGGGTGGAAGCGCGTCGATCGCCATCGCGCTCGTCGTCCTCGTGGGGTGGGGCGGTGCGCGCCTGGCGGAACCGCGCGCGGGCCGGGCGTCGCGCCCCGTCCCGCTCGACCGGATCGCGACGCTCGTCGCCTGGGCGATCGTCCCGATCGCGCTCGGCTACGCGGTGTCGCAGCGCATCCCGACGTTCGGGCTCCGCTACCAGCTCTACGCTTCGCTCGGGTGGTTCTGCCTCGTCGCGCTCGCGCTCGCCGAGCTTCCGGTTCCGCCCGCGGCGCGCGCCGGGCTGGCGGTCGCCGTCGTCGCGGCAGCCGCTCTCCACCTCGACTGGTCGCGCTCGCGCGGCGCGGACTGGCGGAGCGCGGCCGCCGCCGCCGTCGGCGAGGTGACCGCCGACTCCGCGATCGTCGTCGCGCCGCGCTATGGCTGCACGCCGTTCGCGTATTACGCCGCCCCCGATGCCTTCGCTTCCGCCGACGTGGAGGCCGGTCTCGGACGGCATCGCGTCGTGTGCGCCGGGGACGGCGCGGCGGCGGACCCGGCCGCGCTCGGCTGGCCGGAGCGCGTCATCCTGGTCGCCGCGTCGGACGCGCCGGCGGACTTCTGGTCCGCGACGGCGCGGCTCGAGGAGGCCGGGTATCGCGCGGTCGCGGAGCACCGCGCGCGCAGCCTCTGGGTCGGGGTCGCGAGCGTGGGCGCGCGGTCGCGCGCGGCCCCGCTCGCGCGGCCCGCGGGCGCCGAATAGATTCGAGGCGTCCCCGGCGATGGCGCTGCCCCTCTCCTACAGCGTGCGAAACGTCCGCGCCCGACCGGCGCGGAGCCTCATGACCGCGAGCGTGATCGCGCTCGTCGTGGTCGCGTGCAGCCTCCTGCTCGGGCTCATCACGAGCTTGAAGCGCACGCTCGTCTCGACCGGGCATCCGCTCAACCTCGTCGTCATGCGCAAGGGCTCGGACAACGACGGCTCGAGCCAGATCACGCTCGAGGCCTTCCAGTCGATCCGCTTCCTCGACGGCATCGCGCGCGACGGGGAAGGGCGTCCGCTCGCGTCGCCCGAGCTCGTCGTGCAGCCGTTCTTCCGGACGCGCGACGGCGGGCGCGAGAACGTGCTCGTGCGCGGCGTGGAGCCGGTCGCGCTCGGGGTGCACGACGACGTGACGATCGTCTCCGGGCGGATGATCCGGCCGAGCTCTGGCGAGGCGATCGTCGGGAAGGGCGTGCTCGGCCGCTACGCCGGAGCCGAGATCGGGAGCGAGCTCGAGTTCGGGCGTGGCCGCTGGAAGGTCGTCGGGATCTTCGAGTCGGCGGGCTCGTCGTTCGAGAGCGAGGTCTGGGTCGACGTGCGGGAGCTCGCGAACGACGCGCGCCGCACGTTCCCGTACTCGGGCGTGCGCGTGCGCGCCGCGTCGCCGGGCGAGGCCGACGCCCTCCGCCGGCGCATCGACGGCGACCCGCGCTACGCGATCGAGGCGCTCCCCGAGACCGATTACTACGAGAAGCAGACGAAGTCGGCCAACACGCTCTACGTCCTCGTCGTCGGAATCGCGGTGCTCGCGGGCGTGGGGGCGGGCTTCGGCGCCGCGAACACGATGTACGCAGCCGTGCAGTCACGCACCGCCGAGATCGGGACGCTGCGCGCCCTCGGCTTCTCTCGCGGCGCGATCCTGGCCGCCTTCGAGCTCGAGGCGGTCGCGCTCGCGCTGGCCGGCTTCGCGCTCGGCGCGGTCGCCGCGCTGGCGCTCGCCGCGGCGCTCCGGGTCCTCCTCGGCGGGATCGCGTTCGGCTCCGCCACTTTCACGACCAACGTCATCACGCTAAGGCTTTCGAGCTCGGATCTCGTCGGCGCGCTCGCGCTCGCGCTGGTCGTGGGGATCGGCGGCGGGCTGGGGCCGGCGTGGCGCGCCGCTCGCTTGCGGCCGATCGAGGCGCTCCGGCGGGGCTAGAAGGACGCGCTCGAGCGCGGGGCAAGGGCGACCACGGCGGACGCGAGACCAACGGCGATGGCGGAAGCGACAGGCGAGGTCAGATCCCGGCGCGACGACGGGCTCCGAGCCGATCTCGCGTCGCTCCGGATCGAGCGCGGGGGCGATCCCGGCCCTGCGGCGCGACGGCCCCGTCGGCGACGCCGGCGCTGGCCCGTGATCGCGATCGCGCTCGCCGTCGCCGCCGGCGCGGCGGCGTTCCTGCTGAGCGGCCGTCCGGTCCGCGTCACGGTCGCAACGGCGGCGCGCGTCGCCCCCGGCGACGCGATCGCGCCGCTCCTTTCCGGCTCCGGCTACATCGTGACGGGTGACCGCTACGTCTCGATCGGCGTACGCGTGCCCGGCCGGATCGAGCGTTACTTCGTCGAGGAGGGGCAGACGGTCAAGCAAGGCGACGCGCTCGTCGCGCTCGACGACCGCGACTACCGGGCGGCGGTCGCGCGCACGGAAGCCGCGCTCGCGCTCGCGCGCGCCAATCGCGACCTCGCGGACAACGAGCTCCGCCGCGGCGAGGCGCTCCGCAGGACCGGCGTGATCTCCACCCAGGAGCACGACGTGCTGCGCAACAAGGCCGAGGTCGCGCGCGCGGCGATCGCCCAGGTCGAGGCGGAGCTCAACCAGGCGCGCGTCAACCTCGATTACACGACCCTGCGCGCGCCGACCGACGGCGTCGTCCTCGCGAAGCTGAAGGAGGTCGGGGAGATCGCCGTGCCGGGCGGGTTCTCGGGGTCGGGCGATCTCATCCGCATCGCGAACCTGAGCGACATCCGCGCCGAGGTCGATGTGAACGAGTCCGACCTCGGCCGCGTCCGCATGGGCGGGCGCGCCGACGTCACGCCCGACGCCTATCCCGACGCCCGCTACGCCGCGCGCGTGGTGAAGCTCTACCCTCAGGTCGACCGCCAGAAGGGGACGCTCAAGGTCGAGGTCAAGCTGCTCGAGCCCGACGGCCGCCTCCTTCCCGACATGAGCGCGCGCGTGAGCTTCCTCCCCGAGACGGCGCCCGAGGGTGCGCGCGAGGAGCCCGCGGTCCTGGTCCCGTCCTCCGCCGTGCGGCGCGAGGGCGACGAGAGCTTCGTCTGGACGGTGCGCGACGGGCGCGCCGTGCGGACGCCGATCGCGGTCGCCGGAGACGTCGGCGACCGCGTGCGCGTCGGGCGCGGGCTCGCGGGCGGAGAGACGGTCATCGTGGGGGACGTCGCGCTGCGCCACGGACAGCGCGTCGACGCCGCCGGCGGAAGCTGAGCGGTACTTTTCGCGGAGGGAGATTTCCATGCTTCTCGATCGCTTTCGACTCGACGGCAAGGTCGCCGTCGTCACCGGCGCAGGGCGCGGGATCGGTGCCGCGTGCGCGCTCGCGTTCGCCGAGATGGGCGCCGACGTCGCGTGCGCCGCGCGCACGCGATCTCAGCTCGACGAGACGGCCGGAAAGATCGCCGCGCTCGGGCGCCGTTCCATCGCGGTCCCGTGCGACGTCAACGAGCGCCCGCAGCTCGAGGAGCTCGTGAAGCGCACGGTCGGCGAGCTCGGCCGGATCGACGTCCTCGTGAACAACGCGGGCGGTTGGCCGCCGCAGGCGTTCCTCAGCACCAGCCAGAAGAGCTTCGAGGACTCGTTCCGCTTCAACGTGACGTCGGCGTTCCTGATGTCGCGCTTCGCGATCCCGCACATGCTCGAGGCGGGGGGCGGCGCGATCGTCAACATCTCGTCCGCGGCCGGCCGCTTCCCGCAGGCGGGGTTCGTCGCGTACGGCACCGCCAAGGCGGCGCTGTCGTTCATGACGCGCTGCCTCGCGCTCGAGTTCGCGCCGCGCGTGCGCGTGAACGCGATCGCGGTCGGCGCGACCGAGACGTCCGCTCTTGCGCCGTTCCTCGACGACGACCTGCGCGCCAAGATGGAGGCGCTGACGCCGATGAAGCGCCTCGGAACCGTGGAGGACATCGCGATCGCCGCGCTCTACCTCGCGTCGCCCGCATCGAGCTGGGTGACCGGCAAGATCTTCGAGGTCGACGGCGGCACCGAGACCTCGAACTGGCCGTTCGATCCGCCGACGTGAGGCCGACGGCGATGCGAAAGGTCGAGATCCGCGAGGCCGACCTCGCGGATCCGGCGGTCGGGCGCGCGGTCGTCGAGCTGATCGACGAGTACGCGCGCGAGGCGCTCCACGGCGGGACGCCGCTCCCGGCCGCAGTGCGCGAGGCGCTCGCTCTGCGCCTCGCGTCGCACCCGACGACCGTCGTCTTCCTCGCGTTCCGCGACGCGCGCGCCGTCGGCGTCGCGGTCTGCTTCCGCGGCTTCTCCACCTGGAACGCGCGCCCGCTCCTGAACGTCCACGACCTCGCGGTGACGCGCGAGATGCGCGGGTACGGGATCGGTCGCCAGCTCCTCGCCGCCGTCGAGGAGCGCGCGCGCTCGCTCGGCTGCTGCAAGCTCACGCTCGAGGTGCGGGGCGACAACCGCGTCGCGCAGGGGCTCTACCGGAGCTTCGGCTTCCGCGGCGGCGCCGGCGCGCCGGGGGAGTCGCTCGGCGGCTTCGCGGGTCAGACGTTCTTCTGGGAGAAGCCGCTGCCGTGACCGAGCCGCCCGCGATCCCGCTCCGCGAGCTCGCGATCCGGTTCGTGCGGAGCTCGGGCGCGGGCGGTCAGAACGTCAACAAGGTCGCGACCAAGGCCGTGCTGCGCTGGCCGGTCGCGACGTCGCGCGCGCTCGCGCGCGACGTCCGCGACCGCTTCCTCGAGCGCTGGTCGACCCGCATCGCCGCGAGCGGCGAGCTCGTCCTCACGAGCGACCGCTACCGCGACCAGGGCCGCAACGTCGCCGACTGCCTCGAGAAGCTGCGCGCGATGCTCGCGGAAGTCGCCGAGCCCCCGAAGCCGCGCAAGCCGACGAAGCCCAGCCGCGCAAGCCGCGAGCGCCGCCTGGAGCAGAAGCGAGCCCGCAGCACCCTGAAGCGACTCCGCTCCTCGGCCGAGCCCTGACGCGCGCGTGCAGCCGTACCGCCCGCCCCGTCCAGTCGTGACCGCGGGCACGTCGCCGCCGACGCCTGGTGCGCTCCGCCGCGCGCAAGCGTACCGGTCCCGTACGTGCGGTCAGGACGCAGCTCGTCGCAAACACAGCGCCGCCGCCGTCAGCTCCAGAACTCCTCGACGTGCTCGAGGTCCCACACGAACTCCCACACCTCGACCGCCTGCCCCGCCTCGAGCTGGATGCGGAGGCACGTCGGGTTGTCGAGCTCCTTGCCGTTCCGGCTGCCGCGGCCGCGGAAGAGAGCGATCGCGTGCCGGTCGTTCGCGAGCACGTCGATCAGGTCCAGCTGGAAAGTCCCGCCCGTGAGCTCGGGCACGCGCAGGAGGAAGCGGAGGATGGCGTCACGGCCCGCGTGCGCCCCCGCGAGCTGTCCCCGGCGACCGGGAAACCGCCAGACGCAGTCCTCGGCGATCGTGCGCTCGATCACGGCGACGTCCCCCGTGCGGAACGCGCCGAAGAGCTCGCGGACGCGGCGGGCGTTCTCGTGCTCGGCGGCGGGTGCCGACGGCGGGGCGGTCTCGGCGCTCATGTGCCCGTATGCGTCGGTCGACGCGGTGTTTCAACCGGTCGCCGCCGGCTCGGCCCGCGGATTGCTCGTCGCCCGACGGCGTGGAGTACCTCCTCTGCTTCGCGGGCGGTGTGGCCGGCTCGCTGCACTGCCTCGGGATGTGCGGTGGCTTCCCGCTCGCCCTCGCGCAGCGCGGAGCGGCAGGCGCCGGGTTTCGCGCGCGACGCTGGTCGCCGGGCGACGGGCGGGTCGCCGTACAGGCGCTCTACAACCTCGGACGCCTGAATACGCTGGTCTTCATCGGCGCGCTCTCGGGCGCGCTCGGCGCGGGCGTCGTGACGATCGGGCCGGTGCGCGGCGTCGAGCGCGGTCTCGCGATCGTCGCCGGCGCGCTGATGATGGTCATCGGGCTCGAGATGCTCGGGGTGCTCGCCCGCTTCTCGGCGCGCGGTTCCGCTCTGGTGCAGCGCGCGCTCGCCGGGCTCCTCTCGGGCGTGATCCGATCGCCGTCGCCGCTCGCGCCGCTCGCGCTCGGGGTGTTCAACGCGTTCCTTCCGTGTCAGCTGATCTACGCCTTTGCGGCGCGCGCGGCGGCGACCGCGTCCCCGGTCTCCGGCGCGGCGACGATGCTGGCGTTCGGGCTCGGTACCTTTCCGGCGATGATGGGCCTCGGCCTCACGCGCTCGCTCGCCGCGCCGGCCGTGCGCGCGCGCCTGTCGCGCTGGTCGGCCGTGCTGATCCTGGGGTTCGGGGTGCTCACCGCGCTCCGCGGCGCGATCGACGTCGATTCGGCGCACCGGCTCCTGCACGCGACGTCGCACGTCCAGTGATTCTCGCCCGCTCGCGCGCCGGCCGGCGCGCGAGCGCGAGTCAACGTGTCCCGAGCGCGATGCCGAGCGCGAGGTCGATCCCCGCCGTCGCGACGAGTTTCAGGAGCGCGATCGTGACCGTCGCGCCGAGGAACAGCGAGAACCGGAGCTTTCCATTCCACCAGAGCGCGATCGTCACCGCGGCCGGGATGATCGCGTAGCTGATCGCGATCCGGGGAAGCTCGGCGCCGCCGAGATGCCGCCAGAGCGGATGTCCCCAGAACAGGAACACGAGGCAGCTCGCCAGCAGGATGCCGAAGTACTGGCCGCGCGTCATGCCGAGCGCCGTCCAGAATCCCTCGCGCGGGAAGGGCGCGAACATCGGCGTGCGCCGCGAGGTTTCCGGCGCGCGCGGCGGGCTCGCCGGGTCGCGCGTCCGCACCGCTTCGCGCTCGTCCGCCATCGCCCCGCGCATGCCTCGAAAGCAGCCGGCAGTCCAGGCGTACGGTCGCGCAGGATCGCCCGCCGCGTCGCGCACGCTTCGCAGGCGTGCGACCGCGGCCGGAAGCGATTCTCAGCGGTGGGAACGGGAGCCCGAGGGATCGCCGACTTGCCGCGGAGTTGCCATGGCATGTCGCTTGCCCTTGGCCGCCGCGGCCATGGATTCGAGCCGACACGAGATTCTCCGTCAGATCGAGGAGCAGCACGCGGCCCTGCGGGTGCTCGAGAGCAGGCTTCTCGAGGTGACCGCCCTCGGCGGCGACGACGAGCCCGTCGCGCCGTGGCCGCCCAAGGGCTTCTATCTCACGTTCTACGTCGTCGCGGGGCTCCTCCTCGGCATCCTCGGAAGCCTCGTGAGCTTCCTGATGAACGTGGGGGGCTCGCTCCTGATGCGCCAGGACCCGCTGCTCTTCCTCCGGGTCTACGGGACCGTCTTTCTCGGGCCGGCGGCGCTCACGACGGACGATCTCACGTTCTTCATGCTGGTCGCGGTCGTCCACTTCTCGGTCGGCGCGATCGCGGGCGCGGTGTTCCACGTTCTCGTGAACCTGTTCGTGCCCGATCGCGCCGCGCTCCAGCTCGCGCTGGGCGCGCTCTACGGGCTGCTCATGTGGGTGGTGAACTTCTACGTCGTCATCGCGTGGCTGCAGCCGCGCCTGTTCGGCGAGGCGTACGTCCTCCAGCTCATGCCGGCGTGGGTCGCGGCGCTCACGCACGTCGCGTATGGCTTGACCCTCGGCGGGCTGCAGCCGCTCGGCCGCTTCGTGCCCTATCGCCCGGCGGTGGCGGCATGAGGGCGCAGCGCCGCTGCGACGGCCGGGCCCCACGCCTGCGCGCGAGCGCTTTCTTCGCCGCCATCGCCGCCGCGGTCGCTGCCATGGGAGCTGCGCCGGCGGCCGCGCGCGCCAGCGACGCGCAGCGGGACGCGATGCGCGCGCAGGGGCAGAACGTCTACGGCACGCACTGCGTCGGCTGCCACGGCGTCGCGGGCGACGGCAAGGGACCCGCCGCCGAGATGTTGATCGTGAAGCCGCGCGACTTCACCAAGGGCCTCTTCAAGTTCCGATCGACGCCCAACGGCACGCTTCCGACCGACGAGGATCTCTACCGAACGATCACGCGCGGCGTGAACCGCACGTCGATGCCGGAGTGGTCCCTGCTGCCCGATCGCGAGCGCTTCGCGGTCGTGGAGTACGTGAAGAGCTTCTACCCCGAATGGGACCAGCGCGGAGCCGGCGCGCCGATCTACATCCCTTCACCTCCGGCGACGCTGCTCACGCCCGAGTCGATCGCGCGCGGCCGGGAGCTCTACGAGATGCTCGAGTGCGGGCGCTGCCACGGTCCGCAAGGGCAGGGCGACGGGCCGTCGGCGAAGACGTTGGAGCCCGACGCGTGGGGGAACCATCAGGTCCCCTTCAACTTCACCAAGGGTGCGCTCAAGAGCGGCGCGGCTCCGCAGGACGTCTATCGCACCTTCATGACCGGCCTGAACGGGACCGCGATGCCCTCGTTCGCCGACGTCTTCGACCAGCCCGACGGCGAGAGCATCCACCCGGGAGACGCCTGGAACCTCGTCTCCTACATCCTCTCGCTGCGCCAGTCGGGCGCGCGCACCGCGGCCGCGCCGGCCGCCAAGGAGCAAGCTCCGTGATCGCGACCGTCCGAGGCCGCGCCCTCGTCAATACAGACCTCATGCGCGCCCACCTCACCGCGAGCGCGACGTTTCTCGCGGTGTCCCTCCTGGGCGGGCTCGCGTATTCGTTCCAGCTGAACCGGCTGTACCCGTTCGCCGGCATCGAGTGGCTGTCGCCGGGCCGCGTCCGCATGGTGCACACCAACATGGCGGCGTACGGCTTCATCGCGAACGCATTCATCGGCGGCATGCTGTTCGCGATCCCGCGCCTCACGCGCCGGCCGATCCTGTCGGATCGGCTCGGCTGGCTGATCTTCTGGACATGGCAGCTGATCATGGTCTTGACGATCGGCGGCCAGCTCCTCGGCTACGGCCAGGCGATCGAGTGGGGCGAAACGCCGATCTTCGTCGACCCGCTCGTGCTCGTCGGTCTCGTGCTCCTCGTCGTGAACCTCGCGGTCCCGATCGTGCAGACGCAGGAGCACGGGCTCTACGTGAGCCTCTGGTACTTCCTCGCCGCGTTCGCGTGGACCGGCCTCGTCTACTTCATGGGGAACTACCTGCCCCAGTTCTGGGTGCCCGGCACGGCGGGCGCCGCGATCACGGGCCTCTTCATCCACGACCTCGTCGGCCTCTTCGTCACGCCGATCGGCTGGGGCCTCATGTACTTCTTCGTTCCGCTTCTTCTCCGGAAGCCGATCTGGAGCCATGCGCTGTCTCTCATCGGCTTCTGGGGGATCGCGTTCTTCTACCCGATGCAGGGCGTGCACCATTTTCTGCTGAGCCCGATCCCCATGTACGCGCAGTACGGCGCGGTCGTCGCGACGATCGCCGTCGAAGTCGTCGTGGTGACCGTGCTCGTGAACTTCTTCGGCACCTTGCACGGCCGCTCGGACGCGATGCGCGGCAACCTCGCGATCCGGTGGTTCTACACCGGCATGATCATGTACGGCCTCACCTGCCTGCAGTGCGCCTTCCAGGTCACGCTGACGTTCCAGAAGATCATCCACTTCACCGACTGGGTGGTCGGCCACGCGCACATGGTCATGTTCGGCGTGTTCGGCTTCTGGATCTTCGGCTTCTTCGTCGATCTCTGGCCGCGCGCCGTCGGACGCGCGTGGGTGCAGCCTCGGCTCTTGACGCTGCACTACTGGTTCACGCTCGCCGGCCTGGCGCTCATGGTCGTCGACCTGACCGCGGCCGGGCTCGTCCAGGGCTTCAGCTGGGCTTCGCTCAGCCCGTGGGCCGACTCGGTCATCGCCTCGATGCCGTTCTGGTGGGCCCGCAGCATCGCGGGCCTCCTGATCATCGCGGGACAGGGCTTCTTCTTCTACGCGCTCTGGTCGACCGGGCGGCAGCCGGCGGCGACGCCGGTCCTCGAGCGCACGGCGGTGGAGGCGGCCTGATGGAAAGGTTCGGCGCGAGCTTCTTGATCGCCGGGGTCGTCACGTTCCTGATCGGCTTCTTCCTCCAGGGCGTGATGCCGATCCTGACGCTGCGCCGCGTCCCGATCGCGTCCGTCGAGGAGGTCGCGCAGCACATCCCGGACTCGTTCCACCAGCTCGCTGAGGACTATCCGGAGGAGTTCGGGCGCGTGTACGGCCAGGTCGACCCGAAGAGCTTCGCGCGCGCGCTGCGGACGGGGCGCGACGCGTACGTCGCCGAGGCCTGCTGGCACTGCCACTCGCAGTTCGTGCGGCCGGTCTCGAACGAGGACCTGCGGTTCGGGCCGGTGTCGCAGGCGTCCGAGTACCAGAACGACATGTTCCTGCCGCATCTCTTCGGCACGCGGCGGATCGGGCCGGATCTCATCCGCGAGGCGGGCAAGCGCTCGAACGACTGGCAGATGGCGCACCTCTACGACCCGCGCAGCGTGTCGCCGTGGTCCGTGATGCCGTCCTACACCTGGTTCTTCGACGAGCAGAAGCGCCCGCAGGAGCGCGCGCTCGCGCTCGTCGCCTACCTGCAGTGGCTCGGCAGCTGGCTGCCGCCGAGCCCGGTGGAGGCGAAGGAGATGCGGACGATCGCGGGAGCCGAGCGATGAAGCATGGGACGAAGGGGATCGTCCTCTTCGCGATGACGATCGCGGTCATGTTCATCGCGGGCGGCGCGTTCTTCTACAAGATGACCGAGTTCGTCGTCACGATGGCGCGCGGCGACATCGAGGGCTTCGGCGCCGCCTCGGTCGCGACCTACCTCATCGGGATGCTGCCGCTCATGTTCTTGACGCTGTGGGCGGTCCTGACCGGCCGCTTCCGCGACATCGAGCGGCCGAAGTTCCGCATGCTGGAGCTCGACCGCGAGATCGAGCGGGGCGGCGAGCTCGACGACGGTCCGCTCGCCGGAGCGGCGGAGGTGCGCCATGGCGCCTGAGTCGAAACCCGCCGCACTGCCGGCGACGCCCCCCACCGGCGGCGAGCACGCGCCGAGCGCGCTCGAGCGCGCCGCACTGGCGGCGCGCGGCCCGATCCTCGCGCCGCCGGGCAGCCCGGCCGCCGCGGCGTCGCGCCCCGACAGCGGGCTCGAGGACGAGGCGCCGCACCGCTACGAGTCGAACCCGGCTCCCTGGTGGATCGGGGTCCTGTGGGCGGCGTTCTTCGCGTTCGGGGTCGCGTACCTGATCGTGAACCTCCTCCGCTGACGCGGAAGCGGCGTGGAAGAGATCTCCGACGCCGCGCCGCGCAGCCCGACGGCGGGCGCGTCCGGCCGCGTGCGCGACGAGCGCGCTTGCGACCACTGCGGGCTGCCGCTCGGCCCGCGCCCGCTCGATGGAGAGGTGGAGGGCCAAGCGCTCCGCTTCTGCTGCGCGGGCTGCTGGCTCGCGATGCAGGTGACGCGGGCGCGCGGCGACGCGGGTGGGGCCGCCGCGATCCTCGTTCGGCTCGGCCTCGCGGTCTTCTTCGCGATGAACGTGATGATGCTGTCGGCGCCGAGCTACGTGCCGCACGTCTACGGCGACGGCGCCGCAGCCGTCGACGGCCCGCTCTTTGCGCCGCTTCGCTGGCTCGCGGCGCTCTTCTCGCTGCCCGTCCTGTTTCTCCTCGGTGGCCCGGTCGCGCGGAGCGCGCTCGCCGGCGTGCGGGCGCGGCGTCCCGGGTCGGACGCGCTGATCGCGATCGGCGTCCTCGCCGCGTACGCGCTCTCGTGGGCGAACCTGCTGCAGGACCGCACCGCCGTCTACTTCGACACCGGTGCGGTGCTCCTCGTGCTCGTCACGCTCGGCCGCTACCTCGAGGCGCGCGCTCGCGCCGACGCCGCCGCCGCCGTGCGAAGCGATCTCTCGGCTGTCGCAGCGACTGCGCGCGTCGCCCGCGACGGCGGATGGCAAGACGTCGCATCCGCCGACGTTCGGCCGGGCGACCTCCTCGAGGTGCGGCCGGGCGGCGCGATCCCGACCGACGGCGTCGTCGTCGACGGGCGAGCCGGCGTGGACGAGTCGATGCTCACGGGGGAGCACCGGCTGGTCGTGAAGGAGATCGGCGCGGACGTCGCGGGCGGAACGTGCAGCGTCGACGGCACGCTCCGGATCCGCGCCACGGCGCCCGCGGGCGAGAGCGCCGCCGCGCGCATCGCCGCGCTCCTCGCCGCCGCGCAGCGCGAGCGCTCGCGCGCCGAGCGGGTGGCCGACGCGGCGGCCGCCGTGCTGACGCCCGCGATGATCGCGGTCGCGCTCGCGGCGGGCGCGTGGTGGAGCGCGCGCGCAGGCATCGACCGCGGGACGCTGGTCGCGATCTCGGTGCTGGTCGTCGCGTGCCCGTGCGCGCTCGGAATCGCGACCCCGGTCGCGATGTGGGTCGCGCTCCAGGCCGCGGCGCGCCGGGGCGTCGTCGTCCGGAGCGCGCTCGTCCTCGAGCGCCTCGCCGCGGTGCGGGCCGTGTTGTTCGACAAGACCGGCACCGTGACCGATCCCACGCCGCGGGTGACCGGGGTCGACGTCGCGCCGGGGAACGACATCCGCCCGGACGATCTCCTCGCGCGCTGCGCGGCGCTCGAGGCCGGCATCCCGCATCCCCTGGCGCGCGCGATCGTGCGCGCCGCCGGCGAGCGCGGGTTGGCGCCGCTCGCCGACGAGGCGCGCGACGTGCGGATCGTCCCCGGCCGCGGTGTGGAAGGCCGCGTGGGCGATCGGCGGATCGCGGCCGGCAGCGAGCGGCTGGCGGAGGAGCGCGCCGCTCCCGCCGCGCGCGCGGCGCTCGCGGACTGGGCGACCGCTTCGGCGTCGAGGCCCGGAAGGGCGGCCGAAAGCGCGGTGCTGGTGCTCGAGGACGGTCGCTTCCTCGGCGCCATCCGGCTCTCCGAGGCGATCCGCCCCGAGGCCGGAGACGCGGTCGCCGCGCTCCGGTCGTCGGGCGCGTCGGTCGGCCTCCTGACGGGTGACCTCAGCGCCGACGCGGTCGCTCCCGAGCCGTTTCGCCACGCCGAGGTCGCGTTCGGCCTCGCGCCCGAGGCGAAGGTCGCGCGCATCGCGCAGCTCCGCGCGGAGCGCGGTCGCACGGCGGCGGCAGGCGCGATCGCCATGGTCGGCGACGGGATCAACGACGCGCCCGCGCTCGCCGCGGCGGACGTCGGGATCGCGGTCTCCGGCGCGAGCGACCTCGCGCGCTTGACGGCCGACGTCGCCGTGCTCGGCGGCGACCTGCGGGCCGTTCCGTGGCTCCTCGCGCACGCGCGGCGAGCGCGTGCGGTGGCGCGCGAGAACCTGGCGTGGGCATTCGGCTACAACGCGGTGGCGGTCGCGCTCGCGGCCGCCGGCAGCCTCACACCGCTCGTCGCGTCGCTCGCGATGATCGCGAGCAGCGCAGCGGTCGTCGCGAACGCCCGTCGGCTCGCGCGCGGGTCTTCCGGCCTCACCGAGCGCGCTGCGCGCGCGCGTGGTTGCGATCGCCTCGGCGACGAGCGCGGGTGGCGCGCGCCCGCGCCGGCGGCATGACTGCCGGGACGCGGACCCGGCCGCTCCGCGGGGAAGCGAGCGCGCCCGGGCCGGCTCAGCTTTCGGGCTCGAAGTCGAGCGACGCGGAATTGATGCAGTAGCGGAGGCCGGTCGGGCGCGGGCCGTCGTCGAAGACGTGGCCCAGGTGCGAGCCGCAGCGCGCGCAGTGGACCTCGGTCCGGCGCATTCCGTGGCTCGGGTCCTCCTCGGTCTCGACGGCGCCCGGCGTCGCCGGCTGCCAGAAGCTCGGCCAGCCCGTCCCCGAGTCGAACTTCTCACCGGACGAGAAGAGCTTCGCGCCGCACGCGGCGCAGAGATACTCGCCCGACTCGTGGTTGTTCCAGTAGCGCCCGGTGAAGGCGCGCTCCGTGCCCTTCTGCCGGCAGACGGCGTACTGCTCGGGCGTCAGCTGCGCGCGCCACTCCTCGTCCGACTTGACGACCTTGTCGCTCATGTCTCGCAGGTTAGCGAGCTGTGCGCGCGACGCCAGCGCGGAACGAGGGGGAGGGATGGGAGGGCGGGCGGCGGCTCAGTGCCTGCGCTGGCCGGTCGCGGGCGACTCCATCTCGCGCAGCACCTCCGCGAGGTCGGCGTCGCTGTCCTCGACGACGATCGCCCCCGAGGCGTCGCGCTCGACGTGCGTCAAGCCGTGCCACTCGCTCTCGAGCTGCTCCATCTCCGACATGCGGCGCTGCCCGCCCGGCAGCGGGCCGCCGTGATCGTGCTGCGTTTCCCACGCGGCGATCGCCTCACGCAGCGTGGAGATGAGCGCCGCCGTGCGAACCGGCTTCGTGAGGAAGCGATAGACCTGGCCCTCGTTGATCGCCCGCATCGCGACCTCGACCGACGCCTGTCCGGTGATCATCATGCGGATCGTCTCGGGATACTCGACCTGGATGCGCGCGAGCAGCTCCGTGCCGGACATGCCCGGCATGCGCTCGTCGGAGATCACCACCGCGACGGGGCGCGAGGCGAGGATGTTGAACGCGTCGACCGCCGTGCGCGCTGTCTCGACCGCGTACGGCTCGCGGCGCAGCATGTGGCGGAAGAGCTCGAGGAGCTCTCGGTCGTCGTCCACCAGAAGCACCGTATGCTGCATGACCACCGTCCCCTTCCGGGGCCGCCAACGCGAACCCGGGACCTCATTGCGCGGTGCCGTGTCTCGTCACCGTCGTCGCCGACACGTCACGCCCGCCATTTTCCTATCGACGGTTTCCCGCAGCGACTGGAGCAATGCACCGAATCCCTTCCGCGGCACCGTACAAAGCAACGCTCATGCCCGGGTTACGAGAATCCGGGGCGAGCCGCGGACGTGCGGAGCGCCATGGCACCTGTGCGAGCGAAGGAGTCGGCCCGCGAGCTGCGGCGAGCGAGGGACGACGTCGAGTCAGTGGGCCGCGGCGGCCGTTCCCCAGAGCTCCTTCAGCCGGCGATCGCGGCCGCAGCCGCTTCGGTAGAAGCGGTACCGCACCGGGTTCTTCCGGTAGTAGTCCTGGTGGTACTCCTCGGCCGGGTAGAACGCGGTCGCGGCGACGATCTCGGTCACGATCGGGCCGGGCAGCACCTTCGCCGCTTCGAGGTCGCGCTTGGACTTCTCCGCGGCCTCGCGCTGGGCGTCGTTCAGGTAGAAAATCGCGCTCCGGTATTGCGTGCCGGCGTCGCAGAACTGACGGTTCGGCGAGATGGGGTCGACGTTGTGCCAGAAGACGTCGAGGAGCTTCTCGTAGGTCACCCGGCTCGGGTCGTAGGCCACCTCGACGGATTCCGCGTGCCCGGTGCCGCCGGCCGAGACCTGCTCGTAGGTCGGGTTCGCGAGGTGGCCGCCGGTGTAGCCGGACGTCGTCGAGACGACCCCCTCCACCGGATCGAACGCCGCCTCCACGCACCAGAAGCAGCCGCCCGCGAAGATCGCGCGCTCGAGGCCCGCCGTGGCGGCGGCGCTCGCGCCGGCGGCGGTCGCGGCCGGGGTCTTCTCGGGCGCGTCGGCCGCGCGCGCTCGCGCCGCGGACGGGACCGCGGCGAGACCGGCGAGCGAGATCGCGGCCAGCGCGGCCGTCATCCTGGGGGAGATCATCGACGGGTTCTCACGGCGTTCCGCACGTGATGCCGGGGAGCGACGCGGGGTTTCTCCACTTCAGCCCGAGCGCGGCCGGAATTTCGGGAGCGTGACGTCCGGGCTCACGTCCTCGAACACGGCCTCGACCGGCATCCCGATCCGGATCGCGTCGCGCGCGCAGCCGACCACGTTCGACGTGATGCGCGGCCCCTCCTCGAGCTGAACGATCGCGACCGGGTAGGGCACCTCGGCGGCGAACCCGGGGTGGTAGAGCTGGTGCATCAGGTAGAAGCTGAACACCTCGCCGCGTCCGGAGACGGTCGTCCAGTCGGAGTCGCGCGACCAGCACGCGCTGCACACCTCGCGCGCCGGGAATCGCAGGAGGCCGCACCCGGTGCAGCGCTGCACGGCGAGCCGGTGCTCCTTCGCGGCCGCGAAGAACGGCGCGAGCTCTTGCGTCACGCGCGGGACGGGCTTCGAGGGCTGTGGCATGTGTCGCCCGTTCAGCTCGCCTGCGCGCCGAGCACGAGGGTCGCGTGCGTCGACAGCACGCCGCCGTTGCCGCTCACCAGGCAGTGGTCGTGCTTCGGGACTTGACGGTCGCCGCCCTGGCCGCGGACCTGGATGACGCCCTCGCTGATCGGGGTCATGCCCCACATGTAGAACGACGACAGCTGGCCGCCGCCGGTGTTCACCGGCAGGGTGCCGCCGGGTCCGATGCGACCGCCGGCGACGAAAGGCCCGCCTTCGCCCTTCCCGCAGAAGCCGTAGTCCTCGAGCGTCACGAGCACCGTGAAAGTGTAGCAGTCGTAGAGCTCGCAGACGTCGATGTCGGAGAGCTCGATTCCCGCCATGCGGAAGGCGGTGCGGGCGGCGATCGGTGCGCCCGAGGTGAGCGTCTCGACCGGGTCGCCACCGGGATGGCCCTGTCCCATTCCGCGCACGTACACCGGCGGCTGGCGGAGGTCGCGCGCGCGCTCGGCGCTCGACACGATCACCGCGAGGCCGCCGTTCGACACCAGGCAGCAGTCCAGCAGGTGGAACGGCTCCGCGACCCAGCGCGACGCGTGGTACTCGGAGAGCGTCAGCGGCTTGTCGTGGAACTGCGCGTGCGGGTTCCGGTTCGCCCACGCCCGCTCGGCGACCGCGATCTCGCCGAGGTGATCGCTCGTCGTGCCGAAGCGATGCATGTGGCGCTGCGCGACGAGCGCGTAGAGGCCGTTCACCCCGAAGGCGCCGTAGGCGGCGCTCAGGTCGCCGGCGAACGCGTATGCGCTCGATGAGCTCGACCCTTCGCCCGGCGCCTCGCCGCGCGGGCGCGGCGGCTTGAGGGGCGCGTCCGAGAAGACGCACGCGACGTGGCTGGCCATCCCGGCGCCGATCGCGAGCGCGGCCTGCATGACCATCGCGCCGGCCGTCGCGCCGCCGACGCTCATCGCCGCGGAGAGCCGCAGGTCGTGCAGGCCCATCGCCTGCTGGAGCGCGAACGATCCCATCTGGCCGGCGGCGCCCCAGGTGAGGCCGGGGTTCACGAGGAGGCCGTCGAGGTCGCGCGCGGTCAGACCGGCGTCCTCGAGCGCCAGGCGGACCGCGTCGACCGCGAAGCCGATCGCGCTCGGGCCGTAGACCTTTCCCTGCTCGGTGATCCCGAGCCCCGTGATTGCGGCGCTCGCCGGTCGGGACATCGCGGATCGTTTTACGGGCGTGGCAACGCCGTCTCAAGCGCGGCGCGCGATTGACGCCGCGGCGGGGGTTGCTAGGGCGAGACGACGATCGCGCGCGTGACAGGCGAGCCGTCGGGGGCGTTGGCGTCGCGCGCCCACCCGACCGGCCCGGTGGACCGGCGGCAGCTCGACCGGAGCGGCCGCGCCCGGGGCGGCGCGTGAACGACGTCCGGCGCGAACCCGAGGTCGCCGACTCGCCGCTCCGGTATCGCGACTTCACGCTCCTCTGGATCGGCTTCTTCGTGAGCCAGATCGGGAGCCAGATGCAGATCGTCGCGGTCGCCTGGCAGGTGTACCGCCTGACGAACGACCCGCTCGCGCTCGGCGCGCTCGGGCTCGCGCGCGTCCTGCCGGTGATCGCCTTCGGCGTGTTCGGCGGCGTCGTCGCCGACGTCGTCGACCGCCGCCGCCTCCTCATCGCGACCCAGACCGCCATGATGGCGACGTCGCTCGGCCTCTTCGCGCTCACGACCGCCGGCCGCGTCACGGTGCCGATCCTCTACGGCTTCTGCCTGCTCTCGGGGAGCGCGGTCGCGCTCTCGAACCCGGCGCGCCAGGCGATGATCCCGACGCTCGTTCCCGAATCGGTGCTCGCGCGCGCTCTCGGCTTCAGCGTGACGAGCTGGCAGCTCGCGACCGTCGTCGGCCCGACCGTCGGCGGCCTCGTGATCGCCGCGCACGGCCCGTCGCTCGTCTACCTGATCGACGGCCTTTCGTTCCTCGCGATCATCGCTTCGCTGATCGCGATCCGGAGCCGCGGCATCGCGGCGCCCGAGGCGCGCGCCGACTGGCAGTCCGTCGTCGAAGGCTTCCGGTTCCTCCGCCGCACGCCGATCCTGCTCGCGCTCATGCTGCTCGACTTCTGCGGGACCTTCTTCGCGGGCGCGATGCTCCTGCTTCCGATCTTCGCGGATCAGCTGCTCGCGGTCGGGCCGCGCGGTCTCGGGTTCCTCTTCGCCGCGCCCTCGGTGGGATCGGCCATCGTCGCGCTCACGATCGCGGTCAAGGGGGCGCCGCCGCTCAGCGGCGCGACCGTCATCGGATCGGTCGCGCTCTACGGCGTCGCGACCGCCGCGTTCGGTGCGAGCAGCTCCTTCCCGGTCGCGCTCGCCTGCTTGACGATTGCCGGCGCCGCCGACGGCGTCAGCACGGTCGTGCGCCAGACGCTCCGCCAGCTCCTCACGCCGGACGAGCTGCGCGGCCGGATGACCGGCGTCAGCATGATCTTCTTCATGGGCGGTCCTCAGCTCGGCGAGCTGGAGGCCGGCGTCGTCGGGCGGCTCCTCGGCGTGCGGGCGTCGGTCGTGCTCGGCGGGATCGCGTGCTCGGCGTGTGCGCTCGCGTTCGCCGTCTTCGCGAGCGGCCTCCGGCGCTTCCGCTACCCGGCGCGCGCCACGAGCTGAGTGATCGCACGAGGGATCGCTCCCTCGCCCCGTTTGGCCCACTGCCCGCGGGCTCGCTTCGCTCGCGTGAAATGAACGCGCTAGGCGGCTGCTCCCTCGACGACGAGGAACACGCAGCCGCTCTCGGAGCGGAGGTCGCGGTGGACGGTGCCGGCGGAGGCGCAGTGATAGTCGCCCGGACCGAGCCGGACGTCTCCTACGATGAAGTCGCCCTCGAGGATGTAGCAATGCTCGTCGACCGGGTGCTCGTGCTTCCGCACGGTGGCGCCGCCGTCGACCCGCACGAGGTACGCGCGCTTTCCGGATCCCGCGCCCGGAGTCAGCGACTTCACCTGCACACCGGCGCCCGCGGGCCGCCAGTCGACCTCGGTGTCGCGCGTGAAGAGAAAGCCGGCGCCCGGTCCCGCGGCGGCCTGCCGCTGCCGCGCCGCCGCCTCGCTCGCGACGCGCGCCAGGAGCCGCTCGCGCAGGTCCGCTGCGGGGGCGACCGGCGCCACCGCGAGCGCGAGGTCCTGCGCCACCCGGCGGAGCTCGTCGAGCTCCTGGCGCACCTCGGCTGGAGCGTCCGCCAGCGCCGCGTCGAACGCCTCGCGCTCGTCGGCCGACAGCGCGCCGAGAGCGCGGAGTGCCGCGGTCTCGGCGTCGCAGCCGATCGGGGCGGCGCGCTTCACAGCGCCTCCCTCCCGGCCGTGCCGAGGATGTCGCGCAGACGGAGCATTCCGAGCCGGACGCGGGTCTTGATCGTGCCGAGCGGCTGGCCGAGCGCCGCGGCGATCTCGCTGTGGCTCAGCCCGCCGTAGAATGCGAGCTCGATCGCCTGGCGCTGCGTCGGGCCGAGACGGGCGAGCGCCGCCTGCACGATCCGCCGGCGCTGCGACGTCGCCGAGGTGCCCTCGGGGCCGGGCTCGCTGGAGGGGATCGACGTCGCGTGGTCGAGGCTGTCCGTCACCCGGCGCTGGGCGGCGGTCCCGCGCAGCCGATCGATGGCGCGGCTCCGCGCGAGCGTGAGGAGCCACGCGAGCGGGCTTCCGCGCTCGGCGTCGTAGGACGCGGCGCTGCGCCAGGCCTGTAGATAGACGTCGATGGTGATCTCCTCGGCGGCTTCGCGATCGGACAGGATCCTGAGCGCCAGGCCGTTCACCTGTGCGGCCGTCCGGTCGTAGAGACGGGCGAGGGCGGACGAATCCCCGGCGCTGCAGAGCGCAATGAGAGTACCGAGATCCTCGTCGGGAGTCTGCGCCACCGCTGCGTTCGATTCAGCCGTCACCGGGCAGGATCCTTGTTCTCCGTTCTCTACGCGAAAGCGAGCGCGTTGGATGCATCCGCCGAGCGCTTGACCGGAAGCGCGGCTGCGGGGTAGACGCCCTCGCTGAAAATGACAATCAATTTCAGTCGCCCGTCGCGTGCGCGCGCGCCGTCGGCGGAGCGCCCCGGCGACGCGGACCTCGGGGCGTGGAACGTCTACGCGAACCCCGCGATGCCGGCGCCGCAGGCGGCGCTGACGAGCTTCCTCTGCGCGCGCAGGACGTCGCCGGACGCGACCTGCGCTCCGGACCGGCTGCTCTCGCTCGCGGTCGCGGTCTTCAAGACGCCGTCGCTCCGCGACCTCGGACACTCCGCGCCGTATCTCCACGGCGGCACGAAGGACGCGATCGGGACGTGCTCGACTTCTACGTCGCGACGTCGGCGGCGGCGCGCTCGGGCGCGCTCCGCAATCCCGCGCCCGAGCTCGCCGGGATGGAGCTCGCGCCCGACGACCTGCCGGCCCTCGAGCGCTTCCTCGAGTCGCTGAACGCGGACGATTCTTGACCTGCGCCGGCGCTACACCTTCTCGAACACGCGGGCCCAGTCCTCGATCGCGGACTCCTGGCCGTGGACGAGCTGGATCGCGAGCTGGTCGAAGCCGCCGTCCGCGAGCGCGCGGACGCGGTCGCGGAGCTCCGCGGCGGTCCCGGTGAAGGTCGCCATCGCGATCAGCTCCGGCGTCACGAAGCGCTCCTCCTCGGGGCGGACGTAGATCAGGTGCCCGCGGTGGAGCGCCAGATAGCGGGCGTCGGCGGGCTCGTAGGCCTCGTAGAGCCGCCGGTAGTCGTCGACGAGCGACTGGATCGCGGGCGGAAGCACGGCCTTCACCGTCCCCTCGATCGCGCCGTGGTAGAAGACCGACACGAGCGGTCCCGCCTGGGCGCGGGCGCGCGGCCCGTCGATGGGCTCGCCGTCCTTCAGCACGCAGCCGAGGGTGAACACCGTCTTGTAGAGCGACCGCGGATCGCGGCCTCGCTCGCGGCAGCTCGCATCGATCTCGCCCGCCTCGTGCAGCGCGAGCGGGAGCATCGACATGAACGTCATCCAGCCGTCGGCGATCTCGGCGGTGAGCGCTCGCGCCTTGCGCGCGAACGCGGAGAGGTGGACCGGGATGCGGTCGCCGAGCCGGATCATCCCGACTTCCGGGTTGAGGAAGCGGATCTTCCGCGGGTCGCCGAGCGGCTTCCACTCGACGGTCTCGCCGCCGAGAAGCCCCTGGACGACCCGCACGTACTCGCGGAGCTCCGAGAGCTTGATCGGCGGGAGACCCATCGTGTTGCGCGCCGTGAAGCCCGTCCCGACGCCGAAGTCGATGCGGCCGGGCGCGAGCGCGTTCAGCGACGCGAACGCGTTCGCCGCGACCGGCGCGATCCGGTTCGAAGGCACGAGCACGCCGGTCCCGAGCCGGATGCGCGACGTGTTCGCCGCGGCGAGCGCCATCGAGACGAAGACGTCGGTGCAGAGGATCTGCGAATCGTAGAACCAGGCGTGCGTGAAGCCGAGCTCTTCCGCGCGCCGCACGACCTTCCACGAGTCGGGCGCGGACACGAGGGCGATGCCGAAATCCATGCGAGTCCTCCCGGGCACGCCGCCGAGCGCGTGCCGCACCACGAACGCTGGCCCGCGCCGCCCTCGGGCGTCAAGCGCCCGCGCCGCCGTCGCGGGGCCGGCTCAGGCGGAAGCCGCGGCCGACGTCGCGAGCCAGAGACCGCCCAGCACGACGGTGCCGCCGACCGCCTGTGCCGCGGTGAACGGCTCGCCGAGGAGCGTGCACGAGAGCAGCGCGGTGATCACGGGCACCAGGTACACGAAGACGACGGCGCGCCCGACGCCGGCCGCGCGCACGCCGACGAGGAAGAGCTGCCCCGCGAGGACCGACGAGAGGAGCGCCATCGCGGCGATCCCGCCGATCGCCGTCGGGGTCGCGCGCACCAGCTGGCCGACCGGGTCCTCGCGCGCGGCGAGCGCGAAGAGCGCGGCGAAGCCGCCGATGTACACCGCGCAGTTCGCGACCGAGGGCGCGAGCCGCTGCACGACCGAGCGCGACGCGAGGTTGAATCCCGCCCAGCATGCCGCCGCGACGACCGCGAGAACGTCGCCGGCATTGAGATCGAGCGCGGCGATGCGCGCGAGGTGGCCGCCGCTGATGACGACGAGGGCTCCCGCGAACGCGAGCGCGGCTCCGGAGATGCGGCGGCGCTCGAACGGCTCGCCGACGAGCGGCGCCAGCAGGATCGTCATCACGGGGTTGAGCGCGATCAGGAGCGACGTGTTGGTCGCCGACGTCCGCTGGAGCGCGCCCATGAAGAGCCACGGGTAGAGGACGCCGCCCGCCACGATCATGATCGCGAGGTGGCCCATGACGCGTCGCATTTCGCCGGCCGCGTGCGCGCGAGACCGCGACACGGCCTTCCGGAGCGCGCTCGGCGCGCCGGTCCGGAGGGCGAACGGGACGAGCACGAGCGAGGCGATCGCGTAGCGCCAGGTCGCGATCGCGAGCGGCGTCATCTCGCCGAGGACGATCTTGCCGACGACGAACGCCGACGCCCAGCCGAAGGTCGCGACCCCGAGGCCCGCGAACGCGAGGCGGTGATCCTCCGGCGCGACGGCGACCGGCAGCGCGTCCGTCGAGGTGCGGGCCATGGCCTGCGATATCACCTCGCGTCTGCGGTCACGAGGCGCGCTCGACGCCCTTGGAAACGGAGACCGCCGCCGCGGGGCGGCCGCCCGCGGGCATCGCGGGACGCTTGACGGGCGCCGTCGCGGCGAGGCCTAGTCGACGACGGAGGTGGGCATGGTGAACAACCCGGCAGCGGCCGGTGGCGACGCGCCCCGGATCGCGATCCTCACGAGCGGCGGCGACGCGCCCGGGATGAACGCCGCGATCCGGGCCGCCACGCTGATCGCGCTGGCGCGCGGCTGCGAGGTCCTCGGCGTGCAGCACGGGTACCGGGGGCTCATCGACGGCGAGTTCCGGCCACTCCGCCCGGCGGACGTCGCCGGGATCATCCGCGAGGGCGGCACGATCCTCGGCTCGGTGCGATGCCTCGACTTCCACGAGCGCGCCGTGCGAGATGCCGCGCGCGCGCGGCTGGCGGAGGCGGGTGTCGATGGACTGCTGGTGATCGGCGGCAACGGCTCGCTCGCGGGGGCGTGCGCGCTCTGCGACCCCGAGGAGGCCGGCCAGTCACCGGTGCGGGTCGTCGGCATCCCGGCGTCGATCGACAACGACATCGGGCTCACGGGTCTCGCGATCGGCGTCGACACCGCCATGAACACCATCGTCGACGCCTGCGACAAGATCTCGGACACGGCGACGGCGCACGATCGCGTCTTCATCGTCGAGGTCATGGGACGCGACTGCGGCTACCTCGCGATGACGTCCGCGATCGCGAGCGGGGCCGACGCCGTGCTCTTTCCCGAAGCCGAGCGCGCGGAGGACGAGGTGGTCGCGTCGGTCGTCCGCGCGATCGACCGCATCCGCGCGCGCGTCGGTCGCACGCGTCGCGCGATCGTCGTGAAGGCGGAGGGGGTCGGCATCGGGGCCGATCGCCTGAAGGCGCGGATCGACCAGCACCTGTCCGCCATCCTGGGTCCGAGCGCGACCTCGCGCCCGCCGATCGAGACGCGCGTGACCGTCCTCGGGCACCTCGTCCGCGGCGGCCGTCCGTCGGCGTTCGACCGACTGCTCGCGAGCCGCCTCGCGCACGTCGCGGTCCGCGCCCTCCTCGCCGGCGAGACCCGCCGCATGGCGGCGTGGATGCTCCCCTTCGAGCCGCCCGCCGACGTCGCGACTCGCTCCGGCGACGACCCCTACTGCTGGCTCGTGTCGCTCCCCGCCGTCCTCGCCGAGACCGAGAACCTGCTTCGCCGCACGAGCCCCCTCGTCCGCTGGCGCGCCCGCGTGCTCGGCGAGCTCGAGGAAGTCCTCGCGAGCTGACGCCGGCGGCGCGAACGCTTCCGTCGGGCGACAGAGCGGCGCGCCATTGTCTCGCTCGATCCGATCGGGCAGAACGGCGCGCGGAGGTGGGGCGCGTGGGCAAGGGAAAGGCGAAAGCGAAGGGCGACGCGAGCTCTGGCAAGCGCGTGCGCGAGCACAGGCACGTCGATCTCTTCGATCTCTACGAGTCGATCCACTATCGCGAGTTCAAGATCCTGCTGAAGGCGGCGGACTTCTCGGACGACATCGCGACCGAGGTCCACGACTACTGGAAGCTCGCGCGCCGGGTCGCCTCGCAGCTCCTGATCCACGTCAAGCGGAGCCGGGACGAGGCCGAAGCGAAGTACCGCGACGTCGTCTTCCTCGACACGCCGGGCTGCGATCTCTACCGGAACTCCTTCATGCTGCGGATCCGCCGCCCGTACGTGGGCGAGACGCCGGGCCACAAGTACGAGCTCACGCTCAAATTCCGGAACTCGGACATCGGGCGCGCCGCCTCGGTCGACGTGAACCCGGCGAAGGGCGTCGCGGGCCGCGTCAAGTTCAAGGAGGAGATCCTGCTCGTCGGGAGCGAGCTCGGCGGGATGCGGAGCATCTTCTCGCACACCTGCCAGCTCCCGAACGAAAGCGGGCCGCCGCTCAAGACCTTCGGCGATTACGTCGAGATGTTTCCCGGCCTCGCCGTGCTCGGGGTGAAGCCGAAGACGAAGGTCGCGGCCGCCACGCCCGTCCCCGTGCAGGAGGTGCTCTACGAGCTGGGCGAGCTCGGCTTCCGCGGCGCGAAGACCGCGAAGGTCGACATGGCCGTCTGGCGCGATCCCGCGACCCACAAGATCATGATCGGGGAGTTCGCGTACGAGACGCACTTCCGGCACTACGGCCGCCTCCAGCCGGTCCCGAAGCTGCGCTCCGAGCGGCTTTACCGGCTCCTGCAGCGCGAGACCGGAGCCTGGGTCGAGCTCGGGACGACGAAGACCGCGATGTACTACGAGCTTTCCGGGAAGAAGATCGGCCACGATGAGTGAGGCGGCCGGCGTCGGCGAGCCGACCCGCCACGACGACCACGGCATGGCGGTGGCGGTCGCGCGCAGCGCCGCCGTCGCCGGGGACGGAGAGGTCGCTCGCGCCGCAGGCCCCGCGCGCGTCGAGCGCGTGAGCCTTCTGGAGATCTTCCGGGCCTTCCTGACGCTCGGCGCGACGAGCTTCGGCGGCGGCGTCGTGGCGTACCTCCGGCAATCGCTCGTCGTGCGCGAGAAGTGGCTCGACGACGAGACCTTCCTCGCCGGCCTCGAGCTCAGCCAGACGCTCCCGGGTCTGAACGCGACCAACATGAGCGTCTACGTCGGCGAGCGGCTCCGCGGCGCCCCGGGCGCGCTCGTCGCGTGCCTCGGCATGATGCTGCCCGGGACGATCGTGGTGATGACGCTCGGGATCGCCTTCCTCTCGAACGCGCGCGCCTTCGACATGCGCTCGATCCTGGTCGGCGTCGGTTCGGCCGCCGTCGGTCTCCTGGTCGAGACGACGTGGAAGATCTCGCGGCCGGTCATCCGGGGCGCGACCGACGTGGCGATCGCAGTCGCGACCCTGGGCGCGGTCGCCTTTCTGCACGTCTCGCTCGTCGTCGTGCTGCTCACGATCGCGCCGCTCGCGGTGTGGATCTATCGCCCGAGGCGGAGCGCGACGGCCGACGATCCGGGGTCGCCACGCGGGGCCGCCTGATGCTCGCGCTCCAGATCCTCGGCGTCTTCTCGCTGCTCTCGATCCTCGCGGTCGGGGGCGGGGCCGCCGTGCTGCCCGAGATGAAGTCGCTCACGGTCGGCGCGTCGCCGTGGATCACCGCCGACCAGTTCGGTCAGATCTACAGCCTGGGGCAGCTCGCGCCCGGGCCGAACATGCTCATGGTGAGCGTGATCGGCTACCACGTCTGTGGCTTCGCGGGAGCGCTCGCGGCGCTCGTCGGCTTCTTCGTGCCTTCGGGCGTGATCACCTTCTACGCCGGGAAGCTGTGGGACCGCTTCGCGGACAACCCGTGGCGCGCGTCGCTCGCGCGCGGTCTCGGGCCGGTGACGGTCGGGCTCATCCTCGCCGGCGCGATCTCGATCGAGCGCACGGTCATGGCGGGCGAGGGCGTCCTCCCGTACGTGATCGCGGCCGCCGTCGTGCTGATCCTCCTTCGCGTCAAGATCAACCCGGTGTTCCTGATCCTGGCCGGCGGCGTCGTCACGTGGCTCGCGAAGATGGCGCCGTGACCGGAGCCGGCCGCGCGGCGTGTGCGTCCGGCGTTGCGCTATGCGAACCGCGGCATGACCGCGTCGGCGAAGAGGCGGAGGCCGGCGAGATCGAACGGCGCCCGCAGCGCGAGGATCACCCACTCGCAGCCGAGCCGCTCGTACTCGCGCACGCGCTCGGCGACGCGATCGGGTGTCCCGATGAGCATTCCCGGGCGGAGGAGCGGAAGCAGCTTCCCGAACTGGTGGCCCACCTGCTCCTCGAGGCGCGGCAGGTCGCGCTCGCTCTCCGCGAGCGCGGGCGCGAGGTTGACGGTGCGCACGATCGCGCGCGGGTCGCGCCGCTCGCTCTCGCACCAGCGGTCGAGGACGGCGTTCTTCGCGCCCCACACCTCGGGCGCGACGAACGGGATGTTCCAGCCGTCGGCGTGGCGGGCGACGATGCGCAGGAGGCGCTTCTCGCCGCCGCCGCCGATCCAGATGCGCGGCCGCGCCTGCAGCGGCTTCGGGTTCCCGTACGCGCCGTCGACGCGCCAGGTTCGACCGACCACCGTCGTCCGCTCGTCCTGGAAGAGGCCGCGGACGATCGCGATGGCCTCCTCGAGCTGGTCGAGGCGCCGTCCGATCGGCAGGAAAGGGATGCCGTGTGCCTCGAACTCCTGCTGGTGCCATCCCGCCCCGAGCCCGCACTCCATGCGGCCGCCGCTCACGTGGTCGATCGTGACGAGCGCCTTGGCGAGCACGGCGGGGTGCCGGTAGGCGGCGCAGTACACGAGGCAGCCGACGCGCACGTTCCGGGTCTCGCACGCGAGCGCGGTGTGCGCGGCGGTCGCCTCGAAGCAGGGGCGGTCGTGGTCGGCGAGCTCGGCGGGGTAGAAATGGTCCCACACCGACACCCAGTGGAAGCCGTTCGCGTCGGCGAAGCGCCAGAGCTCGCGCAGCTCCTCCATCGTGCAGAGCTGTGGACCGGTGTGGATGCCGAACCTCATGTCCGCCTCCTGGCCGCGCGACCGGCCGGGCTCGGCCCATCCGCGAGCCGACCCGAGCCCCGCCTGCGCGCGTGAAATCAGGCACGCGCGAGCGAAGCAAGTCGATCGCGGCGGCGACCGTGGCGATCGCCGCGGTCGCCTGGTTCTTCGCGCCCTACCTCACCGGGGAGCTCGTCGTCGCCGATCGCGACGCCCTGTCGGCCGTGCTGCCCGTCAAGCTCTTCCTCGCGACGTCCCTTCACCGCGGCGAGATGCCGTGGTGGGACCCGGCGCCCGCGCTCGGGAAGCCGTTCTTCGCCGACCCGCTGCCGGGCGTGCTGTCGCCCGGCAACCTGCTGCTCCTCGTTCCGCCGTTCGCACGCGGCTACGGCTGGTTCCTCGTCGGCCACTACCTCTGGACGGCCCTCGGGGCGGAGCGCTGCCTGCGCACCGTCGGCCTTCCGGCTCTCGCGGCGCTCGTCGGCGCGCTCGTGTGGGCGCTCGGCGGCGCGTTGGTCTCGCTCGCGAACGTCGCGAACCACCTGTCCGCGATCGCCTGGCTGCCTTGGGTCCTCTATGCGTGGTCGCGACCGCGGCGCGCCCCCGCGCGCGTCGCGTGGGCCGCGCTCGCGATGGCGCCGGTCTTCCTCGCCGGCAGCCCCGAGATGATCGCGCTCGTGGCGGTCGCGCTCCTCCTCTGGTCGGCCGATGTGCGCGCTCTCCTCGTGCCGGTCCTGGCGGCCGGGCTGAGCGCGGTCGAGGTCGTACCGATCCTCGCGTACGCGCGCGAGACCTGGCGCGCCGTGCAGGGCTTCTCGCCGGACGCGGCGGCTCGCTTCGCGGCTCCTCCGGTTCAGCTCGCGCAGCTCGTGATCGAGCGCGGGCCGCTCGCCCCGACGCCCTTCCTCCGCTCGGTCTACGTGGGTCCGGTCGCGGCCGGCCTCGCGGTCGTCGGCGCCGTCGCGGCCCCGCGCGGTCGCCGGGCCGTCCTGATCGCCCTCGCGATCGCGGTGTCGGCGCTCGCGCTCGGCGACGCGACGCCGCTCTTTCCGTTCCTGACGCGGACGCTGCCGCTCGCGAGCGTCGTCCGCTACCCGGGAAAGGCGCTGGTCGCGCTGCACGCGGTGGTCGCGGTCGCGGCCGCGTTCGGCGCGGCGCGCGCGATCGCCGCGTCGCGCCGGGTCGCCGCGCGCTCCACGGGCGCGCTGCGGGCGGCCGCGCTCGCCGCGCCGGCCGCGCTCGCGCTCGCGGCCGTCGTTCCGCTCGCGCTGGTGACGCGCTCGACGCTCGCGGGCGTGCCGTCGGACGACGTCCTCGCGCCGCCCGCGGTCGCGCGCGCGATCGCGAGCGACGCGAGCGCCGGGAGCGCCGCGCCGCTCGGGCTCGACGCCGCGCGCGGCGCGGACGTGGCGCGAGCTCCCGTGCGCTACTACTCGAACGGGACCGGGATCCCGCCCGCCACCTCGAGCCGCGACGCGCTCCGGCTCGATCGCGACCTCCTTTTCGCGGCGACGGGCGAGCTTTGGGGTCTCGCGAACGTCAACACGCCGAGCTCCCTCAACTTGGTCGCGCACGAGCTGCTGCAGCGCGCCCTCGGCGCGAGCGAGCGGGACGGCGCGCTCGGCGCGCTGGCGGCTCTCGGCACGCGCTACGCGACGACCTGGGTGCCGTTCGACGGGTCGGCGGTCGCGCGCGAGGTGCCGATCGCGGGCGGCGGTGGAGGCGTCCATCTCTATCGGCTCGACGGCGCGGCGCCGCGCGCGTTCGTCGCGCGCCGGATCGTCGTCGCGCGCGACCTGCTGGCATCGGTCGGGCGCTTCGCGCTCTCCCGTCCCGGAACGCACGCCGGTCTCGCGGTCGTGGAGGAGCCGGACGCCGCCCGCCTCCGCGAGCGCCTCGGCCTCGAGCTGCGGGAAGTGACGCTGCCGGAGAACCCGCACGCCGTGCGGTGGCTCGCCGACGAGCCGGCGGTCGCGTCCCTCGAGGTCGAGGTCGCGAGCCCGGGTCTCCTCGTCGTGAACGACACCTGGGCCGACGGATGGACCGCGACGATCGACGGCGAGTCCGAGGCGATCGCGCGCGTGAACGGGCTCGTGCGCGGCGTTCCCGTGCTCGCCGGGCGCCACCTCGTCGAGATGCGCTATCGGCCGCCCGGGCTCGCGACCGGCGCGCTGCTTTCGCTCGCGAGCGCGCTCGCGGTCGCGCTGCTGCTCGGACGCGGCCACGCGCCGCGGTGACGAAGCGGCGTCGCCTCAGCTCGCGAGGCTCACGCGGTGGCCCGGCACCGCGGGCGCCTCCGGAGCGAACCATGCGCGCAGGATCGCCGCCGCGGCCTCCGTCGGGCTCGGCCTCACGAGCGCGAGATCCCGCGGGCCGCGCGGTCGAAAGCGCCAGGACCGCGGCGAGCGTAGGAGCGCGATCGTCGGCGCCCCGACTGCGACCGCCAGATGCATGGGGCCCGAATCCGGCGCGACGACGAGCCGGGCGAGCGACCAGATGGCAGCGAGCACGGGGAGCGGCTGCGGCCGCAGCAGCGAGACGCCGTCCGGAAGATCCCGCTCCACCTCCGCCATCACGTCCGCTTCATCCGGACCGAGAACGACCAGCACGCGCAACCGGTTCTGCGCGAGGTCGCGCACGATCTGCACTGTGTCTTCCCACGAGCCCCTCTTGTCGCGATGCCCGCCGAAGAACACGCCGACGAACGGCACGGGCGACTCGCCGTGCATGAGCCCGAGCGCGTCGAGCCGACGCGCCGCCGCGGCGCGGTCGAGCTCGCAGACGCGGAGCTCGGGCAGCTCGGAGCACGTCAAGCCGAGGGCGCAGCCGTGTGCGACGACGCGGTCGTACACGTGATCCGCTTCGGCCCTGGGGACCGCTGCGGTGAGCAGGCGGTCGGCTCGGCCCGTCCCGCCGATCCGGTGCTTCGCGCCCGAGAGCGCCATCAGAAAGGCGGCCGACACGGAGCCGAAACCGCAGTCCACGGCGACGTCGTAGTGCTCGCGACGGAGCGCCGCGGCGAGCGCGAAGAATCGCCACGGAAAGAGAAGGAAGCGCCGAGACAGAGAGTGGATGCGATCGACGGGCAGCCGCACGGCGAGCGACATCGTCTTGTCGCACGCGAGAAAGTCGATCTGCGCCACCGGCGAATGAGCGCGGAACGCGGCCACGAGCGGCAGCGTCATGACGGTGTTCCCCAGGCGGAAGTTCGTGCGTACCAGGAGGATGCGCTGCGCTCCGGCGAGAAGCTCGGGGGTTGCGGCTTCCGGAGCGGGCAGCCATCGCTCGAGCACCCGGGTGACCACCTCTCGTCCGAAGCGGCCGATGGCGTTGCCGAGGCGCCAGCGTCGTGATGCGAGGGCGCCCGCCTCGCCGGGGTTCGTTGTCATTCCACGTTCATCCCCTGCGCCCGAAGCCCGCCGCCCGCACCCCACGGCCAGTCTGACGTCGCGGGAGCGCGTTCGATTCACGCGCTTCGCGCCGGCGGCGGCCGGGCGCGCGGTCTAGTCGGCGCCGCCCCCGCACGACGGCGACCACGTGCCCGAGATCCCGACCATGAGCGACGGTCCCACCGTGGCGTCGATGTCGTTCGGAACTTGCTGGCGATCGCGATAGCCGACCTGGTCGTAAGCGACGCCGAGCGACGCGCGCGCCTCACACGTCCCTTGGCTCCAGAAGCGATAGTTCAGCGTCGAGGAGACCGAGAAGATCGACGGCATGCTGGCGACCGGCAACGACCCCGAAAGATTGCCCGCCACGGACAAGCCCAGGCCCAGATCGAGGCTCGATCCCACGCCCATGCGCACGGTGCCCTTCGAGAAGCTCCGGCTCGACGCTAGATCGTCGGGCCCATGCAGGTCGTAGGCGAAGCTCAGCAGCGCGAGCTCGACGCCGGGTGTCAGGTCGAAGATCCTGCCGTCGTCGCCGCGAAAGCCGAGCCGGTACCGGTAGCCGACGCGATACCAGTTGAGCTGCGCGCTCGAGCCGACCTGCGAGCCTCCCGGATAGATCGTCCCGTGGCTGGTCAGCGTCTGGCCGAGCGTGGCTTGCGCGGAGGAATCGATGATGCGCGCGCCGCCGTAGAGCTCGTGCTCTGCGAGGTGCCCCGCGACCGAAACGTCGGCCATCGGAACCGATCCGAAGCCGAGCTCGTCGAACGTCGGGCGTTTCGAGCTCGTGGTCCCCGGCTGCCCGCCGCGGGGAATCTGCAGAAAGCCGTCGAGGTCTCCGTACAGGAACGAAGCGTCGCCCGAGGCGCCGACGCTCGTTTCCTTGCGGCGCACCCAACCCTTCGAGCAGCCGACCAGGAGCACCGCAGCCAGGGCGACCTCTAGCGAAAGCCCGCAGCGGACACCGAACATCGCGTCCTCCTCGGCGGCTTGGCGGTCGTGGCAGATCGGGTGTCGTCGGCCGGACGATTTTCACGATGAGCGCATCGAGCCCGACGCGCAACCGATCGCCGGCTCGACGCTTGCGGTGGCGGCTCGGGCCGCGCCATCGGTACAACCCGAGCGACGCGCGATGCGGCTCCTTCTGATCGAAGACGACGGTGCCCTCGCCGGCGCCCTCTCGAAGGGGCTCGCCGGGAGCGGGTTCGCCGTCGATTCGGCCCGTACCGGCGCCGACGCGCAGAGCCTCGCCGCACGGAATACGTACGACCTCGTGATCCTCGACCTGGGATTGCCCGACGTCGACGGGCTCGACTTGCTCGCACGCCTCCGCGCCCGCGAGCCGCACGTCCCCGTGCTCGTCCTCACGGCGCGCGGGACGACCACGGATCGCGTCACCGGCCTCGACGCGGGAGCGGACGACTACGTCGCGAAGCCGTTCGCGTTCGCGGAGCTCGAGGCGCGCCTCCGGGCGCTCCTTCGGCGGCCGCCGGTCTCCGCGCCCACCGTGCTCCGCTACGCCGACGTCGAGCTCGACCGGAGCGCGTTCGCGGCGCGCCGCGGCGAGCGGGCGATCGCGCTCACGCCCAAGGAGTTCGCCATCCTCGAGCTCTTCCTCCGCCATCCCGAGCGGCTGGTGACGCGCACGATGATCCTCGAGCGCTGCTGGGACGAGGGCTACGAAGGGCTCTCGAACCTCGTCGACGTGCACGTGAGCCGCCTCCGACGGAAGCTCGACGATGCCGGCCGGCCGCTCCTGCACACGCTGCGCGGCGCTGGCTTCGTCCTGTCGCGCGATCCCCGATGATGCCGGGCGCGAGCCTCCGCCGCCGTCTCATCGTCACGTTCACCGGCCTCACCGCCGCAGTCATCTTCCTCGCCGCGGCGATCCTCTGGGTCGCCGTCGGCGGGGTCGTGTGGTCGCCGCTCGACGGCGCGCTCGGCGAGGAGGCCGACGCGATCGCGCGGGCGCGCGCCGCGGAAGGCGAGGCGCGCGCCGCGGAGGTCGCCGCGTCGATTGCCGGCGAGACCGACCTGGGTCCCGGAAAGTTCGCGCGCATCGTCGCCGGCGACGGCCGCGTCATCGCGGAATCCGGCGCCGTGGTCCCGCGGATCGCGGCCGCTCATGAGCCTTCGCCCGGCAACGTTGCGCAGACGATCCGCGACGGCGACTCGGCCTTTCGCGTCGTCCGCTTTACGACGGAGCCCGGCGACACGGTGGAGGTCGGCGTCGACGCGAGCCGGCAGCTGCGAACGCTCGCCCGCTTGCGCAGGGCAATCGCCGTCTTCGCCGTCGCGATCGTGCTCGCGCTCGGGGCCCTCTCGTGGCGCATCACGACGCGGGCGACGCGCGACCTCGAGCGCCTGGCGCGCGAGCTCGAGACGATCGAAGCCGGGTCCCTCGACCGCCGCCTGGAGGAGCGCCGTACGGCCGAGGCGAACCGCCTCGTCGCCGTGCTGAACCGCCTGCTCGCGCGCCTCGACGCCGCGATGTCGCACCTCCGGCGCTTCACGGCGGACGCGGCGCACGAGCTCCGGACGCCGGTCGCGGCGCTGCGGGCGCATCTCGAGTCGTCGCTCGCCGGCCCGCAGTCTCCGGACCGCCTGCGCGATGCGGTCATCGACGCGGTCGAGCAGGCCGATCGGCTCGGCCGGCTCGCCGAGGACCTCCTCACGCTGAGCGCGGTCGAGAGCGGACCCGCGGCGCCGCCCGATGCGATCGTGCGGCTCGACGCCCTCGCGCGCGAGACGTTCGAGTTCCTCCAGCCCGTCGCGCACGAGGACGGCCGTCGCTTCACGATCGACGCGCCCGAGCCGGTGGAGGTCGTCGGATCCGAGCTGCTCCTGAAGCGCGCGCTCCTGAATCTCCTCGACAACGCCTTCCGCCACAACCCGCACGACGCTCCCGTGGAGCTGACGGTTCGACGGTCGAGCGGCTGGGCGACCGTCGCGGTGCGCGACGAGGGTCGCGGCATCGCCGACGGCGATCTGGCGCAGGTCTTCGAGCCGTTCCGTCGCGGCCCGACCGCCGCGGCCGGGAGCGGCCTCGGTCTCGCGATCGCCCGCGAGATTGCCATCCAGCACCGCGGAGACCTGGACCTCCGGAGCGAGCCCGGCCGTGGAACGACGGCCGTTCTCCGTCTGCCGATCGACTCTCAAACGCGCCCCTAAAGGGTCTCCGCACCCCCGCGCGGCTTCACGTTGGCGTCACGATCGGCGCGCTAGATGGACCGAATGGCGCGGCGCGCGTGGATCGCGGCCGTCGCGGCGGCGTGGCTCGCCGCCGTGCCGGCGGCGTCGGGCGCGGCGGCGAGCGACCTCCGCCTCGAGGAGGCGCTCGAGCGCGCGCTCGGCGCGAGCCCGGAGATCCGCGCGGCGCAAGCCGATGTCGATGCGGCGCGCGGCCGCGCGCAGCAAGCGGGCCTGTACGTCGCGAACCCGGTGCTGACCGCCGAGGCCGCGCACCACGGCGCGCCGGGCGGGGAGGAGCAGATCGATCGTATGTTCTCGCTGGCGCAGGAGATCGAGATCGGAGGCCAGCGCGCGCTGCGGGTCGCGGCGGCCGACCGCGACGTCGAGCACGCGCGGCTCGTGCTCGCGGATCGCCGGCGACGGGTCCTCGCCGACGTCCGCCGCGCTTTCGCGGCGGCCGTCGCCGCCGAGCGGCGCGAGCACCTCGCGAGCATGACGGCCGAGGCGTCGCGCCGTCTCGCGGAGGCGACCGGCCGGCGCGAGCGAGCCGGCGACGCGACCGCGCTCGACGCGCAGCTCGCGGCGCTCGAGGCGACGCGCTCGGAGCAGGCGCGCGCCGCGGCCGGGATCGAGCGCGAGCGCGCGATCGATCGCCTGGCGCTGGCGATCGGCGCCCCCGACTCCGAGACCGTGACGGCCGCCGACGGCGGCGACGGAGGCGACGCGGCACCGCTTCCGGACGACCAAGCGCTCGTCGAGCGCGCGCTCGCGTCGCGCCCCGACCTCGCTGCCGCGCGCGCCGAGCGCGCGCGGCTCGAGGGCGAGGCCGCGTACGTCAAGCGCCACGGCGAGATCCCGAACCCCGTCGTGCGCGGCTACTATCGCAACGAGCTGCTCGACGAGACGGTCGTCGGGGGAGAGGTCGCGATCCCGCTCCCGGTCTGGAACCGCGAGCAGGGGACGGAGACGGCGCTTCGCGCGTCGGCGTCCGGAGCGGGCGTCGAGATCGACCGCCTGATGCGCGCCATTCCGCGCGAGGTCCGGCTCGCGGCGGCACGCCACCGCGCCGCCGCGCTCGCGTGGGGGCGCTTCCGGCGCGAGGGTCTTCCGGGAGCCGACGCGGCAGACCGCCTGATCGAGCGCGCCTACGGAGCCGGGTACTCCGGCTTGACGGAGGCGCTCGCGCAGCGCGATCGCGTCGTGCAGCTCCGATCCGCTGCGATCTCGGCATGGCTCGACCTCGAGGAGGCGCGAGCCGACGTGATCGAGGCCGTCGGCGGAGACCCGTTTTGAGAGCGCGCGCGCCGCGATCCCCGTTGGGCATCGCGCTGATCGCGTGCGCGGTCGGCGTCGCGTGCTCGCGGCCGAGCGCCCCCGAGCCCGAGCGCGACGAGGCGGCGAAGTCCGTCCCGGGGCTCGAGACCGCGCTCGCGGAGGAAGCGACCGTTCGCGACGAGGTGCGCGCCGCCGGCGCCGTCGCCGCCGACGTCGAGCTACCCGAGGCGCGCGACACGCGCGCGCTCGTCGCCGAGGCGGAGGCGCGACGGCAGGCGGCGTCCGAGCAGGTGGCGCGCCTCCGGCCGCTCGTCCGGGAGGCGATCGCGCCTCGGAAGGAGCTCGAAGCCGCGGTCGCCGAGGAGACGGCCGCGACCGCGGCGGTCGAGCGCGCGCGCGCCGCGCATGCGGCGCTCGGCGGCGGCGCGGCGAGGGAGCCGCTTCGCGCCGGCGAGTCGTGGATGATCGCGCAGGTCGTGCAGAGCGACGTGGCCCGCTGCGGCGCGGGAAGTGAGGTCGACTTCGCTGCGGATGCGTTTCCGTCCGACTCCTTCGCCGGGATGGTCGCGGTCGAGGCGGGCTACGTCGACGCCGCGTCGCGGCTCGCGCCGGTCGCGGTGCGTCTCTCCGATCCCGATCGGCGCCTTCGTCCTGGAATGACCGGACGGGTCCACATCCGATCGGCGCCGCGTCGCGCGGTCGTCGTGCCGCGCTCGGCGGTCGTCGTCGACGGCGACGCGAGCGTCGTCTTCGTCGCGGGCGAGGGCGGAGGCTTCGCCGCGCAGCGTGTCGAGATCGGCGCCGGCGACGGCGACCGCGTCGAGGTCGCACGCGGCCTCGCTGCCGGAGCGCGCGTCGTCGCGCGCGGGGCCGCGAGCCTGCTCTCGGCCGAGCGCCTGCCCGCCGCCGGTGAGGGAGACGAGTGAGCGCGCCGCGATGGTGAACCCGCTGATCGCCTGGTCGGTCGCCCACCGGCTCCTCGTCGTCCTCTCGGCGCTCGTCCTCTCCGCGGGCGCGATCGCCGCGGCGCTGCGGGCGCCGCTCGACGTCTTTCCCGAGTTCGCGCCGCCGATCGTCGACGTCCAGACCGAGGCGATCGGGCTCGGCACGGCAGACGTCGAGGCGCTCGTCACGACGCCGCTCGAGCAGGCGCTCGCGGCCCTTCCCGGGGTCGAGAGCATGCGCTCGACGTCGACGCCCGGGCTGTCCGTCCTGTCGGTGCAGTTCGAGTACGGGGTCGACCCTTATCGCGCGCGCCAGTGGGTCGCCGAGCGCCTGCCGCTCGCGGCCGAGCAGCTGCCGCCCGAAGCGCGACCCGCGGTCGCGCCGGTCGCCGCCGCTCTCACGACGGTCCTCACGATCGGCCTCCGCGGGGATCGCACCCTCTCGCCCTTCGACCTCCGCGACCTCGCGCAGTGGATGCTGCGACCGCGGCTGCTCGCGGTCGTCGGGGTGGCGGACGTCCTGGTCTACGGCGGCGACGTGCGCGAGGTCGCGGTGACGGCGACGCCCGAGCGCCTGTGGGCGCACGGCGCGACGCTGGACGACGTCGTCGCCGCCGTCCAGGGCGCGGATGCCTCGGCGGGATCGGGGTTCGTCGATCGCTCCGGCCAGAGGCTGCCGGTCTGGGTCGCGGGACGGCCGCGCGGCCCGGGCGACTATGCGGTGGCGCCGGTGGTCGCGACGGCGCGGCCCCCGGTCGCGCTCGACTCCGTCGCGTCGGTCGAGGAGGCGCCGGCGCAGGCCGTCGGCGACGCGCGCGTGAACGGCGATCCCGGCGTCGTCCTCCGGGTGATCCGCCAGCCGGACGTCGACGTGATTCGCTTGACGCGCGAGCTCGAGGCCGCCCTCGCGGCCGCGCGCCATGCGCTCCCGCCGGCGGTGCGGGTCGAGCCCGCGATGGTGCGGCAGGCGAGCTTCATCGAGCACGCGATCGGGAACCTCTCGCGGGCACTCCTCGTCGGCGCGGTGCTCGTGACGATCGTCCTCCTCCTCTTCCTGGGCGACGCGCGCGCGGCGCTCGTGAGCGTGGTCGCCATGCCGCTCTCCCTGCTGTCGGCGGTCGCGCTCCTGCGCGCGCTCGGCGCGACGATCAACGTCATGGTGCTCGGCGGCCTCGCGATCGCGGTCGGCGAGGTCGTCGACGACGCGATCATCGACGTCGAGAACGCCTGGCGCCGCCTGCGCGGCGCTCCGCCCGGAAGCGACGGCGATCGCGTCGTCGTGGCCGCGCTCGTCGAGGTGCGGAGCGCCGTCGTCTACGCGACCCTGATCGTCGCGCTCGTCTTCGTCCCCGTGTTCCTCCTGAGCGGGGTGCCGGGTGCGCTCTTCCGGCCGCTCGCGACCGCGTACGTCCTCGCGACGCTCGCGTCGCTCGCGGTTGCTCTAACCGTCACGCCCGCGCTCTCCGCCGCGCTCCTCCCGAGCGCGGTCGCGGCGCGTCCGCGCGATCCGCGACTCGTGCGCCGGCTCCGCGCGCTCTACCGGGGCGCGCTCGCGCGGTCACTCGATCTCCCGGGCGCCGTCGCGGCCGTCGCGCTCCTCGCGCTCGCGGTTGCGGTGGCCGTCACGCCTCTTCTCCGCCTCGAGTTCCTCCCGGAATTCCACGAGACCGATTTCGCGATGCACATGACCGGCGCGCCCGGCGTCGGGCTCGACGAGTCGGCGCGCGTCGGCGCGGCCGTCGCGCGCGACCTGCTCGCGATTCCGGGCGTCGAGTCGGTCGCGCAGATCGCGGGCCGCGCGCCGCTCTCCGAGGACCCGTGGCAGGCGGAGCGGAGCGAGCTCATGGTGCGTCTCGCGGCCGACGCCGACGCCGAGCGCGCGACCGAGGCGGCGCGCGGCGCGGTCGCCGGCATCGCGGGCTTCGCTTTCGACCTGAAGCAGTTCCTGAACGAGCGCATCGAGGAGCTGCTCGGCGGGAGCGGCGCGCAGATCGTCGTGCGGCTCCGCGGCGGCGATCTCTCGGCGCTGGAGCGCGCCGCCGGCGACGTCGCCACGCGAATCGCCGCGATCCCGGGCGCGGTCGACGTGCACACGCCCGGCGTGCTCGGCGCGCCGACCGTCCGCGTCGAGCCGCGGCGGTTCGATCTGCTCCGCTACGGCCTCTCGGCGGCGGCCCTCCAGCGCGCGATGCGCGCCGCGTTCGGCGGCCTCGTCGTCGGCCGCGTCGCTTCCGACGACCGGCGGGCGAACGTCGTCGTTCACCTGGACGCGGCCAGTGCACGCGACCCGGAGAGGCTCGCGGCGCTGCCGATCGCGACCGGCTCTGCCGGCGCGGTGTCGCTCGGCACGGTCGCCGACGTCGCGATCGGGCCGATCCGATCGTCGATCGCGCACGAGGACGGCGTCCCCACGATCGCGATCCGGCTCGACGCCGCCGGGCGCCCGCTCGCCGACGTCGCGCACGACGCGGAGAGCGTCCTTTCGGCGACGGCTCTGCCGGCGGGCGTGTACGGCGAGGTCGGCGGCGAGTACGCGGCGGCGCGCGCGGCGGAGCGGCAGCTCGTCGGCATCGGCGCGCTCTGCCTCGTCGGGATCCTGATCCTGCTCCTTGCCGACTTCGGGTCGCTGGCGCTGAGCCTCCTCGCGCTCGTGAACACGCCGCTCGCGTTCGTCGGCGGGATCGTCGCGATCGCGCTCGGCGCGGGCGGCCGGCTGTCGCTCGGCGCGATCGTCGGCTTCGTCACGGTGTTCGGCATCACGATCCGAAACGGCATCGTGCTGATCGCGCATTTCGAGCAGGAGGCGAAGGCGCGCGGGCGGGCGCTCGATCGCGCAGAGATCGTCGCGGCGGCCGCCGACCGCCTCGGACCGATCCTCATGACCGCCCTGGTCGCCGGCCTCGCGCTCTTGCCGCTTCTCGCGCTCGGCGGACGGCCCGGCGGCGAGATCGAGCAGCCGCTCGCGCTCGTGGTCGTCGGCGGGCTCGCGTCGTCGACGCTCCTGAACCTCTTCGTCGTCCCGGCCGCCTACCGCGTGCTCCGGCGCGAGGCTGCCGCGAGCTGAAGCGCCGCGCCTGCGGCAGCGATCCGATCGCTCTCCCGGCTCGTATGTGAGGACGATTGGACGATCAGGCCTCGCCCGCATGATGGGACCCAGGAGAAGGCCGGCGCCGTTCAGGACGACCCTGCTCGGCCTCGCCGTCGTCGTCGCGGCGTGGCTCGCGACCGCCGCGTCCGCCCAGGACTCAGCGGAATACGGAAATGCGTCGGGCGGCTTGACGCTCTGGAGCCGCGGCGACCGCGCTGCGCTCTCGGAGATCGTCGTCGAGGCGAAGCGTCCGCTGTCGGCGGCATCGTCGGAGGACATCCGCGCGCGCGACTTCGAGCTCCGCCCGCACGACACGATCACCCAGGTGCTGAACGACGTCCCCGAGCTCGTCGTCGCGCAGCACCAGGGCGGCGCGAAGGCGGCGCAGTACCTCATCCGCGGCTTCGACTCGGACCACGGCACCGACTTCGCGATCTTCGTCGACGGCGTGCCCGTGAACCTCGTCTCGCACGCGCACGGGCAGGGATACTCCGATCTCAACTTCGTGATCCCGGAGACGATCTCGCGGCTCGAGCTCTACAAGGGCCCTTACTTCACGCAGTTCGGCGACTTCGACAACGCGGGCGCGCTCGACGTCGTGACGCGCGACGAGGTTGCGGAGAACTCGTTCCTGGTCGAAGGCGGCTCGTTCGACACGATGCGCTTCGTCCCGCAGGTGTCGGCGCCCGCCGGGCCGGGGAAGCTCTACCTCGCAGGGCAGATCTACTCGACGAACGGACCGTTCGTGAGCCCGCAGAACCTCTGGTCGTACGACCTCTTCGCGAAGTACACGCTCGAGCCCACGCCGACCTCGAGCCTGCGAGCGACCGCCTACTTCTACGACGCGGACTGGGACGCGTCCGGCCAGATCCCGCTCCGCGCCGTGAAGGGCATCTACCAGCCGAACGTCCCGCCCTTCGGCGCGCCCTTCACCGGCCCGCGGCTCGACCCCTTCGGCTCGATCGATCCGACCGAGGGTGGCCGCACCGACAAGGAAGGCGTCAACCTACAGTACGAGGCGTCGCCGACGCCGGCCGACCGGGTGAAGCTCCAGGCGTACGGCTACCGCTATCGCCTCCGGCTTTGGTCCGACTTCACGTTCTTCCGCTTCACGGGCTTCCGCTTCATCCGCGGTGCGAACGGCGACGTGATCGACACGGGCGACGCGCCGGTCGTGCCGGGCGCGTCCTACATCCCGGGCGACGAGATCGAGCAGGACGACGAGCGCTGTACGTTCGGCTTCAAGGGCCGCTGGGTCCACAGCTGGGAGCCGGGCGGCCTTCCGGTGCAGACCCGGCTCGGGATCGAGAACCGGAACGACGACATCGAGAACCTCGGGCTCTTCCGCGCCGTCCGCCGCGATCGCTTCTTCGCCGTGAACCGGCTCGGCCTCTGGGAGAGCTCGGTCAGCGGGTGGGCGGAGAACCAGGCGTTCGTGGGGAAGTGGGCGCGCCTCGAGGTCGGGCTCCGCGGCGACGTGTACTTCTTCCACGCGAGCAACCGCCTGCCGCCGCAGCCGCCCGATCCGAACTTCGAGTCGCAGGCGATCCCGGGGAGCCGCACGGCGGGCATCGTGAGTCCGAAGGCGAACCTCGTGATCACCCCGCCGCGGCGCTCTGGTGGCTCGACCTCGACAGCGAGCTCGTCTTCTCCGGCGACTCGGGCGTCGTCGACGCGGAGATCGACGACGTGACGGGCGCGTTCGTCCCCGGGCCGGCGACGCGGCGCTGGGGGATCGACTTCGAGGCGCGCTGGCAGGTGAAGACTGGCTCTTCGCCGATTACGACCTGAGCTACGCCGACCCTCGCTTCCGGTCGAGCGGGCTCGCGGTGCCGCTCGCCCCGACGTTGCTCATGAACGGAGGGCTCACGGCGCGATTCCAGAACGGGTTCTCCGCGGGCCTGCGCGGCCGATTCCTCGGCGAGCGGCCGGCGAACGAGGACCGCACGATCGAGGCGAGCGGCTACTTCCTCCTGGATCTCGTCGGCACGTATCGCTGGCGGAACGTCCAGCTCTCGCTGCAGCTTCTGAATCTGACGAACACCGAATGGCGCGAGGCCCAGTTCGACGACGACACGTGTCTCGCGAACGAGCTCGGCACGCAGCCCGGCTGCCTCGCGAAGCCCCGCAAGAACCCCGGCGCCGGCATCGAGGACATCCACTTCACGGCGGGAAACCCTTTCGCCGTGGTGGGCGGGGTCCAGCTCTTCTTCTGACGCGGCCATCAATTCGTGCGCGCGACCTCGAGCTCCGCGGGCTGCACGAAATCACGCTGCGGCCGACCGGCGAGCGCGCGCTCCATGAAGGCGGTCCAGATCGGAACCGCGGCGCGGCCGCCGGTGTACGAGCCGAGCGAGTGGTCCGCGTCGAAGCCGACCCAGACGCCGACCAGCAGGTCGGGTGTGAACCCGACGAACCAGGCGTCCATGGACTCGTTCGTCGTGCCGGTCTTGCCCGCCGCCGGGCGACCGAGCTTCCTCGCCTCGCGTGCGGTGCCCGACTCGACCACGCCGCGCATCATGTCGGTCACGATCCCGGCGGTCCGGGGGTTCATCACGCGCTCGAAGCGCGGGCTCGAGCCGGGAAACGCGCTCGCGTCGCCGGCCGCGTCGGTCACGGAGGTCACGAACACCGGATCGAAGCGGCGGCCGAGCGTGGCGAACACGCCGTAGGCGCGCGTGAGCTCGAGCAGCGTCACCTCGCTCGCGCCGAGCGCGACCGAGAGCTGCGGCGGAAAATCCGTGGAGAAGCCGAAGAGCCGCAGGTAGTCGCGGAGAGGATCCATGCCGACGTCGAGCGCGAGGCGCACCGACACGCTGTTCAGCGACTTCGCGAGCGCGGTGCGGAGTGGCACGCGGCCCATGTACTTGCCGTCGTAGTTCTTCGGCGACCACGAGCCGCCGCGGCCGTCGGGGAGCGAGATGGGTGCGTCCTCGACCGTCGTCGTCTCCTCGTAGCCGTGGTCGATCGCCGCAGCGTAGACGAGCGGCTTGAACGCGGAGCCCGGCTGACGCCTCGCCTGGACGGCGCGATTGAACTGGCTGCGCCGGAAGTCGACGCCGCCGACGAGCGCCTTCACCTCGCCGCTGTCCGGATCGATCGCGACCAAGGCGCCCTCGAGCTCCGCGTCGGGAACGATCGCGAAGCGCATCGTGCCGCGCTCATCGTGCTCCGGCACGGGCTCCACGGTCACGACGTCGCCGCGCCGGTAGGGCACCGCGTCCTCGTTGCCGCCGCCTACGTGTGCCGCGACGCCCGCCTCCCACGGCGTGCGGACCAGGATCTCGCTCGCTCCCACCTTCGTGACGACGGCCGGCCGCCTTCCGTCGCGCGATCCGCTCGCGCGCTCCTCCGCGAGGAAGCGTTCGATCCCGCCCGGCGCCAGGTGGCGCACGGCGTGGCGCGTGCCGAGCCGCTGCGCGATCCTCCGGATCCCGTCGCGCAGCACTTCTTCCGCGACCGCTTGAAGCTGCAGGTCGACGGCGGTGTGGACGGCGAGTCCGAGCGTCGCGTAGGCTTCGCCGTACTCGTCCTCGAGCAGCGTCCGCACGTGCTCGACGTACCAGGGCGCGGCCTCCCAAGACGACGTCGGCTTCCGCTTCGCGAGCGCGATCCTCTCGTTGCGCGCCGCCGCGTACTCGTCGGGCGTGATGAAGCCGGCGGAGAGCATGCGCTCGAGGACGTAGCTCCGGCGCCGGGCCGCGCCGTCGGGATGGCGGCGCGGATCGTACCGGCTCGGCGCTTGCGGCAGGCCCGCGAGCAGGGCGGCCTGCCCGAGCGTGAGCTCGGCCGGCTCGACATCGAAGAACTCGCGCGCCGCGGCCGCGATGCCGTACGTGCCGGAGCCGAAGTAGATGTGGTTCAGGTACAGGTAGAAGATCTCGTCCTTCGTGAGCTTCGACTCGAGCTCGAGCGCGAGGATGAGTTCCTTCGACTTGCGCTCGAAGCTTCGCTCCGGCGACAGCAGCAGCTGCTTGACGACCTGCTGCGTGATCGTGCTCGCACCCTGGACGATCTCGCCGTGACGCACGTTGGAGACCAGCGCGCGCGCGATGCCCGGGACGTCGATCCCGGGGTGGCGGTAGAAGTCGGCGTCCTCGGCGGCGAGAAACGCGAGGCGAACGCGCTCCGGTACGTCCGCCAGCGGAAGGAGGTAGCGGCGCTCGACGTAGAACTCGCCGATCCGCGTGCCGTCCGCCGCGAAGACGCGGGTCGCGGTCGGGGGCCGGTAGTCGAGGAGCTCCGTGACCGCCGGGAGGTCCTGCGTGAGCTCGCGCCAGATCGCGACGCCCACGACCGTCGCGAGCGCGACCGTCGCGAGCGCGGTCCACGCGGCGAGGCGAAGGAGCCGCCTCACCACGGCTCGTCGTCCGGTTCCACGTGCGCCGCGAACCGCACGTCCGGGTCATCGACCGCGAATCGCGCCTGCACCGTGGGTGGGCCCCACGCCTCGTCCCGGCCCGGCTCCGCGACGATCACGCGATCGGGAGACACGTCCCAGCGATGAACCAGCAGGTCGGCGACGGCGCGCGAGCGCGCCGCGGCGATCACGGCGAGGCGGTCGTCCGGAATCGGCGGAGCCGAGGCGACGAGCTCGCGCAGCGCGGCCTCGTCGTCCGCATCGAGGCGGCCGGGACGACCGGCCGCGCGCGCCGCCAGCGCGTCGCGGATGCGATCGTTCCGGCCGCGCGCGCCGAAGAGGGCGCCGAAGAAGCCGTCCGATTCGTCCAGATCCGCGGCGGCCGCCTGCTCGGCGAGCCAGCGGCGGTCGTCGCGCGCGACCGTGCCGGTGAGCTCGACCGTCACGTCGCGCCGCGACTCGAGGATGCGAGCGATCGCGGAGAGCTGCTGCGCCGCGGCTCGGTTGAAGTCGATCCGGCCCGGAGGAAACGCGATCCGGATCGCCCGCTCGGAGAGGGGCGTCTCGCGTGCCCGAGCGACCGCCTCGCGCAGCGCCGTCGCCACGATCCCGTCCAGCGCTCCGCGGCGCTCGCCCGCCGACGACGAGAGCGGGAGGCGGAGCGTCACCACCCCGTCGGGATCGCGCAGCGCGGCCATCGCGTCCTCGACCGGCATGCCGAACGACTGGCGGAGAGCCGCCCGGTCGCCGCCGAACGCGGGATCGCGCACGGTGAGCGCCGTGTCGGCGCTCCAGCGTGCGCCCGCGAGCGCCACGTGCGACACGACCGAGCCCGTGCCGCCGACGAACCAGTAGGGCAGCCCGGCGCGCGTGAGGTAGGGCGCAGCCGAGGCGAGTGGGAGCGACCGAGCGAAGACGTCGACGTCGGCGCGACCGGGGCCGGCCGAGCCGGCGAGCTGCAGCGCGCCGAGGTCGCGGCTGGTCGCCTCGACCAGAAAGCTCGACAGCTCGCGCGCCGGTAGCCGAACGCCGTCGGCCCAGCCGTTCGCTGCGCCGAGGTCGACGGCGGATTCGGGGACCGCCGTGCCGTCGACGATGACGACGCGACCATCGCGCCAGTGGACGTGGCCGAAGACGAATTCGGGTCCGGGCACCGCGTCGGCCGGCTCGGAGTCGACGCCCGCGTCGTCCGGAGCGAACGGCGGCAGCAGCCAGCCGTCGCGCGTGTGGGTCACGAGGACGTACGGAGCCGCGACGGTCGCGTCCCCGAAACGGACCTCCGCCGGACGTGCGCGCCCGCGCTCGCTCCGGGCTGGTGCGATCGCGGCCAGCGTCAGGCCGACGGCGCGAGCGCCGATCGCGAAGGAGCCGGGATCCGGGCCCGCGAGCCAGAGGTCGTCGATGTCGACTTTGCCGGTCACGTCCACGCTCGGGCCGTCGGGCGTCCCGGCTGCGAGCTCGACGTCGAGGTCCGCGCGCCCGCGACCGGCCTGCACGAGGTCCGCGTGCGGCATGGCGAAGGCGCTCGCGAACGAGGCCGCATCGACGTCGCGCGCGGTGAGGCGTCCGGCGATCGTCAAGCCACGCGCCACGCGCACCGTGCCGTCGAACGACGCGGCGCCCGCGCCGCGCGAAACCCATGCGCGGAGCGGCGACCAGTACGCCCCGGCTCCGATGTTCTCGGCGGAAGCGCCGGCGGCGAGCTCGATGCGGCCTTCCGGGGCCGTCACGTCGATGCGGGCGTTCGGCAGCGCGAGCTCGCGGAGCTCCCAGGTCCACGGCGCGTCGCCGGCGCGCGCGCGGGCGGCGAACGGCCGATTCCGCGCCGGCCGCTCGCCGGCGCCGCCCGGCGAGCCGCCCGCGACGAGCGGAACGTCGGTCGCGAGACCGGCCGGCAGGGACAGCCGGGCGCCGTGCAGCCGGAGCGAACCGAGCGCGACGCGCCGGCGCCGGACATCGATCGCGTCGACGTCGACGTCGACCCTTCGGACTGCGAGCGCGGCCTCCTCCATCCCCGGCACGCGGACCGCCGCGCGGCGGAGCCGGACGCGTCCGGTGAGCAGGTCGCGCCGTCCGGGATCGCGCTGGTAGTGGAGCTCCCCCGACAGCCGTCCGTGGACCGCGGTCGAGCCGAGATCGGGCCGGGCGGCGTAGATGCGGTCGAGCGGCACGTCCTTGACGCGCAGCAGTGCGTCGATCGCGACGCCGTCGTCGCGCAGATCGCTGTTGCCGTCGATCCGGATGCGTCCGCCGTCGACGAGCGCGTCGACCCGGAGGTTCGGAGCGCGACGGAACGCGCTGGCACGGTTCTGCCGGGTGGCGACCCGGGCCTCGCGCACGCCGACTTCGAACGGCGCCGCTTCGGCTCCCCCGAAGTCCCGGAGGCGAAGGCGCGCGTCGCGGAGCGCGATCCGACCGAGCGCGAACGTCCAGCCCTGCGGCAGCTCCGCGGCCGGATCCACGTGCAGGACCCGCTCGAAGCTCCCGCCCGCATCCCCGAACCGGCCGAGGTCGATGCTCGCCGACTCGAGCGCCAGCTCGCGGACGACGAGGGACCGGTGGAGGAGCGGCAGCCACTGGACGTCGATCCGCACGTCGCCGGCCGCGATCGCCGGCACGGCGGCGGGCGCGTCCGCTTCGCGCGCGTCCGGCGCATGCACGGTCACGCCGTGCAGCGTGACGACGGCGTCGATCGGCGCGAAGCTGATGTCGCGGACGTCGACGCGTGCGCCGACCACGCGCGACAGCTCCTTCTCCACCAGGGGAGCGAGGAGGACCGGAGCGACGATCCGGAGCCCGATGAGCGCCACCAGCAGCCATAGCCATGGCGACCGGCGCACGCGTTGCCTCGCACGCTCCACGCGCGCCGCGAGGCCTCGGCCCGCCGTCGGTGACTCGTCGAGCTCGCGGACGTCCGCAGGGAATGATGCCGAATCCTGCAAGACAGAACGATCGTATCGACGAAGCGCACGTAGGCAAGAAGGGTCGCGCGCTTCGCGCGCGATCGCGAGCGATGGCGGCATGCGCGGCGGCGGCGCGCGCCGCCGCCGCCGCCCGGTTCCGTCGGGTCGCTATCCGTTGAAGGTGCGAATCACTTCGCGCCAGCGGTCGGTCCGGTCGCCGGCGCGGAACGGCACGTAGAAGCTCAGGCGATCGAGGATGCCGTCGTACTTCGCGCGCAGCTTGCCGGCGATGTCGCTCCAGGTGCCGGTCGTCGCGTAGACCTCGAGCATGTCGTCCGTGATGAGGCTCGCCATCCCGCCCCAGTCGCCCTTCCGGGTCATGTCGTTCAGCTTCTGCTGGACGTCGCCCCAGCCGTGGGCGTCGAGCACGGGCTTGTAGGCGGGCGTCGACGCGTAGAACGAGATCTGCTGCTTCACGAGGCCCTTCAGCGCGGCGCGCTCCTCGTCGGTGTCGCCGACGATGACGAACGCGGCGGTCGAGAGCTTGCAGTCGGAAGGGGTGCGCCCCGCCTTCGCCGCGCCCTCCGCGATCTTCGGGCGGATCGTCTCGTTCAGGTACTTGAGCGAGTGGAAGGGGTGGACGTGGAAGCCGTCGCACAGCTCGCCCGCGAGGCGGCACATGTATTCGTTCACGCCGGCGATGTAGATCGGGATGTTCGGGTGCTCGATCGGGCCGCCGTTGAAGAAGGGCGTCATCAGCGTGAAGTTGTAGAACTTCCCCTCGAAGCGCGGGCGCGCGTTGTTCTGGAAGCTGTCCCAGACCGCGCGGATCATCCGGATCATCTCGCGGAGGCGCGGGCCCGGCGCCTCCCACTTGATCCCGAAGCGGCGCTCGTTGTGTCCCTTCACCTGGGTCCCGAGGCCGAGGATGAAGCGCCCGCGCGAAAGCGCTTGCAGGTCCCACGCGATCATCGCGTGGACGAGCGGGCTTCGCGGGAACGCGACCGCGATCGACGTGCCCATCTTGACGCGCTCGGTGTGCTCGGCGGCGAGGACGAGCGGGAAGTACGGATCGTGACCGGTCTCCGCCGTCCAGACGGCGTCGAACCCCATCTCCTCGGCGGCGCGGGCGGCGGCCGGGACGTCCTTCAGCGTGGCGGCGGCGAGCGCGGTGTCGAGCTTCATCTGTCCCTCCCCGATCTCATTTTTCCCGAGAGTCTTCCGATGTAGAGGGGCGTATGCAAGGCCGGATGCCGCTCGGCGACTTCCTCGTCGCCTACCTCCGGCGCCTCGGGGTGACGCGCCTCTTCGGCATCCCGGGCGACCTCGTGCTGCGGCTCTTCTCGCGCCTCGGCGAGCGGCGCGGGCTTCGGATCGTGACGTTCTCGCACGAGCCCGGAGTCGGCTTCGCGGTCGACGGCTACGCGCGCGCGACCGGCTCGATCGGCGTCGCGTGCGTCACCTACGGCGCCGGCGGCCACAACATGGTGAACGCCGTCGCCGGCTCGTACGCCGAGCACGTCCCGGTGCTGGTCATCAGCGGCGGCCCGGGCGACGAGGAGCGGAAGTTCGGCACGCTGATCCACCACCAGGCGCGGGCGGTCGAGTCGCAGCTCGCGATCTTCCGCGAGCTCACGGCGGCGGCGCGCCTGATCGACGACCCCCGCACGGCCGCCGAGGAGATCGACGAGGTCGTGCGGACGCTCTGGCGCGAGCAGCGCCCGGGGTACCTCGAGATCCACCGCGACATGGTCGATCGCGCGATCGACGTGCCGCGCGCCATCCTCGAAGGCGCCGGGCGGCGGCTCGAAGGCGCGCGCTCGAACCCGCGCAAGGTGGCCGAGGCCGCGCGCGACACCGCCGAGCGGCTCGCGACCGCGCGCCGGCCGATCGTCATCGCGGGCATCGAGACCTATCGCTTCAAGGCCGAGCGCGAGGTCGAGGCGCTCGTCCGCCGGCTCGGCGTTCCGGTCCTGACGACGATGCTCTCGAAGGGCGCCGTCCAGATGGACGATCCCCTCTACATGGGCGTGTACATGGGGTCGCTGAGCCCGCCCGCGATCCGCGACCGCGTCGACGCCGCCGACCTCGTGCTCGACCTCGGAAGCCCGCCGACCGACATCGGCGGCGGCGCGCACCCGCTGCCGGCGGAGCGCGTCGTCCGCGCCGTCGATCGACGAGTCGATGCGAGCTTCCACACCTACACCGAGGTCGAGCTGCGCGACTTCGTGCGGGCGCTCCTCGACGAGAAGCTCCCGCGCTTCGGCGAGAAGGTCGTCTACTGCGACAACCTGCCGCGGCCGCCCCGCGGGTGGCTCGACGCGGTGACCGGCGCCGGCGCGCGGAACGGCGGACGCGCATCGCGCCGGGCGCCGCGAAGGACGGCCGCCGCCGGCACGAGCGCCGCCGCGAGCGCGCGCGCGCCGCGGTCGCGCATCACGGTCGCGCAGGTGCTGCACGTGCTGAACCGCTTCCTCGAGGGGCGGCGCGGCCACGTGGTGGTCGCCGACTCGGGGGACGTCCTCTTCGCGGGGCTCGACGTCCGCATTCCCGGGCGCGGCGCGTACTTCGCGCCCGGGTTCTACGCGTCGATGGGGTTCTCGGTCCCGGCGGCGATGGGGATCGAGCTCGGCACGCGGCGGCGCCCGATCGTGCTCTGCGGCGACGGTGCGTTCCAGATGACCGGTCCCGAGATCGCGCAGGCGCCGATGAACGGGACGCGCCCGATCGTGATCGTCATGAACAACGGCGGCTGGGGAATCTTCCGGCCGATCCTCAAGCGCCAGTCGCTGCTCGAGATCCCTCCCTGGCCGTACGCCGAACTGGCCCGTCTCTGGGGCGGCCTGGGCGTGCGGGTGTCGACCGCGGTGGAGCTGTGGGCCGCGCTCCGCGATGCCGCGCGAGGCGAGCGCTTCGCGCTCATCGAGGTCCTGATCGGAAGGCGCGACCTGTCGCCGCTCAGCCGGAAGTACATCCGCTTCTCGGGCCGTCGGGGCGCCCGGCGGACGCCCGCGCGTCGCGCGGCGGACTGAGCGCGCGGAGCCGTCGCGTCAGCCGACGATGCCGAGCTTCCGGGCGACCACGTCCGCGAAGAGCCCGACCAGGAACAGGAGCCCGAAGCGCCGGGTGTGCTGGAACGCGAAGGCGGCGTACCAGAGCGGCCAGACGTTCGGCGGGTACTCCGGCGGCGGCGCCTTCGGGCGCGGCTGGGAGAACGCGCGCAGCCCGTTCCAGTACCACTGCCCCGCCCCGAGGACGGCGAGGAGGAGCCACGAGAAGGCGCCGGTCGCGATCAGGTAGAACACGAGGAGGTACTGGAGCGTCAGCATCGCGATCGTCGCGCGGCGCGCGTTGGTCTCTCCGAGAAGGACCGGCATCGTGCGGATGCCCTTCTCGCGATCGGCCTCCAGCTTGTCGATGTGCTTCCCGAAGAGGACCGTCGTCGCGGCGAGGGCGCACGGCAGGCTCGCGACGAGCACGTCGCTCGAGATCTGCCCGGTGATCACGTAGTAGCCGCCGCCCACCATGAGCGGGCCCCACACGAGGATCACCGCGACCTCGCCCATGCCGATGTATTTCAGCGGCCAGGTGTAGAAGAGGACGAAGAACGCGCCGATCCCGAGGAGCGCGAGCGTCGCCTCGCCGCGCGTCGCGACCAGGTAGAGCCCGGACGCGAGCGCGATCGCGCCCGTGACCGCGATGTACGCGAGCATCTGGCCGCGGCTCAGCAGCCCGTGCTCGAGCGGCTGCGGGCCGTACTGCGCGCGGAAGTAGTTGTCGCGGTCGACGCCCTTCACGTGGTCGGTCAGGTCGTTCACGAGGTTGTTCGTCGCATGCGCGAAGAGGAGCCCGACGGTCACCATGAGCCACGGGACGAGGTGGAACTGCCCGTCGCGCGCCGCCAGCAGGCCGGCGATCGCGGACGCGGTGAAGGTCATGACCAGGACCGCCGAGCGCGTGGCGATGAGCCAGCGCGACACGACGTCGAGCGCGTTCCACTCGTCCTTGCTGACGCGCGGGATCACCCGCACGGCCTTTCCCCACATCGCGACGTTCATGGAGCTCCGTCCCGCGAGGACCTCGGCCCTCGCGCCGTCCGGCGGGCGCCGGATGCAACCTGCGTTCCCCGCCCTCCTATCCGAAGCGCAAGGCATCGGCCACACGGGGGAGGTCGCGCTCGCGGCTCTCTACGGACGACGTGATCAAGCCCCGGCGCGCGATGGCCGATGTTCCGGGCGGATCCCCAGCCCGAGGGCGGAAAAGGCCATGAAGAGCTTCGTCTACGGCATCATCTTCGGCGCCGCGATCGCCTACCTGTACGTCACGCAGGGCGACCTCGTGCAGGCGACGGCCGGCTCGGCGCTCACCTGGCGCGACTCCGCGAAGTCGTCGGTCTACGGCTACGGGGGGGCGAAGAAGCACTGACGACCCCCCCAGGCCGCCGCGGCACCGCCTTCTGACGACCTGCGGTTCCCGCTAGAATTCGCGCGTGGCGCGCTATGCGATCCTCGGCGGCACGGGATCGCAGGGCCTCGGCCTCGCACTCAGGCTCGCCGCGTCGGGCGCCTCGATCGCGATCGGATCGCGCGTCGCCGAGCGCGCCCGCAACGCGGCCGACAAGCTCCGGCAACGCGTCCCGGTCGCCGACGCGACGGGGCTCGAGAACGCGGCCGCGGCGCGCGCCGCGGAGTGCGTGATTCTCGCCTTTCCCGCGGAAGGGCTCGCAGCATCGCTCGGCGCGCTCGCGCCGGAGCTCGCCGGGAAGCTCGTCGTCGACGTCATGGTGCCGCTCGCGTTCCGGCACGGGAGGGCGGACCTCGCGCCGGTCGACGGTGCGCCCAGCGTCGCGCAGCTCGTGCAGCGCGCGCTTCCGGCGTCGCGCGTCGTGAGCGCCTTCAAGAACGTCCCGGCCGAGCTGCTGCACGATCTCGATCAGCCGCTCGCCGGCGACGTCCTCGTGTGCGGAGACGACGCCGACGCGCGCGCGGACGTGTCGCGGCTCGTCGCGCGCCTGCCCGACCTGCGCGCCGTCGACGCCGGCGCGCTCGCGAACGCCCGCTACGTCGAGGGCATCACCGCGCTCCTCGTGAACCTGAACCGGCAGCACCGGGCGCGCACGTCGATCGCGATCGTCGGCCTTCCGCGCTGAGCGGCGGGGATCGGCCGCGCGTCCGGTAGTCGGCGGCCGGCGGCGTCAGGCGCGGCTCCGCGCCTTGAAGGTCGCGGCGTCGATGCCGTACTCCGCGAGCTTCCCCTGGAGGTGCTGCCGGTACATCCCCATCTCCTCCGCCGCCTTGGAGATGTTCCCGTGATGGCGCGCCAGCGCCTCGGTGATGAACTCGCGCTCGAAGCGCTCGATGAGCTGCTGCTTGGCGTCGCGGAAGCTGACGGACGGGTCGCCGTCCGGAGCGTCGGCGGCCGCGCCGTCGCCCGCGTGGCCGCGTGCGGGCTCGCCGCCGCCGGCGCCGCCGTCTCGCGACCGCTCGACCGCGGCTCCGCCCGAGCGCACCGCGGGCGCCAGGTCTTCGAGCTCGATCGCGTCGCCCGACGCGAGCACCACCGCCTGCTCGATCGCGTGCTCGAGCTCGCGCACGTTCCCCTTCCACTCGTGCGCGAGGAGCGCGCGCATCGCCGCTGCCGAGACCGGCTTCCGGTCGCGCCTCAGGCGCTCGCTCGACGCGTCGAGGAAGTGCTCGATCAGGAGCGGCAGGTCGCCCTCGCGCTCGCGCAGCGAGGGCAGGACGATCGGCACGACGTTCAGCCGGTAGAAGAGGTCCTCGCGGAAGCCGCCGGCGCGGACCTTCGCCTCGAGGTCGTGGTTGGTCGCCGCAATGACGCGGACGTCGACCTTGATCGTGCGGTTGCCGCCGACTCGCTCGAGCTCCCGCTCCTGCAGGACGCGCAGGATCTTCGCCTGGGTCTCGAGCGCCATGTCCCCGATCTCGTCGAGGAAGAGCGTTCCGCCGTGGGCGACCTCGAACTTGCCCTCGCGGGTCGCGGTCGCGCCCGTGAACGCGCCCTTCTCGTGCCCGAAGAGCTCGCTTTCGACGAGCTCGCGCGCGAAGGCGGCGCAGTTCACCTTGACGAGCGGCTTCGCGCGTCGGGGGCTGTTGTAGTGGATCGCGTTCGCGACGAGCTCCTTCCCGGTCCCGCTCGGGCCGCGCACGAGCACGGTGAGGTCGCTGTCGGCGACCTTCCGGATGACGTCGAAGACGCGCTGCATGGCAGGGCTCTTCCCGATCAGGTTCTCGAAGCGGTACGCGCCCGACACCTGCTCGCGCAGCATCCGCGCCTCGCGGCGCTCGGCCATCCGCTCGAGGAGGCGCGATACCTTGAGCTCGAGCTCGTCGTTGTCGAACGGCTTCGGAAGGTAGTCGGCGGCGCCGAGCTTCATCGCTTCGACCGCCGTCTTCTCGGAGCCGTAGGCGGTGATCATGATCACCTGCGTCTCGGGCGAGTGCTGCTTCACCCAGCGCAGCACGTCCATCCCGGACGTCTGCTTCATGCTGAGGTCGGTCACGACGAGGTGGTAGAGGCTCCGCCCGAGGCGCTCGATCGCTTCCTCGCCCGAGCCGGCGGTGTCCACCTCCCAGCCCGCCGCCGCGAGCAGGCGCTGGATCGCGATGCAGATCGCGCGCTCGTCGTCGACGACCAGGATTGCGGGCTTCATCGGCTCCTCATGCGTTCCGCTCGAGCGGCAAGTCAATCGCGAACACGGCGCCGCCGCCGGCGGCGTTCTCGGCGGCGATCCGCCCGCCGTGCGCCTCGACCGTCCGCTTGACGATCGCGAGCCCGAGCCCCGTGCCGTTCTCCTTCAGCGAGAAGAACGGCTCGAAGACCCGCGCCAGCACCGCGGGCGGGATGCCCGGGCCCGTGTCGGCGATTCGGAGGTGCGCCACGCCGTCGGAGCGCCGCGCCGCGACCCGGAGCCGCCGATCGCCGTCCGCCGTCGCGAGCGCGTCGCGCGCGTTCTCGACGAGGTTGATGACGACCTGGCGGAGCTTCTCGGCGTCGACGCGCGCGGTGAGCCCGCCGTCGTCCACGTCGACGTCGACCGCCACGCCGGCGTCGTCGAGGCGCGGCCGCAGGTCGGCGACGGCGCTCCGGACGAGCTCGGCGACGTCGGTCGGCGCGAAGCGGTACTCCTCGCGGCGCGCGAATCGGAGCAGAGAGGCGATCTGCCGCTCGACGCGCTCGAGCTCGGTCAGGATGAGCTCGGCGTTCTCCGCGTTGTCGGGCGCGTCGGGATGCCGTGCCAGGAGCTGCGCGAGGCTCCGGGCCGCCGTGACGGGATTCCGGATCTCGTGCGCGACCCGCGCCGACAGCTCGCCGATCGCCGCCAGCTTCTCGGCGTGCGCGAGCGACCGCTCCACCTCGACGGCGTGCTCGAGGAGCTCGTACGCGTCCAGGACGAGCGCGAGCTGGTGGAGGAAGGCCGCCACCATCTCGAGCTCGCCGGCGTCGATCGGCGCCGTGAAGAGCGGCTCGACGGCGAAGAGATGGCCCCATCGCCGCCGCGGGCTCGCGATCGGAACGAGGCGCGACACGTCGGACTCGGTGACTGCCGTGCGCAGGTCGTCGGGGAGGTCGCGCAGGTCGATCTCCATCATCGGTCGGTCGGCGATCTCGGCGGCGCGGTCCGCCGGCCAGAGCGCGACGAGGCGCGGCAGGTCGACCAGGCCCTCGCCGAACGCGCCGCGCCCGCGCGTCAGCACGATCGCGCCGCCGGAAAGGCGGAGGCGGCCGCACACGGTGGCGAGCGCGGCGCGACAGCAGGCGTCGATGCCGTCGGCCGGCGACAGCCGGTTGGCGGCGGCCTGCAGCTCCGCGCCGAGCTCGCGGCTCCGCCGAAAGACCATCCGGTCCACGAGGAGCGCGACGCGCGTGCGGATCGGGACGAGGACCAGGAAGAGGAGGCCGAGCGCGATCATGTCTCCGGTCGCCGCCGACAGCGCGGGCGTCGTCGCGGAGCCGGCGGACGCGATGGCGTGTGCCCCGACGAAAGCGAGGGCGGCGAGCGGCAGCAAGATCACCGTGACGAGGAAGCTCCGCACGACCCGTCCCATCATCCTGACCACGAACGGGAGCGCGAAGAGGAGCGCCGCAGCGGTATGCGAGAAGAGCGCGCCCGCGGCGCTGAGGGTCGTGTCGCCGGCGTGCCACGACGCCGCCAGCATCGCGCTCGCGAACACGAGCGCGAGCGCGAGCAGCACGAGCTCGGGAAGTCGGAGCTGCGCGATTCCGAGCCCCTGCAGCCAGACGCGACCGCGCCGGTGCGGGCGCGAGCGGACGAGCGCGAGGCCGAACGCGACGACCACGTATCCGTACGCGATGATGTCTGCGAGCTGCCGGTGCCCCGGCCCGGCGGGCTCGCGGAGCGCACGCGCGGCATAGAGCGCGAACGCGACGACCGCCGACCCGTACACGCCGGCGAGCCAGGCGCGCGACGGCGGGTTCGGGCGGACCGGGATGAGGCGGAGCGCGTGCAGCATGGTGGGCGCGGTCGCGATCATGAGGGTCGCGGTCGCGAACTCGATCGCGAGCGCGCCCCGGCTCGCGATCGGGCCGCCGGCGGCGCGGGCGAGCTCGTCGAAGAGGTGCAGCACCATGTGCGCCGCGAAGAACGTGCTGACGAGAGCAAGCAGGAGGAAGAGCGTCGGCCGCGGGTGCTTGAAGCGGACGCACCAGCACTCCCATGCGATCACCGACCAGAGGAGCGTCGGGATCGCGTGCACCGCCATCGCGATCGAGAGCGGCGTCATGCGTGCGCTCCGCCGTTGCCGGCCGTCGCGCCGGCCGGGAGGTCGATCGAGAAGCGCAGGCCGCCGGCGTCGGAGCGCGCGGCCGCAACGGTGCCGCCGTGCGCCTCGACCGTGCGGCGGACGATCGCGAGGCCGAGCCCGGTGCCCGTCTGCTTCAGCGAGAAGAAGGGCTCGAAGAGACGGGGCAGCGCGTCCTCGGGCACTCCGGGGCCGTTGTCGTCGACGGTGACGCGGCATGCGCCGTTCGCGCGCCGGAGCGCGAGCCCGAGGCGGCGCGCGTCGCTTCGCGATTCGAGCGCGTCGAGCGCGTTCTCGAGCAGGTTGATGAGCACCTGGCGCAGCTTCTCGCGATCGGCGCGCACCCCGATGCCGCGGGCGGCGTCGACGGCGACCGCCACGCCGGCGTCGTCGAAGCGCTCGCGGAATGCGTCGGCGGTCTCGCGCACGAGCTCGCCGAGGTCGAACTCCTCGAACCGGAATTCCTCGCGGCGCGCGAAGCGCAGCAGCGCCGCGACCTGGCGCTCGACGCGCTCGAGCTCCTCGAGGATCAGGTCGGCGTGCTCGCCGTTCAGCGGCGAGGTCGGATCGCGCGCGAGGAGCTGCGCGAGGCTCCGGGCCGCCGTCACCGGGTTCCGGATCTCGTGAGCGATCCGAGCCGCGAGCTCGCCGATCGCGGCGAGGCGCTGCGCGTGCGCGAGCGAGCGCTCGACCGCAAGAGTGCGCTCGAGCAGCTCGGTTCCGTCGAGCACCAGCGCCAGCTGATCGACGGTGTTGTGGACGGCGCGCTTGTCGTCGCGGCCGAACGACGCGGCGAGCGCACCCGTGCGCGCGAACGCGACGCCCCAGCGCCGGCGCGGGCTCGCGATCGGCGCGGCCGCGACGACGTCCGCCTCGAGCAGCGCTTCCTGCAACGCGACCGGCAGGTCGCGGAAGGTGCCGCCCATGAACGGGTGCGTCGGGATCTCGTCGACGATCGCGCCGCCGCGCCACACGCGCTCGAGCGGCGCGACGTCGATGTCGCCGTGCACGATCGTCCCGCGACCGTCGGTCAGGAGGATCGCGCAGCCGCGGAGGTTCAGCACGCGTGCGATCTCCGCGCCCGCGCGCCGGCAGCACTCGCTCGCGCCGAGCTCCGGCGACAGCGTTTGCATGAAGGTGCGGAGCTCCGCCTCGCGCTGGAGGTGTCGTCCGGACACCAGCTTCTCGACCGCGACCGAGAGCCACTCCTGCGTTCGCAGGAGCGCGAGGGCAACGGCGACGAACAGGCTCGTACGGAGGAGCGAGCGGGTGAGGGTCGGCGGCAGGCTCGCATCCGGAATCGCCGCGAGCGCGGCGGAGATCCCGGCGCACGCGACCACCGCGAGCCCGGCGATCACCGCCATGACGAGCAGCCGCTTCACGAGGTCGCCCAGGATGCGAACGGCGAAGGGGAGGGCGATCGCGAGCCCGATGGTCGCGTTCAGGAGCGGGTTCGGCTGGACGTAGCGGACGGTCGTCACGGCGGGGAGCGCGTCGCGCCAGAGGAGCGCGAAGACGGCGATGGTGCCGAGGGTCGCGACCGTGAAGGCGACGACGTCGGCGCCGCGCGCGATCGAGGCGGCGCCGGCGCGCCAGGGGCCGGGCCGCGCCTTCTGCCGGAGGCGTCGTACGCTGGCGGCGAGCGTGCCCGCGACGTAGAGCCCGAGCGCCGCGCGCGCGATCGTCATCTTCGCGCCGATCGTCGGAGCCGGTACGACGTCGTAGAAGACGTTCGCGATGCCGACCGCGAGCGCGGCGCCGTAGTTGAAGGCGAGCCAGCTCCGCGACGGCGGATCTGCGTCCAGGTGGAAATGCCACGCCATGTGGCGCGAGAGCGCGACGGCGAGGACGAGGACGACGTCGGTCGACCCGAACCAGCACGGTGGCCGCACGTTCGATCGGATCGGCATCGCGAGCGCGATCGCGAGATAGAAGAGGTAGAAGAGCGCGAGCGACGTCGTGAACCACGGCAGCAGCCGGTAGAACGTGCTGCGCGGTCGGGCCGCGATCCGGAAGCGCCAGGCGTCGTCCGCCAGGATCGCCCACACGACGACCGGCAGCAGATAGGCGGCTGCGGTCGTGAGCGGGAAGTACTCGGCCGGATCGCTCATCGGGTCGACGCTCTGGTTCCGATCACCGTCGCGCTGCTTGCGCAAGGCGGTTGCCAGGACGCGAGGTGGTAGGAGGCCCGGAGGCCGCCCGTTCTTGCTGAGCTTTTCTCGGTCGCCGGTCGCGATCCGACTGCGCCCCGGCTCGTTCCGCCTATTCGACCATGCGCCCGCTGCAGTGTGGACCGGTCACGGGTGTCGAGACCCCCGAGTTGCTTTCCGGCTTTCTATGGCACCCGCGCACCGAGCCCCGCGCGCATCGCGCGCGACCGCGCCCACCGGACAGGCAGGGCCCAAGCCCGCGCCACGATCAACGCGAGCGAAGCGAGCCCGCACGGCCCGTTGGGCTTTGCCCAACGGGGCGAGGGAAGCGGTTCCCTCGTGCGACAACCCGACAACTGTCCGCTCACGACACCACCGCGCATGCGGATCCATGCGGCTGGATGCAAAGTGAAACACGCGTCGAGCCCTCGCGACCGCTGCCGGTCTCGCGCAAACCCGCGTCCGCGCATCGTTTTGCCCTGACGACGATCGTGAGAGCTGGTGGCACCGAACCTGCTTTGACGCGCCGCCAGGAGGTACGAAACCATGTACGCGTTCGGTGCGATTCTCGATGCTTTCACGGCGGTCCCGACAGGCACGCTCGCGTTCGACGCGACGCCGCTCGGCTACCTCGGGATCATCCTGCTCGCCGCGCTCGTCGGCTCGGGTCTCGGCATCGTGATGCGTCTCCAGCACGTGACCTTCGGGCCCTCGCCTTCGCCCACGCCGAGGCCGACCACGCGCATTCACCCGCTGCCCCGTCCTGCTTGACGGCGCTTCGGGTGACCCCCGCGAACCGGTGAGGTCCGGTTCGACCGCCGCCGATCGCCTCACCCTCCGCGAAACGGCAGCGGTCTCACCAGCCGGCTCGGGACACGTTCCCGAGCCGGCTTTTTCTTTTTCTTTTTCAGCCGCGTCGCGAGTTCGCCGCGTCAGGCGGGCGCCTCGACCTTCAGGCTCGGGACGCGCGGCGCGGGGAGGTGGTCGTAGAGGTCGGCGATGAGATCCGACTTGAGGCGCGCGTATCCCGGATCGCTCCACAGGTTCCGCCACTGGTGCGGGTCGGCGGCGACGTCGTACAGCTCGCCCTCGCTGCCGTCGTACCGGATGTCCGGCAGCGGAGCGTCGGAGCCGAACGCGCGCAGGACGCGCGCGAGGTCGTAGCCCCAGTCGCGCGTCGTCTTCTCGTACACGGTGCACGTGAAGCCGTCGCGGTGGATCGTCCGGAGATGCATGCCGATCTGCGCGAACTGGCTGTCCCACTCGGTGATCACGCGCTCGCGTCCGGAGCCGGGCGCCGTCGGCAGCGGGGCGCCTTCCATCCACGGCGCCGCCTCGACGCCGGCGATCGCGCAGAAGGTGGGAGCGAGGTCGAGATGGCCGACCGGCTCGGGCACCGACGCCGGCGCGATCCCCGCCGACGGCGCCGGCCGCCACAGGAGCGGGACGCGCATCAGCGCGTCGACGTGGTACGGCCCCTTGTAGAGCAGCCCGTAGTCGCCCTGCAGCTCGCCGTGATCGGTCGTGAAGAACACGTCGGTGTCGGCGTCCCAGCCGCGCTCGGCGATGCGCGCGAGCACGCGGCCGCACGCCTCGTCGACGAGCTCGTTCTCGACGTGCGTGAGCGCGTTCACCTCGCGGATCTGGTCGTCGGTGAGGCGGTGCGGGACGAAGGTCATCGGGCCGCCCTCGTTGTTGGCGAAGCAGCCCTCGTACCAGTCGAGCCAGTGGCGCGGCTTCTGCGCGAGGACCTCGACGATGCGATCGCGCGATCCCGGGTGGCCCGGCGGCAGGTCGAGGTCCTGCCAGCGGATGCGGCGCGCCTCGGAGGCGGGCGGATCCCACGGGTGATGCGGGTCGGGGAAGCTCATCCAGAGGAACCAGTCGTCGTCGGGCGCGAGCGCGTCGAGCCACGCGATCGTGCGGTCGGCGATCCAGTCGGTGTGGTAGTGCTCGCGCGGGATGGGATTGTAGGCGACCTCCGGCGCGCCCGTGTCGCCGCCGCCGCGCGCGGAGAGAAGCGGTGCGAAGCCGCCCGTCTCGCCCGGGAAGTTCTCCTGCAGCCAGAGCGAGTAGTGCCAGCCGCCGATCGGGCCGTGCATCGCGAGCTCGAGGTGGTCGAAGCCGCGGAACGGCCCGGTCGAGCCCTCGCGCGCCATCCGGTTCTCGAACCAGCGACCCTTCATGTCGAACGCCGGCTCGAAGTGCGCCTTCCCGATGAGCGCCGTGCGATAGCCGGCTTTCTCCTTGAGCCACGCGGCGACGCTCGGCGCGTCGGCCGGAAGCGCGACGCCGTTCGCGACGACGCCGTGGCTGCGCGCGTGCTGGCCGGTCAGCATCGTGGAGCGCGCCGGCGTGCAGACCGTGTTCTGGTTGTGCGCGCGCGCGAAGTTGATGCCGGTCGCGGAAAGTCGATCCGCGACCGGCGTCCGCGCGATGGTGCCGCCGTTGCATCCGAGCGCGTCCCAGCGCTGCTGGTCGGTGGTGATGAAGAGGATCTTCCGTCCCATGTCCGCTCTCCCTGCGAGTCCGCTCGGGACCGCGCTCACGACGCCGGCGTGAGCGTGAATCGCATCCCGTCCTCTCCCAGGACGACGTCGCCCGGGAACGCGTCGGAAACCCCGGAGAGGAACATCCGGCGCGTGATGAAGTTGTTCGGGCCCGGCACGAGGTGCGTCAGGACGAGACGCTTGACGCCGGCCTCGCGCGCGACCTCCGCCGCCTCGACCGGGCTCGTGTGATAGCCCGGGATGTCGCCCGCGAGCTTCGCGAGCCGCGTCCTTCCGGTGCGCTGCGCGACCGCGACGACGCGGGCGATCGCGTCGCGCTGCAGCGCCTCGTGCACGAGGAGATCGGCGCCGGCGGCGTTCTTCGCGAGGGACGCGCTCTTCCGGGTGTCGCCCGAGACGACGACGGACCGACCGCGGTAGTCGAAGCGATAGCCGACCGCCGGCTCGACCGGCTGGTGATCGACGCGAAACGCGCTCACGCGGACGCCGGCACGGTCGACGACCGGGACGGCGCCGAGCGGGTCGTCGGGCAGCGCGATCGCGTGCGCGACCGCGCGCGCGCCGGCCGCGGGCAGGGTGCTCTCGCCGTGGTGCGCGACGCGATAGCGCGCGTCCGCCGCGTACGCGGCCTGGAAGCCGTCGACCACCGCCGCGACGCCGTCCGGTCCGTAGACGTCGAGCGGCTCGCGCCGGCCGGCGATCCAGCTCTGGGTGATCGCCTCGCCGAGGTCGCCCAGGTGATCGGAGTGGAAGTGCGTCAAGAACACGGCGCCGACGGCGGACGTCGGGACGTCGGCGAGGTCGAGCGTCTCCCACGAGCCCGGGCCGACGTCCACGAGGAAGACCTGCCCGCCCGCGACGATCGCCGTGCACGCGCCGGCTCGTTCGCGGTCGGGGAGCGGCGAGCCGGTCCCGCAGAGGACGACGGTCATGTCGGGGGATTCGAGCAGCGCCGTGTCGGTACGCGAGAGGTTTCGCTCGATCTGCCGGTCGACGATGCGATCGCAGCCCGCCGCGCCGATCGCGAACGCGAGCGCGCCGCCGACGGCGAGTTGCGGCCACGGCCGGCGCGCGGTGGTGGGAATGTCCACGGGAGCCTCCTCCGGACGACCTTCGGGCGCGGGATAATTGCACTCCGAGTGCATATTTGCAACCCGCGGGCGGCGGCATCGCTGCGACCGGCGCCGCGGTCGCGGCGGGCGCGCTGGTCTTCGGGGCCGCGCGGCTCGCGGCGGCGCCGGCCGAGCCCGCCGTCGCGGTCGGCGTCGCGGTTTCCGTCGACGTGATCCCGCGCTCTCGAGCCGAGAGCGAAGCCGACGCGATGGAGGTCGTCGAGGCGTACGTGGGAAGGACGCGGCGGCTCGTCGAGCGCGGCGCGGACGTCGTGGCGCGTCTCGAGAAGCTCGTCGGCGTGACGCCGGCGTACGCCGCCGCGCCGGCGCCGGCGCGGTCTTAGCGCGCCGGCCGACCGACGCGCTTCACGCGATCACGGCTCGACGACCGAGCACGACGTCGTTCCGTCGCCCGCCGTCTCGCACTTGCACTCGCAGCGGTTGAGATCCGGAAGCGGCGGACCGTCGAGCTTGAGCGTCAAGACGTCCGCGCTGCCCGTCGGGCTCCCGACCCGCAGCGTGGTGCCGTCGCCGGTCGGGCTCGCGACGCTGCAGAACGCGCACCCCGAGTCGCTGCAGCGCTGCCCCGGCGGCGCGGTCGGATCGTACGGCCCGAACATCTGGTACCCGAGAGGCGTGGTGCTGCCCGGTGTCGCCGACGTCGAGATCGGGCAGGAGCAGATGATCTCGTCGAGATCGAGCCGCTCCGGGAAGCCGGGAAAGCGCCGGGCGATCGAGCTCGTGAAGCAGATCGCGCCGTCGCACTGCGCGTAGGCGACCGGCGCCGCGACTCCACCGTGCGCGTTCTCGGGACCGGGACACGTGTACACCGCGCCGGTCCCGCCCTTCGTGACGCCCGCCGGCAGGCTGTACGTACTCACCATGTAGCCGTTGAAGCGGCCGACACGGTTGACGTCGCAGACATCGTGCTCGCCGGTCGGGCCGTCGAACGACAGACGCGTGCTGATGCTGTCGCCGCGCTCGATGTCGCACGCGCAGTACGCGACCAGGTTGTAGACGAAGCACTCGGCCGACGCGCAGAGCGCGTAGCGCTGGTCCTCGCACACGACGAACGGCGACTCGGGCTCGGCCACGGCGTCCTGCCGCAGGCCGACCAGCGCGCTCCATGACGCCACGGTGGCGGCGAGCACGAGGTGGACGGACGTCTTTTTCATCGACCGCATCGAATGACCCCTCCGGGGTTGTATCGACGCGGCGCGGACGATCTTGAACGGGGAGCGCTGGAACCGACCGCGACCGGCGTTAGACTCTGACGAGGCGAAGGAGATTGCGAGCGCCGAGCAAGCACGAGCAGCCCGAGCTCTTCGACCCGACCCCCGATCCGTCTCGGGCGTCCGCGAGCGGGCTACCGGAAGGGCTCGTCTACCGGCCTGATTTCCTGACCGAGGTCGAGGAGCGCGATCTCCTCGCGCGGATCCGCGACCTTCCGCTGGCGGAAGCGCGCTACAAGGAGTTCACCGCGCGGCGGCGGATCGCGAGCTTCGGTGCGGGCTACGACTTCGGCACGAACGCGCCGCTGCCGGCACCGCCCCTGCCGCCGTTCCTGCACCCGCTGCGCTCGCGCGTCGCGGAGTGGAGCGGCATCCCGCTCGAGGACCTCCGCCAGTGCACGGTCGCCGAGTACGCGCCCGGGACGCCGCTCGGCTGGCATCGCGACGTGCCGCTCTTCGGGGTCGTCGTGGGCGTGTCGCTCGGCTCCCCATGCCGGATGCGCCTCCGCCCGTACCCGCACCGGAAGCACGCCGGCCTGCGGTCGCTCGTCCTCGTGCTCGAGCCGCGCTCCGCCTACGTGATCCGGGAGGAGGCGCGCTGGCGCTGGCAGCATGCGATCTCGCCGACGAAGGCGCTCCGCCATTCGATCACGTTCCGGACGATGCTCGGGAAGCCGCCCGGCGCGGCCGGTTGATCGGGCCTCGGTTCCGAAGAAACACGCGGTCGACAAGAAAAAGTACGGCCTGTCGTTTCGCGCCGGCTCGCGGCAAACCGTTCGTCCATGACGACGAAGAGCCGCCCGCCCCGCGCTCGCCGCTCGCGGGGACGCCTCGCGGCCGCGCTCATCGCGGCCGCGGCCATCGCGGCGCCCGCGGCGGCACAGACGAGCCCCGCCGTCGCGCCCTTCGCCGAGCCGCCGTTCGCGGGGATGTGCACCGTGCACCGCTTCGACGAGGGTGAGCCGCCGCCGATCGAAGGGATCCCCGACGACCCGCTTTGCGTCGAGTACCAAAAGCGCGACATCACCGCCTCGAACGGCGGCGCGGTGCGCTTTCTCGCGGCCGAGCCCGCGCGCTTCGCCGCCGCGATCCCGAAGTGCCGGTACTGGCAGCAGGACCACTGGAGCGTGCAGCTCGACCCCGCGACACCTTCGCTCGTGCGCTGGGACGGAAGCTACTGGTTCGACAAGGGAAGCGGCGTCGCGGCCGGGCGACTGCGGAACTTCTCGATCGCCGGTGTGCCGGCGAGCGTCGACCAGGCCGCGACCGCGGTCGAGCCGATCGATGCCGATCTCGCGGCGCTGATCCGCGGCTTCGGAGACGGAACGAATGGGGGCGGCGGCGCCACGGTGTGTCTCGGGGCCGCGCCGGATCCCGCATGCCCCGCCGGCGACGCCGACGCGCGTCGCTGCGGCGAGGGACTCGGCGATCCGTGCGCGGTCGCCGCCGCACGGGCGGCCGCGGCCGAGCGCTGCGACTGCGCGAGCGCGACGTCGCCCGGCGCGCACGCGCGCTGCGTCTCGCAGTCCGCCGACGAGGACGTCGCCGCCGGGCGCCTTCCGGCGCGTTGCCGCGGCGCGGTCGTCGATTGCGCGCGCCGCTCCACGTGCGGCCGTGCGGGCGCCGTCACCTGCTGCCGGACGCTCTCGAGCGGCCGCTCGAGCTGCAGCGTCAAGCGACGCGCCGACACGTGCCGTGCGCCGCGCGGCGGGACGGCCTGCCTGGGCGCACGCGCGAGCTGCTGCGACGCCTGCACGCCGACGTCGTGCCCGTGAGCCCGTCTGTTGCATTGACGCGCCGGCGGCTCCTCCGCGTCGCGGCGGCGGCGGCCGTCGCGTGGAAGGCGTCGCCGTGGCGCATCGGGCCGACGTCCGCGCTCGCGCAGACGACTCCGCCCGGAGTCCCCGATCCGATCGTCGTCGTGCCGACGCTCGAGGCTTTTGCCGACACGCTCATCCCGGGCGAGAAGCGCTCGCCGGCGGACCGTCCGATCGCGGGTGCGGCGGGGGGACCGGGCGCGGTCCAGGCGGGCGCGATCGACCTCATGTTCCTTCCGGCGGCGGGCATCGCGCCGGCGCTGCCGGGGCACGTCGCGCTGCTGAACGCGCGGGCGGCGGCGTTCGCGGCGGCGCGCGGGATCTTGCTGGATCCGACGGTGCCGCCGCTCGTCGCGCTCGGGTTCGCGGAGCGAAGCGAGCTACTCGTCGAAGTGCTGGACGGCGCGAGCCCGGACTTCCTCGTCTGGTACGCGCTCGCGGGCCTCGCGTTCCTCGCGTACCACACCGCCGGCCACCTGCCGACGGTGGACGCCGTGCGCGGCGGGCACCCCGGCCTCGCGGCGATCGGTTTTCCCGCTCCGGATTCCGACGGCCTCTGGCGGTTCGCCGAAGCGTCGTATCGCCGTCCGCTCGCGCGCCGTGCGCGCAGCCGGCGCGGGAGCCCGCTCTGATGCTCGCGGTCGAGACCACCGACGTCGTGGTGATCGGCACCGGCTTCGGGGGCGCGATCCCCGCGTACTCGCTCGCGGAGGCCGGCGCGCGGGTGGTGATGCTCGAGCGCGGCCCACGGCTCGCGACCGAGGAGTTCGAGCACACCCTGCAGGTGGGCGTGTTCAACCGGATCGTCGACCTCATCCTGAACGACGGCGTCGACGTCGTCGCGGGCAACTGCGTCGGCGGCTCGAGCGTGATCTACTTCGCGGCGTCGCTGCGGGCGCCGTCGTTCGTCTTCGACCGGCGCGGCACGATCGGCCGCCGCCTGTGGCCCGCGTCGATCACCCGCCGGTCGCTCGACCGCTGGTACGACCGCGTGGAGCGGATCCTTCCGGTCGCGCGACAGGACTGGGACGACGTGCCGTACGCCGGCGGCGTGTGGGCGGCGGCGTGCAGCCGCGCGGGCCGCACGTGCAATCCGGTCCCGGTGGCGGTCGACCTCGCGCGCTGCACGAACTGCAACTGGATGCTCGTCGGCTGCCGGTTCGGCGCGAAGCGATCGATGATCCTGAACTACCTCCCGGCCGCCGAGGCGGCGGGCGCCGAGATCCGGGCGCTGCACGAGGTCCAGACGATCGGGCCGGCCGCCACGCCGGGGTATCGCTACGCGCTCACCTACTCCGTTCTCGACCCGTCCGACTACCGCGTTCCGGTCGACGGCGGCGTCATCGAGGCGAAGGTCGTCGTGCTCGCGGCGGGCGCGATGGCGACGCCCGTCGTGCTGCAGCGATCGGCCGCGCTGCTCGGCGGAGTGCCGCCGGCGGTCGGTCGCTACTTCTCGCCGAACGGCGATCGCGTGACGCTCGCCGCGCTCGACGAGGCGAAGGTGGAGAGCCTGCTCGGCCTCGAGCGAGCGCCGGGCGTCCCCTACGAGGGCTACGCGATCGGCAGGCCGATCGGCACGATGAGCTTCGATCGCCTCGATCCGGGCGCGCCCGAGTTCTCGCGCTTCTCGCTGCAGCAGATCTACTTTCCGCCCACCGTCGACATCCTGGCCGGCGACGGCACTGCGGGGGACCCGAACTGGTTCGGCGTCGACAAGCGATCGCTCACGTCGCGCTGGCGATCTTGGCTCACCGTTCTCGCGATGACGGAGGACGCGAACGAGGGAACGTTCGGACCGCCGCCGCCGACCGGCGCATTCTCCCGCATCGCTCCCGCCGCCTGCCTCGGGCAGCTCCGGTTCGATCCCGCGCCGGAGACGCGCGCGGGCTGGAAGCTCTCCGACGCGGAGACGCGCGCGATCGTCGAGAAGGACGGGCTCGCCACGTTCCACACCTGGGACGCGACGCCGAGCGCGCTCAGCGCGCACCCGCTCGCCTCCTGCCGCATCGGCGACGACCCGGCGACCTCGGCGCTCGACGACCACCACGAGCTGCGCGGCCACCCCGGGATCTTCGTGACGGACGGATCGGCGGTGCCGACCTCGCTCTGCGTGAACCCGTCGCTCACGATCGCGGCGCTCGCCGAGCGGGCGTCCGCGCTGCTCCTCCGGCGCGGCGCCGAGTACGGGTTGTCGCTGCGCCCGCGCGTGCCGCCGCCCGGACGCTGAGCCGCCGCGACGCCGCCGACAATCCGGGCTTTGGCGGAGGAGGGATGGAGTCGAACCATCCAGCCCCCGAACGGGGGCTCGAGCGGTTTTGAAGACCGCGCCGGACACCGGCCCGGATCCTCCTCCGAGGAGTGGCGTTCAGGTGTTTTCCGCCTTCTAGCCCGGATCATTCATGAACGGCGAATGCCGACGCGGTGGAGGACGGTTGCGACGTGGGCGGACAGTGCCAGCACGGGCGCCCTGCTTACGGCGCATGCGTCGGCGGTTGCTCGAGCACGATGGCGAGCGCGCCGTCGTCCACCGGGTGGTCGAAGCAGCGCGTCTTGCGCCTCGAAGTTGCTTTACGGAGAGCGCGGAGCTAAGCACCGCATGAGTTCCGCTTGAGCCCCACCGCGCGTTCAGTGCAGGGGCCCTCCACGCGTGCTTCGGCGCGAACTCCGATGGGAGATTCGCATGGCCGAAGTTGCCGACGCGTACGTGACGTTCTCGAACGTCAAGATCATCCGATCCACCGCCACTGCCCTGTTCTGCTCGATCGACGACAAGTGCGTCTGGTTGCCTCGCGGGCAGACTCGCGGGAAGCCGCGTTCCAAGGGCGATCGAGGGACGTTGCTCGTCCGATACGCGGTCGCCCTCGACCGCCAGCTGGTGAAGGCCCCGGACGTCGAGATCCCGGTCGCGTCGCCGGACCCGACAGGCGGTCCGGCGCGTGAAGGGGATCGTGTTCCTGTTGCTCTCGAGCAGGAACGGAGTCCTCGTGCCTTCCAAGGGTAGTGCGGTCCGCGCCGAGGGAAACCCGACGCTGCGCACCTCTTGTGCGAGCTGTGGCAAGTCGATCCCGACCGAGGTCGGACATGCCCATCCGCTCGACGAGAACCTACGAAGGGAAACGTGGGCGTCGCTCGGCCGACGTAGCGGCCGAGCGGCGATCTTCGCGGTGCATCACGAGCCAGTTCATGAAACCGTTCTCACGGCCGGTGATTGGACCGCAGGTCATTTCCGCATGCTCTCGTTTCGCACGGAAATGCGGGGCGTGCGGAGATCGAGGGGGTCGTCCTCATGAGCGGATTGCGCAGCCTAGTCGCGCGTCACTGGATGCGGTTCTGGCGGCCGGGAGCAGCGGCTCGCGAGCCCGGGAGCCCGACTCCGATGTCGGGACCGGGCGAAGGTGACCCAGGGTCGGCCGCGCATCGGCGGCGATTCTGGGCGGAGTTTCGCGAAGGGCAACGCGAAGCGGAGGAACGTGCTCGCACTTGCCGCTGAGCGTCGCGGGCGGGCTCGTCGACGCAACACGGCCCAGGTGAAGCGACGCGACCGTTGAGGCTCGCGGACGGCAAACCCTCCGCGGCGGCGCGAAGCGCTCGGCGAATGGGGCGCAGACAATGCGCGCGCGGTCCGGCGCCGTGCGCTATCCTACAGCCATGTCCCTGGTCGTCCCGAGCTTTCTCGCCCGTCTCGCCGAACCCTTCGATCATCCCGACTGGCTCTTCGAGCTGAAGTACGATGGCCTCCGCGCCACGGCCGTCCTAGCTGCCGGCAAGGTGCGCCTCCTCTCGCGGCGGGCTGACGGGCACGTGCAGTTCGCCGAGCTCTGCGCCGCGCTGCCGGGCGCGATACGCGCCGCGCGCGCCACGATCGATGGCGAGATCGTCTGCTTGGACGACGCCGGCCGGCCGGTCTTCGACGACCTCATCGAGCGCCGCGGGCGGCCGGCCTTCGTCGCGTTCGACCTGATCGCTCTCGACGACGAGGATTTGCGCCCGCTGCCCCTCCTCGAGCGAAAGCGCAAGCTTCGGCGAATCATTCCCCAGCGCTCCGGCTGCCTATTCTACGCGGACCACTTCGAGGGCCGAGGCGTCGAGCTCTTTCGCTGGGCTTGCGAGAACGACTTCGAAGGGATCGTCGCGAAGCGGAAGCGCGCGCGATACCGGGCGACGCCGAAGTCGTCGTGGATAAAGATCGCGAACCCGCGCTATTCGCAGGCCGCTGGAAGGCCGGAGCACCCGGCAGGCCCGCGCAAGGCGGTGGCGCGCGTCCAAATCGACGACGGGCGGTAACCCGTCCAAGCGCGTCGCGGCGTTCGGGTTGCGACGGATCAGGACGCGTGAGGGGGCGCCGCGTTTCAAAGCGAAATCGCGCATGGTTTGCAGTCGGATTCCCCCGACAGCGCTCGCCGTACTGCTTCGCTCGGCCGGATGGCAGGTCGGCCGGATCGGAGCCGCCGTCGATCCGTCGCGAGGGTTACTTGCCCGACTGCGTCAGGACCTGGGGATCGAACGCCTCCGGGGCCGTCGCGATGCGGAAGTCCGACGGGTTGTTCCGGTCGGCCGAAGGGAAGACGATGGCGGTCGCACGGCGGTCGACGAGGTTCTCCGCGATCTGCACCGGGACGCCGCCGCCCGGGATCCAGGTCTTGCCGCCGTCCGGGGATTGAAACGGACCGTTGGAGGTCTGGTACGACATGAGTGGCTTGCCGGCTCGGTCGTACTTCGTCGCCCAGCTCCCGCGATAGTTCTCGGCGTCGATCCGCAGCACGATGCGACCGAACAAATAGTTCGGATCCTTCGGGACCGCCTCGACGATCCACATCGTGCGGCGAGCGAGTGCGGCGCTCACCGGCGCCCACGGCAGGCCCTTCCAGCTCGGATCGTCGGCGCCGATCCGCGGCACGTCCTTCCACACGACCCGATAGCCCCCGTCGGGCAGCGCCATGAGGTCTGCGTCGCCGCGCGTGCTGAACGGGTCGACCAGCGCGAGCATCTCCTCGCGGCCGACGAGGCGGAACGTGAACGACTCGGGCTTGCCGTCGAAGAAGGGGCCGTCGTCGAGGCTCATGTCCGAGCCGAGGAAGCCGTCGGAGCGATTGAGCGGATTCACCTGGCGCGGCCGGCGCAGACCCGGAACGTACGTCCACAAGGCGTCCGGCTGGTCGCCGGAGCGATACCGCCAGGTGAGCGATATCGTGCCGTTCAGGTCCGCCGGCGTGACCACGCGGGCGAGAGACTGCATCACGAGCTGGTTCGGATTGTCCCTGCCCGCCGATTCCGGAGACCCATCGTACACCCGCATCAGGACCTCGGTCCCGATCCGCCTCTCGATTCCGCGGCGGCCGATCATCACGAGCTGGGTCAAGAACCGGCTGTCGCCGCGGTAGTATGCCGCATAGAGGTTGTTCCAGACGATCTTGGCGGCCGCCTGCGGGTCGTTCGGCTCGATGTCGGCGAAGGGCAGGCCGCGGATCCCCACCGCAGGCTCCCCGGTCGCGACGTCGACGAGCGAGTTGCGGCCGTCGACCGCGTATCGATCCCGGTTGGCCCGCGTCGCCTGTTCGAGCTGCGGCGGATTGGCGATCGGGACGAGCCCCGGCCGGGAGAGATCGATCACCGGGTTTGCGTACTCGCCGCGCCGGTAGTGCTCGAGGATCTCGTCGGGCAGGAGGCCCTGCGCGGCCTGCCAGTTCGACGCTCCGAGCACTTCGCCGTCGCGCAGCGCGCCGGCGAGTCGCGGCTGTTCCGGCACGGCCGCCAAGGTCACGAGGAGAACGCCGAGCGACGCGTATCGTAGGAGGCCCATGCCCGGTGCACGTTGCATGGGACGTGCCGGTCATCGGAGTCCGGATGGCGGCGCTCCACGGCGCGACCGGCGGCGGACGCTCGCAATCTTGGGGAAGACGGGCGGGGCGCTGTCCCATACGCGCGAACCGCCGCCTCCTGCGCCAGGGCCTTCGGCAGCGTGCGTGGGCCGGCCCCGCCGATCGCGACGGCGACGGCGTCAGATCCCCGAGCGCGGGCCATCCGCCCCGTGGCGCGACCGGCTCCGCGCGCGGCGGCCGCGAGTCCGTGCGGTTGTCGAGTTGCTGGACGCTCGGCTTTGCTGCGAATCCTTCCTGCGGGATGGGATCGAACGGCGAGGGCGGCGCGACGTGAGCGGCGGCGGCGGACCGCTCGACGCCGTCGTCGTCGGCGCGGGACCGAACGGGCTCGCCGCCGCCGTCGCGCTCGCGCGCGCGGGCGCTTCGGTGGCCGTGCTCGAGGCGGCGGACTCGATCGGTGGCGGCACGCGCACGGCCGAGCTCACGCTGCCGGGCTTCGTGCACGACGTCTGCTCGGGCGCGCACCCGATGGGCATCGCGTCGCCGTTCTTCCGGGAGCTGCCGCTCGCCGAGCACGGCCTCGAGTGGATCCAGCCGCCGGCGTCGCTCGCCCACCCGCTCGACGGCGCGCCGGCGGCCGTTCTCTGGCGCTCGTTCCGGCGCACGGTGCACGACCTTCGCGACGACGGCGACCGCTACCGTCGCCTGGTCGCTCCGCTGCTCCGCGACGCGCCCGCGCTGCTCGCGGACCTGCTCGGTCCGCTGCGCTTTCCGGCGCACCCGGGCGCGTTCGTGCGCTTCGGCGCCCGCGCCCCCTGGCCCGCCACCTGGCTCGCGCGCGCCGCGCTACGCGGCGATCCGGCGCGCGCTCTCTTCGCCGGATGTGCCGCTCACTCCATCCTGCCACTCGCGCATCCGATGACCGCCTCGTTCGGGCTCATCTTCTGCTTGACGGCGCACGGCGAGGGCTGGCCGATCGCGAAGGGCGGCTCGATCGCGATCAGCCGCGCGCTCGCGAGCGTTCTGGGCGCCCTGGGGGGCACGATCGCGACCGGCCGCCGCGTCCGCTCCGTGTCCGACCTGCCACCCGCGCGCGTCTTCCTGTTCGACACCGACCCGTTCCAGCTCGCGACGATCGCCGGCCGCGCCCTCCCGGATGGATACGTGCGCCGCCTCGAGCGCTTCCGCTTCGGCCCGGGAGCCTTCAAGCTCGACCTCGCGCTCGACGGGCCGATTCCGTGGCGCGACGCAACGTGCCTCCAGGCGTCGACCGTCCACGTCGGCGGGACGCTCGAGGAGATCGCCGCCAGCGAGCGCGCCATGTGGCGCGGCGAGCACACCGAGCGGCCATTCGTCATCGTCGTCCAGCAGAGCCTCTTCGATGCGACGCGCGCGCCCGCCGGTAAGCACACCGGGTACGCGTATTGCCATGTTCCGCACGGGTCGACCGTGGACATGACCGATCGCATCGAGGCGCAGATCGAGCGCTTCGCGCCGGGATTCCGCGATCGCATTCTCGCGCGCCACGCGCTCGGTCCCGCGGATTTCGAGCGCATGAACCCCAACGACGTCGGCGGCGCGATCACGGGCGGCGCCGCGGACTGGACGCAGCTCTTCACGCGGCCGGTCGTGCGCCTCGACCCGTACTCGACGCCGAACCCCCGCGTTTGGCTCTGCTCCGCGTCGACGCCGCCCGGCGGCGGCGTGCACGGGATGTGCGGCTTCCACGCGGGGACGCGCGCGCTCCGGCGGCTCGCGGACCTGCCGCGCGCGCCGCTCGTGGAAAGCTGAGCGCGCTCGCGCGCGGCCGCCGACGGCCTACGAGCGCGCCCGGCGGCGCACCGTGCGGCCGCGGACCGCCCGCGGACGCGGCCGGAGACCGTCGAGCACGCAGGTCATGACCTCGTCCATGGTCTTGGGGCTCGTCGGGAGGTGTCGGACGAGGCGCCGGTAGTAGAAGGCGCCGCAGATCACGTCCATGGCGAGCTCCGGATCGACGTCGCTCCGGAGGAGGCCGCCGGCCGCCGCGCGCTCCACGACCTGGCGGAGGTTCTCACGGCTCGGGTCGAGGTAGCGCTCGCGGAAGGTTTCGGCGAGGCGCGGATCCGTGTGCGTCGCCGCGATCAGGCCGGCGAGCACGTCGCCCAGCTTGCCGGTGAGGAAGCGCGCGACGCGCCGGGCGCGCACGCGCAGGTCCTCGATCGGGCTCGACGTCGCGACGTCTGCGACCTGCGCCGACACCTCGTCGAAGAAGGCGTCCATCGCGATCGCGGGACCGCACGGCCACCAGCGATAGAGGGTCGCCTTGCTGACGCCGGCGCGCTCGGCGACGCCTTCCGCGGTGACGCCGGCGACTCCGCCCCGCTTCAGGAGGTCGAGGGCCGCGCGCAGGATGGCACGCTTTGCGCTTTCGCTGCGGGGTCGCCCCCGCCGGTTGTCGGAATGACTCGTCATTTCGCGCTCTCTTGTCGGAAAGTGTCTCGATTTCTACACGATACGTATCGTTTTGGATGAGGGTCGCGCAGGAGCATAGGCAAGTTCCATTCCCGCTCGCAACCGCCGCCGCTGCGCGGGTAGGGCTGATGGCGCTTTTCTGCGGCGCACTGGTGGGCTGCGCGGTCGGGCCCGACTACGTCCGACCCGAGCCGCCGATGCCCGCATCCTGGCAGGCGGATGCGCCGGTCGTCGTCACGCGCGCGGACGTCGGGCGCTGGTGGGACGGGTTCTCGGATCCCGACCTGAGCCGGCTCGTCGAGCGCGCGATCGCGAGCAACCTCGACCTCGCCGAGGCGACCGGAAGGATCGAGGAGTCGCGGGCGCTCTACCGCTCGATCTCGTCGGCCGAGTTTCCCTCGCTCGACGCGAACGCGGACTTCTTCCACCAGCGCGAGAGCGTGAACGCGCTCTTCCCGGGCGGCGTGGAGGGCAACCTCTACCAGGTGGGCGTGTCGGCGAGCTGGGAGGTCGACCTCTTCGGTCGGGTCCGGCGCTCCGTCGAGTCGGCGGGCGCTCGCGTCCAGGCCTCGCAGGACGACTGGCGCGACGTGCTGGTCGCGGTATGCGCGGAGGTCGCGAGCGCCTACGTCGACGTCCGAACGCTCCAGCGGCGGATCGGCGTCGCGCGGGCGAACCTCGAGTCGCAGGGCCGGATCGTGGAGCTCACGAAGATCCGCCACGAAGGCGGCATCGCGTCTTCGCTCGACGTGGCGCAGGCTGAGAGCATCTACGCGAACACGCGAACGACGATTCCGCCGCTCGAGTCCGATCTCTCACAGGAGCTCAATCGGCTGAGCGTCCTCCTCGGCGAGAACCCTGGCGGCATCGCGCCGACGCTCGTCCCCGGCGCCCCGATCCCTGCGCCGCCGTCGGAGCTCACGGTCGAGCTGCCGGTGGACCTCGTCCGCCAGCGGCCGGACATCCGGCGCGCCGAGCGGGACCTCGCCGCGCAGACGGCGCAGATCGGCGTCGCGACCGCCGACCTCTACCCGCGGCTCACGCTCCTCGGCAGCTTCGGCTTCGATGCGACGCAGGCAGCGGACCTCTTCGAGGGCCCGAGCCGGAGCTACTCCGTCGGGCCGGCCGTCACCTGGAACATCTTCGACGCCGGCCGCATCCGCGGCCTCATCGCCGCCGAGGAGGCGCGCACGTCGCAGGCGCTCGCCCGCTACGAGAAGACGATCTTGACCGGCCTCCAGGAGGTCGAGGACGCGCTGGTCGCTTTCGCGCGGCTCCGCGAGCAGGAGGCCGCGTCGATCGACGCCATCCGCGCCGGGCGGCTCGCGCTCGACCTCGCGACCGCTCTCTACAAGGACGGCGCCGTCGACTTCCAGAACGTGCTCGACGCGCAGCGGACGCTGCTCGTGTTCGAGGACCAGCTCGCGCGCGTCGACGGCTCGCTCACGCAGAGCCTCGTGCAGCTCTATCGCGCGCTCGGCGGCGGCTGGCGAAGCGCCGAGAGCGTCCAGCAGGCGAATGGCGATTCGGAAGGGCAACATGCGAGCTGAGAGTGGGGCGTTCGTGCCGGGCCGAGCCGGCAGACGAGCTTTCGTCCTGGCGGCCGTCGCGCTCGCGGCCGCCTCGTGCCGGCAGGAGAAGGCGCCGCCGCGGTCCGCGCCGAAGGTCGTCGTCTCACGGCCGGTCGAGCGCGACGTGACCGAGTGGGACGAGTACACGGCGCGCCTCGAAGCGATCGAATTCGTGGAGGTGCGGCCGCGCGTGAGCGGCTACCTCCAGTCGGTCGATTTCCGGGAGGGCGCGATCGTCCAGAAGGGCACGCAGCTCGTCCAGATCGACGCCCGTCCCTACGAGGCGGTGCGACGGCGCGCGGAGGGCGACCTCGCGGTCGCGAAGGCGCGCCTCGACCTCGCGCGCAAGAAGCTCGAGCGTGCGATGAACCTCGTCGGACGCGACGCGATCTCGCGCGAGGAGGCCGACACGCGCGCCGCCGAGGCGCGCCAGGCGGAGGCGTCGCTGGAGGCGGCGTCGGCGGCGGTCGACGCGGCTCGCCTCGACGTCGAGTTCACGCAGGTGCGCGCGCCGATCGCCGGGCGCGTCGGGCGGCGGCTCGTGACCGAGGGCAACCTCGTGAACGGCGGCTCCGGCACGCAGGGGACGCTCATCACCACCATCGTGTCGCTGGACCCGATCCACGCGATCTTCGAGGCCGACGAGCAGTCGTTTCTCAAGTACCAGCGGCTCGCGAGAACCGGCGAGCGCGCGAGCTCCCGCGAGGTGCGAAACCCCGTGCAGGTCGGCCTCGCCGACGAGGAGGGGTTCCCGCACCAGGGCTACATGGACTTCGTCGACAACCAGCTCGATCCGGCGACCGGGACGATCATCGGACGGGCGATCTTGCCGAATCCCGACCTGAGCTTGACGCCCGGCCTGTTCGCGCGCCTCCGCCTCCCGGGCCGCGGCGACTACCGCACCGTGCTCCTGCCCGACGAGGCGATCCAGAGCGACCAGGCGAAGAAGTACGTGCTCGTCGTCGACGATCGCGGCGTCGCGCAGTACCGCGCGATCTCGACCGGGCCGCTGATCCAGGGTCTGCGCGTCGTTCGCGACGGGGTCGGCGTCGACGATCGCGTCATCGTGAGCGGGCTCCAGCGCGTCCGGCCGGGCGTCGCCGTCGACGCCGAGGAGAAGCCGCTCGTCCAGCAAGCGCGGGCGGACGCGTCGCCGTTGGCGTCGCCGGCGGACGAGCCGCGCGCGCTCGCGTCGCCGGCGGCGCCGGCGCGAGCCGGCGGTCGGCGATGAACATCTCGCGGTTCTTCATCGACCGTCCGATCTTCGCGGCCGTCCTCTCGATCTTCACGATCATCGTCGGCGCGATCGCGTACCGGTCGCTCCCGGTCGCGCAGTATCCCGACGTCGTGCCGCCGACGGTGGTCGTGCGCGCGTCGTATCCCGGCGCGCCGCCGGAGGTCATCGCGGAGACGGTCGCGACCCCGATCGAGCAGGAGGTGAACGGTGTCGAGGACATGCTCTACATGTCCTCGCAGAGCACGACCGACGGTCAGATGCAGCTGACCATCACGTTCAAGCTCGGCACCGATCTCGACAAGGCGCAGGTGCTGGTCCAGAACCGGGTCGCGATCGCGGAGCCGCGCCTTCCCGAGGAGGTGCGGCGGATCGGCGTCACGACGCTCAAGTCGTCGCCCGATCTGTTGATGGTCGTGCACCTGCTGTCGCCCGATGATCGCTACGACCAGCTCTACATCGGCAACTTCGCGCTCATCCAGGTGCGCGACGTGCTCGCGCGCATCGCCGGCGTCGGCGATGTGACGCTCTTCGGCCTCCGCGAGTACAGCATGCGCATCTGGCTCGACCCCGAGCGGCTCGCGGCGCGCAACATCGCGACCAGCGACGTCGTGCAGGCCCTGCGCGAGCAGAACGTGCAGGTCGCGTCCGGCATCATCGGGCAGCCGCCCGTGCCTTCGGGGCGCGCGTTCCAGCTTCCCGTGCTGACGCTCGGCCGCCTCCTCGAGCCCGAGCAGTTCGAGAACGTCGTCATCAAGCGCGGAACGGACGACCTCGGCCGGATCACGCGACTCAAGGACGTCGCGCGCATCGAGCTCGGCGCGCGCGACTACGGCGTGAACAGCTACCTCGACAACCAGCCCGCGGTCGCGATGGCGATCTTGCAGCGCCCGGGCTCGAACGCGCTCGCGACGGCCCAGGAGGTCCAGCGGACGATGGCGGAGCTCTCGCAGAGCTTCCCGCAGGGGCTCGAGTACCGCATCGTCTACAACCCGACGGTCTTCGTCCGGAAGTCGATCGACTCCGTCATCCACACGCTCTACGAGGCGATCGGCCTCGTCGTGCTCGTCGTGCTGGTCTTCCTCCAGAGCTGGCGCGCGAGCGTGATCCCGCTGCTCGCGATCCCGGTCTCCCTCGTCGGCACGTTCGCGGCGATGGCGGCGTTCGGGTTCTCGCTGAACATGCTCTCGCTCTTCGGGCTCGTGCTCGCGATCGGCATCGTCGTCGACGACGCGATCGTCGTCGTCGAGAACGTCGAGCGCCACATCGCGGAAGGCCTGCCGCCGCGCGAGGCGGCGCGCAAGGCGATGGACGAGGTCACGCCCGCGGTGATCGCGATCGCGTTCGGGCTGTCGGCGGTGTTCGTGCCGACGGCGTTCGTGAGCGGCATCTCGGGTCAATTCTACCGCCAGTTCGCGCTCACGATCGCGGTCTCCACGATGCTGTCGGCATTCAACTCGCTGACCCTCAGCCCGGCGCTCTGCGCGCTCCTCCTCCGGCCGCACGACGGCGAGCGCGACTGGTTCGGTCGGCTCTGGGACCGCGCGCTCGGCCGGTTCTTCCGCGGCTTCAACCGCGGCTTCGAGCGCCTGAGCGAGACCTACGGGCGGAGCGTCGGCTGGCTCGTGCGTCGCGGCGCGATCGGGTTCGCGGTGTACGGGACCTTTCTCGCTCTCACCGCGTTCGGCTTCACGACCATGCCGACGGGGTTCATCCCCGCGCAGGACATGGGCTACCTGATCGTCTCGATCCAGCTGCCCGACGGCGCGTCGCTCGAGCGCACCGACGCGGTCGTCCGAAAGGCGAGCGACATCATCCTCCAGACGCCCGGCATCCGCTACGCGGTCGCGTTCGCGGGCTTCTCCGGGTCGACGCGCGCGAACGCCTCGAACGCCGGCGCGATCTTCGTCGGCCCCGCTCCCTTCGAGGAGCGCGAGCACGGCCCGACCGCGAACCAGATCACGGCCGATCTGCGGAAGCGCCTCGGCGAGATCACGGACGCAGACGTCTTCGTGATCCCGCCGCCGCCGGTCCGCGGTCTCGGAACGGCGGGCGGATTCAAGCTCCTCGTGCAGGACCGGGCGGAGACCGGCCTGCACGCGCTCCAGGAGGCGACCGACGGCTACGTCGGCGCGGCGCGCGCCGAGCCCGACGTGACGAGCGTGTTCACGTCCTTCCGCGCGGCGACGCCGCAGATCTACGCCGACGTCGACCGCGTGAAGGCGAACAAGCTCGACGTCCCGCTCGGAAACGTCTTCGACACGCTGCAGGTCTATCTCGGCTCGGTCTACGTGAACGACTTCAACCGCTTCGGGCGGACGTTCCAGGTGCGCACGCAGGCCGAGGGCGCGTTCCGGGACGAGCCCGAGAACATCATGCAGCTGAAGACGCGGAACGCGACGGGGCGGATGGTGCCGCTCGGCTCCGTGATGGACGTCAAGTGGCGGAGCGGCCCCGATCGCATCGTGCGCTACAACATGTTCCCCGCCGCCGAGGTGAACGGCGACGCGCCCGCGGGCGGGAGCCAGGGTACGGCGATGGCGACGATGGAGCGCGTCGCCGCGAACGTCCTCCCGTCCGGGATGGCGATCGAGTGGACGGACATCGCGTACCAGGCGAAGCTCGCGGGGAATACCGCGCTCTTCGTCTTCCCGCTCTGCGTCCTGTTCGTCTTCCTCGTGCACTCGGCCGAGTACGAAAGCTGGCTCCTTCCGCTCGCGATCATCCTGATCGCGCCGATGTGCCTGCCGTTCGCCCTGCTCGGGATCTGGCTCGCGGGCTTCGACAACAACCTCATCACGCAGATCGGCTTCATCGTGCTGATCGGCCTCGCCGCGAAGAACGCGGTCCTGATCGTGGAGTTCGCGAAGCAGCAGGAGGAGGAGGGGAAGGACCGCTTCAGCGCCGCCGTCGAGGCGTGCCGGCTTCGACTCCGCCCGATCCTGATGACGTCGTTCGCGTTCATCCTGGGCGTCGTCCCGCTCGCGCGCGCAATCGGGCCGGGGAGCGAGATGCGGCGCGCGCTCGGCACCGCGGTGTTCTCCGGCATGCTCGGCGTGACGATCCTCGGCCTCTTCTTGACGCCGGTCTTCTACGTGACCCTGCGGAGGTTCGCGCGGCGCTGAGGCGGCGCGCGCGACGGCCGCGGAACGAAGGCGATGCCGTCGACGAAGGCGCCGAGGCCGATGCCGAGCACGACCAGCGCGAGCGCGGGAAACGGGGCGATCACCGCGAGTGCGGTCGCGAGGAGTCGGTCGTCGAAGATGCCCGCGCGTACCGCTGCGCCGGTCTCCGTGTTGCAGACCGGACACGCGATCGCACCAGCCGGCGCCGCCGCGAGAGCCGCTGCGAGCGCGAACCCAGCGGCCAACCGGATCACGGCAGCACGGGCGGCCGCTCGCCGCCGTGCGAGGACGCCGGCTCGTCGCCGTACGCGTCGCGCTCGCGCGCGATCGCCTCGAGCTCGCAGCGCTCGTCGTCGATCTCGCGCGGCGTCCGGAAGCCGAGGCGACGCAACGCGGGGAGCGGCGGGCACCAGCCCTGAAGCGTGTGCTGCAGGTAGAACGACTGCACGACGAGCGGCAGGAGGAGCCAGCGGCGCCGGCGGATCCCGCCGAGCGCGAGGCCGAGCAGGCTCAGGCACGACGATGCCGTCGCGAGGGCTCGCTCGACGTCCCACTCGCGCTCGAGCTCGCCCAGCCGGTGCGGCACCTCGGCGGGGTGCGCGCGGAAGTACGCGACGTCGCGTCGCGTCCGCTCGTCGATCGCCTCGTTCACGTCGGACGCCGTGTTGTGCCGCACGCGCTCGCTCGCGGGTGCGATCATCGTCTGCTCCATGGTGCGACTCCTCGGCGCTGCGCCGTGCCGTCGGCCCGTCGCACGGCGCGATTGCAGTTTCGTCGTGTAGGGCGTTCCCGGAGGCCTCGTGTGACCGGTGCGGACCGCGCACGACCCACATGCCGCGCCCGGCCCGCCTCGCCACCCCGACGCAGTCGCAAGATCGCGGCCAGCCGTGGTTGGTGCGACCCGGCCGTCACACGATCGCGCATGTCGAAGGCGGAGCTCGCGCGCGCGATCGCGCGCCGCGGCGGCTAGCTGCGCGGACGGCTACGGCAGTCGGTCGATGAAGGCGGCCGCGGCCGCGGCGGCGTTGTGCGCGGCGAGCCGGTAGTACGCGAAGAACTCGACGAACTCCGTCAAGTTCAGGGGATCGGGCCCGCCGTCGGATGCGGCGCGGAAGGCGATGAAGGGAAGCCCGCTCGCCGTGACCTCGCGCGCGATCGCGGCCGTTTCTTCGTCGTACGCGACCTGCGTGTCGGAGCCGACGACCGTGAGCTCCGCCGTCGCCTCCGGCCCGACCGAGACCGGGACGAACGCGCCCGGGAGAGCGGTGTCGCACGCGAACACGTCGTCCGTCGTCGGCAGGCATTGGAACGCCTGGCCGCCGAACGGGTCGCTGCTGCTCCCGTACCCGCCCACGACGACGCCGGGCTCGTACGGGAAGCACACCATCGTGCCCGGCGGAACTCCGGGGATCGGCGTCACGTCGGGGACGATCGCGCAGCGCTCGAGCGCGATCGCGCCCGCGGCCGTGACCTGCTTCGCGACGTCGAGCCAAGGCTCGTGGCAACGGTAGCGGCTCCCGTCGTCGAGCACCCACGTCTCGGGGACGGTGACGTCCGCATCGCGGAGCGGGCTGCCGGCGACGGCGGAGACGACGACGCCCGAGACGTCGAAGTTGTCGAGGAGCGTGCGCGTCGTCGTCTGCGCGTTCACGAGCCCCACGCCCGTCATCCCGACGACGACGCGCGTCCGGCCGATCGATCCGATCCGGAAGATACGGCCTTCCACCTCCCGCGTCTCCTCGACGTTCGTTCGATCGAGGATCGCGGCGAGCTCGGCGGGGAACGCGCCCAGGACGCCGATCGTGCGAGGCGTGCCGCTGCTCGAGTCGCCGCAAGCGGACGCCACGGCGAGCAGGGCGGAAGCGGCAAGGGCGAGGCGGCGCGATGGGGGAACGGTCATCGCGCCACTCCTTATCCCCCCGCTCCAAAAGCCGGAAGCGGGAAGTTGCGCGGCCGCCCGTCCGAATTTTGTCCCAGCCGCCGCGTCGCGCCGGGTCCCCCTCAGCGGGAGCGCTCGTGGCGGCCGCCGCCGTCCTGCTTCTCGTTGCCGGTTCCGGCGGCGCCGAGGTCGTCCGCGGCGGGGTTCGGGGTCGCCGCGGGCGTCCGCGCGGGGGCGGGCTGCTTCGCGTTCTTCTGCGAGGAGTCGACCTCCCCGGCTGCGATCACGCGCCGGTCCTCCTCGAGCGCGCGATCCGACGATTTGTCGGCCGCTGCGGCTCCAAGAGGCGCCGCGATGGACGCCGCGAGCGCGAGCGCCGCGATTCGAGCGGCGCTCGCGCGGCTCGTTTGCCGACCGTGCCTCAACGCGGCAACGGCGTCAGCGTCGAGCGCATCTGCGGAACGGCGCGGTTCATCCGGCTCCCGAGCGGCGACGCCACGGCGCCGTTCAGGCCGCTTCCCGCACCCGCTCCGCCGATCCGAGGCGTCGTTCCGCTTCGCGTCGTCGGGCCGTCGCTGTCCGCCGCGCGGATGCCGACAGGACGCGCGAGCGACCCCGCGAGCGCCCCGGTCGCTCCCGCGGGACCGGCGGCGAGCGCCGATCCACACAGAGCGAACCACGTCGCCGCGACGACGAAGCCGATCGTGCCTCTTCGCATCAGCCAACCTCCTCACGCGCCTGGCAGCAAGCCCCATGCCGTCATTTCGGGCCGTTGTCCAGCCGCGATCCGCAGCCGGTCGGCCGACGGGTGCAGCCAGGACGCCTGGCGGATTTCTACGGCGAGCGGGGCCTCGCGGGCCGGCGGGGCGATGTCGCGCGTCAAGGATCTTCCCATCGCTCGCGGTCCGCGCACGTGCACGCTGAAGAAATTGCATGGCGTCTGCGGCCCGGACGCGGAGAAGTGCGCGGTCCGTCCCGGGATGCACCGCGTTGACACACCGGGGGCCCCCGTCCCATTCTTCACTCGCGCGATCGCGATGAGCCAAGCCCCCGCCAAACCGGTCCTGGTGGTCGAAGACTCCGCCGACATCCGCGACGCGATCTCGTTCGTCCTCGAGAGCGAGGGCTACAAGGTGCGCACGGCGGTCGACGGGCTCGACGCCGTCGCGCAGCTCCAAGCCGGCCTGCGGCCGAGCCTGATCATGCTCGACCTCGCGATGCCGCGGATGGACGGCTTCGAGTTCCGGACCTGGCAGTCGGGAGACGATCGCTTCGCCGGCATCCCGGTGGTCGTCTACTCGGGCGCCTTCGACATCGACCAGGTGTCGCAATCGCTCGGCGTTCCCGCCTTCCGAAAGCCGATCGACATCGACCGCATGCTCGATCTGGTCGCCGCGTACGCGGCCCTGTGATCCCGCGTCGTCCGCGTCGTTTGTAGAGAAGCGTATCGCCTCTACACTCGTAGCGGGGGGACGACCCGCGCATCGGGCGAGATCGCGGAATGGACGACGCGCTCCAGAAGCTGCGCGACGAGCTGATTCTCTTCGCGCCGCGCCTCGCGACGGCGCTCGCGCTCCTGATCGCGTTCGCGATCGCCGCGCGCATCGCGGCCCGGATCGTCGATCGCGTCGGCTCGCGGGCGCTGCGCGCGCCCGAGATCGTGGAGCTGCTCGCGCGCACCGCGCAGATCGGAATCATCGCGTTCGGCGTGGTGAGCAGCCTCGGGACGCTCGGCGTCAACGTCATGGGCCTGGTCGCGGGTCTCGGGCTCGCGGGCTTCGCCGCCGGCTTCGCGCTCAAGGATGCGCTCTCGAACGCGCTGTCGGGCGTCCTCATCCTGATGTATCGGCCCTTCCATCATGGCGACCGCGTCTCGGTCACCGGGTTCGAGGGTATGGTCGTCCACATCGACCTGCGATACACCACGCTCGCACTCGACGATGGACGGCGAGCCTTGGTTCCGAACTCCGCGATCTTCAGCAACCCGATCACGCTGGCGTCGCGCCCGGCCGCAGAGAACGACGCGACGGTGCGGCCCGCTCGCACGATCTCTTCCGCGATGCGGTGAGGGCGGGGGCGCGGCGGGGGGCAGGAACGGGCCATGACGTCACCGCTCGTGTCCGATGGCCCCGTCCTCGTCGTCGACGATTCCCTCGACACGCGACAGACGATGTGCGCGATCCTCGAGGTCGCCGGCTACCGCGTCGAGTCAGCCGAGAACGGCGAGGAGGCGCTCCTGCTGCTCGAAGAGGGCATGCGGCCTTGCCTGATCCTCCTCGACATCGCCATGCCGCGCATGGACGGGATCGAGTTTCGCGCGCGGCAGGTCGAGGATCCCCGATTCGCGAACGTGCCGGTGGTGCTCTTCTCGGGCGCGTACGAGGTCGCGAAGATCTGCCGCCGGCTACGGGTCCCGGGGTTTCAGAAGCCGGCCGAGGCGAGCCAGCTGCTCGCGATCGTCGCCCAGCACTGCCGCTGCGGCTGAGTCGGCGGAGCGTTCCCTCTCCGACTCAGCGCGGGGTCGCCTTCGGCTTCGGCATGCCGTCGCCTTCCGCGGGCTCCGGCTCCATCGCGTCGTCGGACTCGCGCAGCGAAAGCGCGTCGCGCGGGTCGGGTGTGCGCTGCGCGGTGGGCGGAAACCGACCTGGAAGGCGCGAAGACCGTCGTTCGCGAGCGCGAGCCCGGGGAGGTTGCAACAACGATGCCGTGCTCTTCGCGCGCGACGATTCGCCGTAGTGTGCGGCGAGCGTCCGAACCCGAGCGCTAGCGGGCGTTCTGACCCGGAGGCGCAGGCTCCCCTTTGCCACCCGTCGGACCGGGCGCCGTGCGATCGACCGAGCCGCCGACGGTTCCGTGATCGAGCCCGCTCGCGGGCTCGTAGGGGCGTTCCTTCGCCTGTGCGGGATTCTGCGTTGCGGGCTTCGTCGACTCGTTCACGGCGGGCGGCGTATCGTGGTCGATCTCGCGCTCGTCCTTCGCCGGCGAGACGCCCGCGAGGAGGCCGACGAGAGCCACCATGATGCGACAGCTGTACTGATTGTCGAGAACGTCTTCACGACGATTCCTTTCTACGAGGCGCACGCGCCGAGGACGCGCGCACGCGTCGTGTCCGCGCCGAACGGCGCGGACGCTTGCACCTCGGACGTCACACGGGTGCAACAATGGTGCCTCGAGGCCGTCGACGAAATGACGCTCGAGGACGCGCGACGCGGCGCGGCACAGAGGCGTCGTTCTCTCCTCGCTCACGCGCGCGGCTCGTCGGCGCGGCGATTCGCCGCGAGGCTCGACACGCGGCGGCTGTTCTTTTTCGCCGGACTCGACTAAAATGGTCGTCGCGCCGGCGTTCCGCCGTCGCACCTCGAGGTCATGCAGGAGCAGTTCGTCATTCCGCGGGACCCGGTGTTGGTCGTCGAAGACACCGACGACAGCCGCGACCTGCTGGGCGCGATTTTAGAGCTGACGGGGTATCGGGTGGAATACGCCACCGACGGTCGCGACGCGCTCGACAAGCTCGAGGCCGGCCTGCACCCGTCGCTCGTCCTCCTCGACGTCGCGATGCCGCGCATGGACGGCATCGAGCTGCGCTCGCGCCTCGCCGAAGACCCGCGCTTCGCGGGGATCCCGGTCGTCGTCTTCTCGGGCGTCTACGACATCGCGAACCTGCGCCGCTCGCTCGCCGTCCCGGCCTTCCGCAAGCCCGTCGACGTCGACCAGGTCCTCGAGATGGTCGCGCGCTACTGCGCCCGGCCGTAGGGTTGAAGACTGGCGCCGCCTCGGCGCTTGATCCAGAATTCCCGGCATGTGGCGCGACAAGCTGCGGATGCCGTCGCCGGAAGAGGCCCTTCCCGGACGCAGCGAGAAGATGCCGGTTCCGAGCCGGCACTTCGTGCTCGGGACGCCGCTCGAGCCGCCGTTTCCCGAGGGCTCCGAGATCGCGCTCTTCGGCATGGGCTGCTTCTGGGGCGCCGAGCGGAAGTTCTGGGAGGTGCCGGGCGTCCACACGACCGCGGTGGGTTACACGGGCGGGGTCACCCCGAACCCGACGTACCGCGAGGTGTGCAGCGGCTCGACGGGACACAACGAGGTCGTCCAGGTCGTGTTCGATCCCGCGCGCGTGTCCTACCGCGACCTGCTGGCGGTCTTCTGGGAGGGCCACGACCCGACCCAGGGCATGCGCCAGGGAAACGACGTCGGAACGCAGTACCGGTCGGGGATCTACACGCACGGCGAAGCGCAGCGCCGCGCCGCCGAGGAGACCCGCGCCGCGTACGATGAGCGCCTGCGCGCCGCCGGCTACGGCCGGATCACGACCGAGATCGTGCCGGCGCCCGAGTTCTACTACGCCGAGGAGTACCACCAGCAGTATCTCGCGAAGAATCCGGGCGGGTACTGCGGGCTCGGCGGCACGGGCGTCGCGTGCCCGGTCGGCGTCGCGGCGAGCTGAACGTCGGCCGTAGCCGGGACTTCAGCGAAACGCCGGGATCACCTTCTCCGCGAAGAGGCGCGTCGCGCGCAGGTCGTCGACGCGTCCGAACATCGCGATGAAGTGGGTGACCCCGAGGTCCACGAACTCGCGAATGCGCGCGATCACGCGATCCGGCGTGCCGACGATCGCGGTGTCGTCGGCCGCGCCGCCCATGCGCTCCGCGCGCTTCTTGAGCCGCCGGTCGAGGCGCTCGGCGTCGTCGTCGATCAGGAGCGGGCCGAACCAGCTGCGCTCGATCTCCCGCGGGTCGCGCCCGATCGCGGCGCAATGGCGGTCGAGGACGGCGATCTTCCGGCGGAAGAGATCCGGCGAGCCGCCCATGTTCCAGATCTGCGCGTAGCGCGCGACGAGCTTCAGGAGGATCTTCTCGCCGCCGCCGCCGATCAGGATCGGCGGGTGCGGCTTCTGGATCGGCGCCGGATGGTTCCACGGGCGCGCGATCCGGTAGTGGCTGCCGTCGAACGTGGGCTGCTCCTCGCACCACATCTTGACGCAGATCTCGAGGCCCTCCTCGAGCTGTCGGAGCCGCGTGCCCATCGAGGGGAAGTCGAAGCCGAAGGCCTCGTACTCGGTCTGGTACCAGCCGGCGCCGAGCGCGAACTCGAAGCGCCCGCCGGAGATCACGTCCATCGCGGCGGCCATCTTCGCGGTGAGCGAAGGCTGGCGATACGAGTTGCAGAAGACCAGCGTGCCGAAGCGGATCGTCCGGGTCTCGCGCGCGAGCGCGGACATCGTGACCCAGGCTTCGAGCTGATCCGCGTCGGGCGGCGTGACGACGCCGTGGAAGTGATCGTCGAGCCAGACGGTGTCGTAGCCGAGTCGCTCGGCCTCGCGCCAGTGCGCGGCGAGGGCGTCGAAGGTCGCGCCTTCCTGCGGCGTCTGGATTCCGAATCGCACGCGGCGGGTCGTCGTGTCGGGCATGCGCCGGCGTTAGACGACGTGACGGTAGCGCGCAACGCGCTTGACGGGTCGGTTCGCGAGCGAGACGGACCTGCGCCGGTCAGCGGCGCGGGTGGTGGCAGAGAGGCGCCTCGTCAACCCCCGCGCACCACCCCTGGGGCGACCTCTCTGCCAGCCGACGCCGTCGCGCCCGTCCGAGTCCCCTCGACTCCGCCACCACCGCTTCCCGACCGCCCGGGCGCTTCGGCGCGGATCGGAGCAAGCGGGGTGCCACCGCGGATCGGGTAAAAGCGCCGGTTTTCCTGGCGGCGGTCACGTCCCGCGGCGCCGAGCCGACGAGAAAGTGCCGGCGTGGTACCTTCCTGCCCATGGCGTGGTGGCCATGGCGGCGAACGATCCAGGCGCCGGCGAGCGCCCCCGAAGGGAAGCGTTCGACCGAGCGCGACCATGTCGCGGGCCGGACCGGTGCGGAGTCGAAGGAACGTCGTTCCGCCACCTGGATCGGCAGAAAGCGCTTTCGCGAGATCGTCGGCGAGGCGGTCGACTCGATCCCCGAGGGCATCCGCCGGCGCATCGAGAACGCGGTCGTGGTCGTCGAGGACGAGCCGGACGAGGAGACGCTGCTCGACCTCGGGCTCGATCCAGCGGAGGACTCGCTCTACGGGCTCTACCAGGGAACTCCGATCTCCGAGCGCGGCGACGGCTTCGGAAACGCCTTGCCCGACCGCGTCGTGATCTACTATCTCCCGCTCACGGAAGATTTCCGCGACGAGTACCACCTGCGTCGCGAGATCCGACGCACGGTGGTTCACGAGATCGGGCACTTCTTCGGCCTGTCCGATCGCGAGATCGAGGGGATGGGCTACTGAGCTTCTCGCGCGAAACCAGGCAGGCAGACCTCGCCGCGATGGCGCGCGAAGGGGTCGACGTGCTCGTGATCGGCGGCGGCATCACCGGGGCCGGGATCGTGCGCGACGCGGCCATGCGCGGGCTGCGAGCGGGCCTCGTCGAGCGCGGCGATTTCGCGTCGGGCACGTCGAGCCGGTCGTCGAAGCTGATCCACGGCGGCATCCGCTATCTCGAGCAAGGCGAGATCGGGCTCGTGCGCGAGGCGGCGGTCGAGCGTCGGCGGCTCCGCCGCATCGCGCCCCACCTCGCGTTCCCGGCGCGCATGGCGATGCCGGTCCACGGGCGCACGAGCGCGGGCCTCCTGAAGCTCCGCGCCGGGCTCTGGGCGTACGAGAAGCTCGTGCAGCTCGAGGAAGACGAGCGCCACGAGGTCTGGAATCGCGACGAGACGGTCGCGCACGTCGGCGGGATCGAGACCTCGCAGCTCCAGGGAACGGCGGTCTTCACCGAGTACGTGACCGACGACGCGCGCTTGACGCTCGAGACGATCAAGTCGGCGAAGCGCCACGGCGCCGCGGTCGCGAGCTACGCGCCGGCGGTCGGCATCGAGCCGCTCGGCGCGCGCGTCGGCGCCGGGGCCGCCAGCGGCAACGGCGCGCGCTCGAGCGCACCGCGCCTCGCCGTGCGCGTCCGCGACGAGCTCACGGGCGAGGAGCTGACGGTCGCGTGCGGCGCGGTCGTGAACGCGGCCGGACCGTGGGTCGACGTGGTCCGCCGCCTTTCGGGCGAGGGCCGCGCGCGGATGCACTTGACGAAGGGCATTCACCTCGTGGTCGCGCGCGAGCGCCTGCCGCTCGAGGAGGTCCTCGTCATGAAGGCGGTCGACCGGCGTCCGGTCTTCATCGTGCCGTTCCACGACGTGCTCTGGATCGGGACCACGGACACCGACTACCCGGAGCCCGAGGAGCGGCCGCGGATCACGCGCCAGGACGTCGACTACCTGCTCGAGGCGACGAACCGCGTCGTGCCCGGGGCGAAGATCGGGTACGGCGACGTGCGAGGCGCCTGGGCGGGCGTCCGCCCGCTCGTCCACCAGGAGGGAAAGAAACCCTCCGAGATCTCCCGCCGCGACGAGGTGATCAGTGAGCCGGGCGGCCTGCTCTCGATCGCCGGCGGCAAGCTGACCACGTACCGCAGCATGGCGGAGCGCGTGGTCGACACCGTGGTCGAGCGCCTCGGCGTCGCGGCCGGCGAGTGCCGGACGGCGGAGGTCCCGCTCGTCGAGGACGGCCCCCTGGTCCCGGCCGTCCGGACCGAGCTGAGCGACGCCGACGTCGCGTACGCGATCGACGAGGAGTGCGCGCTCTGCGTCGCCGACGTGCTCGAGCGGCGCGCGCGCAGCAACCTCTTCGCGCCCGGCAACGGCGGGCCGGATGCGGAGCGCGTCGCCGCGATCCTCGCCCGGCGCCTCGGCTGGGACCGCGAGCGCGCGGAGCGCGAGGTGGCGGGCTACCGCGCGCGCATCGCCGAGGACGTCGCGTGGCGGGCCGGCGACGCTTGACGCAGCGAGAGGGGTTGCCGTGAGCGCGATCGAGATCCTGAAGGGCATCCTGCCGCCCGACCGCGTGAGCGCCTCGGACGAGGACCGGCGCGCGCGCGCGCACGACTACTGGGCGTTCGAGGCCATCCACGACGTCGCCGGCCGCCCCGCGGAGTCGCCGGCGTGCGTCGTGTTTCCGCAGTCGACGGCCGAGGTCGCCCGCGTGCTCGAGGTCGCGAACGAGCATCGGCTCGCGGTCGTCCCGTACGGTCTCGGATCGGGCGTCTGCGGCGGCGTGCGGCCGGGGGGCGAAGCGATCGTCGTCGACACCTCGCGCATGAGCCGGCTCCTCGGCGCGAGCCGCGACGCGCTCGTCGCGGTCGCGCAGGCGGGGCTGAACGGCGCCGAGTGCGAGCGGCTCCTGAACGAGCACGGGCTCACGCTCGGGCACTTCCCGCAGTCGATCGCGCGCTCGACGGTCGGCGGGTGGGTCGCGACCCGCGCGTCCGGCCAGCTCTCCACGCGCTACGGCAACATCGAGGACCTCGTCCTCGCACTTGAGGTCGTGCTGCCCGGCGGCCGCGTGCTGCGGACGTTCGCCGCGCCGCGCGCCGCGACCGGGCCGGATCTCCGCTCGCTCTTCCTCGGATCGGAAGGGACGCTCGGGATCGTGACCGAGGTCTCGCTGAAGGTGTCGCCGCGCCCCGCGTGGCAGGAAGGGTTCGCCGCGCTCCTCCCGAGCTGGGACGACGGGCTCGAGATCACGCGCGAGCTCCTGCAGGCGGGCTGGCGCCCCGCCGTCCTCCGCCTCTACGACGGCATCGAGGCGGAGCGGAACTTCGGCGAGTGGGTACCGAACAAGACGCCGCTCCTTCTCGTCATGAGCGAGGGCACGAGCGCGATGGCCGGCGCGCTCCAGATCGAGCTCGACGCCGCGCGCGCCGCCTGCGCGCGGCGCGGCGGCTCGCTCATCGGCGACGCGCCGCTCGAGCATTGGCTCGGTCACCGGAACGAGGTGCCGTCGTGGGAGGCGCTCCTCAAGAACGGGCTCGTCGTCGACACGATCGAGGTCGCGGCGACGTGGGACCGGATCGGGGCGCTCTACGGCGCGGTCACCGAGCGCGTGCGCGCGGTGCCGGGGATCCTCGCGGCGAGCGGCCACACGTCGCACGGCTACACGACCGGCGTGAACATCTACTTCACGTTCGCCGGCGCGTCGCGCGATCCGGCCGAGCAGGAGCGCATGTACCTCGGGGCGTGGTCGGCGGCGATGGAGGCGACGATCGCGTGCGGCGCGACGATCTCGCACCACCACGGGATCGGCCGCGTCCGGCGCGACTGGCTGCCGCGGGAGCTCGGCGACGCAGGCATCGAAACCCTGCGTGCCGTCAAGCGTGCGCTCGACCCGAACGGCATCATGAACCCCGGCGTCCTCCTGTAGGGACGCGCCCGCCGCCAACGTGCCGACGAACGACCCGGTGCTCGTCACGCATGCCGGGGGCTGCCACTGCGGCCGCGTCCGGTTCGAGGTCGATGCGCCCGCCGACGTGGAGGCGACCGACTGCAACTGCTCGATGTGCGGGAAGACCGGCTTCCTCCACCTGATCGTCCCGCGCGCCCGCTTCCGCCTGCTGTCGGGCGAGGAGGCGCTCACCCGCTACACCTTCAACACCGGCACCGCGCAGCACCTCTTCTGCTCGGTGTGCGGCGTCAAGTCGTTCTACGTGCCGCGCTCCCATCCCGATGGCTACAGCGTGAACGTCCGCTGCCTCGATCCGGGCACGGTCCGGAGCGTCGCGACCCGGCCCTTCGACGGGCGCAACTGGGAGGCGAACGTCGCGTCGCTGCGCCGTCGGAGCGATCGGTGAAGGTCACGCGCGACGGCGGCCGCTGGAGCAACGCGGACGCCGATCGCGTCGACGTCGTGGCGTACGATCCGTCCTGGCCGGAGCTCTACGAGCGCGAGGCGCGTGCGATCCGCGCCGCGCTGCCCGCGGGCATCGACGCCGCGATCCACCACATCGGGAGCACCGCGGTCCCGGGCCTCGCGGCGAAGCCGATCATCGACGTGCTGCTCGTCGTCGACGCGGGCGCGGGATGGGACCGCCTGGTGACGCCGCTCGAGTCGCTCGACTACGTCTGGTGGGCGGACAACCCGCGCTCCGACCACATGTTCTTCGTGAAGGGCATGCCGCCCTTCGGGCAGCGCCGGACCCACCACGTCCACGTCCACACGCCCGGGCCCGACGTCGAGCGCCGGCTCCTCTTCCGGGACGCCCTCCGATCCGATCCGCGCGAGGCCCGGCGCTACGAGGACTTGAAGCGCGAGCTCGCCGCCCGCCACGCGACCGACCGCGACGCCTACACGGCGGCCAAGGGGGATTTCGTCGCGGCCGTCGTCGCGCGCGCAACCCGCGCGCGAGCCTGACGCGCGCCGGTCAGGCGCAAATCGGCCCGTTCGCAGCGGCCGCGAAGTCGCTCGCTTCGCGCTCGCGGCCCGTGCTATGGCGGGCGCCAACCCAGCGCCGTGACGGGCAACGGCGCCTCGGAGGTGCGCCATGGCCCGCTTTGCTCGCCCCTCGCGGCTCACGCTCTCGCTTCGCACCCTCGCCTTCGCGGCCGTCGCGGCGCTCCTCTCGCACGCCGAGGCCGGCGCACACGTCGCCAGCGATCCACCGGTCCTCGTGCCGCCGACGTCGATCGCTCCTGCGCCGGCGGTCGCCGCCGATCCGGGCGATCCGGGCGCGGCGCTCGACCAGCTCGGCTACGCGCCGGGTCGCGTGATCGTCAAGATGAAACGCACGGTCGGCGCCTGCCTCGATTGCCTCTACGCGCGCGGCCTCGCGATCGGCGCGGCGATCGGCGCTCCCGGCTTGGACGACGTGGGGCGCCGCTTCGGCCTCCGCGGCGTGCGGCCGCTCCGCGCCTCGGACGCCGCGCTCGGGACGATCGCCGCCCGCCGACGCGCCGAGCGCGACCGGCGCGCGCGCCGGACGGGGGCCGCGCGCTCCGCCGGCCGCGCGGTCGCGCCCACGCCGGACATGACGTCGATCTACGTCCTCGAGCTGTCGCCGTGGCTCGACATGGACGAGGCCGCGCGCGAGCTCGCGAGCGACGCCGCGGTCGAGTGGGCGGAGCCGAACCGGAAGGCGACGGTCCAGCTCGTCCCGAACGATCCGTACGTTTCGTCGTCCGGGTCGTGGGGCCAGCCGTTCGCCGACATGTGGGGGCTCGAGCGCATCCACGCGCGCGAAGCGTGGGACGTCGGCCGTGGCGCGGGCGCGGTGGTCGCCGTGATCGACACCGGCGTCGACGCCGCGCACCCGGACATCGCGGGCAACATGTGGGCGAACCCGGGCGAGATCCCGGGCAACGGGATCGACGATGACGCCAACGGCTACGTCGACGACGTCGCCGGCTGGGACTTCACGGTCGACGACGCCGATCCGTTCGACGACCACGGCCACGGGACTCACGTCGCGGGAACGATTGCCGCGACCGCGGACAACGCGATCGGCGTCGCGGGGATCGCGTTCGAGGCGAAGATCATGGCCGTCAAGGGCCTGAACGCGTACGGGAGCGGCTACTTCGAGAGCCTGGCGCTCGCGATCGTGTACGCGGCCGAGAACGGCGCCGACGTCATCAACGCGAGCTGGGGCGGCTTCGGCACGTCGCACCTGATCGACGACGCGATCGACACCGCGAACGGTCTCGGGACGGTATTCGTCGCTGCGGCCGGCAACTCGAACCTCGACGTCGAGGAGTCGCGGCTCGGGCCGTTCACGCCGGCGGCGCATCGCCACGCGATCACGGTCGCGGCGTTCGACCACCTGGACCAGAAGGCGTACTTCTCGAACTTCGGCGCGAAGATCGACGTCGCGGCGCCGGGCGGGGGCGACGACGGCGGCGGGTTCGAGCCCTTCCGCTCGATCCTGTCGCTGCGCTCGAGCGGTGCGGGGACGGACATGACCGGCAACGGGCGGCTCGTGGTCGGGACGCGCTATGTCCGGCAGGCGGGCACCAGCATGGCGTCGCCGCACGTCGCGGGCGTCGCGGCGCTGGTGCGCGGCCTCCACCCGGAATATTCGCCGGCACAGGTGCGCCAGGCGATCCGCACCGGCGCCGACGACGTCGGCTCCGCGGGCGTCGACGTCGAGTCGGGCTACGGGCGCGTGAACGCGGCCGGCGCCGTCGCGCTCGCAGCGCTCGACGTCGAGATCGATTCGCCGGCGCCGCGGACGCTCGTCACCGGCACGTCGCTCGCGATCGACGGCAGCGCGTCGGGCGCGGGCTTCGTCTCCTACACCGTCGAGTACGGCGCGGCGCCGACTCCCGCGACCTGGACGGTTCTCGCCGGGCCGATCTCGACGCCGGTCTCGGGCGCGACGCTCGCGACCTGGGACCTCGCGTCGGTCCCCGACGGCGACTACGTGATCCGCGTCCGCGCGACGAATGCCGACGGCGACGAGTTCCAGGACCGGACGCGCGTCGTGCTCGACCACGTCGTCATCACCGACCCCGCGCCCAACACGATCCTCCGTCCGACCGGCTCGCTCGCGATCCGCGGGACCGCGGCGGGCGGCAGCTTCCAGCGCTTCCGCGTCGAATGGCGACAGGCGACGCCGGACTTCGCGCTCGGCCCTTGGCGTGCCGACGGCATCGCTCTCGCCGGCAGCGGAAACGCGCCGGTCACCGACGGCCTGCTCGCGACGCTCGATACGTCGCTCTTCCCGGCGAACACGCACCTCGACTTCCGCATCGTCGTCACGCAGGCCGGGCTCGACGCGGTCGACGACCGGCGGAACGTCGTCCTCGACGCGACCTTGCGCGAGGGCTGGCCGCAGCGCATCCCGGGCCTGCCACAGTTCGACTCTGCCCTCCGTCTCCTGAACCACGTCACCATCGCGGACCTCGACGACGACGGCACGAAGGAGATCCTCGCCGCGTACGGCGACATGGTGTGGGTCTTCCGGCACGACGGCTCTCTCATGCCGGGCTGGCCGCGCACCCTCGATCAGGAGCCGACGACGGTCCTCATGCGCCGCTCGCCCGCGGCCGCGGATCTCGATGGCGACGGGCGCCTCGAGGTCGTCGCGGCCGACAGCGTGCCGGCGGTGGGCTACTCGGCGTCGTCGTACCCGAATACCGACATCTACGTCTGGCACGACGACGGCACGCCGATGGCGGGCTGGCCGAAGCCGTTCCGCCGCGCCTACAGCCTCGACCCGAACGATCCCGTGTTCGTGGGCGGCGGGCCGCGCGGCGATTTCGTGCTGAGCGACGTCGACGGCGACGGGCACCGCGACATCGTCGCGGTGATCGGCCCCGCCGTCTTCGTCATCGACGCTCAGGGCAACGTGCTGCCAGGCTGGCCGCAGACATGGCCGAGCCCGTGGCCCTGCCTCTCGAGCCAGGAGTGCTCGGAATCGCTCGTCGCCGTCGGCGACGTCGACGGCGACGGGCGGAAGGAGATCGCGGTCGTCGTTCTCGGGACGAAGAACGACACCGACAACGAAGCCGCTTCGATGCTGCTCTACGCCTCGGATGGCAGCATGATGCCGGGCTTTCCGAAGAAGGTGAGCTCGCTCCATTACGGGCCGAGCAACTCGTACCCCTCGTACACGAATGCGCCGATCATGGCGGATCTCGACGGCGACGGGAGGCTCGAGATCGTCGCCATGACGAACTCGACGAAGCTCGCGGCGTTCCGCTACACGGGGCAGCCGGCGTCGATCCGCCCGCGCAAGGCGGTCGGCACGGACAACACGCGGTGCGGCGGGTTCGGCGGCGGCACGCTCAAGATCCCGCCGATGCTGGAGCCGCCGACCGCGGGCGATCTCGACGGCGACGGCGCGGCCGAGCTGCTGGTCGCGACGCACTCGAAGAGCTGGATGTGGAAGCGGTCCGGCCGCGGCATCTCGACGACGATCTGCCTCGCGCAGGCGCCGGGCCCCGACTACATCAACGCCGTCCGCGGCGGCGCGCGCCCCGCGCTTCCCGGCTGGCCGGTCGTCATCCCGTTCACCGGAGGTGACCACAGCTACGGCCCCGGTCCGACGGCGATCGGCGACATCGACGGCGACCTCCTGCCGGAGGTCGTCTCCGGCTCGGGCATCTGCGGCCGCTGGGATCCGCCGCAACGGCTCGAGGACCACGTCTGCTTTCCGGTGTCGGCCCACGATCGCTTCGGGCACCTGCTCCCCGGCTTCCCGAAGTCGGTGCCGCTACCGGGCCCGACGAACGGCGTCACGCCCGCGATCGGCGATCTCGACGGCGACGGCCTGAAGGAGATCGTGTGGGTCGACTTTGCGGGCGACGTCCTGGTCTGGAACGTCCCCGGGACGCCGGCTCCCGAAGCCATGCAGTGGCCGATGTTCCGCCACGACCCGGGGCACACGGGCGCGCTGGTCGCGAATCCTTGACGTGCGTCGGGCCGGCGCGACCGGTCCGACGCGCGTCAGGCTCGTTCGGCGGCGCAGTCCGGGCAGCCGGCGACGTCGCGCTCGGGCGCGCCCGGAACGATGCGTGCGAGCGCGTGCTCGAGCGCGTGCGCGACGCGGTTCCGCGTCGCGGCGAAGACGTCCTCGTCCTGGCCGGCGGGATCGGCGATGTCGCCGCCGAGACCCGCGAAGTCCCGCAGCGTCTCGACCGGGACGTCGCGGTCGCCCATCTGCGCGCGCACCATCCGGACCTGCTCCTCCGTCATCGTGAGGATCAGATCCGCCTGATCGAGCAGGTGGCGGTGGCCGCGCTTCAGGTCGCGCGCCACCGCATCCGGCTCGAGGTGGATGTCGACGTCGCGCAGCACGAGGCGCGTGTCGAGCGAGACGAGGCTCCCGTCGCGCGCATACGGCGCGATGCCGCCCGAGGTCACGACCATCGCGTCCTCGGGCACGGCATGGTCGGCGAGCAGCCGCCGCAGCAGGTGCTCCGCCATCACGCTCCGCGACGTGTTCGCGTGACAGACGAACAGCACATGGCGGTACGGATACAGCCTACAACCCCTCGCCCATCACGTCGGCCATGCTCTCCTTCTTGGTCGCGCCCTTCGCGAGCTCCGCCTTCAGCGCGGCGCCGAGCTTCTCGGGATCCCAGGTCGCGCCGACGTTCTTGATCTTTCCGACGGTGTGCCAGCCCTGCAGGAGGAACACGGTCCCGCCGCCGACGCGGAACACCTCGCCGTGCACGTCCTTCGCGTCGTCGCTCGCGAGCCAGGTGACGAGCGGCGCGATGTTCTGCGGCCCCCACACGTCGAACTGGCCTTCCTTCACCTCGCCGCCCATGAGCGCGGCCGTGGACGGCGTCGCCTCGACGGTGAGACGCGTGCGCGCGAGCGGCGCGATCGCGTTCGCGGTCACGCCGTACTTCCGCATCTCCTGGTCGATGATGACCGCCATCGCGGCCACCGCGGCCTTGCACGCGCCGTAGTTCGACTGGCCGACGTTGCCGAGGAGGCCGGCGTCCGAGGCGGTGTTGATGATGCGGCCGTTCAGCATGTTTCCGTTCTTGTGCTCCTCCCGCCAGTACGCGCAGAGGTGATGCGACATGTTGTAGGTGCCCTTCAGGTGCACCGCGACGACCGCGTCCCACGACTCCTCGTCCATGTTGAAGATCATCCGGTCGCGCAGGATGCCGGCGTTGTTGACGAGGATGTTCGCCTTTCCGAACGTGTCGAGGGCGCACTGCAGGATGCGCTTCGCGGCCTTCTGATCGGTGACGCTGTCGCCGTTGGCGATCGCCTCGCCGCCCATCTTCTTGATCTCCGCGACGACGTCCTGGGCGGGCGTTCCGGTCGGCTGGCCGCTGCCGTCGAAGTGCGCGCCGAGGTCGTTCACGACGACCTTCGCGCCGTGCTTCGCCATGAGGAGCGCATGCTCCCGGCCGATGCCCCGGCCCGCGCCGGTGATGATTGCAACCTTTCCTTCGAGCAGCATGAGACGCAGACCTCCCGTGATTGACGTCGTTCGCCGACGATCTCCGATGCGATGGAGAGACCGGCCGGCGCCGCTGAGCCGGGCGGGCCGCCGGAGCAAAACCGTCCGAGTTACGCAAATCGCGCCACTGGCTGTCAACTGACCGGCGGGCCGGGGTCCGGGGGTTGCCGCGTCGCGTGGTCGCTGCCGGCGGGCGGCCGTGCGTACGCGCGGTCGGGCGGTGAAAGGCGCTGGCCGGGGTGGCGGGCGAGTGGCATGAGGGGCGGGCGTGCCCAACGGGCGGCGCTGCGGTGGACGCAGCGGACGGACCGTCGGCGCCCGCGGGGGCTCACGTGAGTCGACTTCGTTCGGTGCTTCTCCTGCTGGGCATCGCGTCCGCCGCGTGCGGCGATCGCGTCGTCGGGTCGGCGCCGGAGCAGCCGCTGCTCGCATTCGACGAGGGCGCGGCGGTGGCGGCCAATGGGGAGCTGCCGGGGGCGCCGCCGAAGGAGGTGTGCGGTGCCGACGACCGCCGGTTCCTCGCGGAGCTCACGATGGGGAACCCACTCGAGTACCGGGTCCCGAAGCGCCTCGCCGACATCAAGCCGTCGCCGAGCGAGGTGATGGTCGCGGGCACGGCGACGAACGTCGTGGTCGGCGCCGGCGACTTTCCCTTCGATCACACGTTCGGCTCGGACTTCAACATGGACGTCGCGCTCGATGCTCCCTACGCCGCCGCGGCGCAGCGGTTCGGCGTCGTGGGCGGCGACCTCCACGTCGAGCTGGCGGCGGGGCAGCTTCCGCACGAGGCGGTCACGCCCGGCCCCGCGAGCGGGCAGGAATGGGAGCAGATGTCGCGGCTCTCCCGCGAGGGCATCGACCGCCGCTTCCTGCCCGAGGAAGGCGAGCGCGTCCTCGTGATGGGACACTGGATCGTCGACTGCGGCCACCTGAACTTCCAGACCGAGCTCCACCCGATCACGTTCATGGCGCGCGCTCGCGAAGACGCCGGGCGGACGGTCGTCGACGCGTTCTACAACCCGTTTCGCGAGACCCAGCTCTACCACCCCGATCCGGCGAAGGCGCTCGCCTTCGACGACCCGTCCCGCCTCGAAGATCCGAACACCCAGCCCTTTCCCGGCGCGTTCATCGCGTCCATCCTCCGCATCCAGGACGCGGCGCCCGAGCCGTACCGCTCGCTCGATCACCTCGAGTCCTGGGCGCTCCTCGAGCCCGACCGCACCTCGCCGGTCGAGTGGCGCGCGTGCGCGCCCGCGGGGAGCACCGGTAGGGATCTCGACGTCAAGTACCAGTGGCTCGTTCGGCCGGGCGTCCGGATCGACGTCGTCCCCGACGACGCGGCGAGCTGCGCGGTCGTGCGGGTCACCGTCGACGACGTCGCGATCGCCGAGCCGGCTCCGCGCGTCTGCGTGACGCCGTGGGAGTTCCTGAACGAGGTCGCCGGCGAGGAGGCCGGGATCGAGGACCTCGATCTGCAGGCGCTGATCTCGGCGTTCGTCGCGCCGCCGTACCGGAGCCGTCTCGACCCGGCGCCGATCCTCAACTGCTACGACGCGCTCGCGGCTCCCGGGCTCGCTCACGAGCCGACAGGCCGCGACGTCGAGGTGCGCGAGGACGCGCCGTTCCCGCTCTACGGGACGATGTCGGTCACGCGCCGCTGAGAGGCGGCGCGCCACTCGCCGCGCGTTCCGAACGGGTCAGCGTGCGTCGGCGTGGCCGTTCGCGCGCGCGCTCGCCGTGGACCCTGCGGCCGCCGTGCTCTCGCGCCGCCCCGCCGCGTCGCCGTCGGCGGCGAGGCACTTCTCGAGCGCGTGCAGCCAGCGGATGGTCGACGTCTCCTCGTCGATCAGCAGCTCGAGGAGCGTGCGGGTCTCCGAGTCCTCCCCGATCTGGTCGATCACGTCGCGGATCGGCTGGACGGCGGCGTCGACGTCGGCGAGGCGGCGGGTGACGTCCCGGAGCTTGTCGAGATCCGAGATCTCGCGCGACGCGAGGCGCGCGCGCGCGCCGTCGCGGAAGGACTCGGGCAGCGTCACCTCGGGCCGACCTCCGAGCTCGGCGAGGCGATCGCCGAGGAGGCGGCCGTGGCGCGCCTCGCGCTCCGCGATGACCCGAAGGCCGCCGCGTACCATCGGGTGACGCGTCGCCTGGCACCAGAGGCCGAAGACCTCGCCGCCGAAGCTCTCGCCGGCGCGGAACTCGTCGAGGAAACGCACGACGAGCTCCCGCTCGGTCGCGAACGTCCGCTTGCGCAGGCGATACGTCCTGGCGGGCGCGCTCGCGGCCGGCGCGCCGCTCTCGATCTCGCGCATCTGCTCCTCGAAGAGGTCGTCCGAGATCAGGCCCTTCCGGTACGCCTTCAGGAGCTGTCGCACCTCGAACTGGCGGTTCACCTCGGCCATGGCTGCCTCCCTCGACCCGAGCTTCGCGGGATCACTCCACAGCTGATCCGTCGGACCCGCCGGAGTCAAACTTTACCGCGGCTCAGCGAGCCCGGTACTGGCGCTCGAGGAACGGCGTGACCGCGACGAGAAACGCGTCGTTGCGATCGCCGGCCACCTGGTGACCGGCGCGGTCGACGGTCGCGGCCTCGGCGTGCGGGATCGCCGCGAGGAGCTCCTGCACGCCCTCGTCGCTCAGGACGTCGCTCATCGCGCCGCGCACGACCAGCGTCGGCACGGCGACCCGGCGCGCGTCCTCGAGCAGCTCCTCGTGCGTCAGGCCGCCGATGCGCGACCGGACCTGCCCCTCCGGCGTCGGGGCGGGGGTGCGGAAGTACTTGTCGTAGTGCCACTCGAGGCGGCCGTCGGGGCGCGTGCGGAGGTTCCGCATGAGGGACTCCGGCTTGATCGAGTCGGGAGGGCGATTCGGGTTGTACTCGCGCAGGGCCGCGACGACCTCGTCGATCGAGCCGAAGCTCTCGTGGCGCGTCATGAAGTCGCGGATGCGGCGGACGCCCTCGGTCTCGAGCCGCGGCGCGACGTCGACCAGGATCAGGGCCGCGGCGACGTCGGGGCGACGCGCCGCCAGATGGAGGCTGATGAGGCCGCCGAGCGAGAAGCCGAGGAGGGCGGCGCGGGTCCAGCCCAGCTGCGGCAGCACCTCGACGACGTCCGCGCCGAAGTCCATGAGCGCGTACGCCTGGTCGGGCGCCCAGTCGCTCTGGCCGTGACCGCGGAGGTCGAGCGCGGTGACGTCGTAGCCGCGATCGCCCAGGTGCTGGCAGCTCTCCTCCCAGGCGTGACGCGTCTGGCCGCCGCCGTGGAGGACGAGGATCGCGCGCTCGCCGCCGCGCCAGCGCGAGTAGTGGAGGCGGACGCCGGCCCCGGCGAGGGAGCCGGTCTGCTCACGCACCACTAAGGACCGCTCGCGATCGCGAGGTCGAGCTTCCCGTCCTTGACGTCGACCGTGACCGAGCCGCCGTTCTGCAGGCGGCCGAAGAGGACCTCGTCGGCGAGCGGGCGCTTCAGCTCGGATTCGATGAGCCGCGCCATCGGCCGGGCGCCGAAGAGGCGATCGAAGCCCTTCTCGGCGAGCCACTCGAGCGCGGCCTCGCTGAGCGAGATCGTGACGCTCTTCTCCGCGAGCTGCTTCCGGAGCTCCGCGAGGTTCTTCTCGACGACGCGGGCGATCGCGACCGGGTCGAGGGCGTTGAAGAGGACGATCGCGTCGAGGCGGTTCCGGAACTCCGGGCTGAAGGTGCGGTCGATCGCGTTCTTCGCGTTGCCGATCGCCGACGGGGTCGTGAAGCCGATCGTCGTCGCGGTCATGTCGCGCGCGCCGGCGTTGGTCGTGAGGATGAGGACGACGTTCCGGAAGTCGGCCTTGCGACCGGTGTTGTCCGTCAGCGTCGCGTGGTCCATCACCTGGAGCAGGATCGAGAAGAGGTCCGGGTGCGCCTTCTCGATCTCGTCGAGCATCACGACCGCGTGCGGGTTCTTCCGCACCGCGTCCGTCAGCAGGCCGCCCTGGTCGAAGCCGACGTAGCCGGGCGGGGCGCCGATCAGGCGAGACACGGTGTGCTTCTCCATGTACTCGCTCATGTCGAATCGGATCAGCTCGACGCCCATGACGCGCGCGAGCTGGCGCGCGAGCTCGGTCTTGCCGACGCCGGTCGGCCCGGCGAAGAGGAACGACCCGATCGGGCGCTCGGCGTGGCCGAGCCCGGAGCGCTGCAGCTTGATGACGCTCGCGAGCTTCTCGATCGCGTGGTCCTGGCCGTAGATGACGGCCTTCAGCTCGGGCTCGAGGCGCTCGAGCTGCTCGCGCGCGGAGACCGAGACGGTCTTCTCCGGGATGCGCGCGATCTTGCTCACGACCAGCTCGATCTCGGGCGTTCCGATCACGTGCTTGCGGCGATCCGCGGGCAGGATGCTGTCGGCGGCGCCCGCCTCGTCCATGACGTCGATCGCCTTGTCGGGCAGATGGCGATCGTTGATGTGCTTCGCGGCGAGGTGCGCCGCCGCCTCGAGGGCCGCGTCCTCGTACTGGACGCCGTGGTGCTCCTCGTAGCGCGAGCGCAGGCCCTTCAGGATCTCGACGGTCTCCTCGGTCGAAGGCTCCTTGACGTCGATCTTCTGGAAGCGGCGCTCGAGCGCGCGGTCGCGCTCGAAGGACGCCTTGTACTCCGGATAGGTTGTCGCGCCGATGCAGCGCAGCTCGCCGCTCGCGAGCGCGGGCTTCAGGAGGTTCGAGGCGTCCATCGTGCCGCCGCTCGTCGCGCCCGCGCCGACGACGGTGTGGATCTCGTCGATGAAGAGGATTGCGCCCGGCTTCTCCTTGAGCGCGCGCAGCACGGCCTTGATGCGCTCCTCGAACTGGCCGCGGAACTTCGTGCCGGCGATGAGCGCCCCCATGTCGAGCGCGTAGATGTGCGAGGCGCGCAGCGCTTGCGGGACCTTGCCCTCGTGGATCGCGCGCGCGAGGCCCTCGACGATCGCCGTCTTGCCGACCCCGGGCTCGCCGACGAAGACCGGGTTGTTCTTCCGGCGGCGCGCGAGGACGTGGATCGTGCGCTCGAGCTCCGCCTCGCGCCCGACGAGGGGATCGATCTGGCCGGCCGCGGCCCGCGCGACGAGGTCGGTCGTGAAGGTGCCGAGCGGGTCCTTGATGGGCGGCGCGTCGTCGTCGCCGGGGATCTCCTCCGGACGCTGCGACCCGGTCCGGGGCTGGGAGGGGTCTCCTTCGACGCCGCCGACCCCGCCCGGGCTCGAGCTGTGCGAGACGTAGCGGAGCGCATCGAGCCGGGTGACGCCCTGCTGCTCGAGGAGGTACACCGCCTGGCAGCTCGGCTCGCGCAGCATGGCGATCACGACGCTCGGCGCGTCGATCGTGCCGCGCTCCGCGCTGATCGCGTGCACGGCCGCTCGCTGCAGGACGCGCTGGATGCCGGGCGTCTCCTCGGGGACGCGGTTCACTCCCGCGGGCAGGCGCTCGAAGGCCTCGTCGAGGAAGCTCTCAAGGCCGCTCCGGAGCTCCTCGACGTCGACGTCGAGGCCGGCGAGCATGCGCTGCACGGGCGGGTTGTCGAGCAGCGCGAGCAGCAGGTGCTCGAGCGTCAGGTACTCGTGGCGCCGCTTGCGCGCCTCGTCGATCGCCTGCCGGAGCGACGCCTGGAGGTCTGCGGTGATCGTCGGAGGCGTCATGCTCATTCGGGCTCGAGCGTGGTCAGGAGCGGGAACTCGTTCTGCTCCGCGAGCTCCGTGACGCGTTGCACCTTCGCCTCGGCGACGTCGTACGGATACACGCCGGCGACGCCGACGCCGTTGTTGTGGACGTGCAGCATGATCTGGACGGACTCCACCTCGCTTCGGTGGAACACGGTCTGGAGCACCCAGACGACGAACTCGCGCGTGGTGTAGTCGTCATTGTGGAGCAGGACGCGGTAGAGGGGAGGCTGCTGGAGCTTCTTTTCGGTGCGCGTTTTGGTGACGACCGAGAGGTCGTCGTCTCGCTCGGGTCTCGCCATCGAAACGCGAGCAAGGGTAACGCGCGCCCCCGGCCGTCGCCAGTGCGGGGCGCCGCTGGTCGGCCGTCAGGCGAGCGACGTCGGCGAGAATGGAACGAGGGCCGCGGGCTTTGCCCGCGGCCCTCGGCCCATCGGAGGAGGGCAGCGTAGGGAGCGAAGCTCCCTACGCGAGCACCGCACGGGGGCTAATCCTGATAGAACAGCTTCTGCGCTCCCGGCCGGGCGCGCTTCACCTCGACCGTCCGCTCCGTGAAGAACACGTCGGGGCCCGGCGTGGTGTTGAGCGCGACCGTGAGGTTCATCTTCGGCGGCATCGGCGGGTTCACCATCGGGAGCGTCGTCTTCGCGATCTGCACGCGGACGCGATGCTTCCCGGGGAAGGCGCGATCCGGAGACATCTGCACGCGGATCTTCGCTCCGTCGGCCGCCGTTCCCTTGTACTTGAACCGGCCGCTCCGGCCCTGCAGCTGACCCGCGGGGATCGTGAACTGGTAGAGCGGCGTCGGGTTGTTGGGCGACGCGAACGTGATGTCGACCGACTCGGTGCCGGTGAACGTCGCCGGCAGCACGAAGCGCGTGCGAGCGCGCACCGTGTCGCGCGGCTTCGGTCCCGGAGGCGACTTCCGGTAGAGCAGCGACAGGTCGAGGCTCCCGGGCGTGCGCGCCCGGACGAAGTCCTCGGCGACGACCGGGACGCCGAGCGTATCGGAGATGGTCGCGGTGTTCGTGATGAGCGTCCCGTCCTCGACGGCCGGATCGATCGTGAACGCGACGTCCACGGCGCCCGTCTGCCCGGGGAGGATCGGCGGGAGCGCCCATTGCACGCTGCCACCGACGACGCCGCCCGGCGGCGTCGCCGACGCGAAGTTCATGCCCGTCGGGATCGGGTCGTCGATCAACGGCGTCTGGGCGGTTCCGCTGCCGATGTTCTGGTAGCTCAGCGTGAAGCTCGCCGTGCCGCCCGTCGGCACCTGATCGGCCGCCGCGATCTTGACGAAGGTGAAGACCGGCTCCGGCGTGATCGCGACGCTGGTCGGAGAGCCGGTGAACGGAACGTTCTGCACCGAGCCGTCGAGCAGCGTCAGGACGGAGAACGAGCTGCCCGTGCTGTTGGTGATGACGGCCTTCGACGAGTCCGGAACGTAGGCGACGCCGGTCGGGTTCGTTCCCGTGGCGATCGGCGCGCCCGCGGTGTGCGTGCCCGTGGCGATGACGGAGATCGACGCTCCGCCGTCGTTGCTCACGATCGCCGTCAAGCCGTTCGGCGAGAATCCCATGCCGAGCGGGCTCGCGCCGACCGGGATCGTGGCGATGATCTTGAGATCGATCTCGCGGATCACCGTGACGGTATCGGCGGCTTCGTTGGCGACGTAGATCTCGCCCGCGCCGACGGCGACGCCCTCGGGCGTGTCGCCGACCGGGATCTCGTCGACGATGAGGTCGGAGTCGGTGTCGATCACGGAGATCGTGTCGTCACCGCGGTTCGTCACGTAGGCGATGCCGCCCGAGATCGCGACGTCGAACGGCGTGTGGCCGACGGTGATCGTCTTCACCACTGTGTTGGTCGTGGTGTCGATCGCCGAAACGGTGCACGGCGGGATCGGCGTCGGGGTCGGCGGGGGAGGCGTCGGCGGGATGGGAGAGCCCGGCGACGGCGTCGGAGTCGGGGGCGCGGCGGTCGGCGTCGGCGGCGGCGGGCAGTTCGTCGACTGGACGACGTACGCCTTCAGGCCGTCGGCACGGATCGCGACCGACGTCGGTCCGCCGGGAACGGGGATCGTCGCGGTCACGGTGCCGGTCGCGAGGTCGATCCGACTGACCGAGTTGCTGCCGCGGTTCGCGACCAGCGCGAACCCGCCGGAGCTCGGGATCGCGATGTCGGTCGGAGACTGACCGACGAGGATGGAGCCGAGCGCCGCCCAGTCGCTCGTCCGGTACACGTTCACCTGATTGAACGACTGGTTCGTGATGTAGGCTTTCGGCTGGGCAAGAGCGAAAGCTGGAACCAGCGTGGCGACGAGACAAACGAAGGCTGGGGTGACTCTGCGCACGACGACTCTCCTTTGGGGTATCGCCGCCCTCTCGGACCTCGCAACGTACGTGCGTGCGCAGGAGTGGCCAAGGCCGAAAGTGGAAGAGGCGTCGGAGGAGGATGGTCCGGGCGGACGGCGAACGTTCGCGCCGCCGCAGGTAGCAAGGCGTGCGCCAGTGCCCCCCAGCAATTGCCGCGAATTTTGGCGGGCCAGGGTGACGCGACCGCACGATGCCGCAGTCGCGCATGATTTACACACACGACATGCCAACGCGTAGCGTCGCGGTCGTGCGCGTCGGCCGTCGGACGCGCTGAGCGCACGATGCCGCGCCGCGGGCGCGGCACCGTCGCCGGATGAATGGAATCGCCGGCTCGGCTAGCCGGCCGGCGAGAGAGTCAGGGGAGCGAGCGCCGCGGGCGGCTCACGACCAGGACCTCCTGGCCGTTCACCCGCACCCGCCGTCCCTCGCTCGCGGAGGAGAACGACTTCTGCCGCTGGATCGCGACCGCCGTGTGCTCCCGGCTCCGGCTCTCGCGCCACGCCTTGAGCTCCTTCTCGAGACTGCTCTCCAACCCAGGTCCAGCCACCACCACCACCTCCTCGCAGCGCCGCCAGTCTTTCGTACGGCGTGCGCCGCGTTCCGGGAGCCCTTCCCCCCCGGGAGGCCTGGGCCCTCGGCCCCGGCGATCTAGGAGCCTCTCTCCTAGCCCGCGAACGTCTCGAGCGTCTTGGCCCGGGCGGGATTGCGGAGCTTCCGCAACGCCTTGGCCTCGATCTGCCGGATCCGCTCACGCGTCACCGCGAACCTCTGCCCCACCTCCTCCAGCGTGAAATCCGACTTCTCGCCGATCCCGAAACGCATGCGGAGGATCTGCTCCTCGCGCGGCGTCAGGGTCGCGAGCACCTTGCGAGTCTGCTCCTCGAGGCTGATCGCCATCGCCGCGTCGGCCGGCGACACGCTCTGGCGGTCCTCGACGAAATCTCCGAGCGCGCTCTCCTCGTCGTCGCCGATCGGCGTCTCGAGGGAGACCGGCTCCTTGACGATCTTGAGGACCTTGCGGACCTTGTCCGCCGGCATCTCCATCTGGGTCGCGATTTCCTCGGGCGAGGGCTCGCGGCCGAGCTGCTGCACGAGGTAGCGCGACGTGCGCAGCACCTTGTTGATCGTCTCGATCATGTGGACCGGGATGCGGATCGTGCGCGCCTGGTCGGCGATCGCCCGCGAGACCGACTGGCGGATCCACCAGGTCGCGTAGGTCGAGAACTTGTAGCCGCGCTGGTACTCGAACTTCTCGACCGCGCGCATCAGGCCGATGTTGCCCTCCTGGATCAGGTCCAGGAACCCGAGGCCGCGGTTCGTGTAGCGCTTCGCGATCGACACGACGAGCCGGAGGTTCGCCTCGATGAGGGCGCGCTTGCCCTCCTGGGCGCGGTGCTCGCCGCGGCGTAGCCGGTCGATGCCGGCGCGGAGCGCCTCGGTCGACATGCCGACCTCGCGCTCGACCTGGAGCGCGTTCTGGCGCCCGGAGCGGAGGTTGTTCACGAGCTCCAGCACCTCGTCGGTCGCGAGCCGGAGCGATCGCCCGACGGCGGCGGCCGTGGCGCGCTCCGTCGGCTTCACCCGGCGGAGGTGGCGGAGGAGATCGGCGTCGTTCTTGCCGCTTCGCTTCATCGCCTGGCGCATCAGGTCGCGCGGCCGATCGACGAGGGCGACGGCTTCCTTCAGCTTCTCGGAGATGTCGGCGATGTGCTTCCGGTTGAGCGGCATCGCGTAGAGCGCCGCCTTGATCTTCTCGGCGAGCGCCTGGCGCTTCTTCTCGAGCTTCGCCGCCTCCGTGCCCGACTTCCGGCCGCGGGCGGTCTGCTCGAGGCGAGCGCGCTCGGCGGCGAGCTTCTTCAGGCCGCCGTGGTGGGCGAGGAACGCATCGATCCGCTTCTGGTCGCGGTCGTCCGGCTGCTCTTCGCCGCTCTTGTCCTCCTCGTCGTCGCCGAAGGCCTCGCGCGCCGTCAGGTCGCCGTCCTTCAGCTTCTGGCCGAGGGTGATGACGTACTGCAGCGCGAGCGGGATCGAGAAGATCGCTTCCTTGATCTCGTTCTCGCCGGCCTCGATCTCCTTCGCGATCGCGACCTCTTCTTCGCGCGACAGGAGCGGGACGCCGCCCATCTCCTGGAGGTACATGCGGACCGGGTCCGACGTGTCGGACGGGCTGGCGGCGGTCGGGGAGGGCTCGACCTCGGCGACCTCGCCTTCCTCGGCGGTCCAGTCGACGGCGTCTTCCTTGTCCGACTCGCTGTTGAACTCGCCGCTCTCGCCCTCGGCGCGATCGACGTCGATGTCCATCTCGCCGAGCATCGACATGACGCCGTCGATCTCCTCGGCGGACGCGGCGGGCTTGGGAAGCGCCTCGCCGATCTCGGCGACGGGCGCGCCCGAGCCGTCGGTCGTGCGCTTGGACTTGGGCGTTTCGACCGCCTCGGCGTGCGCGCCGTTGACCGCGACGGCGCCGTCGTCGGTCGAGCGCTTGGAGGGCGCGCGCGACGATGCCGACGACGACGGGCGGCGGTCGCTCCCGCGGGCTTCGTCGCCCCGGGTGGCCGCCGGCTTCTTCGCCGGCTTGCGGGGCTTGGCCACCTGACTTTGCTTCACCGATTTTGCCACTGACGTGCCCAGGGTGTGTCGCGCGCTGCGCTGTTCTCAGGTGCCGGAAGCCTTCGCCGCCGGTCTGCTGCGTTGCGTCGCCCGCATGCCGACGGCACCTCGCTCGCCCGGAGGCGGTCCCGCGGACGGTGGGCCGATTGCCGCGGGGTTCGACCGCCGCGTACGCACCAGCGTTCGGCGCGAGTCTGCGGGAGCGACGTCGAATGCCCGCAACGACTCGTCACGCCGTCTCGCTGTCGGCTGGGACACGGCGAAGCGGATCACGGTTGGACCCCGTTGGTAATGACCCGATCCCCTCGAGTCAAGGGAGCTTATCTCTAACCGTCAACGTCGGTCATGGTGGGCTCGAACTTGAACCCGCCGCCTTCTTCTCGAGCGCCGCGCGGGGCCCGACGATCACCTGGACCAGCGCGTCCGGCTGCAAATATCTCGCCGCCGCGCGCCGCACGTCCTCCGACGTGACCGACCGCACGCGGTCGGCGTAGCGCTCGATGTAGTCGTCCCCCAGACCGAAGTACTGGACCTGGGCGAGAAAGCTCGCGAGCTTCGACGTCGAGTCGAGCCGGAGCGGGAAGCTTCCGGTCAGGTAGTCCTTGGCCGCCTCGATCTCGGCGTCGGTGGCGCCCTCGTCGTGCAGTTTCTGCACTTCGGCTCGTACGAGACGGATCGCGTCCGCGACGCTCTCGAGCTTGGTCTGGAGCATGATCTGGAAGGGACCGGGAAGGCGCGTCGAGCCGAAGCTGCTCGACACCCCGTACGCGAGCCCGCCCTCGGTCCGGATCTTCTGCATGAGGCGGGACGTGAAGCCGCCGCCGCCGAGGACGTGGTTCATGAGGAGGATCGGGAAGTAGTCGGGATTCGAGCGCGCGACCCCGACCTGCCCGAGCACGATGGTCGCCTGGGTGACCGGCATCTCGACGATCTGCTCCGCGGCGCCCGGCGTTGGCTGCGCCGTCGGCTGCGGCGGCGGAGCCTGCGCGGTCTTCCAGTCGCCGAGGCGCGCGCTCGCGACCTCGCGCATGCGCGCGGTCTCGACGTCGCCGACCATCGTGCAGACCGTGCGCTCCGGATTCATCTCGCGCCGGTGGAACGCGACGATGTCCTCGCGCTTGATCGCCTTCACGGTGGCGGGCGTTCCGTCGACCGGGTGGCCGTACGGGCCGTCGGCGAAGACGGCCTTCCGGAAGGCGCGCTGCGCCACGACGTGCGGGTCGTCGTCGCCCGCGACGAGCTCGCCGAGCACCTCGGCGCGCCGCCGGTCGACCTCCTCCGCCGGAAACGTCGGCTCGCGGAGGCTCCGCGCGACCAGATCGACGCCGGTCTCGAAGTCGCGCGCGAGCACCGAGGCGTCGAGCTCGATCCAGTCCTGCGAGGAGCCGGTCGAGAATTGCGCGCCGATCGCGTCCACGAGCCGCGCGATGTCCTGCGACGAGCGACCTTTCGTGCCCTCGCTCAGGAGGTCGCCGGTGAGGCCGGCGAGCCCGGCCTTTCCCGGCGGGTCGACGCGCGCGCCGCCGTCGACGAGGCAGGCGATCGCGACGATCGGCACGGCGGGCTGGTGCGAGAGGACGAGCTGAAGCCCGTTCTCGAGCTTCACGCGCTCGACGGCGAGGCGGCCCGCGGCGGATGCCGGCGATCCCGGCGCGGCGGCCGCGAGCGCAAAGCCGGCGACCGTGAGGAGCAGCGATGGGCGGGAGACCATCAGTGGATCGGGCCGCTCGGCGGGCGCTCGATGGGGGCCGAGGCGTCGGTCGGAAGCGCGACCAGCACGCCGGTCGTCCGGTTCTTGTCGACGAGGTACGTCTTCGCGACGCGCTGCACGTCCTCCGGCTTCACGCTCGCGATCGCGGACAGGTACTCGTCGATCTGGCGCCAGCCGCCCGCGGTCTCGTACGTCCCGAGGAGAAGCGCGCGGTAGAACATCGAGTCCTGCGCGAAGACGAAGGCGGCCTCGATCTGCGCGCGCGCCCGGCCGAGCTCCTCCGGCGACGGCGGAGCCGACTGCACCTCGGCGATCTGCTTCTGGATCGCGGCCTCGAGCTTGTCGATCGGAACGCCGGGCTGGGGCTGCGCGCTGACCGTGAAGACCTTGTCGTCGATCGACGTGCGGTCGTAGCTGGCGTCGACCTCGAGGGCGAGGCGTTGCTCGTGGACGAGCGTCCGGTAGAATCGCGCGCTCTTTCCGCCCGACAGGACGCCTTCGAGCATCTCGAGCGCGGGGCTGTCGGCGTGGTGGAGGTTCGGGACGTGCCACTGCGCGGCGAAAAACGGCAGCTTCGCCGGCTTCTCGACCCACACGCGCTTCGCGCCGCGCGGCTCGGGCTCGGTCGCGCGCACCGGAGGCGGGTCCTCGGCGCGCGGGTACGGTCCGAACTTCTCCGCGATGGCGTTCCCGAGCGCAGCGGCGTCGAAGTCGCCGACGGCGACCAGGAACGCGTTGTTCGGCTGGTAATACGTGTCGTAGTGCCGGCGCAGGTCGGCGAGCTTCCAGCCGGCGATGTCCTTCGCCCAGCCGATCGTCGGCTGGCGATACGGGTGCTCGACGAACGTCGCGGCGCCGAGCGACTCGTACATGAAGGAGATCGGGTTGTTGTCGATCCGCATCCGGCGCTCTTCCATCACGACGCTGCGCTCGGGCTCGAACGTCTCGTCGGTGAGGACCAGGTTCCGCATGCGGTCGGCCTCCAGGTCGATCTCCACCTGGACGCGATCCGCCGCGAGCGTCGCGAAGTAGGTGGTCGCGTCGTCGGCGGTGAACGCGTTCTCGTTCCCGCCGTTCCGAGAGATGATGCGCGAGTACTCCTCCGGGCCGCGCGTCTGCGTCCCCTTGAACATCATGTGCTCGAGCATGTGGGAGAGGCCGGTGAGCCCGGGCGTCTCGTTGCGGGATCCGACGCGGTACCAGACCTGCACGACCGCGACCGGCGCCTTGTGATCCTCGAGCAGGATCATCTTGAAGCCGTTGTCGAGCGTCCGCTCGACGACCTGGTCCGCGTACTTGAGCGCCGCGCGCGCGTCGCTCGCGTCGAAAAGGACGGCGGCGCCGGCGATACCGCCGAGGAGCGCCAGGCGCACGGCGAGCACGAGCAGGGCGCGGCGCATCCACTCCACGTATCGCGATCCCGGCCTGCTCTCGCAACCTGGCCGCGTCGATTTCCGTCCCGCGTTGACGCTCATCGCGATCGCATATTGAGATCGACGACGATGGACCGGCCGCCGCTCCTCCAGAACGGCAGCGCCCGTCGAGCGGCGCCGGCGCGAGTGGCGCTCCTCGTCATCGACGTCGTCAACCCGTTCGACTTCGAAGGAGCGGACGCTCTCCTCCGCCACGCCCTGCCGATGGCGCACCGCCTCGCCGCCCTCAAGAAGCGCGCGCAGCAGGCCGGTGTGCCGATCGTCTACGTGAACGACAACTTCGACTTCTGGCATCTCGGGCTGCGGGAGCTCGTCGAGCACTTCCGGCGCGAGCGGGTGCCCGGCGTGCCGATCATCGACCTCCTCGCGCCCGAGATCGGCGCCGACTTCTACATCCTGAAGCCCCAGCATTCGGGGTTCTTCCGGACCGGCCTCGAGGTGCTGCTGAAGCGCCTGGAGGTCGAGACGCTCGTTTTGACCGGCCTCGCGGGCGACATCTGCGTGCTGTTCACCGCGAACGACGCCTACATGCGGGGATTCCGCGTCGTCGTTCCGTCGGACTGCGTCGCGTCGGAGCGCGCCGAGGACAACGAGCACGCCCTCCGGCACATGGGGAGGCTCTTGAAGGCCGACACGAGCGCCTCCACCGATCTCGACTTCGACCGCCTGCGCGGGCCGATCGTGTCGGGCTGAGCCGCGGGCGAACGAGTCAGCTCGACCGCCGCTCCTTGGCGACGACCGTCCGTCCGAAGTTCTCCATCGCGGCGATGACGTCGCGCCGGGTGTCGCGGTGGAAGCCGACCGTGAGCCAGGTGACGCCGACCGCGCGCAGCGCAGCCACCCGGTCGACGGCCTCGGCGGGATCGACCGACTGCGACGTCGACGCGTAGAGCGAGTAGCAGACGTCGAGCGGCGCCGTGCGGCCGACGGCGCGCGCGTGCTCGCGCGCGATCGTCAAGCGCGCGGCGAGGTCGTCGATCGTCTCGAGGGTCGGCGTGCGCGTGTACTTCGCCATCGCCGCCGGATTCGGGAAGGGCACCCAGCCGTCGCCGAGCTCGACGGCGCGGCGGATCGCCGAGCGGCTGTTGCCTCCCACCCAGATCGGCGGATGCGGCTTCTGGACCGGGCGAAACCCCATGCTGTTGCCGGACGCGTGGAATCCCCGGCCCTCGAAGCGCACGTCGTCGGCGGCCCACGCAGCCTTCATGGCGCGGATCGCCTGGTCCGACACCTCCTCGCGCCCGTCGAAGTCGGCGCCGAGCGCCGCGAACTCGCCCCTCTGGTACCCGGCGGCGACGCCGAGGATGAGCCGGCCGCCCGAGAGGACGTCGAGGCTGAGCGCGGACTTCGCCGCGAGAAACGGGTTCCGATACGGCAGCACCAGGATGTGCGTCTGCACGCGCAGGCGCTCGGTCGCCGCGGCAGCGAACGAGAGCGCCACGAAGGGATCCATCGCGTGATGCCCGCCGCCGTGGAGCCAGCGGTCGGGCGGGAACGGATGATCGGTGACGAAGCAGGCGTCGAAGCCGGCACCCTCGGCAGCGGACGCGATCTCGGCGACCGCCTTCTGGGTGGCGAACTCGCCGGCGCGATCCATCCGATCCGTCGGCAGCGATACCGAAAAGCGCATGCGTCGACCTCGTGCGATGTGGGTTGCGACGCGGGCACTCTTAGCTCGTCGTGCCGGCGGTGCCCATCCGCGAGACGTGCTCGCGGATGGGCGCTCTCGCATGGGCCGCCGTCGCGCTTTCAGGAGCCGCCCCGCACCCCCCGGGCGGCCTGATTCAAGACTCCGGTGACCGACACCTCGCCGCGCGAGAATTCGACCGACCACGGGCGATACGGGTAGATCTCCGACGACGAGGACGTCCAGTACCGGTAGAAGACGTTCCCCGTGCACGAGCACGTCAACACGGTGCACCCCGGGTAGCAGCCCGTATTGAACGCAGACCACGTGGCGAGGTTGTTGGCGCCGTAGTTCACCAGGGTTTGCAGCTCGTTCACGTTCGGGATTCGCCAGTCGGTGTACCCGGCAAATCCCTGCTGGTTCAGCTGGGTGGCCTTCGCGAGGTGGTTCGGCCAGAAGAAGTCCTTGTCCTTGTCGTGGATCGTCCCGTCGTCGGAGAGCTTCTCCCACATCAGTCCCGTGCGGAGGTCGCTGATCGTGCCGTCGCCGTTGTCCACGAACATGCGGTCGAGCCCTTTCTGGAAGTCGCCGTCCTGCCCGGTCCCCGGGCACGAGACGTACTGGCCCGAATAGTCCACGCACCAGTTCTGCCCCGTCTGCAGCCGGTGGCCCTGGCCGGCCAGCGTCCCGCCGGCCAGCTCGGTCGCGACGTCCGCGCTCGCCGTGTCGAGGTACTGCTTGATCGCGTTCTGGTCGCCCGTGCTCGGGCACGCGCCGGCGGACCTGCGCTCGATCGCCGACCATTTGATGGCGTACTTGTCGGCACACTTCTGTCGCGACGAGTAGTACGTCGGGATGTTGCCCGTGCGCGCGAGCTGCGCTTCCGCCTTCTGCCGGCATTCGACGTACTTGCCGGCCTCCTTGTTCTTGTCGATCTCGCACTTCACGGTCGGCGTCGCTGCCCGCGCCGCTCCGGCGATGACGAGGACCGCCGCGGCGGCCCACAACGTCCGAATCATGTCTTCATCCTCCATCGCTCGAGCCCGCACGGGGGCGGGCCGCGTCGTTTTGCGTGCGTCACCCACCCCGTACGGCGCGGACGTGCGCCGAGAGGTACTTCTTGTCTCGCCTGCCGACGGTGCCGTCGTGGAAGCCCACGTACCAGGCGGCGGCGCCCGGGTACTGAGCCTCCGAGGTGGAGGTCCAGTACAGGGACGACTGCGTATAGGTGCACGAGCAGTCGAGGACCGTGCATCCCACGATGCAATTCCAGTGGAACGCGGGCGACGAGACGGCGGGGGTGTACTGATAGAGTCGGATGAGGCTGTAGAGCTCGTTCACGTTGGGTAGGCGCCAGTCGGTGTGCCCGGCGAACGCGATCGAGTTGAGCCCCGCCACCTTGACCGCGAGGGCTTGCGCCCACGTGTATTGGAGCTCCTTGTCGTGGATGCTGCCGTCGCGCGACAGCTTCTCCCACATGAGCCCCGTGTTGGTATCGGTGATCGTGCCGTCGCCGTTGTCGACGTAGCCGCGGTCGAGCCCGGTCTGGAACTCGCCGTCCTGCCCCGTCCCGACGCACGGGATTTCCTGGCCGGACCCGTTCCAGCACCGCGTCTGGGTGGTCTTGAGCGTCTGCGCTTGGCCCGCCAGCGGCTCGCCTCCGAGCGCCTTCGCCACGTCCGTGGTCGCGGTATCGAGGTAGCCCTGGATGGCCGTCTGATCGCCGCTGCTCGGGCAGCTGCCGCCGGACAGGCTTTCGATCTGCGGCCACCGGAGGCCGTATTTGAGGCCGCACGTCGCGAGCCGGGCCGTGCGCCCGGCAGCGTCTCCGGTGAGCGCGAACGTCGCCTCGGCCCGCTGCCGGCACGCGGCGTACTTGCCGGCTTCCTTGTTCTTGCCGCTCTGGCAGTTCTGCGCCGGCGTCGCCGCCAGCGCGCTGCTGGCGAGGAGCAGGCCGACCACCGCGGCGGTCCAGACCTTCGTGGTCATTTCGTCCTCCCTGGCCGCGTGTGGTTTGCCCGCGATGCCTCTGCATCGTCTCCGCTTTGCGGAGCGGGGCACGCCGCCTACGCCCGATGCGCGCTACCTTTCGGGTAGCGGGGGGCTACCCGGTCGAGCCGGCGGGCGGCGTCGACGCGCGTGGAGAGCTTTCGCGGGTTTCGATGTCACCGATCCGGGACGCGGGCGTAGTAGCGTTGCCACCCCGGAGGTCTCGTCATGCTGCTTGGTTCACGTCGCCGCGTCTTCACCGGCCTCGCGTCGCTCCTTCTGCTGGTCGCGATGCGCGGTCCCGCCCCCGCCCAGCTGCCGGCCGGCAACGACACGAGCGATGGCCAGCAAAACACGGGCGGCGGCGGCCATGCCCTCGCGGAGAACGGCGGCGGCAACAACACCGCCTACGGCTTCGACGCGCTCTCGCGGAACACCACGGGTGCGAACAACAGCGCCGTCGGGGCGTCCTCGCTCGCCACCAACTCCACCGGCGAGAACAACACGGCGACCGGCGTGAACGCGCTCTTCTTCAACACGACGGGAAACGCAAACACCGCGCACGGCGTCGACGCGCTCTTCAACAACGATACGGGCGGCCACAACACCGCCGACGGCCTCAATGCGCTCTTCAGCAACACGACCGGTAGCGGCAACACCGCCGCCGGAGCCGGAGCGCTCCAGTTCAACACGACCGGCAGCTCCAACACCGCCTGCGGCGGCAACGCGCTCGCGTTCAACACCGCCGGCGAGAACAACACCGCGAGCGGCGCGAACGCGCTCCGGGCGAACGGGACGGGCGGCGGGAACACCGCCGTGGGAGTCTTCGCGCTCGGAGCGAGCGTCGCCGGAAGCGGCAACGTCGCGATCGGAAGCGGAGCCGGCGGAAGCCTGACGAAGGGCAGCCGGAACGTCTACGTCGCGAACGCCGGCGAGGCGACCGAGTCGAAGACGATCCGGATCGGAGACGTGCAGAAGCGGACGTTCATCGCCGGGATCGCCGGGAGGCCCGTCAGCGGCAGCACGGTCGTGATCGATGCGGACGGCAGGCTCGGCGTGTTCGCGTCGTCGGCTCGCTACAAGCGCGACATCCGGGACATGGGCGATGCCGGTCGCGGGCTGCTCGACCTCCGACCGGTCACGTTCCGGTACAAGGACGACCCTTCCGGCGAGCGCCAGTACGGGCTCGTCGCGGAGGAGGTCGCGCGCGTCTACCCGGAGCTGGTGGTGCGCTCGGCCACGGGCGAGGTGCAGTCGGTCAAGTACGAGGAGCTCATCGCGATGCTGCTCGACCAGGCGCAGCGCCAGCAGCGGGAGGCTTCCGAGCTGCGAGCGGAGAGCGCCGCGCTGCGCGATCGGCTGGACCGGCTGGAGGCCGCGGTTGGCGCGGCGACGGTGGCGAGTCGCTGACCCGCGACCCGCGAAGGCATCAACCCCGGGCGAGGAGGCGGAGGCTCGGCGTGCGGCGCGACGCGAACGCCCGCTCCATGTCGGCGACGATGTCGCGCGCCGCCGCCGCCGGGTCCGTTGCGTCGAGGATCGGGCGCCCGACGACGAGGTAATCGGCCCCGTTCCGGATCGCCTCGCTCGGCGTGAGGACGCGCTTCTGGTCGCCGTGGTCGGCCTCGCGCGGCCGGACGCCGGGCGTCACGATGAGGAAGCTCCGGCCGCACTCGCGCCGGATGCGCGCGACCTCGAGCGGCGACGCCACGACGCCGTCCATCCCCGCCTCGCGCGCGAGCTTGGCGAGCCGAACGACCTGCGACTCGACGCCCGACTGAACGCCGACGCGCTTCAGGTCCTCGCGCGAGAGGCTCGTGAGCACGGTCACGGCGAGGATCTTGGGGCGGCGAAGGCCTTCCTTCCGGCAGAGCTTGTTCACCTCGGACACCGTGACCCGCATCATGTCGAACGAGCCCGACGCGTGGACGTCGAACATCTTGACCCCGAGCCTCGTCGCCTCGATTCCCGCGCGCGCGACCGTGCGCGGAATGTCGTGGAACTTGAGGTCGAGGAAGACGTCGGCGCCGCGATCGCGGATCATGCGCACGACGGCCGGGCCGGACTGGAGGAAGAGCTGCTTTCCGACCTTGAAGATGCCGACGTCGCGGCGGAGCTCGTCGACGAGGCGCTCGGCGTCGGCGAGCGTCGGCACGTCGAGCGCGGCGATCAGGCGCGCGCGCACCGACGCGAGCGCGGGCGACGAGCGTCCCGCGCGCGTCACTCGGTGGCCTCTCTGAGGCGCGCTGCGGCCTCGTTCGCCGGCAGCTCGACGACCGTTCCGTCGTCGCGACGGCGGAGCTCGACGACGTTCTTCGCGAGACCCTTCGGCCCGACCGTCACGCGGAGCGGGATCCCGATCAGGTCCGCGTCCTTGAACTTGACGCCCGGCCGCTCGTCGCGATCGTCGAGCAGGGGCTCGATCCCCTGCGCGCGCAGCTCGCCGTAGAGCTTCTCGGCGGCCTCGCGCACCGACGCGTCGGTCACCGAGACCGGAACGACCTCGACCTCGTACGGCGCGAGGCGGATCGGCCACACGATCCCGTCCTTGTCGTGGTTCTGCTCGACGGCGGCGGCCATCGTGCGCGACACGCCGATGCCGTAGGTGCCCATCTCGATCGGCCGTTGCCGACCGGCGGCGTCGAGGAAGGTCGCGCCCATCGGCTCGCTGTACTTCGTCCCGAGGTAGAAGACCTGGCCGACCTCGATCCCGCGGTGCGCGGTGAAGACGCCCTTGCCGCAGCGCGGGCACGGGTCGCCGGCATTGGCTTGCCGGATGTCGGCGAAGACGACGCCGTCGCCGAAGTCCCGGCCATGCTCGACGCCGACGAGGTGCTTGTCCTCGCGATTCGCGCCCGTCACGGCCGCGCGCACACCCGCGATCGCGTGATCGGCGACGATCCGGGCCGAGAGCCCGACCGGCCCCGCGAAGCCGACGGAAGCGCCGGTCACGCGCGCGACGGTCTCGGCTTCGGCGAGCGCGATCGCCTGCGCGCCGATCGCCGCCTTGAGCTTCACCTCGGAGAGCGTGTGGTCGCCGCGCACGAGCGCGACGAAGGGCGCGCCGTCGTGGTCGACGAAGACGAGCGTCTTGATGAAGCGCTCGGGCGGCGCGCCGAGGAAGGCGGACACCTCCTCGATCGTGCGCTGGCCGGGCGTGTCGACGACGCGCATCGTCTCCGACGGCGGATCGCTCTCGCCGACGTGCGCAGGAATCGGCGGGAGCTCCGCCTTCTCGACGTTCGCCGCGTAGCCGCAGCTGTCGCACGAGACGATCGCGTCTTCGCCGGACTCGGCGAGCACCTGGAACTCGTGGCTCGCGGTGCCCCCGATCGCTCCCGTGTCGGCCTCGACGGCGCGGAAGACGAGGCCGCAGCGCCGGAAGATGCGCTCGTAGGTGTCGTACATGTGCCGGTACTCGCGCTCGCAGTCCGCGCGATCGGCGTGGAAGGAGTAGCCGTCCTTCATCAGGAACTCGCGCCCGCGCATGAGGCCGAAGCGCGGGCGGACCTCGTCCCGGAACTTGGTCTGGATCTGGTACAGGTTCTTCGGGAGGTCGCGGTACGAGCGGATCTCCTTCCGCACGATGTCGGTCACGGCCTCCTCGTGCGTCGGGCCGAGGCAGAAGTCGCGCTCGTGGCGGTCCTTGATGCGGAGCAGCTCCTTGCCGTAGCGCTCCCAGCGTCCGCTCTCCTGCCAGAGCTCCGCCGGGCACACGACCGGCATCAGGATCTCCTGGCAGCCGGCGTCGTCGAGCTCCTCGCGCACGATGCGCTCGACCTTCCGGAGGACGCGCAGGCCGAGCGGCAGGAAGTCGTAGATGCCGCGCGCGACCTGGCGGATCATTCCGGCCCGCGTGAGCAGCTTGTGGCTCACGACCTCGGCGTCCGCGGGATCGTCCTTCAAGGTGGGAGCGAAGAGGGCCGAGAAGCGCACGCGGGTCGTCTACATCGCGATCCGCGCGGTTGCCACCGCAGGTGCGCGATCGCGCCCGCACGCACGAAGAAAGGATGGCCCGCCGTGCGTCACCTTGTTACGTGCTCGCGGCGGAGGTCCCCATGTCCGAGAACCAAACCAGCTCCTACAAGGCCGATCTGCGCGCGCTTCGCTTCACGCTCTGGGAGCACCTGCGCGTGCAGCAGCTCTTCGACTTCCCGCGCTTCTCGCACGTCGGTCGAGACGAGTGCGACGCGACGCTCGAGCAGGCGCACCGGATCGCGAGCGAGATCCTCGGGCCGCTGAACGCGATCGGCGATCGCCGCGGCTGCGGCTTCGAGCGCGGCAAGGTCACGACGCCTCCGGGCTTCCGCGACGCGTGGAAGCAGCTCTTCGACCTCGGGATCACGGCATTCGCCGGCGACCCGGACGAGGGCGGCCTCGGCGCTCCACTGGCCGTCGACGTCGTGGTGCAGGAGATGCTGAGCGGCGCGAACACGGCCTTCAACATGTACCCCGGCTTGACGCGAGGAAATGCCGAGGTGGTCGCGACGTTCGGCACGTCCGAGCAGAAGGCGCGCTTCCTCCCGCACCTCCGCGCCGGTCGCTTCTCCGGCACGATGTGCCTCTCGGAGCCGCACGCCGGCTCGGACGTGGGCGCCGCGCGCACGAGCGCCCGCCAGATCGACGGCGACCTCTACTCGATCACCGGCACCAAGTGCTGGATCTCCGCCGGCGACCACGACCTGACCGAGAACGTCGTCCACCTCGTGCTCGCGCGCGTCGAGGACGCGCCGCCGGGCACGAAGGGCCTGTCGCTCTTCATCGTCCCGAAGGTGTGGGTGCACGAGGACGGGAGCCTCGGCGAGCCGAACGACGTCGCGACCGCGTCGATCGAGCACAAGCTCGGGATCCGCGCCTCGGCGACCGCGGTGCTGAGCTTCGGCGAGAACGGGAAGTGCCGCGGCTTCCTCGTCGGCGGGCAGCCGAACGTCGGCATCAAGCAGATGTTCCTCATGATGAACAACGCGCGCATCGCCGTCGGCCTCCAGGGGATCGCGCTCGCGTCGACCGCGTACCTGAACGCGCTCGACTACGCGCGCCAGCGCCTGCAGGGGTCGTCCGCCAAGCACTTCAAGGATCCGAACGCGCCGCGCGTGCCGATCATCGAGCACTCCGACGTGCGGCGGATGCTGATGGAGATGAAGGGCAAGGTCGAGGGCATGCGGACGCTCGCCGTCAAGCTCGCGTTCCACTCGGACTGCGCGCGCGCCCTCGGCGACGATCCCGGCAAGGCGGCTTTCCACCAGGGCCGGGTCGACCTCCTGACGCCGATCCTGAAGGCCTACTGCGCCGACCAGGCGTTCCGCATCGCCGAGCTGGCGATCCAGACGTACGGCGGCGCCGGCTACGTTCAGGACCACCCGGTCGAGCAGTACCTCCGCGACGCGAAGATCTTCTCGATCTACGAGGGCACGAACCACATCCAGGCGGCGGACCTGGTCGCGCGGAAGCTCCCTGCCCACGGCGGCGCGAGCTTCGCGGCCTTCGTCGACGAGATCGTCCGCTTCGTCGACGAGCAGGCGAAGCACCCCGGGATCACGCACGAGGTGCAGGCGCTGCGCGACGCCGTGACCGCGATGCAGGACGGCTCGGCCGAGCTCATGGACTTCTTCATGAACGGAAACGTCGACCAGGTGACGCTCGTCGCGAACGCGTTCCTCGAAATCATGGCGGAGGTCGCGATCGCTCACCTCCTGCTCGAGGCCGCCGTGATCGCGGACGCGAAGCGCGGCCTCCATGCCGAGGACGAGGACGACCAGAGCCAGGAGGAGTTCGACTTCTACAGCGGCAAGGTCGCCGCGGCGAAGTTCTTCGCGAACTACGTGCTCCCCGGCGTGCACGCGAAGCTCGCCGCGATCCGCTCGCACGACCGCTCGCTGCTCGACATGCCGGACGCGGGGTTCTAGCGCGCCGTCCGCGAGTCTCGCGGCTCGGGGCCTTCGTCCTCCGGCACGCCGCCCAGGATCGCGGGCCGGCGACGCCAGATCCACTCGCTGCCGGCGCGGACGAGACGCGTCCCGTCGCGGCGCGTGATGGTCTGCAGCAGTCGCACCGGTTGCGTCGTGGCCGGCGGCGCGTCAGCGCTCCCGTCGAGCGCGCCGTCGGCGACCCAGCTGGCGACGTCGAGCTCGTCGCCGGCGAGCGCGTCGACCAGATACTCGAGGTCGAGCGATCGCGGCCGGAGCGCGCCGCCGAGCGCGAGCATGCGATCGAGCGGCAGGCCGCGCGCGGCGAAGAGCTCGAACGCGCCGTCCTCGAGGAAGCCGGCGTAGGCCGCGTTGTTCACGTGCGTGACGTGGTCGAGCTGTGAAACGCGCGCCGCCAACGGCAGGGCGACCGCTTCGCCTTCGCCGCGATCGGGCAGCGCGGCGGCCCTCGGCAGCGGGCCCGTGCCGGAGTCGCCGGAGAACGCGGCGCGGACGTCCTCCGGGATGCTCACCGGGCGCCCGGTCGCGATGTCGCAGTACACCCAGTCGGTGGTCGCGCGCGCCACCAGCGCGCCGGCGAGGCGTGCCGTCGTGCGGTCGTCGCCTTCGACCGGCCGGGCGCGGACGCCGACTCCGGGCGCGACCAGCCGGACCTCGTACCGCCGGAGCGAGCGCGCGCGCCGCCAGTCCGCGACGTGCGTCTCCACTGCGACGACGTCGCCGCCGCCGACGGCGAGCCAGCGCTCGAGCCGCGTCCGGCGGATCAGCCAGAAGCGTCCGGCGCGCGTGTACCAGGCGGGGTCGAGGCCGGCGTCGCTCGACGCCTCGACCGCGCTCTGCTCGAGGAGCCCGAGGAGCGCCGAAAGCTTCAACTCGCCGAGGAAGTCGACGTCGGCATGCGAGATCCGGTGCTGGACCGTGAAGCAGTGCACGGTCACGCGTCTCCGCCTTCGGGAGCCGGCGCGGCGTCGCCGGACGCCGAGGCCACAGCGGGCGCCCGGCCACCGCGCTCGTCGTCGCGAGCGCCGAGCGCGCCGTCCTCCGCCGGCGCGCCCGCCATCGCGCGCAGGCGCGCGATGCGATCCGCGATCGGCGGGTGGGTCGCGAGCCAGCTCGCGAAGGCGCCGCGCCGCTCGTCGACCGGCCGTGGGCGCGGCCGCGCGAAGAAGAGGTGTGCGGTCCCCTCGACGCCGGCGCGGGTCGCGCGCGGGTCGGCCGCGATCGCGGCGAGCGCGTCGGCGAGCGCGAGGGGATTCCGGGTGAGCGCGACGGCGCTCGCGTCCGCGAGGTACTCGCGCTCGCGCGAGATCGCGAGCGCGAGGAGGCGAGAGGCCGCGGGCGCGAGAGCGGAGAATGCGAGCAGCAGCGGCACGAGGAGCGCGATGCCGCCACGCGCGCGCGCCGCCCCGTCGCGCTCGTCGGCGCGGTCGCGATCGGACCCGGCGGCGCTCCAGCGGACGCGCCACGCGAGATCCGACAGGAGCGCGATCGCGCCCAGCATGACGGCGACCTGGACGCCGAGGCGCGTGTCGCGGTTTCCGATGTGCGCGATCTCGTGCGCGATCACGCCCTGCGTCTCGGCGCGGTCGAGGCGCGCGAGGAGGCCGGTCGTGACGGCGACGGCCGCGTGCTCCGGGTCGCGCCCGGTGGCGAGCGCGTTCGGCGCGTCGTCCGGCACGACCAACGCGCGCGGCGCGGGAAGGCCGCTCGCGACCGCCATCTCCTGGACGAGGTTCGCGAGCTGGCGCTCCTCGGGCTGCGAGAGGTCGAGCGGCCGCGCGCCGAGCGCCGCCAGGACGAGGCGATCGCCGGCGCGCACCGCGATCGCGGCCGCTGCGGCCGCGCCCGCGATCGCGAGCGCGGTCACGATCGGGAAGCCGCGGCGCGCGAGCGTCCCGAGCGCGCCGTCGACGGCGAGGCCGGCGGCCGCGGCGACGATCACCAGCCCGACGACGAGCGCGCGCGACCGGCGGCGATTCCGGCCGGCCGCGGTCGCGAAGTCGAGCATCGTCGTCGCGTGTAGCTACCCGAGCGACGCGCGCCGCTCAGGCGCGCGGCGTCGCGCCGAGGCTCACCCGGGGCACGGCGCGGTCCTCGTCCGCGGCCTCGAAGTACTCGCGCCGCTCGAACGCGAACTGGCGCGCGATCAGGCTCCCGGGGAACGCCTCGAGCCGCGTGTTCAGGTCGCCCACGAGCGAGTTGTAGTGCTGGCGCGCGAACGCGACCAGGTTCTCGGTGTTCGCGAGCTCCTCCTGCAGGCGCAGCACGTTCTCGTTCGACTTGAGCTCGGGATACTTCTCGACGACCGCGAAGACCTCGCCGAGAGCGCGCGACAGCCCCGCCTCGGCGCTCGCCGTCTCCGCCGGACCGCGCGCCGCCACCGCCCGGCTCCGCGCCGCGACCACGCTCTCGAGCGTCGACTTCTCGAACTCCATCGCCCCCCGCACCGCCTCCACCAGGTTCGGCACGAGGTCGTGCCGGCGCTTGAGCTGCACGTCGATCTGCCGCCAGGCCTCGTCCGCCCGGTTCTTGAGCGACACGAGCCCGTTGTACGTGCCCACGCCCCACAGCACGGCCGCCGCGACGATCGCGAGGAGCAGAAGGAACCCCATCCCCGCCCTTTGCCCCAGCGGCGGCGCGAGTTCCAGGACCCCGCTCCGGGTTGGGCTCGTACGAGATCCTGCCATGAGACAACAGAAGGCCGACTCCGACCTGAGCGCCGGCCTCGCTCGCGCGACGCTCCCACCGCCCTCCTGCGTCGTTTCTCAAGCGGCCCGGACCGACCCTTGCACGGCCCCCGAAGGCCCGCGAAGATCGCCGCCGCGGCCACGTCCGGCCGCGGCAAGCCGAACGAACGGGAGGGAGTCACATGCTGCTCGCAGGCCGGGTCGCGATCGTCACCGGTGCCGGACGGGGCATCGGTCGGGAGGAGGCGCTGCTGCTCGCGAAGCACGGCGCCAAGGTCGTCGTGAACGACCTCGGCGGAAGCCACGACGGAACCGGCGCCAGCCAGAGCCCGGCCGACGAGGTCGTCGCAGCGATCCGCGCCGCCGGCGGCGAGGCGATCGCGAACGCCGACAACGTCGCCGACTACCGCGCCGCCGAGCGCATGGTGCGGGCGGCGATCGACAGCTTCGGCGCGCTGCACGTCGTCGTGAACAACGCCGGCATCCTGCGCGACCGCATGATCTTCAACATGAACGAGGAGGACTTCGATTCCGTCGTCTCGGTTCACCTGAAGGGCACGTTCAACCTCTCGCGCCATGCCTGCGCGTACTGGCGCGAGGAGCACAAGAAGGGGAACGCGCTGAACGGCCGCCTCATCAACACCTCGAGCGACTCGGGGCTTCTCTGCAACGCCGGCCAGGCGAACTACGGCGCCGCGAAGGCGGGGATCGCCGCGCTCACGGTCATCGCCGACAAGGAGATGTCGCGCTACGGCGTGACGGCGAACGCGATCGCCCCGAGCGCGATCACCCGTCTCACGACCGAGGCGATGGGGCGCGGAAGCGTCGATCAGGTGCCTTCGAAGATGATGGACGCGGCCGGCCCCGCGCACGTCGCGCCCCTGGTCGTCTGGCTCGCGAGCGAGCGCGCCGGGCACATCCACGGCGAGGTGTTCCGCGTCGGCAACGGACGCGTGAACCTCTTCCGCGGCTGGCAGGCGGAGCGCCAGGTCGGCGACTTCAAGCACCCGGTCTGGGATCCCGAGGAGCTCGGCGCGGCGATGGAGAAGGAGTTCTTCACCTCCCCCTTGCCCAAGCAGACGATGGAAGGCCTGATGAAGGAGATGGCGGCGGCGGCGAGCTGAGCCCCGTCGCCGCGCGCCGGCGCGAGGCCGGCGCCGACGACGCGAGGTGAAGATGCACGCCGCACGCTGGGGGTTGGTGCTGCTCCTCGCCGCATCCGTCGCGGGATGCGGCGGTGGTGGCGGTGGCGGCGCACCGCCGCCCTCGCGCGGGCCGACCGCGACGCCCGCGACGCCGACGCCGCCGCCGGTCACGTCGTCGCCGACGCCAGAGCCGACCGGTGCGCCGTCGCCGGGGATCCCGGCGATGGTGCTGACCGAGGTCGCGAGCGGCCTCGAGCAGCCGCTCTTCGTCACCCAGGCGCCGGGCGAGCGGGAGCGGCTCTACGTCGTCGAGCAGACCGGCCGCATCCGGGTGGTCGAGGGCGGTCGCATGCGAGCCGAGCCGTTCCTCGACCTCTCGGGCATCGTCTCGTGCTGCGGCGAGCGCGGACTCCTCGGCCTCGCGTTCCATCCCGGCTACGCGACGAACGGCCGCTTCTTCGTCAATTACACCAACCCCGACGGCGACACCGAGATCGTCGAGTTCCGGCGCGCGAGCGAGGATCCGCCGGTCGCCGATCCCGAGCCGGCCCGTCTCTTCTTCCGCGTCGATCAGCCGTTCCCGAACCACAACGGCGGCATGCTCGCCTTCGCTCCCGACGGCACGCTCGCGATCGGGCTCGGCGACGGCGGCGGCGCCGGCGACCCGATGAACAACGCGCGCAATCCGTCCTCGAAGCTCGGAAAGCTCCTCCGCATCGACGTCGACCGCTATCCCGACCCGCCGGCCGGGAACGCCGCCACCGGCGATCCCGACGTCTGGCAGCAGGGCCTCCGGAACCCTTGGCGCTTCAGCTTCGATCGCGCCACCGGCGACCTCTGGATCGGCGACGTCGGGCAGGACCGCTTCGAGGAGATCGACCACGTGCCGGCGGGGCAGGGCGGCCTCGACTTCGGATGGCCGGTCACCGAGGGCCTTCACTGCTTCCGTCCCGAATCCGGCTGCGACACGACCGGGCTCACGCTCCCCGTCCACGAGTACGACCGGAGCTCGGGGTGCTCCGTGACCGGCGGCTTCGTCTATCGCGGCGCTGCGATCCCCGAGCTGGCGGGGCGCTACCTCTTCGGCGACTACTGCTCGAACCGGATGTGGCTCTTGACGTCGAGCGGCGGAGCGCCCGGCAGCGCGGTCGACGTCGTGGACGTCACCGGCGCGCTCGATCCCGCGGGCCGGGTCGAAGGGCTGTCGTCCTTCGGCGAGGACCTCGACGGCGAGCTCTACGTCGTCGGGCTCACCTCGGGGAACGTGTTCCGCGTCGACGCGGCCGGCGGAGCGCCCTGATCGCTTCGCGCGACGGCCGGGTCGCCTGCTATCCCGTTCGCGCGAGCGGCGAAGAGGAGCGATCCGGCAATGGAGCGTGAGAGCGAGGGACTCGCAGGCCACCTGCGCGAGCTGTTCGAGAGCGGCGGCTTCTGGCGCGAGCGCTGGGAGCGGGCGGGCATCTCGGCGCCGCCCCGCACGCTCGACGGGCTCCCGATCGTCCGGCCGGCGGACCTCGCGGCCGACGAGGCGGCGCACCCGCCGTACGGGAGCTGGCGGCGGCGCGCGGACTTGGTGCGGGTCGGGGTGCCGGCGCGTCCGAGCCCGCTCGAGATGCTCGTGTTCAGCGCGAGCGACCTCGAGCGCGAGGCGCGCGTCGGCGCGCGCGCTCTCGCCGGCGCCGGGCTTCGCCCCGGGATGCGCGCGACGAACACCCTTCCCGGCGGCCTTCCGACGCCGGGCTCGCTCGTCGTCGGCGACGCGGTCGAGGCGCTCGGCGCCCTCGACATGCCCGTCGGCCCGGTCGACGCGGACGCGTCGCGCGCGACCGCCTTCGACTTCTGGTCCCGCGTGCGCCCGGACTTCGCGGTGCTGGACGTCGCGGGCGCGAGGGCCCTCGCCGCGCTCCTCGCCGAGCAGCGGAAGGCGGCGAGCGCGCTCGGGCTCGCGGGCATCGCGCTCGTGACCGACGTGCGCGACCCGGAGCCCGAAGTGCCGAGCTTCGACGTCGGCGTGCGGCGGATCGTCGGGCTCGCGGAGGCGTTCTCGCTCCTCGCGGCACAGGAAGACGACGGCGCGTTCTACCCGCCGTCGGACGAGGTGGTCGTCGAAATCGCGGCGGGCGAGCTCGTCGTCACGGCGCTCCGCCACTCGGCGGCGCTCGCGCGCTACGCGCCCGGCGCGCGCGCCGAGATCGTCGAGCGCGCCGGCGCGGACGGGCGCCGCGAGCCCGGGTTCCGGCTGCTCCGGCAAATTTGACATCCCGGCGGGAGGCCCATAAACAGGCGCCAGCCGCCGGGTCGACCCGAGGCTCGCCGCCCCGCCGGCCGAACGGCGCGGGAGCGGCAAGGAATCGCGATCGCCTCCCAAAGGAGCTCATTGCCATGAAGGATCGGAAGGCTCGCGGTGCGCGCTGGAGCGCGCTCGCCGCGCTCGCGATGGTCGCCGCCGGAGCGGCGGCGTGCTCGCAGAGCCCGTCGTCGGGGGACAAGCCGGCCAGCCCTCCGGCGTCGCAGCCGGCCGAGAAGCCCGCCGCACAGCCCGCCGCCGCTCCGGCGGCGGCGCCCGCGGCGGGCAGCGCCGCGGTCGACAAGGACAAGGTCGGGACCCAGATCAAGCGCTATTTCGAGGCGCAGGGTCAGATCCCGGCAGACGTCACCGTCGCGGTGTCGGACATCAAGCCGTCCGAGGTCGCGGGACTGTACGAGGGCACGCTCAAGCTGTCGCGCGGCGAGCAATCGCAGGATCTCAAGTTCCTCATCTCCGCCGACGGCCGCTGGTTCCTGCGCGTCGACCCGATCGACCTGAACGTCGACCCGGTGCAGTCCGTCGTCGCCAAGATCGACATCGGCCCGCAGAACCCGAGCCTCGGGCCGAAGGACGCGAAGGTCACGATCGTCGAGTACTCCGACTTCCAGTGCCCGTTCTGCGCGAAGGCCGAGGTGATCGTGCGGGACGAGGTCCTGAAGCAGTACGGCGACAAGGTGCGCTTCGTCTACAAGCAGTTCCCGCTCACGCAGATCCATCCGATCGCGCAGCCGGCGTCGCTCATCGGGCTGTGCGTCTTCAAGCAGTCGGGCAACGAGGCCTACTGGAAGTACCACCACACCGTGTTCGACAAGGTGAAGGAGATCCCGAGCGACAAGCCGGCCGACGCGCTGCTCGACATCGCGAAGAACGCCGGCGCCGACCGGGACAAGGTCAAGGAGTGCTTCGAGAAGGAGGAGACGCAGCCGCTGATCGATGCGACGCAGGAGGAGGCGGAGGCGATCAACGTCAACTCGACCCCGACCTTCTTCGTCAACGGCCGGCGCCTCTCGGGCGCGCAGCCGCTCGACGCCTTCAAGGGCGTGATCGATCCGGAACTCCAGAAGGCCGGCGGCTGAGGTCGCTCACCGCCCGCGCGACACGCGGAGCAGCGGCACGCGGCTTCCGAGGCCGCGTCGCCGCGGCGCGCATTCGAGGACGATCGCGTCGGTATCGCTGCGCTCGCCCGCGGACGTCCGCACCTCGAGCCGTCGGACGCCGACCGGCACCGTGAACGCCGAGAGCGGCGTGCAGCCGGGCTTGTCGGGCGACGTGGTCGCCGCCCGGAACATCGCCTCCAGCGTCTTTCGAGGGTCGCGGCCCGTCGCATCGGGCTCCGATCCGGACGCCGGAGGTGCGGTCACCTCGAAGCCGTCGACCTGATCCACCGAGCAGCGGTCGCCCGCCGGGTCGTCGATCGCGAAGCAGAGGCCGAGCCGGAACGTGCACGCGTCCGGGTCGCCCGGCGTCGCGCACGCGGAGTCGCCGGCGCGGCACGTGAGGCGCGGCGGGTCGCCGCGCGACGGCCGCGGCGCGTCGGCGGGCGCGAGCCAGCGCGCGATGCAGTCGTCCGCGCCGTCGCTTCCGCCGCCGTCGGAGAGCCGGCGCGCGAGGCACGACGTGCCGCGCGCGCAGTCGCCGCGCACGAACACGGGGCTGCTCCAGGCGTGCTTGCCGCCCGCCTGCGCCACGCGGGCGTAGACGAAGGTGTTCGGGTCGGCGACGCCGACGCGCGCGTCGACGTCGCACACCGGCGTGTCGCAGCGCCGGGTCGCCACGACGTCGCCGTTCCGGACGATCTCCACCGTGACCGGCGTCGCGGTCGCGAGCACCTCGACGTGCGTCGCGAGGCGGTCGCCGAGCCGCGCGCTGCGCTCGCCGCCCATCGCCGTTCCGCCCACGGAGAGGTCGAGCTCGATGCGCTCGCCGTCGGTCGCGAAGCAGCGCCGCGCGCGGAGCGCCGTCAGCAGGTCGGCGCGCGTCAGCGCGTCGGCGTGGCAGCCGGTCAGGCCGGTGCCGATCGACGGCGGCCTCCGCTGCGTGTGGTGGTCGTCGGAGACGCCGACGAGCCCGAGGCGGAAGCCCGCGCGCAGGGCCCATAGCGCGCCGCCGAATCGGAGCTCGTGGCTGCCGCCGCCGTCGGAGTTCCAGACCTCGACGCTGGTCGTCACCGTGTCGTCCATCTCGTTCCACGGGATCAGGTACTCGGGAGACGCCGGGTGGTTGACGTGCGCGGCCGCCTCACCCGCGAAGACGCGCGGACCGTAGTAGTCGAGGAAGTCGGACGTCCGCCGGCAGTCGGGGAACGCGCAGTACGCCTCGTGGTCGCCGCGGAAATAGACGTTCAGGTGCCAGCTGAAGGGCTGCGTCCACTCGACGGCCGAGAACGCGACGAACCGGCCCGCGACGTTGAACGAGGCCGCGGTGGTCTTCAGGATCTCCCACTCGTCGGCGCCGAGGAAGATGTCGTGGTCCGACAGCACGACGAAGTCGAGGCCGGCGACGTCGCGGGCGGTGATGAAGAACTGCTCGGGCGGGTTTTCGGCGTCGTCCGAGAGCTCCGAGTGCGCGTGGAGGTCGCCGAAGAAGACGTCCGCGCCGGCGGGCACGGCGGGCGCGAGGGCGATCAGGGCAACGAGGGAGATCGCGGCGGCGCCGACGTCCAAACCAGCGTCCATGGGGGGCCCTCCTCGACGACGCCGAAGGCGTCGGTCGAGCGGGCACTCGAAGTCAAGTGGAAACCGGCACGGCGCTCGTCATGACGCAACCGTATGGTTGCCTTTGCGTCGAGACGGGACATCGACATGCGTCAGCGGCGACGCAATCCGTCGGAGCGCGGCGCCCGGGGCGGTCGACCGCCGCCGGGCGCCGCCTCCGCCCTCACTGCGCTTGCGAGCCGCGGGCGTGCGGCGGCTTGGCGGCCTCGAACTCCGCCTCGCTCACGACGCCGTCGCCGTTCGTGTCGATCGCGTTGAAGCGCTCCGTCAGGTGCTCCACGACCGGCGTCAGGAACTCGTCCTGCGTCACCGAGCCGTCGCCATCGGCGTCGAGCTCGCTGAAGGTCGGCCGGTGGTGCCGATGGCCGGGGTCCGCCAGGGCCGGCTGCGCCGCCGCGAGAAGCGCGGCGACCGGAAGGAAAGCAAAAATTCGCTTCACGGGATGTTTCTCCTTCGTCGTCTTGATTGCGCGGGCGCCCATTGCTCGCGCCCCCGTCGCAGGAGCGAGCGCCGTGCCAGCCGGAAAAGCCGAGCGCGCGAACGGCCGGCGATGGCGCGCGCGTCTCCCGTGCTGCGGAAACCGCAGCGGCGCTGCGGTTTCCGCATTCTCGCGTTCGCGGCTCGCTCGATCGGCGCTGGAGCGCGATGCGCCGACGGCGATCGGCGAGCGGCACACGGGTTGCGAGCCTTCTCCCCGGTTCGCGGCGGCGCGATGGACGGCGGCGGCGCGACGCCCTAGGAAGCCCCGACGATGACGTCCGACCCGCGACCGGCCGACACGACCCGCTCGCTGCGTCGCGTGCGCTGGGCCCAGGTCGCGATCTTTGCGCTCGTCGGCGTCGCGCTCGTCGGGACGGCGCTCTACAGCTTCGTGAGCGCCGGGCGTGTCTACGAGGCGGTCGCGCTCGGCCAGGGCCAGGGCCTTCTGCAGGCGCTGCGCCACGGGATCGGGTTCGACGGCCCGCCCGACGGGGCGACGCTGGAGGGATTCCTCGAGGCGAATGCCGACCTGGGCCTCCGCTGCATCGCCTCGCTCGGCTACGAGAGCGGGATCGTCCGAGCCGGCGACTGCTGGATGTCCGACGACCGCATGCGCGCCGCCGTTGCGGCCATGCGCCCAGGCGAGGTGATCGATCTCGACGGCCGGGTCGCGATGGTCGACGCTCGTCCGCCGCCGCCTCCGGGCGTACCGGGCCATCTGCCGCCGTGGCTCGAGCGCGATCGCCGGCGCGGGCCGCCGCCGGATCTCGACGGCGAAGGAGAGCCCGGACCCGCGCGGCCGGACGCGGACGCGCGCGCCGACCGGGCTCCGCGACACGACTTCCCGCATCGCGGCTTCGCGCGGCCGCCCGGCCCGCCGCCCGGCCACCCGCCCTTCCCACCGCTCGGCGACCACGGTCCCGGCCGACCCCCCCGCCGCGGACCGATCGTGATCGAGTTCGAGCCGGTCGAGGCGAACGCGCTGCGCGGCGCGGCGACGACGGCGCTTTTGACCGCGTTCGGAGCGGTCGCCGCGCTGCTGGCGGCCGGTCTCGCGCTCGTCCGTCTGTCGCGGCGCGCGGAAGATCTGCAGGAGCGCGCCGAGCGCCAGCGTCAGCTCGCGAGCCTGGGCGAGATGTCGGCCGTGCTCGCGCACGAGATCCGAAACCCGCTCGCGTCGCTCAAGGGCCATGCGCAGCTCCTGGTCGAGACGCTCGCGCCGGGCGAGCGCGCGCACGCGAAGGCGGAGCGCGTCGTGCACGAGGCGACGCGCATCGAGCACCTGAGCGAGGACCTGCTGAGCCTCGTCCGCTCGAGCCGCGTCGAGCCCGCGCCCGTCGATCCGGCAGCGATCGCGCGCGACGTCGCGCAATCGCTCGCGCCCGATCGCTTCGCGATCGACGCGAGCCGCGCGCCGCGCAGCTGGCGCCTCGACGCCGCTCGCATCCGCCAGGTCCTCGACAACCTGATGCGGAACGCGGTCGAGGCGTCCCCGCCCGACGCGCCGATCGAGATCGCGATCGCGACCGAGCGCGGGCGCCTGACGATCGCGGTTCGCGACCGCGGGCCGGGCGTCGCGGCGGGCGAGGAGTCGCGGATCTTCGAGCCGTTCGTGACCGGGCGCGTGCGCGGCACCGGGCTCGGGCTCGCGGTCGCGCGGCGGATCGTCGAGCTCCACGGCGGAGCGATCGCGGCGCGGAACCGTGAGGGCGGTGGCGCCGAGTTCGTGGTCGTGCTTCCGTAGCGGGGCTCGAGCATGGCGCGCATCCTGGTCGCGGAAGACGAGGACGGCATCCGGAGCTTCCTCGCCGAGGCGCTCGAGGCCGAAGGGCACGAGGTCGTGCAGGCGGCCGACGGTCGAGAGGCGCTCGACCGCCTCGCGGGCAGCGCGTTCCACCTGCTGATCACCGATCTCCGTATGCCGCGCATGGACGGCATGGAGCTCGTCCGCCGCGCGCGCGGCGATCAGGCGGAGATGGAGGTCATCGTGCTCACCGCGCACGGGAGCGTCGACTCGGCCGTCGAGGCGATGAAGCTCGGCGCGTTCGACTACCTGCAGAAGCCCGTCGCGAGCCCGGCCGAGCTCCGGCTCGTCGTCGCGCGCGCGCTCGAGCGGCGGGCGCTGCGCGCGCGCCGCGAGGAGTCGGATCGCGCCGCGCAGGCCGAGCTGCGCCTCACGTGGGGCGATCCGGCGATGAAGCCGGTGGAGGAGGCGCTCCGGAAGGTCGCGCGCACGACGTCGACCGTGCTCCTCCTCGGAGAGAGCGGGACCGGGAAGGAGGTGGCCGCGCGCTGCGTGCACGCCTGGAGCGAGCGCGCGAGCGGGCCTTTCGTCGCGGTCAACTGCGCCGCGCTCTCCGAGCAGCTCCTCGAGAGCGAGCTCTTCGGCCACGAGAAGGGCGCGTTCACGGGCGCGATCGCGCGCCGGCGCGGCCGCGTCGAGCTGGCGGAGGGCGGGACGTTCTTCCTCGACGAGGTGGCCGAGCTGAAGCCGGACCTCCAGGCGAAGCTGCTCCGCGTGCTCCAGGAGCGGCGCTTCGAGCGCGTCGGCGGAGCGCAGACGATCGCGGCCGACGTGCGGTGGATCGCGGCGACGAACCGCGACCTCGCGACCGCGATGCGCGACGGCGCGTTCCGCGAGGACCTCTACCACCGACTCGCCGTCTTCCCGGTGCGCCTGCCCCCGCTCCGCGAGCGTCCGGCGGACCTCGTGCCGCTCGCTCGGGCGCTCCTCGAGCGCATCGGGCGCGAGCTGAAGCGCCCGACCCCGGAGCTGACGCCGGAGGTCGCGCAGGCGCTGCGCGCTCGGCGCTGGTCCGGCAACGTTCGCGAGCTCGCCAACGCGCTGGAGCGCGCCGCGATCCTCGCCGAAGGCCGTGGGATCCGCCCCGACGACGTCGGCGGCGACCTGGCCGCCCTCGGCGCGCCCCCGCCCTCCGCCGAGCCGCGCACCCTCGCCGACCTCGAGCGCGCCGCGATCGAGCGCACCCTCGCCGAAGTCGGCGGCAACCGCCGGCGCGCCGCCGAGGAGCTCGGCATCGGCCTTCGGACGCTCTACGAGAAGCTGCGTCGCTTCGGGCTGGAGTAGGCGACGGCGGCGCAGCCCGCTTTACGTGGAGCGCGGCGGGAGCGGCGCGTGAGCGAGCCCGGCGCTCCTGTCGGAGGCGCCCTCTTGTTGTCTCATGGCCAAGGAAGGGCGCCTCCTCCAACGTCGCCGCCGGTGCTCGCTCACGCGCCGCTCCCGCCGCGTGGACGAAGTGCCGTTCGAACGCGCCGTCCAGTCGCGCGGATCTGCCCGTGGCCGCTCGCGCGGCTCGCCGCGCGTCGCTGCGGCAGCACATCGTCGTCGCGAACCCGCGGGCGAACGCGGCTCTCACTCGCCGCGGCGGAGCTTTCGGGCGAGCTTGAAGAGCTCGTAGAAGGCGCGGGCGATGACGCGTGGGTTCCCGCCGGTCGACTTGCCGTGCTCGCGCGGGAGGTGGCGCACCGGGACTTCGGCGATGCGGGCGCCGCGGGCGACCAGGCGGGCGAGGAGCTCGGCGGAGAACATGGCGCCGCCGGCCTCGATCGTGAGGCCGGTGAGCGCGCTTCGCCGGAAGAGCTTGAAGGCGCAGTCGACGTCGCGGACCGGGACGCGGAGGAGGCGTCGGATGAGCCAGTTCCAGGCGTGCGCGTTCGCGATCCGGATGGCGTTGTCCTGGCGGTCGACGCGATAGCCGACGACGACGTCCGCGTCCTCGAGCGGCGGGATCAGGTCGGCGATCTGGTGGACGTCGAACTGACGGTCGCCGTCGGTGAAGAACGCGAACTGCATCTCGCCGGCCGTGAGCCCCGTCCAGACGGCCGCGCCGTAGCCGCGGTTCACCTCGTGGCGCACGACGCGCACCCGCGGGTCCCGCGCGGCGATCGCCGACGCCCGCTCGAAAGTCCGGTCGCGCGACCCGTCGTCCACCGCGATCACCTCGAACCTCTCGGCGACATCCGGTAAAGCGCCGAGCAGGTCTTTGATCATCGGCTCGACATTCGCCTCCTCGTTGTGCGCGGGGAACGACGCGGAGAGGCTGGGAAGGCGCGCGCTCATCGGGATGCCGCCGCAAAGGCGTGCTGCGAGCGCCCGGCGCGATGACTGACGCGGGCGCGCGCTGGCGCGCGCTCGGCGGCGCGGTCGCGACGCCCGCGTGGACGCGGATCGACGCCCTCGCGCTCGGCCTCGTCGCGCTCGCCGGCTACTGGCTCGCCAACAACGGCGAGTTCATGTTCTTCGACTACCACCTCCACCTCGCGGTCGCGTTCCTCGACGGGCGCCTCCACATCGCGAATCCCCCGAGTTGGCTCACCGAATTCGCATATGCGAACGGCAAGCCGTACGTCTACTTCGACCCCTTCCCCGCGATCCTCCTCATGCCGCTCGCGGCCCTGCGCGGGCTCGAGGTCAACATCGCGCGCGTCTCGATCGCGCTCGGGGCGCTGAACGTCGCGTTCATGCGCGTCGCGCTCGGCGCGCTCGGCGTCGGCCGCCGGACCGCGAACTGGTGCACCGTCCTCTTCGCGTTCGGCACGGTTCACCTGTTCGCCGCGCAGTACGGCAACACCTGGCTGCTCGCGCACCTGTGCGCGGTCGCAGCTCTCGCGCTCGCGTGGATCGAGGCGGCAGGTCCGGCGAACCCGCTCCTCCTGGGACTCTTCTCCGCGATCGCCGCCACGAGCCGCTCGCCCGCGCTCCTCGGCTGCCCGGTGTTCCTCGTCATCGCGCTGCGCCGCCGGCCCGGCTGGGGCACGGTCGTGCGCTTCGCGCTGCCGCTCGTCGCGACCGGCATCCTCATGGCAGTCTACAACTACGCGCGCTTCGGCGAGTGGACGAACAACGGCTACCTGCTCGCGAACCAGGCGCTCTTGCGGCCCGAGCACGGGTCCTTCAGCTGGCGCTACATCGCGCGCAACCTCTACGTCTACTTCGTCCGCATCCCGGAGATCCACGGCGAGCCGCCGTACCTCGTCTTGACGGACTACGGCATCAGCCTCCTCGCGACGACGCCGGCGATCGTCCTGCTCGCGCGCCCGGGCTGGAGCCCGCGAGCGCCGGACGCGCCGCTCGTCGGCAGGCTCGCGATCGCCGCCTGCGCGGCCGTCCTCTTCCTCTACCTCTGCTACTTCTGGGACGGCTGGCGCCAGTTCGGCTGCCGCTACACGCTCGACTTCACGCCCTTCCTGATCGTCGCGCTCGCGCTCCGGAACGACGATCGCCCGGGTCTCTGGCGCTGGCCGCTTCCGGTGCTCGTGATCGCCAGCGTGGCGGTCAACGCCTGGGGCGCGTGGTGGTGGCGCGCCCATCGCTGGTGAGACCGCTCGCGCGCCTCAAGCGATCGCTGCGGGCGCGGAGATCTGGACGCCCTTCGCCATCATCTGCCCGAAGAACTGGAGCAGCGCCGGCGGCGGCGTGATGCCCTCGTCCTCGGTCGAGTCCGGCAGGCCCTCGAACTCGAGCACCCCGATCTTCGCCAGGTGCTCCCGGACGTACGGCGTCAGGAGCCCGAGGCGCCGGAGGTTCGGCACGATCTTCGAGAAGAGGAGCTGGCGGAACCCGGCCATGAACGGCGTCTCGAGCGACCAGGCGACCCACGCCTCGCGGTCGAGCCCGAGGCGCTCCCACACCTCCTCCATGAGCAGCCGATCGCGCATGAGGTACGATGCCTCGACCACGAACTGCTCGCGCTCGCGCAGCTCCGAGGCCGTCATGTCGGCGTAGACGTCGCCGAGGGAGAGCACCCCGAAGCCGACGTGGCGCGCCTCGTCGCGGATCACGTAGCTCGTGATCTGCTGGATGAGCTTCTCCTCGGGCTCGATCATGTTCATGAAGCCGAACGCGGCGAGCGCGAGCCCTTCCACCATGATCTGCATGCCGAGGTAGATCATGTCCCAGCGCGGGTCGGCGACGATCTGGCGCAGGAGCTCCTGCAGGTGCGGGTTCACCGGGTAGGCGAGCCCGACCTTCGTCGTCAAGTAGCGGTGGTAGACCTCGACGTGGCGCGCCTCGTCGGCCACCTGCTGCGAGGCGTAGAACTTCGCCTCGATCCACGGGACGGCGCTCGCGAGCGCGGCGGTCGCGACGAGCGCGCCCTGCTCGCCGTGCATGAACTGCGACAGCATCCACGCCGTCCGGTGGCGCTTGAAGTCGGCCAGGAGCTTCTCGTCGAACGGGATCGGCGGGTTCGTGAGCGAGTTCAGGATGTCGGCCGTGAAGCCGGCCATCGTCTTCTCGGGGTCGACGTCGATCGACCAGTCGATGTCGGTCGCGGCGTTCCACTGGAGCCTCTTCGACTTCTCGTAGAGCGCCATCAGCCCTTCGCGGCCGACGCGGTACTCCCAGTTGAACGCGGTCGGCGCGCCCCCGGCGACCTCCTCGAGCGGGCCCGCGGGCGGCAGCGGCATCTGGATCTGGGTCGTCGGCATGTCGGCTCTCCCTCGGGACGAACGCGGGCTCAGCGGCCTCACGGTGGGCCGTGCTGTTCCAGACTCGTCGGGGTCCGATGACCAGTCAACTGGTCGAGCACCTCGCACCGTTGCCGATTCAGCGCTTGGCTCTGGTACACTCGAACACGCTCCCCGGCGAAGGCCTGGGTGTTCGAACGCTCGTGATCCCGAATCCGAAGCCGCGCGTCGACCTGCGATCGCTCGAGAGGCAGGTCCTGACCCTCCTGCGGGAGCGCCTCCTCGACCTGCCCCCGGAGTTCGGGCCGACGGACCGGCTCGTCGAGGCGGGCCTCGACTCGATGGCGGTGATGCAGCTCCTTCTCCTGGTCGAGGAGAAGTACGGGGTGTGGCTGCCGGAGAGCGACCTGCTGCCCGAGAACCTCGAGTCCGTGCGCTCGTTCGCGCGTCTCCTCGCGCGCCGGCTCGAGGAGCGGGGCGGCGTCTGAATCCGGCGGCGCCGGCGCGCGCGGACGTCGTCGTCGTCGGTGGCGGCAGCGCGGGGCTCGCGGCCGGGGTCGCGGCGGCGCGCGCCGGCGCGCACACCGTCGTCGTCGAGCGCCACGGCGCCCTCGGCGGAATGGCGACCGCCGCGCTCGTGCACTCGGTGTGCGGCCTCTACCGGCTGCGCGCGGCGCCCGGCGCGGAGCTGGCCCATCCCGGATTCCCGGCGGAGGTCGCGTCCAGCCTCCTGGCCGGCGGCGGCGCGACCGGCCCCGTGCGGATCGGCCGCGTCGACGTTCTCCTGCACCGCCCCGCCGCGCTCGCGATCGCTGCCGACCGGCTCGCGGCCGCCGAGCGCGATCTCGAGCTCCGGCTGCACACCGAGGTCATCGCCGCCGACGTCGCGGCGACCGGCGTCCGGCTCGACCTCGTCTGCCGCGGCCGGCGCGCGGCGATCGAAGCGGATGTGCTCGTCGACGCGTCGGGCGACGGGGTCGCCGCGGCGCTTGCGGGCGCCGCGTGCGAGATGGAGGCGCCCGATCGCCTGCAGCGCCCGGCCTACGTCTTCGCGCTCGGAGGCGTCGAGCCGGGCGCCGCCGACGGCGAGCGGCGGCTTCGGATCGCGCACCGGATCGCCGCCGCCGCGCGCGCGGGCGAGCTCGGCCGCGCCGCGCTCGGGACGTCGCTGCGCGCGATCGGCGCGCCGGGCGAGGTCTTCGTCACGATCGATCTCGCCGGACCGCCCGGCGCCGCCTACGACCCGACCGACCCCGCTTGCTTGACGGCTCTCGAGCTGCACGGCCGCGACCTCGCGGACCGCGTGACCGCGTTCCTCCGGAGCGAGGCGGACGGCTTCCGGCACGCCTTCGTCGCGGCGCTGCCGGCGCGCGCCGGGGTCCGCGAGAGCCGCCGCGTCGTCGGCGAGGTGCGCCTCGAGGCGGCCGACCTCGAGCGCTCGCGCCGCTTCCCCGATGCGATCGCGCTCGCCACGTGGCCGATCGAGATGCGCGAGACCGCGATCGGGCCGAAGCTCCGCTTCCCCGCGACCGACGACCCGTGCGAGATCCCGCTCCGGGCGCTGCGCGCGCGCGGCCGGCCGCGCCTGCTGATCGCGGGACGGTGCCTCTCGGCGAGCCACGAGGCGCAGGCATCCATCCGCGTCATCGGGACCTGCCTCGCGACCGGCGAGGCCGCGGGCCTCGCGGCCGCCGCCCTCGCCGACGGCGCGCACCGAGAGGCCGCGAGCGCGGGCGTGACGAGCGGCGTGACGGATGCAGAAGTCGCATTGGCGGTCGCGCTCGCCGAGCGCGTGCGCGAGCTCCGCGAGCGCCACATGGTCGCGCGCGCACCGGCCGCAGTGGAGCGGAGCGCATGACGCCGCGTCCGCGCGCCGGCGCACGCGAGCGTCGGAGCGCGCGCTCGCACGACATCGTGGACCTCATCGCGCGCCATGCGCGCCACGCCGATCGCGTCGCCCTCGTCGACGGCGAGGAGCGCGTCACGTACGCCGAGCTGCTGGATCTCGTCGAGCGCTCGGCGGGCGCGCTCGCGGCGGCGGGCGCGCTGGCGGGCCGGGACGGGCCGGCGCGCGTCGGGCTCGCGTGCCCGAACGGCGTCGCGCACGTCGCGCTCGCGCTCGGCGTGCTGCGGGGCGGCGGCTGCGTCGTCCCGATCGCGAGCGAGCTCTCCGCGCCCGAGCGGCTCGCGCTCGTGCAGTCGGTCGACCTCGACGCCATCGTCGTCGCCGAAGGCGCGACCCTCGCGGGCGTCGATCGCACCGTGCGCGCCGCCGCGCTCGATCTCCCTGGGTGGAGCGCTTCGGCGCTGGTCGATCCGCTCGGGCGCCGGCGGTCGCGTCCCGCGTTCGACGCGGAAGCGCTTGCGCGCGTCCGCCCGGCGCTCATCCGCCTCAGCTCGGGGACGACCGGCGCGAGCAAGGGCGTCGTCATCGGCCACGCGGCGCTCGCGCGGCGCGTCGACGCCGCGAACCGCGCGCTCGAGATCGCGCCCGGCGACCGGATCCTCTGGGTGCTGCCGATGGCGCACCACTTCGCGGTGTCGGTCGTGCTGTACCTCGTCGCCGGTGCGGCGACCGTGCTCGTCGAATCTCACCTCGCGGAGGACATGCTGAGCGCGGCCCACCGCCACGAGGCGACCGTGCTCTACGCGGCGCCGTTCCACCACGCGCTCCTCGCGAGCGAGCCGTCCGGACGCCCGTGGGACGCGCTCCGGCTCGCGATCTCGACGACCGCTTCGCTGCCGGCGGCGACCGCGCGCGCGTTCGCCGATCGCTTCGGGCGCCCGCTCTCGCAGGCGCTCGGGATCATCGAGGTCGGCCTGCCAGCGATCAACCTCGAGCGCGCGCACGACAAGCCGGAGTCGGTCGGGCGCGCGCTGCCCGACTTCGCGATCGAGGTGCGCGATGGGGCCGGAACGCCGGCAGCGCCCGGCGCGGTCGGCGAGCTCTTCGTGCGCGGCCCCGGAATGCTGGACGCGTACCTCGCGCCGTGGCGACCGCGCGACGAGATCCTGCAGGACGGCTGGTTCGCGACCGGCGACCTCGCCGAGATCGACGCCGACGGCGACCTGCGGCTCGTCGGCCGCGCGCGCAGCGTGATCAACGTCGCCGGCATGAAGTGCTTCCCGGAGGAGATCGAGGCGGTCCTGCTCGAGCACCCGGGTGTGAGCGCGGCGCGGGTGAGCGCGCGGCCGCACCCGCGCGTCGGGTCGGTGCCGGTCGCCGAGGTCGTCGCGGCCGACCCGACGCGGCCGCCGCGCGAGAGCGCGCTCGCGGCGCACTGTCGCGCGGCGCTCGCGCGCTTCAAGGTCCCGGTCGAGTTCCGCCTGGTCGCGGCGCTGCCGGTGACGGCGAGCGGGAAGGTCCGGCGCGCGACGCCGTCGCGCTCCGCGCACGCGTGAGCAGGGACGCCGCTTGGACTACCTCGACGGGCCGCGTCCCCGGCTCTTCGCGCATCGCGGCGGCTCCGGCGTCGCACCCGAGAACACCCTCGAGGCGTTCTCGCTCGGGCTCGCGGCAGGAGCGGAGCGCTTCGAGCTCGACGTCCACGCGACCGCGGACGGCGAGGTCGTCGTTCTCCACGACCCGACCGTCGATCGCACGACCGACGGCACCGGCGAGGTGCGGTCGCTCCGCCTGTCTGCGGTCGAGCGCCTGGATGCGGGCTACCGCTTCGCCGATGCGGACGGGAAGTTTCCCTTCCGCGGGCGCGCCGTCCGCATCCCGACCCTCGCGTCCCTCCTCGAGGCGTTCCCCGGGGTTCCGCTCAACATCGAGATCAAGCAACGCGAGCCCGCGATCGAGGACGCGGTGCTCGCCGTGCTCGACCGCTTCGACGCGCGCCGGCAGGTCGTCCTCGCAGCCGAGGACGCGGCGATCATGGCGCGCATCCGCGCTGCGGCGCCGGACGTCGCGACCAGCTACTCGGCGGAGGACGTCGCCGAGCTCGTCGGGCTCCTCTCGGGCCCCGGCGTGGCGGGCTACCGGCCGCCCGGAATCGCCCTCCAGATCCCGCCCGCCTTCGGCGACATCCAGCTCGTGACGTCCGAGTCGGTCGCCGCGGCGCATGCGCTCGGCCTCGAGGTTCACGTCTGGACGATCGACGAGCCCGCCGAAATGGAACGTCTCCTGGCCCTCGGCGTCGACGGCCTCATGACCGACTACCCGGCGCGCGCGATGGAAGTCCTCCGCCGCCTCGGCCTGCGCTGAGCCCGGCGCTCGATTGCGGTGGTCGCGGCGGAGCGGGTTCGTCGGCGGACGGCGGGGGCGGTGCGTGAGCGAGCCCGGCGCTCCTGTCGGAGGCGCCCTTTTGTTTTCTCATGGATTGAGGAAGGGCGCCTCCTCCAACGTCGCTGCCGGTGCTCGCTCACGCACCGCCCCCGCCGTAGCCACGACCGGCCGGGCGAACGCGCGCTCACCCGAACCCTCCAGCCGGTGGCCGCGCGCGCGGCTCGCCGCGCGACGCTAGGGGAGCAGCCGAACAGCTGCCGGCGACGTGCCTGCGACGGCGGACGGCCGCCGGCGGCGGCCGGGAGCCGTCGCGCGGGCGGACGCGCGCCGATGATTGCCCGCGCACCGACGCGCAGCTTCGCGCCCGTGCCGTTCGGGACCTTGCAATTGGTTGGACCATTGGATAATTGAGCGGGATGCCCCACGTGCTTCCGTTCCGGCCGCCGGAGCGGCGTCGGCTGCATCAGGACGTCGCGGAGCAGCTTCGCGACGCGATCCTCGACGGGCGCTACGCGGCGGGAGTGCGCCTGCCGCCCGAGCGCGAGCTCGCGGCGGAGTTCCAGGTGAACCGCACGTCGGTGCGCGAGGCGATCAAGGTCCTCGAGGGTCTCGGCCTCGTGCGCGTGCGCCAGGGCGACGGCGCGATCGTGCAGCCGCTCGCGGACGCCTCGTTGAGCGTGCTCCCGGCGATGGTCCTCCACGGCGATCGCCTCGACGCCGATCTCCTCGCCGAGCTGGGCGAGGTCATGATGCCGCTCCTCCTCGAGATGGGGCGGCTCGCGATCGAGCGCCACGAGCCGCGGCAGGTGAGCGAGCTCCGCCGCCTGCGCGACGTCGTCGCCGACGACTCGCTCCAGCGCGAGGAGCGCGCGGCCGGGCTGCGCGACATCCTCGTCCTCCTCTCCGACATGACCGGCAACCGCGTGTGGCAGATGCTCGCGCGGAAGACCCGATCGTTCCTGGCCGCGGACGCGCTGCGCGAGACGCGCTCGCGCCTTCGCGTCGAGCCCGGCCGGCTCGTGCCGGCGATCGACGATTGCCTCGCGGCGCTCGCCGCGGGCCGGCGCGCGGACGCCGTCCTCGCGCTCCATCACGTCATCCAGCGCGTCGGCGAGCACATGCTCCAGGCGCGGCTCGCGCAGCCCGCGTCCGCCCGTCGGGCGGCGCGCCACCGGAGGAATCCATGAGCGACTTCCGCCTCGAAACGACCACGCAGGAGCCCGGCCTCGAGACCGCGATGAAGGTCGTCTACCAGTGGGACTACGACCCGCAGGTGGAAGAGCTGCGGCGCCTGTACGTGAAGGCCGCCGAGGCGCAGTGGATCTCCGAGCGCGACGTCGACTGGGACCGCGACATCGACCTCGAGCTCTTCGCGACGACGCCGCTCGGCTCGCCGCTTCCGATCGAGAAGACCTCGTACTGGAAGTCGCTCACCGCCGAGCAGGTGCAGGAGGTCACGCGCAAGACCGCCGCCTTCCGCCTCTCGAACTTCCTGCACGGCGAGCAGGGCGCGCTGATGGTCGCGTCGCAGCTCGTGAACGCCGTCCCGCACACCGACGCCAAGTTCTACGCGGCCACCCAGACGATGGACGAGGCGCGCCACGTCGAGGTGTTCGCGCGCTACATCCAGAAGCTCGACGAGATCCGGCCGATCGCGCCGCCGCTGAAGGCGGTGCTCGACGAGACGCTAAAGACCGACGACTGGCTGAAGAAGCTCGTCGGCATGCAGATCGTCGTCGAGGGGCTCGCGCTCTACAGCTTCCGCGAAATGCGGAACCTGACGGAGGAGCCCCTCCTGAAGGAGCTGCTCACGTACGTCGCGCGCGACGAGTCGCGCCATCACGCCTACGGCGTCCAGTACGTCGACCGCTGCGTCCCGTGCCTCGCCGACTCCGAGCGCGCCGAGCTCGAGGACTTCGCGCTCGAGGCGGCGCGCACGCTGATCGACAACAAGAACCGCCAGGCGCTCTTCGGCGAGGTCCTGAAGGTGTGGGGCGAGGCGGGGATCGACCCGGTCGCGCTCTTCACGTGCATGCAGAACGAGATGCCGGAGATCGCGGGCGAGAGGCAGCGCGGCCGCCGCCTCGGCCCGGTGCAGGGCTTCGTCATCCCGACGCTCAAGCGCTGCGGCCTCCTCTCGGAGCGCGTCGCGCGCCACTACCACGAGTTCCTGAAGGAGAACCTCGGCGGCGAGCTGATCGGCGAGGACGTCGACGAGTTCCTGCGCCTGGTGCCCGAACTGCCCGAGGACACCGCCGCCTGGGTGCTCGGCGAGATTCGGTAGCACTCGGGCAGCCGCCGCCCGCGACGGGCCGCATTCGACGGCCGGCGCGAAATTCCATATCTCGACCGTCGTGTGCGGGATCGCGGGCGTCCTGCGGCGGCAGGGCGAGGGGGACGATCGCGACGTCGTGGCGGCCATGCTGGGCTGCCTCGCGCGGCGCGGTCCGGACGGGGAGGGGCTCGTCGCCGACGGGCCTCTCACGCTCGGCCACCGCCGGCTCGCCGTGCTCGATCTCAGCGACGCCGGCGCGCAGCCGATGCGGCATCCGAACGGCCGCCTCCTCCTGAGCTTCAACGGCGAGGTCTACAACTTCGAGGAGCTGCGTCGCGACCTCGGCCTCCGCCCCGAGGACCTCCGATCGCACACCGACACGGAGATCATTCTCCACGCCTGGGAGCGCTGGGGACCGGCCGCGCTCGATCGCATGGTCGGGCAGTGGGCGATCGCGGTGTGGGATCGCGCGGAGCGCCGCCTCTGGCTCGCGCGCGATCGCTTCGGCGAGAAGCCGCTCTTCTACCACGACTCCCGGCAGGCGCTCGTGTTCGCGTCGAGCCTCGCCGCCGTCCTGAAGCCGCCGTGGGTCGCGCGCGAGCTCGACCGGTCGGCGCTCGTCGAGTACTTGACGCTGCGCTACGTCGTCGCGCCGCGGACGGTCGCGGCCGGCTGCCGGAAGGTGCGGCCGGGGCACCTCGTCGTCGCGGACGACTCGGGCGCCGAGGAGCGGCGCTGGTACGAGCCGCGCTTCCGGGCCCTCCGGCGCGCCGACTCGTCGCGCGCGCGTGCGGAGATCACCGAGGAGTTCGGGAGCCTGCTCGTCCAGGCATCGACGCGCTGCCTCGTGAGCGACGTCCCGGTCGGCCTGCTGTTGAGCGACGGGATCGACAGCAACGGCATCCGCTCCGCGCTCGCGGCCGCCGGCCGCGACGTGCCGACGTTCACCTACACGATGACCGACGAGGGCGGAGGGCTCGCGCCGTCGGCGTCGCAGAACGGCGCGCCGCGTGCGCCGGCGTGGGATGTGCTCGTGACGCCCGCGCACCGGATCGACGCGATGGTGCCGGCGTTCGCGTCGTTCACCGAGCCGGTCGGCGACGGCGCCTCGCTCGCGACCTGGCTCGTCATCCGCGGAGCGCGCGAGAAGGCCGAGGTGTTCCTCTGCGGCCACGGCGGCGACGAGGTGCTCGGCGGCTATCGCCTGAGCCAGGACCGCTTCCGGCTCGCGGCCATGAGCCGGGCCGCCTGGCTTCCGACCTGGTCGCTCAAGCTCCTCGTCGACAACAAGATGTTCGGGGCCGAGACGCCGGCCGAGCGGCAGAAGGCTCTCCGCCGCGCTTCCCGAGCCGCCGCGCCCGCGGCCGCGCGCTACCTGATCCACCGTCCGCTTCCGGTCGAGGACGTGCGCGCGCTCACCGGCGACCGCGACCTCGCCGAGCCGTACTTGACGACGATCGACCGGCTCTACGGCGATTGCGCCTCGGACGCGACCGACGTCGACCGCATCCAGGAGGTGCTTCTCCGCACGTTCCTCACCGAGAACATCCTCTCCTTCGCCGACTCGGCGGCGATGGACTCGTCGGCGGAGCTCCGCCTCCCGTACCTCGACCGCGACCTGGTCGACTTCGTGCTGTCGCTCCACCCGTCGGCGCGCGTGAGCCCGTGGCCCGGCCGCGCGAACACGAAGCTCGTCCTTCGGTGGTGGGCGCGCGGCAAGGTCCCGCACGAGGTCGTCGACCGCCGCAAGCACGGCTTCAACTACGGCTCCCTCCGCGAGCTCCTCGACGGCGACGGCCGCACGCTGCGCGCCCGCCTCCTCGACTGCTCCGCCGTCCGCTCCGCCCTGCCGGGGATCGAGCCCTGGCTGTCGCAGCCCACCGAGTTCTTCCGCGGCCCGCGCGAGAAGACGCTCTGGTCGCTGCTCGCGCTCGCCGCGTGGTCGGAGCCCGCGGGCGTCGGGAGCTAGGCTCTCGCCGAACGACGCACTCGCCAGCGCACGCGCAGCACCTCGTCGCGCCGCGTGCGTCCGATCGCGCGACGCGAGGTTTTTTACCGCGTGCCGGTGTGGCATGGATCGCGACGTGGAGGAGACCGCCGCCACACCACTGGCAGACGAGCGCCTGTCGCTCGACGAGCTGCGCGAGGCGTGGCCTCTGCTCGACCGCCAGGACCGCATCGAGGGATTCCTCATCCTCGATCGGCCGGTCGCGGAGGACTTCTTCTTCACGCTGAGCTCGCGCGACCAGGCCGAGATCCTCGCCGACATGCCGGCCGTCCAGCGGCGATCGTGGCTCCGGCTCATGGCGCCCGACGACGTCGTCGACCTGATCCAGGAGACGCCGGAGGAGGAGCGCGAGGCGCTCCTGGCGCTGCTGGACGCGACGACGCGTCACGAGGTGCTCGCGCTGCTCGCGTACGCCGAGGACCGCGCGGGCGGCCTCATGAGCCCGCGCTACGCGCGGGTCCGCCCGGACATGACGGTCGACGAGGCGATCACCTACCTCCGGCGCCAGGCGCGCGAGAACCTCGAGACGATCTACTACGCCTACGTCCTCGACGCGGCCCAGCACATCCTCGGCGTCGTCTCCTTCCGGGAGCTGTTCACGGCGCGCCCGGAGCAGCGCGTGCGCGACATCATGGAGCTGGACGTCGTCACCGTGCCCGAGGACATGGACCAGGAGAGCGTGAGCCAGCTCTTCGCGCGCCACGATCTCGCCGTGATCCCGGTCGTCGACGACGAGGGCCGGATGAAGGGCATCGTGACGGTCGACGACATCGTCGACGTCGTCCAGGAGGAGGCGACCGAGGACATCCAGAAGATCGGCGGCACCGAGGCGCTCGACGCGCCCTACCTCGAGGTCGGCCTCCCCCAGATGATCCGGAAGCGCGCCGGCTGGCTGGCGGCGCTCTTCATCGGCGAGATGCTGACGGCGACCGCGATGAGCCACTTCGAGAACGAGATCGCGCGCGCGATCGTGCTCGCGCTCTTCGTCCCGCTCATCATCTCGAGCGGCGGCAACGCCGGGTCGCAGGCGACGACGCTCGTCATTCGCGCGATGGCGCTCGAGGAGGTCCGGCTCCGCGACTGGTGGCGCGTCGTCGGGCGCGAGTTCGTCTCGGGGCTCGGCCTCGGCTGCATCCTCGGATCGATCGGCCTCGTGCGCGTGCTCGTGTGGGGCAGCGTCTTCCATCTCTACGGGCCGCACTACTGGGCGATCGCGGCGACCGTCGCGCTGAGCCTCGTCGGCGTCGTGCTCTGGGGCACGCTCGCCGGCTCGATGCTGCCGTTCGTCCTCCGGAAGCTCGGCTTCGACCCCGCGAGCGCGTCGGCGCCCTTCGTCGCGACGCTCGTCGACGTGAGCGGGATCGTCATCTACTTCACGGTCGCGAGCCTGATCCTGGCGGGCAAGCTCCTCTGACGGTAGTCGTAGCGGCGATGCCGACGACGCCGCGTGCGGAAGCCGAGAGCCGGCGCGCGGTGCGGAGCGCGGAAGCGGAGCGGCTCGGGGCCCAGCACCGCCGGATCGCACGCGTCCGCCTCGCCGTCTTCCTCGCCGGCGTGGCGATCGCGTGGCTCGCGCTCGATCGCGCCGCGATCTCCGCGTGGTGGATCGCCGTCCCGGTCGTCGGCTTCGCGGCGCTCGTCGCCGTCCACGTCCGCGTCGGCGACGCGCTCGAGCGCGCCCGCATCGCGGTCCGGCTCTACGACGACGTCCTGGCGCGCATCGACGATCGCTGGGTCGGGCGCGGCGCGCCGGGCGATGCGTACCGCGATCCGGCGCATCCCTACGCCGAGGACCTCGACGTGTTCGGCCGCGGCTCGCTCTTCGAGCGCATCTCGACCGCGCGGACGCGCGCCGGCGAGGCGACGCTCGCCGGCTGGCTCGGCGGCGCGGTCGCGGCGCGCGACCCGCAGGCGATCCGGGCGCGCCAGGCCGCGGTCGCGGAGCTCGCGCCGCTCCTCGACCTTCGCGAGGACCTCGCGATCGCCGCCGCGGACGCGGCCGGCCCGGCGGACACGGAGCGCGTGCGCGCGTGGGGAGCCGCGCCCGCGACCGGCCCATCGTGGGCTGCGGCGCTCGCGGCCGGAGCGGCGTCGCTCGCGACCCTCGCCGCGGTCGTGGCCGGCCTCGCGTTCGACCTCGGCGCGACGCCTTTCTTCGCGGCCGTCGCCGTGCAGGCCGCGATCGAGGCGTCGCAGCGCCGCCGCGTCGCGGCTGCGCTCGCCGGCATCGCGGGCGCGGCGCGCACGCTCGAGCGGATCGCGGCGCTCCTCGCACGCGCCGAGCGCGAGCCGTTCGCGGCGCCGCGCCTCCGCGCGCTCGCGGGTGAGCTCGCGTCGGAAGGGCAGAGCGCCTCGCGCGCGATCCGCGGCCTTCGCCGGCGGATCGAGCTCCTCGACTCGGCGCGGAACTTCATGTTCGCGCCGATCGCGCTCTGGCTCTCGTGGCGACTCCACCTCGCGCGCTGGATCGGCGAATGGCGGCGGCGGCACGGCCCGCGCATCGCCGACTGGATCGCGGCGCTCGGCGAGGTGGAGGCGCTCGTGTCGCTCGCTGCCTACGCCTGGGAGCGGCCCGAGGACGTCTTCCCCGACGTCGCGGACGGCGGGCCGCTCGCGTTCGCGGCGTCCGGCCTCGGGCACCCGCTCCTGCCGGCCGCCTCGTGCGTCCGGAACGACGTCTCGCTGGTCGCCCCCGTCCGGGCCCTCATGGTCAGCGGCTCCAACATGTCGGGGAAGAGCACGCTCCTGCGCGCCGTCGGAACGAACGCGATCCTCGCGTTCGCGGGCGCGCCCGTCCGCGCAGAGCGGCTCCGGCTCGCGCCGTGCGCGATCGGCGCCGTCCTCCGCGTCAACGACTCGCTCCTCGACGGCACGTCGCGCTTCCACGCCGAGCTCCTCCACCTCCGGCGCATCCTGGACCTCGCCGCACATGGTCCGGTCCTCTTCCTGCTCGACGAGATCCTGCACGGAACGAACTCGCACGATCGCCGGATCGGCGCGGAGGCGGTCGTGCGGGCGCTCCTCGCGCGCGGCGCGATCGGGCTCGTCACGACGCACGACCTGGCGCTCGCGGACATGGCGAGCGAGGGTTCGCCGATCGCGAACGTCCACTTCGTCGACCACCTGGAAGACGGCCGGATGCGCTTCGACTACCGCATGCACCCGGGCGTCGTGCGGCGGAGCAACGCGCTCGCGCTCATGCGGGCGGTCGGAATCGACGTCTGACGGCGATCGCGCTCCGCTTGCAACTTTGGCCTGGACGTCGCAGACCCGGCATGGAGGACCGCGAGCGCGCGCGTCCCGCGGGAAAGGAGTCCTGCCGTGAAGAAACCCGAACGGATCATACGGGCTGTCGCCAGCGTGCTGCTCGCCGTCGCCGTCGTCGCGGGCGCCGCCGAGGCGGCGACCTGGGACCCGCAGGGCTGGGCGGACCAGGACACGCTCGAGCTCCGGACCGACGTGCCCGACGAGGGGCCGTACTGGTTCAAGGTCTGGCTCGTCGTCATCGACGGGCAGGTCTACGTCCGGCTGGGGAACAGGGCCGCCGGCCGCGTGCAGAAGAGCCGCACGGCCCCCGAGGTCGGGGTACGCGTCGCCGGGCAGGAGTTCGAGCGCGTGCGCGGAGTTCCGGTCCCGGACATGGCCGATCGCGTCGCCGCGGCGATGGCGGACAAGTACTGGAGCGACGTCTTCGTGCGGCACTTCTCGCACCCGCTGACGCTGCGCCTCGAGCCCGAGAGCGGGTCCCCGGCGTCGGCGCCGCGTTGACACGGCCGGCGGGGGCGCGGAGAACGAGGCGGTGCACGCGAAGTACACGCCCCTGAACCCCGAGCTCTACGACTACGTCTGCAGGCATCGCAGCGAGCGCGACCCCGTGCTCGCCGCGCTCGTCGAGGAGACGGAGAAGCTCGGCGGCATCTCGATGATGCAGGTGGCGACCGAGCAGGGAGCGTTCCTCTCCTTCCTCGCGCGGGCGATCGGCGCGCGCCGCGCCGTCGAGGTCGGGACGTTCACCGGCTACAGCGCGATCTCGATCGCGCGCGGGCTCGCTCCCGGCGGGAAGCTCCTCTGCTGCGACGTGAGCGAGGAGTGGACCTCGATCGCGCGCAAGTACTTCGAGCGCGCCGGGGTCGCCGACCGGATCGAACTCAAGATCGCGCCCGGCATCGAGACCCTGCGCGCGCTCCCCGCCGAAGACCCGATCGACTTCGCGTTCATCGACGCCGACAAGTCGAGCTATCGGAGCTACTACGAGGAGATCCTGGCGCGCCTCCGCCCGAACGGCGTGATCGTGTTCGACAACGTGCTGTGGGGCGGCGCCGTCGCCGATGCGTCGAACCAGACGCCCGACACGGTCGCGATCCGCGAGCTGAACGATTTCCTCGCGACCGATCGGCGCGTCGAGTGCGTTATGATCGCGGTCGCCGACGGGCTCATGCTGGTGCGAAAGCGCGCCCCCGGCGAAGCGGCGTGAGCCGAGGGGCGCGAGCTGCCGCGCGCGCGCGCGCAGGGGAGGGCTCGAGATGATCGCAGAAGGACAGCGCGCGCCCGACGTGTCGGGCACGACGGCGGAAGGCGAGCGGCTCTCGCTCGCGGACTTCCGCGGCAACCAGCCGGTGATCCTCTACTTCTACCCGAAGGACGACACCCCGGGATGCACCAAGGAGGCGTGCAGCTTCCGCGACCACAAGCGCGACATCGAGGCGGCCGGCGGCGCGCTCATCGGCGTCAGCATGGACAGCGCCGAATCGCACAAGAAGTTCATCGCAAAGCACTCGCTCAACTTCCCGCTCCTCTCGGACCGCGACGGCGCGATCGCGAAGGCGTTCGGCGTGACTCGGCTCGGCGGCTGGATGCCGCTGATGCCGGTCAAGCGCGTCACGTTCGTGATCGATCGGGACGGCGTCGTGCGGCGCGTGATCGCGAGCGAGCTCAGCATGGACGCGCACGTCGACGGGGCGATCGCCGCACTGCGCGAGCTCGGCTCGGGGGCGGGCACCGCGCCGCGCTGAGCCGGCCCGCACGCCCGGTGCGTCTCGGCGCAGGGCGGCCGCGCGATCGGGGCGAAGAGCGGGGGCTTGTCGGAAAACGGCTCGCCCGTAGCATGGTGGGATGCACAACCACCGTCGTGAATCTCTTTGCCCCGCCCGCGTTCCGGCAGCCGCCGTGTCTGCCGTCCGCGGTCGGATATTTCCTTCGTCGATCCGCGCGTCGGCGATCGCTCTGGCGATCGCAGGCGTGCTGGCCGTCCTGAGCGCGCCGACGCCGGCTTTGGCGCAGCGCCAGTCGGGGATCCAGCTCGGGCTCGACGGCTCGACGATCCTCGTGAACAAGGACATCGGCAACGAGCGCTGGACGATCGCCTTCGACGGCGCGATCATCGTCTCGGGCAACGTCTACCCGCTCGACGGCAGCGCCCCGAGCTTCGTCTGGTGCGAGTCGATGGGCCGGAACGCGCAGGACGAGTACATGCTGGCGTGCTACGGGGCGCCGTCCTGCACGGTCGGCGGATGCGGCAAGGGGGCGTGGACGTTCATCGCGAACGTCAACCTCCCGGCGTCGTTCTTCGCGCTTCCGGAGAGCGGTACGTGACCCGCTGAGCCGGCGCACGGACGTCCGCGCGCTCGGGGGCCGAGGCCTTCCCGCGCCCGGGAGCTTCGGCCTCTCCATGCCCGGGCCTGCTTGCGAGTGTCGCCGGGACGGGCAGACTGATGGTCGTTGGGGGGTGAAAGGCACCGTCCGATGGGCGGCAGCGGTCCGGGCCCGATTCTGATCGTCGAAGACACCGAGGACCACCGCGACTTCCTCGGGGTCGCGCTCCGCGCGGCGGGGTATCGCGTCGCGTACGCGACCGACGGACAGGACGCGTTCAACCGGCTCGAGAGCGGGCTCCGGCCGTCGCTCATCATCCTCGACGTCGCCATGCCCCGCATGGACGGCTTTGAATTTCGCGAGCGCCAGCTCGCCGATGCGCGCTTCCGGGACATCCCGGTGATCATCGTGACTGCCGTCAAGTCGGAGACGGAGGTCCAGAGGATCTTCGGCGTTCCGGGCATCCAGAAGCCCTACCTGCTCGACGCCGTGATCGATGCCGTGCGCACCCGTGTAGGCAACCCGGCCTGATCTATCCGACGAGGGAAACGCTTCCCTCGCCGCGCTCGGCAAAGCCGAACGGGGAGTTATCCGACGAGGGAAACGCTTCCCTCGCCCCGTTCGGCAAAGCCGAACGGGGAGTTATCCGACGAGGGAAACGCTTCCCTCGCCCCGTTCGGCAAAGC
>Ga0070741_10000141_pt1 | contig 280931 bp, 232 predicted proteins | sample Coa_R1_4_FD_66440 | JGI IMG/M metagenome (GOLD analysis project Ga0070741, IMG submission 66440) | Surface soil microbial communities from Centralia Pennsylvania, which are recovering from an underground coalmine fire - Coalmine... | ecosystem: Environmental > Terrestrial > Soil >...
GATGGGCGGAAATGCTTGTTGCTGGTTAACCTTGTTGGCTGCGACGGTGATCTTTTCGAACTCGCCGGAAATGCCGGCGACGAAGTCCTGCACCTTCTTGAATGCAGCCTGCGTCTCCGCGTCGAAAACGATTTTTACTCCGTCAGCGCCCATAACTCAGAATTGCGGTCTTCCCCGTGGAGGGCGGCCGTCCTGGCCATACATCGCCGCGAGCCGCTCGTTGGCAGCTTCGAGGAACAGATCCATTTGGCGCGATGTGTAACGCATTATGTCGTCGAGGCTGTGTCCCTGGCTGAGGAGGAAGTCGATGACTCCGGCTGTGTCGGCGTCGGGGTTGCGGCTTTGGACTCGCCCAGCTTGACGCCGAAGGCCGCGCTGAAGCGGCCGCCGACTTTTTTTGCCCGGTCGAGGATGTTCGGGCTAAGGTTGATTTCCAGTGCCGCGTCCAACAGCTCCAAACCATCTCCGAAGGAAAGCTTGCGGACTTCCTCCTGCGACATTCCCGTCGATTTGATGACGACGAACTCCGTTAATTCCTGCGTGCCAGAAATCAGTTCAGCAAGCTTGTCCATTCGAAGTGCGAACTTTCCCTTGTCATCGACGATCTGGCCCGATTTCTCATACAGCATTCGCATGAACGCAAACGTGTCATGCCAGGTGAATTCTGAGACCATCACCCTCCGAGTGAGCGCGCCCGGCACTGGGCTTGGGAATTCGATTAGCTTGCGCCGGTTCATCACCGGCATTGTTCCATTGTCTTGTGTTTCGTGTTTCATACTTCAGTGGTCGATCTGGCGGAGTCGTTCCCGGAAATTGTCCGCTTTCTTCAGATAGCGGGCACGGGTTTTGCCTCCGGCCGGAAATTTCTCAGCCATCTCCACATTGCGGTCCAGCGAGGCGCACAACCGCGTGATCAAGGCGCGCTTTGCGCCTGCGGACCTGGCTGAACGTTGGCGTTGGGTGAGCATCTCAGTAAGCGCGCACAGCGCGAGCGCCGGCCGCGTGGATCACCTCGATGGTGAATTCGTTAAACTTGTCCAGCTTGTTTTCCCCCCAGGCAGTGACTTCCACCTGACCCGAGAAGGTTTCAACCGCGAGCGGAATCCCGCTGAACTGATCGTATTCGATAAGTTTGAACGTCCCGAGCTGCAGGAGCTGGCTAAACGTGTCGAAATTGGTCTGCGTTACCTGCGGACATGAGTAGAGGACCTCGATCTGGTAGATGGCCCACGTCTCTCCCGTATGCGCGCCTTCCGGCACGACCAAGCTGTAAGGCCCGAACAGGTCAAGCATCCCGCTGCCGGCATGCAGCGTGTATTGGCTCGCGTCCAGCGGTTCGATGATGAAATCATTCGGCGCAGCGCCGAATGAAAAGTAAACGGCCACCGTGACATTCAACAAACCGGTGGCACCCACGTAGAATGTGCTCGCTTCGCCCGGCGTAAGGGTGGAAAGCACATCCTGCGTGATGATGAAGCGCTGGTTGACGGCCGCGCCTTGCACCACCTGTCCGAGGTTGCGGCCCAGGGAGAGCAGCGCAACCGTGTCGTTGAAATGCTCATCCAGGGTGAACAGCTTGTGTTGCATCACGTCCGCCACTGGGCTGAAATCCAAGCGCCGGAACCCGCCTGAGGAACGAAAATGCTCGATGCGTTTGATTTTCGGCTCGTCCTTATAGTCAGGCACGTTCCCGAAATCGATCCACGCATTGTCGCCGGCTGACAGGTTGGGCAACTGCCAGTAGAGCCGGCCTGTCGTTAGCTTGTAGTTCTCTGGATTGCCGAGGTTCATAATTAGGTGCGGCGTCCCGCTTTCCTTTTAGTCAACGCGAGTTTGGACTATCGGATTCGTCAACGGCACGGCATCGACGGTGATCAGGTTGTAATCAGCCTTGTTGTCTCCCCAGTTCGTGACGTAAAGCTGACCGTTGAAGGTGGTGATTTGCCGCGGAGTCGCGGAGAACTGGTCCGTCTCCACGTATTTGATCGCGCCCTGCAGCAGCAGCGCCTGGAACGCGGTGAAATTGTGCATGGTCACCGCGCCGCTCGTGTAATCGATGGTCACCGTGCTGCCGTTATTGATTGCGCCGCCGTTGAGAATGGTCACCGCGCCGCTGCCAAGATCGATGGCATAATCAACGTTCAGGGTCTTTGCAATTCCGCCGACCTTGACAGTGGCCACCGTCAAACCGTTCTGCGCGGTGAAGTAAACGCGGCCTTGCTGGCTGTTGTTGGTGAGTTGCTCCGCGACGATGTTGCCGCCCGCCTGAACACTGTCCGCGCCCTGGCTGCCGAGCAAGGCCAGGTTGACCAGATCCGGCGAATGTTCGTCGAACACATACTGATACATCGGCGAGATCTCCGAGACCAGGCTCAGATCTGTGCGCAAGAATCCGCCTGCAGCTTTTTTGTGTTCCTTGCGGGTGATCTTGGGATCGATCTTATGTTCCGTGCAGTTCCCCAAATCGCGGTAGAACGCATCGACGCTGGGGTTGGTGAGTTGAATGAACAGCCGGCCTGTTGCCAGTTTCTTTGTTTTGGGATCACCGAGGTTGATCATAGTGGGTTTTGGTTAGAGTTCAGACAATGGGTTGACGGCCGATGGGGAAGATGGCGTTGCCGCCTTCGAGTGTGAATTGCAGTGTGAACGCGACGCGGCCTTGTAACTCATCGCGAACCTTTGCCTGGATTAACATTTGCTCACCCGTATCCGGCTTGACCAGGATGCCTGGCTGTCCAGGCAGCAGGCCGATAATCCCGTTGAGCACGGCATCTTTGAGGGAGAGCGCGCCCGCAGTCTTGTTCTGGGGATCGCCGCCCATCAAAGCAAATTTTCGATTGCCAATGTTCCGGTCGGCGATGATAAGCCCGACAGTCCGCGTCTGCCTGACATGCAGTTCGTTGCCCTTCTTTTCGGATTCGAAATGCTCCCGGTCGTGGATAATGACGCAAACGCGATTGGCGAAGTTGAACACTTCCTGGAGTGCCTTCAACAGGTCGCTCATATCAAAGAAATCAACCTTGTCGAACGCCGGCGCATTATTCCACTGAACCGCTTGCAGAGCGGCCTGCAGTGCATTCAGGACTGCAACAGTATCGTGCAGGCCGTAAAGGTTGGTGGTTGGCGCGGGCATGGGCTAATCGCAGCGGCCAAATCGCGGACCGCGGGTGAAACTGACATGATGCGTGCCGCCAAATGCGCCTTTGGGATGGCTGAGCTGCGGATCGGGCACGGTCTTTTCGATCAGGTCCGTGAACTTGCCGGCGCGGATGTCCTGCAGTTCCTGCATCGCATCCTTATATTCCTCGGTGACGTTCGACGGGCGGGGTCCCATCTGGCCGTATAGGTCCCAGAGCACGAGCGGCCGGACCAGTCGTTTGAAGCGCGAGTCCGAAGTGTAGTTCACCATCACCTGGCTGTTGTTCTGGATGCCCCCGCCAATGACGATGGTGATCGCGCCGGTCGCCGCGACCAGCGTGTAATCAGCCGGCGTGTTGAAGGCGATGCCATTGACCAGGACCGTGACTGCGGAAACATCCGCACGCTGAGTATTATAGGTCTGCCCCTGCGCGCTGGCGCCGGTCAGCAGCTCATTAACGATGACTTCGCTGATCTGATACCGCAGCGTGTAATCGTTTACCTTGGCGACTTGGGCGCGGATCGAAACGGCAATCGGGTCTGTATTCTGCCCATTGGCCAGGCGCGAGATAATCGCAGCCAGGTCGGCGTCGCTCAGATTCAGGTCCTGGTTCGTAAAGGTCATTCGAGCGTAGGCTGTGGTCGAACCGGGCAACGGGTATTGACGCCGGCACTGTCCGCGCCGATGCGCCGCACGCCCTTCGCCAACAATCCTTTGGGTCCGTGAGTGGTGTCGAATGACACACGCTCGCCCTGTTGAATCGAACGCCGGCCGCTGCCAGGCAGCTCGGAGTAATGGATGAACACATCAGCGCCGCCGGCGTCGGGAGTGATGAAGCCGAAGCCCTTCTTGTCATCGAACCATTTTATGCGTCCTGTCATGCGAATTCAGTTTTCTAAGTTTGTAATTGCCTGGCGGGGACATGCAGTGAACCACGCCAGGCTGGTCAGCCGGCGCGACCTACTACGCGCCGGAAGCTTCTTCGTTCTTTGGCTTTGCGCCTGGCTTGCCGGTTTCGCCAGTGCCCTGCTTGGATTCTTCACCCCAGGGTGCCTGGTCCGACGTGGTCATGAAGGGCTTGGGCTTGGATTCTTCGCCTGGCTTGGGCTTGGATGCAGCGCCGCGGGCAGGCGGAGTTGCCGGAACTTTCGCTGGCTCAGTGTGGGCGACCGCATGCGCGCCTTTGATCAGGAGACGACCGTGATCGTCAGGCATCTCATGAACCTCGCCTTGCTTCAGCAGCCTGGATTGGCTGCCTGTGTTAAACAGAACATTCTTTTCGATTTTAACTTTCATACTTCGTGGTTTGTTTTGTGTTTCGGATGCCGGCTATTGATTCGAATGCGACTCAGCCAGGTAGAAGTTGGTGACGTTTCCTGAACAGGTATTGGTTGGCACCACCGGATATATTTCCCGATCACCGCTCAGGGCCGTAGCTGGGAAATTGGTTTTCACGTTTATGTAGTTGGTCCCATTCAAGTTGAATGACCATGACAACGGGAAGTTCTGCGTTCCACCCGAGGCCAGCGCTCCAACGTTGCCAGTGGTAAAGTTGGTGTTCACGCCCTGGCTGTTCGTATTCGCAAGTCCCGTTCCCTGTACTGCCGTTGCGAAGTAGATCGTATAGAGGTTGGTTGTGTTGGCGGTCGAACCACAACCGGACCAATACCACGTGCTGCCCGAACCTTGGCGGACAGTGATATGCTGCACGATCTGGTTTGAGGCATTGTTGAAGTTCGTGCCGGCACCCCCAGCCAGGACCATTCCGGTATAGTTCGAAACAATCGTCACGAAATTCGGCTGTCCCGTCTGAGTTGCTTGCGCCATGGCCGATGGCAGCAACCACAATGGAATGAACGCACAAAGTAGGAGTGCCAGCGCCAACCTGAGCCGGCGCGTTTGCGCATGAGCGTGGCGGGCGGCCGCGATCTGCCGCGGACGGAAATGGCGCGGCCATGGGTCGAGGCATCTCGCCATGAATTGTTTGCGCTTGCGCGCCCGGTAAAGCGCCGGAATCTCGAAGAGCGCAATGATGGAGATGATGGTGACGAGGACTAGGCATTCGATCAGGGCGAACGAATTGGCCAGGAAGAACGTATTCATTTTGGTGTGTCTGATTTTATTTGGTTCGAGGTTTGTGTCTTCGCAACGCGATCAGCCGAGCGGGTTTTGGATCAAGAATCCCGCCAGAGGGGCGGTAAGTTTCTCACCCACGTAGTGTTGCGTGCGATGGATGTCGGAATTGACCGTCTCATCCCGATAGGACATGACCTTGATCAAATCCGGTCCACCACCGCCCATTTGCATCGCCGGCCCGGTTCCCCCTGTCGCCGTGGTGACTGGCGAGGTGAACGCGGTCCAGTAAAACGTGCGGCCGAAATTCGGCATGCTCAGGTCATTGCCCGGCTGGCTGAAGCAAAGCAACGCGTTGTTGCCCCAAATATCCGCCGCCGTGTAAACCTGTCCTTCGTTGTTGGTCGCGTTGATGCTGCGCGCAATGACCACGTTGGGAATTTGGAAGTATTTTTTCAGAGCTTCCACGTCCACCACGCCGCTCACGGTGTATTTGAAGAAGTCCACCACCTTGGGATGGACCGAGAGCGCATTCACCGTTGGTTGGGTCAACACCAACGTGTTTGGCATCAAACCGATTTGTGCGCGGATCTGTTCACGAGCCGCGTCCGTATCGGTCTTGGGCTGGCTCTGCGCGTCATTCCATTTGATGGCGACGCCGGCACCCTGCACCGTTCCGCCCGTAACGAGGTTGTAAACACGCTGCTCCCGATTGATCTTTTGCGTGTCCACCAGGCGGCGAATCATCGTCGTATCCAAATCGAAGTACGACGAATACTTGGCACGGTCTTCGTCCGCCACTGGACCTTCCATTCCGTAGTCCTGGCAGAAATAATTGTCGTTCGACACGGCCAATTTGAGCCTGGGATAAGCAGTGCCAGGGGCACGCGGCACAATGTTCGGCCGTTGGGCGAGTTCGGCGGCTTTGAACATGTAATATTGCGCCGATTGCAAAGCGCTGCCGAATGGCGGGAGAACCTCGTTTGCCACGAAGCCCGAATCGTCGGCCATGAACTGATTCGCGATCATCGTGAGGATCGGATTGAGGGTGGCTGCGGTATCCAGCGCCTGGACTGTGACCGTGCGCTTGCGCAGCGGTCGCAAGGCGAGCGCGCCCGCAATCAGCGGAACGAGCAGGCCGTTTTTAAACATGTAGCTTTTTTTCATTTGGTTTTGGTTCGAGTGGGATGCTGTGCGGTGACTTAGAACGCGACGATTTGGTTATCCAGGACTTCGATGACGTCGTTCGCGACGGCGTTCTTTTCGCCGACGAACACTCCGATGGCCGTATCGCCGGTATTGGCCTGGACCACCGTGCCGCCATTGACCGGCTTGACGGCATGACCGGTGGTGATTGCGCCGCTGGCGATCATGCGCGACGTGCCTTGCTTGCCGAGCAAGCGAACGTTCCATACGGTGTCGCCTTCGAGCCGCTCGAAAAGCGTGCCGATGGGTTGGATGGTTGCGGTCGCGCTATAGAGCTGGATCGTGCGCGTGCCAGGAATAAGCTCGACAAGAAAGCCTTCCTTGCCGACCAGATTGGCTGGAACTGCCGCGACGAAGCTGGCGTAACCGCGGTCTGTGTAGGGGGTTTTCATTTTTGTTTTTGGTTCGGATTTCGAATTTTAGATTTCGGATTCCTTTCGGTTCAGTTGCGGGATGCCTTTGCGCCGACCTTGTTGTAGGTTTCGCGAAAATGCCCGTAGAGTTCCCTGCCCTCGGCGGTGGAGGCGAAAGCGGTGATGCTCTCGGCTTCCGTTTTGCATCCCTTCTCTTTTCCGAAAGCTCGGGCTTTGGCCATGAACTGCTCTTCGGGTTCCAGGCCGGCCGTTGCGACAGCAGTCGAATTGCCAGCCGTGGCCGTGGTGAGACGGGAGTTGCGCAGGCCGGGAAGTTTCGCCATTTGCGCGCAAGCAGTGGCTTCGTCCGCAATGACCATGTTCGTCCACATCTTGATTGTCTTTTCGTCCGCGGGCGGGATCGCGCCGCGGTCGATGTGCGGCTGAATCTTCGCCATGGCGGCTGCCGTGGTGGTCCGTTCGTCCATTTTCTCCAGTCGCTCGGAGAACGGTTTCATCGCGGCCTGAACGGCAGCGGTGATGGCCGCGTTCGGATCGGTAGCCGTGGTCGCTGCCGCTTGTGCCGTGGTTGCGGGTTTCTCCAGCTTGTCGAGCCGGTCGGTCACGGGCTTGAGGGCCGCGGCGACCGCATCAGTGATTTCTTTGTCTGTCATTTGTTTTGGTGGTTTTGGGGTTGCCGCGCTGGCCATGACCGGCGCGTTTTTGGTGAACGCGGACCGAATGACCAGCCCGCCTAAATTCTCGGTGACGTGAGAAAACTCGAACGTCTCAGGGTCCATCTCCCATTGCGGCGAGACTTTCCGGTAGCGCCGGTCCTTGATTCCCTGGCTCGCCGATGCGGTCCAATTGACGCGCATGCGGATGCCGCCCGTTTTTGGATCTTCGCCGCCCCACCAGGCTTCTAGCGGTTCGGCGCTGCGCTCTTCATCCTTATGGTTGAAATCCAGGTAGGGTTCATCGCCCTGACCGTTGCGATACGCCTGCCACATGGCCTGCAGCTTCGCATTTACCTTCGCGGCCATCTCGGGAGTGACCCGTTGCTTGTATGGCTTCTCAGCCGGCACGCCATTGATCAGCGGCCGGATCAGGTGTTCCCCTGGGGCCATCCATTGAATCTCTGTCGGCGGCTCGCCCTGGCCGGTCAATTCTAGGTTGCTGGCAATGGCGCTGCAGGTGATGGAGTTGAGTTCGTTCATTCTGGGCTTTCCTTTTGCAGCAATCGGTTCGCGGTTTTTTGCGCCCGATCCAGCACGCCCTGGCTGAACTCCGTTTCATCGGGCAATGCAGTTGGATCGGCTTCCTGGTCCACGCTCGGCGTCAGTATGTATTCGACCTCCAGAAATTTCGAATTGGGATCGATACGCGACGCCAGAAAAGCGTGACCGTTCGCCTGGATGAAGATCAGCTTCAATCCGGTCTCGCGTTCGAACACGCTCGGAGCGCGCCCATAAGCCTCTTCGCTTTCTGGGATCGCAAGGTTCTGAACTCGCTTCGCCGTGATCGTGCCGCCAAACACTTTTTGCGCGATGACGGGGTGGACGATGCTGATCGTTACCCGGCTGTCGCTAGGCTGGACCGGCGCTTGCACACTGCGCATGATTTCCAACCAGAGGTGCGAACGCCGGCTGCTCAGTTTGTTCGCCGAGGTCCGGTCCTTCTGTCGGAAATGTTTCCTCAGGCGGTTCGCTCCTTCGCGCCCGGCCGCGGCCATCACTGGCCGCACAAAGCTAGTATTATCAATGATCAATGCCATCTTCTGTTCGAAGCCATCTTTGGTGATCCAGTAGGAGATCATCGCGCACCTCCTCGTTGCATATACCCCCGAACCGCTCCGTTAATGGCCGCAGCGCCCATGGACCTCTCCATCGCCTGCGCGAGGTGCGAGCGGTCCAGTTTGGCGAATAGCTCCGGGAAACGGTTCTGTGCACGCTCCAGCACAGCGATGAATTGGCGGTCGGTCAGGTCGCCGTTCTTCGCCGCGACAATCAACTCGCGGAACATCGGCTTGACTCCGCTCAGCCACTTCGCCTGCACGCCTGTCAGATTCTCCAGGACGTTATTGGTGAGCTGGTCCATCGCTGCTGCCGCGGCTGCCGTCGCGGTGAAACGGGCGGAAGCGCTTTCGGGATTGGGAACTTCCGGCTTGGGTTCGCTAGGCGGTTTATTGTCCGGAGTCAGGGCATTGACAGGGCCGAGGAAAACTGGTTCGCCTGGAGATGGAACCGGAATGTCGAGTTGCTCGTAGAGATGCTGCGTGCCGATGGGCAAGCCAAAACCGACAACGATCTGGTATTTCTGCGCGACAGCGACCTGGTCTTTGACTTCCTTGGTGGACGGAACGGCGACCGGGCATTCGCGGTCATCCCCAAAGTTCAAACGGCACATGGCCGGCAGGAGCTGATCGTTGACAATGTCTGCGGCGCGGACGCCGGTAGTTTGAACGCGCTCGTTCTCGCCTTCCTTATGGACCTTGCCCAGCGCCTGGCTTCCGCGCTGGCCTTGCGAGGTGGTCAAGGTCTGGCCGAGGATGGTGATGTCCGCGACTTCATCGCAAGCGTCGATCAGGACCTTCTGCGGATTTTCGCGAGCACTCTCCCCGCCTTTTTCGAAGTTGATCTTTGTTCCTTCGGGGAAAACACCATACCCGGACGAACCCATTTGCTGCATCATGCCTTCGATCAGATCCAGCAAGCCGGGTTTTCCGGGGTCATACGTGGCCCATCTGAAACCTCCTCCGAAAATCTGCGCATAGTTGATGAACCATTCCCAGGTGAAGTTCTGCGCGGACCAGAAGAAACCCAATAAGCGCAGCAGCGCGCTGGACAAGGGGTGTCCGGACTTTTGCTTCATAATCGACACGATGAACTTGTTCTCGGGAAACTCGGTCCACATACCGGACTGCTCGGAATAGTCCGCGTTCGAAAATGCGATTTCCTGCGCAAATAGCATCAGCTCGTCCTGCTGCAGTTGAGTCGCGCCGTAACCGTATCCGGGATAACCGTAGTAGCGCGGATGAACCCAGCGCGTCGAACGCGGTGCCCAGACTTTCAGCGCGGAGAGTTGCGAAGCGTTGCCGCTCGTATTGGTCCCTGGTTTCGCAGTGGAGAGGTCCAATTGCATCGGCCGCAATTCCCAATTGATTTCCAGCACTGAGATGCCCTTGCCAATCGCATCCATGATGTCCCGCAGCGTGTTGTCCCAATTATTCTCGTTCTTCTTGACGTCGGGCTTCATCGTCCAAACGACGCTGTTCAAAATGCGACATCGCTTTTCGGCTTCCGGGCTGGGCTTTTGACCTTTGGGCGCAAACGGTTGCAAGTTCCAATCCAGGCCGACCACGCCATCCTTGAGCTTGTTCAGGTTCGTGGTGAGCCGCGGCCAGGTCTGCTCCATCAGATCCATGGCGAGCCATGAAGCGACCAAGTTGCCCGCCATCATCCCGCGGAAGATATTCTCTAGAATCTTCGGCGTGTAATAGTGAACGTAAGAGGCCATCCATCGGTCGCGAGCGCTGGGCAGAACGATTGTGTGGACGGCTTGCTGTTGGGCCGGGCCGCTCGGCGGGACCGTCGGCGCTGGAGGTTCTACGGGCACTGTCGCCGCGGCCTGGATGCGGCCCGGCTGCCAATGCTCCGCGCCGATCCGCGTGGCACGATGGGAAGGAAAGACCGTGCTACGCATGACTACCTCCCCAAAGACACCCTTTTTGACTGTTTGGAACTTCCGGGGGAGAGATTTTAATAGCCACAGCGCGTTGCCGCGCCCGGATTTCTGGCGTCGTAAACGCGAGAGGCGGGGTAGATACCACCCAAATCGTCCTGGGGCATTTTAGGCGTTGTTCGGGAGTTGTCATTTTGGCGTAATAATGAACTCCTTGAACCGTTGCTCGCCGTGCGTCCGGACGTTCACTGATTGGTTTTTCGAGGAAACCGCCTCGATCCGGAAGTCCTTGAACAGTTCCCGGTTGAAATCGCTGCCATCAACCGTCAGGACCCAGTTGCCCTGCAGCTTGTCCAGCCGCTTCCTGAATGCACACATCTGGGCTTCGGTCCATCCGTCGTAAGCTTTGATCTTTGAACCAAGGTAGGGTGGATCGAAAAAGTGAAAGGTATCCTTGGAATCATAGAGGTCCATGCACCGCTCGTAAGGCAGGCTTTCAATCGTGACCCGATCCAGGCGCTTGTGCGCTTCACCGAGCAATGCGGTGTTGCTTTCCCTGGAGAACCCGCCGCCTCCGTTCTTTCTGGATACCGCGAAGCTATCCATGTTACCGCCGAACGAAGTCTTGTTCCGGATCAGGAACCGCGCCGCCCGTTGGATCTCGGTCAAGCCTGGCTGCGCCATGAAATCCTTCAGGCCCTTGCGCGACCCCAGCGCGAAATCAATCTCCCGCAGCAACTCCGGCAGGTGATACTGCACGTTGCGATAGAGCGCAATCAGGTCACCATTGATGTCATTGATAACTTCCGTATTGCTGCGCTCCTTGGCGAGGAGGACTGCCAACCCACCGGCAAACGATTCGACATAACAAACATGCGGCGTAATCAGCGGCAGGATTTTTGGCAGTAGTCGACGCTTGCCTCCAGGCCAACGCAAAATGGGTTTGGTTTTCGTCATGTGAGTCGGTGTGGAACAAACATCTTGACGCGCTGCGAGCTCGTTCCCAGACGAGTTCCCTCGACGGTTTGAATCGCGTCCGACTTCCCGATCAGCGCCTCGACCGCCAGCTTGCCGGCGTCGAACGTATCGCCATGCCGCCCTTCCTCGTCGGGTTCGCAAACGAACTTGCCGCGATCCTTGAGCACCAGGCGATGATCAGTTTTGATGTAAACCGACGCCGGCAGGGTCAAATGATTATCGTCGAGGATGCCCACGTATTGATCTCCCAGGTATTCCTTCCAGTTGGTTGGCTTGTCATTACCTGGCATCATCTCCGGTGTGATGGATTCGCTCGAAACGATCAGCCGGACCGGGACTTCCGAGCGCAGTTCCTTTCGCACTCGTTCAGCGAAATATTTTTCATTCGTTGCATCAATGCACATTGCCTTCACTCGTCCGCCTGGACGGCGGTTCAGCAATTCCACAACGCCCTTGACGCGCTCAATGGCAATGTCCGGATCGCGTGTCTTCCAAACCAGAGCGGCCCGATAAATGAAATCGTTCGCATCGCGCTCAATGATTGAAAGTACGGACGGATTGCTTTTTTCCTTCGTGGTTGTGGCTACGTCGTAACCAAGGCCAATGGCCGCAAATTGCCCGGTGCGGCGCGACAGCCAGGTCAGCGCCTCACGATAGTCGTGGTCATCCTCAACGAGGAACAGTTCGCATTCGCCGACCCCGCGCTGCTGAGCGGTCTGCAACTGAAGGATTCCGCAAGCTGCAGTTCCGCCTAGAATGAACTTGATGCCATAGTTGCGATCCCATCCCTCCTTATTGAAGGAGCGCCGGCGATGCTCCTCTGGCGGCATGGCAACGCCTTTGTCCTGGTCATATACCGGAACGCCATCAGCCCACGCGTCATAGGCATCCACCCGCAAGATCGGGATGTTCATTTCCGAGCGATAAATGTTCCCGCCCGGATTAACCGGAAAAATTGTGCCGGCAGGCGGGACCAGCATCTCGAAACTAAAATGCGTGTCATCGGGCGGAGGAGTGGTCGAGAGCACGCAACGGAAAGTCGGATCGCTCGCAATGATCGGCTCAATGGCTTCCCACACTTCGCGCCAGCTTTTAACCCGGCCGATTTCATCGCACATCAAATCCCCGGTTTCCCCGACTGTGTCGTCACGCAACGCCACGACCTTGGTTCGCGAATAGCTGGAACTTGAATGGTAGTAACGGAACTCCAGCCGCTGCGCTTCGAACAAATCGGCGAAATCATCCTCGGTCAATCTGTCGGGCACCTGGCCATTCTGAGAGTCGGCAATCTCAACCCGCTTGCGATCCGCGACCCTGGCGCGCAGCGCGCCAATGGCCGACTGAATCACCGCGGCTTCCTTGCGGACGATTTCCCGCGCAAGATTGAGCTTGGCGCTGCCGAAAATGACCGTGTGATTTTTGCGCTTCATCATCTTCTTCAGGGCAATGTGGGAAAACACGGTCGTCTTGCCGAATTGCCGTCGCGCCACAAAAGCGCAGATGCGATGCTCCTCCGACAGATCCATGAAGTTGATCTGCGCCTTGCGGAGCGAAAGTGTTGGCGTAGCGCTCACTTCCATTGCTCCTTGAAAATGAGCTGGCCGAGCTGCTCCGTCTTCGCGTCGTTTGAATCGTCCCCCTGCAATATTTCCCTCGCCTTGGCGTCCGCATACCATTTCACAAATAAAGCGCATGTCTCGCGCTGAAATTCCTGTTTCTTGCGATCCTCCGCATCCTTCCTGATTTGGACGGTCTGCACTTTCCTCCAGGTGTCCACGTCCTCTCGTTTGATCGCCAGCATGGAGAAAATCCGTTGACCCAGGCTGAAGGCTTGCGCATCGCTCAAACCGGGCATCTCCTGCTTTAACTCCTCCAACAACGTCTGCGTATCCTCTTCGTCCTGCCGGCAGGCCGAGCGCAACGCATAACGCGAGCGCCATTTGGACAACAGATTTTCCGAGACCAGCAAGCCATCTTTCGCCAAATGCTTTCGCACGGCAGCGTAGCTCTTGTTCTCGGGCGGCTGCATCATGGCGAAGAGCTGCGCCTGCCGATCCTCCGGCAAATTGTCCAGGACAGCGTCGGGTCTGATTTTGCGTTCGATCTTCATTCATGACTCGGCTTCGTTCTTCGCGACGAAGTCGCGGCCTGCGGCTGTGATTCGCCAAGCCGTATTCTCCGGCGACACGGCTTTCGTCGTCTCCTCAATCAAACCTTTATCGACCAGGTAAAGGCACTCGGCGCGGACATCATTGACGGTGACGCGCAATCCCTCATTGCGAACAAAGCTCGTGAGCAGCGGTGCCTGCAGTCCGAACTTCCCCGTGCGCGGCTCAAGATGGCGCAGCAGTGATAGGCGTAGTGTTTCGCGGTCCGCGGCGTTCACGATTGCCTCCAAAGGTTCTTGGTGTTGATGAGTTGGGCAACGATCTCGTTTGGGAGAACACGCAATTTTTCCGTGAGCGCATTTTGATTATCGTCGATCTTTTCCTCCAGGAGCCGGGCCGTTTCTTTCAAATCGATGGCGGCTTTTTCTTTGACCAAATCAACCGCTTCAAAGAGTTCGCCATGCCGTTTTGTGCAATGTTTTTTCTGCTCCTCGAATTCAGACTTCGAGGCGGGATCAAACTCAAATGAGATTACCCGCTGCTCTTTTCTGTTCCGGAGGAGCGCCCAGATCGTGATGATGTTCATCAACAGACCGAGAATGAAGCCAATGACGAGCAGCGATTCACCAAGGCTAGTGGCATTTGGGTTGGTTGGGATTTCGGCGAGCGTGATCATTTTGGAAACGTATAGCCGGAACGAAACTGGCAGACTTGCCCAAGGACGATGATGTTTGTTGCAGTGATCCGGCCGCCCGTCATGGGATATGGCACGGTCAGAATGCGGACCCAATTGGTTGAAGTGATATTGGTCTTTACATCGATGAACGCGAGCAAACCAATGATTGCACTCGGCTCGAAGTAAGCTGACAACAGATTCGTAATTGGTCCGTATGCCGGTGGCAAGACCACCGCAGGCATAGCGCCGGTCCTCTGCAGGACTTCCGCGCCAGGCGGCAGCGGTGGACCAGCCTGTCCAATTGGAAACGGCGTGGCGTTGTGCGCAGAATCATTGCAGCCAGTCAGCAGCAATACCGCGAGCAGGATCACAAACAGAATGCAAATCGCCAGCGGCCGTCTGACCATGACTATGAAGGACGGAGCGCGCAACGTCATCCCAGCCTCCTGACATAATTATCGACGTGATGATCGACCAACTCCTCATCAACACACAGCAGCCGGCGCGAGTGATAAGCGCGGTAGAATCCCTCAGCGTCAGAAGCCAATTTGAACCAGAGTGGCGCATTTTCACGAGGAGCGCCACCGACCGGGAAAAAGATTTCCCTGCCTGCATGACGGTTGCCAACCAGCCACAATGGCAGTCGCGGCACCAGGTCTTCCTCATTGACCATCCGAAATGTGATCTCGCCAAGAAACCGGTTGTAATCAGCGCGGAAGCCAGCGTTGCCAATTCGGGGCTGGCCGAAGGTATAAACGCGATGAATGGGAAGTGACGTGCAGCGATAGGCAAATTCCATTGCAATCGCCCCGCCCAGCGAATGACCGCCGACTATGACCGGGACTGAAGGCAGTGTTTTAATGTAGCTGAGGACGGGAACGTAAATGTCCGTCATGGCTTCATCGAAGCCTTCATGGACGGCAACCACCTCATTTGTCTGCAAAAATCTCGGGACAATCTGCCTGCGGCTAAACTTTAGATCGGTGATCCAATCCCTGATTGATTTGGTTCCGCGAAAGACCAAGAGAATGAACGATAAGCCGCCAATGGTTACTTGCCCTATCAGCGCGTGCGCAAGTGAAGTTTCCACGGTCGCGCCGTTATAAGCCTGAGCACTGGCCTGTGCGCACAGCCTGGCAATAGCCAAATCAAAGGCGACCGGCACCGGGGTCGAGTCGATGCCGGTCGCGGGGACGCCGGCGCTGTATGGGGCAGCGCCGGAAGTGGGAGTTGGGAGCGTTTCGCTCATTTCCGATTACTGTCCGGGCGGGATCTGACTGGCCGGCACGAACGTCGCGTAGTCTTCAGCGGAGACCTTGGCGCGAAGCGCGTCGAAGTCAGCGTCGGTGGGCGCGCCGCTAGCGAACAGGGCTTGCATGTCCGCGACCAGGTTCGGAGCAACCTTGATTGCCTCCTGCACGCCGTCGATTATTTCTTGAATTTCTTCTTGGGTCATAATGATTTGGAGTTTGTTTATTTATTTGGTTTTGGAGCTTGGTGTTTTGCTATTTCGAGATCTTCACACCGAATGATGTCAGCAGCCCAACCAGGTCAGCGAATGCCGCCGAAGCTGCGCTGGTCGCCGCCTGGACCCTTGCCTTGACCATCAGTTGGGCGGTCGCGGCATCAATGGAATTAGTGCCGTCCGAATTGGTCGAGTTCAGGTCGAAGATTCCCTTCGTGGCATCAATGGCCAGGATCTCCGCTGCCTGGTATCGGCGGAACGCGGCGCGCACCTGCAGTTCTTGGGAAACGGGAGGATGGTTCTTGGCCACATAATCGCCCCAAGCCGTCATTGCAGCCGAGACAGTGATGTCGGCTGCTTTTTCGGCTTTGTAGCTGGTGACACATCCAGGCGACAGGCACAGGATGGGTATGGCAATCGTCGTCAGGACGGCTGCGAGGATGAGACGTGTTTTTTTCATGGTATTACTGGGGGTTGAGGTTTACGGTTCGGAGAAGCGGCCGCGCTGGTATTGAAGTGCGTCCGGATGCTGAGTCCAGGGAGCAAACAACAGGAGTTCCAACGCGACCTAAAGTCGCAGGGTTTCTTTTATCCAGACTCAGCATGCGACAGACGCTACGGTGTTCACCCCATGACCGTCTAACGACTGCGCCGGACTATGCGGGACAATGTGGGAAACTTTTTTTGAGAAAAGGGTTTCGCCTTCGAAAGAAGGGGAATGTTCCGATCAGTGAAGCTTCTTGAAGCGTTGTTCCAGGTAGGCAATGACCTCGCGCTTGAACTTCACCTTGCGCTTGCCCTTGTGCAAAATGAACTCCTCTGGAATGTCTCCCGCGGACATCCATCGATACACCGTCTCGCGATCCACCTCGAAGTGCAGCGCCAACTCCTTGGGCCTCAGCGCGCCGTTGGTCACAATTGGTTTGCCCGGCACGACAATGAATGACCCGTCCCCTCGTGGCGTGATGGTGGGCGCGAACGAAAAGGCAAATTGGTCCGGATGGTCTCCGTTACGTTTCACGCGGGTTTACTCCAGGGCGTTCAAAATCTTTCCAGAGCAGCGGCTGATAGATGATCCCGAATTTCAGGGTGTTGCTATCTTCCCGCCTCCATTCCCGTCCGTTCCACCAGCCAATGCAAGTGGTGAAATATCTCCCCCAGGGCCGCGACCGATGATAGATCAAAACCCTCCGGGCAACTTCCGGAGGCTTAGCGCACGGCGTCCATTGTAGATTCAGCGTCATTCTTCAACGTCGAACTTTCCCTCGTCTGTGATGTTGATCTCCGCGCCCAATTCCCGCGCCAGATTGCGGAACATTACGCGCAACACGGCTGGGCTGGTCTTTGCCAATTTGCGCGGCAGCCGGTGGACGTGCCCGGAATAAATGACGTGCGCATCGTCAAACGGCGTTTCCACAGCGACCCGGCCGGCTACGGTCGTGCCGTCTTTGAATGTGAGCGTGCAAGTTGTGGTGATCATACGGTTAAAATAATCCCTGCAGGACGATCTTCATAGTCTCACGAAAATCCGGATCGTTCCACAGGATCGCTTGTTCGGCCGGAGTCATCGTCAGCCATTCCAAATAGCGCGTCGGAATTTCCAGACCTTCCGGGGTGGTTTCAAAATGGTAAATCTTTCCCGCGTAAGGCTCATACCATTTGTCCTTTTTGCCTTTGGCAGCGTAAGGCTTGAGGTTCACGACTTTTTCTCCAGCCGTGCGCGCCTCGAAATGCTTTCGGATCGCGTCGCGGTAAGCCTGGTCGCCCTCGCGGTGCAGCCAATGCGCCAGTTCGTGGAACGCGTTCTTCCGGAACCGGTCCGGATCGTGGGCAAGGAAATCATGACTGAATTGCACCTCGCCCTTCGTGCTGTATTGCCCAATGTAATCCTGCGACTTGGTAACTGAGATTTTCAACGTCGGCAGATGGTGCACCTTCGCGGGCGGAATGAAGTCCAGGAACTCCTGCACGTTCTTGCGGATGTTCGCCTCGGTCAGAGCGCCGGCCGGTTGGTCGCCTTTGATCGATTTAATAACCTGCGCTTGGTTGACTGGGTTTTGTTCCTTGAGCTGCTCACGCAACGCGATCATATCGTCCGCTGTCGCGTTCGCCTTTGCATCCAGGCCAAGTTGCTTTAACACGTCGTCGAGCGTGGCCGGCGCTGCCGGCGTCGAGGGCGCTGCCGGGATTGCGGCCGGCGCAGGCGCAGGCGATGGCGGCGCGGATGAACCTGCCGGCTTGCCCGACCACGCAACCATGTTCTCTTCGTCGTTAAATACCACCTGGTCTCCGAATGCCTGCTTGAGCTTCGCGACCATGTCCTGGTCAAGGCCCTGCGTGCTCGCCTGGAGCTTGTCGTTGAAATCCCTATCCACCGGCTGCACGGTGTCGCCGGGCTTGAGCAGGCCGAGCTGCTCGGCTTCGTCGCGATCCGCGTCCTCGACACCCATCCCGCTGCCGAATCCCCAAGGGCCCCACGGCACGCCAAACCCGCCAATGGCCGGGCTGTTCATCCCCAGCCAAAATTCCAAATCGCTCTTGAGCCGGACCACTCCTTCATTCTGTTGATGAATCGGCCGCGGTTGCTTTACCTCACGTTCGCGGATGAACCGTTGCGCGGGGAACTCGTTCAAAACGTCCGGGTCCATGCCCTGCTTCCAATACCCGTAATCCTCAGCCGACTGCGTCTGCACATCGAAGATCAATCCCAGCCGGCCTTCACTGGTAATGTCTTTGATCGTGCCGGCGTCGTGCGCATCGAGCGGACCCATTCCCTCGGCAATGGCAAAATCCTGCATCTGTTTGATGAACTGCTGACGGCTGCCGGTCGCCAGCGCCTTCTGGCCATCCGGCAGCGTCTCCACCGCGCTCGACAGGAATTCCGTGATCCCATCCCTGGCGCGCTGCAGGAAGCGCACGTTCTCGATCGTACTGGAAAAGAACGCCCGTTCGCGCAGCTCCAGCGGGATCTCCGACCATTCCTCGGAACTCAGCGCCGACCCGATCAGGGATTTCTGCCCGATCTTGTCAATCGCGTCCTGCCAGAGAATGGGTTGGATAAATTGCATTAGACGTTTGCGTGAGGGTCTGTGGCTTCCCAATATTCCGCATTGTCGTCAAGTTCTGCGCTATTAGCCATAACCTGGTCATGGCAATGATCACAGAAACCCGAGCGCCGGAAATCGAAACTGCAGATGCCGCCCCAAAACTGCCCGCAGCAACGGCAATAACCGACCGCGTGCGCATGCTCTCCGCAATAGAATTCATCCGGTTGGCCGGAATAGTTCTCGGGTAGGAAGCAAGCAATGCCTTCGCTGGTGCATCCCTTGTATTGGCATCTACGCAGCTTGCGATAATACCTCTCACGGCGTTTGGCTTTGTAACGCAGGCTCATTTGCTTCGCTCCTTCCTTTCCTGTTCCCACTCCAGCGCGCCCATGCGCCACTCGATGTAGTTCATGACCTTCGGCCATTTGACGATCCAGTCTTGACCGCGCAGCCAGTCCAGGTAGTCGGCCGGCACGTCCATCATCTGTGCACCCTTGTGCTTTCCGAACGGCATGCGGTCGCTATCCGAATAACAATTGGCCGGCTTCGGCCCAGCCAGGCGCAACGTCGGTTGTGTTCTCGGCTCGTGGCAGCGCCGCAGAGGTGGCCGCTCTGGTGCCGGCGCGGCCGCGGCCGGCGTCCGGTCGCGCTCACTGCGAACCGACTGGATGAATTTCAAGCCACCCACTTCCCATTCAAATTGCCACAGCGAACCGCCTTCCATGCATGCGTGCATCAGCAATGAGCGTTTCGCCGGTGTGCCCTTTGGTTCGATCTTATGGACCTCGCGCAAATGCTGCATCATCACCTCGTGTTCGAACTCCGGATTATCCGGGCAATTGGGACAGACCCATGTTTTGGTTTCACTCATGCTTTTTGCGCCCCCTGTGCTTTTTCGCGGCCGTTCCTCTGCCTCAGCCACTCCGCTTCGATTTCATCAGCGCGCCGATCCATCTCCCGCGACTGGCTGCGCAGCCGGTTGCACGTATGCTCCTTCTCGTCTTCCGCCAGGAATTTCGTCAAGCGATACCCACGCTGCCCGCTCGCCACAATGCCGCGGCTCGCCGACGCCAGGTCCCGAATTAACCGATCCGAGAACTGCCCGATTCCCGTTATGCTCTTCAGCCTGGTCGCGATCTCCCCGGCCGTCACCCAGTCCCCGCACCGGTCCAGCAATCCGATCAGCGTGTCAATACGCCTGTCGTCCTGCTCGACGCGTGGGAAAGAAAGTTCGGGTTGGGTGGCGGTGGTCATGTTCAATCAAGACCGCCAGCGCCTTTTATGAGCTTGGCGTAGGTTTGCGTTTCCTTCACTCCCTTGCGCAGTTCCGTATTGCGCCCGGCGATGTAACCCGCCATTGCGGCAGTGTCAGCGATGTCCGGAGCTCCTGAGTTGGTTTCCCTCAATTTCGGGAAGAGCTTTTCAACATAGGTCCGGCGCGAAAGCACCAGCGCGGAAGATGCTGGAGGCGCTTGCTGCTCTTCGAGCTTGGCCCTAATTCCACAGAACATGCCCCAGATAAAGCTCTGCCTGGACCGGCAACGGCCTCGACCGGTCCTCCACGTCCGGGCGAAGTGCCCGCAAAGGAATTGGAAAATGTAGATGGCAATCTCGATTTCAAAGCCTCGACCAATGAAGCAAATGGCATAGCCGGTCATCGGCCAGCCATCCACCAGCCGAGCGTGATGGCGATAAACCACGTCCACGTTGAAATACAGTTCGCAGATTTTGGCGGCATAACGCTGGTCGTAAGGCACGCGGCGCGCAACGTAGGCGTCTTTATGGCCAAGTTCGCTCTTAAGCTTTTCCTCCGGGTCCACCGAGTCGATGTCGATGTCGTGCTTCGCCGCCAGCTCACGCGCCAGCGCCAATGCCGTTTCAATCTCAGCCGGCGTGCCGCCGCGCTTCATGCGCAGCAAATTCTTAATTTTTTCGAGAATCTTTTCGTTCATGTTCTCATATTTCAAAACGGGCATTCAATTCCCGCCAGTTCGGATTTGCGGCCATAGGGACGACGATTCTTGAGAGTCGCCGTCAGTTGCCGCAACTGCCATAGCGGCATGTCCTCGGGATCGCGGCCGTTGAACCGCTCCACCAGCAGCGACCGCGGCGCGCCGTTCCGCCGCACGAACGCCAGATGCCTGCGCCGTTCGCCTGGGTGATCCGGAACCTTCAAGTCGCACTCGATGTCCAGGCGCTTGCATCGGGCGATTTCGGCCATCACCCGGTCAAACTCCTCATACGCCAGGCGGTCCTTCACGGCGTCGAGGTTGTCCGGCCCGATCAGCAAAGCGAAAGCGTTCAGGCACCGGTCGAGGTCCTCATTATCGAATTGCGTCAGCGACTTCAGCTTCCCCAGGGCGAAGAGGTAAGTCCCCTTGCGCAGATGGTCCGGTGCGACCGCTTTGTTTTGCTGATCCGCCAGCATCGTCGCGAAAGCCCACACCTGCGCGTGCCATTGACTGTGATCCTTCCCATTGGCTTCAGCGCTCAACCGGCCGTTTTCCATCCACCAACCGTTGACCGAGCACACCCGTCCCCAGCCATATTGATTGTTCCAGTGCAGAGAGGTTTGAGCTTCAGAGAGTGCCATAGCCTTATGAAAGAAGTTGCTTGCAGTGCGCCGCGGCGAGCTTCACCGGGACGGCGTTTCCGATCTGCCTGATCTGCTCGCCGATGTTTCCCGCGAACTGGTAGCCATCAGCAAAGGACATTGCCGCGGCATATTCGTGTGCCTTGAACATCCGCAGCCGAATATCGAACCGGCCGTCCTTTCTAATCGCTTCCACCAGCGCAAAGCGCGCCTTGGTGGTCACAGTTGGCAGCGGACCAGAAAGTGATGCGGCGTCGGACGAACCATAATACTTGATCAGAAACTCGCAAAGAGCGACGCAGGGAACCGTAGTGATTGTTCTGACCGGTTCGTCAAGCGAGCGCGCCGAATTTTCAATATGGGAATCCTGCGTTCCCTTCAGATGAACGATGAATTGGGCCAGGGCCATTTCACCGCGATGTGCTGTCGTGATGGTGGGCAGCGGACGGTTGAGGGAGCGAACGCGATCTCCACCCGAATGAGTTAGATGCAATACAAACGGTTCGCCGCCGAACTTGCGCAAACCGACTTCAATCCGCCTGAGCGTGTTGCGGCTAAGCGGCCGAGTGCGACCAAAAATGCTCTTGCCCTTAATGGAGAAATCAACGATTTCACGTGCCGGCCGCCAGTTACCCGCGTGAGTCGGATCGGGCCAGGTCACTTTGCGTCCGCGCCGACAAAGAATTAACAGCCTCTCACGCGAAGTGGCATCGCCGAAGTCCGCGGCATTTACGACCCGATCTTCGATTTCATAGTCCAAGGAGCGAAGAGCATTGAGAAAGGCGACGTATGTCTTGCTGCGTCCATTCTTGAGCGGACGACCGCGTTTGCCCAGCGGTCCCCAGGTGCGGAATTCCTTCACGTTCTCGATCAGGATGGACTCGATACGCAACGCCTCTGCCCAGCGGAGGATATGCCAGGCGGTGGCGCGGCTTTGCTCTGCGCATGGCTTGCCGCCGCGGGCGATGGAGTGGTGCGTGCACTCGGGTGAGGCGCACAGAATGTCCAGCCGTCCCGAAGGGATGACTTTGCGCGGGTCAACGTTGTCCAGTGATTCGCACAGATGGCGCAGTTGAGGGTGGTTCCGCGTGTGAGTATCAATGGCGATGTTCCAGTGATTGATTGCCAGAATATCGCACTCGCGCTGCAACTGCTTCACAGCAAGCAAAAGCCCGGAGGTTGTCCCACCTGCGCCACAAAAAAGGTCTGCTCCTTGGATGCGTTTCATTTGCAAGCTTTGTCGTGGTAGTCGTTGCTCAGCCGTGCTTCGATGGCTTTGCAGCGCTCGCAGCGCCAGCCGGCGCTATAATCAGTGGCGGTTCTGCCGCAACCACATCGGTGCCTGGAGGGATTGGAACGGCTGCGTTCTTCGGCGGCTCTGAAGTAGGCGCGCTTCTCTTCCAAGGGCAGCAGGCGTATGGGAATTTTGCCGGTCTGTTTCATGCTGGCGACATCCTCATTTTGCTCTGTCGATCCCGTCCTGGCACAGGAACCAGGCAAGAATCAGAAAAAGGAGAAACAACCATGAATCGCAATTCGAAGGCATTTTCACCCAAAGGCACAGATAGTGCGCAAAGGCGGCGAAGAGGAGAGCGTAGGCAATGGCTTTCATGACGCTTCCATTTCACAAAACGCCAAGCGCACCCCGTTCGGCCTGAGCATGGGTGAACGCTTCTTCTGTTCACTAGCCCATTCACGCTCACAAAAAACCGACTGGAGATTCCAGCGCCGGCACAATTCCGGATCATTGGCAAAACGCTCGCAGAACAGCTTGAGCACACGAATCGTCTGCAGCGTCGTCAATGGCCGATGAACGAGAATCGCCCGTATTCCATAAACATCCGAGATGATCTCGAAATGCGGCTCAAAAATCGGCCTGACCTTATCACCGTTCACCGCCAACTTGACCAGGCCGGCCGGCGCTGGCTGGGCAACCTTGGTCACATCCGTCCAGGCCCGTTTCACGCCGCCTCCTTTTTGGCCTGCACTTCAATGGCCTTGCCCATATCGACGCTGGCTGCTTCCACAGAGAACTTTTCCTCCGTAACCCGCTTGATCCGGAAGCGCGCCAATTCCTCATCATCCAGTTTTGCCAGGGCCTCCAGATCCAGGGACACGACCTTGCGCGTGTAAGTGGCCATGAACTCCTCGTCCTTTTCGCCCTCACGTTCGATCAGCAGGAGCGTGGCCTCCTCGTTCGGCACAACCAACTTCGTCGCTTTGTGGAACTTTACTGCGCCGTAAGGCGTCTTGATGCTCTTCTTCTTGCCGAACCATTCGGGATGCTTCAACCCGAGCTTTTCGAGCGCAGCCTCCGCCTGGTTCAACTTTTCCTGGAGCATGGCGTATTCGGGCTTGTGTTCGTCGATGCACTCCATGAAGTCCCGGTTGGCTTGGGTCTGCAGCTCCTCCAGACGGTTGGTCGCTTCCGAATACACGGCCAGCAGATCGACCATGTTCTTGTAATCCGCGGAAGCCTGGTCCGCGGCTGTGGCTGTGTTGTCCTTCGCTTGCTTGCTCATTATGGTTTCCTTTGGTTATTTGCGGTTTTGGTCCTCACCTCTTCCGCCGTCAAATTCAGTTAAAACGCACGTGGACGATTTGCTCGGGTTCCTGATCTTGCGCCTTGGGCGCTTTGCTGCGGTTAAACAGCCAGTGCCAGGCCATCACCGGCAGGATCACGAATGCGACCGCGGCCGCTGCGACCGCCAGGCCGAACCACGATAGATGCGCGGCATCGTCGCGGCCGGCCTGAGTCTCGGGATCAATTGGTTTGAATGGGTTGGGTTTCATGGATTGAACTTCTCCAGGGTGTATCCGCCTTCCTTAATCTGATACTTGGCTGCGGTTTCTCGTGCCTGCTGTTCAGTGTCGAACCGCGTGCCGTTCTCGGGTGCCGTGACTTCCCAAATCAAGCGGGCATCGGTCGGGTCGCAAAACTTCACGGCATGGACACCGCGGTAATAAACCACCAGCTTCGGCTGCCGCTTCTTCAACGCCACGCACGCCTTGCAATTCGCGTCTTCGAAGTCTGTCTCGAACTGTGAAGTCTTCGCGCCATTGCCGCCGCCGCACAGCGGCTTGCCCTTCGGCCCTGCAATGTGGCGAACGTGATTTAGCGAGCGGCTGATCGTGTTCATGTTAGGTCCCCTTGACGTGCGTGATGCAACCGTCCTTATCGGGCGGGTTCCACTTCCGCGCCTTGTTCACGGCCAACTTCGCGGACGCAGCCAGCATCAGTTGATCGGCCGTAAACCCGCACAGACGGTTGATGTCCAAAAGCAGGAGCAGAACGTCCGCGTGTTCGACCAGGTCTTTCGGGTCTTTCAACATCTCCCTCACCTCGCGCATCAAATGCCTGATCTTCGCCTTTATTGGCTGGCCCTTCATGACCACGTCGGACCAGGCACCCTGCTCGTTCTGCAGGTGCAGGAGCGTAAACATCACCGGCCAACCCTTTTTCGGGACGTTCCCCGTGGAACATTTCTTCGTTGATTTTTTCATATCCTGGTTCTCCTTCCTCTCGATCGTGAAAGTGTGACCAGCACATGTGCAGCGTGACTGCGTTCATCGACTTTGTGCGACCGGTCTTTGAAAACCTTCATCGATGGATGATTGGCGAGTTCTTGTTCGCAGGCGTCGCAAAGCATTGTATCCCTCAGCTTTTTGCCGCCACATGGGCAATTTGTGTCCTCGTAACTCATCAATCCTCCCCGAGCGCAGCGCGCAAATGATCGATGGTGAGTTTCTCGCCATTGGCCAGTTGTTTCGCACTCTGAAACGACTGAAAATACACACGGATGCGTCCCGGCCTGGTGGCAATGTCCGTCAGGTATTTTGCGTGCTTTTCGGCCTCCAGCAGACCGAATGCATCCGCGATCTGCAGCGCGTCTTGCCGAGGCGTATAAGGCGGCAATTCAAGGAACTCGTTCTCGCCACCGCATCGGCCGACAAACTGCTCGAAATAGCCCTTATCAACGCCGCTGATGAATTTGCCCTTGAAGTCCGGCGTTGCGCTAAAGATCACAGTGCAATCGGTCTCGTCCTGCAGCTTCTGGGTATAGCCGAAAATCTCCTGGTTCCCGCCGTCCGCGGCCCGATACAACCGCTGCACGTTGTCGATGATGATGGTCCGGCTCGCATTGACGCATTCGCGGATGCGGGTCATTTTCTTGGCCAGCGTCCAGGAAGTGCTGATGCCGTAGCAGTGCGCCAAATCGGTAACGAACTGGCTGAAGCTGGGACGGGAAGGCGATTCCATCCAGACGCAGCAGCCGTGATTGTTCACCGCTGAGTAGTGCTGGAAGCACGCGGTCTTCTGCGCGCCGGTCGGCCCTGTGATGAAGCCAAACTTGCAAACGCGCTCAGCAGAGCGGCGCACGTCGATATAATCCTTGATCGCAAACCAAGTGTCCGTCTCCACAAAGGCGATCTTTCCGGCCAGCTTCGTGATGCGGCTCAACTCGCGCAACTTCTCCACGATTTCCAGAAAGTTGTTGAGCTTCATTACCGGCGCGTCGAGTGCTTTGCCGTTCGCGTCCTTGTTCCACCGTCCGCGCAAAATCTTGCTGAAAGTGTCCGCGGTGGTGGTGAATTTCAGATCCTTGACTCGCTTCTCCAGAATGTCGAGGTTTCGCGAGCATTCATGCAGGACATAGCCTCCGAGCCAAATCAACGGCTCGCGCATCTGCTCCGGATAGGTTTGGGACACCTCTTCCAATTTTGACGTTTCCAACTGAAGGATTCTGTGCCCTCCATTGTTCACTCGGCCATCTACTTTATTTTCCATGGGTTTATTGCGGTTTGGGTTGAACGTGTTCGAACCTTGTTGATGAATTCAGCGGCCCGGTTGATTATTCGGATGCTTCGGCGGAAAGTCGCCGATGCCCAGGCTGTTCCAATCACAGCCAGTCAGCGCCGTCAGCGCGAGCGACAGAAAGAGGATGGGAAGAGCACGCTTCCTGGACTTTGAACGTGGAAACCGTCCCACTGCAAAGCCCGGAACGATTGGCGTGATTCGTGGCCATTGTGGCGGCAGAGTCCGACTTTCCGTCTTCGGGGCTCGGGCTTCCGGCCTCGGATTTTGTTTCGTTTTCATCAGTTTCTCCTGTTGTTGTTTTGTTTTTTCTACTCCGAAATCAGCATGAGCTTGCGTGCCTGCGCGGCCTGCCTGGCCAGGCGCTCGCGCTGGCGCTGCATGGCGTTGCCAGCGTCCGGAATGATGGGCGCGGCTTCAGGCTCGGGACTGGCCGGCACTCGCGGCGCGACCACGCTCGACGCTTGACGCTCTTCACGCTTCAGTGCCTTGGCGTGTTCCCTGCGCGCCTTGATTTCCTCCGGCACTTGCCGGCTGGGCGCGTGCTTCACAATCGTGCCGTATCCCTGCATGACCGCACCTTTCCATAGCTTGTGCACATCATGTCCGCTCTTATCCCCACCCAGGAACGTCCCGCGCCGGTCCTCATACTTGGCCTCGCAGAGCCATTCTCCGGTCCGGGCGAGGATGATTTGCGCAGGTTGTTCGAAATTCTGTTTGTCGTAATAAACGAAGACCTCCTGCCCCTCGACATCATGCCGCGCAAAAACCGTGGGGTTTGTGTAGAACAAAGAGTAGCGCAAGTTGGTCAGTTCATCCGTCAGACGCACCCGCGCCCATCCTTGCGTAATCGTGACTTTGCGCCAGTCCCGCTTGTAAAGCCAGGCGCTCTCCTCGGGGAGCTGCAGCAGCGGATACTCCGCTCGGGCCTGCTCAAATATCTTCTGCGGAATTCCCGCGAACACTTCACCCTCCATTGGCTCGTTGTTGAGGTATTCGAATAGCCCGTTCAGCCTCGTCATCATTTCCGTCTGCGACAGGAAATGGTCTCGCGGATCGACCTTCGAGCGTTCGCGCCGGCATTGCTCATATAGCCTCTTCGCTTTCTCGAACGGCTTGCGCATCTGATCACGGCCCAGGCAACCCCAGAGCGTTCCTTCCAGCGTCTGGCTGCGATTGAAAAATGCCTCAATGCTCTTGGTCTTTGGCAGGTAGGAAGTCCACGTCTGCAGCGTCTTTGGAAAACAATGTTCCACACCGAGCTTCTCACGATGCCAGGCTGTGATGTTCGTTGGCAATTGCCTCAGCCCGCCAACCCTCCGCGACATTGTGGCTTCGCCTTCCTGATACTCGACCGGCATGCCGGCAATCAGGTTCGCTTCCCAACTCCCACGTTCCAATTGAAAGCCCAGCCGAGGCAAACCGACCGTATCAAACACATGCCCGAACAAAGCCCAGATGTCACAGGCCCGATAGGAACCCGCCTCGCGGCATATCAGCGCGTAGGCAATCGCGGCCTGGCTCGCCACATCGATGACCGGCAGAAGCTGGCCCTGCAGCAGCTTTACGCCGAAGGGGTATTCCTCGCACTCATGCCATGGTGTCCACCAAGCCCAGATTGGGGTTGTGTCGTCGCTGCAAAAAATGTCCCCCGGCAAAATATCCAATTTCCGTGGAATCCAAATCCCGCCGAGGTTCAACGCCCGCTGGCCCTGGTGCGCCAGCTTCTCGTTGCGGCTTACCATCACCGCCCGGCGCAACGAAGGCGGCAACGCATGCTTGCTGCAACGGTTCGGGTCGAGGATGACGGCCGCGAGCTGCTCGGGACACTTGTCCGTCTGCGCGAACAAGCGCAGCGCCGTCGTGGTGGAGTTCGTATCGAGGTTCAGCCCGCGGATCTGATTGATCGTCTCCTGATCGATGCCCAGCTTCTTCAGCGTGGATGGCCGGCCGCATTTGTCCGTCTCCGGCAAAAGACCGTTAAACCCATCCTCCGCGAACGCCTTGCGCCAGCGCCAGATGGTGGTCACCGACTCGCCCACTTCCTTCGCGGCCTGCTTCTTGGACTTGCCCTGTTCATGCACCAGCGCGTTATAGGTTTCAAGAATGGCATGCCGGCGATTCGCCTCATTGACGCGATACTCTTCCGAACGCGTCAGCGCGGCCGCCGTCTGCTGGACTGCATCGGCTTCTGCGCGAGTTTCCAACCCGGTTGATCCCTCCGGGCGGTCCATAGCTGACCCCGCGCTTAAATCCTGTTGAGGAAATCCAATCGGCGCGATCATCGCTGTTCCTCCCTGATACGCTTGGCAATGCGGCGCTTGAGCGCGTTCGAATCCACACGAACGACTTGCAGCTTCGGTTCAACCTGCCAGTTCCTGAGCGTCGAAGCAGGGATACCAAGCAACCGCGCAGCGCGAGCGCGAGGCACGCCTTCCACGCGCAGTTCTTGGTATCGGGCGACAATCTCCTGTTTGGTATTCACGCTTTTACCTCCTTCTTGCTCGCAGCCAGCCGCAGCGCGTCCGCCATTTCCTCGCGCAAATCCTGCGGCATCGCCGCCACCTGGTTGCGCAGCGCCGCAGTTCGTTCGTCCTGCGGTAACTTCTGCCAGCGAATCACGAGCGAGCAAACCGCATCCTCGAACAAATCAAGCTGCCGCCGATCCACGCGAATCTTGTCCTTGTTCCCGCGACCGCCCCAGCCGGCCACCACGGCACCCAAACCAACTGGCCGCTTAGACTCATGTTCCCCACCGATGGGTTGCGCCAAAATGCGGGGTTCCATTTGAGCCTTGTATTCGGGGTCTTGGCGGAAGATTTCATGGACGCGCCTGGCCTCAAGATAGAGCCGGCAGGACACGCCAATTTTGTCGGCAAAGTCCTCCACCCTTTTCCCGAACTGCACTCCCTGCACTTCGGGAGTTTGTTGGCCTTTTCGCAGGTTTTGCAGGCGACGACGCACCGCCTCATCGTGGGCAATCGACATTAACGGATAGGCCAAATACGCCAGCGCTGACTTCGTGAAATGCCCTCTTTGGATCAGGCAGGAAAGAATCACTCCAGCAACCTCGTTTTCAGCCACCGGTTGCCAGGGAAGCTGGCCCATTCCGAGCTGCTTCGCGGCCCGCCAGCGCTTGCGGCCATCCACGATCAAACGCCGAGTGCGCCCTTGCTCCTCGATCTCGACGATCAGCAACGGATATAAAATCCCGCGCTGGTGAACATCATCCACCAGGGCCACAAATCGCGGATCATCCTTGCTCAGTTCTGGTTCCGTTTTCCTCATGGGATGGACAGTCAAGTCTTGTGGGTCGGCTAAGTTCTGCGCGGTCAGATGGGGCATGGTTAGGCTCGGTTTGTTGGTTGAAAGCAGTGCTTGCACTCACAGAAATTCTCAGCGTCTCCACGTTGTTTAGTGGCTGGTTCATTGGCCGTTTCCATCTCCTTCGCGAGGGACACTCACCATCGCTTCGAACTTGAGCTGCTGCCTTTCCGCCTCTTCGTAAGTCCACGCGGTTCGTTCGGCTTCGAACTTTTCCGCGGGAGGAAGCAGCAGGCTCAAAGCGCGGAACAAACGCGCACGCTCGGTGAGAGGTTTGGCCTCGGCTAATTCCATCACCGCGTGCGCGATGATCTTGGTTGCCTGGTCCTTGCTCATAGGTTCAACTCCTTGCTGATCAGATCTTGGACACCGCGAAATTCACCGCGGTTAATGGCGCGGCTTGTCGCATTGCGACTTTTTTTGATCTGCCGAGCCAGCCCACAAACCGTCAAACCCCTCAGAGCCAGGCGACCCTTCACCAGAGACATGAATTGCCTTGCCTTCGGAGTTAGACTTTTGTTAGTGTGCATCTGTTTACTTGAAAAGTTAGATGAAAGTTAGAGCAAGTCAACAAGAAAGTGAGACTTTTTCTAACCTCCCGGAAAGGCTGAAAACTCTGCGCTTTAGGCTAAGATCGACGCAGGATGAAATGGCCGAGCGCCTGGGGGTTTCAGGAAACTACGTGTATTTGGTCGAATCGGGCAAGAAGCCGCCCACGTTCAAGCTGTTGCGGAAGGTGGAGGAAATTGAGCGTTCGCTTCAAACGTATCCAACCTCCGAAGAAGCCGCTTACGGAACGGAGTCGAACGAGGTGAAAGCCGCGGCCAAGCAATTGGAGGAAATCCGCGAATCTTCTCCCGAGCGGTTCATGGTTGTGCGTGATGTCATCCAGACATATCACGCGGCCAGGCTCAAAAAGCCTAGTTTAACCGAAGCAGAGAAGCTTGCAGTTGCTTCAGCCCCCAGTGCAGAAAAGGCCGCTGGTATTTCATCAACATCGCCTGCTTCACCCGGAGCTGGCGAGCCCACCGCTCATAAACCGCAGCCAGTTCCCCACATTGGTAAGCGTTCAGATCGCCGGCGCGTTCCTCCAACAGAGGTTCCAGAATGATTACTTTCTTCTCAATGTTCATAGTCAGTCGTTCTTCCATATCCGTGAACGCCGACTACCATACAACTGACGGTGGGACATCCATGGGGAAGTCCGTAATATTTGGGATGAAGAAGTTACTCACATAGTTATTCACATGCATGGTGTCCTCGTAAAAAGCGCGTTCTTTTTGTTGCCCCTTGTTCTTTGCGGCTGTGTTGGAATGAATGCCCGCCAGACAGCCTCCTATGACCGTTTTACCGATACAAAAATCAATGCCACCGAGTCCAATACTCTGCCCAATCACTTCCCAGAGCAGTTCGACATCACGCTTGATATGAGGCAGCAGATACAGGGCGGCGTCACAAATTACTTTCTGACCGTGGGATGTGTTTCAGCATCAGGGGTCAAGTTCTTCCCGGCAATCGGACAGAGCCTTTTCGTGTTGGCAGATGACAGTCGCTATGCTTTTCAGATTGGAGCCATGCCGCAAAGTGGGGCATTTGCGAACTTCCATTTCTATCCTGCCAGTGAAGATCAAATCCGGCACATCGCATCGGCCAAGAGCGTGGAAGTCCGCTTGGTGAGTATTACCGGAAAAAACTGGGAACGGAAACTGGCCGAAAAGAACTTGTCCGTGTTCCGTGGTTTTTTAGAGAAGTATTTACCTCAGTGAGTCCTTCCCACATCAGATACCAGGAACGGGCCAAGTGGGCCTATTCGCTTCGCCAACAAGGCAAGAGCTTTCGCCAGATCGCTGAGTGGTTTGGCAAGCCGGGCACGTCCTATGCGCGTGACCTTGTGGAGCGCGGCCGGCGTATCCGCCAGGCTGAAGCTGCCGAGCTGCAGCCCTGACGCGGCAGCGCCGCGCTAGTTCCGCGCCGGTCCTGCCAGAGTCTTCCAAAACACCAGGGCTGCATCATTAGCGATGCACCACGTCAACGCATCGTGGGGGTTGTTGAACCGCTTGCGCCGGGATCTGAACCGGTCGCCGGTTCGGGTCACGATGATTCCCTCTTTCCCTGGCGATGGCAGAAACACGGTTTTGGGTTGCGAAAAAGGATCAACCCCCAATAATTCGAGCGGCAGATGGGCCATAGTTCTTTACGGTTCATGGTCTGTTTGCTAGGGGTCGGCTGTCTCAAGCAGCCGGCCCCACTTCGCTTTAAAGGTGTCTCTTTTCCGCGCCTGGTCAAGCAGTTTAAGGCTTTTCAACCTTAACTCTCGCGCCCCGCGCCCGTTTTAGAAAAGCTTGGAAAGGTCCCTCCGTAAGTCGTTGATTCAAACTGTCCTAACGCATTCTAACCACATTTCATCCTTTTCTCTCGTCCGTGCTGGCACAGTGGGGGCCTCCTTCATGCGGCGAGGAATTAAGCCGAATTAAAGTAAATTAAACCAAATTAAGCCTCCTTTTTTCGGCGCCCAGGAGGGCTGGCGGCAAGGAAATCAGCGCAAGTGGCTGATGGACTGTGGGTTGAGGTGGAAATGAGGTGCGGGAGTGAAGGGTGAGCGAATCGAGGACGACGACGAGGACGAGCACGATTGGGGAGGGCTAAGGTACAAGCCAATCCTTTGTGGCAATCCATGGGTAGTTCCCTGTTCCGTTGGACCTGCTCACGGACCAGGAACGGTTCTATTATACACGCGTCATTAATGAATGCGCCTGGGCCGCGGCGGCGCGCACAGGAGTGCGCGCCCTACCGGCCACGGTGGTAGGGCGGGCAGTCCTCTGCACGCCATCCCCCGAAACGAGTTGGGGTGTTCCGAATAGGTATGGTTGATCTTCAATGAGCTACAAAACAGTTCATGGAAAGGGCCTTCCGCCCTGAGTGGAGTGCAGGCAGGGTTGGATTCCTGGGTGCATATACTCGCTTATTCGGCAAAATATCCTGGATAGCCAATAGCTATTCGCAAGCGATTGTTTATTTTAGAGCTTCGGCTTGCGAAGTCTGGGCGGGCAAAGGAACGGGGGTGGCTCGGCTCAGAACCTCCACGGCTTTGCGGTCATCGAATTCCTTTTCCCAGCGGGCGATGACGATGGTGGCGGTGCCGTTGCCGATCAGATTGGTGGAGGCGCGGGCGGAAGCGAGCAGTTGGTCAACACCGATGATGAGCGCCATGCCTTCGACGGGGATGGTGCCCATGGCGGAAAGGGTCGCCGCCAGCGCGATAAAGGCGCTGCCAAGCACGGCGGCCGCACCTTTGGAGGTGACGATGGCCACGGCCACCACCGCCAGTTCCTGCCAAAAGGTCAGGTGCGTGTTGGTTGCCTGGGCGATGTATAACGCGGCGATGGTGAGGTAGATCGACGAGCCATCCAGGTTGAAGGAGTAACCAGCGGGCAGGACCAGGCCCACGACCGGTTTGGAACAGCCCAGCGATTCCATCTTCCCCAGCATGCGTGGAAAGACGGATTCGGATGATCCGGTGCCGAGCACGATGAAAATTTCTTCGCGGATGTAGCGCAGGAATTTCCAGAGGCTGATTCCGTTGGCCTTCAGCAACAGTCCAAGGGCAACGATGATGAACGCAATGGAAGTGAGATAGGCGCAGGCGAGCAACTTCCCCAATGAGATGATCACGGGCAGGCCGAATCGAGAGATGGTGAAGGCGATGGATGCGAACGCGGCCAGGGGCGCGAATCGGATGATGATGGCGATCATTTTCATCAGCGCGTTGTTCACCTGTTCGAGCGTGTGGATGACCGGTTTGTTGGCTTCGCCGAGCGAGGCCAGGGCGAAACCGAAAAACACCGAGATGAAGAGCACCTGGATTATTTCGCCGTCGGCGAAAGCGCCGGCCATGGTTTTGGGAATGATGTTCAGGAAAAAGCCGGACACGGTTTGGTCGTGGGCTTTGGTAATGTAACCGGCGACATCCCTGGTATCCAATTTGGACGCGTCCGCATTGACGCCAGCGCCGGGATGGAACGCCTTGACGACCAGGAAGCCGAGAATCAGCGCCAGCGTGGTCATGACTTCGAAGTAGATGAATGATTTGAGTCCGATTCGCCCGACGCGTTTGAGGTTGCCCAGCCCGGCGAGACCGAGGACCACGGAAGTGAAGATGATCGGCGCGACCATCATGCGGATAAGCTTGATGAAACCGTCGGCGACGATTTTTACCTGAAGGCCGAACGTGGGAAATAAAGAGCCGACGACGATGCCCAGGACAATGCCCAACAGGACTTGAACGTAAAGCAGGCGGAAAATCGTTTTTTGCATCACGCGGTGCGATGATTTTGGGCTGGCGGACAGATTATACCCGGCGAGTCCGAGAGGCAATGGCTGAAAAGGAACATTGCATGGCCGGTGCAGGTGCGGTTTCGGTTTGGCTTGTGGCTGAGCCCGGGTATTCGGTGCCGCGGAGCCAAATTATGGCATCAGAACAGCTATCAATCACGGGAGCGGCTTGCAGTCTGGGGCAGGCCGCAAGCACCATGGGAAACTGGGCTCATATGTGGACGACCCGAACCGCGCGGAGGTATCGCCGCGCTTCGATGTCCGCAGCCCTGTGGGCACTGTCCAGCAAATGGACATTTTTGAATTTCCTACGTTCCGTTGAAGCTGTGTCCGTTACCAAATCACCATGAACCCGACCGAACTATCCGACAACGATCTCTCGTCTCCCCGCCAACCGTTCACACCCGAATCCGAGGCCAGCGGAGCTGACTTCTCCTCCCTGGGGCGCAATCGCAGGGTGTTGGTAGTGGATGACAACGTGGTCGTTCTGAAAGCCTTCGAGACCAAGCTGAAAAGCAGCGGCTTTCAAGTCGTGCTGGCGCGCGACCCGGCTTCGGCGGTTGCCGTTGCGCGGACGCAAAAACCTGATCTGATCGTTCTCGACATCAACTTTGCTCCCGACGAGAGCTTCACCAGTTTGCAGTGGAACGGCCTGACCGTGTTGCAATGGCTTAAACGGCTGGAGGAGCTGGAGAAAATTCCAGTTGTAGTCATAAGTGCGGACGATCCCGCGAAGCACAAGAGCAAAGCCATGGCGGCGGGTGCGGTCGCTTATTTCCAAAAGCCCATGGACTTCAAGGAATTCGCCGCGGCGCTTCAACCTTTGCTTGATCGCCGACCCAGCGTGGCAATCAATCACGAGATATAAGCGGTCGGGGCAGCTTCGAGCCGCGCGGAAATCTTAAAGGATCAAGAACCAGGAACGCCTGCTCCTTTTGCGTGAGGCAGCGGCCGCTTTGATGAAGGCCTTGCAGTTGATCAAAGACTCGCCAGCGGCGTTACCAGGGCTTGCAAGCGCTTTTGGTCCGAAACCGCTGAATCCATGGCTTCGCGATAGGTGAGATAATTACGAAGTGCCCCGCCGTCAGTGAACAAAACCCGCTTGGTTTCCTGGTCATATTTCCACTGACCCCAACTGGAATCCAGCACCTCAATGATCCCCAGCATGGCGTCGCCTTTGCGTTGGTCCGCCCCCCGAATCTTCAAGGCCAGCAGGTTCTTTTCCTGAGACGACCGTCGATAGGCATCAACCGTCGCCTCCACTTTTTCCGGAGTGCAATGGGCCAGTTGCAGTTCCTTGCGATAAACATCGTCGCTGTTTGCGACGAAGGCTTCGAGTTTCTCATTGATGGCGAGAAATTTTTTGACCAGTTCTTTTTTGGCGATCAACTGCTCGCGCCGCGCCACGGTGCTCATGTTGAGGATGGGCGGGTCTTCCAGGGCGCGAACCGCACTGGTGTAATTCGTCGTGAGCCCGAGTATTTTTTGCAGGTAGGCGCTGGTGGCTTTCGAAACCACCGCGTCGTCGGGCGTTGCCGCCGGCGCCGCCACTAACGAAGGGTCGGGAACGAGCGGGACCGGCGCGGCTGGCTGGGGTTGGGCTGGGGCCGCCGGCGCTGGTTTTTCTTCCGGCTTCTCCGTCGTATTTTCCTGTGCGTCCGTGCGCGCCCGGACGGCAGTGGCCCGCATTGCAAGCAACGTCCTGCGGTTCTCGATTCCAAGGCGGACGACGCTCACCACAGCCGACGTGAAGAGGCCCATGACGATGAGACTGCCAACGACGCTTCTGAGGCCACGCCAAAGAAGTCCCTCGGGTCCGTACTCTCGAACTCCGGACAGGGCAATGACGCCCATGACGAGACTGCCCAATTCCACCAGGATGAACACTGCCACGAGAGCAAGCCTGCCCAGGAGGCCCACGGTTCCAGTCACACCTTCCAGGGCATTGTTGCCGCCATAGATGAGCAACCCCCCGATGATGGGCATCCAAACGGCCAATCTGGCCGCCCGATAACAAAACGGCCGCGAGGGTTCCTGGGCGATGTGTATCTCGTTGCGTGAGGCCGCGAACGGGTCGCGCCCTGCCTGAAGATCTTCCAAAGCTTTGTTCATAGCCAAGCCGATAAAGTAAGCAGAACCGGTGCCATGGAACCCGTTATGAATCAGAATCTTGGTCGTGATTGTGCCCGGAAATCAGCGACCGGCGAATACTATTGAACTCGGAGGCGCAACGCGCTGGGGAGGACCGGGTTCAACTGATATTGCGGTGGCGTTTGCTTAGACTGCGGCCAGCACGCCGCGCATGTATCCCACGGATTCCAGGACGCCGGGCAGTGGGTCCTCGCGGTTGGCTTCGTACTCCAATCCCACGTGGCCGGGGAACTTGATATCAATGAGCGCCTTCAAAACGCCCACGATGTCGATGACGCCGCGTCCTACTTCGGTCGGCTTGCCTTCTTTCGCGGGGAGTGTCTCGTCCTTGATATGGAAATCATACAGCCGGGAGGCGCAATCGTGGATTGCCGCCACCGGGTCTTCGCCAATGCGCACGGTGTGTCCGACGTCCATGCAAATTCCCATGCGCTGATCGCGGTCCTTCACCAGTTTGAGCACGTCGCGCGGCGAGGGATATTTTTTATCGGTCGGACCATGATTGTGGATGGCGATGCGCAGATCGTATTCCTTCGCCATCTTCTCGACGGTATCGAGGGCTTCAGGATCGGGGCTGCAAACGATGGTCGGCATGCCCGCATCCTTCGCGTATTCGAAGACGCTGTGGATTTCAGCCTCGTTGTTTTTCATGTAGATGACGCCGCCACCCATGAGGGTTAATCCCGCGTCCACGATTTTTTTGTGCGCCTCCTGCCGTTCGGCAGGGGTGCTTTTCATCGCAAGATGAAAGTCCTTCAGGTTGATGTATTTCAAACCCGTCTGCTTCGTCATGCTGATGGCCTGGTCCAGCGTGAATTTCTGAAAGCTGTAGGAGGCCATGCCCAATTTCAAGCCGCGGAGCGGATCGCCTGCGGGCTTGGTCAAGGCGGCCGGAGCAGAGGCGGGCAGGGCGGCCACGGCCAGCGCGGTGGAGCCCAGCAGCCCGGTTTGGAGGAAGTTGCGGCGGTTGATTCCCTCGGTGCGTTTCATGGTTTTTGTTTGGAGTGAAAAGTTGCGCGTATTTCAACTCCGCCCAGACTTTCGCGCAAGCAGAATAGTCGCTGGAAGGTGAGCCTGTGGCCTGCTCAATGAAACAACCTGAAGAACCCTGCCGACGCGGAATTGTTGTTTGTCATATAAATCACCCCGCTATTGGTGGTAAAAGGTCCAATGAGGTTGCTCCAACTGTTGCTCTTGAGCAGTGGCGCAAATTGCAAGGTGTAACAGTTATACGAATTGCTCCAGGACACCACGACCTTCCCTCCTCCCCACACGACGTTCAATCGTGGCTCCGGACCGGGCTGCACCGTGACAGTGAAGCTGCAGGTATTCGTGCCCGCCGAATTGGCTGCGGTGACGTTTACTACATTGGTACCGATTGGAAAAACGGTCGGCGACGTAATGGCGCTCGCACCGAGCTTATAGGTAATTCCCGGCGCGGGAAACCCAGCCGCAGTCGCGGCGAAGGAAACGGACGGCAAAAGGCAGACCCCTCCCAATGCATTCGTGACCATGCTCGCCGGACAATTCACGGTCGGCGCTTGATTCACCGTCAACGTGAAATTCTGCGTATTGGTGCCGGCAGCATTGGCGGCGGTGAACACCAGCGGATATATTCCGCCGGAGGCAACTCCGTTTGTGCCGCTCAGAATTCCCGTGGCTGGAACGAAGGTGACCCCGCTGGGGAGCGTCCCACTTTCACTCAAAACCGGCACGGGGAAACCGGTCGCGCCAATTTTGAAGCTGCCCGAAGTGCCGGCGACAAACGTGGTGCTGTTGGCGTTGGTGATGGCGGGCGGTTGATTGACAGTAAGCGTAAAGCTCTGCGTGTTCGTGCCGGCTGCGCTCATGGCCGTAAAAATCACCGGATACGTTCCCCCCGTGCCAGCCGCGGGGGGGCCGCTCAGCACGTCGTTGGATGAAGTAAACGTGACTCCGGAAGGGAGCGTACCGGTCTCACTCACGGACGGAACGGGAACGCCCGCGCGGGTCACTTGAAACGAACCGTTGCTGCCCACCAGGAAAGTAGCGGTGTTGGCACTGGTAATCGCCGGCGGTTGGTTGACCTGGATGGGTGTGTTTAAGGATTGAGCGTCCACGCTGGCAACGGCGTTTCCGGAACCGCCGATGGAACCGGCCGTGAAAGTTGAAGTTGCAGTTCCGCCCGCAAATGTCGTGCTGGCGGGCGAGTCGGTTCCCAGCGTTCCGCCAAAAGTTATTGGCGTGCCATTGGGGACGGTGAAGCCCGTCCCGTTGGCTGAGTTTTTGGTAATCGTGGCGGTAAGCGTCGAGTTTTGGCCTGTGAGGATGGTGGAGGCCGATGCCGTCAAACCCAGAACCAGCCAGGTGTTGGTGATCAACACACCACCACCCGAACCCAGCGTGTTCCGCACAACTGTGTCCGCTCCTCCGATGCCCGGTCCCCCGTTGTTGCCCCACCAATTGTTGATCGCTATGGCGTTGCCAGCGTTGTTGTCCTTGGAGAGGCCACTGCCGGAGTTGGCTATGTTGCCATAGATTCGACAATCAACCACGGTGGCGTTCGTGGTGAGAGTGGAACCACCCGGGCCTGGTATCGTTAGACCGGACAGGGAAATGCCGCCACCGCCTCTCTGGTCAGCCGAACTTGTGCTCACCACGTTCGCGACGAAGACGCAGTTGGAAATGAGGTCCGGGCCGCTGGAAATATAGACCCCACCGCCAGAAGCCGCGAGTTGAGTCGGCCCGGTTCCGGTTCCCTGGGCGGTGGTAATCACACTGCCCAGCGAGCTGTTGTTGGTGAAGAGGGTGCCCTGGTCGATCGTAAGATTGTTGGCGAGGCTATAAATACCTCCACCATAGCCCCCGGCGGCATTGCCCGAAAACACGCAATTGTGTATCGCATAAGCAGGATTGCCGCCCTCAAAGACAATCGCTCCCCCGGCGCCGGTCAGGGCCTGATTGTTCACAAAGGTGCAGTTGGATATCGTAATGGCGCCCGGGTTTACTGTCGTATTGCCAATAACCATGGCGCCACCCGAGCCCGAGCTGAAAAGATCACTGTTCGCGTTATTGTTCGTAAAAATGCAGTTAACGTAGGTCTGCGTTCCGCCATCAAACGTGCCAATCGCGCCACCAGCCCAGTGGGACATGCACGAATTAAAGACACAGTTGGAAACCAGCAGCGAACCAGGTGTGATGCCTGCCCCGTTGTTATAGCCCGCATCAAAACTGATGGCGCCGCCCACGTAATTGCCGCTTTGGGTATTCGTATTGAAGCACTTGCCGTACTGGAAAGTAATGCCGCTAATAACGGCCTTGAAATTATTGACCACGGCGCTTTGGCCGGTTGACCAATAGTACGCATTCAAAACCAAAATCTGATCGATGGAATTGGCCAGGCTCGTACCGGCCTGGATGATCGTGTTCCCCGGCCCAGCCCCTTGAATGGTCACGGAGGCCAGCACGCTCAGCGTGCCCACAGTTGGATCCGGGTCCACGTTCCCTTCATTGACGCCCCCGTGCATGGTGATCTGGTAGGTGCCGGCCGGAATAATGATGGTCGAGCCCGCATTGGCGTTGGCGGCAATGACCGCCGAACGCAGGGTGATTTGCCCGTTGCCGGCGCCTCCTGAAATCACACCTGTCGCGGTGTTCACGCTGCTCCCGCCGCTGACCGGGAAATCGCTGGTGCTGCTCACGGTGAAGGTATTGGCGCGGACGCCTGGCGCGGCGCTGAACAGAATCAAGGCCCAAATGGACAGTCTGGTCTTGATGAGCATGGGGTTGAGTAGTTTCGGAATAACGCTATTCGCGAGTGTCATCACCGGAGTCGATGTTTTTAAGTTAGTTAGGTTTTAGTGCACCCGCAATACAGGAGCGCAGGAGCTAAGAGGCGCGCGATTGCATTTTGTTCCAGAATTTCCAATGATTTTTGAACCTGCGCTATTCTGTCACTATTATGTCGAAAAGTGGCTAATTCGAGAAAGTTCGTGGCCTGGTTCGCAACCAGGGGTCGAACCACGCGGGAGTGTGCCAAGGTTCGCTGATTCAGTAAGCCTGAATTCCGCCTGCCGCCCCTATTTCAATCGGTGTTTCCGCGCTGCTGCCAAGTCCTCAGGCGTATTGATATTGGCCAGGTTTTCCCTCTGTCCCCGCGACGGCTTTAGCATTCGGGCTCGCAGAACCTTCGCCAGTTTGCGAAGCGAGAGATCCTTCCGTTCGATCTGTTCCAGCACGATCGGCAAACACGCGTCCCGCCGCAGCAATAAGGGAAAGCCCACCCGGCTGTTCTGGGCGGCAAACACCGCCCGGTCCTGACGGCGCAACGTTTTAATCATTTTCCGCAGAAACTCTTCGGAAACGAACGGCATGTCGCAGGCCAGGAACAACACGCAGTCCGCACGGCTGCTCTCGAGCGCTGTGGCAATCCCACCCATGGGTCCGCACCGTTCCACCGAATCCCGCCGAATCGATCGCACCTTGAAACCAAGCAATTGTGCTGTCTTCTCGATGTGACCCATCAGCGTACGCTGCCCGAGGCGCAGGTGGCTCTTGTCCCGTCCCATGCGCGAACTGAGTCCGCCCGCCAGGATGCAGGCTTCAATCAAGTCCGGAGCACAGAGCTCCATTTTCAGATCAGCGCCATCTGGCATTTGAACAAACGTCGGCAGGGCACCACCTTCCGCCTTAATTAACGAACGTTAACTCATTCGTCTCAAGCAGCACCTGCGCGAGCTTTTCCCACGAATTCATTCTCCGCGTCTGCGCATCGCCGACGAAATCCCGTTGCGCGTTCCAGTCCATGACACATTCCTTGGGCATGTTTGGCGCGGGCAGCATCTTGATGTGGGGCGCCCATTTGAAAGCGTCGTTGTTAGGATTCGTCCGGCAATCGACGATGAAGTCAATCATTTCGCCTCGCTTGACCTCGACGCGAGGCAGCGCAGTGGCCGCCTGGCTCTTGAAGGCAACCCATGCTCCCAATTCACCCAACCGGCTGGAAACAATCCGGCCTTGAACTCCATCGCCATCGCCGCCCGGATGATTGAGAGTGCCGTCGATGGCAATCGCTCCATCGCGCGGCGCAATCCAGCGGCGAATGACGGGAAAGAGTTTGTTCGGGGTGCCGCCATCCGGCGTAAGCACGAGGCCATTGAGGCGAGGGTCAGGCTTGGTGCCCCCGGGCTTCCAGGCGCGATTCGCGAAATTCCCGAAAGGTACAAAGAGCTTTGTATGATGAGCGGCTGCGTCATATTGCCCGTAGCCATATTCCCACGCGGATGCCGCGTTCGTCTGCCATTCCGTGGCCACGTCGGAACGCAGGTAATCTAGCGCAAGCTTCATTTCCACATCGGTGGGACTGCGCTGATAAATCAGCTTGTAGAGCAAATCGAGCTTCGCCTTGGCGTCGGCCTGGGTCTTGAAATCCGTGCGGCGGACGACATTGCGCGCCTGTTCGACCACCAGCGGATTGTTCATCATGAACAGCGCCTGTTGGGGAACGACGGTTGATTCACGCTTGCCGGTGGTGAGGTCCGGGCTCGCGAAATCAAATGCCTGAAACATGTTCGGCACATTGCGGCGATCGACGTAGCCGTAGATGCTGCGCCGAAGCGAATAAGGTTCCGCGTCCAATTTCACCGGACGCCCGCCCATCGTGAGATCGAGATCGCCGCCGATGGCCAGAAGGGTGTCGCGCAAAGCTTCGAAGTCCAGCCGGCGGCGATTCATATGCCAAAGCCAATGATTATCAGGATCGATCTGCTGGTAACGGGGATTTTCGTCGCTGCTTTGTTGATAAACACTGGAGAGCAGGATGAGCCGATGCAGTTTTTTGATGGACCAGCCTTCATCCATGAAGCGCCACGCGAGATAATCGAGCAGCTCCGGGTGAGAGGGCATGTCGCCGCGTGTGCCGAAATCATCCGGGGTGCGGACAATGCCCTCGCCAAAATGATTCAACCAGACGCGATTCACGAACACGCGGGCGGTAAGCGGATTGTCCTTGCTGGCGATGGCGCGCGCCAGTTCGAGCCGCCCGCTGCCCTCCTTGAACACCGGCGGATTATCGCCCGCAAGGATCGTCAGGAAGTGCCGCGGGACGACCGGGCCGCGATTGCCGACATTGCCCTTGATGAAAACGTAGGAGTCCTTCGGTTTTTCCGCATCCTCCAACACCGGCGCGCGCGCGGGTGAACCGGGATGAGTGATGACCAATTCGGTGACCGCTTTTTCGAGGTCGGCAAGCTTGTTCCGCAGCTTGTTGTCGCGATTGATGAAATTGTTCAGGCGCTGCTCATCCAGGAGCATGGGCGAATTGTTGGCGTACATGAACTGCCGCACCTGTTCCTGCGCCGGGTCGGGCAGGCTCTTGGGTTCATCAACGGCGTTGGTGGTGGATTTTTTCGCCTCGTAAGGCGCGATCATCTCCGACCAGTGGCGCTCCACGTCGGTGAAGATGGCCGTGTAACGCGCGGCCAGTTGGGCCATTGAAGCCGGCGGCGTCTCCAACGCATGGGCCACCAAAGCGTTGATTGGCTTGCCCTTCTCCGGAGACGACGAAAATTTTTCCGACAATTCGCGGGCGCGGGCGGGAAATTCCTCGGGAGACAGCTTTGCAAACGCGACCCAGGGCGCAAAAATCGGGTTGTGCCGGTTTTCCCAGTTCTTGATGTGATTGTCCCAGATGGCGGCAATTTGCTGATTGAGCCCTGCTTTCTGAATGAAAGCGCCGCGCGAGAGGTTGGTGCCCGCGCGTTTGAAGTCGTATAGCGCCAACATGTAATTACCCGACTTGCCGACCATCTCCGCTTTGAACAACAAACCTTCCTCGTGCCGGAATTGCTCGACGGCGCTGACGCGGGCGGCGTACTCGATTTGAAAATCCCGGTAGCTGGGCGTGCCGGGCGGCGGTCCGAGCAGCGGCTCCTCCTTCGGTTCCATGGAGCTGTTGAAAACGCCATGCAGCGCGTAGTAATCCTTCGTGGGAATGGGATCAAATTTGTGATCGTGGCACCGGGCGCAGCCGAGCGTCAACGCCATCGTGCCTTTGCCGATGATGTCGATCCGGTCGTCGATGATATCGTTGATCTGATTGTTGAAGCGATTGCCGAGCGTCAGGAAGCCCATCGCGGCCAGCGGCCGTTTGTCGTCGCCGAGCGGCAATTTGTCCGCGGCGATTTGTTGCAGTAGAAACTGGTCGTAAGGCAGATCTTCGTTGAAAGCGCGAATGACGTAATCCCGGTAAATGTATGAGTAGGGATAGCGCTCATCGCGGTTATTCCCGAGCGTGCCGCGGGTATCGGCAAAATGGGCGAGGTCGAGCCAATGCCGGCCCCAACGTTCGCCATAGTGCGGCGAAGCCAGCAGGCGGTCCACGACGGTCTCCAATGCATTGGGAGAAGTGTCCGCCACAAAATCATCCACTTCCTTGGGTGTGGGCGGCAGCCCGATAAGATCGAACGTGACGCGGCGAAGCAAGGTCACCTTGTCCGCACGCGGCGCGGGGGTCAGGCCCTTGGCGGACAGTGTGGCCAGGATAAAATTGTCAATGGGCGTCTGCACCCAATGCTGCGGATCGTCCGGCTGGGGAATGGCCGGTTTGACGACGGGTTGAAACGCCCAATGCTTTTTAGCCTTGTCGAAATCGACCACATATTTGTGGTCGCTTGCGCTGGGAGCATCGCGCGGGTCGGGCGCGCCCATTTTCACCCAGGTTTCCAGGTCAGCGACCTGTTCCGGCGCGAGCGGCCGATCGTTGGGCGGCATTTGCAGGTCCTTGTCCTTGTACCGGACGGCCTTGATCATCAAACTTTTCTCGGGATCGCCGGGCACGATCGCCGGCCCGGTGTCGCCGCCCTTGAGCACGCCGTCACGCGTGTCGAGCAGCAGGCCGCCTTTGATTTTCTCGCTCTCCTGACTGTGGCACTTGTAACAATTCTCGGAAAAAATGGGCCGAATTTTTTTTTCAAAAAAATCGAGTTGCTCCGGTGTCAGTTTGACGTCTGCCGCGAGAACTGAGTGCGAAAGGCAAATGGCGAGGACGCTTGCTGCCAGCCAAATCGCGGACGAGGTCTCACGCGACCTGTAGCAGCCGGCGTAACGAGGCGTCAACTTTTCCGAAAATGAAATTGGAGCCTCCTGGCGTCGACTGCTGCGATTCATCGAGTTCATCCTTCCAGCGGTGCTCAAGCGCAGTTTGGAGTTTGAGGCTTGTGATCTCTCTGGCGCTTGGATGTTGGCGCTTGGAACTTGCATCCGCCACTCACTCACGCCATGACCTCTTTTACGACATTCCCATAAACGTCCGTAGGCCGGAAATCACGTCCGTTATAGCGGTAGGTAAGCTTCGTGTGATCGAAACCAAGGAGCCAGAGCATCGTCGCATGCAAGTCATGGACATGAACCTTGTTCTCAATGGCGCGCGAACCGAATTCATCGGTCGAACCATAAACCATGCCGCCTTTGACGCCGCCGCCGGCGAGCCAGACGCTGAAGGCCTTGTTGTTGTGCGTGCGACCCGGCGTGCCGCCGGCCACGTTGCCGTCGGCTGTGGGTGAACGGCCAAACTCACCGCCCCAAAGAATCAACGTGTCCTTCAGCATGTCGCGTTGCTTAAGATCGGTGAGCAGCGCCGCAATCGGTTTGTCGATTTCCTCGGCTTTCTTGGAAAGACCAGTTTCCAGATTATTATGGTGGTCCCAGCCGCCGTGCCAGACTTGGACGAAGCGCACGCCTTTTTCGAGCAACCGCCGGGCGATCAGCATTTGACGGCCGGTTTGGGAGTTGTCGCCATACATCGCGCGGGTGGCGGGCGTCTCCTTGCTGATGTCGAAGGCGTCGGTCGCTTCCAACTGCATCTGGTAGGCCAGTTCGTAAGCCTGCAAACGCGCCTCCAACTGGGCATCCTTGCGCAGGTTCTGGCTGTGGACCTCGTTGAGTTCGTGGAGGAGATCGAGTTGTTTGCGTTGCTCGGGCAGGGAGGTGTACTTGTTCTTGATGTTCTCGATCAACTTGTCGATGGCGGTGTTCTGCGTGTTCACCGCCGTGCCCTGATACGCGCCGGGCAAAAAGGCGGACCGCAAATTCTGCGCGCTCACGCCACCGGGAGCCAGCGCGATGAACGCCGGCAAATTCTGGTTCTCACTGCCCAACCCATAAGTCACCCACGAACCGAAACTCGGCTTCGGCAGCCGCGTCGAACCCGTGTTCAACATCAGGCTCGCCGCGATGTGGTCCGGGATGTCCGTGTACATCGACCGCACCACGGCAATGTCATCGATGTGCTCGCCGATCATCGGGAAAACCTCGCTGACCTCGATGCCGCTTTGGCCCATTTTCCTGAACTTGAACGGCGAGGCGAACACCGTGCCGTTCTTGTCATCGGGCATTGGTTGCTGGTCGAGCTTCTCCAGCGCCGGTTTCGGATCCCACGTATCGATGTGCGACGGCGCGCCAGAGGCAAAGATATGCAGCACCCGCTTGGCGCGGGGCGTGAACTGCGGGGCTTTGGGGGCAAAAGGCGAGAAGTCCTCCGCGCGGGCGCCTGGCGGGTCGAGCAAGCCCATGCCGACCAGGCTGGTGAGACTGAGCGCGCCGAAACCCATGCCGAGCCGGTTCAGAAATTGGCGGCGGGTGAAAATGCAATCCTCGGGGCGATGTTCGTGATCCTGACAGGTTTGTTCGATCATATAAGCACGCAAATTAGACTTTTTCCCCTTTCGGGAAATTCATCAGCTTTGCACCACTTAGCATGCCATATCTCGTTCTGGTTTCAAGATTTACGGGGCATTCTGAGAGCTTGGGATAAGGTAGAAGTTTAGCTTAATCTGCGGTGTTTGGTGCTGGAAGAATTCGTTTTGCTTACTGAGCGTTGGATAAGTTGTTAAAGCTTTTCAGCACTTGCAGAAAATGGCGGGCCGAAAAGCATCCATATCTGATTGATTTTTGGGTGGTTACAGAAAAATCCATGAACATGGTTAAGCTTAGGAACTATTGCATCGCTCAGTAAGCTTCCTTCGCCCGGTCGCCCGCCGAATTGACTAACCGCCCACCTCGTGCTACGAACCTTTATGGTTAAACTTCGCCATTGGATTGCCGCATTCTCCTTCGCTCTCGCCTTGACCGTCCGCGCGGGTGAATTTCCCGACGATTGGACCTGGGACAGCGACGCTAAAACTCGCGCTCCGCATGCCGCTCTGGAGGGCAAGCCCATGCCCCCGATCGACGTCACCGGTTGGGCGAACGGCCAGGTCAAACCCGAGGACATGAAGGGCAAGGTCGTCATTGTGGATTTTTACGCCACTTGGTGCGGCCCCTGCATGGCCGCCATTCCTCACAACAACGAATTGCTCAAAAAATATCAGGACAAGGGCCTGGTCATTGTCGGGGTTTGCACTTCCAAGAACGGCCAGGAGAAGATGGACGAAACGGTTAAAAACAAGGGTATCCAATATCCGACCGCCCGTGATCCCAAGCTCAAATCGGAGAAGGCCTGGGCGGTCCACTATTATCCCACTTACGCTATTGTTGACCGCAAAGGCATCGTCCGCGTCGTCGGCTTGCAACCCGAATACGTTGAGAGGGTCGTCAAGAAATTGCTCGACGAAGCGCCTGCTCCATGAAGTTCCCAAGCTAAGTCTCAAGTCGGACGGCGGAAAGTTGGAAGCCGTCCATTAAATGAGGCCGACCATGCCACTTCGAATTTCGCTCATGCGAATCAATGTCCCAGCCTGCCTTGCTGGCCTGATTTTGATTGGCGCTTTCGCTGGATGTCTTTGCCCGCGTAATTCGGCTGGAGCGCAAACTGCGTCGATAACCATACCTCCCTCACCGCCGTACCGCCCCGATCAGATCCTGGTGAAACCGAAGCCGGGCGTCAGCCTCAGTGCGCTGGCCGGCTTTCATTCCGTTCAAGGGACGGTGGTATTGCAAACGTTCCAGGGCATCGGTGGCATCGAGGTTTTGCGCCTGCCGCCCGGAGGATCCGTGCCGGATTTCGTCGCGCGCTACGAGCAAAGCGGCTTGGTCGAATTCGCCGAGCCGGACTACGAGGCGCACACGTTCACCACCTCGCCCAATGATCCCAAGTTCACCGACGGCACCCTCTGGGGTTTGAACAACTTCGGTCAAAACGGCGGCACGCCTCACGCGGACATCGACGCGCCGGATGGCTGGGACATCCGCACCTCGGCCAGCAACATCGTGGTGGCTGTGCTGGATACGGGCGTGTGGTACACACACGAAGATTTGGCTTCGAACATGTGGGTTAATCCGCACGATGGCAATCACGGTACCAATGCACTGCCTGGAGCAATAGACCTGACCGGAAACGATGACAGTGGCCACGGAACCATGATCGCAGGCGTGCTTGGGGCGCTCGGCAATAACGGCAAGGGCGTGGCGGGAGTCGCATGGCAGGTGCAGATCATGGCCTGCAAGTGTTTCAACAATTTCGGCGTGGGCAATTCCTCCGCGATCCTCGCCTGCCTGGCTTATGCCCAGACCAACGGCGCTCAGATTATAAACGCAAGCTGGGGCGGGAACAATTCCCTCGCCTTGTCAAACGCCGTCGCCAGCACACGCGACGCTGGCATCATCTTCGTCCAGGCTTGTGGCAATAGCGGCACAAACATAGATGTCGCTCCGGTTTATCCAGCCAGTTGGCATTTCGATAACGTCGTCGCCGTGGCGTGGACCACGCGCAATGATACTTTGGCCAGCCTTTCCAACTACGGCGCAACCACCGTTCATTTGGCTGCGCCTGGCGACAATATCTATTCGACCTTTGCCGGCTCGGATAATGGCTATTTTTCCAATTCCGGCACTTCTTTTTCAGCGCCGTATGTCACAGGGGCGCTGGCGCTGGTGATGGCTCGCTATCCCACCGAAACGTACCAGCAAATCATCGCCCGCGTGTTGAACGGTGTCGATCTGCTCCCCGCGCTCGCCGGCAAATGCGTGACTGGTGGCCGGTTGAACCTGCGCAAGGCCCTCAGCCCGCCCATCTCGCTGACGTCGCTTCCGTCCGCAGGCGGCGGAGCTTTCGCGATGCGCGTGTCCGGCGGCGCGAACCGGACGTGTGTGGTCCAGGTCTCGACCAATCTTGCCGCCTGGTTTCCCGTATTCACAAACACCACCTCAGCCGACGGCACATTTGATTTCGCCGACAATCCGTCCACCAACTCCACCCGGCGGTTTTATCGGGCGATTTCAACGCCGTGAATCTTCTAAATTTGTAGTTGCAAATGTTGGTATCTTAGTGTATTAATTACACTAACGACTATGGCTATAAATTTGTGAAGGCAATGACTGACAAACCTCCGATAAAGGTCATCATTCTGGGAGCCGGGTGTTCGGCAGATTACGGTTATCCACTCGGCAGCGAGTTTTTCACACAACTTCAAGGGCTCTTGCCCACTTTATCCGACAAGGCAAGGCGGATTCGTGAATGCATTGAGGGAACTTTACACTTTCTCAAGCACACGCGCGCGGAAACGATTGACGAACTGGCCAATCTGATCCTCGACGGCAAATGTGACGAGATCCTTGCCAACGGCCATGCTCCGATTGCCGACCGCTTTAGTGCTGTCAAGAGCGCCAAGATTGCCGCTTCGGCACTTTTTCTAAGCAAAGAAGCGAATGCAAGAGAACTAGGGTTACGCGCATACAAGGTATTGATAGAAAAGATGTTTCCGGGAAGTGATTCGTGGCGGACAAAATTAGATCGGTCCGAATACAGGCTCCTCACGTTTAACTATGACAGGCTTTTTGAAATGGCCTTTCTTGACAGATTCAACGTGGGCATTGGACAAAACCCGCTGTACTGGACGACCGTTTTGAATTCCGGCTTCCCTCCCCTTTCAGACGAACCCGTTGAGATCAGTCCAGACAGGTTTTGCTTTCTGAAACTACATGGATCGATTGGAGTAATGGCTTCAAACTGGTTGGGTCTTCAACGCGTGTTTCATGACAGTGCAGGGCCAATCCGTGGCCAGGAAAAAGGCCTTGTTGACGAACATTTCTTCTCGCAGGCCGGAGACGCACGTGAACCCTTAATAATTTTTCCTTGGGAAAAGCATTTCATTCAGAGTCAGCGAAAGAATAGTTTTCCCGCAAGGGATTATATCATCCCAGTTTGGAAACACGCGGCCAAAGTCATTGCCGAAGCATCCGAAATCCGAGTCATCGGCTATTCGTTTCACCACATTGACGCTCATTCTTTGATAGCGATGCTTGCGAATGCCGTGAATTGCAAGCGCCTGATTATACAAAATCTCGAAGGCGAGTGTGCGCGTATCGAAACCATGTTACGCGTGGAATACCCTGAAGTTCGAGCAGAGATCGATCGGTATCCACTTCGATTTTAGGCGGTGATTTGTCGGAACTGTTAGTGGTCTTTTTGGCGACATGCGAAGGCCCGCCGTGTAACCGCAAGGGATCCTCATCCGTATCCTTTATTGAAGCCGGACGCACGGTGTGTCGGGCGGGAACGGAAATCGGAAAACGACGATGGCAAGATTATGAAATTGACTCTTTTGAAAAATGTGGCGCTGGGTGTTTGCCTGGCGGGGACAAGCCTGACGGCCTGGGCGGGGCCGTTGCAACGCGCGGATGTGCCGGCGGAACCGGTCTGGGTGCTGCACCTGGATTGTGACGCTTTGCGAGCTACCACGGTTGGACAATATATTCAGGCCGAGATGGCCAAGCCCGAAGCCCAGGCGAAGCTGGAGGTGTTCCACGCCCTGTTCAAGTTGGATCTTCGGACGCAATTGCATGGCTTGACGTTGTACGCCACCGGCCCGAAGCCCGCGGATGGCGTCCTGCTGATGTATGCAGACGTGGATGCCCAGTGGCTGGTCACACTGGCCAAGAGTGCCAAGGATCATCAAAGCACCACGCACAACCAGCACCAAATCCACAGTTGGATCGAAGACAAGCGGGCGCGGGGACACAGCGGCTACGGGATGCCACGCGTTTATGGGGCCGTTCTTGACAACCGAATCGTCATTTTCGGCCAGCTTGAAGCGCGGGTGGCCGAGACGCTGGATGTCCTGGACCACACTGCCGCAAGCCTGGCGAGCACAACCAACTTTGCGCAATTGGGCGCGGTTTCCGACGCGACATTCATTCAAGCCGCCGCGCGCAAGCTGGACTTGCCGGACTCTGCTCCGAATGCCGAGCTGTTCCGATTGACCAAACAAATCCGCCTGCAACTGGGCGAGTCCAGCCAGCAGGTCAAGGGAACCTTAAGTCTGGACGCCAATGACCAGGAGGTTGCGAACCAAATGGCCTCCATCCTGCAAGGGCTGATTGCGCTGATGAAATTGCAAAAGGACAATCCGGCAGCGCCCAAGCTTGCGGCGGCGCTCTCGGTCAAGCAGGATGGCGCGAGTGTGACGGTGCAACTGGCCCTGCCTGCCAACGACGCCACCGATTTGATGAAAGCCGATGCCGACCGCAAGGCGAAGGCACGGGCGGGCGAGGAGTCGGGGAAGCAATGAACGCGAGCGGCGGAGCGCAGAGCTCCAGCTCTGCGTGGTAACACCCTGTCATGTTCGAGCAGAGCGGGAACGCGCGCTCCGTCAAGGACGGGGAAGCGCCGACTGAATGGCCGAAGAATTAAAATCATGCTCGGATGAAGAACTGGCCCGGCAGAGCCAGACCGGCTCGCTCGCGGCATTTGAGGAACTGGTGCGGCGTTATGAGCATCGTGTTTACGCGTTCGCCTGCCAGCTGTGCCCGGGTGAAGTGGACGCGCGCGAGCTGACCCAGGATGCTTTCGTTCAGGCTTTCCTCTCACTCCGGCAATTCGATTCGCGCCGCAGCTTCGCTCCCTGGCTCTTCACGATTGCCCGGCGCAAGGGCATCGACCGCCACCGCCACCGTTCCACGCTTCGCTGGACGGACGAAGCAGCGCCAGAGTTGCCGGATGTGCGCGATCCCGCGGCGTTGCTGGAGGAGAGCGAGTTGCGGCGGGATTTGTGGCAACGGGCACGGCGCTGTTTGCCACCCGTCCAATTCCAGGCGCTGTGGCTGCGCTATGCCGAAGACATGGAGGTGGCCGACATCGCCCGGGTGCTCGGCAAAAGCCGGGTTCATGCCAAGGTGCTGCTGTTCCGCGCGCGCCGGGCTTTGCTGCGCGAACTGTCCCCGGTTCAGATGGCAACGAAAGCCAAAGCCGCCTCCCGCCCAAACCCGGAGGCGCGCGCTGGCTCCGCCCTCAAATTTTTTTGTTTGCTCATGCTCTAGAAGAAAGGCTTTCCATGATTTCATGGCTCAAGAAATTCAGAATTTCCACCGCGCTCGATGAGAACAGGCGAGCGCCGCGAAGCGCGCCATTGAATGACGCATCCAACGGGGAACTCAGGCAATTCGGCGAGACACTTTCGGCTTTGGACAGGTCGCTGAAAGACTCTGTAGCTCGTCCTGAGATTCCGTCCGGCCTGCACGAATCCATTATGAGCGCGGTTCAGAACGCCGAGCCATTGCCGGGCGATGTCTCCGCCCGTAACCAATCCTTGATTGGCAGGGGCGCGCGGCAGCGCATCCCTGCCGATCGTACGCTTGTTTGGCATTGGCTGGCTGCGCCGGGTGCCGCGGCACTTGTGCTCCTGGGTGCGTGGTTGCTTTGGCGCAATCCCGCGCGGCCTGAGTCCGCGCCCGGCGATCTCGCCACGCTTACCTCTGCCGTGTCTGTGCTGCAAGCCGGCGATGATTTAAAACGTGATTTGCCGGCGGCCGCCATCGCACCGCTGGCGAATGAATGGAACCGCATCCAGCAGGACCTCGATAACACAGAGACCTTTCTGCTCGCCAGCGTGCCCTGAAAGAAGGGGGTGGTTCATCTTCCATGGATGTCTCTGAATCTGCGGGGCAGCCCGCACAACCATCATTGCATTTACGGCGGAAATTAATATGCTCGCCGCATGATAAAAACGGACAAACCGCCGGTGGACCCGGAATTGAAACGGCGGATCCAGGAACTGATTGCTTACAAGGGTGGAGGACACAACCCGGAAGTTGTCGAAGACATCATTGAAAACGCGCTGAAGTTGCTCACCGATCTCGAGGACAGCGGGGACGTGCGGGTCATTCAAACGGCCATGCGGGAATTGCGCTATGCCTTCCGGATGTTCGCCCCCTACGCGCACAAGCGCAAGGTGACGATCTTCGGTTCGGCGCGCACGCAGCCAAGCCGGGTGGAGTATCAGCAGGCTGTTGAATTCGGCCGCAAAATCGTCGAGGCGGGCTTCATGGTCATCACCGGCGCGGGCGGCGGCATCATGCACGCGGGCCATGAAGGCGCCGGGTTGGAGAACAGTTTCGGCGCGAACATCCGCCTGCCCTGGGAGCAAAGCGCCAACCCGGTCATCCAGCACGACAAAAAGCTGATCACCTTCAAATATTTTTTCACGCGCAAACTGATTTTTGTGCGGCACTCGGACGCCATCGCGCTGTTCCCCGGCGGGTTCGGCACCATGGACGAAGGTTATGAAGCGCTGACGCTCATGCAGACGGGCAAAAGTCAGTTGATGCCACTGGTGCTGATTGATCGTCCGGGCGGCACCTATTGGAAGACGTGGGACAAACACGTGCGCGAACATCTTCTCCGCGACCAGTTGATCTCCCCGGACGACCTCAATTTGTATCAAATCACGGACGATACGGACCACGCGGTCAAGCTGATCACCCGGTTTTATCGCAACTTCCAATCCAGCCGCTTCGTGAAGGACTTGTTTGTCATCCGTTTGAAACATGCGCCCACCGAATCGGCCATCGAGGCGTTGAACGAAGATTTCGCGGACCTGATCAACGGGCCCAAAATCAAAGCCATCGAAGCGACGCCGGAGGAGCGTGCCGACAATGACATGGTGGACGCGCCGCGGATCGCTTTCGGATTCAACCGCCGGGACTACGGACGCTTGCGCCAGTTGATCGAAGTGCTCAACGGGCTGTAAGGGATTCAAGAAACCATAGTCGGCCTCGCCGTTCAAAACACCAGGCGGCTCTCGCCTGGCTTTCTCCTGGACAAATTCCGCTTCAGGGTAATACCCCATGGATTGCGGAGTGAGTAAGGGTATCTTACGGAGGTCACGAAACCGAAGAAATATCTATGCAAATCAAGCCGAGACAACTCCTGCTGGCCGTCTGTGTCAGCGCCACCGTAGCACTCACTGGACTCACCGGATGCCACACCGAAGGCGAACGCACTCAGGGCCGGGCTTTGGACGACCGCATGGTGGAACATCGCGTGAAAAAAGCCCTTGCCGATGATCCATTGTACAAGTTCCCCGATGTCAAAGTCCAAACTTTCGCCGGTGTTGTGCAATTGTCCGGGTTTGTGGACTCGCAGGAGCAGAAACAAATGGCCGCGCAAATCACGCAGCATGTGGAAGGTGTTCACGAAGTCATCAACGGCTTGGTGCTCAAGCCGCAGGCGGCAAGGCAAGCCCCGCCGGGCACTCCCACACCAACGGGATATCCCACGGGCCAGCGCATCGACGCGGACACCGCTCCTCCCGTGAATGCGATCACGAACACCCCTCCTGCACCAGTCACAACTCCTGAGAACGCTCCGCAAACGAATCCCAATCAGAAGAATCAGCCCTGAGGGGCAGGAATCCAGCTTTGATTGGCAGGGGCGCGGCAGCGGGTCCCTGCCAACTGCAATTATGAGTTGAACGTGGACATCGCAGCGCGATGTCCTTGCTCGGCGGGATCTGTCACAGTGCCCCACTCGCATCCCCCGTTTGTGTAATTGGCATTTCGAACTGTTTCGCGTAACTTCGGGCTGAACATTCAATATGGTCGGCCCGAATGCGATTTTCGCTCATTAAACTTGCGTCAGTAGTTTGCCTGGTGGGTTGCTTCAGTGGCATTGGCATCGCAGCCCTTACGCCCGAGCAGGTGGCGCAGTTGCCGCCTCCAGCAGCTCATCCCGTCGATTTCGCGAAAGAGATCAAACCAATCTTCGAAGCGAGTTGCATCAAGTGCCACGGACGCGGCAGGGACAAAGGCGGTTTTCGTTTGGACTCCCGCGCCACATTGCTTCAGGGCGGCGATTCCGGCCCGGCAGTCATCCCCGGCAAAAGTGCCGAAAGCGAGCTCATCACCCTGGTTCAGGGTGTGGATCCGGATAACGTGATGCCGAAAAAAGGCTCGCGCCTCACGCCCGAACAGATCGGGTTGCTGCGGGCGTGGATCGATCAGGGGCTTCCGTGGGACCAGTCCATCAGCCTTGGCCGTCAGGAACCGCTCAACCTCAAACCGCACCGCCCGGAAATTCCCTCCGGCCCAAGTGAAGCCAATCCCATCGACCGCTTTCTGGCGCCCTACTTCGCCACGAATCACTTCAAGCCGCCAACGACGGTAAACGACCGCTTGTTTGCGCGGCGCGCCTGGTTGGATGTCGTGGGATTGCTTCCGCCGCCCGAAGCCCTGGAAACGTTCGTGGCCGATCGCCATCCAGACAAGCGCCGGCAGCTTGTCCTCAGCCTGCTGGCGGACAGTAAAAACTACGCGGAACATTGGCTGACGTTTTGGAATGATGCGTTGCGCAATGATTATCGCGGCACCGGTTACATCGACGGCGGCCGCAAACAAATCACCAGCTGGCTCTACTCGGCGCTCGCGACAAACCTGCCCTACGATCGTTTTGTGGCGGAACTGATCGACCCCAAACCCGCGTCGGAAGGTTTCAGCAAAGGAATTGTGTGGCGCGGCGTGGTCAACGCCAGCCAGACGCCGCAGATGCAGGCGGCACAAAACATTTCCCAGGTGTTCATGGGCGTGAATCTCAAATGCGCTTCCTGCCACGACAGTTTCGTCAACGATTTTACGCTCGCGGACGCCTACGGGCTCGCGGGCATCTATGCCGATGCCCCGCTGGAAATGGTACTGTGCGACAAGCCCACCGGAAAAAAAGCCGCGCTGAAGTTTATCTATCCGGAGTTGGGGGCCATCGATTCCCAGGCCGACAAACCCGCCCGGCTCAAGCAGCTTGCCCAGTGCATTGCCGGCGCACAGGATGGCCGGCTCACCCGCACGTTGGTTAATCGGTTCTGGGGAAAGCTCATGGGGCGCGCGCTGGTCGAACCGGTGGATGAAATGGAACAACGCGCCTGGAATCCGGACCTGCTCGACTGGCTGGCGGAGGATTTTGCCGCGCACAATTACGACCTCAAACACCTGCTTGAACAAATCATGACCTCGCGCGCTTATCAATTGCCCGCCGTTGATTTGGGTGAGAAGACCGGATCGGATTATGTTTTCCACGGCCCGGGCGTGCGCCGGCTTTCTGCCGAGCAATTTCGTGACGCGCTTACGTCGCTTACCGGCATCGGGTACTCCTCGCCCGTGGCAGAAGTCGTCCCCAGTGAATCCGAGCAGAAAAAATTTGCGGTGCCCATTCCCGTGAAGTGGGTTTGGAACGACGCGCAGGCGGCGGAGAAAGCCAAAGCCGGGCATGTGTACTTTCGCAAAACGATTCAAATCTCAACGCCGCCCGCCGACGCGACCGCCGTCGTGATGTGCGACAATAGCTTCACCCTCTTCGTCAACGGGCAAAAGGTCGGCTCCGGAAACGAGTTCAAGAATGTGTACTTGTTCGATCTCCGGCCTTTCTTGAAGCCGGGCGAAAATCTCCTGGCGGTTGATGCCGTAAACAATCTTCCGGACAACAGCCCGCCCACGCCGGAAAAAACCGTGCCCGGCACCGAGAACCCGGCCGGTTTTCTGTTCTACGCCCGCATGCGTCAAAGTGAACCAGGGGCGAAGCAAACCAATGACTTCGCATCGGACAAATCGTGGCTGGCCTCCGATACAAAGCAGGACGGTTGGCAAAAACCGCAGTTTGCCGCGGACGGCTGGCAACCGGCCGTCGTGCTGGGTGATACTGGAATGTCTCCCTGGCGCGTCAACAAAGCTTCCCTGGCCACGAAACTCGCCACCGCCTATCCGGGCAAGGTCCGCGCGTCGATGGTTGCGGCGGATCCTTTGATGGTGGCACTCGGGCGGCCCAATCGCGAGCAGGTCGTGACCACGCGGCCCAGCGCGGCCACCACCTTGCAGGCCCTCGAAATGACAAACGGCGGAACACTGGCCGATATTTTGAAGCGCGGCGCGGAAAAGCTGCTGGCCGACCCTGCGGCGGCGAACGACAAACTGATTCCCAGGCTCTACGAGAAAGCCCTCGGCCGCAAACCGACGGAACGTGAATTGGCCCTGGCGCGTGGAGTCGTCGGGCAGCCGCCGCAAGCGTCGGGAGTGGAGGATTTGCTCTGGGCAGTAACCATGCTGCCGGAGTTTCAACTGATTTATTGAACCGAGCCCGCACACTGCCTGCTCCGATGAAGACAAGCGCATCATCTGAATTTCACCTGTTCACACCGCGTCTGAGGTATGGCGTCCCGCCTTTGGGCGGCAAGGCGCGCGCGGGCGCCGCTGGTCGGAATATTTCCAAAGCGTCCGAACCGCCGATCGCCCTGCCAGCGAAAGCCGGGACTCCGAACCTTCCGCACTCGATATGAAAACGATTGTCTGCCGCTCGCCCCGTCACGGATCGGACGTTTTGAATCGTCGCGACTTTCTCAAAACCGCCAGCGCCGCCACGCTCTCGGCGCTGGCCGCCGGCTATGCGCGCCCGTTGCTGGCTGCGACCGAGGAGAAAATCAAACCGACCGCCGATACGGTCATCGTCCTCTGGATGGCTGGCGGCATGGCCCATACTGAGACTTTCGATCCGAAGCTCTACACGCCCTTCAAGGCCGGCCTGAAACCCGACGAAGTTTTGAGCACCTTCCCGCAGATTGATACGGTGGTCGATCACATCAAGCTCACCCAGGGGCTCGAACATCTGGCTCAGGTGATGGATCGTGCCACGTTGATCCGCTCCTACACCGCGGGCGATCTCGGATTCATTCTGCACTCGCGCCACCAATATCAATGGCACACCGGATACGCGCCGCCGCAAACGGTGGCCGCGCCGCACATCGGCTCCGTCATTGCGCGCGCACTTGGGCCGTTGAATCCCGCCATGCCGGCGTTCATCGACATCGGCCAGCGGTTTGACTTGGGCGAAGGCGAGGAACTCAAGGCCTTTCACACCGCCGGCTTCCTCGGCAGCGAACACGGCCCGTTCATCATCTCCAATCCCGAGCAGGCGGTCGAAAGCGTCCGCCCACCCGCCGGCATGAGCCCGTCGCGTTTCGAGAGTCGCGACAAATTTTACCGGGAGCTGGCGGCGAATAGTCCGATTGGCCAATACGGCAGTGATTTTCAGCAACAATCCCTGCTCCGCTCGCTCGATAATGCCCATCGCCTGCTCAGTTCGCCCGCCGCGAAGGCGTTTGATCTCGCGCTCGAACCCAAGGCCAGCTACGACAAATATAATACCGGCAAGTTTGGTTTGGGTTGCCTGCTGGCGCGGCGGTTGACGGAAGCCGGCGCGCGTTTCATCGAAGTCACTTCGGAATACATCCCGTTTCAGTATTGGGACACGCACGAGAACGGCCACACGCGGATGGTCGATCTCAAAAAATCGATCGACGCGCCCGTCGCTCAACTCGTGCTCGATCTCGAAGAACGGGGTTTGCTCAATCGGACCCTGATCGTGCTCGCCAGCGAGTTCAGCCGAGACATGATGATCGAAGGCAAGCCGGACAAGAAGGTCAAAGACCAGGTGACCGTGCCCGAAGTTATCAACGACCTCAAATACTACGGCATGCACCGGCACTTCACTGACGCCGGCAGCGTGTTGATGTTCGGCGGTGGTGTGAAAAAGGGCTATCTGCATGGCCGCACGGCGGACGAGCGTCCTTGCAAGACTCTCGAAAAGCGCGTGATCATCGAGGACCTCCACGCGTCCATCTACCGCGCGCTGGGGATTTCGCCCAAGCTCAGCTACGAAATCGAAAAGCGCCCCTTCTACGTCACGCGCGACGGCCTTGGCCAGCCGATCCAGGAGCTCTTTGCGTGAATGCGGCGGTGCCATTATAGTCAGGAATTATCCAACTTCACCCAGCGTTGCGACGCTCCAAGTCGCTTAGAACCTATCCCGGTGGGGCGGGCAGTCCTCTGCCCGCGGTCGGTGCGCACGGAGTGACGCGCCCTACCGAGATAGGCTCTTAACTTAATGGCGTGGTGATGCATTCCACCAGGATGGGCTTTTAGGCGAGGCGTTCGAGTTGCCGCCGCAAGTCGGCGCGATAGGCCGAAAATGCGCGCTGGGAACGCGCGCGCTCCGGCGGATCGTCAGCACAGGCGTCGGCGCAGAGCGAAGCTTGTCCCATGCGGAAAGCAGCGTAGGCGAGCCGAAAAAAAGGCAGGGCTTCAGGACGGAGCGCAATCCCGGTCGCGCGCATCGCCGCAAGCAATCGCGAACAGGTCGATAACTTCCACTCCACCATTGCGGCGGCAATATCCCAATACACCGGCTGCCGGCCGATGATGGTGTGATCGGTGTCGTGTCCACCGGTGCTAGGCTTGATGACATAACCTGCCTGGGTGCGAACCCATTCGTATGGCGCCAGGCGTCCGTCACCATACGCCGGACACGAGCCCAGGTTGCGAAGCTTCCGAGCGGTGCGCAGGGCTCGTTCGGCCAGGGTGTCGCCCAGGGCTTCCTTCGTGTTCCAGAAGAGCATCTGTTCCAAACGCGCGAGAGAGGCGGCTTGTTCGCCTGGCGGTAAGGGTGGTTTTGAGACTGCAGCCACGTAATGGCTGATATGGTTGAGGATGTCCGGATCGCGGCCATCTTTGTACGAAAGCCTTTTTCCATTAATCCAGGGCAGCGCGATAAAACCGCGGAACCAACCGAGCGGCTGTGGCGACCAGCTTTGGTTCGAATTATCGGCTGATTGCCAGACGGTTCCTGTCGCTTCCTGACGCAGGGAGCCCAATCCCGCAAACTTCCACAGGATCGGGACGGTGTCTGAGATTGAGCAACGATATTTCATCCGTTCGAAGGGGATGGCGGCCCAAGGCCACGTCGAAGGAGTTGAAAAGATGGCTTTACGCCAGAGGCCGGCACTGAAATCTTCGAGGTGAACGGATTGGCCGGCTTCCGGTGCTTCCAAAAAGTAAATGGACCTCTCACCCCAGGCTCTTTCCCCTTGGGAAGGAGAGAGGGAGAATGGCTTTGGCGGCAACTCGAATCCGGGTTGGTTTGTGAAGCCAAGGCACGGAACTTCGTTCGGAGAATTCTCACCCACAAGTTCGCAGGATTTCTTCCTTAACGTTTCGGTGAGGCTCAGCCCATTCCAGCGCACATCTTCCAACGCGGTCACGTAGCGGGGGATATTCGTCCACCACGAACGAACTTCCGCTGAAGCAGCGGGACCGGGTTCTCCGGCGTGCCCGGGCAGGAAGGAAATTTGTGGTCTCGCAAATCCCGATTTAACGAGTGCCCGGGCGACGGCCGCCATCGAGGAACCGGACAGGCCCGGACCTTCGTCCACGACCAGCGCGAATTGGGCGTTGCTGCGAACAGAACTGGGAAGTTCAAGCGTTCTGGCGAATGGAGGCCCGGACGGTCGCACGGTTATCCGGTTGGTTCGCCAGCCAGTGGCTTCCAGGGTCGCAGCCACGAGTGCGGATAAGGTGGTTCCAATGCTGCGAATTCCGACAATCAGCACAGTGCGATCGCGGTTGGAGCAGGGATTGTGACGGCTCCAGGAGAGAGCGGAGAGACAATATTGCTCGGGATAGAGTGCATAAAACTCGAACCCCTCCGGAATTTTCACTGTCACGTGCTCACTTGAAAATCCATTTGCGTCGCGCAATATCTGGCGCAGTTCTTCCAAAGCGCTGTTCGTATTCCTGAGTGGATCCAGTTCCGGCTGGCAGGCACTCCAGGCAGCATGGAAAGCAACCGCGGCCAAACCGGTGATTTTTCTGGCCAGTGCAGTGGATGCCTGATGGGCGGGACTGTCTTCGATCGCCTGCTCCAACTGGCCGGCGTGAATCAGCAATGAGCGAAGTTCATCGATATCCTCTTCGCGGGTTGAAAAAAGCCGTTCACAAACTGCCTTCAGCAAATCAGCGGCGCCGATTTTGAACTGCGGATCGCCATAGACGATCATCAGCCATCATACCTGCCACTCTGGCTGGGGGACAATGGGGCACAAACCAGCAGTTCACCCCATTGAGGACGGGTGGCCCCCAGGCGGAAGCTCTTGGCGAAAGGACAAAACCTATGGCTCATCGCACGCAAACCCAATCAAAAGCAAGTCCACCCGCAATCCAGAAAGCTTTGAAAGGCATGAATTATCCCGCGGGAAAGGACAAGCTGATCCAGCATGCGCGTGAACACGGCGCGGGCGGAGATGTCCTGTCGGTGCTCGAACGCTTGCCTGAGGAACGGTGGAACAGTCCCGCCGATCTGATGAAAGCGGTCGGCAAAATCGAATAGGCGGGCCAACCGGAACGCGAAAAGATCAGGGCGGGCATTCGTAAACTTTCAGTTCGCCGGGGCGCAGAGTGATGGTCAAACTTTTTTCGTCCCCGGCAACCTTCCGCAAAGAGGCTGTGGACTGGCGATTGCCCAATGCATTATAAACGTAAACCTGGGAGGCGCGGGGTTTCGGCAGAAGTATGTCCAGCTTTTCGTGCCGTCGATCCACGCCAGCGCCAGGCGGAGTCAACCAATCGACGCTGTTTAGCCAGGCAGTAATGAAGGACTCTCCATCCCGCTTTTCAAAGACGTGCACGCTGCCATCGGACCGAATGAGCCGGGTTTCCCGCGTGATGGAATCCAGGCAACGAAAGTCACCGGCGAAGATGAATTGGAAAAATGCGATGGCCCGCAAAACCGGCTTGGGACGGCCCTGGACATCCACCACTCCCAGACGGCGGTTGTTGTCATCGCCAATCACCCGCGTGGCGGGCGGGAGGTCGTGAATGCGATACCAGGCAATCAGTTGGACGCGCCCGGTAGCCAGGGCGGAGGCAAACATGCGCCCGAGGCTCTCCGCTTGAAACTCCGGCGTGTGCTCGTAATCGAAGCGCGCCTTGTAAGCGCCGGAAACAGACGCACCGCGACGGTAATCGCTATAGCCAACTTCCGCCAGCCAGATGGGTTGCCGGCTGCCGTATTCCCGGATGATCGAGTCCGCGCGCAGGACATGATCGCCAATTTGTTCGATGGGATCAGGCGACCAGGTTTCGTAATAGTTGTGAAGATTGACGACGTCAATTTCGGGACTGATTTGATACCGGGCCAAGAGGTCTCGAAGAAAGTCAAGATTCCACGCGATGCCGCCAAGGACGACCCTTGCGCCGGGATCGGCCTCGCGCACCGCGCGGCTGCCGGTCTTCAGCAAATTGGCGTACTGCTCCGTCGAGCCTTCCCAGTATTCGGGATTGTCCGGCTCGTTCCAAATTTCCCAGGAATGAATGCGGCTCCGATAGCGGGCCACAATGGTTCTGACAAACTCGGCAAAGCGCGCGTTGTCCCGCGACGGCTGCCGCCAGAAATTGGTGGCGTTGCCGGTGGAAGCCCAGCGCGGCGTGTAGCAAACGTAAGGGATGAGTTGCAGCCCATACTCATCGGTGGCGATCCGCACGAAATCATCCCAAAAGCTCCAGTCATATTTGTCGGGAGCGGTTTCAAGGGCATCCCAGGGAAAGGCAATTCGCAGCACGCGGATGCCATTGGTTTTCAGCAACTCAAAGTCCTGCCGCGCCGAAGCCAGAGACCGGGTTTCCCGGGGATAATCCTCGCATAGACCGATTTGGACGCGTTGAAACGGAATGGCCCGTTCTTTCTGTGCGGCAGGCGCAGTCCTGGATGAAACGCACCCTGGACAACCCGCCCAGGCGATCAAGAGCGCGAGAACACAGCCAATTTTCCAACGGTTAACCATCGTGTCCTGGATTACGTCATACCGTGGTTTTGGAGATCCTTCCACTGGGGTGTTAATCACTTGCCTCAGCGGACAAGGCCGAAAATGATGTGGAATTGGGAAACTGGCGCCGGCGGAAAAACTGTCTCCTTTCACCGGCAAGCCATTTGGCCGAGGGAAACGACCGCCTTATTTTCCTTCAACCAAGTCAAGGTCAAAGCAGGCAGAATTATTGCCCGCGTTATATTCAAAGGTCAGCAGTTGAAGTCCAGCCTAGCGAAAAGTGACGGTTCCCACTTGCGCCCGGTCATCCCTTCCCCGGGGAAAATTGCTATTGTTTTGACAAGTTCCCATGGGGAGATAAGCTCGTCTGGTTCCCCGCACCCGCGCATGCGTTTTCATGGGGTGTAGAGGCGATGTTCCTATGGCGTTTCTTATGTTATTGATTCAGGCTCGGAGAACCCCCGTCCGAAAAATCGCGTTCAACGCCTTTATCTCAATCGCAATCATGGGAGCAATTCGCGCCCAAGCCGCGTCCCTTTATTCGAACGCGGTGATGGCTGCCAATCCGGTTGGTTATTGGCGGTTGAACGAAACGAACAGCACCGCCGGTGGCACTTTGACAGCCGTGGACGTCACCGGGAACCACAACGCCGTTTACGGCGCGGCGGTAACGGACGGCGTGGGAGGGCCGGCCCCTGTAAACGGTTTTTTGGGACTGGAGTCGTCGAATTCCGCGGCGCAGTTCACGGGCGGCATCGCCAAGTCTTTTGTCAACATTCCGGCTTTGAATCTGAACACGAACACCGTGACCATTGCGGCATGGATTTATCCCAGCGGCACTCCGTCCTCTTTTTGCGGGATCGTTTTTTGCCGGCCCGGGGGCGATGCCTCGGGATTCAACTTCACCATGGGCGGGCAATTGGGCTACACTTGGAACCAGAATGATTCGGCGACGTACCGGTTCAATTCCGGGCTGGTGCCTCCGTTGCAGCAATGGTCGTTCATCGCGCTGGTGATTTCTCCATCGAGCGCCATCATTTACTTGTGCAACACCAACGGAGTCCAGTCCGCCACCAATGCCATCGCTCACACAGCCGAGGCGTTCAATGCCAAAACGTTGATTGGTGACGACAGCAACGATGGCGGCAACGGCGGGCGCAGTTTTAACGGCCTCATGGACGAGGTCGCCATTTTTGCTTCTTCACTGAGCCAAAGCCAGGTGTTCAATCTCTACTTCAGCGCCGTCTCCGGCGCGCCCCAGGCCACCGTGCCGGCCGCCTCCCCTTCCACAAATCTGTATGTGGGAAATACCCTGGTGCTCACCGAAACGGCTCTCGGCGTGTCGCCTTTTCAATATCAATGGCGAACCAATGGCACCCTGCTCGCGGGCGCGACAAACAGCTCCCTGACCGTGAGCAACGTGACGCAGGCCAATTCGGGCGATTACTCCGTCATCGTCAGCAACAGCCTGGGCGCGTCCACCAGCGCGCCCGTCACCATTTCAGTGACGGTGGACACAACGCCGCCGGTTGTTTTAGGCGCGTTCAACCTCGGCGCTTCGAATGTTGAGCTGGATTTTTCCAAGACTCTGGCGCCCACAAACGCGACGAATGCGGCCAATTACGTCTTCACCAACGGTCCTGCCATCACGGCAGCCTCGCTCAGTTCCAACCAGACTTCCGTGCTGCTTGCCACCGCCGCGCCGCTGATTTATGGAAGCAACTACACGGTCATCATCAATCACCTTCAGGACCAGGCCATTCCGCCCAATACCATTGCCACCAATACGACGATCCATTTCACCGCCTCGCCCATGGTGCCAGTTGATATTGGCATTTCCCCGGACGCCTCGTCTTTCGTTGTCCTTTCGAACGGATTGGGCATGACGGCGACAGGCAGTGACATTGGCGGGTCGAGCGATCAGTTCAGTTTGGAATATCAAACACGCTCTGGTGACTTTGATGTCAGCGTGCGCGTGGCCGGGCTGTCGCCGTCCGACGTTTGGGCAAAGGGGGCATTGATGGCGCGGGAATCGCTCGCCGCGGACGGTCGTTTCGCAGCCTCAGTTGCCACTCCGGCAATGAACGGCTGTTTTTTTGAGTGGCGCGATCCGGCCACCACACCCAGCAGTTCGAGCGGAGCATTTCCAGCCAATTATCCCAATACCTGGCTGCGCCTCAAACGGGCCGGGAGCATTTTTACCGGTTTTGCCGGTTACGACGGGCAGACCTGGGCGCAACTCGGCAGTATTGCCATCAACATGTCGAACCAGGTCTATCTCGGCTTCGCACTTACGAGCCACAATACCAATCAACCCGCCAGTGCGCAGTTCCTGGACGAGGCGGACGTGGGCACCAACAACGGCGTTGCAGTTGTCACCAACCCGCACGAACCACCGGGCCCGTCCAGCCGCAAGTCCGGCATCATCATCTCGGAAATCATGTACAAGCCCGCCCCGCGCGCAGACGGCAACAACGTGGAATTTCTGGAAATCTACAATTCGAATCCCTGGTTTCATGACATCAGCGGATATCAGATTGTCTGCGCGGACATGAATTACACATTCCCGCCGAACACCCTGATTCCGGGCGGCGCGTTCTTCGTCGTGGCTGCTTCGCCACCAGGATTGCAAAACGTGTACGGGCCGATGACCAATGTTTTCGGGCCGTACAGCGGCAGCCTCAAAAAATCAGAAACGCTGCAATTGCTGGATGAACAAGGCGCGGTGTTGCTGGAGATTCCCTACTCGGACGTCTATCCGTGGCCGGTTGCAGCCGATGGCGCCGGGCATTCCATTGTGCTCGCCAATCCGACCTATGGCGAAGGCGATCCGCGCGCCTGGGATATCAGTGACATGGTGGGCGGCTCGCCCGGGCAGATGGATGCCTTCCGGCCCAGCCCGCTGCGCAACGTTGTCATCAATGAAATCCTGCCGCATTCCGAAAGCCCGGCCGTGCCGCAGTTCATCGAACTTTATAATCACAGTACGAACACCGTTGATCTTTCAGGCTGCATCCTGACTGACAACGCGGCCACGAACAAATTTGTGATTCCCGGCGGAACGCTGGTTGGCCCGGGTGGGTTTGTTTCGTTCACGCAGTCGCAATTCGGCTTTGCCCTGAATGGCGCGGGGGAAACGCTCTTTTTCATCAAGCCGGATGGCAGCCGGATTCTCGATGCGGTGCAGTTCGAGGCCCAGGCGGACGGGGTTTCGTTTGGACGCTGGCCGGACGGCGCGAACGATTTTTACGCGCTCACCTCGCGCACGCCCGGCACCAACAACAGCTCAATTCTAATCGGCAACGTGGTCATCAATGAATTGATGTACAAGCCCATCAGTGGCAATGATGATGACCAATACATCGAGCTTTATAATCAGGGGACGAACACCGCCAACCTTTCCGGCTGGCAGTTTACGGCGGGCGTGACGTTCAACTTTCCCGCCAACACAACCATTCCCTCGCACGGTTATCTTGTCGTAGCCCGAAACCTGACGAACCTGTTCGCCAAATACACGAACCTCAACGCGGGCAATGTCATCGGCAATTACGGCGGCAAACTTTCCCACAACGGCGAGCGCGTGGCGCTGGCAATGCCGCAAACTTTGTCCGGCTCCAACACTATTTACGTCGTCGAGGACGAGGTGACTTATGGCGTGGGCGGGCGCTGGGGCCAATGGTCTTCGGGCGGCGGCAGCAGCCTCGAACTCATTGATCCGCATGCCAATCATCGTCTTGTGGCCAACTGGGCCGACAGCGATGAAACCCGGAAATCCGTCTGGACGAACATCGAATATACCGGCGTCCTCGACCTGGGCGCGAACTATGAATCCGGCATCATGCACGCGCAAATCGGCCTGCTCGACGCCGGCGAATGCCTGGTGGACAACATCGAGGTGAATTTCAACGGCACTAATTATATTTCCAACCCGGATTTCGAAACCGGGACGAACGGCTGGTCATTTCAAGGCTGCCTGTCGCGTTCGAGCCTTGAAAACAGCGGTTATGGTGGCAGCAGTAATTCGCTGCACATCCGCTGCGGCGACCGCATCTGGACCGGTGTCAATTCCTGCCAGGTGAATTTGAACACGAATACTTTGGCCGCCGGACAAACGAACACGCTTCGTTTCAAGGCGCGCTGGTTGCGCGGCTGGCCGGAGGCGCTGTTGCGCCTTAACGGCAACTGGCTCGAAGCCACCGGCGCGATGCCAGTCCCCGGGAATCTCGGCACTCCCGGCCTGCCCAACAGCCGTTACGTCACCAACGCCGGCCCGGCTATTTATCAAGTTACCCACACGCCGTCATTGCCGCTGGCGGGCCAGAACGCAGTCGTCACCGCGCGGGTCCATGATCCTGATGGCGTGAAAACTCTGACGCTCAATTATCGCATTGATCCCGCGACCAATTTCACCAGTGTGCTCATGAAGGATGACGGGACCGGCGGCGACGCCATCGCGCAGGACGGCATTTTTAGCGCCACCATTCCGGGGCAAAGCGCGAATACGATTGTCGCCTTTTACCTTTCGGCAACGGACAGCAATTCCGTCCCGACCATTTTCCCGGCGGCGTTGAACGACAATTCCCCCGCGCGCGCATGTCTCGTCATGTTCGGCGATGGCAATCCCGGCGGCAGTTTCGGCGTCTATCATCTCTGGATCAGCCAGACGAACGTGACGCGCTGGGCGAGCCTGTCCGATTTGAGCAACGAGGAAAATGATTTCACCTTTGTCACCGGCAATCGCGTCATCTACAACGCCCTCGGACGATATGCGGGCAGTCCGTACCACCAGGATTTCGACACCCCCAATGGAAGTCTTTGCCATTACAAATGGGTTTTCCCCGATGACGACATGCTGCTGGGCGCCACGGATTTCAACAAGATTCACCAACCCGGCAACGGTGCGGGCGACGACGGCACCTTGCAGCGCGAGCAAACCGCCTACACTTTTCTGCGCGCGCTCGGCGAGCCATGGCTGTATCGCCGTTATGTTGCTGTCTATGTGAACGGCAATCGGCGCGGCACATTGATGGAAGACACGCAGGTGCCCACGGGCGACATGGTGAAGGAATATTTTCCGAACGATTCCGATGGCTACCTTTACAAAATGCAGCCGTGGTTCGAATTCCCTCCGTTCCCGTCCGGCAGCACGATTGGCTACACGGAAGAGGAATGGGTCACGCTCAATTCCTACACCACCACCGGGGGCGCGAAAAAAACCGCGCGCTATCGCTACAACTATGAAATCCGCCGCACGCCGGACTCGGCGAATGATTTCGCGGTCGTCTATGCGCTGGTGGATGCCGCCAACTCATACGGCACTCCGGGCTACGTCGGGAACATGGAAAACCTGGCGGACATGGAGAACTGGATGCGCGTGTTTGCCGCCAATCATGCCGCTGCGAATCGCGACAGTTTCGGCGCCACGACCGAACAGAACCTTTACGGTTACAGCGGCACCCTGGGCACAAAATATTCGCTGTTGATGTTTGATTTTAATATTTGTCTCGACCACGGCGCATGGGGGCCGGGACAGAATTTGTTCCTCGTCAATCCGGACGATCCGTACGTCACGGACATTTACAGCGAACCCACTTTCCAGCGCATGTATTGGCGCGCCTTGCAGGAATTGGTGAATGGACCGCTCAATCTCACCAACACCACGCCTCTTTGCAACGCCAAGTACAATGCCTTCGTCGCCAATGGCCTGAGCGTGGAGGCCCCGAGCGCCGGCATGCTGCCTTGGATTGCCCAGGCAGGAAGTAGCATCGCCGCGCAAATTGCCGCCGTGAACGCCGCCACTTTCACCGTCAACCCGAACGCCGCCATCAGCAACAATCTCGCCCTCCTCACCGGCCAGGCGCCCTTCAACGTGAGCACCATCTTCATCAATGGCGCGGCCTATCCGCTCACGTGGACTTCCTTGACCAACTGGACTGTCATGGTGCCGTTGGTCCCGGGGACCAACCAACTCAACGTGGTCGGCGTTGGCAGAAACAACCAGCCCATCGCCGGCGCGAGCAACACGGTGAGCGTCGTTTTCAATTCCGCCAGCGCTTCTCCGATCGGCCAGATTGTTCTTAACGAAATCATGTACGCCCCGGCGGCCGCCAACGCGCAATTCATCGAACTGTACAACAACTCCACCAATACCGCTTTTGACCTGTCGGGCTGGCAAGTCCAGGGTTTGTCCTACACCTTCCCGAACGGCTCGATTATCGGACCTTCCAGTTTTTTGGTCCTGGCGGCCGACCGTACATCTTTCGCCGAGGCTTACGGCGCGACGGTCCCGGTTTTTGACACCTTTAGTAATACTCTTCCCAGCAGCGGAACTCTCGCCCTGCTCACAGCCGGCAACCTGACCGTCACCACAGTCAAATATGACAGCCGCCAACCGTGGCCAACCAATGCCAATGGCACCGGCGCTTCCTTGCAGCTCATCGATCCCAAACAGGACAATTGGCGCGTGGGCAATTGGGCGGCCACGTCTTCCACGAACCCTCCCTCGCCGCAATGGGTTTATGTGACCGCGACCGGAACCGCCTCATCGTCGCTCTTTTACATCTATCTGCAATCGGCCGGGGATGTTTATGTGGATGACATCAAGCTCGTGGCGGGCACGGTTCCGGAAGCGGGAACGAACATGCTGGTGGACGGCGATTTTGAATCCGGCTTTCCGGGGCCGTGGACTGCTTCGCCGAATTTGTCACAGTCCGTCGCCAGCACTGCAATCAAACGTTCCGGCAACGCCAGCCTTCACGTGATTTCAACGGCCGTGGGAAGCACGCAGAGCAGCGCCATCTGGCAGACAATGTCACCGGGATTGACGCCGAACGCGACCTACACGCTGAGCTTCTGGTATTTGCAAAGCACCAATGGCGGCCCGCTCACGTTGCGCCTGTCGGGTTCCGGCATCGTCGCAACCGTCTCTCCAGCCCCGCCCGCCAACGCCATCGCCGCCGCCACTCCGGGTGCCTCGAACAGCGTTGCAGCCGCGCTTGCGCCTTTTCCGCCGCTTTGGCTCAACGAACTGCAACCCAACAATGTGAGCGGGATCACCAACAGCGCCGGCCAGCACACTCCCTGGGTGGAGCTTTACAATCCCGGTTCCAATGTCGTTTCGCTGAACGGGCTTTATTTGGCCAATAATTATTCCAACCTTCTGCAATGGCCCTTCCCCAGTAATGCCGTCATCAACCCGGGACAGTTCAAGGTGATCTTCACCGACGGCCAGACCAATCTTTCAACCACTAATGAATTGCACGCCGGCTTCAGCGCGCCGGGCGGCACCGGTTCGATCGCGTTGACCCGGCTTGCCACCAACGTGCTGCAACAAGTGCTGGATTACGTCGAGTATCAGAACGTCATCCCCAACGACTCCTACGGCTCGCTCCCCGATGGCCAAAGTTTTCTCCGGCAGGAATTTTTTCAGGCCACGCCCGGCGCGTCCAATAATGGCGTGGCCATTCCGCCACCCTCGTTTATCTATTACAGCGTGCCGGGCGCTGTTTATTCTCAAAATTTCGATTCCCTGCCCGCGCCCACAACCAGTTCCGTCAATAGCGACAACCCCGTCACCATTAACGGCCTCACTTATGCGCTTGCCAATCCGTTTGATTTCGCTTTTCCCGTTGCCCACAGCGGCAGTGGCGGGTTGGGCCTTGGCGCCATGGCCGGCTGGTATGGGTTTGGCGTGGCCGGTTCCAAATTCGGCGCGACTGATGGCGACCAGACCACCGGCGGGCAAATAGCCTTTGGTTTGACGGGCAGCACCAATCGCGCCCTCGGATTGCTCGCCACCAGTTCCACTGGCGGCACCGCCTTTGGCGTAAGATTTATCAACGGAACAGCCACGGCATTGAGCCGCCTGAACCTTCAATTCACCGGTGAAGTATGGCGCCAATCGGACAAGTCCAAGACCTTGCAATTTTATTACTCGATTGATCCGTCCGCCGTGAATGGCTTCCCCGTCGCTGCGACCGCATTTTTACCCGCACTGAACGTAAGTTTCCCCACCGTCGCGGCCGATGCCGGTGGTGTGGCCGTCAACGGCACGCTCCCGCAGTATCAGACCAACCTTGCTGTCTTCAACCAACTCATCACCAACTGGCCTCCCGGCGCTGCCTTGTGGCTCGTCTGGCAAATGACCGACTCCACCGGCAAAGCCCAGGGCCTGGGCGTGGACAATTTGAGTTTCTCCGCCAATGTCCAGCCTCCGCCGGCGCCTTTGGCGATCCAGACCGCCGGCGCGAACATCCTCTTGAACTGGCTCGCTTCGTCCAACCAGTCCTATCAGCTTGAATACAAGGACAATCTCGCCGCGCCCGCGTGGACTCCGCTGGGCAGTCCGGTCATGGGAAACGGCCAGTCTTTGACCCTCACCAACAGCGTCACCAACGCCAGCCGCTTTTTCCGCCTGCGGTTGGTGAATTGAAGTCCGATTTGCTTGAGAAAATGATGGCGGGAGTGGCGGGGCTCGAACCCGTAACCTCTGCCGTGACAGGGCAGCGCTCTAACCAATTGAGCTACACCCCCGCTTAGGGGGAGCGTGGACGTTACGGCAGCCGCCGTTTCGCGTCAAGCCAAAGCAGAAAGAAATTCGGGCAGCAGACGCCAAGGAGGTGGGGGTGGGGAACCCCGCTGAAGAAACGTGCTGCTACCCGAACAAGCTTAGTCTAGAACTGTCCGGCCGTTTGTCAATAGGGACCCCGCTACTTAGGGACCCGCACTTCATGCCACCTGGACTCAGTTCTGGCGTTGCCAACCGGCCTGCACCCGCCTAGGATTCCTCTTCCCGGCCAATGTCCGCCGGGTGACGCGAATGTCTGATTATAAGGTCAAATTTGAGGTCTTTGAAGGACCGCTCGATTTGTTGCTCTACCTGATCAAAAAGGAGGAGGTGGACATTTACGAAGTCAACCTCACGCAATTGGCCACGGAGTTCATTCGCTACATCGAGGTGATGCGCCTGCTCGATTTGGAAATCGCCGGCGAATTTCTCGTGATGGCTTCCACGCTCATGTACATCAAGAGCCGCGAATTGCTCCCGCTCGACCAGCAGGTGCAAACCGAGGGCGAAGATGAGGGCGAAGATCCACGTTGGGAACTCATCCGCCAGCTTGTCGAGTACAAAAAATTCAAGGACGCCGCCGCCCAGCTTCAAACGCTCGAAGCCCGCCAGGAGAACATCTTCCCCCGGCTGCCCGCCAAACCGGAATTCGAGGCCGAAGCTCCGGGCAAACCGGAGGTCTCCCTGTTCGACCTCGTCAACGCCGTCACCGCCATCCTCAAGCGGGTCACTCAGCAGCCGGATTCGCGCGACGTTTTCGAAGACAAATGGACCGTCAGCGAGAAGATCGAGGTCATGATCAAGGCGATTTCGGAACGGTCGCGCTTGAAGTTCTCCGAGTTGTTTGCGGGCGCCATGAGTCGCACGGAAGTCGTGGTCACCTTCCTGGCGCTGCTCGAATTGATTCGCCTCAAGCAATTGGTCGCGATGCAGAACGAACCGTTCAGCGAGATCGAGATTTGCCGCGCCGAACCCGCCGCGCCCGCCCCGGCGGCGCCATCCGCCCCGGAAGCGGCAGCCACCGTTTGAGTTCGTTTGATTTACTTTACCCATGGAATTGAAATTCATTTTGGAATCGCTGCTGTTCTCGGCCCAAAAACCGATGAGCACCAAGGAACTCCGCGATGTCCTGACGGACGCCGCCGCTCATGCGGAAGGCGACGAAACGGTCCGCTCCTTCAAGAAGGTCAAGGAGGACGCCTTGACCGCCGCGCTGGAGGAATTGGCCGCCGCGCACGAAGCCGCCGCGCGCAGCTACCGGTTGGTGTGCGTGGCCGGTTCCTGGCAATTCGTCAGCCAGCCTGAATACGCGCCCTGGCTCAAGGCCCTCGTCGGCCATAAGTCGCGTCCACCACGACTCTCGCAACCGGCCCTGGAAACGCTGGCCATCATTGCGTATCGGCAGCCGATCACCCGCGCCGAGATCGAGCAAGTCCGCGGCGTCGCCGTCGATGGCGTCATGCAAACGCTCCTGGAGCGTGGCCTGGTGGAACAAGTGGGCCGCGCGGAAGTCGTCGGCCGGCCCATGACCTACGGCACCACGCCAGTCTTTCTGGAATATTTCGGCCTGCGCGCGCTCGAAGACCTGCCGGCCGCCGATGAACTCCGTCGCATCCCCGTCGTGAAACCGGAATCCCTGCTCACCGCCGATCCCGGCCTCGCCACCGTGCCGCCCGACCAGCTTCAATTGCCCGCCACCGAAACCGCTGAAAGCGCGAGCGAAGCGCCAGCTCCCGCGGAACCAAACGAAAAGCCGGGTACGGGGCAGGCGTCGAAGTGAGGCTGCAAGGAGGGAAAGCAGCACCATTCGTGTGCATTCGTGGTTGAACTGCGCTTTCAGTTCGTCGCTTTGTTGCCTTTGCTCCAGGATTTAGCTTGATTCCGTCGAGGCCATCCTGTATAAACTCCTGCACTGGACGGCCATCAAACCGCATCGAAAGGGAAAGGAACAAACCGTGCAGTTCTGCAAGGGGATTGAATATTGGAGCCGGGTTCTCGCCATCGTAACCTTGCTGGGATTCTGGAGTGCCGTGCCACCTTTCGCCCGGGCCGACACGAACATCGTGTGGAGCGACGAATTCAACGGCGCCACGCTCGATACGAACAAGTGGATCTATGAGATCGGCAACGGCATCAACGGGTGGGGCGAAGGCGAACTGGAGTATTATTCCAGCAGCCCGCAGAATGTGTACGTTACGAACGGCTTTTTGCACCTTGTGGCGCAGCGGCAGAATACCAACGGATTTTCCTATACCTCGGGCAAGATCATGACGCAGGGGCTTTTCTACAAGGCTTACGGGCGCTTTGATTTTCGCGCCAAATTGCCGCCGGGCGCGGGTCTCTGGCCGGCGTTCTGGATGCTGTCGCAAAATTCGCCTTACGGCGGTGAACCGAACGACGGCGAAATCGACGTGATGGAAAGTCTGGGCAATCATACCGACCGCGTCACGGGCACAATTCATTACGGCGGGCAAAACGGCCAGGATATCCAAACCGGCCAAACCTACATCTTCCCCGCGGGGCAGGTGACCACGGATTTCCATGTCTATTCCCTAAACTGGCAAAGCAATAAGTTCCAATGGCTCATCGACGGCATTTTGTACGAAAACGTGACCAATTGGTACGCGAACATCGGAACCTCGTCCGCCAAATATCCTTACCCGGCGCCGTTTGACACGCCGTTTTTCATCATCCTGCAAGTGGCGGTCGGCGGCGGTTACACCGGAATCTTCAACACCAACACCATCAACGCCAGCCTGCCCGCGGAAATGGTGGTCGACTATGTGCGGGTTTATGACGTGACGCCGCCGTTGAAGATAACTGCGGTGGCCACCAATGGGGGACTGTCCTTGAGCTGGCCGACGAACATCGCGTGCCGTCTGCAATCGCAGACGAATTCACCGGGCTTGTCAGCCGCGACGAATTGGTTCGACGTGCCCGGCGCGACGAATCCGCAGTTGGTCGTTCCCAGCCAGGGCGGCGCCTTCTTCCGGCTGGTTTCACCGTAGCCAATCGGGGTGGGGACGGCTCGTCCCCACTTGGAAGGTAGGTACCTCACACTGCGATGTCCCCGCCCGCGTTCCAGCGGGCGGAACACCGTCGCCTGACGCTGCGCTTCCGCCTTCGCTCGGAAGCTACGGCGGGACAAGCAGCGACGGGACGGCACAGCGCGCCATCCCTACCAAGACAGGGTAACAGTGTTAAAATACATCCCCCTCACATTTTCCACGCGCTTTTTCTCCTGCCCATCTTCGCCGGCTTCGGCTAGCTTGAGGGGATGAACATTCCTGAGCATCGGAAGGCAATTGATAAACTGGACGCGCAGATCGTCAAGTTGCTGAACGAACGCACGCGGCATGTTCTGGAAATCGGGGACATCAAGCTCAAGGCGGGCGAGGAGATCTATGCGCCGCATCGCGAGCGCGCGGTCCTGCAGCGCATTTGCAGGCTCAACGCCGGCCCCATCACCAACGAATCGCTCCGCGCCATTTATCGGGAAATCATGTCGAGCGCGCTCTCATTGGAGAAGTCGATGACGATTGCCTACCTGGGGCCGGAAGCGACGTTCACGCACCAGGCGGCCATCCAGCGCTTCGGCGCGAGCCTGCGTTACTCGGCGCAAAAGACCATCGCGGACGTTTTCGCCGAAGTCTCGCGCAACCGCGCCGAATACGGCGTGGTGCCGGTCGAGAATTCCACGGAAGGCGTGGTCACGCACACGCTGGATATGTTCGTGGACAGCGAGTTGAAAATCGTCGCGCAAATCATTCTGCCCATCCAGCATTGCCTCGTGAGCAACTGCAAGCGGGAGGAGATTCAGAAGTTGTACGCCCATCCGCAAACCCTGGCGCAATGCCGCGGTTGGGTGCAGAACTATCTGCCCAATGCCGAGATCATTGAGACGTCCTCCAACGCGCGTTCCGCCGAACTGGCGGCGCGCGAAAAAAAGTCCGCCGCCATCGCCGGTTCTCTCGCCGCCGAACGCTACTCTCTGCGCATTCTGGAAAGCGACATTCAGGACAACTCAGCCAATGCCACGCGGTTTCTCGTGTTGGGCCGCCAATGCAGTCCCGCCACGGGAAACGACCGCACCAGCTTCATGCTGAGCATCCACCACAAGGTGGGCGCGCTCCACGAGGCCCTGGCTCCGTTTCGCCGTTACCGGTTGAACATGACCAAGATCGAATCCCGGCCGAGCAAACGCAAAGCCTGGGAATACTACTTCTTCGTCGATTGTGAAGGCCACATCCACGACCGCAAAGTGGTCAAGGCCATCGAACAGCTTCAAAAGCAGTGCAACCTCGTCAAAATCCTCGGTTCTTATCCGAACGGGGAGTAAGTGCCGCGACTCACACCGGATTTTGGGATGGCGAAGTCGCAGCCAGGGGAGTGCGGCATTCATGCCGCTTGAACGTGTTTACCGGCAAGGGTTACCGAACTCCTTTTGCGCGTCATCAGTTGGGAGACAGTGAAGCGGCATAAATGCCACGTTCCTCCACGTCGTGAGATTTCTTCACAGACCGCGAGAATGTCCACCAATAGTATTATAATAAGGGCCCGCGCCACCCGGCGCGGGCCCAGCCGATATGATAACTAACCTAACAAAAATGAGAGGCCCGCCCCGCTGATTTGTTCCCAGGAAAATGTTTGTGGAAAACACCCCGCATCCGCGTCATTTTGGCTTCACCTTGTCGAACGCGGCGCGCACTTCACAAATCCATTTAGCCAGCCGGACGGCGTGGCTTAGGGACAGGCCCAGGCAAATCCCCACCACGATGACCTTGGCCCAAAGTATGAACGTGCCGCTGGTTCCATCCAAATCCGGTGCCAGATAAAACAGCCAGGCCGCCAGAAGCAGGTTGCACGCAATTCTCATAACGGAAGTCTCACGGTTTCACCGGCCGCATCACTTGCGAATCCCTTAGCGCAAAATGTGCCACCGGCTGGCGAATGCCCGCGCCCGCATCTGCACGCGGGTTTGAAGACTCGAGACCGGTGGACTGAGTTTTCCTCGGGCAAATTGCCTGACTTGGGCCGGGGCCGCCTTGCAGTTTGCATCCTGATTTTGGAGTGTAAAAAGTAACCATCCTCGGGCTTGACTGACTTCGGTCGAAGGGTGAGTCTTTCGTTACCGCCAGTCAGGGACCGAGACTGGCGACCAACGAGCAACACAAACACTGCATTCCACTATGAGCACAAAAGTAAAACCCATTCCTGATGAATTCCACAGCTTGACTCCCTACCTGACTGTCAAAGGCGGTGCGCAGGCGATTGATTTCTACAAGCGCGCGTTTGGAGCCGTCGAGCGATTCCGATTTCCCGGGCCCGACGGCAAGACCATTGGCCACGCGGAAATCAAAATTGGCGATTCGATCCTGATGCTGGCTGACGAATCTCCCATGATGGGCAACCGCTCCCCGCAATCGTTTGGCGGAACACCGGTGTCGCTGCTGCTTTACGTGACGGACGTGGATGCGGCGTTCAAGCGTGCGGTCGATGCCGGAGCGAAGGTAAAGATGCCGCTGGAAAACAAGTTCTACGGCGAGCGCGCCGGGAGCCTCGAAGACCCATTCGGCCACTTGTGGACCCTGATGATGCACATCGAAGACGTGTCACCGCAGGAGATGCAAAAGCGCCTGGACGACTTCACTGCCAAGATGGCGAAGTCAGGAAAACCGCACGCCCCTTGAATGAGCCGCAGCTCCGTGAGCGAGGGGACGATAATTCCACACGGAACATCGTGGATTATCTCGGGCGACGGCGCGCAGGCGCGTTCATTGGTGGCGCTGCGTATAGTTTCGGACTGCATTTGACGCGGCGGGAACTCGGTCTGGTTCCGTCAATTTTTTGGAACCTTGGCCGACCGCCGTTCATGCTTCGATCCCCAATCACATAGCGCCGCGAGCACCGGGCGCAATGTGGAACCGTACTTGGTGAGGGAGTATTCGACCTTGGGCGGAATTTGCTCGTACACGCGGCGCGCCACAATTCCGTCACGTTCCAGGGCGCGCAAATCCTCGGTCAACACCTTGCGCGTGATTCCGGGAATGAGCCGCTGCAGTTCTCCAAAGCGCCGCACGCCGTGAAGCAGGTGCCACAGAATCAGCGGCTTCCACTTCCCGCCAAAAATACTGAGGGCTGTTTCCACCGGGCAATGGTTTTGGTCGCGCTCTGCCACTTTTAGGTAACTGCGTTACAAAAAGGTGCCTACTTGCCACCTTGTCTCGAGAGCGTAGTTTACCCGAGGCAAGCGTCATTCACAACTGAATATGAATTATGACAACGAAAGCTAAAACGAAAACGGCGGCGGCGACCGGCAAGACTGGTGTGAGCGGGCCATCTCCCGTCGTCGTCGTCACGGGCGGGAATCGCGGGATCGGGTTTGAAATTTGCCGGCAGTTGGCCCAGCGCGGAGCACAGGTGATTTTGACGGCGCTCCAGGCGCAGGCCGGCCAGGAAGCAGCAAACAAATTGGCCGCGAAGACAGTGCAGTTTCATCCGCTGGACGTGACCAACGCTGCCAGCGTGGACGGGTTGCGGGGATTTGTCGAACGCACGTTCGGCCACCTGGATGCGCTGATTAACAATGCCGGCATCTTTTCCAAAGAGGATGGGCCGGGGCTTGAAGTGAAACTCGAAGTCGTCCGCTCGACCTTCGAGACGAACACGTTGGGACCGTTGCATCTCGCTCAAGTGCTGACGCCGCTGCTCAAACGAAGCGGGGCAGGCCGCATTATCAATGTGTCCAGCGGCATGGGCGCGCTCTCCGAAATGCAGGGCGGTTATGCCGCCTACCGCATTTCCAAGGCGGCATTGAACGCGGTCACCGGCATTCTGGCGGCCGAATTGTCCGGCGCGGTGGCCGTGAATTCGATGTGTCCCGGTTGGGTCAAGACGGACATGGGTGGCCCCAACGCGGAACGCGAAGTGGCTCAGGGAGCGGACACCGCAGTCTGGCTCGCTTTGGACGCGCCGCAAACGCTCACCGGCAAGTTTGTCCGCGACCACAAAGTCATCCCCTGGTGACAAACAAATCCTCTCGACCACAATCAAACCAACTCAACCAACGCTATTATGAAAATCGCAGTCCTCGGTTCCGGCATGGTCGGCAACGCCATCGCGACCAAATTGGTTCGCGTCGGCCACCAGGTAATGATGGGTTCGCGCACCGCCGCCAGCGAAGGCGGGCAGAAATGGGCGAGCGCGGCGGGCAAGAGTGCCCAGTGCGGCACGTTTGCCGACGCGGCGGCATTCGGCGAGCTGGTCTTCAATTGCACTAGCGGCGCTAATTCCCTGGCCGCCTTGCGTCTTGCCGGCGCGCAAAACCTCCGTGGCAAGGTGTTGATCGACGTGGCCAACCCCTTGGACGCCTCGCCGGGAAAAGCGCCGACTCTGACGGTGTGCAACCAGGATTCCCTTGGCGAACAACTGCAGCGCGAATTCCCCGATGCCCGCGTGGTCAAGGCGCTTAACACGATGAATTGCGAAGTCATGGTGCAGCCGTCGCTGGTGTCCGGCGATCACAATCTCTTCCTGTGCGGCAATGATCCAGGCGCGAAACAGCAGGTTGCCAACTGGCTTTGCGAATGGTTCGGCTGGAAACGCGGCAACCTCATCGATCTCGGCGACATCTCGGGTGCGCGTGGAACGGAAATGTTTCTGCCGCTTTGGTTGCGGCTTTGGGGTGTCATGGGCAACCCGCATTTCAACATCCGGGTGGTTCCACGCGCGGAGAAAAGTTGAGCGCAAACGCGACTTTCAACTCGATTAACATTGGAATTGGGGGAATGCAGAGCTCCGGCTCTGCCCGAACACGAGACGTATCATTGAGCCGGGCTGGAGTTCTGCGTTCCGCCTTCATTGAGGCACTGCAACAACTACGCCCTCCACCCTACTTGAACACTTGCCAGGAAGTGCTAAAGTCAACGTGTTGTTGCCGGTGAAGTTCAACAGACGTACTTGGGCCAGGTTGGCCAGGGCGTCCAGTGGCCGGGAACAAAAATTAACAATATATTACTGGAAGGCTAGATGAGTAGAAGTGGAAACAAAGGACAGTTAATCGGGTGCTGGTGTGACGAAAAATTCGTGCGGAGGATTGACCGTGGAGCAGCCAAGGCGGGCGTGGACCGCTCTGAGTTCCTGCGCCGCGCCATTCAAGAAAAGTGCGATGCCGTGCAGGCTCGCTCCGCGGGAAATGGCCGGTGAGTATTGTCAGGCGCTCGTAAGCCCTGGCGTGGTCAGCCTCGAGGCACACGGTTGGTAACGAGTCATTACCAATCGAATCGGGCGTTACTGGCCAACTGGAAATCCGGCGCCACCCTTTATGATCTGGCAAAAGCAGAATCGTCCGGGCAGGATCTTCAAGGAACCGCAAATGTCGTTCCTGATTTTCGCCTGCCCTAAATCCGGCACCACCTGGCTGCAACAGCTTTTGTCCCACCATCCCGACGCCGTTTGCGCGGAGTCGCGTGCGTTTGGCGATTATTATGATTCCAAATCATTGCGCACGCCGCATTTAACCCTGGAAAAATACACCAGCATCCTCAGCCAATACTTTGCCCCGGGTGTTGACGCGCTCAAACCCGAAGCTGCCACGTTTTATCGCACCTTGCTGTTCAATTGGCTGGATACCCTGGCGGTCACCACCAAGGCGGCAGTGAACAAGCGCGTTTACGGCGAGAAGTTCACACCTTACCAGGCGACCGCGGACCACGCGCTCAACATCCTCCGCGAGTACCATCCGGACTTGAAATTCGTGAACCTGACCCGCGACGGCCGGGACGTCATTGTTTCGGGAACCGTGCAATGGCTGAACTTGCGCCTGCGGCAAGCTCCGCCCGACGAACACGAGGCGTTCGAAAAGCCCCTGCGTGAACACACCATCCCGCCGGCGGACTTTAACATGTTTCTGGATTATTGGCTGGATGCGGTGCGGGCCGGGTTGAAGGCACGACGTTTCTTTCGGCATTACCTGCACCTCAGCTACGAGAATTTTATCGAAGCTCCGCTTCATCAAACTACGAAGTTGCTCGAGTTCCTGGGCCTCGACGCTGATTCCCGGACGGTGGATTCCTGCGTGCAAGCCACCGCTTTCAACAAGCTCAGCGGGGGCCGCCAGCGCGGAGATGAAGACACCCACAGCTTCTTCCGCAAGGGGGTCGTCGGCGACTGGAAGAATTGGCTCAGCCCGGAACAACAGCGGGTTTTCGAGGACCGCGCGGGAGATCTCCTGAAAGCCCTGGGATACTGAAGTCCGGCGACGCCGGCAAATATCCGATTTCTGTCCTAAAGACACTTCCAGGCATTTGTAGGCCGGGTGCTCCCTACCCAGCGCGCAGCCCACCCGGTAATCAGCCCGGAGGGCGAAAGATAATAGCCCACCGATTTATCGGTGGGTGGAATGGAGAAAACCAGAACAAGTCCCGCCAGGGACGAAAGAAGACCCTTCAACATCCCCCACGCCCGGATCTTGCCGAATCACAAGATCACCACATCGCTTTCTTTCGCCCCTTCGGGCTTCGGGCGCTCCCAACCCGCTTCCCACCGATAAATCGGCCATCTCCCATTCGGATTTCGGCCTTCGTATCTCGGATTTGGCTTTCCTCAACCCCCACCCGCTTCCCGCGCAACAAACCACGGCGTCACCGCCAACCCGCCCCAGCTCGCGGGATTATGATTTTCCACGAAAACTTTCCGCAGCGTTTCATCATACGGAACCAGCGCCGTCCACAGCGCTCCGGGTGTGTCCTTCCAGCGCGCCTCCGGTTCGCCGCCGTCGATGCGCCGAAATTTGGCGCCTTTGATCTGCTGGTTCCACATGAAATCGCGGTTCGTGGCGATGAGCCGCTGAATGTCCTCCCGCGTGAAAACCAGGCCGTGCTCGAACGCCGCCACGATGCCTTCCACATCGATCGCATAGTAGCCGCCGTTCGGATGCACGCCCACCCAATGCCGCGTCGCTCCACCGGGCTTGTAATCCCATGGGCCGGCCGGGTCCCAGTAATTCCAGACGAAATATTTCCCGCCCTCCCGCGTCTTCATGCGCGATTTCATCAAGCGAAACCAGTTCTCCGCCCGCTCGCGATAAACCGGCTTCCCGGTCGCGTCGTGCATGGCCAACAGCCAGCGGGCAATGTGATTTTGCTTGTTGTCGGGATTCGAAAAGCCCTCGGTCGTGCGCTGGTCGTAGCCGTCCGTCCAGCCTCCGGTTTTCGCGTCGATGCCAAAGGCGGGCACCACCCACAATCCGCCGTCCTTCACCTCGCGCCAGCAATCGCGCGCGCTCCATTTCTCGAACACCTCGCCCGCGAGTTTAAGCCACGCGTTTGCGTGCGACCCGAACTTCTCCTTCAACGCGGGCGTTCCCTGGATTTCTTTGGCCATTGATACGAGCGGGCGCAGTCCCATCGCCTCGCCGAGCAGGCTGTCCGTGAGCAGTTTCTCCTCCAGCATGCCGCCTGTGCCGCTCTTGGGCCAGCCTATAAAACCGTCCGGTTCCTTCACGCCGCGCTTGATCCACGAGTCCGCCCAATCGGCAAGCTGCTCGATCCATTTCGGATCGCGCGTGGCCAGGTAACCATAATGAAAGCCGTTGAGAAACGGACTGACGAGCCAGCCGATTTCCTCGCCCAGTTCCCGGTCGCAATAGCGGTTGCGGGCGTCACCGAGAATGTTCTTCTCCCACCGCGCCAGCCAGTCCTTCGTGAGGACGGCGTCCGGCGCACCCGAGAGTTCACCATTTGATGGGACGGCGAGCGCTTGTCTGGACAGCGACGCCATTGCGGCGGCGCCAAGAAAAGTTCGTTTGAGAAACGAGCGCCGTTTCACGGTTTCCGTATTTCCCGTGCGGCACCGGGTACCTTGAAGCGAGGCTCGCCTGCCGGCCAGGTTACCCGCGCGTAATGCCGAACGTTTGTTCGAATTCAGCCGAGAACTTGGCCATGGCGGTCGTAATTCTTTGCGGCTGCTCCACCAAAGTTTGGAACATCCGCTCCGCCGTGGCCGGCTTGTGCCGAATGAGTTCCGTGGCGGCCATAATCAAAGCCAGATGCCCGTTTATGTCATGTCTCAGGGTGGAAAGTTTGTGGTTCAATTCTTCAATTTGCCCGGTGTTTAATACCACCGGTTCGGTCGGCATTTGCATGTCCAAACGATGTATCCTGCCCGGTCATATTGCAAGTGGCTTTACAGCCAAAACTGTAATGGAAACTGGAAGGGGGTGCAGAGGCGGGTACGGACAGCGAGACATTAACTCCGGACAGGATTTCGCAGGCCAATGGCCCGTTTCGACACCGCCCCCGATATGTAACAGGACGGATGCTGCTTCGGAGAGCGCCCGTCCTCAGGCGTAGCAAGGTTCGAATTACGACCGCAAATTTTCGCCGATATGCTCGAATATATGCGGCCTGCCGCGGCGGGGGACCCGGTGGGATGCATTTTTGCCATTTGACACAGGCGAGACCTCAAAATACCCTCCACCACCTGACTTAAAACGGACGGTCGGGCGAATCAACGCCCCGGCGTGCTCCGGAGTCTTTCGGAGAGGAAGTGAATAGAGTTGACCGAGATTAGATTGAAAAAAGGCGAGCCGGTTGAGAAGGCCCTGCGGCGATTGAAGAAAAGAGTCGATCGTGAAGGAACCTTGAAAGTGGCGCGCAATCATCGGCATTTTGAGAAGCCCAGCGAACGCCGGCGTCGCAAAATGAAAGTGGCGCGGTTTTCCGCCATGCTGACCGCCCGTTACGCGGATTCATAATCCTTTGAATTCCCATGGCCGAATGTGGTCGAAGGCATGACCGCATTCGGCTTTTGTTTTTATGTATTCTTTGTCCACCTGCTGGAATTCACACCGCCACACCGATGGCCGCGCGATGCTCCGCGAGATCCGCGACCTGGGCTTTGAATACGCCGAACTGAGCCACGGCACGCGCATCAGCCTCCTGCCGGGCGTCCTCGATGCCGTCGCGGCCGGGGAAATGAAAATCTCCAGCCTGCATAATTTCTGTCCCTTGCCCATCGGCGTCAATTATTCCGCGCCGAACCTGTACCGCTTGTCCGCGGAGCGGCCGGCGGAACGCGAAAACGCGCTGCGTTACACCCGCAAAACCATCGAGATGGCAGCGCGGCTCAAAGCGCCCGTCGTGGTCCTGCATTACGGCGCGATCGAGATGAAGGATTACACCGACAAGTTGCTCGAGATGGTGGCGCGCGGCGAAAAGGAAACGCCCAAATATCAGAAGCTGTGCGAGGAAATCATCAAGAAACGGGAAAACCTCAAGGAACATTACATCGAGCGGTCCAATGAATTGATCCGCCGGCTCCTGCCGGAGGTGGAAAATTTCGGTCTCAAGCTGGGCATCGAGAACCGCGAAGCCCTGGAGGAATTGCCGCTCGAAACGGATTACGCGTTTCTGTTCAAGGAGTTATCCAGCCCGGCAATTGTTTACTGGCACGACACCGGCCACGCCCAGATCAAGGAAAACCTCGGATTCATCCACCATGCCATGCACCTTGAGTCGCAACGGGAGCGGCTGTTCGGCTTCCACGTTCACGACGTGCAATTTCCCGGCCGCGACCACTGCGCCCCAGGCACGGGCAACGTCGATTTCGCCGCGCTTGCGCCGCTGGTAAAGCCCGGGCACATCAAGGTCTTCGAATTCGGTCCCTCCATGCCCGTCGAACTGTTGAGGCAAGGCGTGGAACACGTGCAGCGTCTCTGGGGAGCGGAGTAGCCCGGGTGTTTGCCGCGCTCCGAAGCCGCGAACATTTCATCACTTTAGGGTGATGTATTTCGGCATCGAGGAAAGTTCGAGGGACAAATGGTCGCCTTCTCGTTTCGGTGTGTAGTTTGCGCCGTCCCCGTTGATCGCGGTTATCGCAGCGGCGCCTTTATAAGGTAGGTTGATGGTGATTGTGTGGCTGTCGCCCGTCGTCCAAGCCGCCAGTTTGTGGCTGCCGGATGAATCCTCGCAGTCCAGCACATAATCGTCTTCACCCAGGTTGAACCGCTCCTTGATGCGATAACCGGCCAGTTCACGGGTCAGCGCCTGAATCGCAGCGTAGGCCGGCTTGGGCTTTAAATCCGGCCCGACGGTTCCGAAATTGTGTTCGTTTTCCTTTGGGTCCGAGCCGTCATTCTTCCAATCGTACCAGATGGAGAGCGGCACGCCGTCAAGCAGGTTGGATAATTGCTGCCGGGCGAGGAATGCGGCCTGCGTTTCAGGCGATACCCCGCGTTCATGCGAAGAATACCCCCATTCGCCGCAGACGATCGGCACTTTGCGCTGGCGTTCATCATGGCCGCAACTGGCGATCAACTCCCGCAACTTCTGGTAATCCGCCGCCGCGGTTTCCGGCGGTTGCTTCGGACCGCGGTACGGATGCACGCTTACTGCATCCAGGTACTCCAACATGCCGGACTCGAGCACCGTCTTCAGAAATGGCCAATCGAAAGTCGAGCACGCCGGGCCGATGATGCCCGCCCGGGGATCGGCCTCCCGAACCGCCCGGCAAGCAGCCAGCGCGAGGTCCGCGTATTGGCGCGCATTGGGTTTGGGTTTCCAAAACGTGATGTTCGGCTCGTTCCAAATCTCCCAGAGAATCGGCTTGCCGCGAAAATGCTTCGCCGCCGCCGCCGCCCAGTGCGCGAATGCGGCGATGCTCTCTGGATGCTGCGGCGAGGCGATGTCGGATTGCGACTGGTGCGTCAGCGGGTTGATGCTTTCGGCCTGCTCCTCGTAAAGCGGGTTAGAATAATCGAGAATATAAATCGCGTGCATTCCCCGTTTCTCGAGATTGGCGGTCAACGTGTCGTAATCGGACCAATTAAATTCGTTGGTCTTCCGTTCGGTCTGCGCCCAGCCGAAATCCATTCGCACCCACCTGAAACCGGCGGCGGAAATCAGGTCCAGGTCCTGCTCGTGCCCGGTCACAAAATGGATGTTCACGCCCACCCCGGCGGGAAGAACGGTTTCCGGCAATTCGCCGGCGCAAACGGCTGAACCCAGCAGGCAGAGCAGGGCAATTCTTTGCAGGAACATGGCGCGATCAAATCCCAATTAAGCCCAAAATCCAAGCAACTTTCTTTGAACAAAAACCGGGTCACAACCGTCTCATCCCTGTGTGTTTTCATGTAGGTTTGGTAGGGGAGCCCGCACCGAGGGGTGCGGGCTTTTTCTTTTCGTTTTCCGCTAAAACTTACTCACTTACAATGCCTCGGCAACTGGCGAAGCGCAGAGTTGGAGGGTTGCGCTCCGAATACTGAGTTGCATTTTGGCGCGTGGATGGCATTCTTAGCGGCATGAAGATTATCACCTTGATTTTAGCAGGCGCGGGTTTCAGCTTGGGTTTGAGCGCATTAGCGGAGCCGCAGACATTTGATTTCAAGGACCCGAAAGGGGTCAACAACGTGGTGTTCAAGACGGACGCGCCGTTGGAATCGATCAACGGCACAGCGACTGGCGTTTCGGGCAAGGTATTGTTCGATCCCGCTGATCCGGGCGCGGTAAAGGGGAAGATAGTGGTGCAGGCGGCGTCTTTGACAGTGCCGAACACGATGATGCAGGGGCATTTGCGCAGTGACAAATGGCTGGATGTGGCGAAGTACCCGGAGATTACATTTGACGTGGTCAAGGCGGATAACGTCAAGACCAGCGGCAACGTGACGACAGCGGACGTAACGGGAACGATGACGTTGCACGGCGTGGCGCAAAAGGTCACGGTGCCGGTGAAGATGACTTATTTGAAGGACAAGTTGAAGGAGCGGTTTCCGAATTTGCAGGGGGACCTGCTGGTGTTGCGCGCCAGCTTCGGTGTCAAGCGGAGCGATTACGGGATCAACAAGGGGGCGTTCGAGGACAAGGTGTCGGACGACATCGAGTTGAATCTGAGCCTGGCGGGACAATCACCGAAATGAGCGAACGTGTCCCGGGACGGCAGAATCCCGGCGGATTTCGCGGAACTTGAGCCTGTGCCAGTGAACGGCAACGGTCAGCCCATTTTTTTTGAACCGCCCGGTTTGCGGGTGACGGTGGACAAGGTGGTTTATTACAAGGACGCCCGGACCACTTCGGATCGTGCGCATTGCTTCGTCTATTTCATCAGCATTCATAATCACACGGAGCAGGCGGTGACGATCAAGGGCCGCAAGTGGGTGGTGACTAATGAGCGGGGAAAGATCACGGCGGTTGAAGGCGAAGGGGTGGTGGGTGAAACACCGACGATCCGCCCGGGAGAGAGCTTCAGCTACAACAGCTACCATCTGGTGGACACTGAAACCGCCGTGGCCGAGGGGAGTTACCTGGGCGTGGATGCGCAAGGGCAGTTCGTGCTGACACGAATCCCGCGTTTCGAAATGAAGGTGCCGCTGGAGAACCGGGCTGGATCGGGAAATTGAGGCCAGTGGGCCGGCCGGCCGGCAGATGGGCAAGTTTCCGATGGCTCAACTGTGTCGGAAGGTGATGCGGGCTTTGCCGAGGTCGTAGGGGGACATCTGGACATTGACCTTGTCGCCGACGCTGATGCGGATGAAGTGCTTGCGCATTTTGCCGGAGATGTGGGCGAGAACCTCGTGGCCGTTGGGCAGCGCGACACGAAACATGGTGCCAGGCAAGACCTGGGTCACCGACCCCGTGACTTCGATTGGTTCTTCTTTGGCCAAGCGCTCAATCCTGAGTGTTTGTCCCTGCTTCCGTCGCTCCTTGAGAACTTCCACCAACTGGGCGGCGTAAACAAGTTATTTTGAACGTGGAAAATGGGGTCTTTGTCATTCAAAAGCAAGCAAACTTTTTGGCGGCAGCCAAAAAACGCATTGGACAACCCATCTGAAGCGGTTAAAGTCTGCAAATATTATGAAAAACAACCAGTTAGCCCAAATGCTGCTGTTCGTGCTGCTGATCAGCGCGGTCTTTTCAGCCTGGCTTTCGTGGCGATATACCTCCTCGCTGCACACGCTGCAGCGGTTGCAACCACAGGTCATGCAGGTCAACGCATTTAACAACATATTCCAAGCCCTCTACAACGACAGCCAGGAATACGCCAAGCGGAATCCGGATTTGAAGGATGTCATGCAGGCTGTGGGAAAGGCCCACTTGAATGATGCCACCAAACCGGCGGGCAAATAACCGATTATGAACGAATCCGAGACCCATCTGGACGTCGCGCCTGAAACGACCATCCACGCGCTGGAAGAGGAAGTCCAATCGTTGCGCACGCTTTTTATCTGCACGCTGCTCGTGCTCATCGTATTGAGCGCCGCATTGAACATCTTCCTCTTGCGACAAGCTTCGCTGGTCGGCACCCAGGCGGCGGAACAACAGAAAGCCGTGGATCAGTATAACAACGTCAATGCGCCGGTCGCGCGCGAAATGTGGGTTCAACTGCTCAAGTACGCCGAGAAACATCCCGATTTCAAATCCAGCATCATTGCCAAGTATAGCCCTTACCTCGGCATGCCGGCCCCATCCTCAACCCCGCCTCCAGCCGCGGGGGCGCCGAAGAAATAACTCGGAGAACGCTTCGCTCTTGCCGGCAGCTTCCAACCGGCCCGTTCAGGAACCGGCTGGTCGGCTGTCGTGCGCAGCCAGTCTGGCTGCGTCTTCCTGAGTCCCCAGACGGACACCGCATTTCAGGCAGAAGTTCGACTTCGGAGGGCAGATCTGGCCACATGCCGGACATTTCAATTGCGCGTCTTCATGCCGCCGGTGGATGATCAGGTTCCGGACGTACGGAATCCAGTTGAAGGCATAGGAGAAGATGATGACTGAATTGTGCAGGGAAAACAAAGCATACGCCAGCAGCAGCAGCGACCCCAACAAGCTTAACCACCAAAACGCCACCGGCACCACCACCTGTTTGCGTTTCTCCGTCGCATACCATTGCACGAAGAACCGCGCGAAGAACACGAAGTTGCCCAGCCACCCAACCACCTTCCACCAGCCCCACTCGATGCCAATGAAGCGGTCTTGGTTCCAGAACAGCACATGATGCAGCCAATCCATCATCGCGCTGAATTAAGCCGCACTGCGTGGGAGCTTACAATCAATTTGCTTGGCCGCCTTTATTCCGCCAGCAGTTTGGCCACTTTGTCCGCCAGCCCGTCCCGCCCGTCCATGTCTCGCAGGTTGCCCTTTTTGTCCACGAGCCACATGGCCGGAATGCCACGGATGCCATATTGCGTGCCGAACTTATTGCCCCAGCCTTTGCCGTCGAAGTACTGGGGCCACTCCATTTGTTCCTTCGCCACAAATTTCTCCAGCGCGTCCTTGCTTTGGTCGAAACTGATTCCGACGATCTCAAACCCCTTGGGATGAAGCTGCTCGTAGGCCTCCTTCACGTGCGGGATTTCGCCCACACAAGGACCGCACCACGTGGCCCAAAAATCGACCAGCACCACTTTGTCCTTCATCTGCGCCAGATTCACCTCGCGCCCGTCCACCGCGGTGAACTTGATGTCCAGGGGTTTGCCCAGCGCGTCGAGTTGGTTCATCTTTCCCCGCGCCATTTCCTTGATCTCATCCGGCGCATTCCCCTCGGCGATCTCCCGGGCAACCGCTTTGGCCTTGTCGGCTCCCACCTTCTCGGATGCATCCAACAGCGCTTCGTAAGGCATGCCTTCCTTCGGGAATTCCTTCATCATCCCGCGCAGGAGCTTTTCCAGTTCGTCATATGTCTCCGGCAGGCCGCCAAACAATCTGCGCACGTCGCTCATCTTGGCTTGCATGCGCTCCTGCCCAATTCGTGAACGTTCCTCCTCGCTCAGCTTCGGGTCCGTCAACCGCTCCGAGTCCAGCGCGTCCAGGCGTGCCACCTGGTTCGTATCGTTGAAGCGCTGGATCGCGAGGCCCAGGAGATCGTGCTCTTTTTTGCGCGCCTCCGCTGCTTTGGGATGGTTTGGGTAGCGTGTGTAGAAATCCTTAGCCAGGTCCGCTCCCTTGATCAGGAACGGCACAAAGAAAGCCGCCTGTTCCTCGGGCGTCGCCGGCTTCTCCTGCCATTCCACCGGCGGAAAGGGTGCTTGCGAAGCTTTGACCACGGCTTTCCAGGCTTTGTCCGCCTCGGCATTGTTGGTGGCGCCGGCAGCGGTGTCCTGGGCCCGCGCCGTAAAGCAACTGAGCGGGAGCAGCGCGGTTAAACTTACCGCGAGCCAGCCGCTGAGAAATCCGGACTTTGGGTTCAATTTCATAAGTGAGTTTCCTGCACGTGTTTATTCGGATTCAGAATTTCCGGCAAGCTCTGACACCGGTTGAAGCTTTTCCAGGACCAATTGCACGCGCCGCGAGTTTTGGGGCGCGGAAAAATCGGCTTCGCGAACGCCTGGCTCCGGCTGCGCCAGGGCCGCGGCCAGCGCCGCGTGGATGGTCGCCACGTCGCCGGGGGCGAGTTCGAGTTGGACCTTCTCTTGCTGTTCGATCCGCACCGCTTTGCGCGCCAATTCCAGCAACACCGCGCACGGTTCCAGGCATGGAATCAGGCTCTTCCTTCCGTGGACCGGGATGAGGGGTCCGTTTGGCTTCGGTTCATGGTCCCGATGCGTGTCCATGGTTGGACTTGAAGGCTCCGCCGCCGTGTCCGTCGCCAGGCCCGTCACCGTCCAGAGCCGTTGTTTTAGGCAAAAATTCCCGGCGCAACAAGCGCGGATCACCTGCGCCGCCTGCGCGTCATCCAGCTTGGTCGTGATGCGGTACATGCCGGACTGGCGCTCGGTGAACTCGCGAAAATGCGTCACCGGCGGATTCGCCTGCTGCGCTGCATGCCAGTCCGCAATTGCCCCAGGATAAAGCTGGTTCAACGCCGTCTCCAATTCCCCTTCATCCGCCGCTAAAATCCGCCAGCCCATTTGCAAATTCGGCGCTGACTTTAACGGTCGGAACGCTCCCGCCGCCGTGAACTGCGCCAATGCCCGCGCCTGATTCGCCTCCACCAGCCGCAACGCTTCGGACGCCCGGCCTTCGTCCGCCACATGCCGCAACTCGTAACCGCCCGTCGTGCGCCGAATCACCACCTGCGCCAGCGTCAAGCCCTTCCCGATCCGGTCAACGAACCGTTTCAGTATCGGGTTTTCAATCACAGCCATGGAACCTTAATCTAGCCCATCCCGCCCGTTTGGAAACTGAAAAGAAACAGCAACGGGCGGCGCGTGCGGAGATCCCTTAAGGCTTGGGGCAGCGGCGAGAAGCGGAAGCTATGGCAGCGAGGCAACAGATTTTTTGCGCTTTTTGCTCTCGTTTTGCGCTATAAGGAGGAAGAAGATGAAACGCAGATGCCCGATTCTCCTGACCACGAACTAAGCATTTTCAGCGCCGCCCGGCAGTTGCCACCGGAACGGCGGGCGGCATTTCTGGACGAGGCTTGCGCCAGCGAGGCCGCTCTGCGCGAGCGCATTGAAGAACTCCTGCAGACGAGCGAAAAAGCGGCGGCCTTCCTGGAAACTCCAGCGCCAAGCCTTCTAAATCCGCAAATTGCCCCCCGTTCCGCGGCCGTCCCCGCCGAGAAACCCGGGGATCGGATCGGTCACTATCAATTGCTCGAACAAATCGGCGAAGGGGGCTGTGGCGTGGTGTATATGGCCAGCCAGGAACAACCCGTTCGCCGGGATGTGGCGCTCAAAGTCATCAAGCTGGGCATGGATACCAAGAGCGTCATCGCCCGGTTCGAAGCCGAGCGGCACGCGCTGGCCTTGATGGACCACCCCAACATCGCCAAGGTGCTCGATGCCGGTGCAACGGATGCCGGCCGGCCATATTTCGTCATGGAACTGGTGCGCGGTGTGAAAATCACCTCATGTTGCGACCAGAACAATCTCTCCATGCGTGAGCGGCTGGAACTGTTCATACAGGTTTGCCAGGCCATTCAACATGCGCATCAGAAGGGGATCGTTCACCGGGACATCAAACCGTCCAATATTCTCGTCACGCAGCACGATGGTGTGCTCGTGCCCAAAGTGATCGATTTCGGCATCGCCAAGGCAACCCATGGCAAATTAATCGATCAAACCTACTTTACCGCTCTCGATCAATTCATCGGCACGCCCGCCTACATGAGCCCGGAGCAGGCGGAGGCAAGCGCGCTGGATGTTGATACCCGCAGCGATATCTACAGCCTGGGGGTCCTGCTTTACGAACTGTTGACCGGCCAGACGCCTTTTGACGCCAAAGAATTGCTGCAAGCCGGATTGGATGAAATTCGTCGCACCATACGCGAACGGGAACCGGCTCGTCCCTCGAATCGCTTGAGCACCATGCAAGGCCACGTCCTGAACGCGGTCGCACAATCCCGGAAAACCGCAGCGGCCCAACTGGTTCACCGGGTGCGCGGCGATTTGGATTGGATCGTAATGAAGGCGTTGGAGAAAGATCGCGCGCGTCGCTACGAGACGGCCAACGGCCTGGCGGCGGACATTCGCCGCCATCTCCGCAACGAGCCGGTGGCGGCCCGGCCGCCGAGCGCCGTGTATCAGTTTCAGAAATTGGTGCGGCGCCACCGGCTGGCCTTCGCCGCTGCCAGCGCCATCGCGCTGGCCCTGGCTGTCGGAGTGGCCATCTCGGTCCAAGCTTCACGAAAAGCGCAGGCGGAAGCCGTGAAAAGCCGGCAGGTGGCTCAGTTTCTGAAGAACATGCTTAACGGGGTTGGTCCCTCGGTCGCGATGGGTGACGATACCACGCTGCTCAAAAAGATTCTGGACAGCACGGCGAACCAAATCGGAACCGAACTCGCACAGCAACCCGAGGTGGAGGCGGAGTTGCGCTTCACGTTGGGTGAAGTCTATTGGGAACTGGGCGATCTTGAGAAGGCGGAGGCCATGCATCGCCGGGCCCTGGCCATACGCATCAAAGTGCTGGGCGCGAAAGACCCGCAAGTGGCTCAATCCCTGCGACGCCTTGCTCACGTCCTCTGGCGGCGAGGCAGCCTGGATGAAGCCGAGACCATGGCGCGCGACGGCATTGCCATGCAGCGCGGATTGTTTGGCAGCAGGAATTTGGAAGTCGCCCGTTCGCTGGAAGATTTGGCTGCGATCCTCAACACCAAAAACCGGTCGGTGGAAGCTGAGGCCACCCTTCGCGAAGCCATCGCCACCAAGGAAGCGGTGCTCGGAGACAACAATCTGGAAGTGGCGGACTCGTTGGACGATCTGGCTTGGTGGCTCTTTTCCAGGCGGTATAAAAGACCGGAGGCCGAAGCATTGGCTCAAAAAGCCATCGGGATACGTCAGCGCCTCCTGGGCGCTGACAACCTGCTGGTAAGGATAGCGTCCCTCAAACTCCAAGCCAACGAGTTTGACATCCAGGGCAGGTCCAGTGAACAGGAGGCCACCCTGTATAAATTGATCGCGGCACAAAGGGAACTTTTTGGCGCCCAACACCCGAGCCTGGCGCAGTCGCTCAACCTGTTGGCCTCCGTGCTCAGGAATGCGGGCAAATTGGCCGAGGCCGAACCGGTCCGTCGTGAGGCCCTCTCGATGCAACGCAAACTGCTGGGAGAGGAAAATGCCGAAGTGGCCCAGACCTTGTCAAATTTGGGCGAACTTCTCGCCGCCGAAAACAAATTAGCCGAGGCGGAAACCATGTACCGCGCTTCTCTCCTTATCCGCAGGAAAGTACTCGGCGATGACAGCGTTCCGACCTCCGATTCACTGATTGACCTGGGCCGGGTGCTCGAGACGGAGGGCCGATTCGGAGAAGCCCGAAAGCTTTATTTGGAGCAGGCGGGTGGCACTTCCGTTTTGGCCGCTGCCGCGCAGCATTGCCTTGGCCTCATGTGTCTCCACGGCAAAGGCATGCAGCAGGACGAAGCCGCGGGCGCAAAATGGTTCCGCACAGCCGCTGATCTGGGAAATACCCGCGCTCAGATCGACCTGGCCGTCCTGTATTTTGAAGGAAGAGGAGTCCCGAGAGACGAAAGCGAAGCGCTGAATTGGTTTCGCAAGGCCGGGGCGAAGCACACCTTGCTGCTCCTCCATTCCGAAGACGACGGGTTGAAATCGTTTCACAAGTCGGTGGATCAATGCAACGTGCTGGCGATGAAAACGCTGGCGAATTGTTACTGCGCCGCCGGTCGCAGCGGGGAAGCCATCGCTGCACTCAAGGACATCAGCGACTCCCAACCAAAGGACACGGATGCCTTGCTGACGCTGGCCACATGGCAGCTTTGGTTCGGAAAAATGAGCGGCTACGAAACCACCTGCCAGCGCCTTATCCAAATGGCGGAAGGAAAGAATGACGCTTTAATGGCAGAGAGCGCCGCCAAGGCCTTTTGCCTGGCGCCTTCCACCAATGCCGTGCGGCTGGCCAAGGCGCTGGATCTTGCGCGGCTGGGAGTGGAACTCAGGAAAGGCACGCCATGGCTGCCGTGGTATGAACTGAGCCTCGGCCTGGCGGAGTATCGCAACGGCGAGTATGCCAACGCAGAACAGACCCTCGCCGTTGCCGGGCAAACGGCTGGCCAGTATCAGGACATTCCGGGCACGGCGCGCCTTTTTCGCGCGATGAGTCTGTTTCGGCAGGGGCGTGCCGACGAGGCTCGACAGCTCTTCAGTCAGGCCGAGGCGCAAATGCCCCCATTTCCGCAAGACCTGCGCAAGCCGGTGGTCGGGGGAAAAATGGCGTCCCATGACGTAATGATCTGCTGGCTGGCCTGCAGAGAAGCCAAACGCCTGATGAACGGAACCGACTCCAAGCCCTAATCTCCCGGGCATCAAAATAATTTGCGCCTTTTCACCGCGGATTTCGCATTGAAGAACGATGGGTCTGATAAAGCTGCCCCAGACTGAAATTTGTATCATGAAAGACGGCAACGTAATGCGACGCATTCGGCAGCAGCGCGCCCGATGTTCGGGCGTCCTGATCTCAATACGTTAATCGCCAAGCCGTGGGATTTCGAAGGGGGCCCCAGTCCGTTGTCTGGTTGTACTTATGAAAACAAAGAGTTCGCTCCAAAACGTGCGTCGGGGGACGCGCGCTTCCCTGCTTTACGCGTACCTCTGGTCCCTGTGCGTTCATTTTTCAATGCCCGCCCTGGCCCAGTCGATTTATTCAACACCTTACACATTCACAACGCTTGCCGGGAAAGCCGATTCGGACCGTGCCGGCGGCGCGGCTGGTCCGGAGCGGATTTCCCACCCGAGAGGCCTGGCCGTGGACACTGAGGGCAATGTTTACGTGGCAAATACACGGAATCACACGATCTGTCGAATAACGCCGGCGGGAGGCGTAACCACGCTGGCCGGACGGGCGGGCTGCGCCGGCAGTGTGGACGGAACCGGCAGCGAGGCTCGCTTTTGTTACCCGCAAAATCTCGCGGTGGATGAAGCGAACATCCTTTACGTTGCAGACAGCGGGAACAATACCATCCGCCGGGTCACGCCGGCAGGAGCAGTGACCACGCTGGCCGGACTGGCGCGCCATTTTGGAACCGCAGACGGAACGGGAGGTGACGCGCGGTTTAATTATCCGAACAGCGTTGCGGTGGACTGCGCCGGCAACATTTATGTTGCCGACCTGTACAACGCCACAATCCGAAAAGTGACACGGGCAGGCGTCGTGACCACACTCGCCGGGAAAGCGGGCAGTTTCGGAAGCGCGGACGGAAAAGGGAGCGCCGCCCAGTTTAACGTCCCGCTGTGTGTCGCGGTGGACAGCGCCGGCAACGTTTATGTAGCAGATAGCTTCAACAACGCGATCCGCAAGGTGACATCCGCGGGAGAGGTGACGACATTGGTTGGAAAGCTCACGTATAGTTCCGGCAGCGCGGACGCGACGGGGAGCGCCGCGCAATTCTTTAATCCTTGCGGCTTGGTCGTTGACAATGCCACGAATGTCTATGTGGCGGACGGCGGCAATCACACAATCCGCCGGGTAACCGCGGCAGGAACGGTAACCACGCTGGCCGGACTCGCGGGCCATTCCGGAAGCGCGGATGGGACGGGGAGCGCTGCGCGGTTTTGGAATCCGATCAGCATCGCGCTGGATCGAACCGGTAACCTTTATGTGGCGGATTTGGGCAATGCCGCAATCCGAAAGGGAACACTCGCCCGCCTGACATCAACGCCAGCTTCCCGGCCGACGGACGGGAGTTTCTCCTTCACAGCCCCATAGACTCTGGTAATAGTCGATTATTGAGCCAGGCTACCAGCATCATCGAGTCAATTGAACAGGGCGACCCCAAGGCGGCCGAAAAACTATTGCCCTTGGTTTACGGAGAATTGCGCAAACTGGCGGCGTCGAAAATGGCCCATGAAGCGCCCAACCAGACCCTGCAACCCACCGCGCTCGTGCATGAAGCCTGGCTGCGTTTGGTTGGAAAAGACAACCCGCGATACGCCAATCGCGCTCATTTCTTTTCCGCCGCCGCCGAGGCCATGCGCCGTATCCTGATTGAAAGGGCGCGGCACAAGCGCGCCCTTCGTCATGGCGGCGGCCAAAAGCCCGTCGAGCTCGAAGGTTTGGAAATTGCCGCGCCGGGTGGCGATGACGAGATCCTCGATGTTCACGAGGCGCTGGACAAACTCGCCGTTCAAAACAAGGCCGAGGCCGAGTTGGTGAAGTTGCGCTATTTTGTCGGCCTGACCCTCGAAGAAGCCGCGGCAGCTCTGAATATTTCCAACCGCACCGCCGACAACTATTGGGCTCACGCCAAAGCCTGGCTCTTTAAGGAAATCGAACGGAACAGGATCACGTAGGATCGAAGGCGGATTTTAGAGGTTCCCCACCTAATTGTTTAACCAGTTCCGTCAAAACCAGGGTTTTGGCATTGCTTTTTGCGCTGATTCTGGCTAACAGAATGCCTGAATTGCAGATTGATTAACTCGTCGTCCTTTGGCCGAAGGCTTTAATCAGGAATGTGCATTTGGCGGACAACTCAGAAGCTTATCATGAAGAACCTGCCTCGTAGTGGCGTGAATGCCTTTTTACGCGCACTTTTACCGTTCATTGCCTGCATGGCGGCCTTGTTTGGCGCCGGCTCCGCGCGAGCCGGGCTGACTTTTGTGCTCGATCTTTACCGGGAAAGCCAGGGCCAACTGTATGTTTTTTATACTCCGATGACGACCAATGCCACACCGCCAGCCACGCCGCTCGGCACCTATGTTATTTATTCGCCGGGGTGGCCCACGAACGGTTCAGTTCGCGGCTTTGAAATGACCACCAATGGCCTCGTCGATGATTTCAGTTATGACTCGGAATACGGCTACAACGACTTCAATTCTGCCCTTCAACAGATCACCAACGGTACCTGGAAAATCGCCTATTCCAACGCCATCACCACGAACCTGTTTACCTTCACGGTGAGCGCGCCCGGCGCGACCAGCAATGCGGTCCCCGCGACAATTATCGATTCCCCGGCGGATGGCTCCCTTGCCCTCACCAATCAAACCACCTTTACCTGGCGCGGTCCAACCAACTGGCCCGTGATCGGCAGCGCCCAGGTCTATGGAGACAATTATTTTCCAGGAACCAATCTCCCGGCGGCGGCAACCAACTGGATCGTGGACACCTCCTTGCCCCAGGGAACGAACTTCACTTTTAATTTGCACTACCTCACCAATTACACGACGCCGCTTTTCGTCGCGACCACTCCGCTGGACGCCACCGCCCACGCCATTTCCGGATGGTCGTCGTCCAATATTCTTGAAACCGGTTCGTCCGTGAACTTCGGCGTCTTCGTCCCCGGCCCGCCCGATCGCGGCGGCCATGCCCTGGCGGCGTACTTCAGCTTCGAGGACAACAACCTGTTCGCCATACACGATTTTTCCGGATCCCACAATGACGCCAATGGGTACGGCTACTACACAACGCCCCCCTACCTCACCAACGATGCCAAGGCCGGATCTTATGCTTTTGGGGCCAGCGGCGACGGCTGGTTCTTCCCATCCACGAATCTCACCAAAACAATGGAAGGCAGCTTCTCACTTTCGCTCTGGCTGAAGACCACGAACGTTCATGGAAATGATTTTGACAATCAGTACGTCGCTGGAGCCATCGTTTCCGCCATGGGCAGTGATTACAATAGTTCCGTCATGCCCATGGGGCAAACCGGGAGCAAGCTGGCGTTTTACACGGGTGGTTCGTTGCAAAACATCCTGTATTCACACGCCAGCATCAATACCGGCCATTACGTTCATCTGGTCACCACACGCGACCAGAAAACCGGTGAAAAGAGAATTTACGTCAACGGCATTCTGGATTCCGCCGTGTACTCGGACAACGACTTGATGACCGGCCTGGAGTCCGGCGGCGTAGTGAGCATCGGTTACAATAACGGACAGACCCTTAACGGGGAGTTGGACGAAATCCAGTTTTATTCCGGCGTGCTGTCGAGTAATGACGTCGCCTTCCTTTACAGTCATCCGGGCACGAACGTGGCGGACACGAGCGACGTAAGCGCCCCGCTCGTGGCGCGTTACGACTTTGAGAATACGAACGCACCGGGCATCGACACTTCCGGCCACAACATCAATTCCGATTGTTTCACCAGCGGCTCGCAGAACGACATTCCCAGCACCAACGCTGCCGTGGGAACTTATTCCCGGCAATATTTTGGCGACTCGTCCTTTTGCTTTTATGCTTTTGGTTCGGTGTATTCCGGTTTGTCGAATGCGCTGTCCGGAAGTTTTTCGGTGACCGCCTGGGTCAACACCACCAATTCCACCAACTTCGATTTCGCCAATGCGTACTTTGGCCTGCCCATTCTCTTCAACTATAGCGGGAATAGCAACAGCACCGTGCCGCTGAGCATCACGGGCTCCAAAGCCGCCTTTACCGTCACCGACCAAAACGGAAATGGCACCACGCTGCATTCAGCGACCACGGTCAACGATGGCCGGTACCATTTCCTGGCCGTCACCCGCAATCAGACCAACGGACAAATGAACCTCTATGTGGATGGCAACCTCGAGGCGACGGGGACAAACACCACGCAAAAGCTACTTATCGACTCCACAATCTCCATCGCTGGCGGATACTACACCCAATACAAAGGGTTGCTGGACGACGTCCGCATTTACGGCGGCGTGCTGACGCCCGCCGATGTGGTCTACCTTGCCGACGCGGCCCACCTCGGCGGCCCGGACTTCAATGGCGCCCTGAATACGACCGGTCTTCGCTGGATCACGGGCGGCAACAACACTTGGTTTATCGAAACGACGAACACGGCTGATGGCATTTCCGCCGCGCAAAGCGGCAGCGTGACCAATAACCAAACCTCGACTCTGTCAGTAACCGTCACCGGTCCGGGAACGCTCACTTTCCAATGGTCGAGCTTTGCTGAAGACCCCAATCAGGGCTTCGACTACGAATTTGACATCGACGGTAGTGATCAGGACGACCTTTTCGGTGATAACTCATGGAATCAAGACGGTCCGTTCAGCATCGGAGCCGGGTCGCACACGTTCACTTGGACCGTGTTCGCCAATGGCGATACCGACCCCACTCAAGCGGGCTTTCTGGACCAGGTCAGCTTCACGCCCGCACAGGCCGCCCAATCCGTCACCATCCAGAACGCGGTCAACACCGGCAGCAGCTTCCAGTTTCAATTCGTGTCCGAAAGCGGCTTCAACCACGTCGTGCAGTACAAAACTAATTTGACAGCCAGCACCTGGAGCACGTACTCCATCGTCCCCGGCGACGGAACCACAAAAGTCGTGTCCATCCCGCTCTCGGTGTTCAGTCCGTCTAAACAAGGCTTTGTGCGTGTTTCGACGCAATGACGGGATTTGAAATGGCCCGGAGACCAAGATCCAACGAAGGCCGCCTTGTATTCGTTTATTTGAACGCCGCCATGACCGCCGACGGCAAACTCGCCCCGGCGACCCGCCATTTCATTCCGTTCACCAGCGCGCGCGACCAGGCGCACCTGCTCGAACTTCGCACCACCGCCGACGCTGTCATGTCCGGCGCGCGCACCGTCGATCTCTCGCCGGTGAAACTGGGCCCCGGCGGCGCAAAATATCGCCGCGCCCGTCTGCGGCGCGGCCTCACCGAATACAACCTCCGCGTCGTCGTCAGCGGAGCCGGCACCCTCAACCCGCGCGCCGAAATCTTCAAACACCGCTTCTCGCCCATCATCATCCTCACCACCAACCGCGCACGCCCCGCGCAACTCAAACGCCTCCGCGCGCTGGCCGACGAGGTTAAAATCTGCGGCGACCGCGAATTGGACTTCCACTTCGCCCTCCGCTGGCTGCGTGAGAAGTGGAACGTCCGCCGCCTCCTCTGCGAAGGCGGCGGTGAAATCAATGGCGCGCTCTTTCAAGCCGGTCTCGTGGACGAAATCCACCTCACCCTCTGCCCCGTTATCTTCGGCGGCGAACACGCCCCGACTCTCGCCGACGGCGCGGGCTTCCCGTCGCTCTCTGACGCCGCCCGCCTCACCCTCAAATCCCAAAAACGCATCGGCGACGAACTGTTTCTCGTTTACCGCGTTCACCACCGCGCGCGTCCTCGCATCGCCGGTCCGCATCCATCCTTATTAGCCCCTTGACACTCCGGTGCCAATTCAGGCATTCTATTTCTAAAGTTTCCTAATTTATTAGTATGGTTGTCGTTCCGTCCCAAATGGGCCGACTTAACAAGCGAGCCCTGCTCACGCAGCTTCAGCGCCTCGGGACCGCTTCGCGGGCGGATCTCGCCAAGTCGTTGGGCTTGAGCCAGCCGACCGCGGGGAAGATTGTCGATGAACTGCTGGAACTGGGCGCGTTCGAAGAGGTGGCGGCCACCAATGAAACGCCAGGTGAGAGCCAGGGCGCTGCCGCGAAGCCGGGGCGTCCGGGACGAATGCTCCGTTTGACTCGCTCCCGGGCGCGGTTCCTGGGCATCCAACTGGGCGTCACCCAAACCAGCCTGGCGCCCTTGCCGATCGGCATCGGGGACACGGGCGAAGATTCCTGGCCGATGCAATTTCGGACGCCGCGCACTCCCGGGGATTGGGTTTGGCAGCTTGAGAAGATGGCGGCGCAGATCGAACAAAAATCTTTTTGGGGCATCCTGGTCAGCGCTCCCGGCCTGGTGGACGAGCAAAAAAGCGAAATCCTTTACTCGCCGAACCTGCATTGGACCGAAAAGGCCCGGCTCCCCGCGCTGGTTCGGCAGGTCTGGCGCGCGCCGGTTTTGCTCCTGCAAGAGGAGCGCGCCCTGGCGTTGGGGCATCACGCCAATGATCCCTCCGACGGAGATTTTTTGCTGGTCGATTTTGGCGAAGGCGTGGGCGGCGCAGTGATGTTGGGAGGCAGGCTCTTTGCGCATCCTTTGCCCATCGGCGGCGAATTGGGCCACACACCCGTGCCTGGTAATGAACGGGTTTGCGGCTGCGGTGCCATCGGCTGCCTCGAAACACTCGTTTCAACCCGCGGGCTGGTCAAAAGCCTGGCGGCGGCCTCAGGAAATATGGCGCGCAATTGGGAGGCCCTGGAAAAGCATGTTGCGCAACACGGCGTTGTGCCGTGGCTGGCGCGCTCGCTGGAGGCGACCGCCTCCGTGATTGCCGGCGCGTTGAATGTGCTGGGCCTGCGGCGCGTGGTCGTCACGGGCACGCTCAACGAACTGCCTCCCGCCGTCCTCTCTTATCTCAAGGATGCCGTCAACCGTGGAACGCTCTGGGCGCGGTTCGGCGAGGTGAAAGTGGAGGGCGCACCCCGTCGGCGCAAGGCGGGCCTCGTCGCCGCCGGAATTGATCGTTTCATAGTGCCAGTCGGAGACGCGGAGTTGAATTCTCCGTAAGTAATTTCAATCGTTATCAAGCAGCAAACATGAACACACAAAAAATAACATTAGGCGTCATCGTCGGGAACCGCGGCTTTTTTCCCGCGCATCTCTGCGATTCAGGACGCAAGGAAATTCTCAAGACCCTCGAAAAAGCCGGCATTGGCGTGGTCATTCTCCCCACTACTGCCACGAAGTTTGGCGCGGTCGAGAGCATGTCCGACGCGGAAAAATGCGCCGCGCTCTTCAAGGAAAACGCGGGCCAGATCGATGGCCTGCTCGTGACCCTGCCGAACTTCGGCGATGAACGCGGCGTCGCCAACGCCATCCGCTGGTCCGGCCTGCGCGTGCCCGTGCTCGTACATGCGTTCAACGACGATCCCACGATCATGACCATCAAGGACCGGCGCGACAGCTTTTGCGGCAAAATGTCCGTCTGCAATAATCTGCGGCAATACAATCTGCCGTTCTCGTTGACGCGGCTGCATACGGACGCGCCGGACAGCCGGACGTTCATCCAGGATTTGGCGGACTTTGTCATTACTTGCCGCGTGATTCGGGCGTTGAAGAACCTGCGCATCGGCGCGCTCGGCGCGCGGCCCACCGCCTTCAATACCGTGCGCTACAGCGAAAAATTGCTCGAGCGATCCGGCATCAGCATCGAAACGCTCGACCTCTTTGAACTCTTCGGCTGGGTTAATAAAATGAAAGAAGCCGATGCCGCCGTGGAAGCCAAGCTCCAGGAAATCCAGCAGTACGTCGTTGCGAAAGCCATCCCGCCGATCGCGTTGCTCAAGATGGCGAAGTTCGGCGTCGCGGTGGACAAATGGATGAAGGACACGCGCCTTAACGCCACCGCCATCCAATGCTGGACGGCCATGGAGGAGTTCTTCGGCGTCGTTCCTTGCACGCTGATGAGCATGATGAGCAACATGGGCATGAGCAGCGCGTGTGAAGTTGATATCATGGGCACGGTTGCCATGTATGCCATGGCCCAGGCCAGCGGCCGACCCAGCGCGCTGGTGGATTGGAACAACAACTACGGCGAAGACCCGGACAAAGGCGTGATCTTCCACTGCTCGAACCTGCCCAAGGATTTGTTCGTCGAAAAAGGCGAAGGCTCACCGGTAATGGATTACCAGGAAATCATCGCGGGCACGGTCGGTCGCGAGAATACCTACGGCACCGTGGTCGGCCGCGTGAAAGCCGCGGGCTTTACCTACCTGCGATGCAGCACGGACGATTTCGCCGGCCAGATTCGCGCTTACATCGGAGAAGGCGAGATTACGGACGATGCGCTCAAGACCTTCGGTGGTTATGGCGTCGTGAAAATCCGCAATTTCCAGACCTTGCTGCGCTACATCTGCGAGAACGGCTTTGAGCATCACGTCGCCATAAACCCGACGGGCATCGCCGCCGGCGTGAAGGAAGCCTTGAGCAAGTATTTGGGGTGGGATGTGTATCTGCATGCGTAGTCGCCCGTCAACCGCGATGCCTCAGTTACAAGGGCGAAGCGCAGAGCTTCAGCTCTGCTCGAGGATACTTCCCATGTTCGCGCAGAGCTGGAGTTCTGCGCTCCGAGGACAATTATGAGCACCCATTACACCATCGGCCTTGATTACGGCACCAACTCCGTTCGCGCACTCCTGGTCAACATCGCCGACGGCCGCGAAGTTGCCACCGCCATTTGGGGTTACGCGCATGGCGATGACGGCGTCATCCTGGGCCGCGACCCGAACCTTGCGCGGCAACATCCGGCGGATTACCTCAAGGGCGCCGAGGTCACAATCAAGCAGGTGCTGGCCAATGCGCGCAAGTCCGTGAAAAGCTTTGCTCCGGAACAAGTCATGGGCATCGGCGTCGATACCACCGGCAGCACACCCTTGCCGGTGGACCGCGCCGGCCAGCCCCTGGCGTTCCAGAAACAATTCGAGAAGGAACCAGCCGCGATGGCTTGGCTTTGGAAAGACCACACCGGTGTTCAGGAAGCTGCGGAAATCACCGCGCTCGCGCGCAAACTCCGGCCACAATACCTTGCCAAATGCGGCGGCATTTATTCCAGTGAATGGTTCTTCAGCAAGATTCTGCATTGCCTGCGAACCAATCCCAAGGTCTTCGACGCGGCGCATTCTTGGGTCGAATTGGCGGACTACGTTCCTGCCGCCCTGACGGGCACGGAAGCGCCAGACAATTTGACCATTGGCATTTGCGCCGCCGGACACAAGGCGATGTACCATCCGGCGTGGGGCGGCCATCCGGACGCCGAGTTTCTTTCCCGGCTTCACCCCAAGCTCGGAGCGTTGCGCGAACGCCTGTGTACTCGCGTTCACGCCGTGAATATGCCGGTGGGCGGGTTAACTGCGGCCTGGTCAAAACGGACGGGCTTGCCGGCGGGAATCCCGGTGGCAGTCGGCGCATTCGACGCGCATCTCGGCGCGATTGGCGCAGGGATCGCCACGGGCACCCTGGTGAAGATCATTGGCACCAGCACGTGCGACATCACCGTTTGGCCGGATACCGAACAACTCGCGGACATTCCCGGCCTTTGCGGCATCGTCAATGGCAGCGTGCTGCCCGGCTGTTACGGGCTGGAAGCCGGCCAGTCCGCCGTGGGCGATATTTTCAATTGGTTCGTAAACTACATCCAACCCGGCGGCTCAACCAAAGGATCGCACGAAGCACTGACCAGGGCGGCGGCGAAGCTTCGGCCCGGCGAGTCGGGCCTGCTCGCGCTTGATTGGAACCACGGCAACCGCACAATCCTGGTGGACCAGCGTCTGACGGGCTTGCTCGTGGGCCAGACCCTCTATACGCAACCGGCCGAGATTTACCGCGCCCTGATCGAGGCCACGGCGTTTGGCGCGTTGACCATCATCAACCGTTTCGAGGAATACGGCGTGAAAATCCGCCAAGTCGTAAACTGCGGCGGCATTGCCGAGAAAAATCCTTTGGTGATGCAAATTTACGCGGACGTCACGGGGCGGCCGATGAAAATTTCGAACTCAGCGCAAACCTGTGCGCTCGGCGCCGCCATCGCCGGGGCGGTCGTCTCGGGCGCATACCGGGATTTCGCCTCCGCGCAAAAAGCCATGACCGGTTTGAAATCGACCGTGTTCAAGCCCGATCCCAGGAGCCACAAGGTTTATCGCGAGTTATACACGCTTTATAAAAAATTACACGATGCCTTCGGCACCGAACAATGGAGCGGCAATCTTTACGACATAATGAAGGAGTTGCTCGAGATTCGCAAAACCACAAGAAAATGATGAAATCAAAAAGGGGAGTAACAATTCTGCTCGCGGGCCTGTTCGCCACTTCGGCCTTTGCCCAGACCATCACCACCAATTCGCTCGTGATTCATGCCGACCAGAAAGGCAGCACCATCAGCCGGATGATTTATGGGCAATTTTCAGAGCATCTGGGCCGTTGCATTTACGAAGGCATTTGGGTCGAACCAGACAGCCCGATCCCCAACACCCGCGGCATTCGCAACGACACGGTCGCCGCACTCAAGGCGCTCAAGGTGCCGGTCCTGCGCTGGCCCGGCGGTTGTTTCGCGGATGAGTATCACTGGAAGGACGGCATCGGCCCGCGCGAAAAACGCCCTTCGATTTACAACTCCCACTGGGGCGGCGTGGTGGAGAACAATCATTTCGGCACGCACGAATTTCTCGATCTCTGCGAGCAGGTTGGCTGCGAGCCGTACATCTGCGGCAATCTCGGCAGCGGCTCCGTGCAGGAGATGATGGAATGGGTCGAGTATATGACCGGCGATTCCGACTCACCCATGGCCAACTTGCGCCGCGCCAATGGCCGCAAGGATCCGTGGAAGATAAAATACTTCGGCGTGGGCAACGAAAGCTGGGGTTGCGGCGGCAACATGACGCCCGAATTCTACGCGGACAATTACCGCCGCTATAACACGTTCCTGAAAAATTACGGAAACAACCGGCTCTTTCGCATCGCCTGCGGCCCCAACGATTCGAATTACCGCTGGACGGAAGTTTTGATGAGCGCCGCGGGCCGGCAGATGAACGGGCTTTCACTCCATTACTACACAATTCCAAGTGGCAACTGGAGCCGCAAAGGTTCAGCAACGCAATTCGGCGAGGCGGATTGGCAGGCCACACTCAAGAGCGCGCTCGGAATGGAAACGCTGTTGGAACGCCATTCCGCCATCATGGACAAGACCGATCCCGAAAAGCGGGTCGGCTTGATGGTGGACGAATGGGGCGTTTGGTATGACGTCGAACCGGGCACGAACCCGGGCTTTCTTTACCAACAGAACACCTTGCGAGACGCCCTCGTCGCGGGCGTGACGCTGAACCTCTTCAACCAGCATTGCGATCGCGTGAAGATGGCCAACATCGCGCAGGCCATCAACGTTCTCCAAGCCATGCTTCTTACCGACAAGGAGAAGATGGTCGTCACTCCCACCTACCACGTTTTCCAAATGTACTCCGTGCACCAGGATGCGACCCTGCTGCCGTCCGAACTGAAGTGTGAAGACTATGTGTTGCGCGATCAAAAAATTCCCGGCCTGAGCGTTTCCGCGTCGAGCGACAAGTCGGAAACGATTCACTTGACGCTTTGCAACCTAAACCCAACCTGCCCCGCGATTATCAATGGCCAGATTCAAGGCGTCTCGGCCAAAACCGTTTCCGGGCGCGTGCTCACGGCGGCCGAGATGAACGCGCATAACACGTTCGACCACGCGGACGCAGTCAAGCCGGAGCCGTTCAATGAAGCCCGGATCGCCGCGAATGGCTTCACCGCCAAACTGCCGCCTAAATCCGTGGTCGTGCTGGAACTAAAATAGCCATGGGCAGTTCAAGCGCGCATGTATGCAACATCCGTAACGGAGCGCGGGTCTGTGACCCGCAGCGCGCTTGCCCGCGCGATGCGCTCGGATTTTACCACGCCGATCATGCGCTCCATTGGGGCCAATTTGCGCGTCCTTCATAATTTCCCATGCTTGAACAATTAAAACGCAGCGTCTGCAAGGCCAACCTCGACCTCGTCAAGGAAGGCCTGGTCATCCAAACCTGGGGCAATGCCAGCGGCATTGACCGCGCGCGCGGACTGGTGGCCATCAAACCTTCCGGCGTTCCGTACGATGATATGAAGCCGGAACACATGGTCATCGTTTCGCTCGAGACCGGCGACGTTGTGGAAGGCCGGCTGAAGCCCAGTTCCGATACCGCGACGCACCTCGTGCTTTACCGTGCTTTCAAGCACATCGGCGGCGTCGTGCACACGCACAGTCTTTACGCCACAGCCTGGGCGCAGGCGTGCAAGGGCGTTCCCTCCTACGGGACGACGCAGGCGGATTACTGGCATGGTGATGTTCCTTGCACCCGCCGGCTTACCTCGCGGGAAATCAAGTCGGATTACGAAGTCAACACGGGCAAAGTTATTGTGGAGCGGTTCCGCGGCCTCGAGCCGCGCAAACATTCTGCGGTGCTCGTTGCCAGCCACGGGCCGTTCACGTGGGGAAAAGACGTGAACGATGCTGTGCATAATGCCGCCGTGCTTGAGTTCGTGGCGCGGCTGGCCAGTGAAACGCTTCGGATTAATCCGAGCGTCCGGCCCATGCAATCCGTGTTGCGCGACAAACATTTTCTTCGCAAACACGGCCCAAAAGCGTATTACGGACAGATATAGCCCGATGGCTCGAATCAATCGCATATGAAAATGAACCAATTTCGAAACCTGCTCGTTGCATTCTGCCTTGCCTGCCTCCTGCCGGCCTGCGGCAACAAGGACGCCGGAAGCGCCGGAACATCCTCCGCGGATTCCAGCGCCGCGCCCAAAAGGAAACTCAAGCTCGCCTTTGTTTCGAACAACGCGGCAACTTTCTGGACCATCGCCCGCGCCGGTTGCATGGATGCACAAAAGCAACTCGGCGACGTCGAGGTGGATTTCCGCATCCCTTCGAGCGGCGCAGTGGCCGAACAGCAACAAGTCCTCGATGACCTGCTCGCCAAGGGCGTGGACGGCATCGCGGTCAGTCCCATCGATCCCGCCAATCAGACCACCCTGCTGGATAAGATCGCCAGCCAGGCGCTCCTGGTCACCCAGGACAGCGACGCCCCGGCCAGCAAACGGGTTTGCTACATCGGCACGGACAACACGGCGGCCGGCATCGAAGCCGGCAAACTCATCAAGGAAGCCCTGCCCGACGGCGGCAGGATCATGCTCTTCGTTGGCACGCTCGATGCCCAGAATGCCAAGGACCGTTACGCCGGCATCAAACAGGAACTCCAGGGATCGAAAATCGAAATCATCGATGTGCGCACGGACGAAGCCGATCCCACCCGCGCGCAGCGCAATGCCGAGGACACGCTGGTAAAATATCCCGATGTCGCCTGTCTGGTGGGCCTTTGGAGTTATAACGGCCCGGCGATCCTGAACGCGGTGAAAAGCGCCGGCAAGACCGGCAAGACCAGGATCGTTTGTTTTGACGAGAACGATGAAACCCTGGCGGGCGTGGCTGCCGGCGACATTTACGGGACCGTGGTGCAGCAGCCTTATGAGTTCGGCAAGCAGGCGATTGTGCGCATGGCCGCGTACGTGCGGGGGGACAAGAGCACGCTGGCCGGCGGCAGACAGATCATCCCCACCTTGAGCATCAAGAAAGATTCCGTGGTTGATTTCCAGGCCAGGCTGAAAAAGCTGTTGGGGAAATAAGTCATTAAGAGAATGACCAATGGTCAGGCTCCAAAGAAAATGCCGAACCCCATTTGGCGGGATGTTTGGAATTGAGTGTTGGGTATTCTTTGGGCATTGGGCATTCTAATCCGGCCTTTCATTGGATTCTCAACCATGATTACTCCGCCCCTGCTCGAAATGCGCGGGATTAGCAAACGCTTTCCCGGCGTGGTGGCGTTGGACAAAGTGAGTCTCCAGATCGGGCAGTCGGAGGTGGTCGCGCTGGTGGGCGAGAACGGCGCGGGCAAGTCCACGTTGATGAAAATTCTCGGTGGCGTTCATCAGCCGGACGAAGGAGAAATTCTCGTGGACGGCCAGCCGGTCAAAATCCAGAACGTCGCCGAGGCGATGCGCCTGGGCATTGCGTTCATCCATCAGGAACTGAACGTCCTCGACAACCTTGATGTGGCCGCGAACGTTTTTCTTGGCCGCGAGCCGGTCATCACACCCTTCCGTCTCGTGAACCGCCGGAAGATTCACGCCGATACCGAGCCGTACCTCAAGCGCCTGGGCCTGGACGTTTCGACCCGGACCCGCCTGGACCGCCTGTCGCTCGCGCAGAAACAATTGGTCGAAATCGCCAAGGCGCTTTCGTTGAATGCCCGGCTGATCATCATGGACGAGCCCACGTCGAGCCTCACGCTTTCGGAAACGAATCGCTTGTTGAAGCTGGTTAGCGACCTCGCCGAGCAGGGCGTGAGCATCATCTACATCTCGCATCGGCTCGCGGAGATCGATCATTGCGCGGATCGGGTGGCCGTCCTGCGCGATGGTCGAAACGCCGGCCACTTGAATCACGACGAAGCCACCCACGACAAACTCGTCAGCCTGATGGTGGGCCGCGAGATCAAAAGCTTTTATGTTGAATCCAAAGCGCGGAAAACGCCGGAATTTTTTTGCGTGCGGAACATTCGTTCGCGGATGTACCCGGACCAGGCGGTTTCGTTCGACGCGGCCAGGGGGGAAATTCTTGGCTTTGCCGGGCTGGTCGGAGCGGGGCGGTCGGAACTTGCCAAGGCCATCGTGGGCCTGGATGGACCAGTGGGCGGCGAAATCCGGCTCGATGGACGGACGCTTTCCATCCGCTCGCCGCGCGACGCGATTGCGCACGGCATTTACCTCGTGCCGGAAGACCGCCGGGGCGAAGGCTTGGTTGTGCGGATGTCGGTGCGCGAAAATATCACGCTGCCTTCGTTGCCCAGGTTTGCCCGCTTCGGATTGATCCAGCGAGACCGTGAATGCCGGGTGGCCGGGGAACAGATCGCATCCTTGAAAGTCCGGACGCCACACACGGAAACGCTCGTGATGAATCTCAGCGGCGGCAATCAACAAAAAGTCGTGCTCGGCAAATGGCTGGCCATGCAACCCAAAGTGATGATCCTCGACGAACCAACCCGCGGCATCGACGTGGGCGCCAAGGCGGAGATTTACCGCCTGATGCGCGAACTGGCCGAACAGGGCGCGGTCATCATTATGATCAGCAGCGACATGGAGGAAGTTTTGCACGTGAGCGACCGCGTGGCCGTGATGCACGAAGGCCGGATCACTGGAGTGCTGGAGCGGCCGGATTGCTCGGAGGAAAACATCATGCAATTGGCCGTGGGACGAACGCTCGCCACTGCGAAGCCGGCGCTTCCAAACTGAAGCCATGAAGAATAGTGTGATCATTTCTGCCAGTCGCGGTGACAATCCGCACAATGGGACTCCTCTCCCCTTCCGAAGGGGAGCGGGTGGCTGGAGGCCGGGTGAGGGGGCCGCATTGTCCAAACCGCCACTGGGACCGGTCTATTTAACGCATCCATGAAAAAGGAAATCGGCCTGCTCGCCCTGTTGATCTTTCTGTGCCTCGTCGTCATCGGCGTGGACCTTGGGATGCAGCTTCATTCCGGAACGAAACCGGCCCAACTCGAACTCCCTCGTTTCATCACCCGGACCAATCTCACGAACATGGCGAACATTATCGGGTTGTTCGGCGTATTCAGCCTCGGCATGGGATTGGTCATCATCACGGGCGGCATTGACTTGTCCGTTGGCTCCATGTTTGCGCTGACGGGCGTGCTGTTGTCCATGGCCCTGGTCGATTGGCATTGGCCCTGGCCGGTGGCGGCGTTGATGGTCGTCGCGATTCCAATGGCACTCGGCTGGGGTCACGGCCTTCTGATTACTCGCGTCCATATCCAGCCTTTTATCGTTACCCTGTGCGGGTTGTTGATTTACCGCGGCCTGGCCCGTTTCATTGCGGGCGACAACACCAAAGGTTTCGGCAATGCGAAAGGCTGCGAAACCCTGGCGTCACTGGCGAGCGGCAGGTTGTGGGGCGTCCCCATGCCGTTCATATTGCTGCTCATCGTGGGAACGATTATGTGGTTCGTGCTGCATCGTTCAGTCTACGGACGTTACCTCCTCGCCGTCGGTCGGAATGAGGAAGCCGCGCGTTTTTCCGGAATCAACACCAGGATGGTCATCGCCAGCAGCTACGTTGTCGCCGGTTTGTTGACCGGCCTCGCGGGAATCCTGTTTGCGTTTTACACCAACTCGGTTTCACCCTCAAATCACGGCAGCTTCTACGAACTTTACGGCATCGCTGCGGCAGTGCTCGGCGGCTGCAGCCTGCGCGGTGGCGAAGGCTCGATCATCGGGATTGTCATCGGCACCGCACTGCTGCAAGTCCTGCAAAACCTCGTGAACCTGCTGGACATTCCCAGTTCGCTCAATTTCGCAGTCATGGGAACCGTGGTGCTCTTCGGCGTCGTGGCCGACCAATTGATGCGCGGCCGAACCGCCGGCAAAGTCTAAGGTAGGGAATCCCGCCTTCAGCCGGTGAGGACTGCCGCCCAAGAGCCTATCTCGGTAGGGCGCGTCACTTCGTGCGCGCCGACGGCGGGCAGAGGACTGCCCGTCCTGCCGGGATAGGTTCTAAAGCCGGGACTCTGTGCTTCATAGTCTACGATTGTAGTTGAATTAATCCCGGAGATCACGGACCGACCAAAACCCGGTAGAAGCGCACTGCGTTGGTGGCGTTGGGATCGGTGACGGTAAACGAACTGACACCGGGGTTGGTCACCGCGAGCGATTGCCAGTTGTTGCTGCTCGCTAGGCTGAGCGAATATTGGACAGTGTAATTTTGGCCGGCGACTCCATTGACAGTCAATTGGAACTGCCGGTTTGAAAGACGCAGAGGCGAACTGATGGCCGGTCGCGTGACCGCCTTGACGATGAGCGTCAAGGCACGGGTGGTGGTGGACGAATTATGGTCGGTGACGCGCACGATAAAGTTGTTTGTTCCCGCGGCCGTGGGCATGCCCGAAATCACTCCGTTGGTGTCAATGTTCAAACCGGCGGGCAGAGGCTGGGAACCAAGCGCAAGGGTCCAGGTATAAGGCGTCGTCCCGCCACTGGCCTGAAGTTGGTTGGTGTAATTGACGCCGACCGTGGCGTTGCTCAGGGACGAAGTCGTGATCTGCAAGGAAGCTGGCACGATTGTAATCGAGTAACTGCGTTGCGGCTGGTATCCGCTGTTGTCAATCATGCTGACCGTGAACAAAAAAGTGCCGGTCTGGGTGGGAGTACCGGAAAGGAGGCCGGTGAAGTTAGTGCCGTCATTGATATTCAAGCCGAGGGGCAGTGAGCCGGAAGCGAGCGACCAGCCGAAATAACCGCCCCTTCCTCCCGTGGCGTGGAGCGATACGTTGTAGGCAACGCCGCTTGTGCCGTTGGGCACGGAGGCATTGGTTATCTGGACAGCCGGATAAACGACAAGCGGCAGGAGTTGTTCGTTTGTGTTCGCCTGGTTGTCCACCACCTGCACAAAGAAATAGTTCGTTCCAAGCGTGGCGTTGGTCGCGGGAGTGCCGAAAATGTTGCCGCTGGTTGAGAGATTTAAACCGGCGGGCAGCGGCGCCGATCCCAGGTCCAACGACCAGGTAAAGGGGGAGTAACAACCATCATTCTGAAGCTGAAAGCCGTTTGAACTATTATAGTAATAAGGAAAGCCAATCACGGCATCCGGCAGGTAAGTCGTGGTGACAGCCAGGGGCTGGCACTGTTGGACCGTAAAGTTGAGATTATCAAAGTTGCCATTGGAAACATTGGCCTGCTGATCGTTGACACAGCCATAGCCCTGGCTGGTCAACTCGCCGCAATCCACGCTCACGTCCCAATTTCCGTTGCCCACGTTGAACGCGTAATGGCCGCTGCTATCCGTCGAGTTAGTGAGATTGCTGCCCTGGCCGTTGTTCGCATACACATTTATGCCAATGATTGGATTGCTGAGATTATCCCTGACGAAACCGTCGAGCTGGTAGGAGCCGCCGCTGTTGCTGTTGGTTTGCGCGATGAAATTTGCCACGCCATTGCCATTCACGATGTTTACGTTGGTGTTATTCGGACACTGGTAATTGCCCAGGGTTTGGAGGCTGTTATTGTCGCAGCAGCAAAGGACGTTCACGTTCCAATTGGCGTTGCCCACGTTCAATGAGTAGTTGCCGTTGGAATCCGTGTTCTGCTGGCTCTGGTAACTGTTGCCGCCGATGGTCGCGTAGGCATAGACCTGCACGCCCACGATGGGGTTGTTGTTGTTATCTCTGACGTAACCGGTGATTTGGTTGGTCGCCAGCACTGCGCTGAAATTGGCCTGGATGGCCGCGCCTGTGGAGACATTGGTTCCGGGACCGCCATTGTTGAACACCCACGCTGGCCCCTGCGAAAACACGTAATTGGCGAAAGCAATGCTGTTCTCTCCATTATCGACGCCCGGGCTCCACAGATCCGCGTTGACACCCATGGAGTAATTTCCATTCGGGTCGGTCGTGGCATCGCCCTGATACGGACCATTGCCATTGGTTTCGTTGTCGCCAGACAGCCTGACTCCGGACACGGGATTGTTATTATTGTCCTTAATGCTTCCGTAAATCATCGCCGTCGCTTTGGGGAAGGCGATCGTCACGCCGGCAACATTGCCGGCGGTGGCGTCAACATTGGTAGGGCTGTTATTCAGTCCGATATAACCCTGAAAATCCAGGGACTGCTGCTCCATGCCGAAACCGAGTTGTTCCGCCAGGGCCGGCAGCACGAAGTTTCCGTTGGTGTCCGTCGCGCCCAAACCAAGGTCCTTGCTGGCGGACTGCACCGCCATCAGAATGGCGGGCAGCCCCACGCTGTTGTTGCCGGCATCCACCAGCCTTCCGGAAACGGTTCGGGTGGCGGTGGACATGGTCAAATTGGTGGTGATGGTTGCGCCGTTGCTCAGCGTCAGCACAGGCGCAGCGTTCAAATTGGCCACGAAGCCGTTCTTGACGGCGACCAACCGGTACGTGCCCGGGGCGGCCTTGATCTTAAAGTTCCCGGAACTGTCCGCGATCACGCCTCCGAGCGGATTGAAACCGTCGCCTCCACCCCCTCCCGATGGAGCTCGGGCGAGAAAGACCAGCGCGTTGGGAATATTTGAGCCGCCAACAATCACCGTGCCGGTGAACTTTTGCCCATAGGCCGTATTAGTAACCAGGAGCGCATTGGTAATGGGTGCGAACTGGGCGGTCGGGCTGGAAATCACAAAAAGAAATTGCCCGACAAACCTTTGCACCGACCCTTCGGTGGCCGGGCTCAATTGCGTCGTGATCGCCCCGGTCGTTCCATTCGAGTCGAACGGAATATTGACGTTCGTTATCCCGGCAAACTTCATTGGCGCCTGGCCGTCCGTCACTTGGAACTGTTGCACCAGCACATCGCCTGCATCGACAACGCCGTTGGAGTTGGCATCGGCAAATTTCTGAACCACGACTGCCGCGCCGGCGGTCAAGTTGCTGATCTGGAGAGTGATGTATCCCGCATACTGGTTGCTGACGACGGTCGGAGTGAGCGCGAAACCGACGGCTGCGGACGCGGGATGACTTGCTAAAACGCACAGGTAAAACGCGAACAGACCCAGGCCAAGCTTGAGTGATGCTTTATGGTTTTGCATTTATTCTGATCAGTTTTGGTTGGAAGAGACGTTTGCGAACATGGCAGTCGCCAAGGCTAGCGGGCCGGCGCAGAAATACAATCCAAAATTCATGCCTGCGGCCAGCCGGGGATACATCTTAACATTGTTGCCGATGTCTTTGGCAGGGGGTGGCGCGCCACGCACTCAATCCACAAGAAAACTGCTATTTTCGCGCAACCCGCTAAGCATTAGTAATTTACGCGCATTTTTGACCTTCAGCCACAGGTTCGCGCCCGAAAAAAAGAGGTTTAATTTACTTTAATTTGCTTTAATTGACCTAATTTCCCCAACCCGCTTAAACCTCTAAGACGGTTCGTAAGCGCCCTCTTGGTGTGCCAAAATGTCTCAGTCACGGCTTAGACCTTGGCTTTGGTGTTTTTCTCGTGCCTGGCGCTTGGTGGTTGAAACTTTCGGCGCTCCGCGCCGGCAGACTTGTTTTCAATTGTCAAAGAACATCCCCTCTCCCAACGGAGCGAGGCAAAATTCATCAACGCCAAGCTCCCCAAGCCCGCTTGGGCCTTGGACATTCCGGCGCTTCGCGCCAGCCCCTCCCTTGTCCTTCACCGACGCCGGTAATAGAGCACTGGCCATCCTTTCATGCAACTTAATCCTGAACATTTCTGTAATGCCCAAACAAATGTGATTTCCCGCTGACAGGGCAGGCCCCGCGGACGCCAGCTATTCCGCCGGGATTCCCCATATTTGCCGTCATCGCGCCGAAACGCTCTTTTACCAATGTTCTCGAATAAAGCCGCCGGCCATACCGTCAGTTATTGCACACCAGCAGTCAAAATCAGGCTGCTCCTGACAACCGGCCAGTCGCGTGGATGGGACTGGCCATTTTCTTTTCAGGGAACAGCTTCACGCCAGCGGGCTGGCGAAGCCGCCAACGAAGCTTATCTTGCTTTCGGATCAAGCGGTTGGCTCCCGTTCGCTGGACCGCTTGATTGGTGTTTTCGGTAATCGCAAACCTCAGCCAATCCGGTTGTTCCGCCAAGATTGATGAACGTCCGGTTACCGGTAATTGGTGTGAGGCTGAATTGTCCGTCTCCTCCCAGGCGCGGATCGTAGGATGAAATCATCGGCACGATGTATTTGCCGGATTCGAAGCCGCCGGCTTCCTTTTGAACCAACACAAGGTTGCCTCTGTCGAGGTAAACCCTTAGATGATTGTACTTACTGAGAGCATCTCTGTACTCTGGAATCAACCCAGCCGAAACATCCGGCGGTGGCGGGGAAGGCGTCGGTATGGCTGAAAATACGGGGGCCTGACGGGGAGCCTGGCATGCGCTGGCAACGCACAAACAGACCGCTGCCGCCGCGAGGCGGAATCTTCCAAGCTTCGTTTTCATAAGTGATATTTTGCCTTCCGGGTTAGTGCGTGCTCAAGAAGATCAGACACCGCTGGGAGGAGTTTGTTGCGCTCTTCCGATAGGGCTTGTAAGGAACTCAGGGGGTTTTAAGCTCGGCCCCATTCAAACGCATTTGGCTCATGAGCGAACCTATTTCCGAAGCTGAGTTGGCCGCGATTCAAGCGGCCCTTACCCAAGGCAGAAAAATCGAGGCCATCAAACTCCACCGCAAAGCTACGGGCTCCGGTCTGGCCGAAGCCAAGAATGCGGTTGAGAAAATGGAGGTGGAGTTGGGCCTTGCCTCACCCGCCGCATCGGAAAACAAACCTTCCGCGGGAGGCTGTTTTGGGTTGCTGCTGTTTGTTAGCGTGATGCTTGTCGCAGTTTTGGCGTGGCTGGCCGGCAAATGATGGCTTTGAGTCGTTTGGGCAGCATCTGTCCACGCGCCAGCATCATTTTCCCGGGCGGGATCCCTCGAACTCGTTTTGACTTTCCTCGATGGTTTCGAGCACCTTTTCCGGCTTCACGTCCCGGGCCAGTTCCTTCAACTCGGGATTCCGGGATTCCTCAATGCCCATTCTGCCGGCCATCTCGGTGACGAGGCGGATCAAACGGGTAACTTCATGCTCGGCCAGCAGGCTGACTTGAAGATCAAGATCCGCCCGACGATCCGCCATGGCCGCCATCCGGTTTTGCGTGATGAGCACAAACGTGGAAAGAAAAATGGCTTCCACCGACGCCACCATGGCCAGGATGACAAAGGAGGGATCGAACTTGGGGAGGAAGGGAATCCAACCCAGGTTGATGATGATCCACAGGCCGAAGATAATGAGATGCAGATAAACAAACAGCATGCTGCCCGTGAAAGCAGTGATGGAATCCGCGATGCGGTTTTGCAGGCTGCGGGCTTTTTCCTCGGCCTCACGGCGCTCAAGCAGCGCATGGATATTGCGCTCGACCACACGGGCCATGTCTGTATCTGTATCGGGGTGACCATCCGGATGCCCGCGCTCTTGCAATCTGTTTGGGGGCCTCATAAACGCTCTCCGGCCAAAACCTCGACGATGTTCCGGTGGATGGCAAGGTGAGCCCGCAGCTTCTGAGCGAAGGCGGAAGCGCAGCGTCAGGCGACGGAACGAATAGTGCCAGCGCGTCCTGTTATTCAAACCCGAATCAGCGCCAGCGTCCGCCGATCCAAACATAACCCCGCCCATGTCTGGCCCAGCGCCCTTCAACCCAAACGGCGTGGGGATGCGGCCGAATTACGTAATGCCCTCCAATCCACACCCAGGCGCCGCCCACACCGATCGACCAATAACCCGGCGCCCAGACGTATTCCGGGCCCGGAGCCACTGGGATTAGTTCCGGCTGCGGCACTGGCGGCGCTTGATCCGCGACCACGGCGTTGGGTGGTGGAGGGGCGGGCTGAGCTTCAACCGGCGGCTGGCCTTGCGGCGCCACAGCGGCAGCGGGCGGTTCGGCAGGCTGAGTCGGCTGAACCGGCTGCCCGGGCGGCGCTTGGTAGGCGGTTTGTGGCTGATACGAGTAGGCCGGCGACGGTGGCGGCATCGCTTGCGCTTGATAGGCTGGGACGTAATCAACCCGGCGTTCCACGCACCCGGTTGCCAGGGCGGCAATGCAGCTTGTTGAAAGTGTCAGTTTCAGTAATCCAGTGTTCATACGTTTCATTGTCAATCACCCTTATTGACGTTCGAAAGGCTGGGATGTTCGCGGAAAAAGTAAAGTCCCGCCAGATTTTCGTGTAACTTTTCGGCGGCCCTGGCCGTCTTGGGCGCGCCGAACCTCACGGCGCTTTCGGCCCGTCGGCTCAAAAGGTGGGACACTTCTCAGCAGTGTTCCCGGAAGGCAGGGGTATCGCGCTGTAATGCGCCCGCCGCGCGGGTCCAGCCATTTCCGGCTTGCCGGCTCCACCCCTCACACGCTACGCTCCCGGCCAGCAAACGCCGAATCAGAAAAGTGAACCCGTTCATCAAAGCGGCCCAACTCAGGCAGAAACTGCCGGGATATTTTGTCGCCCGCGCTCACGCCCTCAACCACCAAACGCTGCAACACCTCGCCGCCCATCACCGCGAAAAATTCCTGAAGGCGCACAAATATATTCAGGCGAACATCATCTCGGGCATTCAGGTCAATCGCGGTATCGTCAGTCACAAACACGACGGACTCTCGACTTATTTTTATTGGGAGAAGGGCCATTCCCCGTTTTTGTTTCACATGCCCTCGTGCGGTGTGGAAGTCGGCCTGCCCGCAGCGGAGGAACTGGGGAAAGAACTGGAAGCCAGGGGACACGCCAGCGCCCTGCTGGCCGGCGAATTGATCGTGGACCAATCCCGTTCCCATAGTTACGAGGTGATGCGCGCCGTCAACTCGCCGGAGAATCAGGCGGCGTTATCCAAACTGCGCTTCGCCATTTTTGACGTCATCCTTTTGGACCGGCAGGAGAAGGGCAAACTCGGCTATGATGAACGAGTCAAAATAACCGGGACACTGCCCAAAACGAAATTGACCTTCCCGATCGAGTTTCAGGAGGTCAAAAGCCTGGAGGAACTCAATGCCTTTTATCAGGCCCAGATCAGCGCCGGGGGAGAAGGCATCGTCCTGCACGAGCTTGCGACGCAGGTCCCCTACAAGATCAAACCCAAGTTCAACATTGACCTGGCCATTGTCGGCTATGTCGAAGGCACCGAAGAACTCAGCGGTCACGCGGTCTCGATCATGGGCGCGCTGGTCAAGGGAAACTCGTACCAGTTGATTTGCCGCGTGGGGGTGGCCGATCCCGCCGTCCGGGAACCATTGTTCAAGGAACTCTCGCGCCATCGCGTCGAGTCCAGTTATCTCGAAACCGATTCGGACAGCCGGCCCATCGCCTGGGTGAAGCCGACCAAGGTCATGGAGCTGAACGCGGAGGAAGTGACCTGGGAAGCCATTGGTGGCGGCGAATGGACCAATACCGTTCTGCAATTGAAGGACGGCAAGTTCAGCTATCAAGGCCAGGGCGTCACGTTCAAACCGTTTCATCCCACCCTCGAACGGTTGCGGGATGACAAGCCGATCGAGGAATGCACCTTCGCACAAATGCCCGGCACCGACTTGAACGTCCGGCAACTTGCCGCCGCGAAGCCCGCGAAAATTTTCCTGCGCGAGGTGTACGTCAAAACCCTCAAAGGCAAACCTGCCGTGAGAAAGATCACCGCCTGGGAACAGTCGCGCGAAGGTTTTCCAGCGTTCGTGGTGCACACGGTGGATTACAGCCCGGACCGAGCGGAACCGTTGAAAGAGGACACCAAAGCCACCGATCATCAGAGCGAGGCGGAAGCCTGCATCCAGACGTGGCGCACCGAGGAAATCAGCAAAGGCTGGAACAGACTTTAATTGAATGGGCGCATGCACACTTAACGTTGGCGGCACGCCGCTGGTTGCGGAATTGGCGAAAGTCAGCCGCTCGGATCTTTACGGCGAGAGCCGCCTCAAGGTGCTCGGGCCGGACGGCAAGCTCCTCATCAAGGCAGCCGTTCCCGAGGATGGCGGCAGTTACATTGGCCGCGGCGATGTCCGCTTGTTGCAGAAGGTGGACGGCGGCTTTTCACTGGCGGCGGCGCAACTGGTGGACGCACTCACCGGCAAACCGCGGGAACCGGTGCCCAGTTCCTTCAAGGAAGCGCCGAATTTTCGTCCCGCCACGGCCGACGAAATCAGCCTGATGGAGGTCAGGAGCGTTTATCAACTTCAGGCCGCCGAAATGAAGCTGAAACCGGGAGACATGTTTCTCGGCCATTTCAATTACCGCGCGGGGAACGAGAAGAACGACGCGGCCATCGTGGTCAACGCGGCGGGCGCGTTTCTCCTGGTTGGAAATCTTACCACGCCCACGTTCGTCGGGATTGAAGACGATTCACAACTCATCGCGCCCGAAAATTCCCAGGAAGGCGAGGAGGGTGGCGAGGGCGATTTTGCCTCCTTGCTCTAAGCCGGCCATGTACCTCAAGTTGACCAATCTTCAAAAGCGGACGGCAGATCTGTTCCTGCTGTCCCTGACTCCGCCCAAGTCTTATCGAATGGTCGTGCGGACCGCCGCCGGGGAAGTCGAGCCGGCCAAACAGGCGGTTTTGGTGCGCAAATCCAACTGGACCGCCGGCCTGAGCGCGGCCCAAATCGGCGAATTATTAATCAAAGAAGATCCCGAGGTGGACACCAACGTGATCGGACGGCCCGTGCAGCTCCGTTCAACGGTGTTTCTGGACGTGAATCGGCAGCCGGTCACCAACTTCACGGTTCTCGAGGAAAAAGTCCTGCCGAACGGCGAACTCAAGGAAACCAGGCCCTACAAGCCCACGGAACCCAACATCGAATTGCCGGTCCAGGTGGCCGCCAAGGGCGGACAATCCGCTGCGGACATGGTCCAGAAATTCGTGACGCACAAGATTTATCAGATCATCCACACGGACAGCCTTTCGTACGACTTTCTTTTCAACTTGTGCCAGGAAATCCATAACCAGGGCTTTGTCCGTCTGGCCGGCGGCCTCAAAGGCAACGAACCGCTCATCCTCCGCCGCGAGGGCCTGCCTTCCTTCGCGTATCTCCAGGGAAAGGTGGACGGCAAGAAATACCGCTGCACGCTGCATCTGACGCATCAGGAACTCAAAGCACCCGCTGTGGACGCAGGCAGTGCCGGCGCAGCGTGACGCGGCCCGTAGCGAGAGCTGAAAGTGATCGTGCTATTTCGACTTTACCGGCGGGCTTGTGCGTCACGGGAGGGAGTGCGATTGCAGGCATCATCAATCGAAGAAAGTAAGGCTGAGGACTGTCCGGCGTGGGGTGCGCCGGTGGAGGATGGGGAAGTCCTCAGCCTGTGTCGGGCCAAATCTGAACGTTGGGCAACTCCACTAGTCACTTTCAACGCGCCCTATTTATAGGTCGGCTCGGCTCGAAGTGAAATGGGGTGAAAGCCCCACTCCTATCTTGACACAATTGCGCGTGCGGAGTTGAGATAGTCCCGTTCTTCCGAACTCATGGCAACGATGATGCTGGACAATCCGGCCTTATGAAAAGCGGCTTCAAACGCTGCCTGGCGCGTTCATTAGCTCAAGGTTCCAGCTCGGGGAAACTTTTCCCACTCTGCCTTGCGCTCTTAATATTGACACAGGCTTGCTTCGCTGCCCCTCTGCGGGTGACGACTTGGAATCTGGGAGAGCTGCCCGTCTCCGCCACAAACACCCCGGCGCAGAAGAGCGCCGAGACACGGATTCAGGACGCGGCGGTCGCGCTCGGCAGATTGGATCCGGACGTCATTATTCTGAATCAGGTTCGGGACTGGTCGATGTGCCAGCAGGTCGTGCAGGCGCTGCGACCGGCCGATTACAGCGTGCAGGTTTGTTCCTCATTTCGGGACGCGCGCACCGGCGCGGCCGGCCGGCAGCAGATCGCCATCTTGTCCAAGCACAAGGCTTATTTCTCGTGGTCCGAACCGTGGCGGGCGGAAGGCCAGCCGCTCGCGGGCGGTTTCGCCTTTGCGGCGGTGCGCGTGGGCAAACAGAGGGTCGGACTTTTCGCCGTCCAACTCGGCGATGGAACGACCGCTGCGACGAATGGCCACGAGCCCGCGGTGGCGAAGGCGCGAGCCGCGTGCCTTCAACAATGGCAGCGCCAGGTCGGTTCCTTCAAACAATGGGTGACCAACCGGATCGAAGCCGTGGTGATTGCGGGCGGATTTAATGAATTGCCGACGGGCGGCGCAGCCCCACCGCATTCCTCCGAGGAGATCAACTTTCTGGAAACTGTGCTGACTGCTCCTTTGGAAAATCCCACGACTCTCCCGAAACCAGACGCGGCCTCCGGCGGCACCAACTATGTTTTTGCGCAGCTGAATCCGGACGCCGACAGTCTGACGGGTGTGGTGCTCGACCGCTGCCCGGCAACCTGTGACCTGGATTTGACGCCCGGGAACCAGACGATAGTTCCGGTCGCTCGCAACAAAGCCGCGCCTCCAAAAGCGGAGTTGGTCCAAACGCCGGCCAGCGACACAAAACCCCGATCCAACGAAGTCACAATGCCTGCTCCCGCCGTGGCGCAATCAGTACCGGCAACTCCCAGTTCCAGTCCAGGCGTTCGGACCGGTCAGGCTGTCCCCGCTTGGAAGACATACTGGCCCATTGGGCTGGCAGCGGGCATCCTTGCCTTTGTTGTTGCATGGGCTTTGGGCAAACGAAAACAAACCGCGCCGCCGCGCGCGCAAACCCTGATTGCCCTGGGAACGGATGGGGGTGAGCGCGGTTCGATTTCCGATGCGGTCGTAATTACCTCGCAATCCATCACCGGCTCAGCAACCGACCCGGTTCGCGGAAGTCCAATCATTCACATTGAGAGTTCCGGATCGGGGCAAAGCGAAACCGAACAATGGCGGCGGCGCGCGCTGGCCGCCGAAGAGCGGGCCGAGCGGACCGCAGCCGCCGTTCGCCAGGGGTTGATGCCCCAAATGCGGCGATGGTTGAAACAGAAACTCGTGCGCAAGCTGATTTCAGACCGAACGGAACTGCTGGAAACCCAGCATGCCGCCGCCCTCAAGGCCATGGCTGTGGATGAGCGCCTGTCCCGGATCGAGTTACAGATTCAACAACAAAACGCCGCCTACGAACGGCGCATCGAAGAACTCATGCGTGAACTGGCGGCGGCGAAAGAGGAAAACCGCGAATTAATCCGCGCCAAGATCGCCCAGGTCAAATCCGAAATGGAAGCTGCCCGGGTCAAAGCGCTGCAACAGGCGAAAGAGTGAGGAAGACAGGCGTTGGACGATTTGGAGTTTGGGCATTCTTTGGCCATTGGTCATTTGATATTTGGGAATTCCTGTCACTTTTTGTCCTGAGGCGGGTTCAGAATGAACATAATCAGATTCCGGAAATCCGCGTCCGGCATCTGCTCCAATCCTTCCGGCATCACCGATAACTCGCTCACTCGCAGTGAAGCGATGTCGGATTTGGAAATAATATCTTCCTTCGGACCTGCCGACAGCAATCGCACGCGCACATCCGTATTCTCAACCATGCGCCCGCTGAGACTGCGACCGTCCTTTGTTTCCACCAGGACATTTTCATAGCCTTTGCCGATGACCTGGTTCGGATCGATGACGTTCGCCAGCAATGCGTCGAGAGTCGAGCGGCCAACGCCAGTCAAGTCCGGCCCCACGTCTGCGCCTTCGCCGTAAAGCTTGTGGCAGACAAAACACGTCTTCCTGGCGACCTCGTGGCCAGCCTGCAAATCCGCCGGGGTGCTCAGGATCATCTTCTTCTTTTCCGCGATGAGCTTCAGCTTGTCTGCATCGGCGGGCCGGACGCGCCCGATGTCCTGGGCCACGCGCTCGCGAACCGCCGCATCGGCCGATTGCGTGAGAGTGCGAATGACCGTGGCGGGAATCTCATTCGGGAAAATGTTTTTCGCCTCCAGTGCGGAAAGCAGGCTCAAGGTCCACGGGTGACGCGAAGCCAATGCTTCCGCCGCCGCCCGCCGCGCTTCGGGCGTGAAGGCCTTCCAGTGCTGAACGAGTTCGTCGCCGGTTTTGTCGCCGCCGAGTTCTCCCAGCGCACGGATGGCCGCGAGCACCAATGGTTCGGGAGTTTCGGGCGCGAGAAGGTTCGAGATGGCCGCGCGCACCTCATCGGTTTTCAGCTTCCGCGCCGCCTCGATGGCCTGGGTCCGTTCCTGAATGCCGGCCCGGGGATCATTGATGACTTTCAAGGTGGCTTGAATGGCAGCATGGTTGCCCCACAACGTCCCAAGTCTACGCGCCCGCTCGGCCAGCTCTGGCTTGTCGCTGGCTGTGAGTTTATCGAGCAAGGGATTTGGGTCGTTCATTGGCTTCAGGACGTTGCCTTGCAATCCTTCGAGCAAGCCGTCCAAAGCCGCAACCGCCAGCCCGGTTCCTTTCTCAGTGGCGGCTTCGACAAATTTCAACGCCATGTCCAGCCGTTCGGAGTCGTGGCCATCGCAGATCCGCCGCATGAACTTGCGGGTGATCTGCCCGCTCAATGGCATGGTGTCCGCTCCGTGATCCAGCAGCCAGCGCAAGCCGGGTTCCGGGTTCTGCGCAATTCCCGGCTCGGCGGCTTCCCAAATCATGAACGGAATCAACGGATCTTTTCCATCCGCTGAAGCTTGAACCAACGGCGCGAGAATGCGCCCCACTTGAACCTCTTTCAACTCGGGAGGCGCCGGCGTATCCACTGTCAGCGAACTGGAAACAAACTGTCGCGCCGCCGTCGCGACCGCCAGCCGCACGCTCGCGTCCGGGTCGCTGGCCATTTGGCTTAGACCGGCAATGATGGCCGGCGTGGCGTGGCGTCTTTCGCCCGCCAACCGGGCCACCCAGGCGCGAATGGCCGGCTCCTTGTCCTGGTAAAAATCCTCCAGCACTGAATCATCCAATTGTCCGGAGCTGTGCAGCGTCCACAACGCAAACAGCCGCGCCTCCAGCGTTTCCCCCGAGGCCAGCAGGTTTCGCAAGGGCCGCGCCGCGGCCGGGTCGCGCCGTTCCGACAATAACCGCTCCGCCATCCGCCGTTGCCAGATGTTCGGGTGAGCGAGTGTTTGAACCAGTTGCTCCGTGGAAAGTTTTCCGAGGTCCATGTTGACTTCCGGCCGTGACGGAACTTTCGCTCCGGGATGCTTCCCGGTGTAAACCACGCGCCAGATGCGCCCGCGCTCGCGATCCACGCCTTCCGGATCAGCCTGCGCGTTTTGATAGCACGGATATTTGTCGCACCAATCCATGACCCAAAGCGCGCCGTCCGGCCCCACTTGTTCGCTCACGGGCCGGAACCAGCCGTCGCTCGTGGCGAGAAAATCCGGCGCGGCCGTGGCTTTGAAGCTGGAACCGTTCGGCGTGAGGTGATCGTGGTTGACGGCGTTTTGATGAATGTTCCCCATAAACACTTCGCCGCGCCACTCGGCCGGAAACTGGTTGCCTTGGTAGACCTGCACACCCGCGTAGGCGGCCATGTAGTGTTTGTGGTCCACGATCGAGGGCAGCAGTTGGTAGGAATAAGGATTGGCCGGCGTGCCGCCTTGCCGCACATAAATGCCGCCCGGCGTCATGTGAAACAGATGATCGATCACGCAGGCGCTCACGAAGGCATTTCCGCAGCGGTCAAAATCCACGCCCCACGGGTTGCTCGTGCCATCGGCGAAGACCTCGAACTGTTTTGTGCGCGGTTGATAACGCGCCACGGCGGCGGTTACTTCCACGCCCGGTTCGCTCGCTTCGGGAATTTTTACTTTGGAATGTGTGAACACGCCGTGTGTCAGATACAACCAGCCGTCCGGTCCCCAGGTAAAACCATTCAAAAGCTCGTGGCGGTCCTCCAGTCCGAAGCCCGTCATTAGTACCGTGCGCTTGTCCGCGACATCATCATGGTTCGTATCCTCCAGAAACAACAAGTCCGGCGCCTGCCCGACGAACACGCCGCCGTAACCAAGCTGAAGCCCCGTCGCCAAATTCAACCCATCCGCAAACACGGTGACTTTGTCCGCGCGGCCATCGCCATCGGTGTCCTCCAGGATTTTGATGCGGTCGCGCGGCTTGGTTCCCGGTTTGGCCCCGAGCGGATATTCGTAAAGTTCCACCACCCAAAGCCGGCCGCGCTCATCCCAGGTCATGGCGACAGGGTTGATGACGTCCGGTTCCGCGGCAAACAGGCGCACCTCAAACCCGTCCGGCACGACAAACCGTTTTTGCGCTTCCTCGGGCGGCAGCGCGGGCGAAGTCGCCGGAGCGAACTGGCCGCTAAGTTGCCTGCCTTCCGCCAGCGCCAGCCGGGTGACGAGCAACGGCAGGGTAATCGCAACAATCCGAGCGAATTTCATCATATTGGAGACCATTAAAGACTGCAAAACTCTCAAAGATATTCAATTCTTTCCTTTGGACGACAATGGAGCGCAGAGCTCCTGCCCGGCTCGGTCATGGTCCGTGTATCAACGCAGGGCTGGAGCTTTGCGCCCCGCCTTTTAGTGAGCAGTTGTACGGGGTTTTTGAAGGTTGTGCCCGCAACCTCCCGCCGATATAACGACTCGCGTGAAAGCGATCATTCTGGCCGCCGGCAAAGGCACGCGCATGCGGGAACTCACCAACGAACTTCCCAAGCCCATGCTCAAGGTCCATGGCCAGCCCATCCTGGAGCATATCCTGGAGGGAATTTTGGGTGCTGGCATTCGGGAAGTGTTCATCGTCACCGGATTCAAGGCTGAGACCATTGAAGATTATTTCAAGGATGGCGCGAAATGGGGCGCGCGGATCGTGTATGGCCGGCAATTGGTCCAGGATGGCACCGGCAAAGCGCCCGAACTGGCCCGGCAATTCATCGACGCATCACCGTTTCTGCTCACTTACGGCGATATCCTTGTCAAACCCGAGACTTACGCCCAAATGATCCATCGCTATAACGAGGATTATTTTTCAGGCGTCATCACCGTGACCGGCAGTGAGGATGTGACCAAGGGCGGACTGGTGTTTTTCGATGACAAGTTTTGCCTGAAACGCCTGGTGGAAAAACCGGGGCCGGAACAATTGGATGAATTGCGTCGCGATGGCTGGCTGAAACCCGGCCATACCGCGTGGTATAACGCCGGCATCTACATCTTTCGTTCGTCGCTGTTTGATTTTACCGCCAAGCTTCAAAAATCGCCCCGGGGCGAATATGAGCTCACCGACGCCATTAGCGCCCTGGTCGCCACCAATCATCGCATCGCGGGCATGAAAATCGCGGGACGCTGGGTGGACGTGCGCGATCCGGAGGTGTTGGCCAGGTTGGAAGTGGAGTCAAAGTGAGCGGTGCTTGAGGGCAAGCGGGGGACGTCTTCGTCCCCACTCCTTATCCTTGTGTTTCCGCTAGTTTGGGGGACATCCCATCTCTAAGCCTCAAACGACAAACTTTGGTTCAAAAACCGGCCCAAGCCCGTGCTTGCGGAGCAGTTCGATGAACTTCGCGATGCCGCGTTTTTCATCCGTCCCGAGGTGGTAATGGATGTGCCAGCCAAGATAATCTTTGCGGAAATCGTAATCGTATTCGGTGCGATTACGAATGATGGAGTCCAGCGTGTCCAGGCCGAAGTCCCGCGCTTCGCGCAATTGGCGGCGTAGAGGCGCATTCTCGAGGCCGCGCCGCAACGCCCACGCCGCATACACGAAAGGCAGCTTTGTTAATTCGAGCCACGCCGCGCCCAAGTCCATGATTTCATGCTCGTGCGGTCCGAAGAGGAAACCCAGCGCTGGATCGCCAATCAACAGCACCGCGTCGTGCCGGCCCGCGGTCTGGTAATCCGGCAACGGTTTGAACTCGGGCCGCAGCCCGCGCTCGGCCAGCAGCACACGCAGCAGGTTCACGCTCGTCAGGGAGGCAGTGTCGCAAAAAACTTCCTTTACATCTTCCAGTGGTTTCCGATGCGCGAAGAACACGCTTTTCACTTCACCGAGGGAGGCGATGGCGATGGTATCGAGCACATCATAGCGATCATGAAACAGGACTTCGGTGATGCTCACCAACCCTGCGTCAATTTCATCTTTTTGCAACATCTCCGCGAGCCGGGCGGGGGTGGCAAAAATGATTTCGTCCTCCAAACCGCGGGTGAGCGGGACGGCGTTCAGGTATTTCACCGAACCGACCCGGAACGGCGCCAGCGACTGTTCCAGATTACTTTCGCGTTGCAGTTCCACCGCGCGCTTCTCGCGTTCGACGCGATGCGCCAGTTGCTCCGGCACTTCGCTCGGGGCCATGCGGAGTTTGGGAAGATCGTCGGCAGGTTTCATGACTTGATACAGCGTCAGACACTAAGCCATCACTGGCTCTGACCGCAAGCGGCAACAGCGCTAGGATTGAAGTGGCCAGTGGCCAATAAAGATCCAAAGGCGAAGCCCCCGATTGCGTTTGGAATTTGGACGTTTTTTGGTCATTTGGCATTGGAAATTTTCATGAGTCTTTCGTCCGGAATGCCCGTGACAACGGAGCTGCACTCCGCCAATAAGTTTCAACTTCGCTGGCAGAGTTTATGCTGACTTTTTCACCCGGCAGTATCCTGTTGATATTGCCAAATCGTACTAGTACGACTGGGGGCCAGCGGAGTATCCGTGCCGCTGGCCCTTCTTTTTTTCCCAGTTTCAATCCTCCAGCCCCGAGGCTCGGCCGTCAACTGAAAGCCCGGTCAATCTCCTCCTGGCCAACCATCGCCCAAACCGCTTCGAATTGCGCCAGCACAGCCTTAAGCTCTTCCATTTGCAGCGGCTTGGACAAGCTCCCATTCGCGCCCAGTTCGCGGCATTGCTCGGTTTCCGCCTTAAAGAGTGATCCTGAAATCATGATGACGGGAATCGCGCGAGTGGATGGGTCCTGCCTGAGCAGCTGCAGGACTTCCCAGCCGTCCAGTTTTGGCAAGCGAATGTCCATTAAGACGACAAGGGGCCGCTGGCTCGCGGTTCGATGACGCCAAATCCCGCGCGAAAATAAAAAATCGAGCGCCTCCGCGCCATCACGAACAACGTGCAACTTGTTCGCTATCCGGCTTTTGCGAAAAAGCCGGAGCGCAAATTGTACGTCTGGTTCATAATCTTCAACGATTAGAATTTCAAACGGTTCTTTCATATAGTGCCCTGGACAAGGCTGAAGCCGCTGCTTGGAAGCAATTCGGTTGCCAATACCGATCGGGCCAGCCCGGGTCGTTTGTAGGTCGAGGGATGACAGCCGAATCAGCCGTTTGGACGGTTTTTTCGGACTGAGGTGGGAATTAACCTTGCAGCAATTATGAGAGTTCTTTTACGCGATGCGGAGAGCCAGTGTTACCTTGCTCATCAGGGGCATTGGGCGGACAGCCCCTGCGAAGGACGGGACTTTTTCTTTACCGAGCATGCCCGCGAAATCTCGGCGCGCCTGCGTCTGAAGAAATTTCAGATTCTATTTTATTTCCCTGACCTTAATTCCCGCATCGTCGTCTGTGATTCGACGAAGGACGCCAGCCTGGCCAGCGCATAGCCGCGCCCGCTCATTGGCTTCCGGCGCGTTCGCTTCGTCCCGGTTTGAAACCAATCTTCGGGCCGATTGTTTTGCGCATGAGGATTTCGGAAGCGCCGGCAATAACGTAGTTCCGCAATTCCCCAATGCGTTGATAGCCCAGCCGCCGATAGAACCGTTGCGCGCGAGGATTGAATCCGGAAACGCAGAGAAAAACATTCGGACTGTCGCGAAAGATCCGGTCTTCCGCGAACTTCAACAGTTGTGCTCCAACCTTGCAATTTCGCCATTGCGGCACGACCGCCAGCCCCCGGATGTAGCCCGTGAACGCCCCCTGCATGTTCACCACCACGACACCCGCAAGGAGATCCCCCTTCAGCGCGACGTAAACTTCCAGCAATGGATCGGTGAGCAGTTCAAACATGTCGGCGGCTGACCGGCGCAGAGTCAGCCAAGGTTCCGAGCGCGCCATCATCCGGGCAAACACCCGCGCTTCATCGCGATTCTGCAGCAAACGGATGCGAACGTCCGTGGTGGCGGGAGACCGGGATGGCTTGCGTTTCACAACGGGAGCATACGCTGACGATCCCGAATTTCTCAATTCATTTGGCTTCGCACCCGCGGTTCGGCGTGATGGTCCAGGGTGGCGATTCGCAGCTTCCCGGCGGGCGAAACTTCAAAGCGGCGGCATAAAATGTAACATAGTTGAGGCTCGCCTTTTGCTTGATTATATTTACTATCGCCGGACGTTTATGGGCGACATATCCAGCAAATACGGGCCGGCCCAGTTCATTAACCGGGAACTGAGCTGGCTCGAGTTCAACCAGCGCGTGCTGGAGGAAGCGCTCGACCCCCGGAACCCCCTGCTTGAGCGTGTGAAGTTCTTTTGCATCACGAGTTCGAATCTGGACGAATTCTTCGAGGTGCGCGTTGCCGGGCTCAAGCAACAGATTGAAAGCGAAATCGTGGAGCGGAGCATTGACGGGTTGACGGCCACTGAAGCGTTCCGGGCGGTTACTCAGCGAATCCGGCGCATGGTGGACCAGCAATACGAATGCTGGCAAAAGCAACTGCGTCCGGCGCTGGCCAAAAGCGGGATTCGCTTTCTGCAATATGAGGAACTTGACGAAGCCGACCGCAAATGGGTCGAGGAATATTACCGCGCCCAGGTGCGGCCGGTGGTGACACCGCTGGCGCTCGATCCGGCGCATCCGTTTCCGCAACTGCTGAACAAATCGTTGAACCTCATCGTGCGCCTGGAGATGTTGCAAGGCGGCCAGATGCTGCGGCACCTCGCGGTAGTGCAGGTGCCGCGCGTCCTCCCGCGTCTCGTGCGGCTGCCTCGATCGGACGACCGGATGGACTACATGTTCCTGGGCCACCTCCTCGGCCACTTTCTGGCCGACTTGTTTCCCGGCACAACCATCCTCGGTTACTGGAGCTTTCGCGTCACCCGCAACAGCGAATTGTACATTGACGAAGAGGAAACTGCCAACCTGCTCAAGGCGGTGGAAAATGAATTGCACAACCGTCGCAAAGGCGATGCCGTCCGCCTTGAAGTCGAGAAGGATTGTCCGGTGGATCTGCGCCAGGCCCTGCTCGGAACCCTTAAGTTGAACGAGGAAGACTTGTACGTAATCGACGGTCCGCTGAATCCCACCCGGCTCATGGCGATTTACGAAGGCGACCACTCCCCCGAACTGCGCGATCCGCCGTTCGTGGCGCCGGTCGCGCCCGCGTTGCACGATCAGACGGATTTGTTCGCCGCCATCCGTGAGCGCGACCTCCTCCTGCACCATCCGTACGAAACGTTCGATACCGTGGTGAAATTCCTGGAGCAGGCCGCGGCAGACCCAAAGGTGCTGGCGATCAAGCAAACGCTTTACCGCACGGGCGGGGACCCGCGGATCATCGGCGCGCTCATGAATGCGGTGCGCAACGGCAAGCAGGTTACGGCGGTCGTGGAACTACGGGCGCGCTTCGATGAGGCCAACAACATCCAGTGGGCGCGCCAACTCGAAGAGGCCGGCGTGCACGTCGTCTATGGCCTCGTGGGCTACAAAATCCATGCGAAGGTTTGCTTGATCGTCCGCCGGGACGAAGACGCCATCCGGCGCTACGTCCATCTCGCTACGGGGAATTATAATCCCACCACCGCGAGGCTTTATACGGACATCAGCCTGCTGACCTGCCGCCCGAGCTTCGGCGAGGACGCCACCAATCTTTTCAATCTCCTGACCGGCATTGCGCAATTCCAGGGCACGGAGAAGTTCCTGGTGGCGCCTTTCGAACTGCGTGATCGCATGCTGGCGCTGATCCGGCATGAGGCCGAAAATGCGCGAAAAGGTTTGCCGGCGCGGATCATTGCCAAGATGAATGCGCTCGTGGACCCCGGTCTCATCGAGGCGCTCTACGATGCCTCACAAGCGGGCGTGAATATCGATCTCATCGTGCGCGGCATTTGTTGCTTGCGGCCCGGGCTCAAAGGAGTCAGCGACAACATCGCCGTGCGTAGCGTGGTGGACCGGTTTCTCGAGCACAGCCGGATTTTTTACTTCGAGAACGCTTGCCAGCCCAGGATTTTTGTCGGCAGCGCCGATTGGATGCCGCGCAACTTTTTCCGTCGCATCGAGGTGGTGTTTCCCATCGAGGACGGCAACCTGCGCGAACGCATCATCAGCGAGGTCCTCGCCCTGCCGCTCCAGGACAATGTGAAGGCGCGGCTGATGCGGGCGGACGGCACTTACGAACTCACGCTCCCAAAGCGCGGACAGGCCCAGCATCGGAGCCAGATGGAGTTCGTGGACCGGGTGCTGCACGGAAACAGTCCCATCCGAGGCGGTGCGCGATCCAAATCCAAATATCCCAAAGTCAAACTGGCTCCGCGCCCCAAAGCGTTATCTTCCTAAGCGGGCGTTCATTTTGATGCGATGATTTGTGCAGCCGGGAGGACGGCGAGCCAAACAATTATGCAGCGCTGATCCCCGGTTTGATTCCGGGTGGAAGAACCGCGCGGTCTGTAAGCGCAAGGTGCGTCTGACCCGCATGCCGAATGTCCTGCGCTTCGTGGAGAAAAACTACTTCCTCCGCAACGTTGGCGGCGTGATCGGCAATGCGTTCCAGACTTTTCGAAATGACCATCAAGTTGAGACAGGCACTAATGCTGCCACGCTGTTCCAGCATGCGTCTGGTCAAATCGCGGTGGAATTGCTTATTGAGCGCGTCCACCTCCTTATCACGGGGAACGATGGCGCGCGCCTTGTCCGGTTGCCGCTGTACAAACGCATCCAAAGCCTCCCTGAGCATGGCCAGTGCCATCCCGCTCAGGCGGGGAATGTCAACCGCCAGCCTGGCCGGCGGTTCGGCGTTGAGCGCAATGACGCGTCGCGCAATGGTCGTCGCTTCGTCCGCGACCCGTTCCACATCATGTGACAGCTTCAGGGTGACGGTCATCACGCGCAGGTCGGTGGCCAGTAGCGCCTTGGACAGCAAGGTTATGACTTGTTCATCGATCTCGACCTCAAACCGGTCCACGATGGCATCTTCCGCTATGACTTCGCGCGCCAGTTCGTCGTTTCGTTCAACCAGGGCCCGAATGGCTTTGGCCGCCGCGGCTTCCGCAAGGTTCGCCATTGTGAGCAGCCGCTCCTTCAATTCGGCAATTTCTTTTTCTAGGTGACTGGTCATGGATGACAAATGGAAACTCCGGCTCGCATGCCGAAATGTCAATCGAATCTTTCACTGCGGCACGCAGCCCGTCTTTTGCAGGAAACACACCAGCAGATAGGCAATTCCGGCGGCAACGGGGATGGTGAACAGCCACGCCCAAACCATTCGTTCCACGACCACCCACTTAATGGCGTTGAAGCGCTTGGCCGATCCCACGCCCATGATGGCGGCGGAAATGTTGTGCGTGGTCGAAACCGGAATGCCGAGATGTGAGGCGAGCCCAATGACTGTCGCCGAACTGGCCTCGGCGGCAAAACCGTTGATTGGATGCAGCCTGACCATTTTGTGGCCCAGGGTGCGGATGATTCGCCAACCGCCCACGGCGGTGCCCGCCGCCATGACCAGGGCACACGTCACCTTGATCCAGGTCGCGATTTCCATGTCCTTGCCCGCGGCCGGCTCGGGCGTCCGGAGAAAGGCAAGCCATCCGGGCAGGCCGTCCAGGGTGCCCGCGCGTGTTCCGGCGAGCAAGGCGAGCGCGATGATGCCCATGGTCTTTTGAGCGTCGTTGGTGCCGTGCATGAAACCCATCGCGCCGGCGCTGAACATCTGCGCCTTGCCGAAGAAGGCGTTGATTTTCAAGGGGCGCTGCTTGCGCAACAGCACGTAGAGCACGGCCATGAGCAGAAACCCAAAAACGAAGCCCAAAAATGGCGAGGTGAACATCGGCATGATGACCTTCCACCACAGACCCTTGCCCAGGTACCAATGGTCATGACTGGGCTGAGCCCAAATGATGACCTTCCAATTGTTGTGGGAAGCCGCCAAGGCAGAGCCGCACAAGCCGCCGATCAACGCGTGACTCGAACTGGATGGCAAGCCAAACCACCAGGTAATCAGGTTCCACGTGATGGCGCCCAACAGCGCGCAAATGATGATATCCGAACTCATGACCACCAGCTTGGAGTCCACCAGGCCCGAGGTAATGGTTTTGGCCACGGCCGTTCCCCACATGGCGCCGACCAGATTGGTGGCGGCCGCCAATAATACCGCCTGGCGCGGCGTCAGGACCTTGGTGGAAACCACCGTGGCGATGGAATTGGCGGTGTCATGAAAGCCATTGATGTACTCGAAAATCAACGCCACGGCCAAAACAGCCAGAATGAGTGTCATGGCACGTCAGGAATTCTTGAGCGCGATGTTGGCGATGATGTTTCCGACGTCACGACAGCGGTCGATGACCTTTTCCAATAAATCGTAAAGGTCCTTCAGGACGATGACCTTGATTGGGTCTTGTCCGTCGTTGAACAAATTCCGCAGCAGTTCGATGACGACTTTGTCCGCCTCCCCCTCGAAATAGTGCAGCTTGTCGTTGAGGGCCTTGATCCGTTCCAGGTTGGCTCCCTGCCGGAGGCTTTTGACCATGTCCAGGACTGTGTGCGTGGCCTGCTCGATCAAGTTGGTCTGCTTTGAAAAATCCACGCCCTGGATCAACTGCGGCGAAAGCAGAAGCCGTTCGCTAAATTTCTCCACAGTTTTGGGAATGCGATAGAGGGCATGCGAAAGGCTTTCGATGTCCTCCCGTTCGAGGGCGGTCACAAATGTCGTATAGACGGCTTCGCTGATCTGCGCCCGCATTTGCTTTTGCTTGCGCCGCGCCTGAACAAAATCGTAAAGCAGGTTGCTGCGGTCGGGGGTCTTGTTTAATTTGACCAGCGCCTGCACACTGGTCAGCGCTTCCTCGGCGCTCGCTTCCAGCAGGTCAAAAAACTTATCTCCATTACCCAGCAATCTTTGGAGTGAAAACATAGTGTTGCCGCCCATAGTGCCCAAAACCAGAAAAAGGGCACGTCTAAAAATTCATCGTGATTCTAATCAGCTCACCGTGGAACCAATTCCCACCCGAAAAGCCTGGCCAGCATGTCCAGCGCCATGCCGCTGAAGGTGCTTAGCATGTTGCCAACCGCGTCGGAACGCATAACAAGGATGAAGAGCATGAAGCTGTAGCGGCTGATCTGTTGATAGACTTCGTCACTCATGCCGACGAGATTTCTGAGGACATGCGCGCCATCCAGCGGCGGGACGGGCAGCAAGTTGAAGAAGAAGAGGAACAGCGTCAGTTGCGTGAGGTCAAGGAAGGAGTTGCTGGTGAAAAGCCGGATTCCAGTCAGGCTGCCAATTTTCATCGCACCGAGCAACAAGATCGCCAGCAGAAAATTCATCACCGGCCCCGCCGCTGAGATGAGAATATCATCGCGCCGTCGATGCCGCAGGTTGTTCAGATTGACTTGCACCGGCTTGCCCCAGCCGAAGATCATGAGCTGGCCGCTCGCGGCTCCCATGAAGACCAGGATCAGCGGCAGCAGGACAGTGCCGAACCAGTCGATGTGCGCGATCGGGTCGAGGGTCACGCGACCTTGCAAACGAGGCGTGTCGTCCCCACAACGAACCGCCACCCATGCGTGCGCAAATTCGTGGAAGGCGACAAACGCGATGAATCCCAGAAACTGGATCAACCCGTCCAGCAGGATGCCTGTGTCCATACGGTGAGCTTAGCAAAAACCGGACGTGCTCAAAGTCGAAAGTGCTTGGGGCTGCTGCGAGTTTTTGAGCGCACACTGTAGCGCGGGCCTGTCCGCCCTCACTTCCCCGCAAAACTCTCCGCCAGCGCCACCGCCTTGAGCATCGCCTTGGCCTTGTTCACGGTCTCGTCAAACTCGCCTTCGGGCGTGGAATCGTTTACCCAGCCGCCGCCCGCCTGAACGTAGGCCTGCCCGTCCTTGATCAAAGCCGTGCGAATGGTGATGCAGCAGTCGAGGTTGCCATTGAAGGAGAAATAGCCCACGCAACCGCCATAGGGACCGCGCTGGGTTTGTTCGAGTTCCGAAATGATTTGCATGGCGCGCACCTTGGGCGCGCCGCTCAACGTCCCCGCTGGAAAGGTGGCGCGCATCAGATCATACGGAGTTTTACTCTGGGAAAGGCGGCCTTCCACCTGCGAAACAATGTGCATCACATGGCTGTAACGCTCGATGATCATCAGGTCCTTGACTTGCACGCTCCCGTAATCGCAGACCCGCCCGAGATCGTTGCGCGCGAGATCCACGAGCATCACATGTTCGGCGCGTTCCTTGGGATCCGCCAGCAAATCCTGCTCGTTCTTCGCGTCCTGTTCCGCCGTTTTGCCGCGCGGTCGCGTGCCGGCGATCGGCCGGATTTCAATCTTGCCCTCCTCGCAACGCACGTGGATTTCCGGTGAGGCGCCCACCAGCGAAAACCCTTCCAACTCGAGCAGAAACATGTACGGCGACGGATTGATCGAGCGGGCGGCGCGGTAAATGTCCAGCGGCGTCGCCTTGACCGGGGTCGAAAATCGTTGCGATCCCACCACCTGGATAATGTCGCCCGAAGTGATGTACTCCTTGGCTTTGAGGACATTCGCCAGAAACTTCTCGCGTGGCACATTCGAAGTGAACGGCACCGGCGGCACGTCCGTTGGCACCGTCACCGGCAGGTGTTGGCTGGGTTGTTCGAGCAGGGACACCAACCGATCGATTTCGCCCACCGCATCCTCATACGCTTCGGCGGGATTCGCGCCTTGCTCCAGAATCGCATTGACGAGGATGGTGATCGTTTGGGCGACCCGGTCGAAAATGAGCAGTTCGTCGGCGATCAGAAAATACATTACGGGCGTCTTCAAATCATCGCCGAGCGGGCGCGGAACAATGGGTTCGATGTCGTGGATGAATTCGTAACCGATGAACCCAACTGCTCCGCCAGTGAAGCGCGGCAGGCCGGGAAGCGAGACCGGGCGATATTTCCTCATGACGCGCTCGACGACCTCAAGCCCGTCCCGCACGAATTTGGGCGCTTCCGTTCGGATGTCGCTGGAAACGGTCAATTCCTCCACCTTGCCATACTGTTTTAAATCTCCCTTCAGCAGGATGGACGTGTCGGATGGCGCCGCCGGTCCATGGGAAATGGCGGCCACCTCGGTTATCTTGCCGTTTTCGATCAACTCCACGAGGTTGCCGGTTTGCCGGATGATCGCGCGGGGATTGCAGCCCACGAACGAGTACCGGCCCAGGTGTTCGCCGCCTTCCACCGACTCGAAGAGAAACGATTCCCCCCGCCCGCGAATTTTATGATAGGCGGAGAGCGGCGTTTCAAAATCAGCGAGAATGCGGCGCGTGACCGGGATAAGGTTTCCCTGCGACGACAGTTTTACAAACGATTCAAGTGTGGGTGAATACATGAGCAAAGAGCGGCTTACTGAAAATCGGCAAAGTAAGGTGAATAAAGTTTTCCTCCTCCCATAGGGAGAAGGTTGAGGTGAGGGCGGGATTGCTTTGGAGATGCCATTTTTTCATCACTTGTCCGAGCCGATCGCTTTATCCCATCGCGCGCCGCAAGTGCCAGATGGAAAGCAGTGTGTAGAACGCCACGGCAATGGCATACGCAATGATCCCCCAGCCAATGGCCATGGGCACGTGTTGAGGATCGCTGAAATACAACAGCGCGCCGCCCACCGCGCCCGTGAGCACCGTCTGGCCCAGCAGGCAGAACAGATAGAGCGAGATGCGGGTTTCCTGGACGCGTGCCACGTGCCAGTCCCGGTAGTTTTCTTCGCCCATGGAGCGCATCAGCCAGGCGTATTGGAAATTCCGCGCTGCTACCAGCACGCTGGTGGTGCTGATGACAATCGCCGGCAGCGGAGAAATGGCCAGGCTCAGGCAGAGCACCAGATTGAACGCAATGCCCCAACGCCAGCCAAGGCGTTTTGCCAATGGATTGCCTTCGAGCACGAGGTTGGGCGTGGCCACCCGGGTGCTCAGAAAATCCATGCCACGCGCGAACAGGAGCAGGGCGAGCAGCAGCAGATACGCTCCACTGGCGAAGGGCACTGTTTCGCTCTCGAACATTTATTTCTTTCCGTAAATCGCCTCGGGCGTCTCGAGTTGCGGCTCGGTGATCCCGAATTTCTGTCCTCCGTTTTCAAGTGAGCGGAAGAAACAGGACCGGTAGCCCTCGTGACATGCCGCGCCGATTTGCTCGACTTGAATCAACAGGGTGTCGCCGTCGCAATCAAAAGCGATGTCTTTCACGGTTTGAGTGTGGCCGCTGGTTTCGCCTTTCATCCAGAACTTTTGGCGCGAGCGGCTCCAAAAATGGGTCTTGCCCGTCGTCACGGTCTTTTCCAGCGAGGCACGGTTCATCCAGGCCATCATCAGTACCCGGCCAGTGGCCGCGTCTTGTATGATCGCCGGGATCAGCCCGTCCGAACTAAATTTCAATTGTTCGTAAAAGTTCATCTGATCACTTTCTTCGTGACAGAGTATCATGGGCCGGGTTTTTTGCACGCGTGTTTTCAGGGCCAAAAGGCTGCGGTTGGGGTGAATGGCGCGAATTTTCGGACGCATACCCGGCAAGTGCCCAAACTAACATCCCACACGCTCTGCCTCAATCACGCCAGCAACGCGACCATGGCAATCGCGAGGCATGAATTGACCATACGGGTAGACACACGTTCTCCCTCTCGTGGGGAGGGGTGGGGTGAGGCTCCTGACCGGCCTGCGGCTCAGGCGGCTTGGGACGGGGCGGCGCTCTTGGGCTGGTTATTAGCCGAGATGGCGCGGTGGACGGCCAGCAGAAATTCGTCGTAATTGATGGGCTTTTGGAAAAAAGCGACAGCGCCATTGATCAGCGCTTTCTCCTTGAACTTGGTAGGATCGCCGGAGGTGATGATGATCACCGGAATGCTGGAAACTTCCTGAAACCGCCGGAGCCATTGCATGATGTTGAATCCGTCCCACTGCAAACCCGAACTGCCCACGTCGGGCGGGAAATTGATGTCCAATACGATCAAGTCCGGCCGGTGTTGCCGCGCGGAGCTGACCGCGGCCGCCCCTTCACTGGCCATCAGCACCTCGAAGCCGCAGGCCTTGAGTTTCACCTCGAACGCCTTAAGCACGACGGCGTTGTCGTCCACCACCAGGATCTTGCGGCCCTCGCCAATATTCGAAGTGGCTTGGTCAGGTTCGTTCGAGGCAAAAGTGGTGTCGCCGCCTGGAGCGGGTTCCTTTCGCCATTTTCCGAAGAGTTTCATGCGCTGATTTTGTTTAAATCTCGCGGCTTGATGCCGGTTGTACCATTATGGGACACTGGGCTGGCAAGGTCTTATACGACAACCCATGTTGCCCACAACGCCGTTTTTCGCGTGCCCGCCTCTTCTCAGGCTTCGAATTCATGGTCTTCAATGCCACGTCGGTGTCCATCGTCTTGTAGTATAGCCGGTATCGTGCCAGCATGGCCAAGTGCGCAAACTCTTGATAAGCTGGATCTTGCCGTGACCAACAAATTTTACGTGCCAGGCGACCAGCGTGCCGCAAGAGTCAACGACCTCTTCGACACTATTGCCACGCGGTACGATTTGATCAATGACCTCCAAAGTTTCGGCCTCCATCGCCATTGGAAGCGACGTCTCGTCCGGTTGGCCGCTGGAACCGACGCTTCGTCCACCGGCTCCGGCTCCTGGCCCGCAACCAATCCCGCGCGCGCGCTCGATCTTTGCTGCGGCACCGGCGACGTCGCCTTCGCCCTTGCGCAATGCGGAATGTCCGTTATCGGACTCGATTTCAGCGAGCCGATGCTGGCGGTGGCCGGGCAGAAGCTCAAGGCGCTGAGCGCGAAAATCGAGGTTTCCAGCGCCCCGCCGCGTGCGGTGCGCTTTCTGCGCGGTGACGCCCAGCACATTCCCTTTCCCGAAGCGAGCTTTGATCTGGTCACAATCAGCTATGGTTTGCGCAATCTGGCGGACTGGGAAGCCGGCCTGCGCGAGATGCGCCGCGTGCTTCGGCCCGGCGGGCGGGTGCTCGTGCTGGATTTCGGGAAACCGGACAACCCCCTCTGGCGCGCGATTTACTTCGGTTACCTGAGGCGCTTCGTTCCGCTTCTGGGCCGCTGGTTCTGTGGCGACGCCGACACGCACGGCTACATCCTCGAATCGCTCAAAGGCTACGCCGCTCAAAAAGGCGTCGCTGCCAAAATGCGCGAACTGGACTTTGAAGACGTGGGCATCGTCAATCTCATGGGCGGCATCATGAGCATCAACTCCGGCCGGCGGCCCGCCTAACACCCTGCGCCCGGCCCTGAGACGGAGCACAGAGCTCCTGCTCTGCCCGATGATGCTGCCCGCACTCTGAATTCCGCGCTTCGCGCTCACAACTTGCTATCCATCAGGTGCTTGCGCCAATTCTTCGGCTTTCAGCCGCCTCTGAACCCCTTCCACGCCCAAAAAAAGGAGGTTTAATTTACTTTAATTTGCTTTAATTCCCCGCGGGGGCTTGGGGGCGGCGGCAGCCGTCTGCGTGTAATATTTTATACTACGGATAACCCCAGATTTGGTTTGTTTCAGTTCGTTCTGGTCTGTCCCAAGCTAACTTTGGGCTCCAAAAGTTACCTTCAAATGTCAAAGAACCATCCCGGCTCCCAACGGAGCCGGGCAAATTCACCAGCGCACGCGCTCAAATCAATCGCCCGCCAACCTTTCCGCCATGGACCTGGCGACGGCGGAAACATCCGAACCCGGGCCCGCTCATCTTCAGGATTCCCTCCAATCCGTGACCAATACCCGATTAGAGCACACGCCTCCACTGAACGCAAATGAATTTTTCTAGTTCCACCATCAGCTGTTTGGCGAACTCGTCGGGCCAACGGCGACAGGAGCACCCGGTCAGTTGGCGCCAGCTTGCAGTCGGACGCAACGCTCCCGCGCCTTTTTGGTTGACCCCGCCTGGTTGCTTTCCTATACCATGCCGCCATGAAGAGGCGCGAAGGAAACTTCTCTGGCTGATATTACCCATGGGACTGTTCCTGTTTATCCTTGCATCGGTGGCCATCGCAATCGCAGCAATTGTCCTGATGGGCCGTTCCAGACCATCTCGTCGTTCTGGCCGCCGTTCGGTTTCGGGTGACGAGTCCAGTTGGCTTGGGTTTGGAGATTCAGGAAGTTCGGATTCCACTCATCATTCCCAATCTTCCGATGCTGCATCCCACCATCTTCCTTCCCACCATGATTCGTCCCATCACGGCGATGGTGACGCAGGCGGCTCAAATCACGGAGGATTCGACGGTGGCGGAGGGCATCATTGATTGTGGGTTATGTGATCGACTGAGCCGGGCACAATTCAATCCTTCGCTTTGCCCTCGGCCTTCTCCGGATGTTCCTTTTTCCAACCGGCGTGGTGTTCCAGCGCGCGCTTCGGCGTGTCTCGATACCAGCCGTATCCCTGCCGGCGCTCTTTTGAAATTTCGTTCACCTGGTCGTGAATGGTCTTGTCGCGGTCGCCGAAGATCGGGCGGTCCGTGCCGATCTCATAATAACGCGACCAGAGCGGCCCCTCGCCGGGCGCGGAGACCAACTGGCGGCCATCCGTGCCATCGCTCCGGAACGCGATGTCGTTGATTTTCGTCTTCTCGAACCACGCCGCCGCCGCATGCACGGACGCGACAATCTCCGGGCCGGGATTCGGCGCTTTCATGAGGAACATCATCAACGTGGCGCTCTCCGCGCTGCACTCGGATGGCATTTCGTAATTGCGCGCCGACGCCGGTTGGAGCGTGAGCGGGTCATGTTGCTGGCACCAAACCGTGCGCCGCCCGCCCGCCACGATCTGCGTGGCCAGGATACATTCCATTCCGCGTTCGACCGCCGCCCGGGCGCGGGCGCGCACCGCTTGCGGCGCGAACGCAAATTCACCCCGGCCAGCGCCAACGTCATTCAGCAATTCGATCACATTGAGCATCGCATCATCGTTGTAAGTGATGCCATCGTGGTAACCGCCTTCGAGCGGCCAGACCTGCGGCCAGCCGCCATTCGGGTATTGCGCGGCGAAGATGTATTCCAGCCCACGCAGAAACGCCGCGCGTTCCGCCTTTCCCGAATCGCTCGAAACCGCCGCAATAACCTTGGCCAGAAAACGCATTTGCGCGATGGTCGCGTCATTGTCGAATGTGCCCACGTAACTCCAATTCGCATCGTGCGGCGTGTCGTTGTCAGAACTCGCGAGAAAGCGCGAGACATTGTCGCTGGCGAAATGTTCACCCGGCGCGCGGCGATGTTTGGTCATGTCCAGGTTCTTGCTCCATCCTCCAGCCGGCGTTTGAAAAGACACGATGATGTCCGCAATCCGCCGTCCTTCCGCCGAGGTATACCAGTCAGCGGAATTGTCCAGGGCAATCCCGCGCGTGGATTTCGCCGCCGGCGGAATGACATTTTGTTTAATTCCATGCTCCTTCATTTCCGTTTGAAGGAAGCTCTGGTCCGCCTTCAACTGCCGTTTGGAACGCTCCAGGTATTTTAACCACAGATCTCTTTGTTCCGCCGGCAGTTTCTCAATCCGTTCTACCGTCAAGGGCTGTGCCGGCGGATTCGTACCGATGATTGCTGCCGGAGAAGAGCGCTCCACCGCGAACATGAGGGCCAGGGAAAAACTCAATGTGAAAGTCGCTTGGCTTAATGCGCTGCATTTGCGCTTGTTTCCTGGCTTCATGATTGGATGCTGCCTCCCCCCGCCGGCCGGGTCAACGCATCACCCAAACAAATCCAACTGCGGCGGCGGGGCCAACTTTTTCAACTTCTCACGCTCGGCGCGCTGGCGTGCTGACTGCCGCACGTTGCCCTCCGGTGTCAATTCGGATTCCTCCAGGTTGTGCAAGATCTGCTTGGCTCGTTCGAGCACCGCCTTGGGCACGCCCGCCAGCCGCGCCACCTGGATGCCGTAACTCTTGTCGGTGCCGCCCTCCACGATCTTCCGAAGAAAAACAATCTGATCATTCCATTCCCGCACGGCTACGTTGAAATTCTTAAGGCGCGGCAATCGCCCGGCCAGTTCGGTCAGTTCGTGATAGTGCGTCGCGAACAAGGTCTTCGCGCCGATTTGGTTGTGCAAATGCTCGACAATCGACCACGCCAGGCTCAGGCCGTCAAACGTGCTCGTCCCGCGCCCGATTTCATCGAGAATGATCAAGCTGCGAGGCGTGGCGTTGTTGAGAATGTTCGCCGTCTCGCTCATCTCCACCATGAACGTCGATTGCCCGCGCGCCAAATCGTCGCTCGCCCCGATGCGCGTGAAAATCCGGTCGATCAAATCGATCCGCGCCTCCGCCGCGGGCACGAACGAGCCCGTATGCGCCAGCAACGCCAGCAACGCCACCTGCCGGATATACGTGCTCTTCCCCGCCATATTGGGTCCGGTGATTAACACCACCTGTGGGTAAGAAGTGGGCGAGGCTGACTGCGCGCTGCCCGCCAATTCCGCATCATTCGGCACAAACCGTTCTTCGCTCAAATTCTGTTCCAGCACCGGATGCCGTCCATCGCGAATGAACAGGATACCCTCCGTCCCAACCTGCGGCCGGCAATAACTGTAAAGCCGCGCTGTCTCCGCGAACGCCGCCAGCACGTCCAATTGCGCCAGCGCTCCCGCCGTCTGTTGCAACTCCGGCAGCCGCGCCAGCACTTCCTCTCGCACGCGCAGGAACAACTCATATTCCAGTTTGACGCTTCGCTCCTCCGCCCCAAGAATCTTCCCCTCCATCTCCTTCAACTCCGGCGTGATGAACCGCTCGCCGTTCGCAATCGTCTGTTTGCGCGTATAGTGCGGCGGCACCTTGTCCAGGTTGCTCTTCGTCACCTCGATGTAATATCCAAATACCGAGTTAAACCGGACCTTGAGCGAAACGATTCCCGTGCGCTCGATCTCATCCTGCTGCAACTTCGCGATCCAATCCTTCCCGCTGCGGGAAGCAGTGCGCAACTCATCGAGCGCCGAATCGAACCCATCCCGAATCAACCCGCCCTCCTTCAACGCGAGCGGCGGCTCATCGAGTATCGCGCGTCCAACCAATTCCACCAGGTCGGGCAATTCGGTCATTTGCGCCTCCAATTCCGGCAGCAGGGCGGTCGGTTTTGCTCCCTGTGTGTCCTTGAATACCGCTTCGTCCAGCGTGTTTTCATCCTGCGGTGATGCCGTCAGCACTCCGGTCTCGCGCAAAACGGCCTTCACCGCCGGCACCTGTTCCAAGGCCATCCGCAGCGCGATTAAATCGCGCGCATTGCCTGTGCCGGAACTCAAGCGCCCGATGGTCCGCTCCAAATCGCGCACCTGGGTCAATTGCTCGCGGAACTTTTGCAGCGACTGCGGGTTCTCGATCCAAACTTGCACCGCTTCCTGCCGCCGCCGAATCGATTCCACGTCCGCCAGCGGCTGCGACAGCCAATCCCGCAGCCGCCGCGCGCCCATCGGAGTCACCGTCCGATTTAGCGCGCCGTACAAACACGCGTTCCGCGCCGCGTCGCGATGCAGCGGCTCCAAAATCTCCAGGTGCCGCAGCGTCGTCAAATCGAGGTTCAAAAAATCTGTCGTTTGATAACACGACAGGGACGTCAAATGCGCCACATCCCTCCGCAAATGCTGCGTCAGGTAATGCAGCACCGCGCCCGCCGCGCCGGTGGCGGCGGTTTTATTCTTCAGCCCGAACCCGTCCAGCGACGCCACCTTGAAATGATCGGCCACGGTGAATTGCGCCGTTTCCGGCGCAAACACCCAGTCATCGTAGGCATTCAGAATGGGAAAAGCGCCGCGCAGCAATTCATGCAGCCGCGCCGCTTCCGTTGGCAAAATAATTTCCGCCGGGCGCAGCCGCTCCAGTTCCGCCAAAAGCGCGGCTTCGGTTTCGACTTCCGTGCAACGAAAGCTCCCGGTCGTCAAATCCGCGAGCGCCAGCCCAAACACCTTGCCCAAACCGTACACCGCCGCGAGGAAGTTGTTCCGCTCCGCTTGCAGCATTCGCTCATCGAAATGCGTGCCGGGGCTCAGAATCTGCGTCACCTCCCGCTTCACCAACTGGCCCGGCCGCGCCTCCTCCACCTGCTCGCAAATCGCCACCTTCCGCCCCGCCCGCAGCAGGCGCGAGACGTAACTGTTCGCCGCGTGGAACGGAATGCCGCACATCGGAACCACGCCCCGTTTGGTCAGCGCCACATTGAGCAATTGCGCGCCCAATTGCGCGTCCTCAAAAAACATCTCGTAAAAATCCCCCAGCCGAAACAGCAACAGCGCGTCCTTGGGCAGTTCGCTCTTGATCCGGCGATACTGCGCCATCATCGGGGTCAGTTCTTTTTCCGCTGCCATCGCACAGAAGGTTAGACGCAGCTCCGCGCCGTCGCAATTGAAGTTTTTCTTCTCCAATCCCTGTGTCAGTGTCTCTGGGAATGAATGTTTTATTCGCCCGCGCAGGCCTCGCGCTCACGCTCGCACTGACGGCGCCGGCGCACGCGGCGGCGTTGCTCGAAAAAACCAACCTGTTTGAGTTGGGCACGGGCGGATACAAACTCTATCGCATCCCCGGGATTGTTGTGACGCCGAAGGGCACGATTCTCGCTTATTGCGAAGCGCGGCGTACTGGAAGCGATTGGGCCGCCATGGATATTTTCATTCGTCGCAGCGCTGATGGCGGCAAAACCTGGTCGGCTCCCGCAAAAATCTCCGACGTGCCCGGACCGAAGACTAAAAACCCGGTTCACATCAACGCCAACCCGGCTGAAGTCACCTACAACAATCCCGTCGCCATTGCTGACCGCGACGGCGTCGTGCATTTCATTTTCTGCCTCGAATACCAGCGCTGCTTTTATCTGCGCAGCGATGATGATGGCATCACCTGGAACCGGCCCGTTGAGATCACCGGCGCGTTCGAGAAGTTTCGTTCGGAATATGACTGGAAGGTCATCGCCACCGGGCCGGGCCATGGCATTCAATTGCGGAATGGCCGCCTGCTCCTGCCCGTGTGGCTTTCCCTGGGCGAAGGCGCCAGCCATCATTCACCCAGCGTCACCGCCGTAATCTTCAGCGACGATCACGGCACGAACTGGCAGCGCGGCGACATCGCGATTCAAAACTCCGCAACGACTCCAAACCCGAGTGAAGCCGAACTGATTCAACTCGCCGATGACCGCGTGGAGATGAACGCCCGCACTGAGGCAAAGGAAAAGCAGCGCGTGGCCGCGTTCAGCGCGGACGGCGCGACGGGCTGGTCGAAACCGATGCTGCAAGCACAACTCCCCGCCCCGGTTTGCATGGCCGGCATCGTCCGCTATTCGTTTCAATCCGTGGCGAAGAAGAATCGTATTCTTTTCTCCCAACCTTTGCCGGCCGCCGGGTTGCATACAGTCGATTCCAAACAGGACCGTCGCGATCTCACGATCTGCTTGAGCTACGACGAAGCCGAAACATGGCCAGTCCAAAAGATCCTCGAATCCGGCCCTGCCGCTTACAGCGACCTCGCGGTGCCGCCGGACGGAACCATTCTCTGCTTCTACGAACGAGGCAAAGGTGAGGCAACCGGTTCCGCTTACGGTTTCCTGACCCTCGCGCATTTTAACCTGGCATGGCTGACGGGCGGCAACGATCCGGACTGAGCAAAAGGCACATTGGCCGGAGCATTTTTACGAGCACTCCGTCCAATGGAGAGCAGTATGAATACTATTGATTTGCCGTTTAAAGTCCGGATCGCCTCGCCATGCACGGCGAGATGGGAGGATATGGGCCAACACCAGACGAAGCTGGCCTCTGAAAAAACATTTGATACCATGATAAAGATGAAAGCCTTGGTCCATTACCCTCCTGGAAAGTCTGCCTCCATCCCTGTCAGCGGGATGCGAACGCTCATCGTCGCCCTTGTTTTTCTGGTGCTTTCGCTCCGCGCCCAAACATCGGACTACCCGGCCTTGGAGGCCAAAGCGGAAGCGCTCTACGCGCAGGGCTCGTTTGCCAAGGCCAACGAAGTCTATCAGCAAGCCAAAGCGCTGAAACTTTCGCCGACGGAATCGCGCTGGGTTGAATTCCGCCTCGCTGACACCCTCTGGCGATCCGAAGCGGCAACCGAAATATCCGACAACACCAGGCTCGAACAGGCGCATCACGACCTTGAAGCGCTGGTGCGGGACATCACGCGCACGGAGGATCACGACCGCGTTTGGGCCGAAGTCGAAGAATCATTGGGCGATTTTTTTTGGACGCGGCGCAACCGGCAGAGCTGGGGCGAAGCCTGGCCATATTATCAAAATGCGTTGGATTGGTGGGCGGGCGCGACCGACCTGACCACCGCCCGTGAGCGCTACTTGAAAATTGTCTGGACCGCAGTCCGGCCACCCCAGCCGCAGCCGTATTATTACTATGGCTACTACGGAAACACGCTGCCGTTGGAGGTTCTCGAAAATGCGCTCAAAATCGCCCAAACCGATAATGACAAAGCCCACGCGCACTATCTGATTGCGATGACGCTGCGGCAACAAGGCGGCGAATGGGACCAACGGCAGCGCGTCCCGGAGGAATTTGAAGCGGCCCTCAAACCCGGCAAAGGCACCGATTGGTATGACGATGCGCTTTACAATTACGCCGAATGGATGGCCAGCCAGGGCCGGGTTGTCCCGCTCAAAAATGGCGGTTGGACGCAGGAGCCGGATTATCCCAAGGCGCTGGCGCTCTTTCGCCAGTTGGTGAAGGAGTTCCAGAAGGGCGAAACCCGTTATTACGAGCAGGCCCAGCAGCAAATAAAAAACATCACCGAACCACAGGTCCAGGTGGGAGTCGCAAATATCTTCCTGCCCGGCTCCGAAATCCAGTATTCGCTCAACTGGCGCAATGTGAAACGCATCGACCTCGCGTTGTATCCCGTGGATCTCACGCGCGACGTCAAACTCTCAGGCGAGGACGAAGACCGCGGACGCTGGCTTGAATCCATCAATCTTTCAGGCCGCGAAAAAATCAAATCGTGGTCGCGCGAGACGCAGGACAAAGGGGATTATAAACCCGGCGGCGAAACGGTGCGTTTAGGCGATGAACAAAATGCGAGGTCCGCGGGGAAGGAAACCGGAAAATTACCACCGGGAGCATATGTGCTCGAAGCGCGTGGCGGAGGGAAAACCACACGCGATCTCGTGCTGGTCACCGACGCGGCCATTGTGCTGAAGACCGCCGGCAAACAGGCGCTCGTCTATATGTGCAATGCGGTTGGCAGTTCGCCGATGGGCGGGGCTTCCGTTCATTTATGGGAGCGTTATTATCAGGACAATCATTGGCATTGGCGGGACGCGGTTCGAACCGGAAATTCGGACGGCATCGCGGTATTCGATCTCGTCGGCACCGCCAATAACGAACAAATCTTCGTCGGTGCGATTTTGAAAGATCGCCAGTCATTCAGCATCGGCGACGCCTACAATTACCAGGGTCCGGAGGCTCCCTGGAAAATCTATGCCTTCACGGACCGGCCCGCGTATCGTCCCAAGGAAACCGTGCAATGGAAATTCATCGCGCGAAAGGACAACGGCTCGGTTTACACCACCCCGTCGAGCGAGGTGATCGAATTTCAAATCAACGACCCGCGCGGCGTGAAGGTCAAGGAGGACAAGGTGACGCTGAATGCGTTTGGCAGCGCCTGGGGCTCATTGGACCTGAGTGAATCCATGCCGCTGGGCGAATATCACATCACGTTCTGGGACGAAGGACGCAAGCACGGCATCGGGAATGCGACGTTGTTCCGCCTGGAGGAATATAAGCTGCCCGAGTTCAAGGTGAGCGTGCAGACGCCCGAGGAGGACGGGCGCAAGAAGGCGTTTCGCCTCGGCGAGCCCGTGACGGTGAACATCCAGGCGGATTATTATTTCGGCGGCGCGGTGGCCAACGCGAACGTCGAAGTACTGGTTTACCAGAATCCGTTTTATCATTTCTGGCATCGACCGCATGATTATCCTTGGTACTACGAAGACATGTCGCCGGGTTATCAGCAGCGGTTCTGGTACGGCGGTCAGGGGCAGATCATCAAACGCGAAACGATCAAAACCGATGCGACCGGCAAGGCCACCTTGACGTTCGACACCCCGCGCAATCCCGGTCAGGATTTTGATTATCGTATCGAAGCGCGAGTCACGGATTCCAGCCGGCGTGAAATCACCGGCAACGGGAACGTCCGCGTCACGAGCCAGCGCTATTACATTTATCCCGAGGCCGGGCATAATCTTTACCGTCCCCAGGACAAGGTGGCCGTTGATTTCAAGGCCGAGGACGCGAACGACCAACCGGTGCAGACCGAGGGCGTCGTCAAAGTGACTCGCGATTACTGGTATGAAATCTGGCTCGATCCAAACGGGCGCGAAGTCAAAGGCGATGAATTGCGGCGGCTGCGCGACAAGAGCGCAATTTTTCCGCCACCTCCTCCGAAGCCGGACGAGCGCGGCTGGCAGCTGAAATTCCGTGGTTATGAGAAGGACGAGATTCTCACCCGCACGTTGCGGACCGATGCCAACGGCATGGCCCAACTCAGCTTCACCCCGGATCGCGAGGGCTATTATCGCATCGCGTGGACGAGCGAAGATAATGCGAAGACCAACACGCTTCCCGCACCGCCGATTGAGGCTGAAACCACCGTTTGGGTGGCCACCGGCGCGACCACCGAATTGGGTTACCGCCACGGCGGGATTGAGATCGTCGCGGACAAGGACACTTTCCGCGTCGGCCAGACCGCGCCGATCATGATCAGCGTGCCGGCGAACGACCGCTACGTGCTCTTCAGCGTCGAAGGAAACGACCTTTACAGCTACCAACTGGTGCATGTGACGGGGACGGTGAAGCTGGTGGAGTTGCCCATCGAGGAGAAGCATGTGCCGAACATTTACCTGAACGCGACCATGGTGAGCGACCGGCAGATGTTCGTGGACACGAAACAGGTGATCGTCCCACCGGCGAAAAACTTCCTTACGGTTGATGTCACGCCCGACCGCAATCAATACCAACCGCAGGAGGAAGGCACGTTCACCATCACGACGCATGATTCCGCCAATCAACCGGTTCCTGCCGAAATCTCGTTCGGCCTGGTGGACGAATCGGTGTATTACATTCAATCCGATTACGCCGGCGATCCGCGGCAATTTTATTACGGCACGAAGCGGCAGCACCAGGTGCAGACGCAGGCTACCTTCACGCAAAAACAATATGCGCGGCTGGTGAAAGGAGAAGAAAACCAATTGATCGACGATTTGGAATTGGACCAGAAAAAGGAACGCGACCGGCGCGCGGGCGGTGAAGCCAGGCTTGAAGAGGCCGAAAAAGATAAATACGGCCGCGGCCTCTACGCGAACGGGTTGTCAGACCTTTCCGCAAGCCGCCGGTCTATCACGTCGTTCGGATTCGTCTCCGGCGCCGCAGCGCCAATGTCCGCTGGCATGCCCATGTTGAAGACAGCAGCCATTGGAGGAATGGCACTCGATCAAGCCAAAAACATGCCGGCCGGGGAGCCATCCGCTGGAGAAGGGCCCGCTGTGCAGGTGCGCACGGATTTTCGTTCCACCGTGCTCTGGAAGCCCGATGTCACGACTGGCAAGGACGGCAAGGCGACTCTCACCGTGAAGTATCCCGATTCGCTCACCGGCTGGAAGGCAACTGTCCGCGCGGTGACGCCGGAGAACCAGTTTGGCATTGCCAGCACGAACACCCATACCAAGCAGCCGCTCATCGTGCGATTGCAAGCGCCCCGGTTTTTCCTGGTGGGCGATTCCGTGGTCATCTCTGCCGTCATCAACAACAACACCGACAAGCCGCTCACCGTGCGCCCCACGCTTGAGGCAAAAGGCGTTGAGGTCACCGCCCTGTTTGAAAATGGCAAGCCGGTCAAAGGGGAGATTGGGCCACGCGAAGTTCCCGCCAACGGCGAAGCCCGGCAGGATTGGTACGTCCATGTGAACTCGCCAGGCGAAGCCAAACTAAAAGTCACCGCGCGCGGCGGCAAGTATGCCGATGCAATGGAAAAGGCCTTCACCGTTTACGAACACGGCATCGAGAAGTTCATTTCCAAGTCCGGCAAAGTGCGCGGCGATGACATTACCGTGAAACTCGAGTTGCCGAAGGAACGCAAACCGGAATCCACATCGTTGATCGTCCAGGTCACACCCAGCCTGGCGGTGACCATGCTCGATGCGCTGCCGTACCTGATCGATTATCCCTACGGCTGCACCGAGCAAACGATGAGCCGGTTTCTGCCCGCCGCGATCACCGCGGAGACGTTGCGCGATCTCGGCCTGCACCCGGAAGACGTAATGGGCCGCATTTTCGGCGGCATCGAACCTGCCAGCGCCGCCGCGACTCATCCGAAGGGCAAGCAGGATTTGCAAAAGCTGGACGACATGGTCAAGGCCGGGCTGGAGCGGCTCTACGATTTCCAACACGGCGACGGCGGCTGGGGCTGGTGGAAACAGGGCGACAGCGATCATTTCATGACGGCCTATGTCGTTTGGGGATTGTGCCTCGCGCGCGACGCGGGCATTGACATCAAACAGAACGTGTTGAATCGCGGCGCAAACTACCTCGATAAAACTCTCGTCGAGGAGGAACTCAACTTCGACGAACAAGCCTGGATGTTGCATGCGCTGGCCGTCCATCACGCCTCGTTGAAACGGAATGCCATCAGCCAGTTCCAGCGCAAGGCGTTCGATAATCTTTGGACGAATCGCGAAAGACTGAACGCTTATACGCGCGCGCTGCTGGCCTTGAGCGCGCATAATTTTGGTTTTGCGGACCAGGCAAAGGTGCTGGTCGAAAATCTTGAGAACGGCGTGAAGCGCGACGACAAGCCGGATACTTCGGTCATCATGCAAGGCACACAATCCTCCAGCGCCGGAGTCATGGGCACGGCGCATTGGGGCGAGGACGGCATTTACTGGCGCTGGTCGGACGGCGGTGTCGAGGCAACGGCGTTTGCGCTGCGTGCGCTGCTGGCCATCGATCCGCAAAATAAATTGGTGGAACCGGTGACCAACTGGCTTATTAAGAACCGCCGTGGCGCGCAGTGGAGCAACACGCGCGACACCGCCATTACTGTGTTGACGATGAACGATTATCTCCGCGTCAGCGGCGAATTGACTCCCGACGTGGAATACGAACTGCTCGTCAACGGGCAATCCATCGCGACGAAGAAAGTTTCCGGCGCGGACGTGTTTGATGCACCGAGCCAGTTCGCCATTGAACCGAAATTAATCCGCGACGGCGAGAATGACATTCGCATCGTGCGCAAAGGCGGCAAGGGGTCGATCTATTTCGCGGCCAACGCCAAATATTTCAGTCTCGAAGAGCCAATCACGCCCGCCGGCAACGAGATTTTTGTCCGCCGTCAGTATTACAAATTGGCGGGCCATCCGACCTTGCTGAAAGGATACGTCTATGACCGCGAGCCGCTCAACGACGGGGAATCCATTAAGAGCGGCGAGCGGGTTGAAACCGTGCTCACCATTGAGGCCAAGAACAATTATGAGTATTTACTCTTCGAGGACCTGAAACCCGCCGGATTGGAAGCGGTGGAAATTCGCAGCGGCGAAGCCCTCTACGCGTACGAGCTAAAGTCCGGCGCCGTGGATCAAAAATACGGCACCAACAAAGTAAGCCAGCCGAAACCCGCGGTCCCGTTCCAGCCACCCCGAGGCGGTCCATCGCCTGGACGGGGTCGTGTCCTGAGCGATGCCGGCAGAAGACTGATTCCACGTCCGAGTCCGGTTGTGGACGAAGACCACACCGGCCGCTCGCGCTGGGTTTATCAGGAGTTGCGCGACCGCAAAGTGGCGCTGTTTCTGGACAAGCTGCCGCAGGGTGTTTGGGAAATGAAATACGATCTCCGCGCCGAAGTGCCGGGCCAGTTTCACGCGTTGCCGGTCGTCGGCCATGCGATGTATGTGCCCGAAATCCGCTGCAACGGCGCAGAGGTCAGGATCAACGTTGAGGATGCCAAGTTGTGAAAGAATCGCGTTGTCGCTTTGGCCTTTCCGAAAGCGCCACCCGCACAAACGCTGAGGTTTTTCCGCAGTTGCTCCGGTGCGTTTCCTGCTGCATTGTTGGCAGGTAATTAATGATGGCAGCAGCCGGATCGCTACGTCGTTCGTCGCGCCCGACCATGGAACCCCTGGTCTGGGCGTTCGCCATTTCCATTTGCGCGCATCTGATTGCCTACGGCGGCTACGAGCTGGGACGCAGACTGCACTGGTGGGAGAAAGATCTGTTGCCGGCCTGGTTGAGGAAGGCCACGCAAGTTTTGATGATGGAGCGCAAACAACCGAAGCCGGCCATCACCGCGGCACAGCAACAAATCCCGCTGCTATTCGTGGAGGTGGATCCATCAACGGTGACCCCCGATGCGCCAGCGCACGCGACGCATTACTCCTCCCAAAACACTAAAGCGGCGAACCCGGACGCGCGCCTGGACATGGATGTTCCAAAAATCGCGGGTACGCAGACCCACGTTCAGAAAACTGAAAGCACGCCGCGTTCCAAAGCGATGCCGTTGCAACCCGCGCCGAAAGAGGAACAAGCTGAATCCAAGCCTCAGGGTGGCCAGAAGGTCGGTGATCTGGCCATGGCCAAGCCGGTTCCGAAACCGGCGGACAACCCCAAAGAAGGAGACAAAGACGCCGCTGCCGCGGTCGAAACTCACAAACGACCGCGCACGCTGGCCGAGGCCAAGGCGCGGCAAATGATTCCGGGCGAAATGATGAAGCAGGAGGGCGGAGTCAAAAGTAGAAATAGCGTTTCCACCCTGGATGCCATTGGGACGCCGTTTGGAGAGTATGACCGCGAACTCATCGACATCATCCAGGCCCGGTGGGACGCGTTGCTTACGGACCAGGACCTCGCGCTGGACCACCCGGGCGAGGTGATGCTGCAATTTCGCTTGCACTATGACGGTCGCGTCACCGATATGAAAGTCATCAAAACTACGGTGAATGAATTGATGACGTATCAGTGCCAGCGGGCCATCAGCGATCCCTCGCCTTACAAACCCTGGCCGATGGAAATGCGGCGGGTGATGGAAGCCGATTTTCGGGATGTCATCTTTACGTTTTTTTACAGCTATGACTAACTGGCGGGCAGCGAGCATAAGCAACGTTGGAAACCGATGCCGTATTTGAATTCATAATGGATACATTCTTTTTCATCATCATGATGCTGACCTCGGTGGTCGGCTTGACCTTTATCGTCGAACGCGGCCTGGCTTTGCGCTGGAGCCGGGTGGTTCCGCGCAGCGTTGAGGACGCCGCGGAGGCTTGCCGCGCGGCCGGCGATCGCGCGGTATTGCGGCGCGTATGCGAACAGACCCCTTCACCGCTGAGCCGGTTGCTGCTCACCGCCGAGCAATACCTCGACATGCCGAAGGAGGAAAACGAAAACGCGCTTCAAACCCGCGCCCGCCAGGAAGTCGTGCGGCTCGAACGCGGCCTGGTTGTCCTGGAAATCATCGTCGGCATAGCGCCCCTGCTCGGGCTGGTCGGCACGATTTACGGGATGATGAGCCTGTTTGGCGGCCTCGGGGAAAGCGGCTTGAGTGACAACCGGGTGCTTGCCCACGGAATCTCGTTGATCCTGCGGTTCACGATGATGGGCCTGCTCATTGCCATCCCGTCGCTGATCGCCTGGAGTTACTTCAGCAAGAAAGTGGAAATGCTCGCCGTTGAGATGGAATCGGTTTGTGATGAATTCCTCCGCCGCCAGTATTGCGAACAACCAGAAGAACCAGTAACGACCGGCAAGGCTGAGCGCGTCCGGGGATAATTACTCATGCGATTCTACCTCCGGAAAAAACGGCAGCCGCCCGCGGTGATCATTGTCGCGTTGATCGACGTGCTGATCGTCGTGATGATTTTCCTCATGGTCACGACCAGCTTCAAGCAACCGCAATTCATCCTCAAGCTGACTTTGCCCGAATCCACCCAGGCGATCAAAGCCGGCACCAGTGAGGCTCCGCCTTTGGTCATCAGCATCGAGGGAGATGGGAATTACCGCGTCGGACCCGATGCCCGGCCAGTCACGCTGGACCAGGTGAAAAAGGAATTGATGGCAGAGGTGGCCAAGAATCCCCAACTCAAGCTGACGCTAACCATCGATAACAAAGGCCCGTGGGGCCGCGTGGTGAAAGTGATGGATGCCGCCAAGGACGCGAACATCAAGAACATTGTCACGTCGGTCCGCCAGGCGGCACAGCCGTAGCCGACTGGCACGTGAGAGTTCATTGAGCGAAACGATTGCTCCAGCGTTTTCCGATCACTCGATTGCGCCGCTGAACGCGGCGTGGACGGCGCAACGCACCATTCCTACCAATGAGAGCTGCTCATCGGACTTTTGAGCGCGCCTGAGCTTCGAGCCAATCGCAGGCCGGGGGCAGGACTTGATTCCAGGCGAAGGTTTTGGATCGTTCCCACGCCTGGGTGCGATAGCTGTCGTAACGTGCGGGTGTTCCGACAATGGCAGCCAGACTGGCGGCAACCGCCTCCGGTTGTTCGGCTGGCAGGACAATTCCGGTCACGTCATTGACGGTTGAATCCACCAACCCGCCCACGGGATAGACAATTGCCGGTGTGCCCATCGCGTTCGCCTCGATGATGTTCAAGCCCCAGCCTTCACGGACGGAAGTGTGGATGAGAAAATGAGCCTGCCGCAAGGCTGCGTCCTTCTGGGCTTCTTTCAGCGGGCCGGTGAACGTGACCTTGTCTGTGAGGCCCAATTCCTGGACGAGCTGTTTCAATTGCGTTTCAACTTCTCCAGTGCCAACGATCGTCAAGCGGGCGTCGACGCCCTGCGCATTGAGCAATTTCACCGCGTTAATGGCGTGGTCCACCCGTTTGTTTGGAGCGAGCCGGCAGACGGTTACGAGCCTGAGCGGCCGAGTCAACCGCTTCTCTTCCAATTCCACCAGCGGGGTCGCATCGGTCCCGTTGGGGAACACGACGACCTCGCGCACTCCTTCCGCCAACAGGCATTTTTTGGTGGATTCGGACGGGGTCCAGAATGGGATTTTGCGATAGAACCAATGCGTCCATCGCTCCTGGGCTTGCCCAACGGCACTCACGGGCCAGTAATGGAATGACTTCCAGATCGGCCCCAAGACCTCATGGATGTAGGCCACGGAGGCGGTTTTGCACCACCAGGGAGCGTACCAGGGAATCCCATGATGCTGGTCAATGACGAGATCAAACCGTGGCTGTTTCCTATACCAGGAGATCGCCTTAAGAACGGAGGTGCCGTGGCCGCCTCCGCGAACAATCTTGATTCCTTCAATCGTTTCCTGCGGTTTGGCGCCGGGGAAATCGTTGGCGAACCAGAAAGCTTCGTGACCGCGCCGAACGAGTTCCGCTAAATAGGCTTTGGAAACCCGTTCCGCGCCGCCCCCCATGGGGTTGTTCGGATCACGCCAGCTTAACATCAAAAAGCGCATGCAGTTAATCGCTTAAGAGCCGCGGTTGGTGACGTTTCGGTTGGAGCAAAGACCAGAATGGCCGCATCGGAAACCTTGCCTAGAGACGGGTGATTTTTTGCAGCAGGGCGGTTGTGGATTGGCCCGGCACCAACGGGAGAATGGCGACCCTGCCACCCGCCTTCTCCACCGCGCGGCGTTCTTCCTGGTTGATGGTTTCCAGCGTGTAATCGCCGCCCTTGCCGTAGATGTCCGGCTCGACGAGCGCCAGAAACCGTGTGGCCGTGCGTTCCGTAAAGATGCACACGCCATCGACACTTTCGAGCGCCGCCAGCACCGCGGCGCGGTCGGCCTCGGCGTTGACGGGGCGATCCGGGCCTTTGAGTTCGCGGACAGCGGCATCGCCGTTCAAGCCCACGAGCAGTGCGTCCCCGAGATTGCGCGCGGTTTCGAGGTAGGTCACGTGGCCGAGATGCAACACGTCAAAGCACCCGTTCGTCACGACCAGCTTTTGTTTCCGGGCGCGCAAAGTGGCCCGCCAGGCGGCCACATCGTCCCAGGCAATGATCTTCTCGCGAAAGTTCACAGTGCGCGCATCTTGGCCGAAGTGCTTTGGCGTTGGCAACGAGATTCAAGGGCGGATTGGAACGACAGAATGATCCGGATCAGCAACCGGGGCATGGGCACGAATCGCCCTGCGGCGCGCGGGCAGGGAGCACAGAAACACGTCTCCGCCTCACGGCTCTCGGAGACGATAAAAGTGACTGGAGAAAGTTGCGGGAACGGTCAAGCTGACATCAGCCGGGTTGGTAACGTAAGGCGGTGAAACCTGGGCCCACGAGTTGGAAATACCGAGCGTGGCCGTTTGATCCAGCACGAAATCCGCAGCCGTCAACGGCCACGAAAGGATGAGCGCATTTCCCGAGCGGGCAGCCTTCAGATTGGGCGCGGGCGGCGTGTCGTAAGGACCGATGCCGGTTCCGCTGGTTGTACTTTCGAATGCGCCGATGTCATGAGCCGTGGCGCGCAAGCGATACTTTCGCGCGATGGTTTCGTTTTGAAAGTACTCCTTGATCACCCACCCCGGCATGGATGCGTTGGCAGCGCCAATGGCGGCACTGCCAGCGGCCAATGTGAAATCCCCGGCGGCGGCATTCTTGAACCCGGGCGACGCCGAGAAAACCGAGCCGCTCAACGGGCCGGGATTGACGCCACTCGCCAGCCAATTGTTTCCCCCGGTAATGACGCCAGTGTTGGTATCCATGAGCGTGGGCTGCGTGGTTCCGAAAATAATGTTATTGGAAACCTGGGCGCTCATCGCCGTGCCGTTTTGATTCGCGAGATGCACGAACGCCGCGCCGCCGCCATTGCCTGAAATTCCATTGCCGACGTAGGTATTATACATCGCCTGCATTGACATGTTTTCGTTGGTCAACCCGGTGTCGTTGAAAATCACCAGCACCTGCCCGTGATTGCCCGGGTTCGTGCTTTGCAGAAACACATTGCCGCGCACCAGCATGCTCTGGCTGAACGGGCCGAGGCCGGAGAAATCATCATCGGTCATCAGGTCGCCTTCATAGTTTTTGGCGCGGGCGAACCAATTGTATTCCAGCGTCGAGTTGCGGGCGCGGACGTGAAAATTCTCCGCCTGAACGCTGTCATGCACGTAACAATAGCGAAGCGTGAACGTGCCGCCATAGATGTACATGTTGTGCGTCGGCGAGGAAGCGAGCGGATCGCCGTTGCTGTCGAACTCGCAAAATTCGACGATGACATCGCTTTCCTGACTGCCGCCCGTGAGCCCATTATCGTTGCCGCGAAAGACGCAGTCCTTCAGGCGAAGGCCGGTCGCGCCGTTATAGTAACGGATCCCGGCTGAGTTGCGCGAAGCAGTGTGGCAACCGGTAAACACGATGCCTGAAATATGATAATTCGCGCCGCCATCCACCTGCCAACCCCCGCGTCCACGGTCGCCCGCTGTGTAACTGCCCGGGGCGTTCTCCACGAGGCTGGCGCTGAAATCCCATACCGGCTTGTTCGCCGGATCCTGGGCGCGAATCGTGATCGGGTTGTTCGACGCGCCTTGTGCAGTCAGGTGCACGCGAAAACGATACGTCCCGGGCGCTATCACCACCTCGTCCCCTGCCTGCGCCGCTTCGATTTTGGCGTAGGAATCCGATGGGGTGACATTGATCACGGCGGCGAAGTTTGACAATGCCGGCAGAATGGCAAGGATAACGGCGACGGTCAGGCAACGAAGGTGCTTATTCATCGACTGGCAGGCTAACGAAAACACGCTCGCCTGACAATCTTGTCCTCCGTTCGTCCGTGCATCACTTCAGGACAGCAGCCCTGCCGCCGAGTCCGACGGAGCGCGGGTCTGTGACCCGCAGCAGGCTTGCTCGCCCAACGACCCCTGGGATTTACCACGCTGGTCCTGTGCTCCACCTTGCTGCGACTCGCAGAACCGCGCTCCAACCTCGTCTCTGCACTCGCTGTCCTGGCTCTTTTCGGTTTGCCTCCTAAAGCGGAACCAGATTAGCGTCTCCGCCGAACGTCATGACAGAGCACGCCGGAGCCAGACTCGGACGACCGAAGCCAAATACAGGGAATGGCCTTCGATATTGCTTCAGGCGGAATGTTATGTTGCCTGTTCTATGCGGCTGCCTCCTCGCCGCCTACTGGACGGCTCGGGCGCAGGACAACTACGAAATCCAGGTTTATGGTTCGGAGACAGTTCCGGCCGGGGCGACGATGGTGGAGTTGCACAGCAACTTTACGGCGGAAGGACGCAAAACCGAGGAGAACGGTGTATTGCCGACAGACCATGCCTTTCACGAAACGCTGGAAATCACGCGCGGTTTCACGCCCTGGTTTGAAACCGGCTTTTATGTCTTCACCAGCGCCAGGTCCGGCGACGGGTGGCAATGGGTGGGCGACCACATCCGGCCGCGGATTCGCGTGCCGGAGGAGTGGCACTGGCCAGTCGGGCTGAGCCTTTCCGTGGAAGCGGGCTACCAGCAGCGCAAGTTTTCCGAAGACACCTGGTCACTGGAACTCCGCCCAATTATCGACAAGCAATGGGGCCGCTGGTATGGCTCGTTCAATCCCGCAATCGAGAAATCGTTGAAGGGCGCCAATGCCACTCGGGGCTACGAATTCGCGCCCAATGCCAAAGTGAGTTATGACGTCACCAAAGTCGTGACCTTGGGTGTGGAATATTATGGCTCACTCGGCCCGGCCACGCATTTTGATGCGGTGGGAGACCAGCAACACTTGATCGTGCCGGCGCTCGACTTGAATTTTTCGCCCAAATGGGAATTCAATTTCGGTGTCGGCGTGGGCCTCACCCACAGCACCGATCATCTAATCATTAAAATGATTATTGGCCGGAGGTTTTAGAAATCCCGGAGCCCATGGCAGCCGACGTAAGGAGGCTCTAACTTTCCGAAGAGATCAGAGCCTCCTCACGTCGGCTGCCACGATCGTTAAACGAATCCTGCCCGCGACTCGCGAAATGAGTGGAGACTGCGGACAATTTCATGAATACTGGAAATGGAATGAAGATCGATCAGCGCTCCGAATACACACGCGGCGAACTGCATCGCCGTGACTTGAAGGCGAGTCCGTTCGAGCAATTCGCGTTGTGGTTCGAGGAAGCGCGCAACGGCGGCATTGTCGAACCGAATGCGATGAGCCTCGCCACGGCCTGGAGCGACGGACACCCGCTGGTGCGCACCGTGTTGTTAAAGAGCTACGATGAGCGCGGGTTTGTCTTCTTCACCAACTTGGAAAGCCGCAAAGCCCGCCAAATCGGCGAAAACCCGAATGTCTCGTTGCTCTTTCCCTGGCTCGCGCTGGAGCGCCAGGTGATCGTCACTGGAACCGCGGAGCGCGTTTCGACCGCGGAAACGCTGGCCTACTTTGTGACTCGTCCCAGAGGCAGCCAGTTGGGAGCGTGGATTTCCCAGCAAAGCTCTGTCATCACCACCCGCAAGCTGCTGGAAGCGAAATGGGAGGAGATGAAGCAGAAGTTCGCCCACGGTGAAGTCCCTTTACCCTCGTGGTGGGGCGGCTACCGGGTCGCGCCGACGGAGATCGAATTTTGGCAGGGACGCGCCAGCCGATTGCACGACCGATTTTTGTATGTGCGCCAGCCGGACGGGACGTGGAAAATTGAGCGGCTCGCGCCTTGAAGGCATGGAGTCCCGGCTTCAGCCGGCGCAGTGTTCGTTTAGCCGGGTGGGTGCGTCTGAGGTTCAGTGGATGGTTGTGTTCACGAACGCCTTTAAACTTCACCGCGAATCCGCAGGCAAATCAATCCGCCTCCCCGTCTGCGCAGACTCTCTTGCCGCTTCAAGTATCTCGTTTACAACCAGGTTCCCTTCGAGCGAGGACAGGCCGGAAGGTTTAATCTCGCCGCGAACGACGGCGGCAAGATACGAAAGTTGATCGGTCATCGACCCGGTCACGGGTGGGGCGGACTCCTCGGATTCCTTCCCGCCAGTGCGGACTTTCAACACATCGTGGCGCGGCACCAGCACGTAACCGGTCTTGCCATAAATCTCCATGTCCTTGCGGTCAAACGGCCAGTTCCAGGATGCCTGAATGATTCCCTGCGTCTTCGGGTAAGTGACTATGATGGTCGCCTCATCCTCCACTTTGGGATAGACCTCGGGCTTGATGTGCTGCGTCACCGCAAAAACGGATGTGGGCCGCTGGCCGTCCATCAGCCACGTGATGAGGTCGGCGCCGTAGCAGCCGAAGTCCATGAGCGCCCCGCCACCGTTGAGCACGGGATCAGTCAACCATTCCAGGAAGGCGGGGGAGCAGCCAATCTCTTTCGGCCCGCGATGACCGTCATGGACAACAATCTTGCGCAAGTCGCCAATGGCGTGCTGGTCGTGGACCATGGAATAAGCGGCCTGATTGCCGGGATACCACGTGGTTTCATAATTGACGATGATTTGAATGCCGCCTTTTTTTGCCGCTGCTTCAATGGCCCGGGCATGTTCCAGGTTCACGGCCATGGGCTTTTCCATCATGACGTGAATGCCGCGGGGGGCGCACATCTCCACCACGCGCCGGTGCTGGAAGGTGCTGGTGAACGTGGCCACTGCCTGGATGTTGGTCCGGGCGAGCAAATCCTCCAAGCTGGCGTAGAAAAGGTTGGTCGCCAGGTTAAAGCGGCGGGCATATCGGTCCACCAGGTCCTGCCTTGGCTCAACGATCCCGACGAGTTGAACATCCTTTCGATTGCGGGTCAGTGGAATGAAGCCCCCGGCATGGTCGTGGGTCAGGCCAATGATGGCGAAAGGAACCGGCGGCTTGTTTTCCTGAGACCAGCCCGTGCCGGCCACCAAACATAGGATTACGAGGAGGACAAATTTTTTCATAGCGACTTTCATTCAGCCAATACGCCCGACACTGTGTTACTTGGTGGCAGGCGCGATTAGCTAAGACTGTTCGCCGACGAGCCTGTTCCCGTCAACGCCGGAATTTATTAAGAAAGTGATGCCTCAGGCGGAGCGCAGAGTTCCAGCTCCGCGCTCCGTTCCGACGGGGCACTTCTACTCAAGTACAGCCAACAAATCCGCAAGCGGTGGCTGAGGCGCACCCGCGCGCCAACAAACAAAAAGATCAGCCACTGGCGGCTTTGCCAAGGGCCGAAAAATTATTCCAGGGTGCGGCAAACCTTTCAACGATTCCGGCAAAAGCGCCACACCACATTTTCCCGCGACGAGCCCAAGGATTGTGTAACCGCGCTCGACCATCTGCAGGATTTTCGGACGGAAGCCCGCTTGTTCACAGGCCTTCAGGACTTGCCGGGACGCGCCCGGATACGTTTGGTCCGAGATGCCCAGGAAAAAGTCGTCGGCGAGGCTGGCGAGGGAAACGACGGCTTTTCGCGCCGCCGGGTGATCTTTCGGCAGCGCGGCCACGAAGCTGCACGCGCCAACCTTGCGTTTATTGAGTCCGGCGGAATCCGCTTCATGGGCGAACCCAATAAAGCCCGCGTCCAATCGCCCTTCGATCAGCGCCTGGGCTTGCTCAAGCGGCGGCAGGTCGAACAAGTGAACAGCAGTTTCCGGCGAGCGCTGCCGAAATCTTTCCAGCACCCGGGGAACCAGCGAATGAAACAGGCCCCAAACATAACCGACATTCAAGTGGCCGCCGGTCCTGCCGGTTTGTCGCGCGACCCGCACGGCCTGTTCGCTTTGCTTGAGCAGCGCGCAAGCCTCCGCAAGGAACGCCTTGCCCGCTTCGGTAAGCCGGACTCGGTGCTGGCTGCGTTCGAGCAGTTCCACTCCCAGTTCGTCCTCCAGTTGGCGAATCTGACGGCTCAGCGCCGGTTGCGCGACCCGCAGGTTCCGGGCGGCCCGCGTGAAATTCAGTTCGCTGGCCACGCCGACAAAGTAGCGCAAGTGGCGAAGTTCCATGCCCGCACTATGCCGCAGCGGCATCACGGCGGGAACAAAGAAGTATTGGCCGTGCGATAAAAAATCGCCGAGCCTGTCCCCGTCATGAACTGGAATACTATCTTTGCCAAACGAACCCGTTGGATGCGCCGCAATGCCATGCGGGAATTGCTGAAAGTGACCTTGCAGCCTGAAGTCATCTCATTCGCAGGCGGCCTGCCGGCGGCGGAACTTTTTCCCATGCAGCGTGTGAGGGAGGCGGTAAAACAGGTGCTCGACACAGTGGGTCCGCAGGCCCTGCAATACGGCCAAACAGAAGGCGTGGGCGGACTCCGCGATTGGATCGCCCGTCAATTCCGCGTTCAACGCGAGAATGTGCTGATCACCAGCGGAGCGCAGCAAGCGCTGGATTTGATCGGCCGTGTTCTCCTGAACGAGGGCGACCGCGTCATCGTGGAGAACCCCACTTACCTGGCTTTGCTCTCCGCTTGGCGGCCGCTGGGCGTCGAGTTTCTGCCGGCGCCATCGGATACGGACGGTATGCGGGTGGACGGCCTGGAGCCGCTGTGGCCACGCCAGCCCAAGTGCATTTATCTGACGCCCAACTTCCAGAATCCCCAGGGCACAACCCTGACGCTCGCGCGCCGGGAGCGATTAATCGAACTGGCGCGGAAACACGGAATGGCCGTGGTGGAAGACAATCCTTATGGCGAACTGCGTTACAGCGGCGCATCCCTGCCACATCTTTTCGAAATCGACGGCAACGTGGTCATCCATACCGGAAGTTTTTCGAAAGTGTTGATGCCCGGCTTGCGCGTTGGTTGGGTTGTGGCGGCGCAGGAGGTGATCGACAAATTAGTGCAGGCGAAGCAAGCGGCGGATTTGCACACCAGCACACTCAACCAGCACATCGCGTTCGAATTGGCGACCAACGGCTGCCTGGCAGAGTTTGTGCCGCTGCTTCGACGAGCCTACGGCGAACGTCGCGATTGCATGCTTACGGCCCTGGCGCAGCACTTCCCGCAAGGCGCGTCCTGGACCCGTCCGGACGGCGGGATGTTCCTGCTGGTCACGCTGCCGAAGCACTTGAACGCGACCGAACTTTTGCCTGCCGCGCTCGAACGAAAGGTGGCTTACGTGCCCGGGGAGGAATTTCACCTCAACGGCGAAGGCAGGAACACTTTGCGCTTGAATTTCTCAAACGCCACGCCCGAACAAATCGCCGCCGGCATCGCACGCCTGGGCGACGTCCTGAAAAACACAACCGTGGATACGGTCTGACCGTATCCCGCCTTGTACTCAATCCTTTTCCAGCAGAAACAGCTTCGAGGATTTGTTCCGCAACGTGGACTCGACCTTGAGCATGGCCGGATAGTCCTTGGGATTGACGATTGCCGGGGTCGTTTCGAAGTCATGGGTGATGATGCATTTGCCACCCGATTCAGTCACCGTAACATGGGCCGTTCCACTGCCATCCGGCGCGTCCAGAGTTTCGCTCCTGGGCGAGATGACCACATGGTGGAAACCCGCGGGCAATTCGATCTCGGTGCGCACCGAATTATCACCGTGGTGCGCGATAAACAAGGGCAGCGTGCGCCGGTCCGCTCCCACCGGGAACATCGACGGCGTAAACGGCAGATCGAAATAAAAATACTTTCCATCCACCACGCTGTAATTATCCACGTCCACGGTGAATTGCTCCACTCCCGGATACGTGTCGAACCGGGTGACCAAATCACCGACGGGCCGCGCGCCCTGGGCCATGCCCGAAACGATTTCCTGGAAATAACGCCGCCGTTCCTCCGGGGGAAGCTCCGAGAAATACCGGTTCTTCCCATTGTAATGCGCGCCGTAATAACGCCGTTCCACGCTCACCCGTGTCTTGCCGCTGTCGGTGGCCGCGAGCGTGTAAACCGTTTCCATCTTGTCCCCGCAATCCTTGGCGGCCTTGATTACTTCGCACGACTGGCCGGCGAGCATCAGCCCCAATCGGCCGTCGAAGCTCGTGGAGCCCAGTTTGGAATATTGATCCGTATCGTTTAAATAATACGTTTCGCCATCGACAGTCAGGCGAACCAGCGGCACTTGGAATGTGCTGGGCAGCGGAAACGACATCGCCACATTCGTAATCCCATCGATGGGCGGCAACCCGGACGCCAGCACGAACTCAGGCTGGAACCCGGCGGCACTCAACATCGCGTGCAACAGGATCGCCCGATCCGCCGAGTGGCCATAACCTTCCGCCAGCGTGGTGTCGGCGGGCGAAAGTTCGCTCAGCGGCAGTTCGGCAAATGAAGGTCCAGCCTGCCGAATGGACTTGGCAACGAAATCGCGAATCGCCTTCACCTTCTCCAGCTTGTCCTTTGTCTGGCTGGTCAGTTCCTTGACCAGTCCCTCGGTCTTGGCGCGCTTTTGCGACTGCGCTTGCAGCTTGTCATTCAGTTCGGTCAGATACGCCTTCATGTCGCCGACGAAGTAACTCACGCCCGCGCCATACGCCCATTCCGGCGGAAGCTGCGTCTCCGCCGGCAGCGCCTTCACATGGTCCGCCTGCCATTGGAGCTTTTGCTGGCTGTCATCCACTTTGCTCTCCTGTTTGATCAGGTCTCCCCCATTGACCATCTGATGGATTTTAACGTTTGGCGGCGCGGTCACTTGAAATGATTTATGGTCCATCTCATCGGGCAATTGGAACGATTCAAACCCGGCCAGGAACGGCTTGTCCTTGCTCGTGATTTCATACTCCACCTCGATCGTGGAACCGACGTCCACTCCTGGCAGGTTGGCGACGAGTATCTTGCCGCCCGTGTAACGCTTGGCCGACGCGTTCCAACCGGCATCCATCACGTTCATTTCGTTGGTGGCGATTTCCTGGCGCTGGCCCGTTTTGGAAATCACCACGCCCCGCACGAGTTTCGCCTCCTGGCAGGCGGGATTGTAATCGATCTTCACTTCGGCTTCCCGGATCTTGCCCGCATAATTCAGAATGCGCTTCGAGTAACGCACCTTATAAACCGCCGTGTGCGGGTCGATGACATCCAATTCCTTGTTGCTTTCCAAAATCTTCGCGTTCGAATCCACCGGCGTGTCCGCGCCGTCATCCACCTTTGCGGCCTTGGCCACCGCCTGCTCCGATACCGCCATGACCGGGGCTTTGCGTTCGTTGTACTCCAGGGCTTTCAGCGTTTGTTTGAGCTTCAGATATTCTTCGGGTGAAAACTCCACGATTTTCAGCTTCAAGGCCCGCGAACAATCCAGCGCGCCGTCTTTGTAATCGCAACTTTCCCGGCAGCCAACGCTCTGGTCTTCAATCGGCGGACACGCAGGCATCGACACCGGCCCGGTGAAGCCATCGGCCAGCTTGATCGAAAGGTCTTCTTCAAGCCCGCACGCTACTTCCGTGCGCATCGGGTATTTCCTTTGCTCCAGGCCCGCGCCGCTAAGAATGAAATTGACCACGCCCAGGTTTTTTCCAATCCACGGCAGGCTCACCACCGATTTTCCGCTCCCGGTCGCCGTCAACCCTTCCACGGAAAATTCCAACTCAGCCCGCACCTCCGAGGACATGTCCATCATGTCCTCCGGCAGCAATTTCAGCGATTTCAACCGCGCGCCCGGCATCGATTCCTTGAGATTGCGTTCGAAAAACCGGCGTTCATCATCCGGCTTCATGTGCGCGAACATCTGGCGGTAAGCGTCGTCATTGACCCCTTCGAACGACAGCACGGATTTCGCTTCGAGCGCGCCCGCGGCGGTCAACACGCCGGTGGTCTTCACCCGCATCATGTGCTCCTCGGGGGGCGCCACCGGGCTGACCTTGAGATCCTCGCCTTCCGGCCGGCACACCAGGTAACTTTGATCAGAATCATACGAAGGCAGGAGGTCCCGCGTATTCTCGTCGGTGGGATCCATGAGCACGTATTCCCCTTTCTTCAACTCGGCGCTCACGATCGCATGATTAAAATCCGGATCGGGAACCTCGCCGTCCCGTTTCACCCCCACGCTGATGAGCACCGGGTAAGCCTTTAATCCCGCCGTGCGCAACATCGAGACGAGCAACGCGGCTTTGTCGCGGCAGACGCCGTACTTCTTGTCGAACGTGATCTTGACGTCATGCGGCTCGAAACCGGGCCGGTCCTTCTCCGGCGTCAGACCCATGTAGCGGATTTTTTTCGACACGTGATAAAAAACCGCTTTGACTTTTTCCATGTCAGTCTTCGCGTTCGCCGTCAGTTCCTGCACCGTTTTCTTCAACTCCGGCGTCGTGGCCTCGAGATGCGGGTTGCTCAATTCCCAGTACCATTTCGATACCGCCTTCCAATCCGGCGTCGTGCTGACATAAAGCCGCTGCAGAACCATTTCGTAAGGCGGCATGCCCGGTTCGTCGAACATGCGTGGGACGTCATTGACCTCCCAGTGGTGCACCAACCCGCCGTTTGAGTCGGCTTCCTTCGTGTATTTGACTTTTCCCGGAATTTCGGCGCGCAAGGCAATGCGTTTCAAGGGCCGATCTTTCGGCGCATGCACGTCATACGAAATATGGCGGATGTAACCTGAGCCTTCAAAGACGTTCTCCTCCGCGTATTCGCCGGGAATAATTGGCCGCTCGATGTTCTGCCGGGTAATGGAATGGACCACGTCGCCGATTTCAAGCTTGGGAATGTTCACGCGCAACACCTTGCTGTTCGGGTCGTAAATGTTCATCGACATCTGGCTGTCGTCGATCGTCTCCTTTGAATTCGCCGCCACGTCCACCGGGACCACCTCGCCGCCGGGTTTCAGCACCTCCAATTTGACAACATCCACGGTCGAATACGGCAACATGAAACTCAGGGACAGCGTCCGATTCTCTCGCTTGCCCTTTTCCGTCAGCACCAGCGTGAAGCTCTCGTCCTGGCATTCCCCCGTGCCGTCGGCGCGGTACACCCGCACGCTCTTCCTCTCCACGGTGGCGTCGTCGCAATCGGGATATTTGTTCAGGGTAATTTCCGAGGCTGCGGCCATGACTTTCCTGGCATCCACGAACGCCCAGGTGTCCCCCGTGTACCGATTCGTTTGGCCCGCGGCCGTCCACGTCATGGTCGCCGCCAATACCACCGCCGCCGCCAGCCGCCCGAAAATCAAAAGTTTATGTTTCATAAAATGGAAAAAGGATTAGCCACAATAGCCCATTGGCGCGTCCCCGCTAGCGAAATTTTGGGCAAATAACCGCTCCAGGGCGCATTCAACACTGCTCTTACTCGGGAGGTAGGGACATCGCGTTTAACAGTGTTGAGATGCACCTAACCGCCGGACACCAGATTTAGCCCTTCTTCTCGGACTCGGTCAACGGCACAAATTGGCGCTGAGCCACGTCATAGACAAACAGCTCGGCGGTGGCGATCTTGAAGAACCACGCGTGAAGGTGCAGCGTGCCCTTTTCCAGACGGGATTTGACTCCAGGATAGGTCTGGAGGTTTTCGAGCGCGAACAAGACGTTCTCCTCTTCCGCGGCCCGGATTCGATCCTCCTCCCGCGTAAGGTGGCGATATTCCTTTTCCAGGACTGACAGGACCGGAGCCGCAAGATTGAGCCACTCGGAAAGATGGGGCATGGATTCATCCCGCAGGCCCCGCATCAGCGCGGCCACCGCGCCGCATTGCGAATGGCCGCAAACCACGATGTCGTCGACTTTCAGGATTTCAACGGCGAACTCGATGGCCGCGGCAGTGGAGTTGGTGCTGCCTTTGGCGTCAAATGAGGGGATCATCCCCCCGATATTTTTGACCACGAACAGATCGCCGGGCTCGCTTTGGGTGATCAGTTCGGCCAGCACCCGTGAATCCGCACAGGTAATGAACAAGGTGTGAGGATTCTGGCCTTCACGCGAGAGCCGTTTGAACAGTTCCTGCCGACGACCAAACTCTTCCTGGCGAAATTTGTGAACGCCTTCAATGAGCCGCAGCATACATTCAAGAATTGCCCTTATGCCATACGCGGATTGCGGGCTAAATGCAATAAGAGATAGGCCCAGGCGTTCCGTCCTCGGTTCGGTTCCGCCACCCGTCAGGAAGCCGTTCCGCGCAGCCTTCCAATCGACCACTTCAAATTCTCCCGCGCCCGCGTTTCGTATCTTTCGCGAAAGTATTCCGTCGAAAAAATCCGCTCCCGTTCCAGAAACGATTTCAATATTGCGCCACGGCCTGCGGCAAATGCCTGCTCCTCCACCCAATCGTATTCGCGCCGAACCTGCCGCTCATATCCCGCAAATCTTTTCCGAGGTTGCCCCAGAATGCTCAAATCCACGTCCACCAGCAATGCGGCATCCGGATCGTTCGGCGGCGCGATGTGCTTCGTCGCCAGGATCAAATTGTCAACCCGCTGCGCAAATGCGGCGGACAACCCCGCCTCGTTTACCACCCGGATTGCCGCCTCCGCGCTGCGCTCTTCATTATCTTTCGCGCGCGAATCATAAATTGCGTCATGGAACCAGATGGCCATTTCAACACTGTTCTCATCGCTGGCCAAGTGGCGCGCCCCGTCAAACTCCTCCAGACAATGGTGAATGTGCGCCAGGTTATGGTACGCGCGATGCGGCTCACCGTAGTGTGCGACCAGCGGAGCGTAAACCTGCGCCGCGTCGCCTTGCGCGCCCAGCTTTTCCCAAAAGGCAGCCCACCTATTTTGAAGCGGATCGGGCACGATAAGCTTTGATCAACTTTTGAAAAACAGGCTTTGGAACGTAGTCGCGGACAATCGTTTCCCATCCCGCCGGGCCGATCAGGCCCTTGACCATGCTCGAACTGATATCGGCGATCCCGCGCGGCGGGATCAGAAAAACCGTGGTGATCTCCCGGCTCAAATCTCCGTTGATGTTCCGCATGACCCGTTCGTATTCGTAATCGCTCTGGGAACGGACGCCGCGCAAGATATGCGACGCTCCAATCGATTTGGCGTACGTGATCAGAAACTGGTTGCTGAACGTCTCGACCTTGATCATCCGATGCCGCCACGTAGAAGCCCGCAGCATCTCCAACCGATCCTCCAGGCTGAACGCGCACCGTTTGTCCGGATTGGTCCCAATCGCCACGACCAGCCGGTCGAACAATCGAACGCCCTGCTCGATCATCCACGTATGCCCGATGGTGAGCGGATCGAAACTCCCCGCATAGACCCCCAGTTTGCCGTCTTTTCGCATGGTATTACGCGTGTGTCATTGTTTCGCAGAACCGTCCGCCGAGCGTGGGCCGGGATGGTTCCGCCCTTGCCTCTCAGCCCAGACCGTAGACCATGAGCACCAACCAAACGATTATTAACACCAGCGGCAGGACCACGGGAGCGGTCAATCCCAGACTGCGCGTTGTCGCACTCGTCTGAATTGGAACGAGTTGATCCGGACCTACCCTGGCGCGGTAGGCCTGCCGCAACTCGCGGATCGCCCTCAAAGCAGCGAGAATGCTGATGTAAATCAGCAAGTCCATGGAAAGGGCCACCAGGGGTATCAATCGGAACAACAGCATGGCCTGCCTTAGAAACAGAGTTTCTTTTGCCGGAACCGCGCTGTTCAATCCGTTGGTCGTGATCGCATAAGCCGTGAACAAAAACGCCTGGGAGGCCACCAGCCAGGAGAGCCGTTGGATGATAAAGCTGTCTTCGTGCTCGATGCGGCTGCGAAACAACTTATACCAGTCCATGGGTGAAACCTGCTCTGGTGGGTTGCTGGCATTGTCCATGGCGAATCTTTGCACGCTCCGTCGGTAATGGCAAGCCGGCCTGCCGAGCGGCGGCCTTGTCGGCGCGCTTCTTTGGCTGCCGCGCCGCGTGTGATCCTACGGCAGCAAAACAACGCGATAAAATCGTTGGGCGGCCGCTGTGGGAGCGGAATCAACCCACTGCGTCAACCCGCCGCCGCCCGTAAATCCCGTCTGCGCGTTCGTCCAATGGATCAGATCCGCGCTGAATTGCACCGCATACTGCCGATTAGCCAGCGAGACCACGTCGAGCTGGAACGTTCCATTCGCAAGCATGCGCGCGCCGTTGATCGGCTGGCCGATGCCCAGGGCCGCTGCCGTTGAAGTTGCTGCCCCGCAGCCATTCGTAACCACCACGTCATAAAACGCCACGTCGTTGGTGCATGGCGCAGCCACCGAGAAGGAGCTTTGGGTTGCGCCGGGAATGGCGTTCCCATTTTTGCGCCATTGAAAACCCAGGGGTCCGGGGCCGGTCGCGTTAACTGAAAACGCCGCCGCCTGGCCGGCGCAACTGGTCGCGCAAGCAGGGCTCGACACGATGGTTGGGGCCTGGCAATTCTGCGTCACCGTCAGGGTGATGGCGCTGTTTAAAGTATTGTCGGCGCGGTTGGCGTCATTTTCGGCGCTTAGAATCATCGCCGTATCGTTCAGGCTCTGGCCGGCGGGCGCATTCGTGCTGACCACCGCCTGGTAACTCACCGATCCGCCTGCGCCGGACGGCAGGTTGCCGATGTCCCAGGTCAGCGTATTACCCACCAGCACCGCGTCTCCCGACGCGCTGCCCGGAACGTATGCCAATTGGCCGGGTAAAATTTCAGTGACTTGCACGCCCGTGGCGGCGTTGTAGCCCAGTTTGTTCGTGTAGTTCAAAGTGCAGGTGATGAGGCTTCCGGGTGAGACCGTGGCCGGGCCGCTTTTCACAATGGCCAAATCCGGGCTTCCGGCCGCCGGGCCGGGCTGCGGTATCTGAAGCGCCCGGGAGGAATATTGAATCAACCCCGAGCCGCTCAAGTGCGCGCCCGCCGACAAGCGCGAATAAAATGAAATCTGGCCTGGATTATTGTCGAGCAGGTTCACCGTGAACGTATAACTCCACATACTTGCCCCCGGCGGCGCGGAGAGCGCCGGCCCCGCCGTAATCACCACGTTCGGCGACGGTGAAAATCCCGTCAGGAATTGAATTTCCGGGGTCGAAGACCTCGTGCTGTGATTGAAAGTGATGGTCACCGTCCGGCCAGTCGCCGGGCCACCCGATAACACGACGCGGCCCGGGATATAGTCCAGTTCTTTCCAGCCCTGGACGTCGCTCCTGCACCAGTTCGGGTTTCCAGCGGATTGTCCTTCCAGATCATCCGCCACGGCAGTGCCTGCCATACAACCAAGAACCAGGGCCAGAACCCATCCCGCGAGAAGACTGCTTCGCCCGCTTCGCTTTGCGCTTTTCATATTCCGGATTCCCACAGAAAACATAATCATGTTTCTCAACATGTGCAGCTTAGGCGTGCCTCCCATCATTCACCATCGGGGCAGGGCACGGTTGTTGTCCCGGAGCAAAGCTAAACCGCGCCCCGGGGATTCCCCGGGTGTTTTTGCGGCCTCGTGGTGTTGTTTGTTATATACCGCCCTCTGGACCCCATAAGCATTAACCCAAGCCTTTTTGGGCCGTATTTACGGGGGTTTTTGACTAGTGCCAGACCGCAAAGGGGTTCTTGGATCTTGTGTTTTTCCTAGGAAATGCGGCGAAAACATTAAACAATAGGTTAATGCTTATGCCCTCTGGACTCGCCTCACCCGTCCCAAGGCCAGTAACGTAAGGTGCCATGGCCCTTGCGCACTTTTGACAGAGGTTTGAGAAGTTTAAGGCCGGGCGGGGCTGTAAAGGCGGTGTTTTAGCTTGAATGGGGTTTTCGGATGGTCGAGGTCACAAACTGTTTTATTAATTCAAGCTGTTCGTCGCTTTCCTTAATATCGAGGGCCTTCCCATAGGCACGATTCATCAACATTGGAGCTTCTTCATGGTCCGAGGCATGAATCATGTAATACATCACCCTGCCGGCACCGCTCTTCTTTTCGTAAATCGGAAATGGATAGACCCATTTATAACCGAGTTCTGAGCCGAAACGGTCACAAACGTATGTCGCCCGGAGGGCACCCCGAATTTTGGTTAATTTGTCCCATTCCGCGTTTCCCCACCACTTTTGGAGTTTGATATCCTTGTTAAGTTTGAGTGCGGACATGCTTCTGTCGATCCAGCCTTCAGGAAAAAAATAAAACAGCTCGATTTTGTTGCCCCCTTTTTTGTGGTCGGCTATGGCCTTGACCGAGGCCCAATCGCATTCAAAAGTTCTCTGATCGAGGAGGCAGAATGTCGCCTCCTTGTCTCTGATCGGGTTTTGAGCCAACATCGTAAGGATGTTCTGGTTGAAGTCGCCCGGGTATATTACGATCTTTCGTTTCGGCTCACTCTTTGCCTTGTTGGGCGGAGGCTGATCAGCACACATCTGCTTGATTAATTCGACCTGGGATTTATCCTGTTCAAACAGAAAGAAGTTTTTCAGCCATCTTGGTGATGATTCGATTACCAATTTCGCCGACCACATTTCGTGCTTGTCCGACTCCTGCGGCCCTGCAAACGCATCAAGGTATGTTCCGTGATAAGTGATTTGAACGAAATAAAAAAGGTAGCGCTCAATCAACTTTGCCTTGCACCCCGTCCAGATCGGGTTGCGTTCTTTGAATTTTTTCTCTGCGATTTTTATATCCGCAGGCGGAACTTCTATTAACCACGCTTCCTCGTTCATGAAGTCACCGGAACCTGGTCCCACGTCGCCCCATCAAGCTGGCGTCCCGCGACCTTTTTGCCCTTTGGTTCCATAAAAATTTGTGCATCTGTCACCTCGTCCCAAAAACCTCGGATCGGGGCTCGCTCGGTTTTTGGAGCCGGAACTGGTGCCCAATGTCCCCATTGTTTGAAGTGAAAAGGAATTCCCGAATCTTGACATTGATCCCGCAACTTTCTAGCCCAGCCCGGCAACATCGCCCTGGCGTTCGTCCCGCTCTCACCGCCGGCAATAACCCAGTCGATTTGATGCAACGATTCTGGCCTTCTAACGGTCCAGGGGTCGAGGTCAATCGGCCCTAATAGCGGTTCACATGAAAGGAATCTATACTTGGCGGGGAACTTGAGGAGAACAGGCAGTCTTTCCATGGCACGCTGCTGGTCTTCGACAGTGGTTCCAAGCCAGACATTGTTGGGCCATTCCCGCGTCCATGGGATTCTTTCAGCAATATTCTGAGGTCGTTTTGTCAATAAGAGCCAGTCGAGCCAGGGGGTAGTCGCGATTAAGGCCCACAGCTTTTTGCGCCACGGATCAAGATCGGCGCGAGCTTCAAATACGTCAGCCATGGAGGCGCAGAAAACCCGCTTTCGTTGTCCGTCTTCAGCCGCTCCAGCGTTCCATTTCAAGGGTTCTCCCCAGTGGTTTTCAGTGAAAAAACGCCGCTTTTTTGTCGCCCCCCATACTTTTGCCCCTACCCGTTTTGCCCACGTCTCGGCATAACAATGCTCACAGCCAGGTGAGACCTTTGTGCATCCCCACCAAGGGTTAAAGGTATGATGAGTCCATTCAATTGACGAGTTTTTACCCATGATTACGTGACTCCCAGAGTTTTACAGCCAATTTTAAGAATTAAAAGCATTTTCGATGTTTAATTTATTGTGGCAGCTTTGAGCATTGGGTTGTCCAAGTCATATTATTGTTTAAGGCGGGGTTTTAAGGGCCTGTAAATGGACCGTAAAGCGGTCCAGGCTCGCAAAGTTGTTGTGCAACCCTGGCGTGGGAATGTAAACGTAGCCACGGTCGCTGCGATGCGGGTCGGGCGCTGGGGGTTTCCAAGGAGCGGGATGTGTTGTGACTGCGTTCCAAGCCCAACGCTTCACCGCGGCGTTCCGCGAGCGACCCAGGACGTGGCATATTGGGTCAACTCCGACGCGTTCTTCAAATTCAACTTCTCCTTAAGCTGCTCCCGGTAATACTCGATCGTTTTCACGCTCAGGTGAAGTTCATCGGCGATCTGCCGCGTCCCTCTCCATTGCCCGATCAATTGCAACACCTCGAGTTCCCGGTCGGTCAGCGTTTTCAACGGCGGAACACTCGTGTCCACATGGCCGCGGATTTGTTGTTCGAGCATCTTCGCGCCCAACGCATCGCTGACATAAATCGATCCAGCCAAGACCTTGCGAATGGCCGTCAAGGTGTGTTCGATGGCCGATTCCTTCATCAAATAACCCTGCGCGCCCGCGCGAAAAGCGATCTCCGCGTAAATGGATTCGTCATGCGCGCTCATCACCAGCACATGCATCTTGGGATATTGCACCTTGATGTTCCGCATCAACTCCAGCCCGCTGCTCTCCTTCAGCGAAATGTCCGCGATGACCAAATCCGGCTTGAGCCGCTCGATGGCCTCCAGCGCCTTCGCGGCATCCTCTTCCTCGCCGCAAACCACTAGGTCCTTCTCGCGATTGATCAATTGCGCCACGCCATAACGCACCACCGCGTGATCATCCACCAGGAGGATCCGGGCGCGCTTGTCTTTGGCTTGAGTTTGTTTGGCCTGGGCCATGTTATTTGCCAAATTGACTTTAACAGACGCAAACGCGGGTGAACAGGGCGCAATTTCCTACAGGGCAGTGCGCCAGTAAAGCGCGGCACAAACGGTGGCGCAGACTTCCAGGTCTGCTGTATCGCGGGTTTTCAAATCCGCCTGGCGGCCGCCATTTAAGTGGCCTCTCATGCTGCAACGCCTGCCGATTTGGAAATCGGCGATACAGCAGGTTTGGAAACCTGCGCCACCTCGCCCGGGCATTACCTCTACACACGCGGTTCCGCTGCCAATTCCTCGACGATGCATTTGGCCAGCCATTCATATTGCGGCAATGCATTGTAAAGCTGCGCGGAAATCCGCAACCACCGTTTTGGCGGCGCAGGCCAGGGGATGATCGGCACTTCGATGCCATGCTTCACCCGCAACGCATCCTGCAACGGATACTCATACAAAGGCCCGCCCGCCCGGCCCGCCTGCGTGGCGTCGGAAAGGGGAACCGACGCCAGCGAACCGATGAACTCTTCCGGGCACGACTCGGGAACCTTCAATGCCGCGCACAAAATCCGCCGCGCCGCGAGCGCCAGCGCCCGATTGCGCGCCATCACTTCCGGCCAGCCGCCCGGCAACAGTGATCCCATGAACCGCAGCGCTTCTGGAATGCTCAAACAAGCCGTCGGGTCCCATGTCCCGGCCCAGGCGAACTCGATCAAAAATCGCGAGCGATCCGTCCGCGCCGAATTTGCACCGTGACTGATCGTCAGCGGGCGAATCGCTTTCTGCCGGTCCCGCCGGACGTGCAGCAAGGCCGCTCCTTTCGGGGCGCAAATCCACTTGTGGCAATTACCCGAGTAATAAGCCACGCCCAAGTCCTTCAAATTGAGCGGCACCATTCCCGGCGCATGCGCTCCGTCCACCAGCGTGTCGATCCCGCGCGACGCCAATTCGTTCACCACCCGCCCGAGCGGCATGACCAGGCCGGTTTGGCTCGTCACATGATCCACCAAAGCCAGCCGCGTCCGCGATGTGACCCGTTCCAAAATTGGCGCGACCAACTCATCGGCATCGCGCACCGGAAATGGAAGCTTGGCCACCACCACCCGCGCGCCCGCGCGTTCCGCCGCAAAGTCCAGTGCGTTGCGACAGGCGTTATACTCCTGGTCGGTGACCAGCAATTCGTCCCCGCGCTGGAACTCCAGCGACCGCAACACCGTATTCACCCCCGATGTCGCATTCGGCACGAACACCAGGTCCTCCGCGTCCGCGCCCACAAATCGCGCCAGCGCCTCGCGCGCCGAATCCAGCAGCGGTTCCAGTTCGCGCACCATGAACTGCAACGGCTGCCGCTCCAGCCTCGCCCGCAACTCGCTCTGAAACTCCAGCACCCGCCGGGGACAAGCCCCAAACGATCCATGATTCAGAAATACCACCTGCGGATCCAGCAGCCAAAGCCCCGGCTCAGCCGCCGGTTTTTCAATCAGTCCCATGTCATTCACGGATTTCATCATTCAAGTCCGATGAATTTAAAGACTGCCCCTTGGAATGGCAATGATGCGTATAGGCGCGACAATTTGTTCAGGCTGAGAATCCAGGTTTCGAGGACCAGACAGAATCATGGCGAGACAGAATCATCACTGTTCGCGTTGCGCGGGACCGCAGTCAGGCCCTGTGCGCGGGAACCTCCACGCCTTGAAACTCCCGAAGATGAGCCTGCTGGCGCTCTTTATGATTCTGTCCTGCCATGATTCTGTCTGCTTCGGAAAGTGAAAAACTGTTGAAACAGTTGAAGAGTTTTGGTGGGCCTCTGTTTTTCCCCTCGTTAAAACGAGGGGTTAATGAGATGACCTCGGCCACAGCCAAACTGAGGCGCACTCCTGGCCGGCTCCGGCCTTGAACCGGTTAGTGCGAGTCCGCTCCGTTTTTTCCGGCTGATTCCTTTTCGATAGCGGCAATATGCAACCCGGAAACCGTCACGCTGCTGTCATCATCGATCCAGATCACGACGCGGCTTCCATGCGGGTGAACGCCCGCGTGATCGGCGCTGGCAACTCGATAACGATGACCGCTGCTCGTGACGATGACAAAGGGTTCAAACGGCCCCGCTTGCAAGTATTGGCGAACCCTGGCAACCATGCTTTCACTAGGTCAGCTGACCGGGCTTCCAGGCGCAAGCCCGCTGCTTCTCCGGTTAATTTGAATTTGGGGGTGTCCTGCCGGAGGTGTTGTTGGCGTGAAATTCCGCCGTGCAGATATAAAAATCACTTCTCTGTAAGGACTTCAACATCGTTGGTGCCAGACGAGCCGCTTATGGATGAAAAACCATCTCTGATTGCACCTTGTCCAATGGAAAACCGCTTTTGGAATTCGTTTACTTTTATGTCGGCCAGCCCGTATTCTATTTGTACGTTCGTTTTCTCAAACTCAACGAATTGCAACTTCAAAGTGTTCCAGCCTTTAAGGAGGGCGTATCCAGTCTCATCAATACTTATAGATGGGTCTGAGAACTGGATGTCATACGCTGCCGACTTAAGGAGCGTGGCATGGTATCCTCGCAGCGTGATGCTTGGCATTTGGCCAGAAACCAGCAACATTGCCGACAAATTGATTTCCCTTGGCGGCGGTGTCGGGGGGTTGTGCCAATTCATATATAGCCTAACCGTTGCCGTTATTGAGCGCACAGGCTGGTTCGTGGGGTTCATTTTAGCCACATTGTTACTGGTGCTTGCGGCTTGTACAGACACCATGCCAGCCAACGCGATTGCATCTCCAGCCTTCTGTCTCATCCGCGTGTTCTCGACTGTGACAATTTGCTGCGCCTTATGGTTTCCCTTGAATTCGATGGCAAGCCCAACAACAACCATGATCCAAAAGATTGCCCCCCAAATTTCAATGGCGAAATCATGTTTTTCTAGCCAATTGTGGAATCTCGCATTCTTAACTTTGCGCTTACAAATCTTAAGCACAATGTCGAGGCCTTCACCAGTAACACCAACCATTACGAGCACAGTTCCAACGTCGGCGATTGTTTCCCAGAACTCTAAGGATGAGGCATCAAAAGTCATGGCTGACACAGAGAGTCGAGAAAACTGAAGGTCCTATTTAACGATGATGGCATTGTTGCTTTGGTATTGTTTAAGGCTGTCGGTTTGATTTTACAGTGTAAAGAAAATGATTGCGGCTGTATTTGACGTCGTAACAATTTGTGCAAATTGCAATCGGCGGACAGATTTAGAGCTTGGTATGCGCGATACTTCTACATCTTGCTCCGCATCTGCCCCATTGACGTCGCATTCGCCGCCGGCGAGAAGCCGCCGTTCATCACGCGTCGCGCGTTGTCGATCAGGTAATCCCATTGCAACGCCGGGCCGGGGTCGGTCTTGTCGGTTTGGATGTGGTAATGGCCCAGGACGCCCTGGTAGTTGTGCAGTTCGTCATCCGGCAGCTTTTTGGGAATCAACTTGCCGGAGGCGTCGCGGGGATAATCGCATTTGATTTTTGGAAACACGGTGCAAAGCGTCGCGGTGAGCCGGATGAGCGCGGCGTATTGTTGCGGCGTGTAGTCGTACTGGAGGAGGTCCTCTCCCTGGATGGTTCCGCGGACCGGCTCGGGCCGGGCGGGATGGCCCACAAATCCGGGCGTGCGGATGCCGCCGTCGCCCAGGTTCGCCGGCAGGGTGATGGTGGTTTGGCCGTTGGATTCGTGCCGGTACCACTTGGCGAGCGGACTGTTTTCCACCTCGCGGTAGCCGCCCATGTTGGCGATTTCGATTCCCACGGAGCGGGTGTTGGAAGTGGTGGCGTGCCACGCGCGTTCCTTGAGGTCGAGCGTCTGGTAAATCGTGCCGTCCAGGTCGCACATGAAATGCACGCTCAAATCCCGATGGTCCTGGAGGGTGTTGAAGCATTGGCGGCTGACGCCCGCGACGTCAAAATGCAGGACGAACTGGTCCACCACGCTTTGCAACAACGGCAGGTCCCAGCCGCCGCCGCGCACTTGCTCGATTTGTTCCGGCGTCAGCACGCTTTCGCGCGTGCCGTCGGGCTTGGTCACCATGGGCCGGCGCAAACCGTAACGATTCGGCGATTGTAATTCCCGCACGTCCGCGTGGGACGTTTCCCAATCGGACTTGTCAAACGGAGCGAAGCGGCGTTCCACGCGGTAGGCATCGTAGCCGCCCGGGTCGGTCCACAGCACCACGCGCGTTCCCGTGTGGAAAAGCTGGCCGGCCACCATGATTTCGTCGCCCAGGCGGGTCACGGGCGCGCCCGCCCGCGGCGCGGTGCGGCAGCCGCTTGTAAACGCCAGCACGCACGCCAAACCAGCCAGCCAGGGAATCGGTAACTTCTGAAAACGCATGCGGCATTCTTGCCGTTTTTGACCAAATGGTCAAGACGAACCGGGGGGCCGGGACATCGCGCCGGGCACGGACTTATTACATAGGTGACATTGGCGCCCCCGAGACCGTTGCCGGGTACGTGGCCTAATGCTTGCGAGGCGCGCGTCGGAGCAGGTAGATTGCCGGGGATGAAGATTCTGTTCGACCATCCGGATCCGTTCCTGCTCATGCACGGCGGGTTCCAGATCCAGATCGAACAAACCATGGACGCCCTGCAAAAAGCGGGCGTCGAGGTGGAGTATTTGCGTTGGTGGGATGCTGCACAAAGCGGGGATATTCTGCATTATTTTGGCCGTCCGCGGCTCGCCTACGTCCAATTCGCGCAGCAAAAGGGCATGAAGGTGGTCATGAGCCAGCTCCTGACCGGCCTCGGTTCGCGCGTGGCCTGGAAGCGGCGCGTGCAAAAGCTGGTCACCCACGCCAGCCAGAGATTCCTGCCGGCCATGGTCACCGGACCGTTTGGATGGGAAGCATATCGCTCGGTGGATGCCTCGATCTGCCTCACGCCATGGGAAGCGCACTTGATGCGCGACATGTTCGAAGTGCCCGCCGATCGCGTTCACGTGGTGCCCAACGGCGTCGAGGAAGTTTTCCTGCAAAGCCGGCCGGCCAGCCGCGGGCCCTGGCTGGTTTGCACGGCGACCATCACGGAACGCAAGCGCGTGGTGGAATTGGCGGAGGCGGCCATCGCCGCGCAAACGCCGTTGTGGGTGGTCGGCAAGGCGTATGCCGAGTCCGACGCTTATGCCAAACGCTTTTTGGAATTGGCCCGCCAACAGCCGAAGCTGATCCGCTACGAAGGCCCCATCCAAGACCGCTCGAAGATTGCCCAGGTCTATCGCGAAGCCCGGGGGTTTGTTTTGTTGAGCACCATGGAAAGCTTGAGCCTCTCCGCACTGGAAGCCGCCGCCTGCGAATGTCCGTTGTTGCTCAGCGATCTGCCGTGGGCGCGGACCGTCTTTCAATCAGGCGCGTCCTATTGTCCGGTCAGTGGGAACGTTTCTCGAACCGCCGCCGTGCTGCGCCATTTCCATGACGCCGCGCCGAATCTTGCGCTGCCATCCAAGCCCATGACGTGGGCACAGGTCGCGACGCAATTGAAATCGGTTTACGCGGGCGTGCTCAAAACTTCCCGGTAAATCTCCAGGTGCCGCCTGGCGATGGCGAGCGGATGAAATCGTTCGCGCGCCAGCGCCTTCGCTGTTTTGGTCAGTTCCAATGCTTCCTGCGGATTGTCCAGCAGGCGCTGCACGCCCGCCGCCATGCTCTCGGCTTCGAGCGGATTGCAGAAAAGTCCGTTGCGGCCATCTTCGATTAAGTCCGGCAACCCACCCACCTTCGCCGCCAGCACCGGCACACCCGCCGCCATGGCCTCGAGAACGACCATGGGACAATTATCTTCCAGCGACGGCAGGGCGAGCATTGAAGCGGTCTTGAGTTGGGCTTTCAAAGTATTGCGATCCGCAAACCCGCCGAAGGTGCACCAGGGTCGTGCCGCAATCAACTCCAGGAATTCCGCCACGTAAGGTTCCTCCTTGGGCGCTTCGCCCAGGAATAGCACGCGAAATTTTTTCGTGCCAGCCAGCGAATCCAGCGCGCGAATGAACGCGTTTTGGTTCTTGCGCTGGGAAACGAACCCCACGCACAGAATCGTTCCCGAATCATCCCGCGCGGCCTCCAGGTCAAAAAACGAGGCATCCACCGCGTTGGGCACGACCCAGGTTTTGCGGGCGAGGTCCTTCACCGCGTCCTGCGTGTAACGCGTGATGCAAACGACCCCCCGCGTGCGGGGCAGAATGATTTTTTCCAACGCCGCCGCCAGCCACCAATAGGAGAGCGGCTTGGCCTGGTTCAATTCGGCAATGAGCCGCATGTTCCCATGGACCGTGATGACATTTGGCATTTTGGAAAAGACAGCGCTGATGGCGCACTCGCGCTCGGTACCCTGGCCATGCACGATGTCCGGCTTGATGGCTTTGAGCTGGCGCCTCACCCTCCGAATGCAGCCCTGATACGAGGTGCGCATCCACCCGTGCTTGGGCACGTATAAGCCGTGAAACCACGTGTTTTCCGCCAGCTTCTTCGGCGACTTCATCGGCTTTTGCGCGCAGGAAACCACGTGGATCTCCAGTTCCGGTATCGCCGCGAAACCTTGCAGCAAGGCCTCAGGTGCAGTGCCAAAGTAGGGCGCCAGCGCGTTGAAATCCTGGAAGTGCTGCCGATTATCCGTAGTAATGACCGCGATCTTCATCTGTTCATCAGCCGATTCTTTGGAACGCCCGATTGTGTCCGACCTGGATAATCTCCCGAAATTGGTTGCGGTCAATCTCTTCTGCAAGGCGCGAGGGTCCGGGATGGCCGCCGGTGGCAAAGAGCGGTGGACGATACGCGCTGGTTAAACCGGCGTCATCGAGCACAATGACACCGCCCGGCTTGACGCTCGCCGAACAGACCGCCCAATCCTTGCACACCACTTCGTAGTCGTGATTCCCATCGATATAAATCAAGTCCCAGGAACGCGACTTGATTAACGCCACCGCTTTTGGATCGGTCGAGAAAGCCTTCAGCAGCTCCGGTTGCGGCAGGGAGAAGTGCCGGAAATGCGCCCGCGTGTCTTCCAGATAATCCAGGTCTTGCCGATACTTCGAAACTGCATCACCCGCGGGCGAAAATGGCGAGATCCCCTGCACCGAGCACGAAAGCCCCAGCAAACGGGCCAGCAGCCCGCCCAGGCTCACCACCTGGCCTCGATAAACACCGATCTCGAGGAACGAGGCCGGCTTGAGTTCCTGAAACAACAGGAACCACATCACATGCATCGCATCTTCGCCAAACCCACGCCGTTCCTGATCGAAATAAGCGCGGTGCTCTTGCAGTTCGAGAGGCAGGTGCTGGTGGAAAAAACGGAAACAATCCAGATAAAATTCCGTGGGTAAGGCCAGGCTTCGCGCCCAGTCGGCCCGCTCCAGTTTGGAGGGGCTGGACTGCTTCAGCAGCCGGCGCTTGAGCCGCGCCGTGGCCATCCGCCAATATTGGTGGTAAAGGAAGCCCTTAATGGACATTGACCAAACGCTAGCGTCAAATGACCGGAAGTTAAACAAAAATGCGGCTGGCGTCCGGAATCCGGTCTTGCCTTTGGGTGCGGTTCTCTGCTCTGGATACACAGGCTGTGTCCGCCCCATGAAAATAGCGCTGTGCCTGGAATACCCGATCGATCAGTTCGGCGGCACCGAGGTGCTTGTGCGCGAATTGATCCAGGGATTGGCCGCGCAGCATGATATTGTCCTGGTTTCGCCGGACGATCCGGCTGCCATCGGGAAATCTCCCATTCGTCCGAACCTGACGCGGCACATTCTCTGGAAGCCGGAGCAAATTTCGGTTCCGAACTCGCGGCGCCTGGCGCAAGCGCTCCAGGTCGAGGGTGTCCAGCTTGCCCACTTTCACTTCGGCGGCAATTATTCCTGGGGAAATCGTTATTTCACCAAGAGTCCCATTTTGGCCGTAAGCCGCGTGGGCATTCCCTGCCTCTCCACCAACCACGGCGCTTTCTCCATCCTCGACGGATACTGCGGTCCGCAACGCAAAATCCTCCGCTGGTTCCTGCTTCCGCCCGCGTGGATCAACAAGCTTCATGTCCTCGCACATTTGCGGATCGAGATCGCCGTTTCCCAACACGACTATCACGCGCTCCGCCGCTGGTACCCGCCGATGCGCTCGAAGTTCGGGCAGATTTATCATTCCCGAATCCATGGCCCGCCCCCGCCTCCGGTGAAGGAGCGCGCGCGCGCGATCATTTGCGTCGGCACCATCGGCCTGCGCAAGGGCCAGACCTTCCTCGTGGACGCTTTCGCGCGCATCGCCGGCCGCTTCCCGGATTGGAAACTCGTGTTGATTGGACGGCACGGCGACTCATCCATGCTCGAACACATCCGGGCCACCGTCGCGGCCAACCACCTTCATGAGCGTGTCCTGTTGCTCAACGAATGTTCCAACCCGGAGGTGGAGCAATGGTTGAAAGCCGCCGCCATCTTCGCCATTCCCTCCCTGGCCGAGGGGCTCGGGCTTTCGCTCCAGGAAGCCTTGTTCAACGGCTGCGCCTGCATCGCCAGTGCCGCTGGCGGCATGACCGATCTTGTCCAGCACGACTCCAATGGCTTGCTTGCCCGTCCCGGCGATGTGGGCGATCTCGCCCGGGGTTTGCAAACTTTGATGGCTGACGAGAAGCTCCGCCAACGACTGGCCACCCGCGGCGTGCAGTCCATTCTCGAGAAAGACATGCTCGCCGACAAAATGGTCGCCAAATACGATCAGCTCTATCGCGAACTTCTGCGTGGAAGCCTTTGAAGCAGGATTCTTTCTATGGAAACTGCAATCGATAGAACTGCTGCGCCGCTCCGGAGCTCAGAGTGTTGGTATAGCCGAAGTTCCCGGAGGCATCCACCACGTTGGTGGTTACGCGTGTCCAGTTGGCCAGCGGCGAAGATGCGTTTGACGAACTCAGCACGTAGTATGCCGCGCCAGGAGTCCCATTCGTGCCGCCGAGCGCCACGTTGCCTCCCGCGAGGGTGATGGCGTTGATGACCGGCAAAGGCAGCACTTGCACCAACCCGCTGCCTGTCCGAATTGTGTCGCCGACGCGATAAACAGCGGGCGGATTCGTCCGCACGTCGGCAACCGTGTAAGTAATCGTGTCCGCACCGCTGTTAGTGCTGGTGTAATAAATGTACAAAGCGTCTGCCGAAACATTGGCCCCGTTTCCGCTGCTGGTTTGGACACCCACGAAGCTGACTGGGTCGCCATCCGGGTCGCTCCAATGCGGTGCCAGGGACGCAATCGGAATCTGCAACATGCTTCCCGGCGCGTACCGGTAAATGGCATCCGAAACCACCGGCGGATGGTTGTTGGTGAAGTTCAGGTTAAGCGAAGCGCCGCTTGCGCTTACAAAAAAATACCCACCCGCCAGATCGTCCGCGAAGGCGGTGTTATCGACGGTGAATTTGGATGGCGCAAAGCCGGAAACTCCGCCATTGGCCGTGGCGATGACCCAGGTGTAAGCGGCGTTGTTGTCAAAGTCCGGCAAACCCTGGACTGGATTTTCGATGGATTGGACCTGGATTGTGAACGGGCTCGGGCTCGTAGCCTGAACGTCAAGACTCCCGCCTGCCTCAAGCAAGTCCCAGGTGACGCCCGGGCTGCCCGCCGCGTCCGCAATATCCAGCCCGTAGCGTCCGCCCGCTCCGAACGTAATCGTACCACTATTGGTCATCACACCAACGCTGTTAGTCCCGGGAGAAACCGCCCCGTTCACCACGAGTTGTGGCGTGGTGATGAACGTATTGCCGGCAAGCACGCCATTTGAGGCTATAACCATCGGGTTGGGCGTCGAAAGGCTCGCTGCGCCGGTGAGCAGCGCGGGAACGGTCACTCCCGATGCACCCACGCTGAGTGTGGTGACGTTCGCGACTTTGCCCGCTGCCCCAGCCCAAGCCGGTTGCAGATCGAGCGTGCCGCTGTTAATTGCCACGACCGCGGTGGCTCCGCCGTTGGTTACGTTGATGGCCTGCACGGTTCCACCGTTGATGTTCAACGTGCCTTGCAATGAATAGGCGCCACTGCCCCCGGCCTGGCTGCCAAGAACCAAATTGCTGTTCACCACCAGCGTTCCCGCGCCATTGACGTTCATCGCTCCAAAATAATTGGTGCCCGGCGTGCCGGCGGTCGTGCCGCCCGTGCTCCCCGGTGTTTGAACTCCCAATTGAAGATTGTTCACATTGATCGTCCCCTGCGCGAACGTTACCACCCCCGTCGAACTTCCGCTGCCCATGGAAGGACTTTCCCCGCGTCCCAGGATCATCAGGTCCACCAGTGCATCCACCGTCCCGCCGCTAAAATCGTTGGTGCCCCGGCTGTTGGACCCGGTGTTGTTAGCTCCGGAATTGTCGCCCACCGACCAGCGGGTTACCCGGCTCGCAGCTCCGTTCGTGCCGCGAATGTACGCTGAAGAGTTGGTGAAGGCCGGGTTAAAACCCATCCACCCGATGTTTCGGCCGCCACCCACGGTGATCCCGTCCGCGTAGATGGTGTTGACCTGGCCCAGGAACAGGTAACTGAACATCGAACTGTTTGCCAGCGGGTTGTCGGCAACGTCGATGCCCGCATTGGTCGTGCTGGTCTTCGATTGGGCGAGCAGGTTGAGGAAATTCGTGCGCGCCAGATACAGCGAACCCGCCGAGCGTCCCGTGCCGTTGGTGGTGTAGATTCCCACCTGGATGCCGCTGGCCGTGGCATTGAAAGCATCCAAACCGGAGAGGTCCAGGGTAGCCCGCTGGATTCCACCCGAAGCCCCCGCGGTAAATTGCCGGACCAGCACGTTCGCGCTCGCATTGCTGACTGCGAGTGTGCCACCCGAGCCGGTCATGCCGGCGTAAACCGTCGCGTTCGTTCCCAAATCCGTCTCCGTGCCCACCACGACGCCTTTGGCTCCCAAAACCGTCAGTGTTTTACCTGGAGCGATCTGCGTGGTGTGAAAACCATTGGTATTCGCAAATGTCAATGAGCTGATGGTGGTGTCGCTGTCCACGACATTATCCACTCCATTGCTGCCACCAACGACTCCCGCGCCGCCAAACACGACATCGTTGGAAATTCCGGGCGGGCCAAACCCACCGGCCGTGGTATTCGTCCAGTTTGAGGCCGTGGACCAATTCGTGTTCGCAGGCGAAGAGCCAACATTCCAGACCATCGTGCCTGGAGGCGCGGTAATAATCGCCACCGCCAGCGATACCGCGGTGGTGCTGGACACGCTGCTCCCGGCGGCGGTGATGGTGAGCGCAAAATCACCCGGCGGCGTGTTGCTCGCCGTCGTTACGTTCAATGTCGTGGAACCGGCGCCGCTGACGCTCGGCGGATTGAAGCTGCCATTCGCGCCGGTGGGCAACCCACTCACGCCGAACGTTACCACGTCGCTGAAACCATTGGTGGCCATGACGCTGACGGTGTAGTTCGTTCCGTTGCCGGCGAGCACTGTCTGTGATGCCGGCGTGGCCGCGACTGCAAAACTGTTCACCAGCACCGTGAATGATCGACTGTTCGTCCAAGCCCCGTCCGTCATCGAAACCGTGATCAGTGAGGAACCCGTCGCGCCCGAAGTCGCGGTCACGTTAATCGTCCGATTGGTTCCGCTGCCGCCGATGACAAGGTTGGTGTTGGGCACCAGCGCGGGATTGGACGAACTCGCCAGCACTTGCAAGGACGCGCCCGCGCTGCTCCCCAGGTTGCCGAAATTGAAACTGACCGGCCCGCTCGATCCGCCCGGCGCCAGGCTGAGATCCGCCAATGGGGAGATTTGTCCCGCGGAGGCGCTCAGCGCGATTTCAAACGAATTGCTGCCGGTGAACGTGCGTAGCGGCGCCATTTGCTCGACGCTGGTCGTGCCATTGGTGATTTCGAGCATGTGGTCGTTTGTGAAGCACACGTAATACTGGCTGTTGCTGAAAATCACCTGATCCACTTTAAACATCTCGCTGATGCCCATCGTCCCGCTGCCGGACAACGCCCCGTGCGTCAGGGAGAGGAATTTATTGCGCAAGGCTGTGCCGGTGGGCAAAGCGGCGCTGGTGATGAACGCGTCGTTGCTGCCGCCGGTCAGCTTGCGCGTCTCGCCGGAAATCAAACCTGAATAATACGCGCCTGGCGTGCTCAAGCGGCGGCCCGGATACTGAAAATCCGTGGCATTGACCATCCAAACGCGCGCATCGCCGCCCGTCCGATCCATGTGAACACCGACGCGTCCAGCCAGGGAATACTTGCCATCGGCGGTCGAGACCGTGGCCGAGCCGCCATTCGCTCCGGCAACTTGTGGGTTGTGAAGATTTACAAGATAGGTATCCACCCGGCCATCAGTGAAGGTGATTTTCAGCGCGCAGGATTCGAGATTGCTGCCGTTGACGGGCAATCGGTCCACGGATTGAATCGTGCTTGTGCCCGTATTCATCGGTTCGATCACACTAACGAACAAATCCTGCAGCGTGCCGCTCGTGATTCGTTTGCGGATGATGGTGGAAGGCCGCCAATAGACATAAAAGTTCGCCGGCACGGTATTATCGCGCCCCGGATTGGGCGTCATGCCCACATAGACCTTCGCGGTGCCGTCATCGGTCATCCACAGGCGCACATCCCGGCCGGAAGAACGGTTGGCATCGCGATAGGTGATTTGGAAATTGCCCGGCGCCTGGTTGCTGTTGACGTTGCGCCAAAATCCGTAATACGGAAATGAAGACCCGCTGCTGGTTGGCTCAACCCACGTTTCGCCTTCGAGCATCGGGTAAGGCGAGGCATTGGTCACGAGCGGAAAGCTGCACTCCCAAGTCTGGTCCCAGCGGATCGCGCCATGCAGGGTGTAATCGTGATTCGTGCCGCCCGTGACCCGAAACACATCCACCAGGTAAGGACGGCTCAGGTCCGCCGAATTGAGAAATAACAGGCGCTGATAACGCGACGCCTTGCCCGAGTAAGCGCGCTGCCCGTCCAGTTCCGTCATCGCCAGCCCGTTGTTGCCGGGCTCGTAAAGCGTCAGATCACCGTTGCCGTAGGTGTCGGCGTCGGGATAGGGCGTTTCATTCACGCGGTCGATGGTGACTGCGTTGTGCGAAAGGATTTGTTCGTCGAATTGGCGGCCTGGCGTGCCATTGTAATAGCGGATATTGCCAAGATATTCGTTATTGAACGCCCACAGCACAAAGGCGGTTGTGTCGGAGCGCATGTGGTTGTTATTGCCGGGAAAATTCTGGTTCACCTGCACTGCCTGGCTGCCCGAACCGGCGCCCATGGCAACGTGCCCATAGGCGGGCAGCAAAGTGGAGTTGCCGCTGCTGTGGCTGGAAAAATAGTTGTTGAATGGCGTGTCGCCGAACGATGGCAATTGGCCTGTCGGCAGACTCGCCAGATTCCATTGACCCTGGCCGTAGGATAACGTGGCGACGTAACTGCCGGCCCGGTTGCTGACTCCCACCAGTGCGGGCGTATCGGCCAGCCGCGTCAGGAAGTAATCGCGTGTGCCTTGCGCGCCACTCAGGTTCTCGTTGATGTAACCAATGGAATAGCCCAGCCCTTCCTCCAGCACGCCATCGCGCCGGATTTTCTGCCGCACGGTCGCGTCCAGGTATTGGTCCATCCAGAGAATGTAATCGGGGCGGTTCAAGACACGCGCAACCTCGGCCAGCGTGGTATATGGCCCGGACAAATTGCTCTGAATCGCCACGTCCACCGGCACATGGTATTCGATGAAATCGCCCTCGTTGCAAAACAGGTTGTTCTTGATGTAGGCCCGTACGTCGAAGCCATATTGGTTGCTCAGGTTGGTCAGCGCCACACTGTCATAAATTGCGTCGAATGCCTTGAGTTCATCATCCTGCCATTCGTGCGCGAGGCCGTTGTGATCGCTGGCCCGCTGCTCGTCAGTGGGCAGGATGTAGGAAGGCGTGACGTTGATGAAATTCGCGCTGTTCTTGTCGGTCATGTAATAGTCGGGAAACCATCGCGCCCAATCCAGTAGCGCAATGGCGATGCGCTGCGCATAGGCGTCGTTGCGGGTGGTTGGGCCGCTGCCGCTGTTGACGTAGGCTGGCGCGAGTTTGTTGAAATCGCTGCGGAGCTGTTGAAGCTTGTTGTAATCGATGAGCGCGAACACGAGCGACTTCGCCGAGCTGCCGGCTTTGTTGTAATAAGGCACCCGCACCGTATTGCCGCTCAGAACCGTGACCGTCTGGGTCTGGATCACATAACTGGGCGTGGTGGGGAAAATCGTGCCGCTGGGCGTGCTGATGATTTGGTTGGGCGTCGAAGAACTCCAGGACCACCCGGAATCGCCTGCCACCACCGCCGGGGCAAATCCGTAGTCATTGTTCCTTGGCGATTGGTGAGGAATGAAGTTATTCGTGTACTGCGCCTCCGTCCAGGTGCTCAGAATGGTGCTTGCTCCGCTGCCGCTCCCGGAAATCCCCAGGATCGGGTGTGGCGGTTCGTTCGAAGATTGTGCCCGCCCGCCCGCGGCCATGAGCAGGAGCGCAACGCAAACAGCAGGAACAGCGAGACGAGGGAGCTTCATCGGATTCAGGTTGCCCAGCGCATGGACCCAAAAGTGGGAGGCCGTGCCGCGGATTCATAATTATGATATACAATCCCGTCATGGCTGTCGAGGGCCGGATCATCGAACATTTGTTCTAAGCGGCGCCTCCTTTCCATTGTGAACTTTAAAGGTGATTGCCTCTCAAGGGGCTTATGAACAGGATGAGGTCGGGTTTGCGAGGAACAGCCTCAAGTTTGTCCCAATTCGGCCGGAATGCGTCCCTAGCCGCTTGACCGGATTCCCCCTGCGGTAAAATTTGCCCGTCCGATGGGGTGGACTCCCCATTCTCGCCATGATTTACGCCGATTACCTTTCGCAAGTTCCACCCCAGGCCGGTTACCCGGGAATGTGCCTGGCTCAGGCGGGAGTTTGATTTGGGTTATTATGAAGATCTTTCTGCAAGATAAGCGAACAGAACGTTACTTCAGCCAAGGAGATCAATGGGCCGAATTTTCCACGGACGCGCTGGATTTTCCAAACTACGACAAAGCCGTCGAGTTTGCGTTGCGGCATGGATTGTCGGGCGTTCAAGTGGTGCTGAAGTTCCCGGACCATCCTTACCGAATTTGCCTGCCCTTCCGAAGGGGGGTGGCGGCTTCCCAAGCCGCATAAACCGGCGAAAAAATCGCGCAACACTGGCGCGCGTGGCCCGCTGTGCTATAATACTTATGCCTGATTCGTTCCTTATTCACTAATCATGGGTTAAAGGGGCACTCCAGGCGGGGCGACTCCTTCAGTGGAGCCGCTCTTTTTACGTACCGTTCCGAGCTGTAGTCGCGTTCAAAATAACCACCCGCCGACTTCACCCCACGGGCGAAACGGTTCATCACCCCATGGCTGATGCGGGTTGAAGAGCCTATTCTGCCTTAATGTCTCGCTGCGACGAAGGTGAATGGCCTTTGTCGCTAATCAGGTGGGACAAATAAACGCGAACACAAGGAATAAAATGAAACGTAAACTGTTACTACGAACCCTCGCCTGCTGCATGACCAGTTGCCTGCTCGCGGGGACATCCATGGCCAGACAGGCCTCAACTCCCGGTTCCGCTGACACGGGCAGTACTGGGCGCGGCGCGGGAGCTTCGCAATTACAATCCGGGTCTTCCTCGTCCTCTTCCACGTTATCACCGACCGGTTCGCAAACGGGAACGATGGGATCACAGAAACCGGAACGCTTGAGCCAGTTGATGGGAGCCTCGGTGAAGGGGCAAAATGGGGAAACACTCGGCCAGATCAATGACTTCATTGTGCAGCCGACCTACGGGCGCATTCAATTCGCGGTCATTTCGTTGAGCGACCAGAGCGGCAAGTTAACGGCCGTCCCCTGGCAGTTGGTGCAACCCGGCACTGACCCGACGTCCTTGACCTTGAACGTGGACAAACAAAAGTTGAGCAGCGCTCAAACGTTCGACGCGTCAAGCTGGCCGGATTTCAGCCAACCGGGATGGAGCCACACGATCTATTCGTATTACGGAATCCAGCCGGGGCGGATGGGGGGACATGTTCCGATGGGGGGAAGTGAAAGTGGAGGCACCAGCGGACAGCAACCTGGCACGAGCCAGCAGCCCGGCAGCACCTATCCCAAGTGATCGGCTGTAATTGATCTCTGCTGCGAGTCTGAACCGGAAACTCCGGTTCAGGCAGGGATGCCCTGGAGTAAGATTCGTCTTCCTCCAGGGTTTTTGTGTACCGCCAAGACCAGGCAAAGAACTCCAAGCCCTCTCCCTTATCTTATTGTTATTTGCGTCGGCCAATCCGCCTTGACGCGGGTTTCTGAGCCCAGTAGTGTCCGGACCGGAATCTCCAAAGAGTCATGCGACGCTTCCTCTTAAAACCCTTTATTGCCGTTCTCACCCTAATTCCAACCATTGCTGCCCTGGGGCAGGCCGGCTTTCTTGATCCCACTTTCGGCGGGACGGGGATGGTTCAGATCGGCTTTGGCGGCGCTCAGGATAGTGGCCAGGCCACCGCAGTACAATCGGACGGCCAGCTTCTCGTTGCAGGAATTCGACAGGACACCGGGCAGATCGTGGTGATGCGGCTGGGAACGAATAATTTGCCGGACCCAACTTTTGGTTCAGGAGGCATGGCTGCGCTCACTCCTCCTGTTGACACAACCCATATTTCGGCTGTGGCCCAGCAAGCGGATGGAAAAATCGTGGTTGCCGGTACGGCATCAGGATCGGGCACATACAATAATGATTTCATGCTGGCGCGGTTTAACTCCGATGGTTCTGTGGATGCTTCCTTCGGCACCGGCGGATTCGTCTCTCGGGACATTTTCAATTCGAGCGATGATACCTGCAATGCCATGGTGATCCAACCTGACGGGAAAATTGTGGTCGGCGGGAACACCGTCATCGACCCCGTTACCACCTTCACAAGCTATTCCATGACTTTGGCCCGTTTCGATACGAATGGGAACCCTGATTTTTCGTTCGGTTCCGGTGGCGTGGTCAGGCCAGCGAATACCATCAGCGCAAACGCCTTGGCCCTCGAAGGGGATGGCAACATCCTCGTGGGAGGATATGCCAGCGGGGATGGAGTTTTTCGCTTCACGACCAATGGGATTTTGGATGCCAGTTTTGGTTCCGGCGGAAAAGCCGCAATTTCAGAAGGTCAGATAGTTGCTCTGGCCATTCAACCGGCCGGCATCCGACCCGGTCAGTCAGCAATGATCGTCGCCGCCGGTTCCTCGGGGGGTATTGCATTTGTGGCCCGCATGTCCACTGGCGGCATACTTGATACGAACTTCAACGGCACAGGATATGTAACCAAAGACATGGGGGTCGACTCGAACGTGACCGGCCTTGCGTGTTTTGTGACGGGGTTCACCGTCAGGGTGATCAAAATCATCATTACGGGGTACTCGGACTACGTGGCCCAATTCATGGCGGCCAGGTTCAATGGGGACGGTTCCACGGACACGTCGTTTGGAAATTCCGGGGTCGTATTAACCACCATACCCGGTGCCAGCCTGGCTCAGGCCAGCGGCCTCGCCGTCCAACCCGGCCCCCTCCTGGTCCTCGCCGGAACCGCCTGGAGCGGAGCATACTGTGGAAACGATTTCCTCGTGGCCCGATACAACTACTCCAATGGTTCACTGGACACGAATTTTTATGGCGGCGGCATCCTGGCGACCAATCTCGGCGATCGTCCGGCCGAAGCCAATGCGGTATCTATTCAGCGGGACGGCAAGATCGTTGTGGCTGGATACAGCATCAATCGTTGCGGGAGCAACATGCTGACACTATGCCGCCTGAATCCCGACAGCACTTTCGATGCTGCGTTCGGCAATGGCGGGAAACTGGTCACAAGCATCAGCCCGCAGGGCAGTCAGGAAACGCCCATGGCCATTCAGCCCGACGGGAAGATCGTGGTCGCCGGCACCGCCTACGACGGCGCCAACAATTCCGTCACCGTGGCGAGGTTTCTCACGAATGGTGTGCTGGACTCCTCCTTCGGCAGCGGCGGCAGCGTGACCAACGTCACCGGCACCAGCGGCTCCGCGCCCAACTCCATCGCGCTGCAAAGTGACGGAAAGATAGTTGTGGCGGCTTCCGCCTCAGTGGGCGGCAATGACATTGCCATTCTGCGCTATAATACCAATGGTTCCCCGGACACCACCTGGAACGGAACCGGCAAGCTGCTGACCGTCATTGGCTCGAGCGGTGATAGCATGACGGCTTTGGCCATTCAGTCGGACGGAAAAATCATCAGCTCAGGAGCGAGCAGCTTTTCCAGCGTAGCCAAATTCAGCATGCTCCGGTGCGCCACCAACGGGGCGGCGGATAATTCCTTCGGAACCTTTGGCAAGGTGGCGACCTCAATCCCCAATGCAGCCTCCGCCGCCTATGGAATGATTTTGCAACCGGACCACAAAATCATTTTGGCCGGCGCCGAAGTCACTGGACCGGCGAATCAATACCAACTGGCACTGGCTCGCTACAACACCAACGGAACACTGGATGCCACCTTTGGCAGTGGTGGTGTAGCGACCGCCTCCATCGGCCTAGGCATTTCTTACGCGCTCGCCGTAGCGCTGCAAAGCGACGGAAAAATCGTCACGGCTTGCCGCGCCCAAAACGGTCCTTATTTCAACTTTGCCGGCGCGCGTTTTCTGACCAATGGCGTTCTCGACTCGACTTACGGCTTCGGTGGCGTGAATTACTTTGATTACGGGACGGGAACCGATGAAAATGTCAACGGGATGGCCCTGGACTCGCTCGGAAGAATGGTGATGGTTGGCCATGCCGGCAACCTCTTCGCCGTGATGCGCGTGGACGGCAATGCCACGCTGCGCTTCAATTCCATAACCACCCTGGCCAATCACCACATATTTCTTACGGGGTCGGGTTTGCCCAGCGCCTCTCATACGCTCCTCAAAGCGAGCAAGGCTTCCGGCGCTTTCACTTCCTTTGCGCCCGTGTCGGCCGATTCTTCCGGAAATTGGCAATATGAAGACACCACCGCTTCCGGTTCTTCGGCGGGTTTTTATCGCTTGTCTTATCCCTGATCGGCGGCAAGAAAGGCACTCGACGTGCTCACTGCCAGCCGGGGCGGGGAGGTCAATAATCGCTTCACTGGCAGCTACTTGCAGCAACCCGGTTTGACATTCGCCACCCTACATGCGAATAGGGTTCCATGTAGAAGTACATGCAGCCTAAGTTGGCCTTCCTTCCTGAGGGCCAATGCGGGGGAACCAAATTCCCCGGAGGAATCCGGGGACGGGGCGAATGGCGGCGGGTAACCGTCGCCCAGGTCACTTCCAGGACCAAGCCCGTCAGCTAACCTCGCCGGCAATTGGAAGGGCGATCCTCTAAGTCCGCAAGTCGCGGTCCTCACGGTCACCCCGAAACAAACAGCGTTGTCGCCTCGCACGGCAACTGTAGCGGCGGTGTCTTTCGAGCCTGTCTCCACAGCGGCAAACAAACGCGCGAAGCCCAACCACATCAGAAGGTGCGTTATGTTGGCTATCATTACATCATTCATTGGGCAAGTGGATCTTACAGTTGTCGGTGCGCTTGCCGCGTTGGTTTGTGTCCTGCTCTTGTTGGTGGGACCATTGTTGTTCGGCACAGTGTTGATTCGCGAGCGGCAGGTCGGGATCGTCGTAAAACGATTCTCCAGCCGGTCGCTTCAAGCTGGCCAGCTCATCGCTCTTGCGGGCGAAGCGGGTTACCAGGCCGATACCCTTGCGCCAGGACTCCATTTCGGTTTCTGGCGCTGGCAGTATCGGATTCTCAAGGTGCCTGTGACCATCGTGCCGCAAGGCGAAATCGCACTGGTGGTGGCCGCGGACGGCGTGTCCATCCCCTCCGAGCGCATCCTGGGAAAGGTTGTCGATTGCGACAACTTCCAGAACGCCCGGAAGTTCCTCGTGAACGGCGGCGAGAAAGGCCGGCAGCTCGGCATTCTCACCGCGGGCACGTATCGCATCAACACGGCGTTGTTTGAAATCATCACGTCGACTGATGCCCAGGAACACGGCATGTCCTCGGACCAACTCCAGTTGCATCGGGTCGAGCCGGACAAAGTCGGCATCGTCACGACGCTGGACGGGCGGCCGATCGAGCAGGGCGAAATTGCCGGGCCGATCATCCCCACCCACGACAACTTCCAGAACGCGCAGGCGTTTTTGCAAGGCGGTGGGCGGCGCGGATTGCAGGAACAAATCCTGTTGTCCGGCACGTGGAACCTGAACCCCTGGTTTGTCCAGGTGGAACCGGTTCCGATGGTCGAGATTCCCATCGGTCATGTCGGCGTGGTCATCTCCTTCGTGGGGAAGGCGCATGAAGACGTGAGCGGCGTGGAATTCAAGCACGGCGACCTGGTGAACTCGGGCCACAAAGGCGTGTGGGTCACGCCCCTGTATCCGGGCAAACACCCGCTCAACACGCGCATCATGAAAGTCGAGCGCGTGCCGACCACGAACATCGTGCTCAATTGGGCCTCGCGCACCGAGTCGCACAACTTCGACGCCAAATTGTCGTCGATCACCGTGCGCTCGCGCGATGGGTTCGCGTTCAACCTGGACGTGGCGCAGATCATCCACGTAGGCGCGCTCGACGCGCCCAAGGTGATCTCCCGCGTCGGGTCGATGCAAAACCTGGTGGACCATGTGCTGCAGCCGATTGTCGGAAATTACTTCCGCAATTCGGCGCAGAACTACACGGTGCTCGACTTCCTGAGCGCGCGCAGCGAGCGGCAGACGGAAGCGGCCCAGCACATCCGCGCGGCGTTGGCCGCCTACGATGTGCAGGCCATCGACACGCTCATCGGCGACATCAACCCGCCGGCGGCGTTGATGGAAACGCAGACCGACCGGAAGATCGCCGAAGAACAGCGCAAGACCTATGAGGTCCAGGAAGCGGCTCAGAAACAGCGCCAGCAACTCGTGCGCGAAACCGCCGTGGCGGACATCCAGCAACAGGTGGTTGGCGCCGAGCAAGGCGTGAACATCGCCGAGCTGCAGGCCGGCGCGCACATCAAGCAGGCCACCGGCGAAGCGGAGGCCATCCGCTTGCGGGCGTTGGGCGAAGCCGAGGCCATCCGTGCCACCGGCACGGCCAAGGCCGAGGCCTATCGCGTGGGCGTCGAGGCATTGGGCGCGCAAGGCTACACGGTCATGCAACTGATGCAGATTGTGGGCGAACGCAACGTGCGCATCGTCCCCGACGTATCGGTCAGCAGTGCCAACGGCAGCAACGGACTCGTCGATGGCCTCATCGGCCTGATGGTCCGCGAGCAGACCAACGGCAAAGCCGCCCATAAAGCGAGCTAACACCTTGCCAAGGGGTGGGTGAAACACAGGCGGCGTTCCGGCAACGGGACGCCGCCTTCTTCTTCCGCTCCCAGGTAAGGGCGCGAGTCGGGGACGGTGCGCCGCGCCGTCCTCGTCGCCGCTTGTCCCACCGTCTTGTCCGCCATAGCCTTGGCGGCGGCGGAAGCTTCCGAGCGAAGGCGGAAAGCGCAGCGTCAGGCGACGGAACGAACCACCAGGACCGCCCCACGGCGCTCCCACGCCCCCTCGCCCCCTGCTGGACCCGTGACACCGTGACAACCCAACAAAGACGGGCCTATTCTCAAGTGCGACCCGTGACATTACCCGTGACAACCCGTGACTCACCCGTGACACTTGCCCTCCCAACCCTAACCTTCTTAATCCTAACTAATCTTAATCTCCCGGGCTGAAAGCCCGAAATATATCAGCCCAGGTTAAGAGCCTATCTCGGTAGGGCGCGTCACTCCGTGCGCGCCGACGGCGGGCAGAGGACTACCGCGCAATGCCGGGGTTGAACCCCCCTTGAAACAATGCCACTCCCATGGCAGCGGTAAGAAGGCTTGGAAACTGGAGGCCGGTATCTGGAAAAGGGAGAATGGCGAGGATCCTATGGTTGAATTCGTAAAGCTCACAGCAACACTCACCCTCGACGATTACGCCGCCACCGCTGATCTGGTGGGAGCGGTGCACGAATTGCGGGCCGAAGCCGATGATGTCCTGCCGTGGTTCAAAGGCCGCTCCGTCGTGATGCTCAATTCGACGGCCAAGGGCGGCGGGGTTGCCGAAATGCTGCCGCGGATCGTCCAGATGTTGAATGAACTCGGCATCACCGCCCATTGGGCGGCCATGGGAATCGAACACCCCGACTTTTTCAAATTCACCAAGCGCCTGCACAACCTGATTCACGGAGAGGGTGATCCGGTGCTGAGTCTCGATGACCGCAAGCTCTACGATGAAGTCAATCGCAGCGTTGCCGACCAGTTGCGGCCGCATTTGAAACCGGAGGATTTGCTGATCGTCCATGATCCGCAGCCGTTGGGAGCCGGCGCCATCTTGAAACGCGAGTTGGGCCTGCGCGCCATCTGGCGATGCCACATTGGGCTGGACGCGCACTTGCTCGCCACGCGCGCGGCGTGGAGCTTTATGCAGCCTTACCTCGAAACTTACGACCACTCCGTCTTTTCCGCCCCTGAATACATCCCCAATTACCTGGCCGGCCGCGCCTCCGTGATTCATCCCGGCATTGATCCTTTGAGCCACAAGAACCGGTTCCTGAGACCGAACAAGCTGACCGGCATTCTCTGCAATGCCGGCCTGGTGGTGGAACATGCTCCGGTGCTGGCTCCGCCGTTTCCCCAAAAAGTTCAGCGCCTGCAGCCGGATGGAAGCTTTGGCGCAGCGACGTTGCCGGACGAAATCGGCTTTCTCTATCGGCCCATTGTCACCGAGATATCCCGATGGGACAGGCTCAAGGGCTTTGGCCCTCTCCTCGCCGGGTTTGTCCGGCTTAAACAAAAACTTCATCAAACCGCTTCCCTGCATCCGCGCCATCGTCAACGCCTTGAAATTGTGCGCCTGGTTCTGGCCGGCCCGGACCCGGACTCGGTGCAGGACGATCCGGAAAGCCGCGAAACGCTCGAGGAATTACGTCATCAGTTTTGCGCGCTGGACCCGAAATTTCAGCGGGACATCGCGTTGTTGAGCCTGCCCATGGATTCGCGCAAGAACAACGAATTGATCGTCAACGCCCTGCAGCGGTGCGCCGTCCTCGTCGCGCAAAATTCCATCCGCGAAGGCTTCGGTCTGACGGTCACGGAAGCCATGTGGAAAGGCACGCCGGTCATGGGCACGGAGGCCTGCGGCATCCGCGAGCAGATTCGTGATGGGATCGATGGGCGGCTGGTCCGCAACCCGGAAGATCCGCTCGAAATCGCGGACCTCCTCGACGAAATGCTCTCCGATTATCCCGAGAGGGAGCGCTGGGCTCGCAACGCGCAAAAGCGGGCTTACACCGAGTTTCTGGTTTTCGCTCAAATGCAGCGCTGGCTGCGCGTACTCACCGAGTGCGCCGCGCTTCCCCGGCGGGAAAGGATTGTTGGACACACGCGGCACATTCCGGTTCCGGCCTGAAAGCGCTTTTTGCGCTCCTCATTCGTCAAAGCAGCACCCAATCAATGCCGATCGCTAGCGCTGACAGGAAGAAAATCTCCAGCGGCGACAGAACGAATGGCCCGGAGCACGCGTTTTGTCCAGCGTGCTTCATCCGCTGTCCCTACCGCCCACTTTTAATCACACCCCATTACAAACCCCGCCCCTTTTTCAAGTCGCTTTGCGCGGGCATGGCGTGGTAGTCTGGGCACGAGATCAGCCAAAACATTGTCAACGATTGAGGGTTTTGAGCCATGAAAACTATGAAAGCGAAAGCGTCTTTTTTCCGCAATTCGTCCCGGGCATTGCTGCTCGCCGCGGTATTGTTTCCGGTCGCCGCGACGCGCCTCGCCGCCGCGGGTTCTGAGAGCAATCTGGACAAGACTTTTCCGGCGGCTGCGGGTGGGAAGTTGGTGGTCCAGGCAGACCAGGGAAGCGTCGAGGTCAAGCCGGTGGAGAGTGACAAGGTCCAGATCCACGTATTGCGCGAAGTCCAGGGCGGGAACAAGGCGCAGGCGGATGAGTTGTTCGCGAATCACGAAGTCACGTTCCAGCAGGACGGCGGCACGGTATCGGTGGTGGCGAAGCGGAAAAGGAACCTTTCGCTGTCCTCGTCCTGGTGGCGGGGGCAACCGCAACTTGAGGTGCGCTACGAAATCAGCATCCCAAAGAAGTTCGACGTCGATCTGAAAACATCGGGCGGGGACGTGCGCGTGGGCGAGTTGGATGGCACGGTCAAGGCCCGCACTTCGAGTGGCGCGATCGGCTTGAAGGGCACGACGGGCAAGGTCGATGCCGGCAATTCGGGCGGCGACATTACTATCGCGGAGATGGGTGGTGATTTGGTCGCGCAAACGTCGAGCGGCGCGATTAATGTCCAGAAGGTGAGTGGGGACGCGCAGGTTTCAAATTCCGGCGGGGACATCCGGATCGGCGAAGCGGGGCAGGCGTTGGTGGTGCGCACTTCGAGCGGTGCGATTCGTTTGAAGTCGGTGAAAGGGGATCTGCAGGCGAGCAATTCGGGCGGGGACATCACGGCCGATCTCGTGGGCGGCGATGTGACGGCTTCGACTTCCAGCGGGACCATTACCTTGGGCCAGGTGAACGGAAAAAGCACGAAGGCCAGGAACTCGGGCGGGAATATCAGCATCGAGACGGCGGCGGGCGATGTCGTGGCCAGGACTTCCAGCGGCGCGATCGAAATCAACGCTGTAAAAGGCGCGACGGACGCCGGCAATTCGGGCGGGGACATCACCATCCGCGAGGCCGGAGACAAGGTGATGGCTTCGACTTCCAGCGGCGCGATCAGGATCCGGGCAGCGAAGGGCGGGGTGGAAGCGAAGAATTCCGGCGGTGACATCAATGTGGGTGAGGCCGGCGGCCCGGTGATTGCGCGCACGTCCAGCGGTTCCATTAACATAAAGCTGGCAGTTGGAAAAGTGGAGGCCGGCAATTCCGGCGGCAACATCGAGGTGGAGGAAGCGCGCGGGGCGGTGCAGGCGAATACTTCCAGCGGCGCGATCAATGTGAGCCTGGTCACGCAGCCGGGCGAGGATTGCCGATTGGAAGTTTCGGGCGGCGAGGTCAATGTGGCGCTGCCCAAAACAGTCGCGATGGACGTGGATGCCCGGAGCAGCGGCGGGAATGTTGAAACCGAATTGCCGGTCACAACAACCGTGCAAGGCGGGCGAAAGGACGGTGTTCTGCAAGGCAGGATCAATGGCGGCGGGCCGCGTTTGTACCTTCGCTCCAGTTCAGGAGATATTCGAATCAAAGCGTCGAAGGCGGCGGCGGCCTTGCAGGCCGAACGGGAGAACTGAAACCAGCTTATGGGAAAGAAAGATCCACGAGTCGATGCGTATATTGCCAGGTCGGCTGATTTTGCGAGACCGATTCTCACGCACATCCGCGAATTGGTCCACACGGCGTGCCCGGAGGTCGAGGAAACATTGAAGTGGAGTTCCCCGCATTTCATGCACCGCGGAATGCTGTGCGGCATGGCGGCGTTCAAGGCCCATTGCGCGCTCATCTTTTGGAAGGCGAAGCTGATCTTCGGAAAAAGCAACAAGATGATGAAAGAGGATGAAGGGTCGAGAGGCCACTTTGGACGAATCACCGCGCTATCGGACCTGCCCAAGGACAAGGAACTGCTCGGCTATTTCAAGGAAGCCGTGCGCTTGAATGAAGCCGGCATCAAACCGCCTCCGCGCGCGCGTCCGAAAGTGAAAAAGGAATTGGTAGTGCCGGATTTTTTCCTGGCTGCGTTGAAGAAGAACAAGAAGGCCCTGGCTGTGTTCGAAGCTTTCAGTTACAGCCACAAGAAGGAGTACTTGGAGTGGATCACCGAAGCGAAGGGCGAGGACACGCGGCAGCGAAGGATTGCCACCGCCATCGAATGGATGACGGAAGGGAAATCGAGAAATTGGAAATATAAGAATTGTTAGTTCCGGATATTCTCTCGCAAGGCGGGGCCGCTTCACTCCCAAGCGCGCGCATATTGAATGGGCGGCGGCAACACGGCGCCGTGGCCGAGGCTTCGGGCGGCGCGCAACGGCCAGTAGGGATCGCGCAGAAATTCGCGCGCCATCAGGACGAGGTCGGCGCGGCCGTTGCGGATGATCGCATCCGCGTGGGCTGGCGCGATGATCATTCCCACCGCGGCGGTCGGCACCGCGGCCTCGCGCCGGATGCGTTCGGCGAAGGGCACTTGATAACCCGGCCCCACGGGAATTTTTGCGGCGGGCACGGCGCCGCCCGAACTGCAATCGATCAGGTCCACTCCCTCCGCCTTCAACCGGCGCGAAAGTTCAACGCTTTGATCAAGATCCCAGCCGCCCGGCGCCCAGTCTGTGCAGGAAAGGCGCACTGTGAGCGGCAACCTTTCCGGCCATGCCGCGCGCACGGCGCGCGTGGTTTCGAGCAGGAACCGGATGCGGTTTTCAAAACTCCCGCCGTAGTTGTCCGTGCGATGATTGGAGAGCGGCGAGAGAAATTCATTGATCAAGTAGCCATGTGCGGAATGGATTTCGAGCCATTCGCAACCCGCGGCGAGCGAGCGTTTGGTGGCGGTGGCAAACTCGTTTTGCACGCGAGCGATGTCCCCCGACGTCATTTCGCGCGGCGCCTTGGACAGGTTTCCGCCAAACGGAATCGGGCTGGGTGCGATGGTCGGCCAACCGCCGGCGGCGTCCGGCAGGTGAGCGCCGCCTTCCCAGGGCCGCGCCGCCGAGGCTTTGCGGCCCGCATGCGCCAATTGAATGCCCGGGACGCTGCCTTGTTGTTTCACGAAGCGGTTAATGCGCGCGATGGGTTCGACGTGTTTGTCAGCCCAGATGCCGGCATCACCGGGTGTGATGCGGCCTTCCGGTGACACTGCAGTCGCCTCCGCAATGACCACGCCGGCCCCGCCGACGGCGCGGGAACCGAGATGCACGAAGTGCCAGTCCGTCGCGACGCCATCTTCGGAAGAGTATTGGCACATGGGCGACACGCCGATGCGGTTGCGCAGCGTGACAGATTTGATGGTCAACGGTTGAAACAGATGCGGCGGGTTGCTGGGATCATTGTTCATGCGGGGGGTTATATAACATCGGTGCGGCGAACGGGCCAGTAGGAGAAGTGAGAAAGCCTCGCGGCAAAGTTCAAGCGCTTGCGCAAGCTGTAGCAGCCTCGTTTCGCCAAAGCTTCCCGTGCCGCGCGGTTCTGCTATAGTAAGGGGCGATGATGCGCTTTGGGTCGTTGAGCTTAAAATCGAATTTGTTTCTCTCGCCGCTGGCGGGTTACACCAACCTGCCGTTCCGCCTGGCGTTGCGCGAGGTTGGCGGGCTCGATCTGGCCACGACCGACCTGGTCAATGCACGGTCGCTGCTGGAGAAAAATCCCAAGGCGCTCAAACTCATCGAAACCGCCCCGGCGGACCAACCGCTGGCGGTGCAACTATTCGGCTCGGTGCCGGAGGAAATGCGCGACGCGGCGGTTTGCCTCGAATCGCTCGGCATGGCGTCCGTGGACATCAACATGGGTTGCCCCGTTCGCAAAGTGTGCCGCGTCGGCGGCGGTTCGGCCATGATGACCGAACTCGACAAGACCTCCGCGCTCGTGCGCGGCATGGTCGAAGCGGTCAAAATTCCCGTGACCGCCAAAATGCGACTGGGTTGGGACGACGATAATCTGACCGCGCCGGACCTGGCGCGCGCGCTGGAGGACGCCGGAGCGGCGGCAATCTTCGTGCATGGCCGCACGCGCGAACAAGGTTTCTCCGGCACTGTGAAGTTGCACGGGATTCGGGCCGTGGTCGAGGCGGTCCGGCGCATTCCGGTCATCGGCAACGGCGATGTCACGACGCCGCAAGCGGCAAAGATGATGTTCGAGGAGACGGGCTGCGCGGGCGTGAGCATTGGCCGCGGCGCGTTTTACAATCCCTGGATCTTTCGGCACACGGAGCATTATTTGCGGACGGGCGAGTTGTTGCCGGAGCCGGGCTTTGAAGAACGCGTGCGGGTGATGTGCCGGCATTTGGATTTGATGGTGGAAGTGTTCGGCGAAACGCACGGGTGCCGGATGTTCCGCAAAGTCGCGCCCTGGTATTCCAAGCGGTTCGGTCCCGCGAATGAATTTAACAAGCGTGTCGTGCAACTCGCCACCCGTGCGGAGTTTCATCAGTTGCTCGATAAATACCGGCTCTGGCGGCAACAATTCCTGGATGAAACCGGACAACTCAAACCGGCGTATCGCCCGGCTCCAATGAGTGCGTCGTTCATGGATGCGCCGGCGGTGGCCGGACGTGAGCACATTCCAGTGCCCAAAGGGCCAATCGAAGTTTGGTAGAGCCATCACCCACGCGATAACGGAGCTCTGCGCTCCGACGCTCATGCAAAGCGCACAACCCTTTACCGCAAGTTCACAGATTTGGCGGAGGCATTGTCTTTGAATGTCAACGCCTTCTTCGCTTTCGATAAGTCACCTCCATCAATCTTGATGCCATGACTTTCCGCGCCTTCCACGCGCAGAAACACTGCCGCCGGCGTCAGCACCCGGGCAGCCGTCAACAGAACGTCACACGTATCAATGAATCTCATCAGAGATTCCGCTTGTGGATGGCCTTGAACGCTCATGCCGTTCACGGCGGCGTCAGTGACATGATCGAATACCACGGCGGGCCGGAGGTCGGCGTCGGCCATTTCGAAGCGCACATTGTGGAGCGTCAAACCGCGCACATTGCGCGCGTAGAGCGCGTAAGCCGGCGGCACGCCGATGGCATAATATTCGCCCGCCACTTTCGGCACGTCCCGCACCGCGCCCTGTTCGACGGTGCCGCCGCCGGGAAAGGTAACGTGCACGTCGCTGAAGCTGATATTTTCCAGATAGGCATCTCCCATCCCGTTCAGGACCATGCACGAGAAAACTTCGCCGGGATTGTAGTTACTGGTGAAATCGACATCGGCAAGCTGCACCGGCTTGACCACGGTGGCGCGGATATTGTTGAAGGAGATGTTGCGGACGACGCCCGGCGTTGACGGTGCATCGGACTCGTTGGTTGCCGCTGGCGGCGCGCTGGCCGGCGCTTCCGAGGCCACGCCCGGCGTTGCGGCAGGCCGCCGGCGCGGACCCTGCGGGCCCAGGCCGATCGAGATTGGGCCGGTCACATTCTTCATGATGAGATTGGAGAACATGATGTTCTCGAAGCGCGAATGCGGGCCGCATCGCATCTTGATGGGACAACCATACGCTTCGTAGATGATGCAGTTGGACACGGTGATATTCTCCGCCTCGCCGCCGCCGAATCGAAACACCGACCAGCGCGTGCTGAACGAGGAGTTCGACACCGTCACGAATTTGCAACTGCCGAACAGCGCGCAGGCGTCATCCTGGCATTCAACATCGCAATTGCTCACGTGCACGTATTGGCTGCTGATGAAGTGGAAGCCGTCGTTGTTGTGGTTGACGCGATTGTGGATATGAATGCCATCCAGTTTTACGTAATGCGACTGAATAATGCGAATGGAATGAAAGGCGCTCGCGGTCAGGAAGAGGTCGCGCACGGTGAGATTTTCGCACTGATGAAACAGCAGGTGATAGGGCCGGTGACTGCCGCTAATGCCGGCGGGCGGGGGCACGCCGCGAGCGGGACTGCGAAATTGCGCGCCCTGGCCGTCGATGGTTCCCGGCCCTTCGATAGTGACGTTCTGCGCGCCGACGGCAAAGATCAGCCCCACGTTTCCATCATTCAACGTTGAGTCGCCGCTGAGCGGAATGGCATCGGCGGCGTGATACTGCCTGCCGTCGGCGCTCCCGAGCAGCTTTCCTCCGGCGGCGATGCGGAGCGTGACATTGCTCCTCATTTCGATTGTGCCAATGACAAACACACCGGCGGGCACGAGCACCGTCCCGCCGTGGTCGCGGTGGCAAGCATCAATGGCAGCTTGAACCGCTCCCGTATCAAGGGTGACACCGTCCCCTTTGGCGCTGAAGTCGCGGATGTTGTAAATGCGCGCGCCGAGGTCCTGGTTTTTGTTCGGTAAAGTCGCGCTGGCGGGTTCGGCCCCCGCGTCGGCCGCGGCGAGCAGGCCCGAGCCGAGAGAAGCAGTGGAAAGCAGCCCGAGCCAGCGACGCCGGGAAAAGGAGGGATCGTTCGAGTTCATTTTCGGTTGGCTTTGAATTTATGATTATTAATTAATCAGAATGCCGTCTTGGTGCAATGAAAGTTTTCAATCGCTGCACTCCGGGAAAATCAGCCAGCCAGGCACTTCCTTGCCGAAGTGCGCAAATTTCAAACCGTTTTGCACAAATGCTTACATGACAACGCGGGGATGTGCCTTAGCATGGGAACCGAACCCGTATTCCTACGAATTTAATTATGAACAAATCACGGCTCACCACCATTTTCGCCGCACTGCTGGGCATTGCGTCCGCGACCTGCGCGCAGGCGGCCACCGACATCTGGGCCGGGCCGGGCGTTGGGACAAACGCCTGGTCCACGAACGCGTTTTGGTCCCTGGGTGCGTCCCCCGGGCCAAATGATGATGTGCGGTTCTTCGACGGCGGCGCGGCTGGGCTCGCGGTTTCCAACGTCAACAATTTCGTCGATGCCAGCCTCGGGATCGGATCGTTGCAGTACGGCAATACGAATGGGAACCACACGACGCTGATCGCTTCAGGCCAAACGCTTTTGGTGACCAACGCGAATGGATTGGTAGTTGGCACGCTGACGGACAATGGCAACGCCCAGCTTGTGACCGCCACCGTGGTGGGTTCCGGAGGGTCGTTGGTGGTAACCAATCCCACCGCCACCATTATTATTAATCAAGGTCGGTCGGCAAACGGCAATGGCACCCAACGCGCGACCTTGGACATGACTGGCCTCGATACTTTTGTCGCCAACGTCAGCCGGATCGGTGTGGGCACGGCGATCCTGGGCGGAGCCAACAACGCCCAAAACGCGACGGGCACGCTAAAGCTGGCCAGGACCAATATTATTGCGTCAACGTTCGTTGTCGCCACGATCACGAATTCAACTTCGACTCCCACCAATGCCATCGAAGTGGGTGGCGATAACGGGAACACGGGCGGCGCTGATTTTCTATTCCTTGGTCAAACGAACACGTTTCTGGTGGACAGCATTGGCGTGGGCAAACTCAAGACCACGGCTTCAATGCTCTTCAACCCCGCTTTCAGCAATCCTGTGGCCGTGTTCCGCACCACGAACGGCGTTGATCGCGTGCGCTGGTGGACGATTGGGGACATGTGGAGCAGCGGGAGCAGCAGCAGTGGTTGCTCCGGCACCAACGACTTCAGCGGCGGCACAGTGGACGCGCTGGTGGATACGATGTCCCTGGGCCGCGATCGTCCCGGCGGCAATACGGGATCGACCACGAACCTCGGAATTCTGACGTTCACTTCGGGAACGATCAACGTAAACACGCTCAAGGTGGGGAACCAGGACGGCACTGCCGCCGCCAACACCAACCCGAACGCCGGTTTCGTTAATGTGAACGGCTCCGGCGCAACGCTGGTCGTCAATTCAAACCTGGTTTTGGGAAATACGACGGTGAATAGCACCGCCGCGCTCAAAACTTCCGGCACGCTCAACATTGTCAATGGAACCGTCAAAGCCAGCCTCATCACCGTGGGCGCAATCAGCACCAACAATACGATCACGATGACGAATGGCACACTCGTCATTACCAATACGGTGGGCGCGCCGGGACGGGGTCTGACCACGTTCAGCCTCACCAACTCGACCCTGCGACTTTCGGTTGCCAATGGCGGGCCCATCATCGTGGCCACTAATCTCATCACCGGCGGCTTGACCAACCAGGTCAACTTCACGTCCGTTGCCGTGTTCCCATCGTATCCAACCCAGCTCACGCTAATCCAATATGCAGGCACGATGGGGGGTGTGGGGTATAACTTCGGTTTTGGAGCCGGCCCTGTGCCAGCCTCGGCGCCTGGAGCTTATATATCAAACAATGTGGCTAACAAGTCGGTGGACCTCGTGCTGCCGTTCGATCCGCGTCCGGTGGTCAACAGCCAGCCTTCCAGCTACAGTGGAAGCCCGGGAGACAATGTGACCTTCGCCGTGGGCATCAGTGGCGGCAGTGTCACGCCGCTGACTTATCAATGGTATTTGAACGCCACCAATGCGCTGACGGACGGCTTGACGCCAAACGGCTCGACTTTGACCGGTTCCACCACCGCCTCGTTCGGAATCACCAACGCACAACCGGGCGACAACGGCAACTATACCGTGATAATCACGAACCTCTTTGGCTCCGCGACCAGCAGCCCGCCGGCCACGCTGACGATCGCCGCAAGCGATATCCCGCCCTCGATCACCGGGCCAACGAACCAGACGGTCATCGCCGGCAACAACACAACGATCAGCGCGGTGACAGCGGGCTCGCCCCTGCCAACATTGCAATGGCAGTTCAACAGCGCCAATCTTGCCGATGGCCCGACCGGTAACGGCGACATCATCTCTGGCAGCACCGGAAATGCGTTGACGATCAACAATGCCCAATATCCTTCGAGCCAGGGAACCTACTCGCTGATCGCCAGCAATCGGGCGGGCGTGGTGACGAATAGCATGCTATTGACGGTTATCGTCACGCCCTCCATTTCGAATCAACCAGTGAGCCTCGTCGTTACCGCCGGCCAGAGTGCGTCCTTCTCTGTGGCAGCCAGCGGTGTGCCCGACCCGGTTTATCAATGGAAGACGAACGGAATCGCCATTCTCAACGCCACCAATGCGACTTACACCATCGGCAGTGCCGCGCCGTCGGACATGGCAACCTATTCGGTGGTCGTGGCCAACGCGGCGGGTTCGGTGGCAAGCAGCAACGTCACATTAACCGTGAATTCCGCCACGATGGCGGTGACGTCGTTGACTCCCAACAGCGGCGCAAGCGGTGTCTGCTATGACACGCCCTTGTACATCAGCTTCAACCAATTGCCGGTGCTGAATACACTGGGCAAGATCCGGGTTTACAACTCGACCAACGCCGTTACTCCCGTTGACACGCTCGACTTAAGCCTGGGCAGCCCGCAAAACCGGACCGTGGGCGGCGTCAGTTTGAACAGTTACCCAGTCATCATCTCGGGCAACACGGCGGCCATTTATCCGCATTTGGATTTGTTGACCTCGAATCAGACTTACTATGTCACAATTGATGACGGCGCATTCAAGGACAGTACGGGCGCATATTTTGCGGGCATTACGAACCCGGCGACATGGAGCTTCACGACCAAGGTGGCTGGCCCGGCGGCGGGCAGCACGAACCTGGTGGTTGCGCCGGATGGCAGCGGCGATTTTGTGACGGTGCAAGGCGCGTTGGATTCGCTGGCGGCCAATAATCCCAACCGCGTGTTGATCTCCATTCGCAACGGCGTTTACACCGAGATTGTCCGCGTCAACACCAGGACCAACGTTACTCTGCGCGGCCAGGATCGCCACGGGACGGTCATTGCCTATCCGAACAACAACAACATTAATGCCAGCACCACGACGCGGCCCATGTTCGGATTGGAATCCAGCTCGGACATCGCGATCGAGAATCTGACGCTCACCAACAGCACGCCTCACGGCGGATCGCAAGCCGAGGCATTGCTGGTTGATCACACCAAGCGGTTCATTCTTTACAATGCGGACCTGGACAGCTTCCAGGACACGCTTCTGGTCAATCAGAGCGGCGACCAGGCTTATGTTCAGGACAGTCATATTCAGGGTGATACGGATTATATTTGGGGCAGCGGCACGCTGTACGTCACGAACACGGAGTTGATGGCCATGACTGCGGGAAGCCACCTGACGCAACCGCGCACCGCACAATCCAGCAACGGCCTGGCCTTTGTGAACTGCCGGATATTTGCGGCCAGCAGCGGAGTTACGAACTCCGACCTTGGGCGCGATGCGGGGTCGAGCGGTGGCGCCGCCAGTTTTGGTTTTGGGCAAGTGGCCTATATCAACTGCGCCATCGACACTAATCTTATCATTCCGGCCGGGTGGATTTTGGGGAGCGGCACAGTGCAGGGCGTTGAAACTGCCAGCCTGCGGTTCTGGGAGTACCAAAGCGTGGATCTGGCCGGCAATCCCGTGAGCACCAGTTCACGCGTGCCCTGGTCATTGGAGCTGGACGGCACAACCGCCACGAACCAGGTCCAAAATCCCACGGTCTGGCTTTATGGCTGGCAACCTCAACTTGCGCCCAATATCACCAACCAACCGTCCAGTCAAAGTGTCAGTGGCGGCGCCACTGCAACCTTCACGGTTGGCGCTACGGGAATATCGGCTCCGAGTTATCAGTGGCTCAAGCATGGAACAAATCTCCCCGGAGCGACGGGCGCGACTTTGACCATCAACAGTGCGCATGCCGGGGACGCGGACACCTACGCGGTGGTGGTCAGCAACGGCGCCGGAAGCGTTACCAGCAGCACCGTGACTCTGAGCGTCGGCAACACCGCCCCAACACTTGGTCCGGTCGGCAATTCCACCATCAACGCCGGGGTGGTTCTCAGCATCACGAATACGGCCACGGACCCGGATGTGCCGCCGCAGACCCTTACCTTCAGCCTGTTGAGCGCGCCAACCAATGCGACGCTGGACGCGTCCAGCGGCATCTTCGGTTGGAGGCCGCTCGTGAGCCAGGCCGACAGCACCAATACAATCACGATTCAAGTGACCGACAACGGCACGCCAAGCCTGAGTGTGACTCAGAGTTTCGTGGTGACGGTTAATCCGCTGGGGAGGCCCAGTGTATCCGCCGGGAATTACTCCAGCGGGCAGTTTGTCCTGTCGGTGAGCGGGGATATCGGACCGGACTACATCGTGCAGGCTTCAACCAATCTAATCAATTGGAGCAGCTTGTTCACAACGAATTCGCCGGTGACGCCGTTCCAATTTACGGACACCAATGCCGCCGCGTATCCGATCCAATACTACCGGATTTTGCTCGGGCCTTAATTCTCACATATGAGCAAGCTTTTGTCCCTGGGCCGGTATTCGTTTGGCATGGGTGACCGCTTTGCGCACCAGGCCCGGGCGCAGCTCAGGGCGTGCATCATGGCGGAGCGGCGGGGAGTTGAGATCGTTCCGGTCTGGAACAAATCGAATCGCGAACACGCCACCATTGGTTCCGAGCCTTCGAGCACCCGGTTGGCGGCAGAAGCTGCGGTCAGGGATCTCGGCTGGCAAAAGCCCTACCACGTGGATGCCGACCATATCCGCACCGAGAGCGTGGACCGATTTCTGCCGCACTCGGATTTCTACACGATTGACGTCGCGGATTGGATCGGCAAGCCGGCGAGTTCCACCGCCGCGCGGAAGTTCGCCGATCAGCACGCGGAATTGATCGGGCGCATGGAGATTCACAACATCAGCCAGCCGTTTGAGACCACGCGCGAGCAGGTGGAGCAAATCGCGGGGAAGTATCTGACGGCGGTGCAGGAAGCCGGCAAGATTTATCGCTACATCGCCCGGGCCAAAGGCGAGGGAAATTTTATCACCGAAGTTTCGATGGATGAAACCGATGCGCCCCAGACGCCGCCCGAATTATTGATCATCCTGGCGGCGCTGGCGGACGAGGAGATTCCGGTGCAGACCATTGCGCCAAAATTCACCGGCCGATTCAACAAAGGCGTGGATTACGTCGGCGATTTGGCACAATTCGAGAAGGAGTTTAACGAAGATCTGGCGGTGATTGCGACGGCGGTGAAACAATACGGCCTGCCCGCCAATCTCAAGCTCAGCGTGCATTCCGGGAGCGACAAGTTCTCGATTTACCCGGCGATTCGCCGCGCCCTGGCGCGGTTTAGAGCCGGCGTGCACGTCAAAACCGCGGGCACCACCTGGCTGGAGGAGCTCATCGGGTTGGCGGAGGCGGGCGGCGATGCGCTCGCGCTGGCGAAGGAGATTTATGCCCGGGCGCTCGATCACGTGGATGAACTTTGCGCGCCATATGCGTCGGTGATTGACATTGATCGGTCGAAGCTGCCTCCCGTAAAGACGGTCGAGAGCTGGACGGCGGAGCAATACGTCTCGGCGCTGCGTCACGATCCGAAGCACCAGGCGTTCAACCCGCACTTGCGGCAGTTGCTGCACGTGGGGTATAAAATCGCGGCGAAGATGAGTCCGCGCTATCTCAGCGCCTTGGAGGCGCACGAAGCCTCCGTGTCACGGAATGTGACCGAAAACCTTTATGAGCGGCATTTGAAGCCGTTATTTCTGAGCCAGGGTTGAAAAATATTTTCGCATGAAAGTGAGTCTGCTCTGTCGCGTGCAAGCGGTGACCGGTCCGGTCTTTTTAATTCTGCTTTGCCTCCAGTTGTTCGGAAGCGGCGGCCTCCTCGCCCAAACCGCCATGCCGCCTGGCGCTTACGACGTTCGGAGTTTTGGCGCCGTGGCGGATGGGCAGACCAAATGCACGGAGTCGATTGCCAGGGCCATTGCCGCAGCCGGCGAGCGCGGCGGCGGAACGATTTATTTTCCGGGCGGGACGTTCCTGACGGGGCCGATTCATCTTTCCAGCCACATTACCCTTTTTCTCGATGCCGGCGCGGTGCTCAAGTTCAGCACCAATTTCGATGATTATCTCCCGATGGTGCCTTCGCGGTGGGAAGGGATCGAGGTCACGAATTTTTCGCCGTTCATCTACGCGCAAAATGCCGCCAATATCGCCATCCGGGGCCGCGGGACTTTGGACGGACAGGGGCGGACCTGGTGGCAGGAGTGGTCGCGCGTGCGTTCGAGCAAAGGGGACGAAAAGAACAAGTGGCAGCAGGAGTTCGCCCGGCTGAACCCGAATCCGCTCGTGGCTGAAGGTTACAAGACGCTGGAAAAAGGTTTCATGCGGCCGCCTTTCATCCAGCCGTACAATTGTACCAATGTTTTGATTGAAGGTGTGACGATTATCAACTCGCCGTTTTGGACGGTCACGCCGCTGTATTGCGAGAACGTCACGGTGAACGCGGTCGTGATCAAAAATCCCGAGTCTCCCAACACGGACGGCATCAATCCCGATTCCTGCCACAACGTCCACATCTCCAACTGCAGCATCAGCGTCGGGGACGATTGCATTACCATCAAATCCGGCCGCGATGCCGACGGCCGGCGTGTCGGGCGTCCGGCGGAGAACTATACCATTAGCAATTGCACGATGGCCGACGGCCATGGCGGGGTGGTGATCGGCAGCGAAATGTCCGGTGGGGTGAAGAACATCACGATTGCCAACTGCATTTTTGACGGCACAGACCGCGGCATCCGGATCAAATCGGCGCGCGGACGCGGCGGCGTGGTGGAAGACGTGCGCGTCAACAACATCGTGATGCGCAACATCAAAAACGAAGCGGTGATTCTCACTACAATCTATGAAAAGAGCGCGCCGCAGCCAGTCAGTGAAACGACACCGATATTCCGAAACATCCGCTTCAACGGCATCACCGGCGATGCCAAAATCGCGGGCGAATTGAGCGGGCTGGCGGAAATGCCGCTGGAGGGCATTTCATTCTCGGATGTGAAGCTCGACGCAACGACGGGATTTACCATTATCGACAGCAAAGACATCGGCTTTCATAATGTGACCATCAATGCGGCCAAAGGCCCCGGCATTCTGGCGGACAAAACGATGGGATTGGAACTGGATGGAGTTCGCACGACGCAGACCAATGCGGAGGCGTTTGTCGATTTGCGCGACATCAAAAGCGTTTTTATTCACGGCTGTTCCGCGCCTCCGGGCGGGAATGCATTCGTGTCCGTGCGAGCGGAGTCGAGGCCTGAACTCGTGCTGGAAGGAAATAATTTTGGCGTCGCCAAATCGCAGGTTACTGTGGTCGAGAGTTCAAGCAAGCCATCGCCCTGAGCTATGAAATTCATTACTGAAGATTTTCTTTTACAGACGCGCACGGCGCGCCGGCTCTATCGCCAATATGCCGCGACCGAGCCCATTTTTGATTACCATTGCCATTTGCCGCCCGGCGATCTGGCGGCCAACCGCCAGTTCAACAATCTCTTTGAAATCTGGCTTGAAGGCGATCATTACAAATGGCGCGCCATGCGAGCCAACGGCGTGCCCGAGCGCTATTGCACGGGCAGGGACGTGCTGCCGTTGGAAAAATTCAAAGCCTGGGCCGCCACCGTGCCGCATACGTTGCGCAACCCGCTCTATCACTGGACTCACCTGGAACTCAAACGTTACTTCGGCATAGACGAATTGTTGGACGAAGCCAGCGCGGCGCGCATCTGGCGTCAGGCCAACGAACAACTGGCCACGCCACAGTTGAGTGCACAGGGGATTTTGAAAAAGTTCCGCGTGCAGACGTTGTGCACGACCGATGATCCCGTGGATGATTTAAAGCCGCACCGCACCTTGGCGGCATCGGATCTGGGCACGCGGGTGCTGCCGGCGTTCCGGCCCGACAAGGCGCTGGCGGTGCATCAACCCGAATCGTTTCAAGCGTGGGTCAGCCGGTTGGCGCAGGCCAGCAACCGGAACATCGGCAGCCTGCCCGCTTTTTTGGATGCGTTGAGGGCGCGCCATGATTACTTTCACGCCCACGGCTGTCGTTTGAGCGACCATGGACTCAACCACGCCCTGGCCGACTTTTGTTCGGAGCGGGTGGCTGGAGCCATCTTCACCCGGGCGTTGCGGGGCCGGGCAGCCACGCCCGAGGAACACGCGCAATTCGGAGCTTTTCTGATGCTCTTTTTCGGCCATCTGGACGCTGAGAAGGGCTGGACCAAGCAATTGCACTTGGGCGCCTTGCGCAATACCAATCGGCGCCTGTTAAGTGAACTGGGGCCGGACACGGGTTTTGATTCGATCGGGGATTTTCCGCAAATGACGGCTTTGGGGGCGTATTTGAATCGGCTGGAAGAAGAAAAGGCGCTGCCCAAGACGATCATTTACAACGTTAACCCGGCCGACAACTACGCTTTTGCGGGCATGATTGGCAATTTCCAGGACGGAAGCATACCGGGGCGCGTGCAGTGGGGTTCGGGTTGGTGGTTTCTCGACCAGCGGGAAGGAATGGAGTGGCAATTGAATGCGCTTTCGAATTTGGGGCTGCTGTCGCGCTTTGTGGGGATGGTGACCGATTCGCGCTCGTTTATGTCATATCCGCGCCACGAGTATTTCCGGCGGGTGTTGTGCAATTTGATTGGCGGGGACGTGGAGCGGGGCGAATTGCCGAACGAGGAAGCGCTGTTGGGTCCGATGATTCGGAACATTTGTTACGCCAATGCGGAGCGTTACCTGGCTTTACCAGGACGGGTTACCCATGACGGCAAGGGGAATGGCGCGCACAATGGCGTGAGACAAAAGCGTGAGGTTGTGAGGAGATCGTGACTGGTCATTGATGCAATGCCTGCACACACCTTCCGCACTCACTGCTGGGTTTTAATTCTCTGCTTCCTGTCCGGCCTCGGCCAGGCGGAACTGCGAGTTGTCGAACTATCGCCCGCACAGGGAGCAAAAAACGTCTGCATCGACACGCCGCTGCGCATCGTGTTCGGAGAAGCAGTCGTGGCGGGCGGCAAAGGGAGAGTGATGGTTCGCCGCGCAGCCGATCAGACAATGGTGGACGCCATTGATCTTGGTTCGGCGATCTTCACCAATTCTTTTGGCGGCAAGACGCTTCGATATGAGCCCTTCACCATCGAGAGCAATACGGTTTCCATTCAGTTGCATTCCCGCTGTTTGGAGTATGATCAGGCTTATTACGTCGAGGTGGAGCCGGGCGTTTTCAAGGACGAGGCAGGCAAGGATTTTGCGGGACTGAATCAGGACGCCGAGTGGAAGTTTGGCACCAAGGCGGCGGTAGCAAAGGGCAAGGCCGGCGTCATTGTTGCGGCAGACCAGTCGGGGGACTTCTGCGCGCTTCAAGGAGCCATCGATTCCATTCCAGATGACAATCAGGTTCAGGTTAACATCACCATTCGGAAAGGAGTCTATAACGGGATCGTGCATGTCGGCACGGGAAAGAACCACCTTCGGATCATGGGCGAAGATCGCAAGGGCACCGTTCTGCAAGGCTTGGACAACGATCGGTTGAACACGGGCCGCGGGGGGCGCGCGTTGCTCGGAGTGGACGCAAACGATTTCATCCTCGAAAATCTGACGGTGCACAACACCACGCCTTACAAGGGGTCGCAGGCCGAAGCGTTGCGCATCAATGGCGAGCGGTGCATCGTGCGCAACGCGGACCTGTTGAGCTTTCAAGACACACTGATGCTGGGCGGGCGGGTGTATGTCACGAATTGTTACGTCGAAGGGGACGTGGATTTTATTTGGGGGCCGGGCATTGCGTTTTTCGAAGACTGCGAGCTCAAGGCGATGCACACGGGATACTACCTTCAAGCGCGCAATCCAGTAGGGCAAGCGGGTTATGTGTTCTCGAATTGCCGCCTGACTTCGGCTCCGGGCGTGGATAAATGCTGGCTGGCGCGAATTCATTCCGAGCGATTTTCGGGGAGTCAGGTGGCGTTTCTCAATTGCAAGATGGGCGCTCATATAATGCCCGCTGCCTGGGTTGTGGAGGGGACGAATTATGCCGCGCTTCGGTTTCAGGAATTTCACAACACTGATTTGGAAGGAAGTCCCTTGGATACAAGCAAGCGCCATCCTGCTTCGCGGCAACTCACAGTTGCCGAAGCCGCTACGCTGTCCGATCCGGCGAAGGTCTTTGCGTACCCTGAAACTTGGGATCCCCGGCAAGCCACTGGTGGGACGTCAGGCAGGGTCTTCGAGGTGCGCGAATTTGGCGCGAAAGGAGATGGCAAGACTCTGGATACCGCAGCGATCCAAACGGCGCTCGATGAATGCGGCAAGGCTGGCGGGGGCGTGGTCCGGCTCGCGCCTGGCACTTATCTTAGTAAACCGATTTATTTGAGGAGCAAAACGGCCCTGCAGCTCGATGAAGGCGCCACTTTGCTGGCCACGGACGAACGGGCGGATTACTTGAAGCCTGGAAATTTGGATGCGAGCCCTTCGTCCGCTTCGTTCGTTGCCTTTGTGAACGGCAAAGACCTGACCGACGTGGCGATTGTCGGGAAGGGAACCATCGACGGCTCGGGCGCGCGCTGGTGGGGACCGGCGAAGGAGGCGAAGCGAACGCACACGGAGAATCCAGGATACACCCTGCCCCGGCCGAAATTGGTGGTCCTGACCGTTTGCAAGAATGTGCGTCTGCAAGGGGTCACGCTCGCCAACTCGCCCTGTTTTCATTTCGTGCCTGTGGATTGCGAGGACGTGAATGTGGAAGACGTGACCATCCTCGCCCCGGCGGATTCCCCGAACACGGACGGCATCGATCCCAGCGTGAGCCGGCGCGTGCGCATTTCCCGCTGCCGCATCGACGTGGGGGATGACAACATCGCCATCAAATCCGGGCACCGGCTGCCGGGCCGGGACTTCGCGTGCGAAGACATCACGGTAACCGATTGCACGTTTCTGCACGGCCATGGGATGTCGATCGGCAGCGAGACGGCGGGAGGGGTGCGCCACCTGAATGTGAGCCGCTGCACATTTGAGGGGACGGCCAACGGCATTCGCATCAAATCGCCCCGTGGACGCGGCGGCGCGGTTGAGGATTTGACTTACACGGAGATCACGATGAAGGACGTCGATCCCGCCATTACCATCACCTGCTATTACCCGAAGATTCCGAAAGAAGATGCGGCGCAACCGGTCAACGCCGGAACACCCCGTTTCCAGAATATCCGCATCTCCAATTTGACGGCGACGTGCGCGCGCAATGTCGGAACCATTGTTGGCCTGCCCGAGAGTCCGGTATCGGGTGTCGTGTTGAAGAATGTAAACATCACCGCCACCACGGGTTTGCTCGTCCGCAACGCGAAGGATGTGCAGACCAGCGGGTTGGAGATCACCACGAAGCAAGGCCCCCCCTTGCTGCTGGAGAACGCGCAGGTGGATGGGGCTGGCAGCTTCAAAGACCCTTAACAAACTGGCGCGCCACTTCCCTACCTAATGCACAAATTTCAATCTTTTGTGCAGAAAGCGAGGGCTGACAAATTGGCCGTCTTTGTTAGCTTTCTCCACATAAATCCACGTTCCCACGCCATCGGCGCGCTGTGCGCCGGGACAAATTCGTTGAAAATTGTGCGTGAGTTGTGAATCTTGTGCGCATGCCCCGCAGCAAGCAGCAAAAGCGAGTCCTGATTGCCCTTGGTTGGTACGATTATCGGCTCCACCAGGGCATCGCCAAGTACGCCCAGGAACATAATTGGTATCTGTCCGCCAACCTGGCGCGGGAAAAAGTCATTCCCTGGGGTTGGGAAGGCGATGGCGTGCTGGCCTGGCTTGGGGCGGGAGATGACCTCGCCGAATTTGTCGCCCAGGTGAAGCGGCCGACGGTGGACTTCAGTTTCCGGCGGCCGCATTTGAAGTTCCCGCGCGTGCTCGAAGATCACGCGCACGCCGCGGAATTGGTGGCGGAGCACTTCCATTGCCGCGGGTTTCGCAATTACCTTTTCTACAGCGACGCCGCGAATTGGTCGTATGAAGAGCGGGGCCAAGGTTTTGTTGAGTCGCTCAAGCGAAAAGGCCACGCGTGCGAGTGGCTGCGCTGGCATCAATCGGAGGCTTTTTGCACCGGCCGGGAGGAATGGAAACGCAAACGGAGCTGGCTGGCGGCGGAGTTGAAGCGGGTGCCAAAGCCGATTGCGATTTTTGCGGCCAACGACGAGCAGGCGCTGGATGTGCTCGAATCGTGCGAACGCGTCGGCATCGCCGTCCCGGATCAGGTTGCGCTGGTGGGCGCGGAAAATTACCTCATGGCCGCGGACACGATGCACACGCCGCTTTCAAGCGTGGACACCAATCTGCAAGTCCTGGGTTATCGCGGCGCCGCTTTGCTGGATGAGTTGATGGGCGGCAAACGCGCGCCCCGGGAGCCCGTTCGGATTCCCGCGGCGGGTTTGGTGATCCGCAAAAGCAGCGACATCCTTGCCGTCAAGCACTCAGGAGTGGCCAAGGGACTGCGCTTCATCTGGGAACACGGCCACGAACCGATCAGCGTCAAGGATCTGGTCGATATCAGCGGCATGTCCCGGCGCGGGTTGCACAAGGCTTTTCAGGAACAGATCGATCGCACTCCAGGACAGGAACTGCATCGTGTGCGAATTGAGCGCGCCAAAAAACTGCTGGCGGAATCCAATGAAAAAATCGAAGTCCTCGCCGGCATGTGCGGCTACCAGAGCGCCAACAGCTTTTGTGTCGCTTTCAAGCACAGCACAGGCGTTTCGCCCCGCAAATTCCGCGAGGAAATGGCGCATTAGGGTTTGTGTCTTCTCCTGCTTTTTAGCTCGAATATCTCATGCCGACGCCGACCGGAACGGGAACGGCAGATTGATAGTCGAGTGTTAGCCACTTGCCAAAAGGAAACCGCGATCTTCCGTCGGGCTCGCGGCCCGACGGCACAGGCGGGTCGCCCGTGCTGCCCAATTAACCAGCGTGCACCCGATACAAATGGCCTTGTCCGCTCCGCGTGAACACCACGAATTCATTCGCGGCTCCCGCGCGCACCACTGCCAGCGGTTCTCCGCCGAGCCACTCGAACGAGTTCGCCTGCGAACTGCCGCGCCGAACGTCGCAAATCCGACCTTCGCGCCCGGACAAAAGGATCAGGGTGCCGTCTCCTGTGAATGCCGCCAATGGACGTTCGAGTTCGCCGCAAAGAGTTTCAACATTATCACGAATGGCGTCGAACCATTGAATGGCCACGCCACGTTCGAGTCGTGCCAGGGCGCAAAGGGGCAGGTGCGGGGCCGAACTCATCAGCGAAAGAATCCTCGACTCAACCTCCCAGCTTTGCAGCGGCTTGCCCGGGCGATCAAGGAACAGTGTGTGGCCAGCCGCCACCCAGCCAAGTTCACGTTGGACGAGCAGGGAAACTGTCGGCGACGGAGTTCCAAGCGTTGCGGAGATTTTGTCAAACTCGCTGCTTCTCACCAAGGTGCCATCAGGTCGGCGGCACTCCAAGACGACGCCGTTGGCGGTGTTCCGCAAAAGGAAACTTATGGTATCGCGGGTGAAAACAGTCAGGACATCGTCAGGAAGCCAGTCCCATGTGCCGACCTGCATTGTCCACGGGAAAAGATTCGTGGGTGGAAGGGTCTGGACCGGGACGCGCACCAGAGTTGGTTTCATCGGGCCCGGCGTCAGGGTGATGAAGGGCGTCCTGGCCGATGATTCGTCAAATTCGAGCAGCAGTGGTAATTCAGAGAAATCCGGCGATGGCCAGTTCACTACCTGGACGTTGCCTTCCCAATTTCCACGAAGCACAACCAAATTGTCCCGTCCGTAACCCGCAGCGAAGAAACAGCCTGCGCAACTCTTGACGGTGTACCACCGAAATTCCCCGGGCAACTGGAACTGGCGGACCAGCACGGGCGCATGCTTCACCTTCAACGGTGGTGGTGTGATGCGTCGGCGGAACTGCTCGTTGCGCTGGGTCACGAAGCGCACGGCATCACGTGCCAGCAGGCGATCTTCCGGCGCGAGTTTCACCAGCGCGTCAGCCAACAGGACCGCTTCCGCGGGCGGGGCGGTGTCCAACCGTGCGCCCGCTTTGACGCGCGTCACATCTGCTGCGGCCCGGCGCACCTGGCGATCGGGATACTTCGCGTTTTGGCGGGACAACAAGCTGGCCAAGGGTGCAACCAATTCCGGCCTGGTCTGCTCGACCCGCAAGTTCTCAATCAGCGCTATTCCCTGCGCATGGCGGCCATGCCGCGCGAGAAATGCGAATTGGGCGTCCAGGCACTGCAAGGCTTGCGCCGATTGAGGCCATCCTTGCGCAAGCACAGCGACTGCCTCCTCGGGAGACTTGAGCCGGTCCTCCAGCAGTTTTGCGGCTGCAAGCCGGTCCTCCTGTCTCAAAAGTTTTTCGACCTCGAGCCGGTACGCTGCGCTTGCCTGTTCAAGTTGGCCAATGCGCTGATACAAATCCCCCGCTTCGAGAAAAAGCGATTGTTTCTCATAAAGCGCGATTGCATCGGGAAAAAGCCCGCCCTCCGCGAGGCACAGCGCGGCCTCGCGCGGACGCCGCAAATGCTCCTGGTAAACCACCGCCGCTTCCCGGAAATGCCGGCCTTGTTTGAGCGCCGAAGCGGCGGCTTCCAGGTCGCCAAGAAGCTCGGCAAAAATATACGCCGCGCGGCGATAGCGCCCGAGTTGGAGTTCACGATTGGCCAGTTCGCGGTAACGCAGGACCAGTTGCTGGCGCAATTGGGCGGGAATGTCCCAAAAATCCGCCGCCGTCCCGCCGCGCAAATGGCCGAGATTGAACTCGGGAGTTTTGCGCATCAGGCGCCCGCCGGGCGGGGCCAGTCCACGATGATGTGTTTGGTTCAGGGGGATCGCATGGCGCAACCCCACCTCGGGATCGTTCTCCAATTGGTGCAGCAGCCGGTTCAATTCCTTGTGGCGCAATGATTGCAACTCGCTGGTCAACCGGCTTAAGCGGGCCTGCGTCCATTCGGCGAGATCGTTGATCCAGGAGCGGCGCTGACCGGGTTGCGTCGGCCGCCGCAGCACAGAAGAAAGCAGTTGGACAAATTTCAGGTTCGCATCGCGCAAAAGCTTGCCGATGGCGCTCTCGTTCGGCTCGCCAGGCGACGGTGGCAGATCGATGATTGGTTCGGAGCCGATTTCCTGGCTGGCTTCGCCGTAGAGGTCCGGCGGCGAAACCGGTGTGGAAATCGTTACCGCCCGCAGGCGGGTATTGAAGCCGGTGCCGGGCCGCGCGAAGTTCCAGTTCTCAACCCGCGACGGCGAGAGCCGGAGCAGATCGGAGAGGTTCAAGCCGTCCGCGGAGTCGAATCCCACCAGCCCGATGCCGGGATGGAACACTTGCAACTCGTGGAGAAGTTTCAGTTCGGACGCTTCGGTTGGCGGCCAAAGCTCGGCATCGACGGGCAGGTAGAGCTTGCCGGCAAGAACGCCGTAAGGAATCGCGCGTATCAAACGGTTCCCGGCGGAAAGCAACGCCTCAGTGCGCTCCATCCGAGGTGATCGAAGCATCATGCCAGAAGTCAGCGACGACGCCACGTTGGGGGGTGGAACCACCAGCACGCCAGCGACGGAACGGTCCGCCGCCGAGCGGGGCAAGGGAAACAAGCGCAGTTTATCATGTGGAATTCCGAACTGGCAGATTTCCTCGATCCAAACGGCCGGGTCCGCGCCCGCGATGAACCAGGCGGCTGCTGGCCGAACCGGCTCGGCTGCGTGCCTAAGATGGAGCGTGAGTGTTTTCACCGGCCGGGACTGAAATGAATGACCTTTTCCAGCATGTCCGCCGGCCGAATTTGGGCAGCCGAGGAGGGTATGAAAAACGGCGCGCCGGCCATGCAGCCATCCGACGACCAGGCCGCCATCGAACTGTCGGAGAGCACGAAACTGACTTCCGGCAACGATGCGTCCGCGCTTTTCAAATGCAGCAAGCCGCGGCTATCCAGCCAGGCGCGCCGGCCATCGGGCCACGTGGCCACTTTCAAATGGAAGGGCTGCGACGAAGGCGGCGTCATGGGTTCAAAATTGCGAACCTCGGCGACATCCGGCGCGGAATATCCCAAGGGCCGCAGCACCAGCGCCTTGCCACCGGCATCAGCCAAATAATGCCAGGCGCCTCGCGCATCGCGCAGCGACACGCCGCCAACTGCCGGCAGATGAATGGCGTCAAAGCGCACGCGCAGGTTCGCGGTTGGCGGCATGATTGGCGGGTCAAGGGTTTTGGGCGCTTCGTCGGAAGTTACGACGGTGCAACGGTTCTTTTCGAGGTCGATCAATTGAAAAGCGCGGCTGCCCGCCACGCCGGGGACCAGGATGCGGTGGCCGTCCGGCGAGATTTCGGCATTGGAAGTTATGCGCGCCAAATTGATCACGCGCTCGCCGGCGTGCGAATAGACTTCACCCCGCACAGTCAGAATCCACGGGCCTTCGAAACCATCGCGATCAAAAAGCATGAGAACGTCCCTGGGCGGCAGGAATGGTTTGAGCGTCACGGGTTGGAATTGCAATTCCTGGCCGTTATAACTCACGAAAACGCTGGTTCCGTCCGAAAGTTTGGAATATTTCCCGCTGGAACCCAGGCGCGACTCCAGAGCCAAAGTCACGCCCAGTTTTTGGCCAGTGTCCATGTCGAATGCGATAATCCGCCGCCGGTTCACAAGGAATAAAACCCCGTTCTGCGCGTAGGCGCGCAAGGTCTGATTATCCAGCAGCGGCAGTTCGTGGGTGACGAGTTCGCCGGTGGTCGAATTCCAGGTTGTCAGCAATGCCAGGGCCTGAGAACTGCGGTGCTTGAGGACGTGGATCTTATTGCCGAAATTCGACGTGCCGAGCCACATTGTTCTGCCCTGCGGCAAATTGGCGGCCAGGACTTCGGCGCCCTGGCGGAGGTTTTCCCAGCGGAGCAACCGCCGATCCTGCATCACCGCGATGCCGCCTTCGGTCGAGTAACGAACGGCCTTTTGAATTTTCCCAACCACCGGCAGGAGAAAAGGGAATGACTGGAGAGAAAGAATCAGCGGCAGGTCGGGATTCCGCAGTTGGTCGCGCAACGAGGTTGCCCGCGGAGCGGCAAACAAGGTTTCCAATGAAATCTCCGCCTGGCACAGCGGCGAGTGCGCGTGCGGATGCAAAAACATCTCGAACGAGCCATCGCGATCAACCGTGGCGATGTAGAACGCCCCGGGATTGACCTCGCGCAGCCGCGCTTGAAACTCCGGGTCAGCGAGCGTGTCACGTTGGGTGACCAGCACGGCTTCAACTTCCGGTTCGCCCGCGAGTTGGGCGAAGAACGGCTGCAGCGACGCGCCGGGATGCGGGTTGCTGTGGAGGACGGCAAGGTGTTCGACCAAACCGGCGCGCGTGAAGAGGTTGATGCGTTCCACGCCGTTGCGCGCCGCCCGCCAGGTGGTGACTTCTCCGCGATGATCCTCGCGGCCCACGAGCGCAAGCGCCACTGCGGTCGCGAACACCCGTGGCAGCCCCCACGTCCGCACCCCGGCATCCAGCAACACGGCGAAACGCCCGGGCAGATGGTTCGCGGGCGGTTCGCGCCGGAAGTAAAGCGCTTCGTTTAGCGCCACCCGGGCCGCGAGCGTCAGATCATCGTTGGCCAGTTCGCTGGGCAGCAGGCGATCCAGGCTGCCGCGATTGGTGATGTCGGAAAACCCGCCCAGCGCCAGCTCATCCATTTCGGACAGGGAGCGCGGCAAGTAAAGCGCGGCCATGACATCACGCGTAACTTTCGCCAGGCCTTCGTGTTCCGGATCATTCTGCAATTGAGCCAGCAATTGGCGCACGCGCTCGGCTGGTTTCAGTTCCAGTTCGGTTTCTTCGGGCAGTTCATCCAGCCCCGTCTGCATTCGCAACGCCAGCTTCTCGGGCGAAAGCTCCTTCAGGCGATGATGGAGAAACAACAGGTTGGAGATCCATTTTTTCTCCGCCTCACCCCGGTTGAGAACGGGAAGGATGCCCGTTTTGAGATTCGCCCCCGGATGGTTCAACACTTCCTCTAAAGGTTGGCCCTCGCGGAAAACGCGGATGATGTCCCGCGCCGGGTGGATGCGCCGCTCGGGGCAGATCTCGAACACCGCCTCGATGAGATTCGCCTTGGCGCGCGGGCTGTTCCGCAATTCGGCCGGCAACTGATGCAACGCGCGCAGTCGCGCGAGAAATTCCGAAAACTCCTGGTTGGCGGCGTCGTTCCAGGGACGAAGAAACAGTTGGCGCGGAGCGGATGGAGCCCCGGCTTTAGCCGGCGGGGCGAGAGGCGGGACTCCATACCCGGCATCTTCACCCAGCACCTGGAGGCCGGGGTGTGCTGATTGAGGGAACTTGCCGCGGCAGGCTCCAAGCAACACCATGACCGCCGGGAAGGGCGGCAGCCCGCCTGACGCTAGCGTTTCCAGGATCTCGGCGATTTCCTCGCGAAAGGCAACTGTGGTCCCGTCGGCCCAGACCAGCACCTTGCCGTTTTCAGTCCAGCGCCAGGGATCGTTCTGGTCGCTCTGAAAATAGGCGAGTGCTCGTTGATAAGCGTCAGCGATCATGAGCGTTAAATTCTTCGCGCGTCGCGCGGGCGGCGCTGCGGCTGGCGCGGACAAATTGCTCGGAACGGATTACCTGATGCGTCCCTTCCTCCGCCAACACGACGACATCGTTCGGCCCGAGCGCAAATAAATCCTTCAGCGCCACGGGCTCGACGGGCGGCGACCAGGCGAAGCCGCAGGGCGTGAGGATGCCGGACTGGTTCACCATCCTGATACCGGGCAGCGGCGGCACGGGTTTTCCGAGCACGAGCGCCTGCTGATCGTCCGACACCGCGAAAGCCAGCCCATCAAGCCGGATGACTGGGGCGCGTTCGGCGAACCCGGTCCAGGCGGACAACGTGGTGAGCAAGGCGGCGGGCGGTTGTTCCACGCCACTGCGCACCAGGGTAAGCGCGAGTTTTTGGCGTGTCTCTCCAGCCATGGCGGCGGTGGGCAGTGCCGGAAGCAAGAGTTCCTTGAGAGGACGCCAGGCGACAGGAGGCAACGTTTCGCCCGGGATTCGCGAGTGCGGGGATTTCAGCCGTCCGGACTCGAGCACTTCAAACCGTTCCAAGCCGGGAACTTTCGCCAGAGTGCGATCCAGTTCCTCGCCTGAAGCGTTCCCTCGCAACCAAATCATCCCGTTTGCTTCTCCGCACTCCAAGCCTGGAAACAAACGCAATGCGGCCAGTTCAGCGAAGTCTGCCACCGTAATGCAAGCCGCCCAGTTACTCATGGTTGGGTTTCCTTGTTGCATGGGCGCATGTCTTACGGTGTCAATACTACACGGTGGGCCTCGGTATTACAAGCGACGGGGAAACAGGCTCCGCCGCAGGCGTCCTCAAATGCTCAGACGTTTCGCGAGAGCACTGACCACCTTCTGTCGGGCTGCCCGCCTCTCTGCCGCGGAGAGTTTTGGAAGTTTGTTGATGATTTCAATTGCGCTCATGGGCTTCAATCTGCCAGGTGCAAAGTGAATTCCCAACGCTCAGTACTCCATTGCGGCCAGGATTTCCTTCGCGACTTCGTTTTCCTTGTCGGAATCGATGACGGTTTGGGCCCAGCGGCGGGCGGATTCGACGTCGTCGGCGAGGGCGAGATAGATGCTGCGGGTAAGCGTGAAGTCGATGACCAACTGGCGGGACTTTTGTTGGGGCGGCAGGCCGGCCAGGATTTGTTCGGCGCGGGCGAGCCAGCCATTGGCGTCGCTGAGCACGTCCGGATCCTGGCTGCGCTTGAGCAGGAGCGCGCCGAGGGCAAGGTTGGCGGTGAGATCGTTGGGCGCCAATTTGATGGCCTCGCCCACCTGCTCTTCGGCATTGTCCCACTGTTGCAACCGTTCGTAGGCCTTGGCCAGGAGCAGATGACTGCGGGCGGAATCCTTCTGCTTGAGATGCGCTTCGCAAACGGAGAGCAGCTCGTCGTAGCGTTCGGACCGCGCGAGGGTGCCGGCCATCATTTCCCAAACCGGTTCGCGGGAAGGATCCAGCGCGAGCGCCCGGCGCAGATTGCCCAGGCGGCTATTGATCTCGTGGAGCACGGGGCCCTGCAAAATGCCGAGCACTTCCAGCGCGCCGGCGGCCTCCCGGGCGTTCGGGTTTTGCGCGAGGTCTTCCAAACGGGTCATGGCGGCGCGAATGGAACACTGGGACGCGTCCGGCAGCGTGGTCCAATCGAAGCCTTCGCCGACGCCTTTTCTGCCAATGCGGGCGTTGACGCCGTAGATTTCAAACAGCACGACGTTCCCAATCAGCGCGTAATCCTTCGGGTCCAGCCGGCTCGCGTGTTGCAGGTCGGCCAGGCTTTCGGATGAAAAGTAGTCGCTCAGGATTTCCACGTCCGTCTTATGCTCGCCCGAGGCTTCGCGGATGTCGTTTAAAAGGTAATTCCGCAAGGTGTGGTGCAGGCCGCGGCGAAGATAGACTTCGGGTTCCGATGGGGCGTTGGTGACCGCGCGATTGAAGCAATCCCCCGCTTCCTCCAAGCGCCGGCGCGCGGCGGTGATGCGATCGCCGGCCAGGTCCGATTCGTCCCCGAACCGGTTTTTGACTTTGAAGTCGGGGGTTGGGGTTGCGCCTTCGGAAATATCGCGGCGGGATTCCGTGTCCAGGAAGCGGCCGAGGGCCAGCCAGCATTTCCATTCGCTGGTTCCGGAACGGACGGCGCGACGCAACACGCTTTCGGCTTCCTGCCGTTTGCCGGTGGCGCCGAGGACCTCACCGAGGCTGGCGAGGAGAAGCGGGTCGTCGGGCTGCAATTCCAAACGCTTGCGAAAGAGGCGGACGGCTTTGGCGCGGGCGCCGAAGGCGTTGCCCGAATCGCCCGAGTCGGCGTAGAGGGAGCCGAGGCGCAGCCAGCCGTCGGCGTCGTTGGGATCTTCGCGGAGGTCCTGGCGGAGCGCCTTGATTTGCGCAGTCTGGTCACGGGGGGCCAGCGCGAAACCGGTTTCGGGATCGAAGGTCCATTCGGGCTGGAAGTTGATTGCGGGGAGCTTGACGAGGCGGCGGAGCTTGTCCTTGCCCAGTTCCGGCGTGGCCGCGTGCAGGCCAAAGGCCAGCAACGAACACAACAGAACCAGTTTCACGCGCATAAAAACTGCTCTTCGAGCGCCAATATCCTAGACGGAGGAGCAGAATTGGTGCCAGAGAAAAATGATGGAAAGCACCAGATTCCAAGCTCCAAGCACCAGAGAAGTTTCAAGATCCAAATTCCAAGGGTCGCAAACCGTTTGCAGTTCGAGATTTGGTGTTTTTCTGATGTTTCGCCGTAGCTGCTTTTGAGCGAAGGCGCGTTTTTAGGCGAGCAAGGGGCGAAGATAATAAACCCACATCGCAGGCACTTCGCGCGCCATGAAATAGGGCATCTGTCGCAGGAAATAACTCTCCCGGGCCGGGACGGTATAAACGTCCCAGCCGGTTCGTTGGTATGCGAGTTTGATGCGCGGCAGGTGATAGAAGTGGCTGACGACCAAAATGCGGCGAGCGTGCAATTGCGCGAAGATGGCTTCGGTGTTCCTGACCGTGGCCTGGGTGTTCAGGCCGCCGGTATCAATCAGAATGTCCTCTGGTTTGACACCGGACCGAATGGCCATGGTTCGCATTGCTTCCGTTTCGTGGATCGCGCCATCGCCGGGGCCGCCGGAGAAGATGAGCTTGCGGGCCAGGCCGTCGCGGTAAAGCTGGCAGGCGGTTCGCACGCGGTCGGCGAGCGCGTCCGAAGGACGTCCATCGGCGTAGGTTCTGGCGCCGAAGACGACGGCGGCATCGGCGGGGCGGCGATAATCGGTTTTGCCAAAAAAGAACATTTGGGCGAGCGGGAAAGCGACAAGGCAGGCGAGCAGCATGGCCACAACGGCGGTCGAGGTTCTGAAACGCAAGCCGGAGGATTGATTTTGGGGCGCAGAAGTTTGGACGTGCCATAGCGTTGTGCGCCAGATGAACAGCAGCGAGGCAAAGACAAAGAGCGAGAGGGGGACCGGCAGGGTGGAATGCACCCGCCCGCGCGCCAGCAGGGTGTAAAACTCGAGGGCGTTCCATAAGACTGTCGCCATCGTGAAGAACACGCAGACCGTTGTTAGCATTCGCCGCCAGGTGGAGCGCGGTGGACGGACTCCAAGACTGGTGAGGCAAAGGCCGCAGAGCAGGAGAAGCAACCGGGCCGGAAGCGACGGGAGGATACGCAGGTCGATCCAGAAAAGGTTGGCATCGAAGTTCGACCGCAAAACATTGCCGCTCAGATTGACGAGGGTGAAACCGCCCAGGAAAAGCGCGAGACCGCGTGCGGCCGCGCGGGGGAAGGCTGGGCGGCGCGGGTTTGAGATGTCGGTTTGCAGTAACCTCAATTGCATGGGTAACAGTTTCATATTTGTCTCCGTCGTTTCCAATCCAGCCGCACAAGAATTCTCTTCTTCCAGGTGCCATCCCATTCGACGGTGAGGCCGTGATGTTGAACAGTGGCGACAATCTCCCTTGCAATCTCCAATGCGGCTGCCTCGCCTTCCTGCACTGCGCCATAGCCGAGATAAACGCCATGGCCTTCGACGGCAGCTTCCGTGTCCTGCATGTGGTAGTAGGTAAAGCCACGCACGCGCTGTCCGCGGCGGTTCGCAGTTTCCACCTCACCCCAAATTTCTCCGGAAGCGCAGTTGCCGCAGCAACTAAAATCCTGCCGCGCAACGATGCCGGCCCGCTCCAACTCGGCAAACGCGGCGTCGAGCCGGTCGCAATCGGTCTGTGGCGGCCAATTCGCCTGCTCGCGCAAGTGCGTCTGGATCGCTTCGCGGGTCAATTGTTCGGCGTGCGGGCGCAACTCATCTCCGTCGTACTCGTCGGCCAACACTTCGAGAACGCCCGTGCGAATCTGTTCCTCATTGTGAAATCCCGCGGCGACGTCGCGCTGAATGCGGTCGCGCATCTCGTCGAGTGCCTTTTGTAGTTCCTCGTTATCCATGGCAAAGGGCGCGTTGGTTAACTTGTGGTTCGAGTATGAGTCAAGTTGGTGCGAGCCTCAATAAGAAATGCGTGCAAGAAGGATTGGAGTGGAGTGGGGCACGGAGGCATGGAGAAAAGACTGATTTGAAATTTGAAAACAGAACGCAAAGGCCGGACCCGGACCGAGGACGACGACGAGGACGAGCACGAGATGCAGGACGCGGGTGGGGTGTGGGCACGTCCGAACGCGGCGCTGCACGCCGCACTCCAAGACGAAGCGGGCAAACCAGATTTGAAGGCCGGGTGGACTTCTGGGTTTTTAGCGTTCATAATCGACACATGCTTGAGTACGAAGACGCTTTGGAGCGGATTCTCGCCGCGGTCGGGCCAGCCACGGCGGAACGCACTCCGCTGGCGCAGGCTCATCGGCGGATTTTGGCGGAGCGCATTCTTTCGCCGATGGATTTGCCGCCATTCGATAATTCGGCCATGGACGGGTACGCGGTGCGGGCCAGGGATGTGCAGGGCGCGACCGCGAATGCGCCGAAACAGTTGCGCTTGCGCGGGAAGGTGGCCGCAGGCGGGAATTTCCAAGGCGCGGTGGAACCGGGGGATTGCGTGCGGGTGTTCACCGGTTCGCTGCTGCCGCCGGGCGCGGACGCCGTGGTGATGCAGGAGGACACGCGCACAGAGCCGGGCGAACCGGAGGTGGTTTGGTTCCTGGACGGCGCCAAGCCGTGGGAGAATGTCAGGTTCCGGGGCGAGGATGTGAAGCGCGGCATGGTGGCGGGCGAGGCGGGCGAGGAAGTCAGCGCGGGGCGCGTGAGTCTGTTCGCCGCGCTTGGGCTGGGCGAAGTCAGCGTTGGCAAGCGTCCGGTGGCGGGCTTGCTGGCGAGCGGTTCGGAGTTGGCGGAGCCCGGACAGCCGCTGCCGCCCGGGGGGATTTACGAGAGTAATCGCGCGGGTCTCGCGGCCTTGCTGGCCCAGGCCGGCGCGACGTCGAAAAGTTTTCCACTGGTGAAAGACAGCGCCGCGCTGACGCGGGAGGCGCTGACGGCGGCCTTTGCCGAGTGTGACGTGGTGATTACCACGGGCGGGGTTTCGGTGGGTGAACTGGATTTCATCAAGAGCGCCTTTGTGGAACTCGGCGGCGAGCAGGAGTTCTGGCGGGTGGCCATCCGGCCGGGGCGTCCTTTTGTTTTTGGGCGCTGGCAGGGGAAGTTTCTCTTTGGGCTGCCGGGCAATCCGGTTTCGGCGTTCGTCACTTTTCTGCTGTTAGTGCGGCCCGCGTTGCGTCGCTGGCAGGGAGCAACTGAAGCGGGTTTGGCGCGGCAAATGGGCACCTTGGCCGAGGCGCTCTCGAACCCGGGCGAGCGGCGGCATTTCATGCGCGTGCGAATCGATGGCAATGGAGAAATCCGGCCTGCGGGCGGCCAGGCTTCGCATATGCTCAACTCGCTGGCGGGGGCAAATGCGCTCGTGGATGTGCCGCCTCAAACTACGCTGAAGGCTGGGAGTGTGGTACAGGCTTTACGATGGCAGTGATGGGAGGAACTCCGAGGTTCGGAGTTGGGCCACTTGAAGGGGCTCCGCGCAAAGCTATCGCGTCGCGGCCTTAGAATTTGCGTTGCGGCAGGCTGAACTCTGAGGCGCGCTCGATGGTCAGAGGCGCGGGTTTGGGAGTTTCCACCAGCTTGAACTGGGGCTGAGGCAAACCCAGCGCGCGAAGCGTGGGATCATCCAGCACGTGAGGGCGAACATTGGCGGCCTGGGCGGCGGCCCCGAGAACGGGGCTGGCCGCGCTGTGGTATTCGACGGGCGCCAAGGGGTTCACCGGGGCGGTTGGCGGAGTAGTATTGCCAAAATTACCAAAGTCCGCGCTTGGCACTGCTGGTGACGAGCCGGGAAAGGCGGCCGGGTTGGCAAAGGGAGACGACGCGGCAATAGGCGCGGTCGCGCGGCCATCCAGCAAGCTGCTAAAATCCGCGCGGTGCTGTTGTTGCGCCCGGATCTGCTCGGTTGTGGGCGGCGCAGCGCTCGCCGCCCAGGGAGGAAGCGATGCGCTGCCATTATCGGTCGCGAAAGTACCCCAAGCCTGCTCGTTTGTTGTAAAAGCGAAGTTCGCCCGGTTAAGAATATTGGTGCCCGCAAAGTCCCGGTTCTGGCCCGCGCCGGGCTGCTGGCTCATTTCAATGGCACTTAGCCCGTGTCTTTTGCCAAGATTTTCGTAATACTTATCGATGGCACCGAGGCTTTGCTTTTCCTTGCCATCGGGGCCGTATTCCTTTACGTGAAGCAGGTCATCAACATTGGCTTGCGGCAGCAGATCGGCGGAATCAATGAATGCCCAATTCTTTCGCTGGTCGATCAGTTCCCGTTGGCGCTTGTTGGGCACGGATTGGGGATTTGGCGACCGCACCGGAGGCATCACCGGGTCAAGGGAGTTGCCCTCCTTCATGGATTGAAACGGCTTGAACAGGTCTTCCTCAATCTGCTTTGAAAAGGACTTGTCCGGTTCCAGCCGATTCAGATTGGAAATGGTGATGGGCGCAGCCGGGTCCGAAAACTGGATCTTCTCCTGCTTGCCGCCCGCCAGAACCGAGCCGGCGAGCACCAAAGGCAGAATCAAGGCGGCATAACCCGCCCCGCTGCGAACACTGGAAGTTAAACAACGCATTTGCGTCCGGAATCGTATCGCACCGTTTGCCCTCAGTCAAAGTTGAATTTGAGCGACAGGGATAAGACAACCAAAGGCCCCAAACCACTCATTTTCAGTTGATTGGCCGTTGCCACGACCAATGGCCACCAATGGCCAGCGCAAGCTCTGCCCTGGCTACAGTTCCGCTGCTTCCCCGGCATCCGAGCCCCCCGCGCTCGTATCGCGGCAAATGCCCCGCTTGGATGCGGCCACAAAGTCCAAAAGCACTCGCGCCGCCGGACTGGTGAATTCCTGGCGCGCCTGCGCCACCGCGCGGCCTACGTTTTGCCCGCTGCGAAAGAGCAACCGATACAGCTTCTTCAGTTGCAAACGGTCCTCCGTGCCAATGCCCGCCCGCCGTAGGCCGATGACGTTGAGCCCGCAAATTCCGTTGTCGCCGCGCGCCACGGCGTAGGGCGGCAGGTCCTTGCTGATTGCTGAACCGCCTTGCATCAGCGCGAGCGTGCCCACGCGCACGAACTGATGCACGAGGCAGTTGCCCGAAATGAACGCGCGATCCTGGACCAGCACATGCCCGCCGAGCAACGCTCCATTCGCGAGGATGACGTGGTTGCCCAGCAATGAGTTGTGCCCGACGTGGCAGTTGGCCATCAAAAAATTATTTGAGCCGATCACCGTGTCCTCCGTAATCTTGTTCGCGCGGTGCACAGTGACGTGCTCGCGAAAGACATTATGGTCGCCGATGCGCAGACGGGTTGGTTCATTGCGATATTTCAGATCTTGCGGCGCGTCTCCGATGACACAGCCCGCGTGAAACTGATTTCCCGCACCGATGGTCGTGACGCCGGTCAGGCAGGCATGGGGCCCGATGAAACAATCCGGGCCGATCTCCACGTGCTCATCGATCACGGAGTAAGGGCCGACACTGACGCTGGAGTGCAGCTTTGCCCGCGGATGAATAATGGCTGTCGGATGAATCACCCCTGCATTTCGACAAAGTCGGGTGGATAATTCAAGCCTTGTCGCTGAAGATATCCAGTTTGCTTGTGCCTGGACTGGGCAATTGAAAGATTTGTTTCGCACCGCTAGACTCGGAAACGAACATGAGAAACAAGCGGCTGGTCATCTCGCCGGGCTTAGGCGTGCGCATTGCGGCAGCAATCATTCTCCTGGGAACGATTTCGAACTGCCTGGCGGATGTAGCTTCGGTTCAGCGTCCGAACATCGTGCTGATTCTGGCCGATGATTTGGGATACTCCGACCTGGGATGTTTCGGCTCGGAGATTTCGACTCCCAATCTGGACCGGTTGGCATCATCCGGGATGCGGTTGACCCAGTTTTACACCACGCCGCGCTGCTGTCCCACGCGCGCTTCGTTGCTGACGGGCTTGTATCCGCAACAGGCCGGCATCGGAGCCATGATGGAAGACCAAGGCGTTCCCGGTTATCGCGGCGAACTGAACCAGAACTGCATCACCATCGCCGAAGAATTGCGCCGCGCTGACTATCATACCCTCATGGTTGGGAAGTGGCATGTTTGCCACGTTCATTTCAACGGCAAAGCCCAACTCAACCGTGAATCCGACGAACCCTTTTGGGAGAACAAGAACGGCTGGCCGCTTCAACGCGGGTTCGAGGACTTTTATGGAACCATCCACGGCGTTTGCAGTTACTATGATCCGTTCTCCCTGGTGCGCGGCAACACGCCCGTCAAACCGGAGCCAACGAACTTTTATTATACTGACATCATCAGCGACCGCGCCGTTGAAGACATCGACCGGCACGCGGGCGGCGACAAGCCGTTTTTCCTTTACGTTGCCTATACCGCTCCGCACTGGCCTTTGCAAGCGCCCGACACGGACATCGCCAAATATCGGCAACGTTATTTGGCTGGTTGGGACGTGATTCGGACCAATCGTTATCAGCGGCAGATCGAGCTTGGAATCATTGACAAGAATTGGCCGCTCTCACCGCGCGATCCGCGCGTCGGTCCGTGGAGCGGCGTGCGCGACAAGGAGTGGGAAGCCAACCGCATGGCCACTTACGCCGCGATGGTCGAGCGCATGGACCACGGCATTGGGCGCATTCTTGGCGAACTCAAAACGAAGGGCATCGAGGAGAATACGCTGGTGATTTTCTTCTCGGATAACGGCGCTTGCGCTGAAATTCTCGATCCCGCGTGGTACGATATTCCCAGCCGCACGCGCTCCGGGCAAACGGTCAAAGTGGGCAACAGCAATCACTCGGTATTTGCGGGTCCGGAGGATGTCTGGCAAAGCTACGGCGTGCCGTGGGCCAATGTCAGCGATACGCCCTTCCAACTCTACAAACACTTCACCCACGAAGGCGGAATTGCGACCCCGTTCATCGTTCGCTGGCCGGCAAAGATTAAACATGTGGGCACGCTATCGCGACAGATTGGTCACGTCACCGACATCATGCCCACCCTCGTGGATGTCGCCGAGGCAAAGCATCCGGACAATTACAACGGTCACGCCATCCTGCCCCTGGAAGGCCAAAGCCTCCGGCCGATTTTTGAGGACAAAGTGCGCGAGCATCCGAACCCGATTTTTTGGGAGCACGAGGGTAATCGCGCGGTTCGGCTAAGCCAATGGAAACTCGTGGCGCTACATGGAAAGGACTGGGAACTCTACGATGTCAATGCGGATCGCACCGAACTTCAGAACCTGGCTCCGAAGTATCCGGAAAAGGTGAAGGAAATGTCCGCCCTCTACGACGCGTGGGCCAAACGTTGCGGTGTTCTGCCTCCCGAACAATTGCCCCGGCCCCGGCCAACCACCCCAGCCCGGAACGGCGTGGTCGAACACTCGGATTGAAAAGGAGACTTTCGCGACCTTGTCAGGCGTAAAAATGCCCCAACTCCCGCAACGAGGCATAATCCTTCTCCCGCTGCTCCGTCTTGCGGCCCAGAATGATGTGGTCCAGCACGTCGATCTTCAACAACTGCCCGGCGCGGATCAAATCGCGCGTCACCTTGATGTCGGCGTCGGAAGGTGTCGGGTCACCGCTGGGATGATTGTGAACCAGGACGAGGGCGGAGGCGCTGACGGCGATGGCCGATTTGAAGACTTCGCGCGGGTGGACCAGGATGGTATCGAGCGTGCCCTGCGAAACCTGCTCCACGCTGATCAATCGCCGCCGCGTATTGAGCAGCACGACCTGGAAATGCTCGACCCCGTACGCCCGATTCTCCTCGCGCAACAGGTCGGCGATGCTTTCCGGGTTGTCAAGCACGGGCGATTCCTGGCGGATTTCCTTGGCCATGCGCCGCGCGAGCGCGAAGGCGCTGACCAGCGCGATTGCTTTGTCGCGCCCGATGCCCTTGACCTTCCGCAGATCGGGCAAGGTCGCGCGCGAAAGGTTGTCGAGTGTGGAATACTTTTGCAGCAACTGCTCGGCGACGTCGATGGCAGAAGCGCCTTTCATTCCCGTGCGCAAAAGAATGGCGATGAGTTCCGAGTTTTTGAGAGCGTCCGCGCCGTGTGCCGCCAGCCGTTCGCGAGGGCGCTCGCTGTCCGGCAAATCCTTGATACGGATGCTGCCGTTACTGTTGCTGCCGGTGGTCATTGGCCATTCTCTTAAACCATAAAAGGGCGCCTGCGCGAAGCAAAATGTTGGCCGTGACATTCCCTGGCCGGCGGTGTCTAATTGGCGATGCAAACACTCGTTCTGGAAATGCCCGTGGAATCCGAACTGCCCGTGACCTGCGCAACGCGGCCATCCAAGGCCGATTTCGCGGCGCTGTACGAAGCGCATAGTCGCGCGGTTTATTACCTGGCCTTGCGGTTTCTGGGCGATCCCACGCGGGCGGAGGACGTGACGCACGACGTGTTTCTCAAGGCCTTTCGCAAGCTGGACCAATTTCGCGGCGACTCCTCCTCTCGCACCTGGTTGTATCGGATCACCATCAACCATTGCCAAAACCTGCGCCAAAGCTGGCACAGCCGGCACGTCTTCAGCAACGCGGACGAGACGGTCATGGAAATTGGCGGCGTCCATGCCGATTCGCCCTTGAAAGTACTCGAGACCAAGGAGCTGGGCCAACGCATCCAGAAGACCCTTGACACTCTGCCCGAGGAATACCGCCTCCTGCTTCTGCTCGTGGCGGATGAAGAATTGAGCTACGACGAAATCGCCGCGCTCACCGATCAGACCACCGACGCTGTGCGGGGCAAGTTGCATCGCGCCCGCAAAACTTTTGCCCAACTTTTCCAAAAATCCGCCTGAGGCCTGCCATGAAAGAGCCATCCAAATCAAATCCGCTCAGAAAGCAGCCACACTTGCCCTCTGAAAAATCGCGCGTTCCATCGCACCGTGAATTCACCTCGGTCGAGGAAATGTTGCGCCACGACGCTGCGTTGACGTCTGTCCCGCGCACCGTGCAAGGACGCATCGAGAAATCCGTCACGCGCGGGGCCAAACCCGGGCGTTCCTGGTGGAAGAAAATCTTCGGGGGCGAGTAGAAGGAAAACACCAAGCATCAGAAAAACACCAAGTAACAAACACCAATTACGCTTTAATTGTTTGGCGCTTGAGGCTTGATATTTAGCGCACGCTACGCGCTTCCCGCCGTCTGCAGCTCTCGCACGATGAACGGCGCAAACTCCTCATGCAAATGTGGCGGGATGCGTGCCTTGAACCAGGCTTTTTCGCCCTCGTAATCGCGTTCGATCACCTGGCCCACCGCATGAAGACGGGCTATGACCGCGGCGGCTTCGTGCGGCACGGAAAGTTCCATGAACTCGCGCACCGGGCGGACCTGGCTGTTGAGTTCCGCCAATAGTGCGGGGAGCCCTTCGCCCGTTTTGGCGGAGACACCCACCGCGCCCGGGTAACGATCCAGAAACGTATGGCCGTTGCCGTTGAGTTTATCGGTCTTGTTGAACACCATGAGCGTGGGTTTGCCCGTCGCGCCGATTTCATCCAGCACCGAGTTCACGGCCTGAACCTGCTCATCCGCCTGCGGATGGCTCGCGTCCACCACATGCAGCAGTAAGTCCGCCTGCACCACTTCTTCAAGCGTGGCTTTGAAGGCTTCCACGAGGCCGTGGGGCAACTTGCGAATGAAACCCACCGTGTCGGTCAACAGCACATTCTGGTTCGTGGGCAGACGGAGGCGGCGCGTCGTCGGGTCGAGAGTGGCGAACAACTTGTCCTCCGCCAGCACCACCGCACCGGTCAGGGCATTGAGCAACGTGGATTTTCCGGCGTTTGTGTAACCCACAATGGACGCCAGCGGCCATTGGTTGCGTTGCCGGCCCTGGCGTTGCGTGGAACGCTGCCGGCGGACCACCTCCAATTCGCGCGCGATCCGCGCAATGCGATCCTGCACGCGGCGGCGGTCGGTTTCCAACTGCGTTTCACCGTCACCGCGCATGCCGATGCCGCCCTTTTGCCGGGACAAGTGGCCCCAAAACCGCGTGAGTCGCGGCAGCAGATGCTGGAGTTGGGCCAGTTCGATTTGCAGCTTGCCCTCCTTGGTGCGGGCGCGTTGGGCAAAAATATCGAGAATCAGCGACGTGCGGTCGAGCACCTTGCAATCGAATACCCGTTCCAGATTGCGGCTTTGCGCGGGGGAAAGTTCGTCGTCGAAAATAACCGTGTCCACGTCCGTCTGGCGGCAGTGGCGGGCGAATTCATCCGCCTTGCCGCTGCCGATGAATGTGCCCGCGACCGGGGCTTCAAGCTTTTGGGTTCCGTCCCCGACCACCTGCCCGCCGGCGGTGCAGGCCAGTTCGGAAAGCTCCTCCAGGGAATCACGCGTGTCCAACGCGTTGCGGGACTTGAGTTCAACACCGACGAGGAAGACTCGTTCGGTCCTTTTGGTGGCGGTCGTTATTAAAGCTTTCAATTCCTATCTTCGAAGGGAGCATAACACATTTTGGCAATTTGGGAAGGGGTTTAAAAAGAAGGCCCGGCTCGCTTACAGCCGGGCTTATGGGGGAGCAGCGCCTGTGAGTTACGCTGCCATGCCTTACCTTAGCCGACTCTGGAATTCCCGCACGTCGGCATTTGGCTGACAATGTTGTAAGGAACCGCCTACCACGAGACGCCCGCTGCCAAGGGCTTCAGCACGGCTCGCTTTCCTCCGGACCGGCAATAATGCGCGCGCCCCGCTTGTACGTGATGTAGGAATAAAACCACTGAAACAAAACCGCCACTTTGTTCCGGAAGCCCACCAGAAAAATCAGGTGCACGACCAGCCAGGCCAGCCAGGCCAGCCAGCCGGAAAACTCGAATCGCCCGATTTTTGCCACCGCCGCCGAACGTCCGATGGTCGCCATGGTGCCCTTGTCCCAATACTTGAAAGCAGGCCGTTTCGTCGCGCCACGGAAAGCCAGTTCGTTCTCAATGATTCCGGCTGCGTGCCGGGCCATTTGCATCGCCGCCGGCGAAACGCCCGGGACTGGCTTGCCATCCGCTCCCAGGACCAGCGCCATGTCCCCCACGGCAAAGACTTCCGGATGTCCCGGCAAACTCAAATCCGGGTTCACCTGCACGCGCCCCGCCCGATCCAATGGCACACCGAGCTTCTTCGTCAGCGGCGTTGCCGAAACCCCGGCGGCCCAAAGAATGTTCGCCGCCCGAATCGTTTCTCCATTTTCCAGGTCCACCCTGCCTTCGGTGATATTCTTCACCTTCGTGTTGGTGCGAACTTGAACCCCCAGTTGCTCCAATTGCCGTTGCGCGCTCGCGGACAATTCCGGCGGCAGGTTGGAGAGAATGCGCGGAGTGCCCTCGAGCAAAATAACGTGTGCCTGCCCGGGATCGATCCGCCGGAAATCTTTTTTGAGGACATGCCGCGCCAATTCGGCGCAAGCCCCGGCCAGTTCCACGCCCGTCGGGCCGCCGCCGACCACCACGATGGTCATCAACCGCTCGTGCATGTCCGGCGGCGGCTCGGTTTCCGCCTTCTCGAAGGCCAGCAATATCCGGCTGCGGATGTGCAGCGCATCTCCCAGCGACTTCAAGCCCGGCGCAAATGGCTCCCATTCCGGATGGCCGAAGTAACTCGTGCAACCGCCCAGCGCCAGCACCAGGTAATCATAACTGAGCGTGTTTTCCTCAAGCATGACCTTTCGCTCCGCCAGGTTGAAATCGCGAACCGTATCGAGCAACACCGTTACATTTGTCCGGTCCGAAAGGATCGAGCGGATCGGCTGCGCGATGTCTGGCGCGGACAATCCCGCCGTCGCCACCTGATAGAGCAAAGGCTGAAACAAATGGTGATTGGTGCGGTCCACCAGCGTGATTCGGGCGGTTGGATCGTGAAAATGCTTGCAGAATTCCAATCCCCCAAAACCTGCGCCCAATACTACAATGTGCGGTTCCTTCTGCGTCATACCCCCACTGTTCAAGGAAAACCCGAAAAATGCAACCTCCGGCAGACTTCAACAGCACGAACGCAAAAGCGAACGGGTATTCCGTATGGAGTCCTGACTTTAGACGGCGGGTGCATGCACAACGGCCAAGGGGGCCGACGAATTTTTGGCGTGCCCGACCATGCCACAGCGCTGCCGGCTAAAGACGGGCTCCATGCTCAGAAGAGCCACACGCGAAGCCGCTTCCGAATCGCGCGCCTTCACTTCTTCTGATACGTCCCCATCAACTCTCCTTCGCCGAGGATGTGACCATCCATCGCCCTGGCCAAATCCTTTTTCGTGAGGGCGGGCTTGAGATCGAGCTTTGCGTCGAGCGCGTAAAGTCTAAAAAAGTAGCGGTGCGGCTTGCCGGGTGGCGGACTTGGCCCATCGTAGCCGATGCGTCCAAAATCGTTCACCCCCTGCCTGGAGCCGTCGGCCAGTTCCGGCGATTTCGCCACGCCCTCGTTCAGGCCGGCGCTGGCCGGCGGCAGGTCGTAAATCACCCAGTGTACCCACGTCCCCAGCGGCGCGTCCGGATCATCGCAAATCAGCGCGAGACTTTTCGCGGCGGGCGGGACGCCCGACCATTGCAACGCGGGCGAAAGGTTCTCCGCATCGACGATGTGACGGCGTGGAATCGGCTGACCCTCGGCAAAGGCGGTCGAAGTGAGTTGAATTTTCACAGTGGTTCCATTGGTCGGCGGATCTCCCCGGTTGCAGCCAATGATGAGCCCAGCCAGCAATGTCGCGGCAAAAAGTCTTCCGATCCGCATCCTCATAAACGCATTTTACACCTGAGCATGCGTTTGCAAAACCAAATTTCCGCGCCCCCACCTTCACCCTACTGCTTCCATCTGCAAGTTGTTGTTGATCATAATTTTTTGCCAGGTCTTCCGGGAAAGGCTCGACGTCAAATCCTCGATCTGGTCCACCGCGCTCAATACCACCGGGTCGTCGTACTTCTGCACGTACAACGCCGCAATCTTCCCAATCAACGAGGACATTTCGCTGCAATAATCCAGGTAACGCGACAATTCGAAACGGGTCATCATCCGCTTGGGCGAAGAAGCGGTGCTGCCTTTCCCCGTAATCGTTTCCGGATCCTTCGTGAGTTGGTGCATGTCCACGATGTGCGCCAACGAACGCAACTCGTGCAGCAGCTTCAGCGCCCGGTTTCGTTTGAGGCGCACCTCCAGCGTGAACAGCGAGAAGATCGCGCCGCCGATCAGCAACACCATGTTCATCGCTGCGTCCATTCCCTGGAAAAATTCGGTGAGCCGGTCCACTTGCGCTGAAATCTTCACATGAAAGGCGATCCAGGCCATCAGGGCGAGAAACGCAATCACCAGGACGCCAATGCCGATGCGAAAGGGCAGGAACGGGTGCGAGATGGCCTCGGCCTTGACGGCCGCTTTTTCCGCGACGTGCAACAAGTCCTCGGCCACGCGTCCGAGACTGGCCTGCGGAAACCGCTCTTGAATCCGGTTCCGCAATTGCCGGACCGTCTCGATTATTTTCCCCGCATCCAGGTTCCGGTACACAGCGGACAAATTCCCAAGCGCCTCCCCATTGTCAAGCGCCCAATTGCCCGAACCAAGGCAGGGGCTGCGCGTTGCGCCGTCAGCGCCTCACCCGAGACCTGAAAGCCGAAGCCGGGCAATTACTTATTTGGTTGCCGCTATGCTATGCTGTTTGCCGCGCCCGAGTCGAACGTTCGTTCTATTGGCGGGCGGCAGCATTTGGCGCAAACTATATGACGACAGCCCAGAAAGATAAGAAAATGCGGGTAACAGTATCCATCGTGGAAGACAACCGGGGAACGAGGGAGAGCATCGTGGAGCTGCTCGGTCGGGCGCCGGGGTTGCGGTGCCTGAGCGCGCATGCGACAGGCGAAGATGCCTTGCGCACGCTCCCGGAGGAGAAGCCGGACGTGGTGTTGATGGACATCAATCTGCCGGGGATGAGCGGCATCCAATGCGTGGCGCGGTTGAAGCAGCGGCTGCCGCAGGCGCAGGTGTTGATGCTGACGACCTACGAGGATGGCGACCGGATTTTTGAATCGTTGCGCGCGGGAGCGAGCGGTTACCTGCTCAAGAATCTTCCGCCGGCGGAGTTGGTGCAGGCGGTGGAACAAGTCCACGCCGGCGGCGCGCCGATGTCGATGCAAATTGCGCGCCGCGTGGTCAGCCATTTTCAGCGCATCAAGCAGTCGGAGACAGATGTGGACAAGTTGACGAAACGGGAGCAGGAAATCCTGGCTTTGCTGGCCAAGGGCTACTTGTACAAGGAAATCGCCGATCAACTGGGGATCACCTTGAGCACGGTGCGCGCGCATCTGCACACGGTCTATGAGAAGCTTCACGTTCAGTCGCGCACGCAGGCGGTCGTAAAGTTCCTTGGGCAGCAGCATGATTAGCGCAAGCAATGAACCTGAATTTTTCAAAAGTATGAAATGGAGGGGGAAGAGAGCCAACGCGGGGCCTAGTCCGGCTGGGCGCAGGGGTGGTTTCACGTTGATTGAACTGCTGGTGGTCATTGCGATCATCGCCATTCTGGCGGCGTTGCTGATACCCGTGCTGGCCACGGCCAAGGAGAAGGGGCGGCGCGCCAGTTGCATGAGCAACCTGCACCAGATAGCCCTCGGGCTGCGCATGTATGCCAATGACAACCGGGAAAACCTGATGGCGGGCCCGCCGGCGGGCACCTGGTTGTGGGATTTGTCCACGAACATCATCGATCCACTGGTGGAAACGGGGGTGAAGCGGCCCGTGCTTTATTGCCCCGGAATGAAGGCGTCGGTCTGGGACGATGATCGCTGGTGGTATTACAGCGGCAGTGGAACAGCCAACTTCAGCAGCGTTCATCGTGTGACGGGTTATGGCTGGCTGCTGGCGCGCACGGGAAGCATGGGCACGCTGACGTACCCCAAGGAATTTCAAGCCAGGATCGACCAGACCAACATGGCGACCCTGGAGATCACGGTCTGTCCAACGCTTTCCATAACTGCGGGGGCAGTGGACCAGTTCGTGGCGGTGACCAGCGACAGCAACATCGTGCCATTTCAAAGCAGCGGCCACATGTCCGGACGTTTTCCGACGGGCGGGAATGTCCTGTTCCTGGACGGCCACGCTTCCTGGCGGACGTATAAAAACATGAGCCGGTGGTATTACACCGGTTCGCGGAATATTTACTTTTGGTTTTGAACGATCCGGCAGGGCCTTGCTTCACATTCCGGACGGCGCGTTTGGCCTGGGCGCGTAGTCGGGATAGAGCCGGGTAATGCACTCGGGGCAAATGCCATGGGTGAACTCCGCCTCCGTGCGGGCGGAGAGATAGGATTCCACCTTCTGCCAGTAGCCGCCGTCATCGCGGATCTTTTTGCAGGAGGCGCAAATGGGCAGCAGCCCGCGCAACGTCTTGACGTTGGCCAGCGCCTCGGTCAATTCGCCGATCAATTCCAAGCGCTCTTGCTCCACCCGCTTGCGCTCGCCGATGTCGGATTCGATGGCTGATACGCCCACGACTTCACCGCGAAAATCTTTGATGGGCGAGAGCGCAACCGATATGTCGATCGCCGCGCCGTCCTTGCGCAATCGCACAGTTTCGAATCGCTCGACGCGGCTGCCATGTCGAATGCGTTCGTAAATGGCCGGCAGTTCCTCCGGCCGGTAAGGCGGAACCAGAACGGACAGCGAGCGTCCCTTGATCTCATCGGCTCCGTAGCCGTACATGCGTTCGGCGCCGCCATTCCAGCTTAGGATGACTCCGTCCAGGGTTGTGCCGATGACGGCGTTCTCGGAGGAATCCACGATGGCGGCGAGGTAAGCCATGGCTTGTTCACCGCGTTTGCGCTCGGTGATGTCGCGCGTGAAGCAACGGGAGCGAACGAATTTGCCCTTTTCCCAGAGGACATTCGAATTGATCAGGACGTGCCGGGTGTCGCCATCCTTGCGCTGAAGACGGACTTCATAGTCGTGGAGAATCTCGCCGCGATGCAATCGCTCCAGGACATCCTCCGCGACGTGGTCATCGCGGCAGAACTCCGAAAACTTGTGGCCGACATATTCGTCCCGCGTGTAGCCCAGCAAGTCCAGCTCGGCCTGGTTCGCCCGCAGGATGGTTCCGTCCGGACCCGCCCAATGCAGCCCGACGGAGGCGTGTTCGAAAAAGTCGGCCAATTCCTGCTGGCTGCGGCACAAGGCGTACTCCGCCCGGCGGCGCGCCCGGTGATGCAGGGTTTCGCGCAGGACACGGTCCACGGTCGACGCCAGTCGTCCCAACTGGGTCTTCATCACGTAGTCGCTCGCGCCGGCTTTCATCACCTCGACGGCTTGCTCCTCGCCAATCGCGCCCGATACCAGGATAAACGGAACGTCCAGACCTTTGTATTGCAACACCTCCAACGCGGCGAGACTGTTGAACGCAGGCATTGCATGGTCGCTGATGACAACGTCCCAGGACTTGCTTTCGAGGGCGGACTCCAACCCGGCGGCGGTTTGCACCCGGGCGAAGGAGGAATCAAAGCCGCCCTGCTTGAGCGCATGCACAATCAACAGCGCGTCATCTTCCGAATCTTCGACGATCAAAAGCTGCAACGGCTTGTTCATGGCTGGCCGAATTATTCGCGGCGCTTCTGCCGGTCGTGGTAATCCTTCAACAAAATGCTCAGGACCAGCCAGGTGCCGCCGCAGACCGCGGCCAGAAAGCAAATCATCGCCAGCCCGGGATAACCGAAGACCCGGAAGGGCGTGTTAACCTGCATGAGCAGCGCCGCGCCAATGATCAGCGCCGCCAGGATGACTCCCATAGTGATGCGGTTGGCGATCTTCTCGAAGCCGGTCAGCAAATGATGCGCGTCGGGCGTTCGCACGTTCAGTTCGAGCTCCGCATTGGCGGCCGCGTCCAGCAACTTGTTGACCCGGCCGGGAAGGCCGCCCACGAAATCCTTCATCTCCAGCAGGGAACCGAAGAGCCTGGCCGGGGAACTGTTTTTCAGCATGCGCTGCCTGACGATGTTCGCCAGGTTCCGGCGCACGGAAGCGTTGGGATTGAAATTCGGCGACAACGTTTTGCCGACTTGATCCAGTTGGAGCAGGGTCTTGCCCAGGATGGTCAATTCCGAGGGCGCGTACAAGCCGGTGTCCGCGGCTGTCTTACCCAACTCCAGCAAGGCCCAGCCAATGTCCTGTTGGGCCAGCGTTTTGTCCTGTTGTTCGGACACGAACTGGATCGTTCGCTTGCGAAAATCCGCCTCCTCAAAGTCAGCGGTCTTCTCGCTGATGCGCGCGACGATCTCGGCCGCGGTCTCACCGTTGCCTTCGCTCACCGCCACCAGCAGCTTGAGCAACTGCTCCTGCATGCTTGGCGAGACGCGCCCGACCATGCCCAGGTCCAGTAACGCCAATCGCCCGTCGTCGGTCAGGAAAAGATTTCCCGGATGCGGATCGGCATGGAAAAAGCCGTCCACCAGCACCTGTTTCAAGTAAGCCTGGAACAGCTCTTCCGCCAGTGCGTCGCCGTTGATGTCCAGGCGAGTGAGCGGACCCAGGGCGGTGATCTTCGTGCCGCGCACGTAATCCATCGTCAGCACGTTGCGCGTGCAATAATCCGGCACGGGCAGGGGCACGTGAATGTGCGGGAAGTCCTTCAGGTTTTCGGCCAGGATGGTCAGGTTGGCGGCTTCCCTTTGGTAATCGAGTTCATGCAAGAGGGTTGTCTTGAACTCAGCAAGTATCTTTACAAATTGGTATCGCCGTCCCATTTCCGTGTGCTCATCGAAAAAGTTGGCGATTTCCTCCAGCACCTCAAAATCTTCCGCGATTTGCTTCCGAATTTCCGGACGCTGGACCTTCACGACCACCGGACGCCCATCCCGCAAGGCCGCCCGATGGACCTGGCCGAGTGAAGCCGCCGCCATTTGTTCCGGGTCGAAGCACGAGAAAGCCTTCGAAATCCGCGCGCCCAATTCGCAGGCCACGATCTGCTCCACTTCCGCATAGGGGAACGGTTTGACCTTGTCCTGTAATCGCGCGAGGGCCTGCAAGTAAGGCGGCGGGAGCAGGTCGGCCCGGCTGGAAAGCAACTGGCCCAGCTTGACGAACGTCGGCCCCATCCGCTCCAGATCGTCCGCCAATTCATTGGGCAGCGTGGTATCCTGCGGGGGAGTGACGCAAGCTTCCTGACCCTCGAACGTTCCCGCCAGCTCGAAGCCTTTGGTGAAATCCGGGCCGCTGTATTTCATGAACAGCAGCGCGATATCCCTGTAGCGTTTCAGATGATGCGGCTTTATGGAAAGTTTCATGGCTTGTTTGCCTCAGGCACACTGCCCGCACCCGGGCTTATGTGCACCCTCGCATCAGAAACAGTATTGCCAGGATGGGCAGTGGAACTCCCAGCAGCCAAAGCAATAGCCAGCCAACCTTTCCTCCCTCGGAACCTTTTTGAAGCAGGATTTTCATAATGATCCTTTTGTTGAAAACGGCGTTTACCCGTTCAAGGGTACTTTAGCACCCACCGTACCAGTCCTTTAATGGGTAAAACAGCCGCCCTTTCCCCGAAAAACCTGCGTGTGAATGGCGGATTGATGATCTTTCGAAGGCAATTTGCCCAATCATTTCGCAAAATGCGACGGCTGGAATCAGGCGTCGAGAGGGATGCCTTGCTCTGGGAGGCTTTAAAATCAAGCGTTTGCGGGGGGAGTTTCTTCGACGCCGGCGTTGGCACAGAGACGGCTTGGAACAATCAAAGATCAACCAAAGCAAATGCTATGAAAACAAATACGGTCAAAAGTTTGAGTGCGGCGCTTTTATTGGGCGTCTCCACAATCGCCGGTCTTACCGGCTGCGCCGGGGACAGATACAAGCAGAGCACCGGCGAATATATTGACGACAAAGCGACTTCGTCCCGCGTCAAGGATGCGCTGAGCAATGACGCGGAATACAAGTACCACGACGTGCAAGTAACCACGTTCAAGGGCACCGTCCAGTTAAGCGGCTTCGTCGAGCACAAATCCCAAAAGGAACGGGCGGGAATGCTGGCCAAGAACACTGCCGGGGCGCGAGAGGTGGTGAACAATATCACCGTCAAGGATTGATCGTGCCGGGCTGCGAGCCATACACCATCGCCTCTTCGTCTTCGCGTGAGGTTTTGGTGAATCTCCCGTAGCGCAAGGCAAACGTTGGCAGCACGAGCAAGTTCAGCACTGTCGAAGTGAGCAGTCCGCCCAGGATCACAATGGCCATGGGGCCTTCGATTTCGCGGCCAGCCTCGCCGGTTCCGATCGCCAGCGGCAGCAATCCCAGCGCCGTCACCAGCGCCGTCATCAGAATGGGAATGAGCCGCTCGGAAGCGCCGCGCACGGCCGTTTCCAGGTTCCAGGCCATGCCCTCCTTCTGGACAAGATGTTCGAAGTGCGAAATCATCATGATGGAGTTGCGTGTGGTGATGCCGAACAACGTCACGAACCCGACCAACGAACCGATGGTCAAACCGCTCTCGCCCGCGTCGCCAAACGCTCCGGTGAAATAAACCGCCAGCACGCCACCCACGAGCGCGAACGGCACATTCGCCAGGATCAACAGCAGGTTCCGCCAGTTGCCGGTCACGATGACCAGCAACAAAATGATGCCGACGCTGGCAACGGCCGAGTTCAGCAGCAACTGTTGCTGCGCCTTGGCCGTGGCTTCCGCCGCGCCGGTGAAGATGACATAGACACCCTTGGGAAACTGAATTTTCGCCGCGACCTGTTTTTTTGCGTCGTCCACAAATGAAGTCACATCGCGTCCCTTTGGGGTGCAGGTCACAACCTGGCGGCGGCGCGCGCCGTCGTGCAGGATACTCGAACGGACCTTGGTCAACGACACATCCGCCAGCTCCTGCAAAGGCACACGCAGTCCATCGGCATTTTTTAGCTTCAATGACTTGATTTGCTCCGGCTCGCGACGGCTGGCGTCGTCCAAAATCACCTCGACATCCGAAACGCGGTTGCCATCGTGGACCTGCGCCACGAGCGCGCCCTGGTACGCGGCTTCAATGGCCTCAAGCGCTTCCACCGGACGGAAGCCCAACTGCGTCAAGCGGTCGTTGCGCAAGCGCACGGCCACGGCCGGCGCGCCCGGGAGGGCTTTCACCTGCACATCGGCTGCTCCCGGCACTGCGGCCAGCACCTGGGCCACTTCCTTCGCCTTGGCATCAATGACATCCAGGTCCTCGCCGAAAACATTGGCGACCACCGGCGCGGTTTCGCCGCTGATGGTTTCGCCAATCCGATCGCCCAGAAATGTCTGCACTTCAAACTGGAGGCCGGGATATTTCGAGAACACGTCGCGGAGAAAGTCGCCCATTTTTTCCGTCGTTTCACCGTCCAGGCCCGGCTTCAACTCCACATGGAATTCGCAGCGATGCGGTGCCCAGGTGTCCTCGCCTTGCTCGGCGCGGCCCACCTGCTGTTCCACCGTGGCAATGTTCGAATTCTTCAACATCTCCGACGTAATCACTTCGCCCATGCGCAGCATTTCTTGCAGCGAAGTTCCGGGCACCATCTGGACGCCGCACACAAAATGTCCCTCGCGGAACTCGGGCAGAAACTCGCTGCCAAAATGCGGCAGCAAAAGCAAAGTGCCCACGCACACCACCGCGACGCCCAACATCACGGCGCGCGGCCAATTTGCCAGGCCGTGAATGACCCGGTGATACAGCGCCTTCAGGCCGCGTTGGAGCCGCGGTTCCCCCGATTCCTTTACGCCCTTGGCGAAAAAGATCAGCGCCAGCGCCGGCGTCACGGTGAGCGCCACGGCCAGCGACGCCATGATCGCCAAAATATAGCTCAGGGCGAGCGGCGCAAAAAAGCTGCCTTGCAATCCTGTCAACGTCAGCACCGGCAGGAAAACCAGCGCCACGATGAACGTCGCATAAACCACCGCGCTTCGAACTTCCAACGACGCCTCCCACACCACGCGAAACGGCGGGCGCGGTTTTGGCAACTGCTGGTTTTCGCGCAGGCGGCGGAAAATGTTCTCGACGTCAATGATTGCGTCGTCCACCACTTCGCCGATGGCAATCGCCAGTCCGCCGAGGGTGATGGTGTTGAGTGTGATCCCGAATTTGTCGAGCAGCACGATGGCGGTGAGCAGCGAAAGGGGGATCGCGGTGAGTGAAATGAACGCGGTGCGAAAATGACCCAGGAAAAGGAACAGCACCACCGCCACGAGAATGCCGCCCAGGTAGAGCGAATGCCGGATGTTCCTCAGCGAGTTCTCGATGAACGTCGCGGGACGGTGCAGGCCCGGATATAACTGGACTCCTTCCTTTTCGAAAAGCGGTTTCATTTCGTTCAGCGCCGCTTCCACCGCCAGGGTCACTTCCATGGTATTGGCCCCGTACTGGCTGGCCATGGATAGGAGAATTCCCGGCTGGCCCTGAATCAGCGCGTCCCCGAACTTCGGCTCCGGCCCTTCACGCACGTCGGACACGTCTTTCAACCGCACGCTTTGGCCGCCATGCTGCGCGACCACCACTTCGCCAAGCGCTTTTGGAGTGCGCAGTTCGCCTTCCGTTTGAAGCAGAATGCGCTGGTTCGAGTTTTCGACGAAGCCCGCGCCCATCACCCCGGTGGATGCTTTGGCGGCTGTTAATACGTCCGAAATGGACAGGTCGTACGCAACCAAACGGTCCGGCCTGACCTGGATTTGCAACTGCCGCACCTGGCCGCCGAACACGATACAGTGCGCCACGCCGGGTACCGCCAGCAAACGCGGTTTGACCGTCCAATCGGCCAGCGTTCGCAATTCCATCGGTGACAGCTTGTCGGACAGCAATCCGACCTTCAGCAGATCCATCGTGGACGAAGTAAGCGGGCTCATCCTCGGCACCTTGGCCGCCGCGGGCAACTGCCCCGCGGTTTCACCCAACTTTTCCGCCAGCATTTGGCGGGCGATGAAAATATCCGTGCCTTCCTTGAACACCGCCGTAATGACTGAGAGGCCCTGGATCGATTCCGAACGCAGCGATTCCATGTTGCCCAGGCCGTTGATGGTGTTTTCGATGGGCAGGGTCACGAGCACCTCGACCTGTTCCGGCGACAACCCGGGCGCTTCGGTTTGCACCTCGACCTGCGGCGGCACGAAATTTGGAAAGACATCCAGTTTCGCGTTCTTCGCCACGTAAATGCCGTAGCCGATGGCCACACAGGCCAGGGCTACGATTACCCCCCGAAATCGCAAGGAGAAATGGACGATCCAGTTGAGCATGGGCTAGTCCGGCTTGAGCAAAGCTTTCATTTCCTGCGATAGCAGGGTTTGCGCGCCGGTGACCACGACATAATTCTTCGCGGTCAGGCCGTTGGTCTCAAACCATCCGTCCTCGGTGGCATGGTCAAGGCTCACGGGTAAACGGGTAAACGCCTCGGAACTTTTGCTTAGGACGTACACCCAGCCCGAGCCATCGGTGCGCACCACTGCGTCGCGCGGAACAATGACGCCGGAAATGGGTTCGCCGGCGACCTTCAGGTAGCCGGTGACCGCTTCATTCGGCAGCAGCCGCGTCGAATCCAATTTCGCAAGAAAGTTAAATCCCCGCCCTTGATTTTGCGGGTCAACATTCGCGGCCAACCCGAGAAACTCCGCCTCAATCGCGCTTCCGGATAGAGTGACAACGCGCGCGCCCGTGGGTGGCGAATCCAACGTCACTCCCGCGGGCAGATCGATCCGCACCAGGGCATTGCTGAGTGAAGCCAGCGATTGAATCAAAGCCGGCAGATCATTGCGCTCGGCCAGGGATTTCCCCCACGTCAGGGTCAGGCGATCCCTGGCGGATTGGACGGCTAACTGGTCGTGTAGCGCGGTGGCCTCGGCGGTTTGCAGGGCGCGCGCGGAGGTGTTGTTCTGCGCCGCAAGAGTTTTGAGGCGCACCAAATCATTGCTCGAAGCCACGTAGGCCGCCTGCGCCGAGGCCAGTTCCATCATCAGCGCCACCAGCGGCGCGGGATCCTGCACGCGCCCGTAACCTTTTAATTCCGGGCTGAATGAAGCCGCTTTTACGCCCGCCACTTTGATGCCGATGTTCCCCTGCATTTCGTCATTCATGTTGATGACGACATTGCCATTCGTGTCGGTTTCCATGGTGGGGCCCGCCTCATCGTCCACGGCTTTCTCGGCGGGTTTGTCTCCGGCCGCCGGGGCGGCGGCGGCGCCATGTGTCTTCATCCATAAAACGCCCAGGCCGACGCCAATCAAAACGCATACAACTGCCAGAATAACTTTTTTCACGGGTGGTTCTCCTTCATCGCCTGGGCGCTGTGGGACTGCTCGACCAAGGATGGCTTCAACGCGGCCGCGGGCCGTTGCAGCGCGTCCTCGATTGCGCCCAGCGCCTGCTCAAGCCGCAAGTGACCGTCCAGGCGCGCCAGTTCGCCGACGCTCAGTTCCAATTGGGCATTCAGCAAATCCAACGGATCCGCCGCGCCGGCGTTGACCTGGGCGGCGACCGACTCAGTTTGTTTGCGTTGCGCGACGAGAAGCGTGTCCAACGAGGACAGTTGCTGTTCGGTTGCCCGATAGGACATGACCGCGCCGTCGATTTCGTTGATCACTTTCGTCTGGAGTTCGTTGAAGCGCGCCGCCGCCTGCGTTCGGCGGGCTTCGGCTTCGGCAATCGGGCCCTGGTTTTGGTTTAACACCGGGAGATCCATCGTGATACCGAGAAAGATTTTCTGGTTGTTCTGGTCGTAGTTGTAGCTGGGGCCGAGATGGATGTCCGGGTATTGCCTGGCAATCTCGAGTTGCAAGGCCGCCTGGCTCGCGGCGTAATCTGACAGGGCGCTCAAAAGATCCGCCCGTCCCAGCAATGCTTGTCGCCGCAGATTTGCCGACATCAATTCCTCGACACTCAGGGACGGGGAAATTTGATCGGGCAAATTCAGCCCTTGGAGCGCGGCCACAGTCACGCCAATGGAATCGGCGACCCGCGCCAGCGCCTCGCTGCTCAACCGCCGCGCGTCCAGCCAATCCAACTGGGTCCGTTCGCGGGCGATGCGCACCAGGCCCACTTCTGAACTGGCAACCGCCCCGGCCTCCAGTCGTTGCTCCAACGACTGCACGATGCGGTCGTGCAACGCCAGTTCCTGCTTCAACAAGCTCTCCCGTTGCCGCGCGCCGGCGAAATCAATCAAACTCCTGCGCAAATTGCTGCGCACCTGCCAGGCCGCCGTGATGATACCGAGGCGGGCCGAGTCCGACAAATAGCGCGCCTGGTCCATGCGATATCTGCGTTTGCCCATGGTTTCAATGGGGATGTCCAGGCTTACCGTGGGGGTCCATGGCGAAGGCCCGCTCGAAGGCGACAAACTGTAGCCCGGTTGGGCGGTCAGGACGGGGTTGGGGCGTTCCGCGGCCGTTTTGTCGCCGCCCTCGGCCACGGCCCATTGCGCGCGGGCGACTTCGAGGCTGGGGTGATAATACATCGCCGCCAGCGTGAGCATGTCGAAATCCCACGTTTTGGGCGGCCATTCGGGAAAGGAGCGCGAAAGGTTGGTTGCCAGGAACCGGCGGAAATCGGGCGTGTCGAGCCGGCGGGATTCGAGGCTGTTCGCGGTTTGGGCCGGGGAGAGCGGATGATCGCGAAAGCGAGCGCACCCCGCGACCCCCAATCCGACTATCAAGCTTGCCAGAATGATCGACCAACGATTCAAGTGGGGCTAAATCAATTTCAATCAGCCCCCCATTGCAAGACCTATTCAATTACAGTTTTTTCACTTTTCGCCGGAACTATGGGATATTCGTGGCTTTCCATCTCATCGACGGGATCATGAGGGAGCCAGGCAACATCCTCCGGAAACAAATCACGAGTTCGTGCCTCACAGTTCAGCAAGCTGTTGTGTCTTGCGCCGCGACTAACCTGACGAGAAGTGAACGCAGTCATCGGAATGAACCGCTACCATGAAACTATCTCGCTTGTATTCGATCAGGCGCCCCGTGGTCAGGACCGCTTCCGGCGCCAGAATCTGCTTAGTCCGTGCTCTTCTAATCATCGGCGCCGTTATGGCCGTGTTAATCGCCAAGCCGGCTTTGGCGCAAAATGCTTTCGTGCAAAGCAACCTAGTCTCGAACCTCCCGGGACTGGCTGCCGTTAAGGACACGAATCTCGTCAATCCCTGGGGACTTGCCTTCAGCGCCACCAGCCCGTTTTGGGTGGCGGACAATGGCACGGGCCTCTCCACGCTCTACAACAGCACCGGGGCCGTTCAAGCCGTGGTCGTCACCGTCCCGCCTCCTGCGGGCCAAACCAATCACTCGTCTCCGACCGGCGTCATCGCCAATTCAGTCCCAGGCTTCCTGGCCACTGGCACGAATACGGCGCATTTCATCTTTTCGACTGAGGACGGAACTATTTCCGCCTGGAACAGCGGCGCGGTCGCGGTATTGAAGGTGGATTTTTCAGCCTCGAATGCCGTTTTCAAAGGACTGGCGGCTGGTGTCAGTGGTGGAAGCAATTTCATTTACGCCACTGATTTCCATAACGGACAGGTGGACATGTTTGACACCAATTACCATCTGGCCGGTTCGTTTTCAGACCTCGGTCTTCCAGCCGGGTATGCGCCGTTCGGCATTGAAAACATCGGTGGGCGGCTTTTCGTCACCTTCGCCTTTCAGGATGCCGAGAAGCATGATGACGTTGGCGGGCCGGGGAATGGGTATGTGGACATATTTGACACCAGCGGCAACCTTCTCCAAGGGTTCGCCCAGCGAGGAACCCTCAACTCGCCTTGGGGCATGGCGGTGGCGCCCGCCGGATTTGGGCCTTTTGCCGGCGATATTCTCGTTGCCAATTTTAAGGACGGTAAAATCAACGCTTTTGATCCGACCAGCGGCGAATGGCTGGCGGCTTTGAACGACGCCAACGGTCTTCCGCTCGTCCAACCAGGCCTCTGGGCCATTGCTTTTGGCAACGGCCACAGTGGCGGAAGCACGGGGACACTTTATTTCACGGCGGGAATCAACTCTGAAAACAATGGCTTGTTCGGGAGCCTCAACCCGCTCTATCCGAGCACCACGGTGGGCAACGTCTATGTCCAGAGCAATCTTGTCTCCGACATTCCCGGAATGGCGGCGCACACTGATACCAATCTCGTCAACCCGTGGGGAATCTCCTTCAATGCGGCCAGTCCGTTCTGGATTTGTGACAACGGCTCGGGCCTCTCGACGCTCTACAACACCACCGGCACTCCGCAGGCCCTGGTGGTGAGCATCCCGCCTCCCGGCAGCACACCCACCAATATGGGAACACCCACGGGCACTATCGCAAATACGACGACCAATTTTATCGTCAGTAACAACGTCGCCGCGCATTTCATCTTTGCCACTGAGGACGGAGTCATTGCCGCCTGGGCCAGTGGCGCAGCGGCAGTTCGGAAGGTGGACAATTCGGCCCAAGGCACCGTGTATAAAGGGCTTGCGACGGGAAGCGCCAGCGGGAGCAATTACATTTACGCCGCCGATTTTCACAATGGCCGAATCGATGTGTTCGACGGCAACTTCAATCCAGCCACCCCGGCCGGCAATTTTTCGGACACGAATATTCCGGCGGGCTTTGCGCCTTTCAACATTCAAAATGTGGGCGGCCAACTGTATGTCACGTATGCCAAGCAGGACGGAGCCGCGCACGATGACATACCCGGTTCAGGCAACGGCTATGTGAATGTTTTCGACACCGCCGGCCGGCTGGTCCAACGATTTGCGTCGCAAGGAGTTCTGAATTCGCCCTGGGGAGTTGCCAAAGCGCCGGCCTTCGGTGCTTTCGGAGGCGACGTGCTCATTGGCAACTTCGGCGACGGCGGGATCAATGTCTTCTCGCCGACGGGACAATGGCTCGGCCGGTTGAACGACACGAACAACACACCGATCGGCATTCCTGGGCTGTGGGCGCTGGCTTTTGGCAATGGCGGCAGCGGCGGCGACCCGCACACGCTCTACTTTACAGCGGGCATTGACGGAGAAACTCACGGGTTGTTCGGCAGCCTCGCGGCGGTTGCACCCACCTTTACCAGCGTTTCCAATGCGGCATCCTCGCTGACGCTGAACTGGGTCGGAGGAGCCGGACCGTTCCAACTGGAGATGAAAACCAACGTCACCGATGTCACCTGGGCCAATGTGCTGATCACGACGAACCACAATGCCACAATTACCAACACCGGCCCACGCGGCTTCTTTCGCGTGCTTAACCAGGGTGATTGATTCGTAAGGGACGTTAGACGCGGCCTGGCGCATCTTGCGAGTACTGCCAAAAGCTGGCGGCAAGATGCCGTCTAACTGGCACGCTGGAAGCGCGCCGCTCAAGCGGTGGTACCGCCAGGATACACCCCGTAAACTTTCGCCCGGAATTCAGCATTCCAACGGCGCGGGTTCTCTGGCTAAATCATGGCCCGTGAACATTATTGGCATCATTCCCGCCCGGTACGCTTCCACCCGCTTTCCCGGCAAACCGCTGGCCCTGATTGCCGGCAAACCGCTCATCCAGCATGTCGTCGAGCGCTGCCAGACGGCCCGCGCGCTCAGTGAAGTGGTGGTGGCGACCGATGACACCCGTATTTGGGAAGTCGCCCAAAACTTTTGCCGGGCGGAAATGACCTCGCCAGATCATCCCAGCGGCACGGATCGCCTGGCTGAAGTCGCCCGGCGTTGTCAGTGCGAAGCCGTCATCAACATCCAGGGGGACGAACCGTTGATCGACCCCGCGGTGATTGATGCGGTGGCCGGCGCTTTGGCAAAGCATGAAATGTCCACCGCCGCCGCTCCGTTGCGCGATCCCGTCGAGTATGACAACCCGAACGTCGTAAAAGTCGTTGTCAATGCCGCCGGTCAGGCCTTATATTTTTCCCGGCGCACGATTCCCTATCTGCGCGATGCCGCCAGTCGTTCGGCTACCGGTCAACTGGCGGCGTTTCCATTTTTGAAGCACATTGGTACCTATGGGTACAGGCGCGAGACGTTGCTGCGCCTGGTGGATTTTCCGGTTTCACCGCTTGAACAAGCCGAGAAACTGGAGCAGTTGCGCGCGTTGGAAAACGGCATCCCGATCGCGGTCGCCAGGGTCGATTATGACAGCGTGGGTGTGGATGTGCCCGCGGACGTGAAACGGGTCGAAGCCTTGTTGGCGGAGAAATAGACTGTATGAAATACATTTTTGTAACCGGCGGTGTGGTGAGTTCGCTCGGCAAAGGGCTGACGGCGGCGGCCCTCGGCACGCTGCTGGAGAATCGCGGGCTCAAGGTCACCCTGCAAAAGTTCGATCCTTACCTGAATGTCGATCCGGGCACCATGAACCCCTATCAGCATGGGGAGGTCTATGTGCTGGATGACGGCGCCGAAACGGATTTGGACCTCGGCCATTACGAGCGCTTCACGAATGTGAAGTTGACGCGCGTCAACAATCTCACCAGCGGGCAGGTCTATCAGACCGTGCTGGACAAGGAACGCCGGGGCGATTACCTCGGCAAGACTGTCCAGGTGATTCCGCACATCACCGACGAAATCAAAAACCGCATTCATCAACTGGCGGAGCAGTCGAAGGCCGACGTGGTTATTACGGAAATCGGCGGGACCACGGGCGACATCGAGGGCCTGCCGTTCCTGGAGGCGATTCGGGAGTTCGCGCTCGAAGTCGGTTACAACAACGCCATTTTCATGCACGTCACCTATGTGCCGTTCATCAAGGCGGCCGGTGAACTTAAGACCAAGCCCACACAGCAGTCCGTGGCGAAATTGCGTGAAATCGGCATTGCGCCCCACATCCTGGTGTGCCGTTGTGAGCGCCCGTTGGACAAGGATCTGCGCCACAAAATTTCATTGTTTTGCAACATTCCTTATGAAGCGGTGATTGAGGAGAAGGACGTGGACCACAGCATCTACGAAGTGCCGTTGATGCTGCAACGCGAGCGGGTGGACGATTTGGTGTGCCGCCTGTTGCACCTGGACGCGCCCGCGCCGAACATGGCGCACTGGCAGGAGATCATCCGCAAACTCATCGCCCCGCAGCACCGCGTGCGCATCGGCGTCGTGGGCAAATACATCGAGCTGAACGATGCCTACAAATCCGTCTATGAAGCCATCATTCACGGCGGCGTGGCCAATGATTGCGGCGTGGAAATTCAAAAAGTCGACGCCGAGACGATTGAGCGCGAAGGACCGGAAAAAATACTCAAGGGCCTGGGCGGCATCCTGGTTCCCGGCGGTTTCGGCGAGCGGGGCATCGAAGGAAAAATCATGGCCGCGAAGTACGCGCGTGAAAACAAAGTGCCCTATCTCGGCCTTTGCCTCGGGATGCAGATTGCGACCATCGAGTTTGCGCGCAACGTCTTGAAGCTGGACAAAGCCCACTCGACCGAATTCGATCCCGGCACACCACACCCGGTGATCGCGCTGTTGGACGACCAAAAGAAGGTGACAAAAAAGGGCGGCACGATGCGTCTGGGGGCCCAGCCCGCGCAATTGGTGGTCGGATCAAAAGTGGCCCACTTGTATGGAGCCTTCGTGGTAAACGAGCGTCATCGGCATCGTTACGAATTCAACAACGCCTATCGCGACCGTTTCGCCAAAGCCGACTTTGTATTCAGCGGCACATCACCGGATGGGAAGCTGGTCGAGGTGATCGAATTGGCCAATCATCCTTTCTTCATCGCGAGCCAGTTTCATCCTGAGTTTCATAGCAAGCCGCACAAACCACACCCGCTGTTTCGCGGTTTCATCGCTGCCGCCCACGCCCACACGCATCGCAAAGCATTGTGAGCGCGTTGGGTGACATCACCGTTCGTGATTTGTTTTGAAATACGGAACCGTTGATTTGTATGAAAAAGTCCGGCGAATCTGCTCGGAAGATCAAACTCAAACCGATTGACCTTGACCTGGAACTGCCGGATTTCAGCGGCATGCGGGACACTTCGGCCTGCGTCAGCGCGGATGCGGCATACAAGTTATGCGAGGAATACGCCGCAATATTTCACGTTCCAGTCCGCAATTACCGGGAGCAGAACCGCCACCGGTGCGAAGTGGAATTTGTCCTATGAGTCTGTTCTGAGCGGGTTTATTGCGGGAGCGAAGGTTGGTAACTATCGCTCCCGCGCCTGCGCAAAAGCAAATTATCAAGCCGCCGGACGCCACCCGGCATCCGCCCACAAAGAGCCGCTCACGGCGGAGTTGGAAATCATGAAGCAGATGGCATCCGCGATTTCCTCGGGTTGAATGAGCCTTCGCAACTGGGTCTGCGGGATAATATTCTGCTGAATGTAATCATCGCCCAGGGCTCTCACCATGGGGGTGTCGGTAAAGCCGGGATGAATGACCCCGCATTTGACGCCATGAAAAATCGCTTCCGCCGTCAAAGTCGAGGCCGCCCCTTCCAAGCCGGCCTTCGTGGCCGAATAACTAAGCTGCCCCTTGTTCCCCTGCGCGGACACGGAGCCGATAAAAATTACGGTCCCCAACAGTCCTTCCGATGGTTCCCATCGTTTCAGGCCCTTTTTGCGGCGGTAATCGGCGATGCCGGCCACCATCTCCAAAGCCCAATAAACCGGCGCGACTAAATTCACCTCGGTAACCAATCGGAAGGTCTTGGAGGGATAAATCGCTATCGTGCCCGTTTGCTTCTCCACTTTCACGGCGAGACTGTCCCGCGTGATTCCCGCCGCGGGTACGCAGATATTCACAATCCCATGCTTTTGATGAAGATCTTGATAGACCCAGCTGCGGAAGGTTTCCTCCGTCACGTCCCCGGTATAACCCATGGCCACCTGCCGCCCGCTGGCTTGATTAACTTCGGTGGCGAACGCATGGACCAGTTCGGTCTTGTCCACCAGAGCCAAGTGTCCAACCTCTCTTTTTGCAAGTTCGAGCGCCACGGCACGACCGATGCCTCCCGCCGCTCCCGTCACTACTGCCACTTTTCCTTTGATGTTCATGTCAGGTACTTTCGTTTGGGTGATTGGCCAAGGGAGCCAATCGGTTGTTGTTGTCTGAAGTACCTTAAAACCCGAGCCGCGCTGCGTCAATGCTATTTTTTGCGTTTGCACTAAGCCTCCTCACTCGGAAGCGCACTGCGACAACGGGGTGGGTTTGGTATGTAATAAACTGGCTATGAGTAACTTAGATTAGCAGCCATGCGAAGCCGCCGGGTTTTTACCCGTTGACTTGGACCGGAAGAATGGTAGTATTAATGCAATCGCAAAGAAACGCCCGTCCCATTATGGCCGAAACGCACGACAACTCAAAGCGGCTCGAAATTCGGAAATACCCCAACCGCCGATACTATGATGTCACCCACAGCCGGCACCTGACGCTCGAAGACATTCGTTCGATGGTGCAGGACGGCTATAACATCCGGGTGACGGATTCGAAGACCTCCACGGACATTACCGCCAAGGTGCTCGCGCAAATCATTCTGGAACTCGACGCGGAAAAGATCGAAGTCTTCCCGGTTTCCCTCCTCACGCGCTTGATTCGGGTCAACGACCGGCTGGTTCACGACTTCATGGAGCGTTACTTTGAGCAAGCCATGTCTATGTTTATGCAGTACCGGGAGCAATTCGAGAAGCAATTGGGCGGCGGAGACGGTCTGGGGGCGTTATACTCATCACTTGCCCATTGGAACCGCGCGATGCTGAATCCTTTCGCCATGCCACTGCTCGGAGGAGGAGGCACGGGAACAGATCCGGGTGTGACGCCGCCCGCGGGCAAATCGCCGGATCTGCAGGAAAAGGTCAATTCTCTGGAGCACCAGCTTGCGGGCCTGGAAGCCAAACTCGCCAAAACGAAACCCCGGGCCCCGCGCCGGAAGCAGCGCGCGAAGAAATAGCGGACGAAAAAGTGGGTTCTGAAAATTTTGTGCAACTGCACAATTTTTTCTTGACGCTGATGCGTGCGTCGTCTAAATTGGGGCAGGATTTGATATTGAGGGCTCCATGCAGATCGACCTGTAAGCTCATAAAATGACCGAAACCAGGCGGTTTTCCGCCCGGGATCCGTTCGAGAGCATTGTGGTGCGATTGCAAAAGGTATGGTCCCAACATTTGATTCGCCCGGATTGAACGGGTTGGGCTTTTGGAACTCGAATATCCGGGCATTGATTTAAAACCGCAACCAGACCATCAGCAAAAACGAGAAAACGGAGCTAATTATGAAAACGTCGGAAAAAGGCGGATCAAAGTCACACGGACATTCACAAAGCCATGGCCAGGGGCATTCGTACGCCCATGTCGCCACAGAGCAGGGCACGGAATTGTTCGACCAGGCGGTCAAGAATTACGAGCAGGCGCTTCGCACCGGGGTGCGGCTGCAGGAGGACACCACCAGGTGGTGGGCGAATTTCCTGAACCAGAGCGTCTGGCCGCAGGAATGGCAAAAACAAGTCAGCACGGTGATGGCGCAGGCCATCCCCACCGCGCAAAAGAACCTTGAGGATTCCCTGCGTTTGCTGGATCAGAGCAGCAAGACAGGCTTGAACCTGCTCAAGCGGGCCATGGATGGCACGCGTGGCGCCGCGGCCTCCGATGTCCAGGGCCAGGTGCAGGAATTGTGGAATTCCTCGCTCACCGTTCTGCAATCCAATATGCGGGCCATCACGGAATCGCAGGCCAGGATGATGGAATCGTGGAGCGAATTCGTGCGCAAAGGCGTCGCTTCGACCCGGGCCGCCGCGTCCTCGGCAGCCTCCGCCGCCAGCAGCGCCGCCAGATAAACCCGGCGTACCTTTTTGTTCGATATCATCGAACAGACGAAGAGCGAACTTATGTCTAAGAATGTTTATCTTGCGGGGGCCGTGCGCACCGCCATCGGCACTTTCGGCGGCGCTTTCGAAAATGTGCCCGTCCCGGCACTCGGAAGCGCAGCCATAAAAGCCGCCGTTGAACGCGCGGGCATTCCGCCGGCGCAGGTGGATGAGGTCATCTTCGGCAACGTGCTGAGCGCCGGGGTGGGCCAGAATCCAGCCCGGCAGGCGGCCATGGGCGCGGGACTTGGTCCCGCCGTGGGCGCTTTGACGGTGAACAAGGTCTGCGGTTCCGGCCTCAAATCCGTCATGCTGGCCTCCCAGGCGATTCAATGCGACGATGCCGCAGTTGTCATTGCCGGCGGCATGGAAAACATGTCGCGGTCTCCGTATTTGCTGGAAAAGGCGCGCACCGGATACCGCATGGGGAACGGCGAACTTGTCGATTCCCTGATTCGCGACGGGCTGTGGGATGTCTATAACAATCTGCACATGGGCCAGTGCGGCGACCGGTGCGCCCAGAAGTACGGTTTCACGCGGCAGCAGCAGGACGATTACGCCGTGGAAAGCTTCAAACGCGCGCTGGCGGCCGCTTCCCAATGTGTCTTCTCGAAAGAAATCGTGCCGGTGGAAGCGCCCGCCGGGAAGGAAACTGTGGCGGTCAAGGAAGACGAGACGCCGAAAAAATTCAATGAGGAGAAGCTGCGCAAACTTCGGCCCGCCTTTGGCAAGGAAGGGACCATCACCGCCGGCAATGCCTCCAGCATCAACGACGGCGCCGCCGCCGTGGCGGTGTTGTCGGAGCAGAAGGTCAAGGAACTCGGGATTCAGCCGGAGGCGCGCATCCTCGGTTATGCCACCTTCTCCCGCGAGCCGGAATGGTTCACTATCGCTCCCGTCGGGGCCATCAGCCGGTTGTTGGAAAAACTGGGGTTGAAGATACAGAACATTGACCTGTTCGAAATCAACGAGGCTTTTTCCGTCGTGCCCATGGCAGCGATGAAAGACCTGGGAATTCCGCATGACAAACTCAATGTCCATGGCGGAGCCGTTTCGCTCGGCCATCCGATTGGCGCCAGCGGCGCGCGGACCTTGGTCACCTTGCTTAACGCCATGAAACAACGCGGCGCGAAGATTGGCATCGACGCCCTGTGCATTGGCGGCGGCGAAGCGGTCGCGATGGCTGTGGAACTTTGCTGAGGCGGTTGGGAGCGGCGTGCCGGGTTGTTTGACCGGCGCGCCGAACCCGCGCGTTCCGGACGGCCTGTGTCTTGACGCTGGTCAAAGCGTGTCTGATTGTTGTGTTACCGGACCAGGAATTGAGCGATACTTGATTTACCAAATCATCCATGAGCCTATGAGCAACACCACCGAAAATGCCTTCGAACAGGCCGGCGCCTTCCAGAAGATCTGGATGGACACTTTCACCAAGATGGCCCAGGCCGGTTTTTCCTTTTCACCTGAAAGCGCGCCGCCCGAATTCATGCGCCAGATGCGCTCCGGCATTTTCGGCGCGCTGGCCAAATCCTGGGAGGAGTTCATGCGCTCGCCGCAATTCATGGAATCGATGAAAGCCATGATGGACAATGCCATCAGCTTCCGCAAGATGAGCAACGACTTCCTCACCCAGGCGCACCACACTTTTCAAGGCACCGCCCAGGCCGACATCGACAACCTGATGCTGGCGTTGCGACACCTCGAAACGCGCATTTTGGATCGCGTCGAGGACGTGTCCACACGCCTGGATCGGGTCGAAAAAGCGCTGAACGGTACGGCCCGGAACGGCGCAGCCATGGGCGCCGCGAAACCCGCCGCGCATCAACGCAAGGCGAGCAAACCCAAACGCTCAGCCAGCCGCCGCCGGGCAACCGCCGCCTGACAATGAACACAAAAAAGTCCAAAGGATGTGCTGCGCCGGCCAGTCCGGCATGCTCCTCCCTCCCTCCCTGCGAGGTGGAGAGGGCCGGGTGGGCGGCCTGTTCCCGGTGGACCAGCAAGCATTATGACTGAGACTACAACCTTAGCTGACCCCTTGTTCAAATGGCAAAGCGCCATGATGGAGGAGGGGTTTGCCAACCTGCGCCGCATGTCGCGCCTGCCCTACCTCTGGCAGAAAGCCCAGAACGTAAGAAAGGGCGCCACTCCCTCGGAAGTCGTTTATGAGGAGGATCGGCTCAAGCTTCTTCACTATCCGGGTCAAACCGCGCCGCGCTACAAAACTCCGCTCGTGTTTGTTTTCGCGCTCGTCAACCGTCCTTACATACTCGACCTCAAACCCGGCCGCAGCGTCGTCAGCCATTTTGTCAATGCCGGCTTCGACACCTATCTCATCGATTGGGGCGCGCCCACGCCGGCCGACCGGCATTTGACCCTCGATGATTACGTCAACGGCTACATGTCGAACGTGATCGATTTCGTGCGCGAACGGACCGGCGCTCCGCAAGCCAACGTCCTGGGATACTGCATGGGCGGCACCATGAGCACCATGTTCACCGCCTTGCATCAGGAGCGCGTAAAAAACCTCATGCTGCTCGCCGCCGGAATCGACTTCTCGCCGCGCGAAGGCCTCATCAACATGTGGTCCGACCCAAAATATTTCGACGTGGACCAGTTTATCGATGCGTTCGGCAATGCGCCCGCGCAATTCCTCCAGGCCAGCTTCCTGCTCCTCAAGCCCGTCCAAAACCTCATCGAGAAGCCGATCAACTTCCTGGAGAAAATGGACGACGACAAATTCGTCGACGATTACTTCACCATGGAAACCTGGTTGAACGACAACATCGCCGTCCCCGGCGAAGTCTTCCGCCAATTCGTCAAAGGGCTTTATCAGAAAAATCTGCTAGTCCAAAACCGCATGCCCGTGGGCAAGCACACCGTCGATCTGCGCAAGATCACCTGCCCGATCCTGAACATCATGGCCCAGAACGACGACCTGGTCCCCTGCGCTTCGAGCGCGGCGTTCAACGATCTCGTCAGTTCCAAGGACCGCAAATCGATCATCGTCCCCGCCGGCCACATCGGCCTCGCCGTCGGCACCAAAGCCCAGAAAGAATCCTGGCCCGAAGCCACCCGCTGGCTTGCCGAACGCAGTTGAAGCAGAAGCGGCATCCCGCCGCTCTCCTCCGTCGGCCTTGTCCCCGCCCGCGTTCCAGCGGGCGAAACGCGCTGCCGAAGCCGTGCGATCCAGATCGTTCGTTCCGTCGCCTGACGCCGCGCTTCCGCCTTCGCCCGGAAGCTACGGCGAGACAAGCGGCGATGAGTCCGTGCCGCGCACCATCCCTGCCAAAGACAGGGTAACAGCGTTGAGATACACCGGTGACGGCGGGAAAAGAAAAATTCATTTGCGTTCAGGGAAGCGATGTGCTCTAATCGGGGGTGTCGATGAAGGAGAGACGGCGCGGGAGCGCCTGAAGGCTCCGCCTTCGCTCAAAGGCAGCTTCGGCGAGGCGAGCTCGCCTACGTTGGAAAGCCACGGCGAGGAAGCCAATGTCCAATGACAAAGGCCAAAGCGCGCACCTTGATGTGCGCCCGTGAAATTTGCCCGCTCCGTTTTTTTTGGGGCGAGGCTGGTTCTTTGACAATTGAAAGCGAATGCTGAAGACGTCCAAAGTCCAAGGTCCAAACTGAGACATTTTGGCACACATAGGATCCTTCAAGGCGAGCCGAGGGAGTTAAACCGCCGAGGCGAAAAATTAAAGTAAATTAAACCAAATTAAACCTCTTTTTTTAGCGGGCCAGAAGGGGTTCGTGAACGGAAAGTGAGCTTAAGTGACTGATGGACTGAGGGTTGGGTGGAACCAAGGCTAAAGGCTGAAGACCAGAGCCTAAAGTTGGATGGGAGTGTCAAAATGACTCACTTCGCCAAAGGCTGGGCAGGCTAGCCGCGATCGGCGTTGTTTCGCACCAATAAGAATTCCGGAGCGGTAGAGGCTTACACCGATACATCCTGCACCAGGCTGAGGCAGCACCGGTCATTTCTCGCTGGTTCAACCGCAGCTTTTGATCTTTTTCTTTGGCTGTCCGGGTGTTCGCGCGCTATCGGATGTCATTGTGATTCAATTGGTTAGCATCATTCTGGTGGTGACGGATCCAAGCCGAATCGAAAGTCAGCCCTCTCAGGTTGCCCCACGGCACGGCGCCTGCTAAAATGGAGCGCCTTAAGTGTGGAAATACCGCACCATCAGATAGCGGCAACCATGAAATTGACTCGGAACGGCAGCGTGTTCATTGCCGCGCTGTTGCTGTGGATTTTTTTGTCCAGCTTGAACCCGCCGGTGCGGGCGCAGCCGGCGGACGTGCTCACTTATCATAACGATAACGCGCGCACGGGCCAATATACGAACGAGGTTTACCTGACCCCCGCCAACGTCAACTCCAACTTCTTCGGCAAGTTATGGGTGCTGCCGGTGGACGGCAGTGTCTATGCCCAACCGCTTTATGCCGCAGGGGTTTCGATCCCGAACAAGGGGGTGCGAAACGTGTTGTTCGTGGTCACGGAGCACGACAGCGTCTATGCCTTCGACGCCGAAAGCACAAACGTGCTTTGGCAGGTCTCGATGCTAGCCACCAACGAGACGCCGTCGGACAACCGGAGTTGCTCCCAGGTTTCACCCGAGATTGGGATTACCGCCACGCCGGTGATCGACCGCCAACTGGGGGCCAATGGCACAATTTTCGTCGAAGCCATGTCCAAGCACGGGACCGGAAATTATATCCACCGGTTGCACGCGCTGGACCTGGCCACCGGGGCCGACCGGGTTCCGCCGGCAACGATCGCGGCGGTGTATCCGGGCACGGGCGATGGTGTCAGTGGCACCAACGTGGTCTTCGATCCGGCGCAATACAAGGTGCGCAGCGGTTTGCTGCTGCTAAATGGCGTGGTTTACCTGGCGTGGTCCTCGCATTGCGACAACCGCCCCTACACCGGCTGGGTCATGGGCTACGATGAGCAGAGTCTCACGCAAACCAGCGTGTGGAATGTCACCCCGAACGGCAACGAAGGGGCCATCTGGATGAGCGGCGCGGGCCCCGCGGCGGACGCCAGCGGCAACATTTATTTTCTCGACGGCAACGGCACCTTCGACACGACCCTTACGGCAAACGGATTCCCGACCAACAACGATTTCGGCAACTCGTTCATCAAGCTTTCCACGGTCAACAATGTGCTGACGCCCGTGGATTACTTCGCGCCTTCCAACACGGTGACTGAGAATGCCGGGGACCTGGATTTCGGTTCGGGTGGCGCGCTCCTGCTGCCCGACATGACGGACACCAACGGCTTGACGCGTCAACTCGCCGTTGGCACCGGCAAGGACGCGAGCCTTTTTCTCGTGGACCGTTCGAACATGGGCAAGTTCAGCCCCATCACCAACGCGGTTTACCAGCAACTGGGCAACGCCTTGCCAGGCGGCGTGTTCGCAGCGCCCGCTTACTGGAATGGCACGCTTTATTATGGCGCAGTCAACAGCACGCTGAAAGCTTTCCCGTTCCAATCCGCCCGGCTCACCAACTTTAGCTCGCAAACCGCGGTCACGTTCACCCGCCCCGGAGCGACGCCCGACATTTCAGCCAACGGCAACTCCAACGGCATCGTCTGGGCGGTGCAATTCGGCGTCACCGCGGTATTGCACGCATACGCCGCCACCAATCTCGCGGTGGAACTCTACAACAGCGCCCAGGTCGCCGGTCGCGACAACTTTGGCGCAATCACCAAGTTAATCACGCCCACCATCGCCAATGGACGGTTCTATGTGGGAACCACGAATGGCGTGGGCGTTTTCGGCCTGTTCAACTTCCCGCCTGTGATCACGGTTCAGCCGACAAATCAAGCCGTGTTAACCAACTCGAACGTGAGTTTTACCGCGGCCGCTTCGGGCACGCCGCCCCTTGGTTTTCAGTGGCAGTTCAACGGCGCCAACCTGACGAACGGCGGCCAGTTCAGCGGGGTCACGACGACCACGCTTTCCATCACCGGCGCTCAACCAGCCAACGCGGGCGGCTACGCGTTGGTGGTGACCAACAGCGCCGCTTCGGTGACCAGCTCGGTCGCCACGCTGACGCTGATCGTTCCGCCTGCAATCACCGGCCAGCCGACGAATCAAACCGTTTTGGCCGGCTCGAACGTGAGCTTCACCGTCACCGCTTCCGGCACCACGCCGTTCGGGTTTCAATGGCGGTTCAACGGCACCAACCTCGCGAACGGCGGCCAGTTCAGCGGTGTGACCACCGCGACGCTTTCCCTCGCCAACGCGCAACTCGGCAATGCGGGTGGTTATTCCGTCGTCGTGACCAACGCCGCGGGTTCCGTGACCAGTTCCGTGGCCACCCTGACGGTGAGCGCTCCGCCCGTGATTACCACGCAGCCGGCAAGCCAGGCTGTGTTGACCGGTTCAAATGTGAGCTTCACTGTCGCCGCTTCCGGCACCACGCCGTTCGGGTTTCAATGGCGGTTCAACGGCGGCAACCTGACGAACGGCGGCCAGTTCAGCGGCGTGACCACCGCAACGCTTTCCCTCACCAACGCGCAACCCGGCAATGCGGGCGGTTATGCGGCGCTCGTAACGAACAGCGCTGGTTCGGTGACCAGTTCCGTGGCCACGCTGCTGGTCAGCGCGCCGACAAACTGCACACCGCCCCCGGCGGGCCTCGTGGGCTGGTGGCCGGGCGAAGGCAATGCCAATGACATCACCGGAACCAACAACGGAACCCTCCAGGGCGGTGCAACCGCGAACACGATTGGCCTGGTCGGAACGGCTTTTGGGTTTGATGGCACGAACAGCTACGTGCAGATCCCTGACGCGCCGGCGTTGCGGCCGACGAATCTCACGATCGAGGCCTGGGTGCGCTTCGATTCGTTGGATTCCGCCGGCTCGGGCGGTTCGCCCGCTGGCCAGCAGTATATTGTCTTCAAGCAGAACAGCCAAAACGGCGCCTTTGAAGGTTATAATTTGCTCAAGAACCGCTACGGCAACGGCGATGTGTTTTCCTTCCTGATTTCCTCGGGCGATTCCGTCGAGGTGGACTCGGTCACGCTCATCTCGACCGGCGTATGGTATCACGTGGCCGGCGTGCGCGGGACCAACTTCGTGCAACTTTATATCAACGGGCAACTGGAGGACCAGGCGGCCATCGGTTTCCCCCAGGACTACAGCGCGCTGCCGTTGTATTTCGGAACGTCGGGCCAGCCTTCCTGGGATCATAAATTCCAGGGCGCGCTGGATGAGGTCACGCTCTATAATCGCGCGTTGTCCAGCAATGAAATCGCCGCGATCTATGCCGCCGGCGCCGCCGGAAAGTGCAAGTCCATGGCCCGCTCCAACAAAGCCACGGCGCAGATCACTTCGGTGACAGGGACGGCGGTGACGTTGTCGTTTACCGCGACTCCAAACGTCGGCTACGCCGTGCAGCGCGCCACCAATATTTTCGGACCATGGGTAATACTGGGCACAACGAATGCGCCCCCCAGCGGACAGTTCCTGTGGACCGATCATTTCAACGACCTGGGTTCGCCTCCCGTTTCCGCTTACTACCGCTTGCAACTACAGTGATAATCAGTCAGCCTCAGCGGCCGGCCGCGGCTAAAGTAGCGCGGCATTGAAAACTTCGCGGCCCCCGAACCCGGCTTCGTCGATGGCGGCTGCGCTTTGAGGGCAATTCCCCATTTTGATTCCCATGATCTCACAGCATCTTGCTCTATGACGGAAACGGAAATTCAAGAACCGATCAAATCACTTCAACGAGTCATTCGCAACAACGCCACGGGCCTTTATTTTGTGGAGTCCGGCGGCGGGGCGTGGGTGGGCTCGCTGGATGCGGCAACCCCTTATAATCGGCTGGCGGAGATGGTCGAAGTCTGCCGCCAGCATGGCCTTGCCGATGTGGAATTGCTGGTAAGGCCACTGGAATAGCGGCGGCTGAGCAGGGACGATCGCGGCAGAAATTAGAAATACGGCGGCGGACGCCTGGGAGGTGGGAATGAGGGATTCCGCAGAAGGGCGTTTCGCCGCCTGATCTTTTCAAAACGCCGCCCAGCCTGGTTACAAGCTCGCCTCACGCAACGGAACCAACGCGTTCACTCGTGACCGGCGATTGCTTGCTGCGTTGTTGGCGAAAGTAGCTGTAGCCAAACCAAAACGCCAGGATCAGCAGCAGCAAAAATACCGCCACGCCCGCGGACCATCCAACCGAGCCGGTTATTTTTCGCATGACCACGTAGAGGTCGGCGCACATTCCGCAGGCGAGCAGGGCCATGGCAGCGAGGAGAAACCGCCCCGCCAGACGGTGAAAATCCTCCGTCTCCTCGCCGGCCAGCGCGATCCGATGATAGGCCGCCGGGGTCATTAACAGAATTGTGCTCAGGCAGACCAGCATCAACGCGGACAGATGGATCCACTTTGAAGCAGGCGGCAGGTCCGGGAAACTCTCGCTCAGCACGGTAAGAAATTGAAACCCCAGCAACGCCTGCGCGCCCGGAAGCACCATCCGGGCTTCGGTCAAAACGTGCCGTATCTTGTCCTTGAGAGCGGCAGGTTCCGGCGCGCGGTCCGGGTTTTGTTTGGCGGCTTGCCCGCCCGACCTTCGTTTCCCAAGTTCCAGCACGTACCAAAAGAACAGCGCCACCAGCGTGATCGCGCTTCCCAGTATGATTCCTCCCGGCAAACCCAGAATACGCCCGCCGACCACGAACAGCGAAAGGCCCAAACTGATTCCCAGCGGCAGCAGCCCCGCTCCGGTCGTCAGGGTGGTGAAACGATGCAACCGTTGCGTGTCTTCACCGCGTTCGACAAGCTGATGATGCGCGCCCGGGGCCATCAACAACCCGAGCGTGGCGATCATCAACGTCAGGCCGAGCAGCACCGCATAACGCGAGATTGTGGGCAACGATTTAAACCCGGTTTCGAATACCGATCTAAGTTCAACACCCAGCAGCGCCTGGCCGCCCAGGATCAAGATGCGTGCTTCGTCCAGGGCGTTTTGGAGTTTGTCCTTCAGGGCGGCCATGGTAAATGATCGCCCATCTCATAGGGTGTTGCGATGGGGTATCAGCCCCTAAAGGCCCCGTATTTCTTCGTTTTAGACCCCAAGCTGGTGTGCAAGTAAATGTCACAACGATTAACTCGAACCCGTCCCAAGCGCCCTGGACCCGTCCCAAAGCCCCTCTAATCGTGCTCGTGCTCGTCCTCGTCGTCGTCCTCGATCCCGTTCAAAAATGCGACGCAAGCAAAGGCGAGGTGTGATTTGAGCAAGCAGACCCGCGCTTTCTCCTCCCATGGAGGAGAGGGCGGGGCGGGGGCGAGCCTTGACTAAATGGGTGTGGAGGGCCGAGCAGGACTCGTGAATTATTCTTCCCAAGGCTTCAGCACTACCTTGATGCAATCGTCTTCTTTATTTTTGAAGATTTCGTAGCCACGGGGCGCCTCTTCGAGCGGGAGTCGGTGTGTCACGACGAAGCTCGGGTCGATCTCCCCTTTTTCAATCCGCTCCAGCAGCGGGCGTAGATAGCGTTGCACGTGCGTCTGGCCGGTCTTGATGGTCAGCGACCGGTTCATGACGGACCCGAATGGGATCTTGTCGGCGAAGCCGCCATAAACCCCGGGGACGGAAACCGTCCCGCCGTTGCGACACGACATGATCGCTTCTCGCAGAGCGATGGGCCGGTCGCTCTCCAACATCGCAGCCTGCTTCATGCGATCGTAAGCGTATATGGCCCCGTGTCCGTGCGCCTCCATGCCCACGGCATCAATGCAAGAGTCCGGCCCCCGACCGCCGGTCATTTCCTCAAGCGCCTCGGAGATGTTTACGTCTTCGTAGTTCAGCGTCTCAGCGCCGCCCTTTTCCCGGGCCATGCCGAGCCGTTCGGGAAAACGGTCGATGGCAATGACGCGCTCGGCGCCCAGCAGGTAGGCGCTCTTGATGGCGAACTGGCCGACCGGTCCGCAACCCCACACCGCCACCGTGTCACCTCCCTGGATCTGGCAGTTCTCCGCCGCCATGTAACCCGTCGGGAAGATGTCGGAAAGAAACAAGACCTGCTCGTCGGTGAACCCGTTCTCGATCTTGATCGGGTTGACATCGGCATAAGGCACGCGGGCGTATTGCGCCTGGCCTCCCGCATAGCCGCCGAGCAAATGCGAATACCCATAGATGCCCGCGGGTGAATGTCCCCACATTTCCTCAGCCAGCACGGCGTTGGGATTGGAGTTTTCACAGACTGAGAACAATCCTTTTTGGCAAAAAAAGCAATTGCCGCAAGCGATGGGGAACGGGACCACCACCCGGTCCCCCACTTTCAAGTTTTTCACCGCGCTACCCACCTCGACCACTTCGCCCATGAACTCATGCCCCAGGATGTCACCCTTCGACATGGTGGGAACAAACCCGTTGTAAAGATGCAGGTCGGAACCGCAGATCGCGCTGGACGTGATCTTCACGATGGCATCACGGGGGTTCAGGATTTTCGGATCATCCACCTCTTCCACCCGGACGTCATTTTTGCCATACCAACAATTTGCCTTCATAAATTCTCCTTTCGATAAATGGAAGACTGGGCCTCCGGTCTCACTGGACCGGAGCGTTCCCAGTCTCACCCGCGCACAAAGTCGTCGTACACTCTCGAAGTGCTCCTGGACCGGCCGGCCGGCTGGCCTTCGGTTCGGGGGATCTCGCCGGTCTCGATCAATTGTTTGAAACGATGCAAATCCACCGCCACCTGTTTTTCGGGCGCCTCGCCAAAAAATTTGGCCAGGGTGGCGCCGATCACCCCGGCGGGCGGGCGGTAATCCAACTGCACCCGGACCACGGTTCCGCGCCCGCCAGGCGCGCGCTCAAACCGCACTGATCCGGAGTTGTCCACCTGCGCGCCTTCCAGCGAACGCCAGCCGATCAATTCGTTTGGCTTTTCCATCGTCATCTCCGCATCCCACTCGACCGTGGTTCCCCCCGGTGATTTCACCACCCAATGCGAGCGTTTGTCGTCCAGGTTCTTCACGGACACAAGGTGGTTCATGATGCGCGGCAGATTTTCGAAGTTTCGCCAGAAACTGTAGAGTTCCTCGGGCGAACGATTGATCGTAACGACCTTTTCCACGTGAATCGCGCCGGGCTTGCCGTTGGGGCCGCTGCTGAGTTGCTGCGCGCAGAGCACATCCAGCGCCGTCACCCCCGCGACCGCCGCCGTGGCCACGGCCACGCGCCCGCGCGTCGAAGTGTTCAGCCCCAGCGCCGCGGCCAGCAGCGTCAGGTCCATCATGTCGCCCGCGACCCGCGACTGAACCCATTCGGCCGGCCGTGCTTTCGAGAAAATTCCGATTCCGCTGGCCACCTCCCGCAGTCCGATCAACCGGAACAATATGGGCCGCTCCCGCACCCCGATCATCCGGGCGAGTTGCCGCGGAGCCAGGATTTGCGCCAGGCCGAGACCGATGCTGAACCAGCCTAAACCCCGCGCCAATTGCTTCTCATCCACCTTTACCATTCCGCCGTTGGTTCGCATAAATTCTTTCTCCTTTGGAAATCGATCTGCTTTGTGAACGACTGCTCCCGGTTCCGCGCCGACTTTCCAATCTTAAATACGTCTTCAAGAGCATCGCCCGCAATTAGGGTAACCAGCCCAGAATTTTCTTAAGAATGCTTCCGCCGCCGCCGCAATTGGATTGGCGACCCCAATGATCCAAGGTTGCATTTATCGCGCGATGGTTGACGGTTTGTTATTGAGGGAAATTAATTTCAACCGAACGCCGCGGAAAGCCCCCGGGAGAGGAGCCGAGGCGGCAAGGATAAATAAACGAAAGAGAGTTTATGAATGATCTGGAAAAGTTGTTCTTGAGTGAACTGAAGGACATTTACGATGGCGAAAAGCAATTGGTGGACGCGCTGCCTGAGTTGGCGGAAAGCGCCCAATCCAATGAATTGAAGGACGCTTTCAACGAGCATCTGGAGCAAACGAAAAATCATGTCAATCGCGTTGAACGCGTCTTCCGGTTGATGGGCGAGGAACCCGACCGCAAGAGTTGCAAGGGTCTGGAGGGCATCATTGATGAAGGAGAGTTGATCGCCCGGGAGTTCGAGGGGAACTCGGCGCTGGATGCCGCGTTGATTGACGCCGGACAAAAGACCGAGCATTACGAAATCACTTCATACGGAAGCCTGTGCACCTGGGCGGAAGAATTGGACATCACCCAGGCCCTCTCGCTGTTGCAGGAAAATCTGAGTGAAGAGAAACAGACGGACGAGAAACTCACACGGCTGGCCAAGGAAGCCCGGAATCTCGAGGCCTTGCGGCATGACACGGAAAAGAAGAGCGAATCTGCGGCCAAATTAAAGAAGGCGGTGACGACCGGCCCATAAAGGGAGTCAACATCCGCCAACCGGCCGGGTGGCAGCCGAGCTGACGGGGCTCAAATCGGAAGTCCAGAAAAACAGAGCCTCGTCGCCTCGGCTGCCACGATTCCTTTTGGTTCGATTCACAACTTTGCGTATGCCGCGCGGAGCGTGGCGACACCGCGGGCCTGGAAGCCGCGCTCGAAGTCCGTAAGCACGGCGCTGAGCTCCTCCGGGGTTTCGGCCAGGGCGAAGCCGGTATTGCCGGCAAAGGCGCTGACCATTTGCTTGAAATAATCCTCATCATCGGTGCGCAGATAAATCACGCCGCCGGCGGCGAGGGCGCGATGGGCAATATCGGTGAAGCGTTCGTTGACCAGCCGGTTCTTGCGATGCTTGCGTTTCGGCCAGGGGTCGGGGAAATAAATGTGCAAGGCGGAAATCGACAACGGCGGCAACAGGTATTCGAGGAAATAGCCGGACTCAATGCGCAGCCCGCGCAGGTTGGACAGCCCGGCGCGGCGGCCTTTGCGGTCCAGCTTGCGCAGGCGGCCCAACAATCGTTCGATGCCCAGGAAGTTGCGTTCGGGATGATGCTGGGCATACTGCGCGAGGAATGAACCGTCGCCGCTGCCCAGTTCCACTTCCAGGGGTTGCGGCTTGGGAAAGAGTTGCGCAACATCGAGCCGGTCGATGATCGAGGTCAGTTGATAAAGAAGAGTGGGTACGGGCGTGGGCAATTGTGTCGCGGAATTTTGATGATGGTGGAGGTTCATGGTCGCTAAGAATGTCGCCAAGGAGTTTTCGATGTCCCTCGCCCCAGGCAAGACACGAACATTCTGGACGCCGCCGGAGACTACCCGGTGAAAGATATTCGACCGTTTGAGGCCAGAGAACCCCTGTCAATTGAAATCAAATGGTCGGGGCGGTGAGATTTGAACTCACGACCTCGTGGACCCGAACCACGCGCGCTAGCCAGGCTACGCTACGCCCCGAACCAGAGGGACAACTTGCCGGTTAATGGGGCCGATTGCAATGATGTTTTTGAACTACTTTGGCCTTTGAACTTCGCCAGCCGCATGATTGAGTCATTCGGATGCTCGCTGGAAACATCCTGGATGCGCTGGGGCTTCTGACAGGAACGATCCTGAACGCGCTGGGTATCCTGATCGGCGGCTTGATGGGATTGACGCTGGGGCGGCAGTTCGCGGAACCAATGCAACGGCGCGTGAGCAGATTGATGGGCGTAGTCACGGTGTATCTCGGCTTGCGGATGACCTGGTTGAGCCTGAACGGCAGCGCGCTTCAAATTCTCAAGCAAGTGGTCATGTTGGTGGTGGCGTTGATGCTGGGCCGGTTCCTCGGCCAGGTGCTCCGCTTTCAGAAAACGCTGAACCGGTTCGGGCATTATGCGGGGGAACGTTTTGCGCAGGCCAAACCGGATGATCCGAACCGGACGAACGAAGCGTTCACCATTTGCACGCTCTTATTCTGCGCCGGCCCGCTGGGACCACTCGGGGCGGTGCAGGATGGCTTGACGGGTTATTGGGAACCGCTCGGCATTAAGATGGTGATGGATGGTTTGGCCGCGATGGGATTCGTGTGCGTCTTTGGCTGGGGAGTGGTGTTGGCGGCGGTCCCGGTTTTCATTTACCAGGGCATGATTACTTTGGCGGCCTCGAAGCTGGCGCCGTTTCTCCAGTCGCATCACCTGCTTGATTCGGTCAATGCGGTCGGAGGTTTGCTGATTTTTTGTGTCGCCATGGTGATGCTGGAACTGAAACGGTTCGAATTGGCGGATTATTTGCCCAGCCTCGCCGTTGCGCCCGTCATCGCGTGGATCTGGAGTTGAGTTGCGGCGCTCCACTGTGCGCGAACGCGGGGCGCATCATCAAGCAGAGCAGAAGCTTTGCGTTCCGCCGGTTACCAACTGCTTTGAGAGGACTTGGGGTGCTCACCCCATTGTGAAGACACGCGTATCAATCCATTTTCGGCGACATGGAATTCCTATCGCCTCAGAGCCCGTTGGATGAAAAAACGCCCCGGGAACACAAACCACCTTTCAACGTTGTCATCGCTTACGAAGATTTCGCCGCAGGCCGGCACGCCAAGGAAACTTACGATTATCTGGTGCGCAGCCTTGGGCGCGAACTTGCCTTTGACAATCAGATGTGGAAGTTCGACGTGCTGGGGCATCCGAAGCTCAGGGAAATGGCGGTCAAGGATGCCGCCGCCGCGGACTTGATCATGATCTCCACGCATGGCGACGGCGATCTGCCGGCCGAAGTGAAGTCATGGATCGACGGATGGGCGAACCATCGAGGCAGCGCCATGGCCCTGGTCAAGCTGACGGACCGTAACTCGGCGCGGCATCCGCACGATGATATTATTCGCTCCTACCTGGAAGCGGTGGCGCATCGGGTGGGAATGGACTTCTTCGCCCAGCCCGACGAATGGCCCGACCGCGATGAAGACTTTTCCCTGCAACAAATCTCGGAGCGCGCACAATCGACTTCTTCGCTGATGGCAAGTTTTCTGAACCACAGCGCGGCCGGCTGGCGCTGGGGGTTGAAGGGCTAGGAAACACCAGATTCCAAATACCAAGCTCCAAGCAACATAAGACGGGAGCGCGGGCTTGGAGAGGGTGATCTGGCGGGACATGGCCGCGAACCAGAGGAAATTCCAAGCGCCAAAGGACGATGAAATTTATGCCGTGCCGCGAGAGAGCTTGCCACAATTGACCACTGGCGGCAGGATTCCTGTGGCATGCCAGAACTGCCCTCCGTAACTGCCAAAGCCGTGGCGCGCCAGGTCCTGAAGACCTGGTGGTTTTGGCTTGGATTGGCAGTCATCATCTGGTCCGGACTGCTCGGGGTCGAGAAACTCACTCGGCTGCAAACCAACCGTTTTCAGGGCGAGCTGGCCCGCGATGCATCCAATCAGTTGGCGCGAAGCATTCTCACCATTTCCAACGCGATCCGGGAGCAAGTGACGCAAAACGTCTCCAATCAACTGGCGCGGGAGCTGACCAATGGCCTGACCGATGTTTCCAATCAAATCGCCACGGCCCTGCAACAACCGCGTGTCCAGGCTGCGATTCAAGCCGCCGCCGCGCAACAAGCCACGCAGGTGATGTTCAAGGCAATCTCGCCCGCGATCGCGAATTTCCAGGCCCGGCTCGCCCAGGCGCAAACCCAGGCCCTCGCCCTGACCAACGCCCGCCCGCCCGCAGTCGCATCCAAACCGCCTCCTCCCAAGGACGCGGCCAAGCCGGCGCCACCTTCAACCCCGGACACTCCAGCGGGCATCCTCTATGACTCGCAAACGGTCACCAAACAAGGCGCGACTTATGTGGTGACCGTGCGTTTCAAGAAGACGGGAACCCGGCCTTTGGGCATCATGCACTTCGCGCTGGGAGCGTACAACCAATTGTCGGCGCGAATCGTCGGGGTCGATGCAATCAACGACTCAGCCTTTGGAGTGGAGAAGTCGATTGACACCAGCGGCCTGGAGGCGGCGCTGAATTTCAGCGTCCCCGACGGATCAGGCCCCGTCATTCAAGTGCTTTTGTCGGGTCCGACCATACTTCAGGTTGTCTGCGATGCGCTGTCGGAACCGGTAACGCTGCGTGCCATGACGCTCGATCAGCCGGTCGTGCCGGCACAGTGAAGTGACCCGGCGGCAATACCGGCGGGCACTCGGAGATATGAATCCCCGCTTTAGAACCTATCCCGGTAGGGCGGGCAGTCCTCTGCCCGCCGTCGGCGCGCACGGAGTGACGCGTCCTACCGAGATAGGCTCTTAACCGATAGAGCGATCGCAATGCCTGGAGTGTTGGCGTACACAGAAGGGGCCCTCACGGTCGAGGGCCCATCAGGCAGATGTGCATTGATGACTTGTGCGTCTTGGGGTCCAGCCCGTCGAAGGAACGGGCTATTACCTCACGCGGTTCGTTCCATCCATCAATAAAGACACCAAGGCGCAAATTTCGTTTCAAAAAAGTTCGTGAAACCCGGAATTATTCGCGCACGCGGATCAAGGTCTTCACCGCCCGGTTCCCCTCGGTCATGGACCGGAACAGTTCGGGCAGCTGGCTCAAGGAACATTCGCCGCTCACAAAATCATCGGCATGAATCACGCCCGCCTCGATCAATGCGAGCGCGCGGCGGATGGTGCGCGGCGTGTGGTGAAAGCTGGCGCGCAAGGTGAGGTTCGAATAGTGGATCAAAGCGGTGTCCAGCGTGATGCTGGTCCCCGAGGGACATCCGCCGAAGAAATTGACCACTCCGCCCTTCCGCACCAATCGCACAGCCGCTTCCCAAACTTCGGGCTTGCCGACCGCCTCGATCACGGCGTCGAATTCATCCTCCGCCTGCAAGCGGATGGCACGGACGAGGTCGGTCTTGCCCGCGACATCGATGGTGCGCTCAGCGCCCAGGCGGTTGGCCGCCTGCAAGCGCAACTTCCCGCGTCCGGCGGCGGTGACATGGCAGCCGATTTGCCGCGCGAGCGCGATAAACATCAGCCCGATGGGTCCCGCCCCGATCACCAGCACGCGCTGGCCGGCGCGCAATTGGGAATCCTCCACGCCTTGCACCACGCAGGCCAGCGGTTCCATCAGCGCGGCATCATGAAACCTTGTGGAATCCTTGAGCGGCAGCAGGTTTCTTTCCACGATCCGCGCCGGGACGGCGATGCATTCCGCATACGCGCCGTTGAGGAACAGGAGATCATCACAGAGGTTTTCCTGCCGATTGCGGCAGTGAGAGCACTTTTCGCAAGGGGCGGAATTGGCGGCCACGACGCGGTCGCCCGGTCGCCAATTTTTGACGGTGGGATGGACTTCGCTGATGACTCCGGCGAGTTCGTGGCCGAAAACCGCAGGCGGAACGATCATCCGGGCGTGATACCCCCGCTTGAAGACCTTCAAATCCGTGCCGCAAGTCAGGGCGGCCTCGATGCGTATGCGCACCTCTCCCCTTTTCAAAGGCGGCGCAACGACTTCTTCCACCCGGATCTCTTCCTGCCCGTAAAGCACGGCCGCTCTCATTCCCTGCCCGGTTATATACACCAACTCGCGAACCGCGCAAGGGAATCCTCAACCCCGGTTCGCGCCAGCAGTGTCCCTACCCAATTGGCGGTCGTGTCAAGTTGCGCCGGCGCGCTCTTTTTCGCCGGAGATAAACCACGGCAATCGCCAGCAACACCACGATCAACCCCAAGAGCAGCCAGCGCTGGTGAATTTGTGCGGCTGACGTTGGCTCATAGCGCGCCGCAAGCGAGTCCGCGCTGACGGAAGTTGGGGGCGTGGTGTTCTGCGAATTGACGGGAGGAGCGCTCTCGACGGCGTAAGCTTCCGCGGCAACGGCCCCCGCCAGCCAGACCAAAACCAGGAGGAATCGCAAGCACATGAAGGTATTACCGGGTGAACCGGAGTTCCGCGCTCCGTCGCTCCATTAGAACTGTTGGTAGTAGCTTTTCACATCGACGGCTTTCTCGGCGTTCTCCCAATAGGTGGTTTTCGTTTTATCAAACCCCTTCGTGAGAGGCCGCCGTCCACGGAACCGCATGAGGCAGCCCACGGGACTCAGCAGCGCGTAGAAAAAGAGCGTGAGCACAAGATTGCCAACGACGAAGCCGACGCAGCAGCCAAGGAAATACCAGACCAGGTAAAATGGTTTGGCAATGGCGGGCAGCGCCCAAAACACCAGGCCCAGCGCAAACCCAACTCCGCCCAGCCAGAACAATCCCGGTTTCCACCCGCCTTTCGCCAGATGCCCCCCGAGCAAGAGCACCGCGGCGATGCACGGAAACCCGATCATCAGGCTCAGCCCGAACTTCCGCCGCGCGGGACGGTCCGGATTCCAATTAACCTCTGTGAATGGATTCATCATGGCGGATCGGGGTGTTGGAGTGGTGGAGTATCGGGACTGGGTGAATTAATCCAGCGAAAAACTGCCGATGTATTTTTCCTTTTCACTGGCCGCCAGTTTGGGTTGTTCGGTTTTGAGCAGAATGAAATTCTCCAGCACCAGCACATCCATGTCGCACGCGATGAAGCAGCGATAAGCGTCCTGCGGCGTGCAGACGATCGGTTCGCCCCGGATGTTGAAGCTGGTGTTGATGATCACGCCGCAACCGGTCTGCCGCTTGAACTCGCGAATGAGCCGGTAGTACCGCCCGTTGCGCCGCTCGTCCACGCTTTGGATGCGCGCGGACATGTCCACGTGGGTTACCGCCGGGATGACCGAGCGCTTGACGTTTACCCGTTTGCGCAAATCCGGCTCCTTCATCAATTGTTTCTGCTCGGGCGTCAGTCCGCAGCGTTGCTCCTTGCGAACATCCGCCACCAGCAGCATGTACGGCGACTCGCGGTCCAGTTCGAAGAACTCGCCGATGTCTTCGCGCAACACGCTGGGCGCGAAGGGCCGGAACGATTCCCGGTATTTGATGCGCAAGTTCATGACCGACTGCATTTTCTCGCTCCGGGCATCGCCGATGATGCTCCGGGCGCCCAGCGCGCGCGGGCCGAATTCCATCCGGTCCTGAAACCAGCCCACCACCTGGCCGTTCGTCATCGCTGCCACAGTCTTCTTCAGCAACTCCGCTTCATCCGGATAATGATGATGCGGGATGTTTTTGGATTTCAAAAACTCGCCGATCTCCTGGTTCGTGTATTTCGGGCCGAGCAGCGAACCAGCGATGCTGTCTCCGCCATCCGGCTTGCGTTCCTTGCCCAGCAATTGGTGATGCAGAAAGAGCGCGGCTCCGAGCGCGCCGCCGGCGTCGCCCGCGGGCGGGGGAATCCAGATGTCCTCGAAAATTCCCGAGCGCAGCAACACACCGTTCGCGACGCAGTTCAACGCCACGCCACCGGCCAGGCAAAGATATTTCGACCCGGTCAATTCGCGGGCGGTTTTGGCCATGCGCAAAACGATTTCCTCAGTCACCTTTTGGATGGACGCGGCCAGGTCCATCTCCCGCTGCGTAATCATGCTTTCGGGATTGCGCGCCGGCCCGTCGAACAACCGCGCGAACTCGGGGCCGGTCATTGTCAATCCCTGGCAGAAATTGAAATACCGCATGTCCATCGCGAACGAGCCGTCCGGCTTTAAATCGATCACCTTGTCGAGGATCAGGTCCGTGTATTTCGGTTCGCCATACGGAGCAAGACCCATCAATTTATATTCGCCCGAGTTGACCCGAAAGCCCGTGAAATAGGTGAAAGCGCTGTACAACAACCCGAGGGAATGCGGAAACCGCAGCGCCTTAAGCATCTCGATTTTGTTTCCCTTGCCATGCCCGATGCTCGCGGTGTCCCATTCGCCCACGCCGTCCATGGTGAGGATGGCGGCTTCTTCATACGGCGAGGGATAAAAGGCGCTCGCCGCGTGCGACTCGTGATGATACGTAAAGGCGATGCGTTTTTGATAACGGCCGCCGAGGGACTTTTTGATTTCGCGCGGCAAATGAAGTTTGGTTTTAAGCCAGAGCGGCATGCCCGAGAGAAAGGAACGCAGGCCCGCGGGCGCAAAAGCCAGGTACGTCTCCATCAACCGGTCGAACTTCAGCAGCGGCTTGTCATAGAAAACCACGTAGTCCAGCGCCTCCGGCTCGATGCCGGCTTCCTTAAGGCAATAAGCCACGGCGTTTTCCGGAAATCGGTGGTCGTGCTTCCTGCGCGTGAACCGCTCCTCCTGCGCCGCCGCCACAATCCTCCCATCCGCCAGCAGCACCGCCGCGCTGTCATGATAGAACGCTGAGATGCCCAAAATGTGCGTGGCCATGGCTACTGCTGTTGTTTCGCCTTGTAGCAGGCCGCCAAAAAAAATCCAGCCAGGAGCATGCAACACCAAAAGGTGTTGATCAGAGCGACGTGGCCTTGCGGGTGAAACGAGATGGCATTCAACACGCCAAACGCCGCGAGGAGAGCGGCCACGGCCGGAAAAATCCATTGCAGAAACCTGTTCATGCTCGGTGCTTACGCGCGGCCGCTGAAAAGTAATCTTTCATGAAGGCACCCAGGTTCCCGGGTGTGCGCGGGCCATGCCTCGTTCGTTCCAGCAATTGGCGCGGGCGGATGTCATCGGTCGGCAGCAGGGTCGGAGAATAATTCCCCACGAACCAGCCTTTGGTGAAGCTGTCCGGACTATGGCTTTTGAAGGGCATATCAGGGCATTAAAGCCCCATATTCCGCACTGCTTTGCCGGGCATCAAGGTTAAAATCCGGCGGTTGGGGTATTTGCGTTGAATTGTCTTGCCTGTGAGCGCCTGTTCTGCTGGTATGCTTATGGTCGGCGTACAGAAGCGCCAATTTCGATCACTGTATGAGCGATAACAAGCCAAACGCTTTCGAAGAAGCCAACCAGTCCAAACAAGCAAGCCTGGCCGGTGAGTTTCTTCAACTGCTCAAGCATAACAAGAAGTACTGGCTGATCCCGTTGGTGCTGGCGCTTTTGGGGCTGGGCCTGCTTATCATCCTCGGCAGCACTTCGGCAGCGCCTTTCATCTACACGCTTTTCTAAGCTGGTATATCTTGCGAGGAACGGCCTGAACTGGATGGGAGCGGGCCAGCCTCCTCCACTCCCTCGGCCAGCAGCGCCCTGGCGATGGATGCCGGAACATAGCGCCGGAAAGTCTCCTGGAAATCCTCGAGGGCGTAACCTTTGGCCCGCTCGTCCCCGATCCGCCTCGTCCGAGGCCGGATCCCATAAGGCCGCAATTGGTTCGCCAGCCACAATTCCGTCACCGGCTTGCCCTGGCTCAACTCCGCCCACGGCCGGTCCGGTGACGCATTCAACACCGCGACGAGCGTCCGGCTGAAGACTTGATTGCCATCGATCTCCACGAATACCACCGCCAACTCCGCGAGCAAGGCCGCAATCGGGCTGCTCTCCTGCGCGCTCGTGCTCAGGCCCTCCGCCGCCAGCCGCGCCAAGCGCGGCCAATCGCCGCCCGCCAGGTCCGCCAACACCAGCAAGGGCTCCCAGATGTCCGCCGCCCGATCATTCAAACTCTCCGGCAACTCCGGCCGGGCGCCGGCGATTCGCTCTTCATTGTCCCGCGCGAACCGCGCGCATTTCCGGCGCAGGTCCGTCGCCTGCAGTTTCTTCAGCCGCTCGCATTCCTCCTGCGCCGTCTTGCGCTGCATGCGAATCACGATGCACCGGTCCGCCAACGTCTCCGGCAGCCGGCCAATCGCCGCCATCACCTTGGGACACCAGCAGGAAAACCGGGCCAGGCGCGAACCTTCCAATTCGGAATTCGGAGTGTGGAGCGCGGAGTTCCTCATTGAGGAAACGCGGACCACATATGCCGTTTTCCGGCTGTAACCCGAATTTAAAATCCCGCGCAACTCGTCATTGCCCGCCAGGAACGTGTCCGCCTCGTCGATCAGCAACGTTGGCCGCGTTTCCTCGATCACCCGGAAGAACGCCGGCGGGCTGATATTGGCCGCCACCACGGGCCGGTTCACCAATTCGCTCAAGACGCTCAACAACGTCGTTTTCCCGCACCGCTTCTGCGGCGACTCGATCCCCAGGTACGTGCTCACGTTGCGAAGCTGATAGGCATACGTGTGCACGACCCATAACGCCAGCGTCTCGCCGGCCCATTTCGGCAACACCACAAACCGCTCCAACACCCCGCGCAAGTCATCCAGCAAGACCTTCCCTTCCACCGGCTCCGGCCAGGGCTCCACATCCTCCACGCCCAGCGTTTCCAATCGGGGCGGGTTCGACGCCGCTTCGGTTCCCTCCGCGTGCACATTTCTTTCAGCATCCATAATCGTTCTCACTCCATTTCTTATTTTATTCTGATTTCTGATTTCGAACTTGGTTGTCCTCGCCCATTCTGCCGCAGGGGGTGGGACAACGGTGGGTATATCCAGAAAACTACGGACAAACTTAATTACATTGAACCATAGGCACTTGCGACAAAACGAGGTTTCTCGGGTCATGGGTGCTCGCGCACCCATGACCGTTTCTCGCTGTTTCGGTGGAGTGCTCAGAGAATCCCAAAGGGATTCCGTCCCAAAGCCCAGGGTTGCGCGTGCCGCGTCGTAGCGAAGCGAAGGCGGGAGGCACGCGCTACCCTGGGTCATCGCCGAACAAATTGACAACCCCAACGGGGTTGCGCCAGAGTGCCACAGCTATGCCTCAATCCCTTTCCGCCGTTTACATCCATCTGGTTTTCTCCACCAAGGACCGTCGCCCGTTTCTGCGGGACAAATCCGTGCGCGTGTCGTTGCACTCGCAACTTGGCGGCATTTCCAAGACACTGGAATGCCCGCCCCTGCAGGTCGGCGGGATCGAAGACCACGTGCATATCCTGGCCCGATTGAGCCGCACCATGACGCAAGCCGACTGGGTAAAGGAAATCAAACGAGTCTCCAGCGGCTGGCTGAAGACGAAAGGCCGCGAGTACGCCGATTTTGAGTGGCAGGGCGGTTATGCGGATTTTTCAGTGAGCCAGTCCAATCTGGAAGAGGTGAAAAAATACATCGCCGGGCAGGAAGAGCACCACCGGAAGATGAGTTTTCAGGAGGAGTTGCGGGTTTTGCTCCGCAAACATGAGCTCGAATGGGATGAGCAATATGTGTGGGATTGAACCGTCATTGTTCCATGACGGCGCGCAACCCGCGAGATGGCACAACCCCGTTGGGGTTGATTTGAATTTGCATCCGTTTTACCCAGGGTAGCGCGTGACGCGCAACCCCGGGCTGGAGGACGCAATCCCTTTGGGATTGGGAATAAGCGGATGGGGTGGAGTGTGGGGAGAGCGTGCGGGCGGGCAGCCCTACCGTGGGACCGAGGACGACGACGACGACGAGGACGAGCACGATTGGGGGCATCCAATACGGAGTTCGGAGTCCCGCCTTCACTTGATTCCGGCGCGGCAAGGCAGAGTGCGGAATGGTTTCCGGAACGGCGCGCACGGAGTGACGCGCCCCACCTTCGGGCGTGGGGGTGGAGTGAAATTTCCTGACGGCTGACCGGGCGGGTCAGCCCTACTGTGGGACCGAGGACGAGAACGAGGGCGAGCACGATTTGGAGACATCCAAGTGCGGAGTGCGCGGGACTAAATTGTCCACGTCGCCATAGCGGGTTGGCACAACCCCGTTGGGGTTGATTCGAATTTGCATCCGTTACCCAGGGTAGCGCGTGACGCGCAACCCTGGGCTGGAGGACGCAATCCCTTTGGGATTGGGAATGAGCGGATGGGGTGGAGTGTGGGGAGCGTTTGAGCGTGCGGAAGCGGGTCAGCCCTACTGTGGGACCGAGGAGGACGAGCACGATTGGGAGCATCCAATGCGGAGTGCGCGGGACAAATTGTCCACGTCGCCATGGCGGGTTGGCACAACCCCGTTGGGGTTGATTCGAATTTGAATCCGTTACCCAGGGTAGCGCGCGACGCGCAACCCTGGGCTGGAGGACGCAATCCCTTTGGGATTGGGAATAGGCGGATGGGGTGGAGTGTGGGGCTTGAGCGTGCGGGCGGGCAGCCCTACCGTGGGACCGAGGACGACGACGAGGACGAGCACGAGCACGATTGGGGGGCATCCAATGCGGAGTTCGGAGTCCCGCCTTCACTTGATTCCGGCGCGGCAAGGCAG